>Ga0208519_100027_pt1 | contig 227167 bp, 203 predicted proteins | sample LakWasM130_HOW14_2_FD_183940 | JGI IMG/M metagenome (GOLD analysis project Ga0208519, IMG submission 183940) | Freshwater sediment methanotrophic microbial communities from Lake Washington under simulated oxygen tension - Sediment Metagenome... | ecosystem: Environmental > Aquatic > Freshwater...
GCATCCCGGTCGCGGGTAGCGACTTAGTGGCCGACCCTGACGCCACGATTGCGGCCTCAGTGAGCACCACGGATGCGGCAGGCAACACCGCCAGCGCCAATGACACCGAAGGCTACAGCGTTGACAACGTGTTGCCTACTCTCAACGCACAAACATTTGCTTATGCAGAAAATCAGGCATCTGGTGCAGTTGTGGCTACAGTTTTGGCTAGTGATAATGTTGTAGTGACAGATTATCGGTTTACAGCGACTAATGGTAGCGTAAGCGCCGATGGCTTCTACCAAATCAGCAATACTGGCGTCATCACACTTACGGCAATAGGCGCTAGCTCCTCTGTGAATGATTTTGAGCAGGGAGCCAACACTGGTGTTTATAGTGTGACTGTCTTGGATGCAGCAGGTAATGTGAGAGCTGCAAACATTACCTTAAACGAAACTAACTTGAACGACAATCCACCAGTGATTGATCTCGATGCAAACAACTCAACCTCTACTGGTTCGAACTTTGTTACGACATATATTGAGAATGGATTAGGTGTATCGATTGCTGATACTGACATTTCAATCACTGATGTTGACTCAACCAATTTAGTGAGTGCGGTGATTACCTTAACTAACATGCAAGCAGGCGATTTCCTTTCTACAGGTGCTTTACCTTCAGGAATTACCAGCAATATTGTAGGTAATGTTATAACGCTAAGTGGTAATGCTACTTTAGCTAATTATCAAACGGCTATTCGTGCTGTTACGTTTGCTAACGCTAGTGAAACACCAAGCACAACACCTAGAAGTATTAGCATAGTTGTTAATGATGGTTATGCTAATTCAAATACAGCTATCACAACAATTAATCTCGTTGCTGTTAACGATGCACCAACTGCAGTTAGTGATTCTAATAACGTATCTGAGTCTGGAGTTGTATCTGGTAATACAGCGTTTGCCGGCACGCCAACAGCTTCAGGAAATGTGTTAACGAATGATACTGATGTTGATGCAGGCGATACTAAAACAGTGACTGCTGTTAATGGTATATCTGGCAATGTTGGTACGTCGATTACTACGACTTATGGTACCGTAACCATCGCTGCTGATGGTACATACACATATACATTGGATAACACTAGACCAGTGACACAAGCCTTATCACAAGGGCAAAATGTTGCAGACGTAGTAAGTTACACCATGAGAGATGCTGCTGGCTCGACAAGCACTACGAATCTAACAATCAATATTACAGGCACAAATGATGCACCAGTAATAGATCTTGATGCTAATAACATTACTGCACTTACTGTAACTGGTGGTAATAGCAATGCTGGCACAGGTTTTGTTGGAGGTGATGGTGGTAGTACCCATACTTTGAGCTTTAATGTGGGAACAAATCAGTTGCCAGATACAGTTCGTGCAGTTGCTAATCTGACAACTATAGATAATTCATTCACATTGCAAGTGAATGGTTCAGCGATACATTCTTCTACAGCATTTGAATTACAATCAAGTGCATTGGGTGCAGGTGAAACATTCTTACGTTTTGCTGATAATAGTTTTGTTAACTCTCCTTGGGTCGCAAACGATAACGGTTTGCCGCGTTTACAAGTTGTGATTACTGAAACAGGTATTCATTTTTATGCATCTCGTGACACGACTTCAACAACACTTGAAGAGGTGTTCCCGACTGATGGCAGTTTCACTCTTCCTAATTTTGTAACTGGCATCAATAACATTACATTCTCTAATTTGAATGATGTTAATTTAGATGGTATCGCTGGTAATATCAATGTTACCGTTGATGGTGTTGCTTACTCATCTACGTTCTTTGAAAATGGCACACCTGTTTCAATTGCTGATGCTGATATTAGTATCACTGATGTCGATAACGTGAACTTACAAAGCGCTATCATCACACTCACTAATGCTCAATTAGGAGATGTATTAGCCGTTGGCTCGTTGCCTCCTGGAATATCTGCGAATGTTGTTGGTAATGTGGTGACACTTACTGGTAATGCCAGTTTGTCTGCTTATCAAAATGCAATACGTGCCATCACATTCAGTAGTACAAGTGAAAATCCAAGTACCGCACCTAGAAATATTACTATTGTAGTCAATGATGGTAATGCAAACTCTAACGTAGTCACGGCAACTATAAACGTTATCGCTATTAATGATGCCCCAGTTGGTGTTGCTGACGTATTTAATGGTACTGGTAGCGTAGTTGAAGGCACAACAGTTGTTCGCGGTAACATCCTAGCGAACGATACTGATATTGATTCTTCTACGCTCACAGTAGCTCAGTTTGCAACCAATAGTGGCGCTACGGCAATCAGTGTTAATGGCACAAATTCAATTACCACAGCTTTAGGTGGTACTGTCGTAATGAATGCAGATGGTACGTTCAGCTACACAGCACCAGTACGTAATCATGGTGATGGTGTTTCTGATGTTGATAGCTTTGTATATCGCACGTCTGATGGTAGCCTCAATTCTAATTGGACGACAGTGACTGTTAATGTAACTGATACTGTGCCAGTTGCTAACAGTGATGCCGACAGCGTTGGTATTGGTGGTAGCACAACTGGTAATGTGATGACTGGTGCAGGTGGTACAACCGCTGATACACTGGGGGCAGACGCTCCTGTGACCATTACCAATGTGACGATTGCCGGTGCGTTGTCTAATACGTTAGGTGCTGGCAATGTTCGTACTATTGTTACCAATAATGGTACTTTAGTGATTGATCAAGATGATGGTAGTTATACTTACACATCATCATTATCTAATCGCCAAGTGGTAGCTGGTACAGGTAATAATACCCAGGCCGTTTGGACATCTGCAGGAATTAGTACCTATGGTTTTGATGGTTCAAGTCCGCAAACGGGAGCTAATTTAAATCTGTCTAGCCTGACTGCTTCTGCCGCAGGTTTCGTGCGCTATCGTAATAACGATGGTACAAATGATGATGGGTTAGGTGTTGAAAGCTCATCAGGAAGCACAAGCTCAAGCAGGGTACAAAGCGGCGAGCATTTGGTTCTTGATCTTGGTGCTGGCTTCGGCACCACTTCTGCGAGTGTTACATTAACTGACTTGTCTGGAAGTGATACGGCCACATGGCGTGCTTATGATGCAAGCGGCAACTTTATTCAAGCGGGTACGATTACAGGTAATGGGACCAGTATCCAAACATCAACCATCACTACCAGCAGTGCATTCCGATATATACAATTTACATCATCGGGTGCTACCTATCGTATAGATGGGTTAACTGCCACTCAAGATTTAAGTAGTATAACGCCAGATGCATTTACTTATACGATAGCCGATGCAGACGGTAGTACATCTTCTGCAACGCTAACTGTAACCACAGACTCAACCGTGACAGCAGTTGCTGACAATGCCACCGTATACGAGGCAGCATTAGCTACTGGTACACAGCCAACATTGACGTCAGAAGCAGTCACTGGTAACTTGCTTGCTAACGATACAGGTGTCAGTGCCACAACCCAAATTACAAGTGTTAATGGCGCTTTACCAGTCGGTGGAGTCATTACTATCAGCAACTCGATCGGTACTTTAACGGTTTATACTCAGGCCACTGGCGGATTTGCTAAAGGGGACTATGTTTACACCTTAAACTCTGCAACCAATCAAGGAGTGAACGACGCGCCAAGCTTTAACTATGTATTGACTAATACCTTTAACGGTCAAACCACTAACTCAACATTAAATATCAATATTGTAGACGATGCACCAGTCCGTATTGGTGATATCTCACAAACGCTGACCTCACCGTCACTCACTACCTACAACTTGGTATTGGTGATCGACCGTTCAGGTAGTATGGCATTTGATGCGGCAGGGCGCGCTTCTAATGACCCGCAGTTTGACGCAGCTAGTGCACGCATGCTGATTGCTAAAAATGCATTAGCAGAGTTGGTGAATAAATTTGATGGCTTGGGCAACGTTAACGTCAAGATTGTAGATTTCTCTTCTGATGCTACCGAGACCAATTGGTATATCGATGATACGACAGGAGCAATTAACTATATTAATAACATTCAACCTACTGGTGGTACACAGTACACCACGGCATTAAACGAGCTGATGACGGGTTACACTCAGCCTCCTGCTGATAAAACCTTGATTTACTTTGTGACTGATGGCGACCCAAGTGGTGGTTTTGCGCTCACGACAAGCTCTACGCCAACCATTGCGCAGTGGGAAAACTTTGTACAAAACACCTCCTCAGCTGGTAATACATCACCTTCTATTGCCTTTGGTGTGGGGGTTGGCCCATCAGTTAGCCTGACTAACCTATTGCCGATTGCGTATCCAAATAACGATACTGATCCGGCAGATGGTCAGGAGGATTACGCAATTCGAGTAGTCAATCCATCTGACTTGGCAGCCTCATTATTAGCTACTGTAGATGGTGGTTTGGTGGCAGGTACTATTTCAGTGGTTTCTAACGTTGGAGGCACTAGTGGCTTCTTATTGGGTGCTGATGGTGGTAACGTCCAAAGCATCTTGGTGGATGGCGTTACCTATAGTTACGTCTCCGGTGGGCCAACCAATATCACCATTAACACTAATAAAGGTGGTCAGTTGGAGGTCGATTGGATTACAAGTACCTACACATATAGCTTGGTGGTGAATGCAACTATCCAAAACCAACAAGAGGTATTTGTCGTAACAGCCGTAGACGGTGATGGCGATTTAGCCAATCTTAATCTGGTGATTAACTTAGATTATATTGCTAACTTAGATGCTAACCGTGACACTATTCTGACCAACGTGACTGCTGGTACCCCGATTAACATCAGTTCAGCCATGCTGCTTCACAACGATACATTGGTTAATGGCACAGGCACGATTACTGGGACTAGCAGTGCGGTGAATGGTACTGTTAGTGGTACTAGCGATATCGTGTTTAACCCAAGTACAACTACGGCTAAAACCATACAGGTAGAAACCGAGGCGTTGTTGAGTGGTGACGTGTATGACAATACCTCATATGCCATGAATAACGTACGTGAAAACGCAGTAGACCTAACCGATAGAACGCGCTACGGCACAGTGTTGCCAGGTGGTCAAGCATGGGCGGTGGATATGGCAGGCAAGACCCAAGTCTTCAATGGCCGTATTGCCAACACCTCTACGATAAAAGATGTAGATTACGTGAAAGTGAAACTGTTTGCGGGCGAGCGCATCTTCATAGACGTCGATAACCAATCGCAAAATATGATCGGCGCCGTGGAGTATTTTGATAGCACAGGCATATTGGTTAGCACAGCTTTAGCAACAACTGGTGGTGCTCCAAATGCTTACTTCACAGCGCCTACCGATGGTGAATACTATATCCGCGTAGAGTCTTCTGCTTCCGGCACGTCGGCCAGCACGAATTACAATCTATTGATTACGCTGGATCAGATCAGCGGTGCAACCGACGAGCATGGCCAATTTGACTACACGCTAAGTTCTGGTAGCGGTACAGCTGGTGCTACTGCTGATATTTACTCAGTATCTGGTACCACTATCCGCGGCGGTGATATCGATGAAGTCATTATTGGCGGTAACACAAACGACACCTTGTATGGTAATGGTGGTAACGATGCAATCTCTGGAGGCGCAGGCAATGACACCACTTATGGTGGTGATGGCGCTGACCGTCTAGATGGGGGGCAGGGCAATGATGTGTTAGACGGCGGTGCTGGTAACGACATCTTAATCGGTGGTGCTGGTAATGATGTTCTGACCGGTGGTCTAGGTAGCGACACTTTTGTTTGGTACTTAGCTGATAGCGGCACAGTGGGTGTACCGGCTAGCGATACCATTACTGACTTCAATACAGCAGCTAATGTAGATAAGTTGGACTTACGCGATTTGTTGCAGGGTGAAACTGCAGTGGGCGTGGGTGCTAATTTGGAAGACTACCTCCACTTTGAGAAAGTGGGTACTGATACTGTAGTGCATATCAGTAGCAATGGTAGCTTCAATAATGGCTACAACCCTGCAGCTGAAGTACAAACGATCACATTGCAAAATGTTGATTTAGTCGGCTCTTATACTAATGATCAGCAGATTATCCAAAATCTTTTGGATAATCAGAAGTTGATTACAGATTAAAGATACGATTAGACCGTTACTTATTTAGTAGTTAGCTTCACTCTTAAACCTTTGGCGACACTATGTTGCCAAAGGATTTTTTATGATGATTCGTCGAAATGTCATCATTGTGTGTAAGTATTGATCATTAATAATAAAGCTTGTTATTTTTTAATGTGTCGAGAAATAGACGTTTTTGCATAGATGCAGCACTGCTTATCGATTGATTTTTAATGATTTAACGTTATGTTTAAGTCATTACGAAGTGATTTTATTGACGAGTTTGAATTGTAAATTATTGTAATGCGCCCTGCTGTGGATGTGTAAATGATTGATAATAATCATTCTTTTATGTAATATCTGCCTTCTTAATAGTTCTCAATAGCCAAAGTGGTAAGAGTTGACCTGGCTTTAGTTTCCTATTTTTTATTCTGGTATGTTTTTTGCTTTTTATTGACATGTTTAAAATCATAAGTTTAAAACATGGCATTTAAGCATGCCTGACGAAAGCAGTATTTTAGAATTGGGGGAATGTTTTGAATCAGAAGTTTAAGTATAAATTAAGTCATTTGTTGTTGATTAGCCTGAGTGTAATGACAGCAGGTATGGTTAATGCAGCAGAGCCATTAATTAGCTTAAAAGAGATGGTTGAAAAAACAATTACTTCAAATCCTGAGGTTCAAGCTAGGTATCATAAGTTTTTAGAGGCAGGTTACGAGCAAGAAACTGTACGTGGTGGTTTTTTACCACAAGCTGACGTAGTGTCAACATATCGTAAGCAAGAAGAGCTCGTAAGAAATACTGGCAATACGCAAATACCTCGAATGAACAACGAGTTGGTTTTAAGGCAAATGATTTTTGATGGTTTTGCAACCAGCAGTGAAGTAAAACGCTTGGGTCACGCTAGTCGCGTTCGCTACTTTGAGTTGCAAAGCACGATGCAAACCACAACATTAGAGTTTATGCGTGCGTATCTAGACACACTGCGGTATCGAGAATTAATGCAGTTTGCAAAAGATAACTACGTCATACATAAGCAAATGTTCGACAGAATTCAAGAGCGCGTTAATGCAGGGGTTGCTCGTAAAGTTGACTTGGAACAAGCGAGTGGTCGTTTAGCGTTGGCTGAAGCTAATTTGCTGACAGAAACCACTAATATGCATGATGTAACCGCTAGGTTGCAGAGGTTATACGGCGAGCTTCCTCCCGAAACTTTAGAAGTACCTACTATTTCTAGTGCTGGTGTTGAGCCAAGCTCAGAAGAGGCGCTAAAGGTAGCGTATAAACAAAACCCAGACTTGCTATCAACGATAGAGGATATCCAAGCTAAAAAGAATGAAATTAAAACGAATGAATCTCGTTACTTTCCAAGGCTTGATTTGCAAGCACGTAAAAACCTAGGGACAAGTTCTGATGGTCGTTATAGCAATAGTGCTGCTGACTTGCTCGAACTAACCATGAATTTTAATCTGTTTAATGGTTTTTCTGACAAAAACTCGATTAATACCGCGGCTCAAAAGCTCAATGGTGCACAAGATATGCGCGATAAAGCATGTATTGATACACGCCAACTGGTCTCTATTGCCTATAACGATATTAAACAATTGACTGAGCAACGCATTTACAGGGCTCAGCATAAAACTTCCATTGAAAATGCACGTGAGGCGTACCGTAAGCAATACGATATTGGTCAACGAACTTTGCTAGATTTACTTGATGCAGAGAATGAATACTTTCAGGCAAAGCGTAGTTTGACAAATACTGAATATGATTTACAGCTAGCTTATGCAAGAACTTATGCTGGCCAAGGTGAATTGTTAAACAAAATTGGAGCAAGACGTGGAAACTTACCTGAATATGCACGTGAAGAATATTTAGATAATGAAAGCGTTTGTCACGCAGTCGCACCAGTCCAAATCCAAATAGATAAAGCTGCTTTAGTGGCGGATGCTAAACCATTGGCTAATATCTATCCGTCAATGGCTAAACCAATCACCCCAGTTGCAGTGCCTACGGTAGTGCCGGCTGCAGCCCAAACTTGTAATGTTCAAGCCATTACCGATCGAGTAAACGATTGGGCTAGTGCTTGGCGTCAAAAAGATGCAGATCGTTATTTGCGATTTTATGCAGATAAGTTCTCACCTGAGCCACCATTGGATAAATCCGCATGGGAAAAGCAACGTCGTCAACGACTGAGCTCAAATGGTAAAATTGGTTTAAAAATTGAGGATTTACAAGTTAGCTGTGAAGGTGACACTGGAAAAGCTACCTTTAAACAGGTGTACACCTTAACTACGTTTAAAATTAAAAAAGTGGCAGATACTTCTTGTGAGGTTTGTAATATGCAACGTATTCCAACCATTGCGTATCAAGATAATACAAATAAAGAATTGCAGTTCCAAAATGAAAGTAGTGATTGGAAAATTACTCGCGAGTTAGTAAAGTAGCTTAAATAAGTAAGCTAACAGTAAGTCTAGTGCAAACAAAACGCGCCCTAATGAGATTAGAGGCGCGTTTTTTATGAGTATCTGAGCGTACTAAACATGATTTATTGGTGCTCAACCTACAAAAATGCTATTGAAAATGCAAATGTATAAAAATAATTAAAAAATGATGAAATATTTCTGCAAAATTTTCAGTAATTGTTATAGAATACGCACCGTTGTTTGTTCTACACCTTCCATCCGCCCGGGTGGTGAAATTGGTAGACACAAGAGACTTAAAATCTCTCGCGCGTAAGCGTGTGCCGGTTCGACTCCGGCCCCGGGCACCAATGTAATTTATTGAAATTTCTAGATTTTTTCGTTTCGATAGAGTTTTGGTTAAATTTCAATATAATCTTGATTTGCTAATTTTTAGTCATTTAGTGTGGCAAAAAAATAAATTAAACTTTTATTTAAATACACTGTTAAAAAAATAACAAATTAGTTTAATTTTATTTAATATCAATTTGTTTTCCGCGAACATAAAGTTTTAGCACTGCCTATGATTAAGGAGTTAATAGGTAAGTTATTCTGTTTTAAAGTCGACTTGCTGGCGACTCCCTGAATCAGATGTAGTAAAGAACCAAGCGGGCAACATCAATTACCTACCAGGCACCGTCCACGGACAAGAGGAACTCTGGGTTGACAAGTTTTGAATCGCCAACCGTCTCCGAGCTTGTATATCGGTTAATCGTATACAATGTAAACCCAGCAAACATTAGCTTACTTTGGTCACCGTGGCGGCCGCCCTAGATGCGCTAGGGTAAAAGGGCTAATTGTGTCTACTGAAAACTTACCTAAGAGCTACATAACTGCATTCCCACCTATATTAGGTATAGAAGGGCTATCAAATTTACTTCATAAGAAACCTAGTGTAATAATTATTGATCGTTGCAAGAGGCCTTACACACTTCCTCCTGCATGTACGCCACCGGGAACCAAGCAGCCACTTTGGGTAACTGAACATGTAATTAACTGGTTACGTCAATTTGAAGAGCCAAATATATCAACTAAGCCAAAAATCGGCGCGCCAACAAAGACGGCGCGAATTAGAAAACGTCATTATGAGTAGTCATTTAATGATTACTCCCTCTGGACTTACCAGAATATGATCATAAAAATTTCACCTACTGATTGGCTAAAATATCTATACTCTAATAAATTAGTGATGACTGCGAAAAGAGAAAATGATGAAGATTAGAACACCAAACAAAGTGTATCTAAAAGCCGCAGAAGATTTAACCACAGACCAACAGGATAGGTTATTGTGCAGAATGGGTGGCAAGCTAACGCGCAGAATAGAAGACAAAAAACTGAACACAATTGAAGCGCTTGCCATACAGTTAGAAGTTGAAGATGCTGAGCTAGCTGAATGGCGAGAAAAAATGAGCGAAATTAAAGAGAAAGAAAAATCTAAAAAGAGGGACTAGAGCTTAGCGTTTAAGTTATTTGTCACTAGCAGACATCTCCATTACCCAATCTATCAGGGGGCTCCATTGTATGAGGTCTTGTTCTACGGCTGATCTACGCATATCAAATAAGCTCAGGCCTTGCTCTGCAACAGTGACATAAGCTTGAGAGTTCCGAAGGTACGTGAGTACTTCAAAGTCAGCTTCAGCCATAAACTCTGCAAGTGAAAGCGCAGACAATGTTCGGCTATTAACCCTCATCCCAACTAATGCTACAAATGTTTTGTTCTTGCGAATCGCTTTTTCTTCAATCAGGACTTCTAGAAAATTACTTGTAGCACCAATATCAAAAGCTGAAGGCTGTATGGGTACAATCACACAATCAGCTTCTTTCACAGCATCAGTTAACTTTTCTTCGCGCAAGCCCGCTGGCGAATCTGTAATTATGAAGTCAGATTGGATAGCTTGTGACTTCATCTTTGAATTTAGAGGACGAATGAGAGGTAGCTCAACTGGGCGCCGTTCTATCCATCTAGTTGCAGATTGCTGACGGTCTAGATCTCGCAAGACCACGGTTCCACCTAGTTTCGCAAAATATCCTGCAAGATTAGTCGCAAGTGTAGTTTTACCGCTACCGCCTTTCGGGTTTGCTACTAGGATATTAAACATGACATCGTCTCGCTAAAATTAAACCATCATATTCAATACTACTGCAAAGAGTAGATTTCTAGCTACCTTGAGTCGTTAGATTTTTCACAAGTCAAATATATAAAAGTCAATTGTTAACTTTTAAGGACTGTCATATTTTTGAAATCAAATTTAATTATAGTTTAATCAGATTGATACATCCCTTCTGTATTTTCTGAGCGCTTTATGCGCTCTTTTTTTGTATAAAATTTATGAATAACCCACATAAATTTATTTTATTTTTAAAAAAAGTTAAGTATTGATGATTGTCAAAACATACAATGTCCTTATTGTAGACACTAAAAACTCTGCTCGAAGCATTATGGCTGAAGCACTCTTTAACACTATGGGTGATGGAGTCTATCAAGCATATAGTGCAGGCAGCAGCCCTAGTGGAGTTGTCAATCGCTTTGCTATTGAACAGATAAAAACCATCAATTATCCAACTAAAAATTTAAGAAGCAAAAGTTGGAATGAGTTCTTAGAGGCAAAAACACCGATAATGAATTTCGTGATTAGTCTTTGTGATATTGATAAAGATACTTTGCCAGCTTGGCACGAAAAATCAATATATACACATTGGGAGTTTGATGACCCATCTACTGTGGATGGCACTTTCGATGAAAAGAAAGCGGCATATAAAAAGGTTTTTCAACAAATTCAAAATAAAATAGATTTATTTACTCAACTTCCCTTAGCTCACTTAAATCAAGAGTCTCTAAATCGAGCAATTGAAAAGTGGAAAAGTAAATAAAAACCGTGCTTGCGACAAGCTAGAGGGTAATGAATGTCAGTAGGAGTTTTCATGATTCATCATGTCATTAGAGCCAGTTTTATCAAAATAGACTTACTCAAAGTTATTTGGGGCGGTCTATTTTTAGTTGGATACGTCACCCAACCCGAAGCTCAGGCAGAAGACGCGAGTACTTGGGTTAAAAAGGGTGAAGCTGCTTTAGCTGCAGCTAAAAGACTAACGCCGAATAATAAGCCCGCTAAAAACGTTATTTTATTTGTGGGTGATGGCATGGGTATTTCTACCATTACCGCTGCACGTATATTTCAAGGCCAAAGCAAAGGGATGGACGGTGAAAGCAATCAACTTTCGTTTGAAAAATTACCTTATGTGGCGCTCTCAAAAACCTATTCAGCCAACCAACAAACCGCTGACTCTGCACCAACGATGACTGCGATGGTAACTGGTGTAAAAACCAATGACGGCATTTTATCGCTTAACCAATCTATTCTGAGTGATGAAGAGGATAACGCAAAAGTACAAGCGGCTAAATTAATCACTATTTTAGAGCTTGCTGAGAGAAGTGGACTATCCACCGGCATAGTTTCTACCGCTAGAATAACGCACGCAACGCCAGCTGCGACTTATTCGCATACTTCAAACCGTGATTGGGAAGATAATCATCAGGTACCAATTGGCTCGCAAGTGAAAGACATTGCCGCACAGTTGATTGATAACTTTGCAGAAAAGCACAGTGGTAATGGTTTAGAAGTTGCACTCGGTGGCGGAAGAACCAATTTTTTACCCAATACACTTACCGACCCAGAATACCCGGAAATGAAAGGTCGTCGTACGGATGGTCGCAACTTAGTAGAAGAATTTAAGCAAAAATTTAATGCACATTATGTGTGGAATAGCACACAATTTAATGCGGTAGACGCTAAAAAAACGCAACGCTTACTAGGATTATTTGAGCCGTCACACATGCAATATGAGCATGATAGAAGCAAAGACGTCGCAGGTGAACCTTCACTTACCGAGATGACAGAAAAGGCGATTGATATACTCGCGCAAAATAAAAAAGGCTATTTTTTAATGGTAGAGGCTGGTCGTATAGATCATGCACATCATGCTGGCAATGCCTACCGCGCTTTAAGTGATGCCGTGGCGCTGAGCGATGCTGTTAAAAGAACGCTGGAAAAAATTGATTTAGACAATACACTGGTGATTGTGACGGCCGATCATAGCCATACGTTTACTATTGCTGGTTACCCTGTGCGCGGTAATCCTATTCTAGGGAAAGTCGTTAATCCAGGCAGCGCGGACTTTGCAAAAGCAAGCGATGGCAAACCTTATACTACAGTCAGCTATAGCAATGGCCTAGGTTTTCACGAACATCATTCCGAAACTGAAGCGCCTATCGTGCCGCGCAGCGGGCGCGTGCAGGACTTAACAGCAATTGATACGACTAACCCAAATTATCATCAAGAAGCTACTGTTCCGTTAAAGTCTGAAACACATGGTGCAGAAGATGTAGCGATTTTTGCTGGTGGCCCTAAAGCACATTTAATACAAGGCGCGCAGGAACAGTCATATATTTTTTATGTGATGAAAGAAGCGCTGGGTTTTTAATCACTTATTTTTAGTTTCAAAACTATAAGGTTATTACATAAATCTGGATTACGTCATCATCATTTTTTTATAATATTTTAGTCAGGAGAGTTTAAATTTCTTTGATTAACTGCTGCTGTGGGATTATCACAGTTGCTTAGCTTATAAAGTCTGACGTCCGCTTTGCAGATCTAGCATAAATGTGGATTCTGACGCCTGTTAGTAATCTAAATATACAAACTTCCCCTAGCCTTATCTCTTAAAGTTTAGAAATAGGGAGTACTTTGAAAGTACTCAAATCCTATCGCAATATAAATTTAAATAGGTAATTTCTAGCAACTATTAGCGAATGTCATTAATTATTCATGGCATTCATATTGTTTGCAGAAGCGCATTATTTTAAAGCCGTAGGATATTTTCTCTGAACAAGATTAAGCAAGCATGGGCCAATAATTTTGGAAATTTGGTGTCTATATTTCGCGAATATTAAGTAAAATTTTGCATATAAAAATCTAATCACTGCATAGGAGAGAAGATAGTTAACTAGCCTAAGATCGGTTCTTTTATAAGCCTCGAAGAACACTTCTGGACCAACGATTAACTGCTTTTCACCTAATCGAGCATGAATGGTTTGATATGCCAGCTCACAGTTAATATCGCCCTCAGATTTATCCAACTGCTGCAGGCTGACAAAATCTAGTAGTCTTTTTTGATTATGGTGTTTTAGGAAATGAATCTCTGCCAGGCAAAGTGGACATTCTCCATCATAGTAGATGGTTAATTTTGAAGAAATCGCTTGAAGAGACTTTAAATACATACATTATCCAACAATCAAATATCTTAAGTAGAGCGCTAATGCGGTGGTTAAGTTCTTTCATTCTTAGCTATTAATGACTCTTTCAGCAAGTTTGTAGCCACTTAACCAAGCACCCTGGATCTTTCCTCCGCTTAGCCAGTCACCACATAAACCTATATTATGTATAGCATCAAAGTGATAGATGTCTGTTAAGTATTGTTCACAATCAGCATACACCCATCGATATAGATCACATTCATCTAGTTGAATATCTTTTGCTATTTCAGATTGTAAGACTCTCCTAAACTCTTTCAGCATTTCCATCTCAATTATTATGAATTTACAACTTTGCTAAGAAAATTTAATTTGAGCTATGAAGATGTTGTTAGATATTCATCTAAGAAATACTTGAAGTGGTTAATACGCTGGGATGAGTATATTGATTGATAGAAATTAGTGCAATCACTGAACTCCATATCCTGAGACAGGTCAATCACTAGTTGCAAGTGAATAACGATTCTGAACTAGATTTTTATTATCAGTATGACTTGCAGAATTAATGCATGTTGATAGTGACGTCGCCTAACCTTTTTAACTCTCTGGATATAATCAATGTCAATTAATCAAATGATATATATAAGTCAAGCCACGCGCAAAATGTCTACTTCAGACTTACATGAAATACTGAAAGTAGCCCAAGATAACAATCAGTCAATTGATGTCACTGGAAGCCTGTTTTATAACGGTGGTTGGTTTTTACAAGTGTTAGAAGGTCCTACTGATACTTTAAAGAAACTTTACAACAAGATTGAAAAAGATCCACGCCATAAAAACTCACGCATTATCTATGATGAGCCAGCAAGATTTCGTACTTTTACAAGATGGACCATGAACATGACTAATTTAGAAGATCGTCAGGCAGATAAATATGACGAATTAGTCGAAGTGATCGAGGCCGCTAAAACGGACCGAAAAATTGGCGCTGCATCACCTGCTGTGACTTTACTTAAAATTTTTAAAAACTAATTTTAGGTGGTGTAAAAAGTAAAGTGATTGAATATGTAGATTCTCAACTTAGCACATTGATATAACACCATACGATCTTTAACTTAATGTTGATAAAGATATTTGATTAATGTGCTAATGAATAATGAAAGTAGTCATTAGTTATGCAAAAAAATAAGTCTATTGTGATTGTTATTTGTCTTTTATCGATAGCGTTTGTATCATCCGCATGGGCAGATGAAGCATCTAGCAAATCGGTTGTTGAGCAAATTGTCGATGCGCAAACAATATTGGCTAATGGTCCCTATAAAGGCTTACGGGTAAATCATAACAAAGGCATGGTTGTTACCGGCTCTTTTGTACCCTCAAGCTCTGCTGCCAGCATTACTAAAGCCGCGCATTTACAAAATACGCTAAGCAAAGTGATCGTTCGATTCTCAAATGCAGGAGGCGTTCCTACTATTGAAGATACTAATCCAAACGCGAATCCGCGTGGAATTGCTATTCGCTTCGAGTTGCCGGATGGCTCAATCACCGATATTGTAAGCTTATCAATTAATGCTTTCCCAGTCTCTACACCTGAAGCCTTTCTAGCGTTCCTCAACGCTCGCATTGCCAGTAAGCCAGATTCCCCCAAACCAACGGCAGTAGAAAAGATGGTTGCCGCTACACCATCACTGCAAAAGTTTATCGCGATTCCCAAACCTTTCCCAGTTAGCTTTGCGACACATAATTATTTTGGTATCAATGCATTTGAGTTCACAAACTCGCAAGGCGAGAAACATTACGTGCGCTATCAGATTGTACCTATGAATGGTCAAGAACTTCTGAGTGCTAATGATGTTGCAAAAGCAAAGCCAAATTATCTATTTGAAGAACTGCCACAACGGCTCAATAAAGGTGCAGCCAAATTTCGCCTACTTGCACAAGTGGCAACAAAGGACGATGTCGTTAATGACCCTACTGCAGTCTGGCCAAATGACAGAAAACTAGTAGAGCTTGGCGTCATTAGTTTAGAGGCGCCAGTTGCTGATAACGCTGCTGCTGAAAAGGCGCTAGCTTTTAATCCACTCATTTTATTAGATGGTATTGCACCTAGTGAAGACCCAGTATTACTGGCCAGACCTGGCGCTTATGCTGTTAGTGTTGGTCGCAAGCTAACGCCATAATTTACCAATGTTAAACATGAGTATGATATTAAATTTAGATTATTAATCATCATTAAGAATATTATTGAAGCTAAATGTGTTTGAACAACCAATATTTTCGACGCTTGTTAAATTAATTTATAAAACTTTACATAATGCATCTAGGATAAACAGTATGATGGCAATATCAAGGCAAAGCTTAAAACAGCTTAATCAATTATTGCGCCATGCGGCGATATTATCGACACTTACTTTATTAATTTTCTCAAACTTTGCCATGGCTATTGAAGAACCAAAATTTACGTTATTAGAAAAAGAAGAATCTTTTGAGCTTAGAGCATATCAACCTAAATTAATCGCTGAGGTCTTGGTGGATGGTGACATGAGTGAGGCGACTAGTAAAGGATTTAAACTGATTGCTGACTTTATTTTTGGAAACAATACAGCACAATTTGGCAAGAGTGAAAAAATCAGTATGACGGCACCGGTTGCTGTTAAAGCATCAGCTGAAAAAATCTCTATGACGGCACCTGTCGGATTACAACAATCCAATCATGGCTGGAGAGTTTATTTTGTAATGCCTAGCCAATACACATTGCAAACACTCCCAAAACCCAACAATTCGAAAGTACAAATCAAGCAAATGCCTGAACAAAAATTCGCAGTTATTCGCTTTTCTGGTTTAGTGGGTGAAGAAAAGATGACTCAGAAAGAGGCAGAGTTAAATCAATGGATTGAACGGAAAAGCTTGAAAGCCCTTAGTAGTCCAGAGCTTGCCAGATACAATCCACCATGGACCTTACCTTTTTTAAGGCGCAATGAAATCATGGTGGAAGTGGAATAAAATATTCTGGAAAAAAGCTCACTTCGGACTGTGTTTTTTCAGAGTAATCATTAATGATTATTCAAACTGCTGAAATAAAGCAACTTCTCTAATACGCGATTGAGTAGCCAAGATAAGTGAATGGTTGCATCCGAGTCTCAACAATTGGGCTATTGGCCTGTTCATCACTTAATCGAGTAACCGATGTGCCAAACAGTACAAAACTATCTTTACCTACTGCATATGAACCATTCACACCAACTTTAAATTCAGTGCCAGATCCTGCAGAGTAAGCAGGTCGAGATTGTGAAGTTTCGTTTGAACCTACGCCAAAGTAGTAATCGTTAAACTTATGATCGTTCCAAGTCACGCCTAAACTGCCGTTAAGTTTGAGTTTTTTATCACGAATCAGATTTTTGATATATTGCAATTCAATCGTCTGTCCATTACTGGCACTGCCGACGTCAAAAGCCCACTGTGCGTTGAAAGTGCCGTAATCTGTTTGCCACCGAACTGTTGGACCTAAATCAACAGTGAAATCACGGTCTCTCATGCCACGTGTTAACTTTCCGTCATCCGCATTCCATCCAAACCTAGCTTGCGTGGCGATACCAAACCTTAGACGTTTATCATCTGAATCTCGTAACCAAACGCCAGCTTGCAAAGCGTTAATATAAAAGCGGTCACCATAGTTAGCATTAATGATAGGTAGTGCTATGACCCTTAACTCATCTGAACCAGATGTTTTCGGCAACATTGCAACACCAATCCCATAGAGGTTTTTACTGCGAGGTATTGCTGTTTCTGTGTCCCGATCAATTTTATCGTTGGCATAAGCGGTTGATAAAAGTGAAATGCTTGTGGCTAAACTGATTACATTAAAAATTACAATATTTTTCATAAATTACTTTTTAGTTTGTTATGTTGTTATAGTTGATCTAAGCCATGAGTCATTTAAATTCCAATATAGTTCCGACATTATTGAATGTCTACTGAATTCAGGGAAGTCCAGAACATGAACCTTAAAATCTCTCGCGCGTAAGCGTGTGCCGGTTCGACTCCGGCCCCGGGCACCAAAATTTCACTTCAAGCTTTAAGTACTTTCTTAAACAATTTCACTCATATTCTCTGCTTTGTATTTCACAGTGGTTCCACATTGATATTAGCTATTAAGGTTGCTTAGTCGCACAGCTAAGCCTAGAATAAAATTGATTTATTGAGTTTGCACTTTGAGTAAGCCTCACTCAGTATTTTTTATTGATAGCGCTTTTCCTGTTTTTTTGATGATAAGAGGATTGATGCGGCGTATTCTTATATCTGTTTGTTTCATTTTGCTGATAGCAGTAGGTTTTTGGTATTTTACAAAGCCTGTTCCTATCCCAGTGAGTCTTTTTGATGTGCAACCTGGTCTTGTAGAGTCCAGTGTTTCTAATACACGTGCTGGTTCAATTGAAGCATGCCTACGTACTCGTTTGTCTCCAATTATTGGTGGGCGGATTGCATATTTAGGCGTTAAAAAAGGTGATCATGTAAAAAAAGGTCAGGTACTCATTCAGTTATGGAATGAGGATCAGCAAGCGCAGAGTGCTTTGGCGAAAAAACAAGTGGAAAGTGCGCGTAAACGTGTTGCTGAAACCTGTATCTTGGCTGAAAATGCAGAGCGTGAGGCCGCTCGTACCGCACAGCTGCGAGCGCGTGGTTTTATCTCAGAGGCTGCAGAAGAAAAATCACGTTTTGAAGCACGGTCTCGTCGCGCAGCCTGCGTATCTATCAATACAGAAGTTGTGCAGGCTCAAGCTCGCCTTAATGTGGCAAGTGCTGAGCAGGGTAGAACTGTTTTAATAGCTCCATTTGATGGGGTCGTGGCAGACATTGTTGGCGAGTTAGGTGAGTACACAACGCCATCACCACCAGGTGTTGCGACACCACCTGCCATCGATTTGATTGATAACACATGTTTGTATGTTCAGGCCCCTATGGATGAAGTGGATGCCCCTAAGATCAAGGTAGGGCAATCCGTAAGAATTATGTTGGATGCATTGCCAAACAAAACTTTATTGGGTCATGTGAAGCGTGTTGCACCCTACGTAGTGGCTGTAGAGAAGCAGGCGCGTACAATAGATATTGATGTTTCATTAGATGATCCGAATGACATAAAGCAATTGTTGGTTGGGTATAGTGCTGATATAGAGGTGGTCTTGGATCGTCGCGAACATGTGCTCAGGATACCAACACCTGCAATCTTGGAAGGTGGAAAAGTGTTGCTGTATCAAGCGAAAACCAAAAAACTTGAGGAGAAATTAGTCAAGACTGGGGTAGCTAATTGGGAGTACACCGAGATTATTGATGGGCTTGCACAAGGCGATAAGATCGTCCCTTCTGTTGAGCTTGAGGGGATTAAGGCCGGCACTTTAGTCACCATCACGTCATCTAGGCCATAAGTCTATGGCTAGCGCTGAGGCTCTCATCCGTTTGATGCATATTCACCGTACTTTCTATCTAGGTGATAGTAAAGTAAATGCCTTGCGTGATGTTAATCTAACGATTAATCAAGGTGAATACATTGCGGTGATGGGCCCGTCGGGTTCTGGTAAGTCCACATTGCTTAACCTATTAGGGCTGTTAGATCGTCCAGATAGTGGTATTTACCATCTGGCAGGTCGTGATGTGACTACACTTGCACCTGATGAGCAGGCGCAAGTTCGTAGTGAACATATAGGCTTTATTTTCCAGAGCTTTCATTTAGTCCCTAGATTAACTGCTGCGGCAAATATTGAGCTGCCGTTGATACTTGCAGGTATTAACCCTGATGAGCGTGTACAACGTGTGAAGCAGGCGATTCATGAATATGGGCTTGATGATCGTGCGCAACATCGACCAAACGAGCTTTCCGGTGGTCAACGTCAGCGCGTAGCCATTGCGCGAGCAACAGTGATGAGGCCAACTTTATTGCTTGCAGATGAACCTACTGGCAATTTAGATAAAGTGACGGGTGAGGAAGTGATTCATTTACTCGAAACATTAAACCAACAAGGCGTTACGCTAATTGTTGTGACGCATGATCAAGCCATTGGCGCACGTGCGCATAGACAAATTACGATGGATGATGGCGCAGTAGTCACAGATACAATCACCAATTCTGAGTTAAATGTTACCAAATGAAATTAGCAGATACCTTGCGCTTTGCTAGTAATGCTGCAATGGGATCTTTTGTAAGAACCCTGTTGTTAGTACTTGCGATGTCAATTGGCGTGGCTTCTGTGGTTGTCTTAACCGCACTAAGTGATGGTGCGAGACGTTATGTGGTTGATGAGTTTTCTTCTATCGGTACAAATTTAGTGATTGTCTTGCCCGGGCGATCAGAAACACGTGGATTCAATCCAGCCAACCTTGTTACCAGCACACCAAGAGATTTAACCGTCAATGATGCAGAAGCATTGTTGCGGCTATCTGGCGTTAAGTTGGTTTCTCCTCTATTGATTGCAACTTCTGAAGTTAATGCATCAGGAAAACTTCGTGAATCAATGCTGGTTGGCACTAATGCCGATTACATGCAATTGCGTAAACTCAAGTTATCGCTTGGCAGATTTTTATCAAAGACTAGTTCAAAAGGTGGTTCTCCAGAGGTGGTGTTGGGAGCTTTGATACGAAAAGAGTTGTTTGGCACTGAGAACCCAATTGGTAAGACTGTCAGAATTGGTGATAAAAAACTCAGGGTTGTGGGCGTCTTAGCTGAGGGAGGGCGGGGCATGGGAATGAGTAGTGATGAATTACTGATTGTACCTATTGCAATAGCTCAAACCATGTTAAATACCAATACATTATTTCGTATTTTAATTGAAGCTCAAAGTCGTGAGCAGATTGATACGGTGAAGACCCAAGTATTAATGACTATCATTTCACGGCATGAAGGTGAGGAGGATGTGACCGTTATTACACAAGATGCGGTGCTAGAAACTTTTGACAATATATTAAATGTGTTAACGCTTGGCATTGCCGGTATCGCAGCAATCAGCTTAGCGGTTGCAGGCATTTTGGTGATGAACGTCATGCTCGTGTCGGTGACACAACGTACTGCTGAAATTGGTTTGTTAAAAGCTTTAGGAGCAACCTCTAACTCCGTACAGCAGTTGTTTATTGTTGAGGCATTACTGCTTTCGACTGCTGGTGCTATTGTCGGTTTGGGCTTAGGGTATCTTGGCGCTGCATTTTTACGTTATTTGTATCCTGTATTTCCTGCTTATCCACCATTGTGGGCAGTATTCGCTGGCTTGGGCACAGCATTGGCTTCTGGTTTAATATTCGGTGTGATGCCCGCTAGAAATGCCGCAAAATTAGATGCTATTCAAGCGTTGTCTAAAAGATATTGATGAACTCAGTCAATTATTTGAGCTTGATAGTTTGAACAGCGATTTTTTAAAAAAGTAATGATGTTAATCAGAGACTCCGTTCAGTTTGCAATTCAGGCAATTATCGCGCATCGCTTACGTAGTTTTTTGACTATGCTAGGTATCGCAGTGGGTATCTGGTCGGTGATTTTACTCACTTCGATAGGTGAAGGCGTGCACCAATATGTATTGGCTGAATTTACTCAATTTGGCACCAATGTGATCGGTATTTCACCCGGAAAAGTTAAAACTGGTGGTCAGCCTCCAACAGGGATTCCATCGACAGCGCGCCTCCTAACGATGGAAGACGCTACTTCACTTAAGCAGTTGCCGAATGTTATTGGTGCAACCCCAACCGTCTGGGGTAATTCAGAGCTATCCGCTAATGGCCGGCTGAGACGTTCAACCATATATGGTGTTGATGCAGACTTTACCAAAGTGTTTAGCTCATCTGTGCGTATTGGCAGTTTTTTGCCAGCAGACAATATAGGTGGCTCGCGTGCTTTGATTGTGTTGGGTAGTAAATTGCGCATAGAGCTTTTTGGCCAAAAAAATCCGTTAGGCGCTCGTGTAAAAATTGGTGGCTTACATTTTCGTGTGATAGGGGTAATGGCCCCTAAAGGACAGTTTCTTGGAATAGATCTTGATGATACGGCTTTTATTCCTACAGAGCGTGCATTGGAGTTGTATAACCGAGAAGGCCTAATGGAAATTCATGTTATTTATAAAAAAGGAGCTGAGTCTTCTGAAGTCGCATCCGCTGTTAAATCTAGATTGAAGCTGCGTCATGGTGCAGAAGACTTTACGGTGACCACGCAGGAAGATATGCTAAAAACACTTTCAAATGTACTCAATATCCTCACTATCGCAGTAGGTGCGCTAGGTGGAATTTCATTATTGGTTGGGGGTGTTGGGATTGTTACCATCATGACCATTGCAGTGACGGAACGTACCAATGAGATAGGGTTGATGATGGCGCTTGGCGCACAGCGTATAACCGTATTATTTTTGTTTTTGGGAGAGTCTGTTGTGTTATCTGCATTAGGTGGAGTGTTCGGTTTGTTATTCGGGGTTGTCACCGCTCAGTTGATGCAATGGCTATTGCCTAGTCTACCTGTGCATACGCCATGGAGCTTTGCATTGATTGCATTACTTGTCTCTGGCATGATTGGATTGTTAGCTGGCGTTATGCCCGCCAGAAAAGCCTCAATGTTAGATCCAATCAACGCCTTGAGGGCTGAGTAGAGTGCGGTAAATATCTCGCGTGTAAAATGACACTATCAGCATATAATAATGTGCCAGATATAAACGCTAAATGATTGATATTGTGGCAGTAGTGCTTGAATATATTGAATAGATAAGAAAAGATGGAACAAAAAAACTCTCCTATTGAAGCTGCTCGCCAGACCTTAATACAGTTAATGCAACGCAAGTTGCCACCTACTCCTGATAATTTCCGTAGTGTCTACGATGAAATTATGGGAATACAGTCCGTTGATAAGTCCGCAGAGCTTGGTAAAACACTCGAAAAAGTATTAAATCAAGCTGGTAAGCAAAAGCCAAAATATATTGCAATTGCACAAGCGATTAATCCGCTAATAGAAAAAGGGGATTGGCCAAAAGTAGAAGAGCAGTTAACTAAGTTGTTTCCATCCGCTGCAGCTGGTGTAGAGGAAGCAAATTGGTCTGTCGTTATTCGTAATCTACTCAAGCAGTTAGAAGTTAGTCATAAAGGTGTAACGCTAAGTCGAAAAAAAGAAGGCTTAAGCAAGGTTTTAGTCAACTTTGCCAGTGACTCCGATGTTTTAGCACAAAAAATCCAGTCATTAATTAGCTCTTGGGGCTTAAGTGGCACGGCAGATGCTGTGACATCTTTAGATGCTGCAATAGAAGTACCCGCGGTAACAACTGGTAACCCACCGCAAGCTAATAATGATAGCCCACAGCAAAGCATATCTAATACTTCTACTTCTGTTCTAAATTCTACGCAATGGCGTGACATGCTTTTAAGAGCATTTGAGTTGGTGATTATTCCTAATTTAGAGGCTGTACCCGAGATACATCAAAAAGCAGTGAATTTACTGAGCCGTATGCGAAAAGCAAGTAATGAACAAAGCTTAATCATATGCGCGGCAGATTTAAAATCAATCTTATTGTCGCTAGAGATGCAACGTGATCAGCAGAGCCGCATCCATGAGTCATTATTACAACTTCTCCGCCTAGTACTTTCTAGTATGGGAGAGATGGTACAAACCGAAGATCAGTGGTTGTACGCACAAACAACAGTGATTAGTGACATTGTGTCTAAGCCAGTGAGTCTTAATACACTATACGATGCTGAAAGCAGCCTTAAAGAACTGGTTTATAAACAATCTCAAATTAAACCTGCACTGACTGAAGCAAAAGACACTTTAAAGAAGATGGTGACTACGTTTGTCGATAGATTAGTAGAAATGACGGAAAGTACCAGTGATTACCACGATAAGATTGAAGCGTATCAACAGAAAATCGCAACGACAGATAATATTGGTGAATTGAATGTCTTACTCAATAGCATTCTTGATGATACGCGCTCGATTGGATTAACTGTACAACGAACTCGAGATGAGTTCATGAATAGTCAGAAGCAAGCGATTGCCGCAGAAAAGCGTATTCAGGAACTTACCGCCGAGCTTGATTATATTGGCCAAGTGGCACATCAGGATTATTTGACTGGGGCACTGAATAGACGCGGGATGGATGAGGCAATTGAACGCGAATTTAATCGTGCTGATCGTCACAACACAACACTGTGTATTGCGATGCTTGATATTGACCACTTTAAGAAGCTTAATGATACGCTAGGGCATGCAACTGGTGATGAAGCATTAACACATTTGGTCAAAGTGCTTAAAGATGTATTAAGGACAACCGATGTGTTGGCACGTTACGGTGGTGAGGAGTTTATTATTATCTTACCTGATACGCCGCAGGATGAAGCTGTAAAAGTGATTACACGTGTGCAACGTGAGCTCACTAAAAACTTTTTTATGTACAATAATGAGCGGGTATTGATTACATTTAGTGCTGGTGTCGCAGAGCGTGCGCTAAACGAGGCGCCAGAAGCTTTGATACCACGTGCAGATGCTGCCTTATATAAAGCAAAACATAGTGGAAGAAATCAAGTCGTAGGTGCAGACATCTTGCCTAACGTTGTCGTTTAGTATTTTTAAAGATTCATGACTAGTTAGTAGCCAAAACGTACGACGGCAGGGAGGTTTCTCAGCTCTTCGTCGTTGTACAATCTGCCGCGTGTGATAAATGACATGCCTGATCCACAATCTAAAGAAAATGAGCCACTAGAGCCGGGAACTGCATCTAGTATCGTGTGCGTATTTTCTGAAAACGAAAAATGGCTATCTCCCATATAAAAAACAGCACCTGATATTTCACCTAGCACAACATCAGACGGACTAGGTTTGAACTCATTGGCAGGCATACATAATGGTCCGCTACCTTCACAGCAACCACCAGATTGCAAGAATATAATCGGGCCATGAGCAAGCGTAAGCTGTTGAATCAGTGCAATTGCCGAAGGTGTAGCAGAGACGCGTTCTATCATGATATAACCCTCAAAAAAAGAGGCGGGGTTAGCCGCCTCTCTGTGTTAACTATTTAGAACCTCATCATGTAACATGGCGGGAATTCTAAAAAGATTAGCGATAAACCTAAATATTAGAAGAAACCTAATTTTTTAGCGTTATAGCTTACTAAAAGATTCTTAGTTTGTTGGTAGTGATCTAACATCATTTTGTGTGTTTCACGGCCAATACCAGATTCTTTATACCCACCAAAAGCGGCATGCGCAGGGTAGGCATGATAGCAGTTAGTCCAAACGCGACCAGCTTTAATGCCACGACCCATACGGTAAGCACGGCTACCATCGCGTGACCAGACGCCAGAACCCAAGCCAAATACTGTGTCGTTAGCAATCGCTAATGCTTCAGCTTCATCTTTAAAAGTAGTCACAGCTAGCACTGGGCCAAAAATCTCTTCTTGGAACACGCGCATTTTGTTATGGCCTTTAAGTAAGGTTGGCTGAATGTAATAACCGTCAGCAAATGCACCACTTAATACATTACGCTCACCGCCAATTAATACTTGAGCACCTTCTTGTTTACCAATGTCCATATAAGACATGATTTTGTTCAGTTGGTCTTGAGACGCTTGCGCACCAATCATCGTATTAGGGTCCAGTGGGTTGCCTTGTTTAATTGCAGCAACACGTGGAAGTACACGCTCCATGAACTTGTCATACACCGACTCTTGAATCAAAGCACGTGACGGGCTGGTACAAACTTCACCTTGGTTAAATGCAAATAGCACTAAACCTTCAACCGCTTTATCAAAAAAGTCATCATCAGCAAGCGCGATGTCTTCAAAGAAGATATTAGGTGATTTACCACCTAACTCTAATGTTGCAGGAATCAAATTAGCAGCAGCAGCTTGCGCAATGACACGGCCTGTTGCGGTAGAGCCTGTAAATGCAATTTTGGCGATACGGCGGCTATTGGCAAGTGGTGCACCTACATCACGGCCATAACCATTGACAATGTTAATTACACCAGGCGGTAGAATGTCTGCAATCAACTCCATTAAAATAAGAATACTGATCGGCGTGAACTCAGCAGGCTTCATTACTACACAGTTACCCGCAGCCACTGCTGGCGCTAGCTTCCATGCAGCCATCAGAATAGGGAAGTTCCAAGGAATGATTTGGCCAACAACACCTAATGGTTCATGAAAGTGGTAAGCAACTGTATTCTCATCAATTTCACTTAAGCTACCCTCTTGTGCACGCAGACAGCCTGCAAAGTAACGGAAATGGTCAATCGCTAATGGGATGTCGGCGTTTAGCGTTTCACGAATTGGTTTGCCGTTGTCAATTGTTTCAGCAGTCGCTAATAGCTCTAAGTTAGCTTCTAAACGATCAGCAATTTTTAATAGTAAGTTAGCACGTTGTGCTGGGGCTGTGCGAGCCCAGCCGTCTGCCGCTGCGTGAGCTGCATCTAGTGCTAGTTCAATATCTTCAGCACCAGAGCGAGCCGCTTGCGTGTAAGGTTTGCCTGTAATTGGTGTAATCACATCAAAATACTCACCTTTAACTGGAGCTACCCACTTACCACCAATAAAATTATCATATTTAGCTTTGTAAGGTATCTTTACGCCAAGACCTTTTAATAAATCTAAACTCATGCCAACTCCTATAGTTTTTCTATCGTTAATATAGTGATTCCTGTTGTTAAGCCTCTATTATTTATCAATAAACTTTATTCTTCTTATAAATGCTTAAAGTGCTTGTAAATAAAAGGGTTTCGTAAACACTGCCACCTCAAAACAATAACCCTAAGGCGCGCGCAAATCAAGCATTAGTCGATAGCAATTATAAAATTAATGAATTTATTGAGACAAGAATCCATGATTCAATCTTTATAAATTTTTGTGTGTTGCTTTGCATATTCTAAGACGTGGTATTTGATCTTTGGTTTCAAAGTAATTTGATATGTTGATTGATTTAAAAATAGAAAAACACAGATGCTTAAGTTATAGTGTAATTATCGATTTTAGAAAATTGCATTTTAATGTTCAAATATGTCAGCTAACTTAGCAAACTCACCAATATTTGCACGTGGATTTTGGGATGGTTTATTTAATCCAACTTCTTTGAGTTTAGGTAAGGCCATCTTATCAATATTAGTTGTTGCTGAGACATTGGTCAGTTTTTTTTGGATATACACCTTGTCAGGTCTTGGTGAGGGTTACGCCGTTATTGCAGCAGTTCCATATTTTTACCTAGTTATTTCCTATCTTAGCTTATTCATTTTTTATCATTCTAAGCGTTTTGAGTATTTCACCTTTACGCAACTAGTGATGCTGTTGGTGATGCCTTTCTTTATGCAATGGGTGATTGGCGGGTTTGAGGCGTCTAGCGGTGTGGCAATCTGGGCAATCTTGTCACCAGTAGGCGCATTAATGATTTTGGGTACCCGTCAATCCACACCGTGGTTTTTGCTTTTTATCGGATTGGCATTTCTTTCTTGGAAAATGAACAATTACTTTGCTGTGAACGCAATGCCCATTCCGAGTGACGTTAAAGATACTTTTTTCTTGATGAATATTACGGGAACCGCCGCAATCTTGTATGGTGTTTTACGTTTTTTCCAAGCGCAAAAAGAGCGCATTATGCATTCTCTTGAAATTGAGCAGGCCAGATCAGAGAAGCTTTTACTTAACATTCTGCCAGCACCTATCGCACAAAGACTAAAAGCGCATGATATGCGTATCGCTGATCACTATGAAAGTGTGACAGTGATGTTTGCTGACTTAATTAACTTTACTCAAATGTCAGACAAAATGTCGCCTACACATTTAATTGATTTATTGTCCGAAATATTTCTAAGGTTTGATCAATTGGCCGATAAATATCAAGTTGAAAAGATTAAGACAATAGGTGATGCTTACATGGTGGTTTCTGGCGCACCTGTAATATGTCAAGACCATGCTCACCGGATTATTGGCATGGCGCTGGAAATGCAAGTTGTGCTTAAAGAACTGTCGGAGAAAGTTGGCATTGATTTAGGCATGCGAATTGGGATTAATAGTGGTCCAGTAGTTGCTGGTGTGATAGGTAGCAGTAAGTTTAGCTATGACTTATGGGGCGATACTGTCAATATGGCGAGCCGCATGGAGGAGACTAGTCTGCCAAATACGATTCAAGTGTCTACAGAGACAAAAAATCTGCTATCGCATGATTATCCATTTTCATTGCGCACAGGCGTAGAAGTGAAAGGTAAAGGCATTCTAGATACGTATATTTTGCTGAACCAAGCTAGGTAATCTAAGAATAAAAAAGCACAGAGCTACGTAGGCTTTTATCTTGAATTGCACTATAATTCGCTCCCTAACGGAAGAGTGGATGAGCGGTTTAAGTCACCACCCTGGAAAGGTGGCATAGGGGTAACCTTATCGCGAGTTCGAATCTCGCCTCTTCCGCCAATATCAGTTTGTTGTCCGGCGTCATTTTTTTAAGTATATCTAAACTTAATTCTCTACATAAGAAGCTATCTATTCATGATTTTACGTAGCTGTCATTCATGAACAGTGACAATGTGATTTTTTTGATGAAGGTTCATAATGAATTCACTCGAACAAGACATGATGTCAGTTCAAAACGAATACTTAGGAGATATATTATGTGGACAACACCAGCAGCGACAGAAATGCGTTTTGGCTTTGAAGTTACTATGTACGTAATGAATAAGTAATTATTGTCAGATGTACAGTAATTAAAAGTAAAAAAACCCAGACAAGTCTGGGTTTTTTTATGTCCGCTGGTGGGGGTTGGCTAGCCACATATTTAGTTTAGCTATTTTTCACCCCAACGATATACTTACGTTTGCTTCTATCATATAAATTTATTGCGCAACGATGTTAAATCCCAAAAAGTTACTTCATAGTAAATGGATAGCCGTTCATCCTATTAATAAAGAAAAGCATTTTATAGTCACCAAAGTGATGTTGCCTGAAGCACCTATGGTTAATATTGAGTACGTTGAGCTTGAGGCTGTACACTCAAAGCGAGTGCAAATATTGTGCTGGGAAGCGCTAAAAGATGTGAGCGTTTGGAAACAAGGTTGGTAGCATCTTGTTGGCAGTGCTGGATAGGTAACTGGCTTTAGTGTGGCAAATTGTGAGTAAAGCAAAAGAATGACTGAGATTGAAAGATTAAAAGCAGGCGCAACTAAAGGATGCTATCAAGCACTTTCATTTAAGCAGCCTTTTGCATGGTTGATTGCGAACGGATATTTGATGGTGGATGATCGCACATGGGGGACGACTTATCGTGGCCCTATATTGATACATGCAAGTAAAGGTTTGTATGATGTCTATTATGATTATCTGAAAGCAAGTACTGATATCCCATTGCCAGCCAAAGAAAAGCTGGAGTTTGGTGGTGTAGTTGGTGTTGCAGACTTGATACTTTGTAGTCGGCCAGGAGAGTTGCCTGAATCAACTAGCCTTCAACATCGTGCCCAATTTCAAGGTGTTGATAGCAATCACTATGGGCTTTTATTTGAACAGCCTAGGCCCTTAGCGTTGATGCCATGTTCCGGAAAACTTGGAATTTTTGAGATAGATATTGATGCGTTATTCAATGCACCACCTCCAGCCCAAGCTGAGTTATTTTAGTAGGTAGAAACTATCGGTTTTTAATCTTAAATGTATACGCAACACCTAGCGTCGTCACGGCAGAGCTTTAAAATGTATCGTATTTAGACTATTGCAAGCCTAGATTGTGATTTTTAATCAATTCTTTTATTCTTTTTCGTTGTAATCAAATACTCATCAATTATTTTTAGTTGTAAAAGTAATTTGGTAGACTGTCTATTTATAGCTAGCTCTATGTATTGGTTTAGATGCTAGTTAAACATGATAAGGATTATTATGGCGAATTGGTTTGAAGACAATGCCCAATCTATTGGCAATACTCCGCTGGTTAAATTAAATAGAGTGACAGATGGAGCCACTGCAACAGTACTTGCCAAGATAGAAGGGCGTAATCCAGCTTACTCTGTAAAGTGTAGGATTGGTGCAGCCATGATATGGGATGCAGAGGAGCGTGGTTTGCTCGGCTCAGGTAAGGAGATTGTAGAGCCCACAAGTGGCAATACAGGCATTGCGTTAGCCTTTGTGGCCGCAGCGAGAGGGATTCCGCTAACACTGACAATGCCTGAAACCATGAGCATTGAGCGACGTAAGTTACTAGTTGCTTATGGTGCAAAACTTGTACTTACTGAGGGGGCAAAGGGGATGAGTGGCGCAATTGCCAAAGCTGAGGAAATTGCAGCGTCAGATCCTAATCGCTATGTGTTACTGCAACAATTTAAAAATCCAGCGAATCCTGCCATTCATGAAAAAACTACAGGACCTGAAATATGGGATGCCACTGATGGAAAGATTGATATTTTAGTTTCTGGTGTAGGAACTGGCGGTACCATTACTGGTATCTCACGTTATATTAAAAATACGCAAGGTAAAGCGATTACCTCTGTAGCAGTAGAGCCGGCAGCAAGCCCTGTGCTCAGTCAAAAACGGGCAGGTGAGGAACTTAAACCAGCGCCGCACAAAATACAAGGGATAGGCGCTGGCTTTGTTCCCGAAATATTGGATATGACACTGGTGGATGAAATCGCTCAAGTGACCAATGAAGAGGCTGTGCTTTACGCCCAGCGTTTGGCGAAAGAGGAAGGGATTCTTGCAGGTATCTCTTGCGGCGCAGCAGTTGCTGCGGCTGTCCGCTACGCAAAAGTACCAGAAAACTCGGGCAAGACTATTGTTGTGATATTGCCAGACTCAGGTGAGCGTTATTTAAGCTCTATACTGTTTGATGGTTTATTTGATGATAAGGGGATTGCGCTGTAAAGAAATAAGGCAGTTTGAATCGTTTCGCCGGTCTGCAGTATTTGATGTTGAGTACTCATCGACTTTGCTGATTAGCTTAGGGGGATGAGTGCTCAACAAAAATCGATATCTAATTAAACTGCCACCATCTCTTTTCTTTAAATGCAGACGCAATAGTTGGCTTTAATTCATCTTTATTGATGATATCAAACATTCTTTCTCTAGATCCATTTGGGGTATACAGTACTTTAATACCACGCTTTGTGGCGTGTTTCTTCACTTTATAAGTGATGGAATGATTCACCCACTTTGTCACCAATACAATCACTTTGGTGCCTTGTGGAATCATTTTATTTGCATCACCACCGTTTCTACCTGACCAATGGTGAATGTTGCTTACTCCAAAGTTGCCAAGCACCTCTTTAATACCATCGACTTGGTTGCCTCCTACAATTAATACTGAACTCATGATGAGAGTCTCCTGTTTGATAGCCGCACTAAATTTTGTCCGGTACGGCTCTACATTGCTAGTTAGAATGATGTGTCAATGCTTTTTATTTTTTCGCATGCTTTCGATGATTAACTTTACTAAGAATAATCACGATGGAAATACTGTAGCGTTTTCTTATAACAATTAAAAATAATATATATTTATATTTTTATAACTTAATAGAATATATGTGTGCACATAAGCACATGTACGTTCATGTTGGATAGCAAGAAGCTCTTTGCTTTAATGTGAGTGGGTTGATTGAATATTAAGGTAATGATAAGAGTTGCTTAAAATTGTTTCTATTCCTAGATATCTAAGTGTTGCAGCGACTTAGCAGTTATATCCCCATGCCTCCCACAATGTTATCCACAGAAATTGTGGAGTGTTGTTAGCTGATAGATATCGGCAGGGTAGATGCAAATATACTGGTGATTTGTCACGCAGTTGATTAAATCAACGCATTAGATAGCTTGATATAAACATATAATAAATATGTTATCTATTTTATGCGCACGAATATCATGACAAACCCACTATTACCCCCAGAGCAGGCTGAACGCTTGCTTCACTCATTAGATCGTATTGCTTCAGCACTTGAGGCCTCGTCATCAGCACAACATCAGCAAACAACCGATTTTTCTCAGGCATTTGCTTACCGCTGGCAACGTAGCCATGGCATTCACCATGCACCGCATTTAATACCAGTCACTGCGCCGCAACTCATTGCGTTTAATCAGTTATGTAATATTGAGCTGCAAATAGAGCGACTTTATCAGAACACCTTGCAATTTCTGCACGGCTACCCAGCGAATAACGCCTTGATGACGGGGGCGAGGGGTACGGGCAAGTCATCATTAGTGCGTGCCTGTTTACATGAGTTTCATCAGCAAGGGCTACGCTTAATTGAGGTTGAAAAACAACATTTGGATGATTTACCTCTTATCATCGAGCTGGTTTGTCAGCACCCGGAGCATTTTATTGTATTTTGCGATGATTTGTCTTTTGAAGATGGCGAACATCACTATAAAGCTTTAAAAACTGTGCTTGATGGATCTGTTGCAGGTGCTGCTGCGAATGTGTTGATTTATGCGACCTCGAATCGTAGGCATCTAGTGACTGAAAAAATGGTAGATAATTTAGAGCATCGTAAAGATCACCAAGGTGAGATACATCCAAGCGATAGTTTAGAGGAAAAAATTTCACTGTCTGACCGTTTTGGCCTGCGTTTACATTTTTACAGTTTTAGCCAAGATGAATATTTAATAGCGGTGAGCCAATGGGTGAAAAGCTTTGGTTTCGCCATGAATGACAGCGTACGGGATGAGGCGCTACATTGGGCAACTGAGCACGGATCTAGATCTGGCCGCATTGCTTTACAGTTTGCACGTGATTATGCAGGGCGCACTTTGTTGAAAAATGAAAAACTACTTTAGCGCATTGTTCATGGCTATAGATGGGTAATCTCATGAATAAGCTGTATTTAAAACAAGATTAAGTAATGTTAATTTGTTTAAAAATGCTTCTTTTTAGCGTTTTCCATATACACCAGTTACTTAGCACGTGTATCCCCATGCACCCCACAATGTTATCCACAGAAATTGTGGAGCGAAGCTAAATAGTGGCAAGCCATTTAGGCATATACGTGCATAAAAATAATGATGATTGAATTGAACATGAATGAACATTTACTGGTGTCGTTAATTTTTAATAGAATCTCACGTAAAAAAAGTTAATTAGTTTTATAAAATAACGTCAGATAAATTACACTTGAAATATCAATACAAAAGGTTAGATCGATGGCAGAAAAAGAATACGACGCAGATTCGGTAAAGGTACTAAGAGGATTAGAGCCCGTGCGTGCCAGACCTGGTATGTACACCCGAACTGACTCACCTACGCATATTGTTCAAGAAGTGATAGACAACGCGGCTGATGAGGCCTTAGGAGGCCATGCTACCAGTATTCATGTCACCATTTTCAAAGATGGTGCGGTTGAGGTATCTGATAATGGTCGCGGTATTCCTGTCGAGATTCCTAAAGGTGAAACGCAGCCAGCGGTTGAGCTTGTGTTTGTGCAGTTGCATGCTGGCGGTAAGTTTGATAAAGAAGATGAAAATAGCTCGTATCGTTTTTCGGGTGGACTACACGGCGTAGGTGTTTCTGTCACCAATGCATTGTCTACACGATTAGAGGTAAAAGTTAAGCGTGACGGCAAGGTTCATAGCCTTATTTTTGAAAACGGCAATTGTATTGAGCCTTTAAAAGAGGTGGGAAAGTGCCTAAAGCGCGACACGGGTACCATGGTGAAGTGTTGGCCAGACCCTAAATACTTTGACTCGCCAAAAGTTTCCATTCAGCAGCTTGAACACCTGATTAAATCAAAAGCTGTATTGTTGCGCGGTGTTAGCGTGACACTCTCGATTGAGGGTGCCGAAGGCTTTGAAGAGCGCTCATGGACTTATGCGGATGGCTTGCCACAATATTTGGATGAGCTGATCGGTGAGCGTGAAGTGGTGGATGATGAAGTGCCTATCCCCATTATCTCAGGTGAGTTCTACCATCAGGACAACACAGATGGCATCTCGAAAGGTGAGGGTGCGATATGGGCATTATCTTTCGGTGCTGGGGGCGGTCGTGGTGAGTCTTATGTGAACCTGATTCCTACGCTCTCTGGCGGCACGCACGAGGCCGGTATGCGTAACGGGGTGTTTGAGGCGGTTAAATCGTTCATGGAGCATCACAGCATGATGCAGCGTGGCGTAAAGGTCTCATCGGAAGACGTTTGGAATAACGTTTATTATGTATTGGCGGCTAAAGTTTTAGATCCTCAATTTCAGGGGCAGACTAAAGAAAAGCTGACGAATCGAGACGCCATGAAAATGGTGGCTTCTGCGATTAAGCCGATGATGGAAAATTGGCTGACGCAGAATGTGGAGCATGCCAAACGTATTTCTGACTTAGTTAACCGTACGGCAGCTGCCCGTAATAAATCCACACAGAAAATTGAGAAGCGTAAAACCACAGGTATCAACCTGATGCCAGCAAAGCTCACTGACTGTGAAGCGGCTGGTACCATGGAAGCGGAGTTGTTTTTGGTGGAAGGTGACTCAGCTGGCGGCAGTGCAAAGATGGGCAGAAACAATGAGTTTCAATCTTTATTACCATTGCGGGGCAAAGTATTAAATACATGGGAAGTGGATGCTGGGCGCATCTTTGCTAACTCTGAGGTGCATGACATTTTTGTCGCGCTTGGTATTGAGCCACATACGCTAAAAGACAACCCTGACTTCTCTGGTTTACGTTACGGTAAATTGTGTATTTTGTCTGATGCGGATGTAGATGGTTCGCACATTCAGGTGTTGCTACTCACCATGCTGCTAAGACATGCACCTAAGTTGATTGAGCGTGGGCATGTGTATATCTCGCAACCACCGTTGTATCGTATTGACGTACCAGCGCATGGCAAAAATAAGCCTTTGCGTAAAATCTACGTGTCAGATGATGCTGAAAAAATGTCGATGATAGAAAAACTAAAACGTGAAGGTATTTCTGAGGAAAGACTGAGCATTCAACGTTTTAAAGGTTTAGGTGAAATGAACCCTGAGCAACTATGGGAAACCACACTTTGCCCTGATACAAGACGTTTGATACAGGTGCGATTGCCAGAAGGCGAGGTGAGTGGCGCACTGAAGATGTTCGATATGCTGATGGCAAAGAATGAATCAGCTGCAAGGAAAGAATGGATGGAACGTCGCGGTAATGATGTGGAGGCGGATGTTTAATGGATACAGGTATGTTAGAAAATAATAACGAAGAAAATGCAGTACCGATTGGTGAGTATGCAGAGGAAGCTTATTTAGCTTATGCCGTTTCAGTGGTGAAAGGCCGTGCATTACCTTCTGTAGAGGACGGACAGAAACCAGTGCAACGCCGCATTTTATATGCAATGAAGGAAATGGGCTTAGTCGCTGGCGTTAAGCCCGTGAAGTCTGCTCGCGTGGTTGGTAACGTGTTAGGTATGTACCATCCACATGGTGATAGCTCTGCTTATGAAGCCGCCGTTCGTTTGGCGCAAGACTTTACGTTGCGCTACCCACTGATTGATGGACAGGGTAATTTTGGCTCACGTGATGGTGATGGTGCTGCCGCCATGCGATATACCGAAATGCGACTATCGCCCATTGCAGATTTACTGCTGTCTGAAATTGACCGAGGCACGGTAGATTTTCAGAATAACTACGACGGTGCTTTTCAAGAGCCAGTGCTGTTGCCAGCGCGTTTGCCGATGATGCTATTAAATGGCGCATCGGGCATTGCTGTGGGCATGGCAACTGAAATGGTGCCACATAATATGCGTGAGATTGCAAACGCTGTATTGCATATGATGGAGAACCCGAACTGTACCACTGCCGATTTCATGCAGCATGTGCCAGGTCCTGACTTTCCTGGCGGTGGTCAGTTGATTACGCAAACGGCGGATATTCTTTCTACGTATGAAACAGGTCGGGGCTCATTAAGATTGCGTGCGCGGTGGATAGTAGAGCCGATGGCACGAGGCCAGTGGCGCATTATTATTCATGAGCTTCCGCACGGCGTTTCTGTAGAAACGATACAGGATGAGATACTCGCTATCTCCAACCCGAAGCCGAAAAAAGATAAAAAGACGATTGATCAAGACCAATTGCTGGTAAAGCAATCAGCCTTGAGCATGATTGACACGGTAAAGAGTGAAGGTAAAAAAGATGTTCGGCTAATTATCGAGCCTAAGACCAGCAAAGTGTCTAGTGACGAGTTGATGGCTTTTCTGTTACTGCATACCAGCATGGAAGTGTCATGCCCAGTTAATATGGTGATGATTGGTACCGATGGGCGCCCTGCACAAAAAGGCATGATTGCTATTCTTAAAGAGTGGATTGCATTTCGTCTTAACGTGGTGCGCAGGCGCTGCCAGTTTGACCTAGACAAGATTAATAAGCGCATCCATATTTTAGAGGGGCGCATGATCGCCTTTCTGCATATTGATGAAGTGATTAAGGTCATTCGTAATTCAGATGAGCCTAAAGCAGATTTGATTGCCGCATTTCAGTTAAGTGAGATACAAGCGGAAGATATTTTAGAAATTCGCTTGCGCCAGTTGGCTAGGCTGGAAGGCTTTAAGATTGAAAAAGAACTAAAAGACTTGCGTGAAGAAGCGGATGGTTTACAAACGATTTTAGGTAGCGATACCAAATTACGTCGATTGACCGCAAAAGAAATTAAGCAAGACGCAGAAAAATATGGTGATGATCGACGTACCTTGATTGAGCCAGTTGAACGTGCGCAGGGTGGACAAAAAGCCTTTGTGGTTGATGAACCGGTGACTATTTTAATCTCTAAAAATGGTTGGATTCGAGCAAGGCAAGGGCATGGTGTCGAGCGTGACTCGATTGCTTGGAAGGCTGGTGATGGCGAGTTTGCGGTGATAGAAACGCGCACGGTGCTGCCCATTGTGCTACTTGATACAAGTGGTCGATGCTACGCATTTGATGCATCTACAGTACCTGGCGGCAAAGGAGATGGTATACCAATCAGCTCAATCATCGAGGTGCAGAATGGCGCTAAGTTAGTCCATGCACTTTCAGGTAAAGATGATGACAGATATTTATTTGTTACATCCAATAGCTATGGATTTATTGCACCTTTGAAAGGCTTGGTAGCAAGACCTAAAGCGGGTAAGGCTTTCATGAAGCCTGAAGATAAATCAACCATTTTGCAACCGATTAAATTAGATGAGCATACGCATCTTGCGGTGACTTCATCAGAGAATAAGTTACTGGTTTTTCCTTTGAGTGAAGTGAATGAATATCCAAATGGCGGTAAAGGTGTGCGAATCATGGATATTCCAGACAAGGTGTCATTATCTCGTATTGAGTTGAGTGATGGGCAGTCAGCCGCTATTGTAGTGAAAAACAAAACTAAGATAATTGATGGTGAAGTTATGTCTAAGTATTTATCTAAGCGAGCTAGAAAAGGTTTTTCTGTATTAGACAGTAAACCTATCATCAAAAAACAGGCCGGTCTGTTTTAATGCCAATCTGATGTTTTTGTGATTGCCGTATTTATTGACAGTTGATGCTTTCATGTATAAATAAAAAAAGCATCAACTGTCGATCTGCCTAGAGTATTCAATGGTCATCAGCACACACAATTATTTTTTTAGTTGTTCGTATAAATTATCGTGGATTAGCATTCCCAATAACATGGCAATCACAAAAGTAATGGCTTCTTGATATCCAGCACCAAGTGCAACAATTGCCGGGCCCGGACAAAACCCTGCAAGCGCCCAGCCTGCGCCAAATAATAAACTGCCGATTATTAGTTCTTTAGAAATATGCGTTTTACCTGGCAAGTGAATAGGCTCACAAAATAGCGTTGTATTTGTTTTTTCAGCTTTTCTAAAGCCAAAAAATCCAACCAATATAGCGCCTACCATTACAAAGGCAAGGCTAGGGTCCCAATTGCCTGTAATGTCTAAAAAATCAATCACTTTAGATGGATTAGTCATCCCTGAAAGGATTAAGCCAATGCCAAAGATAATGCCAGCAATCAATGTCATCATATGTTTCATCATTTAGATTATTCCCATTTTTAAATTACATGTACCAATACATAGGTAACGATAAATCCTGAAAGCATAAAGCTCATGGTTGCAATTAGTGAGCGTAAAGACAGCCTACTTAGCCCACATATCCCGTGACCACTTGTGCAACCAGAGCCCATTCTGGTGCCAAAGCCTACTAATAACCCTGCAATCATCAGTGTAGAGTAAGAGGCAGAAATCTCAGATGCCGGTAAAGGTGTCAATAGGGAATAGAGATAGCTTGAGATAACTAATCCTGTGATGAACAGTATTCTCCATATGTAATGATCTTTGGATGTGTTCCTAAATTGCATTAAGCCTGCAACAATACCGCTGATGCCTGCAATTTTACCGCTTGAAAGGATTAGGATTGAGGCAGACAGTCCAATCAGTAAGCCACCAATTAAAGATTGTATAGGGGTGAAATTTTCCATGGTTTTATCCTTGCTGTGGCTCAGGTACGCCACATTGACGGTTTGCCGGCACAGCAACATCAATCATTTTAGGTTTAGGTAGGTTTAAGTTTTCCATAATCTCAATAAACGCTTCTCTCGATTGATTGGCTAAACGTGGATTAATGAGTTTTTCTTGGGCAATACAACTGACACGTCTGCCATTGTAATCATGACCCGGATAGACCAATGTTTCATCTGCTAAAGTAAAAAGTTTAGCGGTAATGCTGTTATACAAGATACCAGCATCTCCACTTTGAAAGTCGGTTCTTCCGCAGCCATTAATCATCAAGCTATCGCCAGTAAACAGGCGATCTTTCCATAAAAAACTCACGCTACCAGCAGTGTGACCAGGTGTCGCAATTACTTTTATTTGTTCATCACCAAAAGTAATCACATCATTATCTTTTAGTTGAATATCTGCAGTTTCTGCACCGCAGTCTTTGCTAACGGCTGTTTTTGCCATTGTGATCGATTTTAGTTTTCCGCCACCTGTGATATGGTCAGCATGCACATGCGTTTCTAATGAGTAAACTAATGTCAATTGATGCTTATTGATTACATCAAGATACTCATTGATGTTTTCAGTGACAGGGTCGATTAGCACAGCCTGTTTGCTGTCAAGGTCAGCAACTAGATAGGTTAGCGTAGATGAGGCATCGTCATAAAATTGTTTAAACATGATATTCCTTTCAAAAAGTATTGATACATTGTAACTTAATATTATATAATTAAATATAATATTTTAAAATAGAGTTTATTAGAGATGCCAATACAAGAAGTTAATTTTGAAAAGTTAAGAGCCTCTGCAGAAATAGCAACGAGCTTATTAAAAGTGATGGCAAATAGTGATCGCCTAATGCTCTTATGTCAGCTATCACAAGGTGAGAAGTCAGTGAGTGAGTTAGAGGAGATTCTAGAAATAAAGCAACCAACATTATCACAACAATTAACCGTGCTAAGAAATGCTAAGTTGGTTAGTACACGCCGAGAAGGTAAGTGTATTTATTACATGATATCTAGCACATCAGCATTAGCAATTATGAACGTACTATACCAAGAAATTTGTATGAAATCAGGAGATTAGAAAATGACTTTAACCATCAATCAATTAAATAATGATTTTAGTTATACCAGCCAAATTGAAGTAGATGATATTTCAGAAATTGCCAGTTTGGGTTTTAAAACAATTATTAACAACCGCCCTGATTTTGAGGGCAGTGCTGAGCAACCAAAAAGTGAAGCTTTAGAAGCGATTGCACTTAGCCATGGAATTAGTTATGTGCATATTCCTGTGATTCCCAATAACATTGAACCTCACCAGCTAGAAAAGTTTAGAGAAGCTTATGCAAAAGCGCCAAAGCCAATATTAGGATTTTGTAAAACAGGGAATCGTGCATCAACGATGTGCAAGTTAGCATTAGAAAATCATGATTGATCCTAATCTAATCGCAATCTTATTAGGTGTATTGATTGGCTTTCTGATGACCATCACTGGCGCGGGTGGTGCAATACTGTCACTACCATTGTTGATGTATTTTTTTCATCTAGGCGTTAAAGATGCTGCACCGATAGCATTGTTAGCAGTGTCCGTAGCAGCAGGCATAGCTGCGATGATTGGATTAAAGCAAGGTGTTGTTAGATATAAGGCAGCTGCACTTTTGGCTTTAATGGGCATTATCATGGCACCAATAGGTGTTTTCCTTGCGCAGAAAATACCTTCTCTTTGGCTACAAATTTTATTTGCTTTAGTACTATTTTATGTAGGGTGGCAAGCTGTATTCAGCGCTAAAAGTCCGTGCTATTTACAAGATAATTTGTTTCCAACTAGTCCAACACCCTGTGAATTGAATCCTGCAACATCTAGGTTGTTTTGGACCGCATCTTGTACCCAGCGATTATTATTGACTGGGTCTGCAGCTGGTTTTATTTCTGGTTTGTTAGGGGTTGGTGGTGGTTTTGTCGCAATGCCTAGCTTATTAAAAATTAGTAACCTAGAGCATAGAATGGTAGTGGCGACCTCGTTAACAATGACCGCATTAGTTTCATTAGTAGGCGTTATTTCTTATGCAAGTTACACCAGCATTAATCTAGATATTGCGATTCCGTTTGTATCAGCTGCACTGATTGGTAGCTTAGTCGGAAAATTAGTCTCACATAAAATTTCAGCTTACCTGTCTAAGCTAACCTTCGGTTTCATCAGCGTATCTATCGCGTTGATGATGGTGTTTAGCTTATTTTAATTTAGCAATCACAATCCTTTTGAGCGTTATCAAAAGGATTGTTTGTTGAGGTGCTCAGGATTTTTTTAATACTGTTGGGTTAACTCAGTCGTTTCTTGCTTCTAATCCCAGTGAGTACTGTTGTCAGGTTATTTGGGCAAAATGGCTTAGGTAGACAATAGTTCGCAACACTTTCAATATGTTTTGATGTTTCATCTTGCTGATATCGAGAAGTGAGCAAAATGATATGGCTATGATGAAGTTGAGGAATAGACTTTAGTTTTTTGCAAGTTGCTAGCTCACTTTCATTATCACCCGTTAAGTTTACGATGATGATTTCAGGATGTTCAGTTTCTGCTACTTTGATTGCTTGGTTTTCGTTCATTGCTTGGGTGATTTTATATTCCCCGTACCCAAATGTGAGCAATAGGCTGTTATGTAAATCATATCCTTCATCAACAATTAACATTCGCTCCATTTTTCACCCTATCTATTTAATATTAGTTATGAACGCACTTTTAAAGTTAAATTAGTGCACGACTTAATTGTTACATTAAATATCAAATTTATCAAATTTATCAAATAAAGTGTAATATTATGACAATTACGTTTTTTATTAAACGATTGTATGTGGCATATGTGATGATTTTTCAGAAGTGTAAGGCTTATTCGTGGTCAGTTTTTTATATTTAAAACTAATGTATAGCTAGTTTTTAGATGGCGAGATAAGCCAATAAATGTGATGTTAATGATGATTGTAATTAAACATTATTTTATAAATATGATACCAATTAGGGCTTATTAAGAATGGCTTGTAAGTTATTAATTGTCGATGACAATCCAGAGGTGTGCAACTTGCTGAAACTTACGCTTGCGGGTGACGCTTATGAGCTTAAAGAAGTATCTAATGGTGTGGATGCTTTAAATGCGATTAAAGCGTGGCGTCCCAATATTGTTTTATTGGATATTATGATGCCTGGTGAAATGAATGGATTTCAGGTTTGTAAGGCTGTGAAAAACGACCCATATCTTAAACATACATACATCGCATTATTAACAGGTAAGGGGCAGGTTAAGGATATTCATCAAGGGGCTGATGTGGGTGCTGATACCTATCTTATCAAGCCATTTAGTCCTATGGTGCTAAAAACATTATTGGCACGACTAACACAAGATATAAATTTCAAATTGTTTTAATCGTGATGTCAATCAATCACTGTGAATGTTAAATTTAAGCTAGGAGTTGGCAATGCAAGATGTATTGGTTTCCTATCAGCCCATCACTGATGAACACAGCAATATGGTTGGGATAGCATTAGTGATTGATGAAACGCAAATGGAAGTGAACAATCATTCGCAAAATGTTATGTCTGCACTAAGTCCGCTATTAGGACCTGAATCTAATGATTTGATGACTAACTATAAGATTTTCATAAAAGTTAATCAGCTATTTCTGATGAACGAGGTCAATGCCACATTGCCTATGGATAGGATTGTATTTGAGCTTGATGAGTGTGAGTTTATATTACCAGCGTTATTGAATCGATTGTCAGCGCTATCCAGTTCTGGGTATTGCTTAGCAACAGGCACTCAGGCTAAATCTGATCAGCTAGCAACGCTAATCCCTTATATGGCATTTGTAAAAGTTAATATTAATGATGACGATAGCTATCGATTAATACAAGCGTTGCGTTCCCCATCTCTCAATATTTTAGCTACAGATGTAAATGATGATAAAGATAAAAGCCGTGCTGATTTATTAAGTATCAAATTTCTTCAAGGCCGGTACTATCAAGGGATGAAAGTAAACTTAAATAAAGAGTTGCCTTTGAGCGTGCATACAATCTTAGAGGTGATTGCAGAGTTAAATTCAGATGGCTGTGATGCAAGGTTAGAAAGGTTCTTTAGAGAAAATCCTGCGTTAAGTTTACAAATGCTTAAAATGGTGAATTCAGCTGCAATTGGTGCTGGAAAAGAAATCAGTTCGATTAGGCATGCCATTATGATTTTGGGGCGTGGACAAATCATGCGCTGGTTGCAAGTGATGCTCTACGTCATTGATAGTCATGTAAAAATGCCGACAATGTTACTTTACACAGTTATATGGCGTGCAAAATTTATGGAGCTAGTGAGTACGCAATGTAATCATCACGGATCAATCGTGCATCATGATGCTGTTTTTATTACTGGCATTTTATCTTTGGCTGATATGTTACTTAATGAGACGATGGAAAGCATTGTGATCAAAATGAGCCTAGCCAAAACAATACAAGATGCACTGCTGAATAGGACTGGGTTGGCTGGGGATTTGTTAGCATTGTCTGAAGCACTCGAGGCGGCTGAATTTGAGCGTGTAGCCAACTATTCGGAAAAATTGCATACGAGTAAAGGTGTAATCATGGCTTGCCAAAATGAGGCGTTAATTTGGACGTATCAAGTGTTATCACATATGGACTATACTTAGTCTTACTTAATTAATCGTTGGTTTAATCGGGAGAGTCTTTATCATTCCAGAGACGCTAAATCAATGTAGACGGGCAACCATATTGTCACTGTAGTGCCTTGATTCACTGCGCTGACAATGTCGATAACACCTTGATGATATTCAATAATTTCCTTTACGATAGACATGCCTAAGCCAGTGCCTGCTATGTGCCTAAATCGATCTGAGCGCCAAAATCGCTCAAATAAATGACTGATATCTTCTGTTGACATACCAAAACCATCATCATGAATACTAATACCAATCATGCTGTCAGACATGACTTTATCTAAAGCGATATTGATAGAAACTACGCTATCTTCAGGCGAATATTTACAAGCATTACTCATTACGTTCGTAATTGCTTGTTTTATTTTGTCTTTATCTATTAATACATTGGGTATTTGTGATGGTAATGTGAGTCTGATTCTTTCCTTGCCAACTCTGCCACACCATTCTTTTTCAATCGTGAGCAGTATTTTACCGACAGATTCCTCTGATATCGCAAAATCCTTACCTTTGCGAGATTCTATTCTTGCAATGTCCAATAGCTCATTTGTCAGGTGGTTGAGATCTTTTGCCTGTTGATGAATTGTTTCAATAATATCAAGCGAAGCAGTACGATCAAACTCATTATTGATGAGCAGTTCAGAGAATCCAAAAATAATTGCAATAGGGTTGCGCAGTTCGTGCGTTGCTGAATAAAGAAACTCACTTTTCATTCGATCAACTTCAGACTCTGCAGTAATGTCTTGAAAATAAAGGATCTGTTTGGTGTTACTTTGTTTTGGTAACTGACAGCTTAATCTCACCACGTTGAGTGAGTTGTTAGCTCGAAGCGTCAACACACCACCAATATATGTTTTCATATTGCCGTCTACTGAATAATACTTCAGTAAAGTTTTCCACATGACATGGTTAGGTGTATTGAGAATAGACTCTATCTCAATGCCAGTAATTTTAGTAAATGCAGTATTCGCATAATCTACAATGCTGGCCGAGTTAACCGTCACAATACCGAAAGGACAAGCATCAATAATTTGAGTAACGTCCGCGGGGATTTTTTTATCAGTATTCAAGCGACTACGCTTCTAATTTTCTATCAATTAAACCTTGCATTAACTCACGCATTTCCCAAAATGGCACTGGACTTTTGCCATATAGTCTAACACCTCTTGGTAAGCCACCTTTTTCCTCAATCTCTTGAGGCTGCATACCTGTCACAACAACAATTGCCATCTTAGCGAATATATCTACATCACGTAGAGATTTTAACATTGCAAAACCATCCATTTCAGGCATTTTTAAGTCTGTAATCAGTAGATCTGGCATGTGTTGGGTGACGTAAATAATACCTTCGCACCCGTTTGATACAAACTTTATATCAATCGGTAGCTGCCAAGATGCAATGGTCATTTGATAAAGCTTTTGCATCGCTAAGCTATCTTCAACAACGACAACATTGAGACGCGTTGTTACTTTAAGTTCAGCAGGCGCAACATTTGAGTTGAATTTATTAAATGAGGCACGGGTAATTCTACGATGGCCACCTGGTGTTTTCCAGCCCTCTAATGCGCCTTGCTCTACCCATAGCTGTACTGACCTTACCGTAACACCTAGTGCCTTGGCTACATCGGTCGTTGTCATTAAATCGAGTGTTTTAAGCGCTGATTTTTTTATAGACATATTTCTACTTTGAGAAGTTAATTAAGCGTTCATTCGGATTACACATAGCTACAGCGAGCATGCTTTAGTCTTATTTTCAATACCGCGATTTGACTACATTTCAATTGTCAGTCTTAGTTAGGCATAGTTAAAAAAGCACTAACTTACTGATTTTACAAAATTCTAATACATATTTGATATTTGGTGTACTAGTTAATTTAAATTTTATTATTCGTTTACTTTTCTTTCATTTTCAACAGGTTAATCGATTATTTTTATTGGATTATAAATGCTTACATTAAATTATTAATTAACCTATAGACAATATATTAATTAATACGTATCATTTTAATATCAATTTTACTTAATTAATATTATATATTTTAAGCATTTAAAATATTAGGTTATCAATATTAGCGTTATTCACTGGAGTTGTATATTTAACCATATGATTTATTTGAATATATTTTATATGGTCTATTGTTTCGCTTAAAGGTAGTGGTATGAGTTTGAAATTAATCAAAGAAAGTAGATATAAGTCGCCTGGAAGATTAGCGACAGTTTTGTTTGGCTTACTAATTTTAGTTATTGTTGGAGTTGGAGCATATCTTTACTCAATTAGTAACGAAAAACATAGATTGACGACTGCATACAAAGACCGCATAAAAACGTCAGAGTACTTATACCAAGTTTCTAAGAGTATTCTCCAAAGCAGATTGGCGGTACGTGTAGCGCTTGGTGAAGCATTCTACACAGTTGATCAAGGAGCTCTAGTATTTGAAATGGACTCAGACGCTTCAAGTATTGCGGCTTTATCTATTGAGGGAAATGTAGTTGAAATTTCTGAGCTATGGAAAGCATATATAGCAACAGGCCCCACCAAAAGGGAGAGAGTATTGGCAAATATATGTGCAGCAAAAATTGATACATTAGTTGTTCATGTATTAACTCCAGTTATTGGTTTGCTGCGTGATAACAATTACGAAAAAATAAAACTCTATCCAAGAATTGCCAATTCACCATATATTGCAGCCCAAAACAGTATCGATGAGTTAATTAAATACAGAATCGATAATGCTAAAACGGATTATGACTCTTCAATGGCTACATTACAGTCAATTTGTAAATTGGCAGTAGGTATCTTAATTTTTGCTGCAGCACTCCTTATTTCTGCTGTATACGTTTTTTTACACAGAGCCTACTTAAAGCCTTGATATTTTTTCTCTTTAATTTAATAGCTTAAAAAATTTGCAAACTTTATAAATAACATCAAATAAAAAGACTGGGGTATATCAATGACCAAAACAATTTTAGCTGTAGATGATTCAAGTTCTCTACGAAAAATGGTTGCGTTTAGTCTTGAGCAAGCAGGTTACATGGTCTTGCAAGCCGTAGATGGGCAAGATGGTTTAGATAAGGCAAAGGTGAAAACGGTAGACCTTGTATTGACTGACCATAATATGCCAGTGATGGATGGCTTAACTCTCATTAGAAAGCTACGTGAGCTAGGTTCTTACCAAACCGTGCCAATTTTAATGTTGACGACAGAATCTAGCGTTGAAATGAAAAGCGAAGGTAAGGCCGCAGGAGCAAATGGATGGATAGTGAAGCCTTTTCATCCAGAGCAACTAGTGAATGTTGTGCAAAAGGTGATTGGGTCTTAATTTTTATAGGCTGTTATTTTGTGAACTTGCATTAAAACGGAGTGCTGTATAGGTGATAGATAGTCAGCGTTATATTAAAGAAGGTCATCGTAATTTTTTCAATGATGCAGAAAGTGGTTTAGCAGAAATATCAGCATCTTTAATCAATTTAGCGTTGAGCTTTGATCATCACATTAACAGTGACACAGAGCATTTAAAGTACTTGGATGCGATTTTAAAAAACATAAAGAAAATAAGGATTGGCAGTACCTTATGTAGTTTTGATGACGTGACTGAAATGACATTTATTTTAGAGTTTTTACTCATGAAGGTGATTGAAAATAAATTGAAACTAACGCAATCACGTATTAGTAATCTGATGAAAGTGAATGATGCATTAAAAATGCAATTGGATAGTTTGTGCTTTGATATTCCTGTAGATGATGATCATCTTAATTATATTCAAACGTTACTTAATCATGAGTTGAGTCAAGTAACGAAATAACTTTAACTAAATTTAATGAGATAAATTATTTTTAGTTATGCCATTAATTTTAGTTAGGAGTGCGTAATGTTGCTGACAGCATGTCATCAGATAAATGAAGTTGTTATTGAGGAAACTTACGAGGTTTTTTTATCAGAAACAAAGTTGTTGCTAGCACAGGCTGAGTTGCTCATGCTTGAAAACGTGTCAGATGTTGAGATGCATGAATTAGATGCAATAGTGAATGTAATTCGCTTGATGTTGGAAATTGCAGCAATAGTCTATTCGACGGAGCTATCTCAGACGCATATCGCACGTACTTTTGAGTTATCAGAGTCCATATTCGTCAATATACATCAGTCTAACAACTCAGTGAGTTTTGAACATGTACAGAAGCTAAAGGCAATTATAAGTTTTTTACAGGCAGAATTGCGTTCAAATAATCGCGCAACAACACATTAGAAGTAAAACGATAGACCAGCTAGTTAAAATTTAAGGCGTTAAATGCATTCATCTTTCATCATGGAACAAATAATCTGTACAAATCGACGAAATCAGTTTTCTGAAGGTAGGCCTAGTTTAAATGTCTTCATTGATGGAGTTGATGAAGATGATTTAGATGATGCTCACATCGAGTGGGTATTAGCATCTAATTTTTCTATTAATTCTCATATGGTTATGACTAACTATATTAATGGTACTTTGCATGGACAGTAAACCAAATGTGAAAATTCTTGTAGTGGATGACTTTTCCACCATGCGAAGAATTGTGATGAATTTACTAAAAGAAATCGGATATACAAATTTGGATGAGGCTGAAGATGGCGTTGCTGCATGGCGTAAGCTTCAAAGTGGGACTTATGATTTCCTTATCACCGATTGGAATATGCCCAACATGGATGGTTTAACTCTATTGCAAAATGTTCGTGCAGATCGTGATATTAATCATTTACCAGTACTCATGGTGACAGCAGAGGCGAAGAAAGAAAATATTTTAATGGCAGCAAAAGCAGGTGCCAACGGCTATGTTGTTAAGCCATTCTCAGCACAAATATTAGACGAAAAAATATCCAAAATATTTGAAAGAATCCATAAAGTGGCAGAAGCGATATGATTGTTAATCATGCAGAAACTGCTATCGCTAATTTGGACTTAATTCAAAGTGCTAACCCTGATACAAATATTTTAAGTAGAGTAGGTCACATTGCCAGAGCTTTACATGACACGATGGCGGGTTTGGGCCTGAGTCAAATTTTGGAGCAGGTTGCACGAGATATTCCAGATACTAGAGATAGACTTAATTACATCTCAACAATGACAGAGCAAGCAGCTGAACGTGTATTAAATGCAACTGATAAAGCGATACCAATACAAGATGATTTAACTGATCGTACGGCCTTGTTAGTTAAACAATGGCAAACTGTGTTGAGTCATCCTTCATTAAAAAGTGAATACAATCTTGTTGCTGAACAAACGCTCAAACATTTGCAACACTTGGATCAAGGGGCAAATGATACGAAAGCTATTCTCCTTGAGATTATGATGGCTCAAGATTTTCAGGACCTCACAGGACAAGTCATTAAGAAAATCACGCAGTTAATCAATGAAATGGAAAAGCAGTTGTTGCAGGTCTTAGTTGACTTCTCTACTGTCAATATTGAAAATCATCCTAATTTAAATCATCAGCAGACACTATCCACTCAAGATGTAAGTGAAACTAACATTAATCAGTCTGAAGTTGATGGGCTATTAGAGAGTCTTGGTTTCTAGACATCTCTACAAATAAAGCAGTCACTCACAGTTACATTTATTGCCGCTACGTTCATATATTTGCTAGTCAATATATATTCCACAAAATCTGTGGATAACTCTGTGATTACTTGTGGCTATTATATGTAACTTATCAATTTATAAGGCTTTTTTCGAAAAGCTTAATCTTTGTACTAAAAATTTATTCTATATAAATCAACTGCTTATGTTTTTCACATTGATTTATATAGGTTTTTTAGTGACTAAGTAGTAAACATTAGAATAGTGTGAATAAGTCAACCATTTTTTATAAAAAATCAGCTGGTTTTTGATGATTTTTTGCTTGCAATTTGTAAATAGATTATTGCATTTTGTATATTTTAAGCGCCTTTCAAGCATGTTGGTTACAAGTTTTGATGATGTTTCAAGTTTGTATTTACCTGCTACATAAAAACATAAAGCCCGATAAATCGGGCTTTATGTTTAATGCTATGTGGTGATTAAAATAATTGAATTATTTATTCTGAGTTTCCACCATCACAAGAGGCTCATTGCTACTCTCTGCTTTTTGTTCTTTCTGCCAAGATGCTGGTTTGCGAGCAGTGCGTTTTTCAACTTCAGCCGGTGCTATTACTTTGGTCGCATCTGCTTTCGTTTCAACCAATTGCAAGCCTGAGTCTGTTAGGTCTACTTTCTTTGGTTCAGCTTTTGCTTTACGTGGGCGAGCTGGACGCTTCTTCTCAGTCTTGCTTTCAGCAACTTCTGCAACATTTGCATCTGCAGGCTGGCTGTCACTAACCACAGTATCTTTATTATTTGATGCTGTTTTATTGGCAGTATTTCTTTGTGGTTTAGATTTTTTAGTTTCTTTTTCCACAGGTGCAGATTCTGATGCCGCAACTTCTGTACCATTTACAACATTCGCTTGTACGTTCTCTTGAACAGTAGCTTCTTTTCCTTTTGTTTCTGTCTCTTGCACGGCTGTTACAGGCGCTTTTTCTGCTGCTGCGTTTGCAGGTGTAACGTCAGCTTTAGTTGTTACTTGGTTGCTTGTTGCTGCAACGGTTGGCTCAACACTCTTAGGTACGTTAGTAACTTCAGCTGCGCTTGTTGGTGCAGTAGTGTTGATCTCATCATTTGGAACAAATGTGCGGGTGTTATCGCGTGTAGCATTTTCATCACGATCACGACGATTGCGGCGGTTGTTACGGTTACGACGACTACTGCGTTCACTACGTTGTTCTGTAGATTCATTTGCAGAAACCTCACCTGTATTTGCCTGTGCAACGTTACGCACTGACTCTTGGTTTTTGTTGTCATGACGTTGACTGTCACTACGTTGCTGCTGTGGCTTTGGCTGACGTTGCTCTTGTGGCTTCACCTCAGTTTGACGAGCGTCTTGCGTTTTTTGATCAGCATTTTTTGGCGCGCGTTCTTGGTTTACATTTTTATCACCACGTTCGTTGCGATTGCGCTCGTTACGGTTGCGATTACGTTCGTTACGATTGCGGTTGTTACGAGGATGATCACGGCGTGCATCACTAGATTTATCAGCAGCTTTTTCAGCCTCTGACTTTTCACCTAAACCAAAGAATTTTTTGATTTTAGAAAATAGAGATACTTTAGGCTCAACCTTCTCAACGGACATTGGTGCTGGTGCAGTTGGTGTAATGCCTTTAACCGCAGCAACAGGTTTTACCGCTTTCGCTTCTTCAGCAGCTTTTGTTACATACGTTGTTTCTGAAGGCAACTCTACCATTTGATAGCTTGCTTTGCTGGTATCTTCGTTAACGTCATCATGCTTGATACGAATAATATTGTAATTTGGCGTTTCAAGATGGATGTTTGGAATCAACACCACTTCTACACCCATGCGCTCTTCAATCTTATGGATATCAGCACGCTTTTCATTGAGTAAGAATGTAGCTACTTCAACTGGCAATTGCACTTGAATAATTGCGCTGTTTTCTTTCATCGCATCTTCTTGTGTAATGCGTAAGATATGTAGCGCAGTTGATTCAATACCGCGGATATGTCCAGTGCCGTGGCAACGTGGGCAAGGGATATGGTTAGTTTCACCTAAGCTAGGGCGTAAACGTTGGCGTGATAGCTCAAGTAAGCCAAAGCGTGAAATCTTACCTGTTTGAACACGCGCACGGTCTGCATGTAATGCATCACGGAGTGCGTTTTCAACTTCACGTTGATTACGCTGATTTTCCATGTCAATAAAGTCAATCACGACCAAGCCACCTAAGTCACGTAAGCGTAGTTGACGTGCAACTTCTTCAGCAGCTTCTAAGTTAGTGTTGAACGCAGTGTTTTCAATATCACTACCACGCGTTGCACGGCCAGAGTTAACGTCTACAGAAACTAAAGCTTCTGTATGATCAATCACAATTGCGCCGCCAGATGGCAAGCGCACTTCACGTGCAAACGCTGATTCAATTTGATGTTCAATCTGGAAACGTGTGAACAGAGGAATTTCATCTTGGTACAATTTAACACGTGCCACATTGCTTGGCATTACGTGGTTCATAAACTGTACTGCTTGTTCGTGAATGTCTGGTGTATCGATTAAAATCTCACCAATGTCTGAGCTAAAGTAATCACGGATAGCGCGAATCACTAAGCTGCCTTCTTGGTAGATCAAGTATGCGCCTGCTTGCATGGCAGAAGCACCATCAATGGCAGACCATAACTGTGTGAGGTAGTTTAAATCCCATTGTAGCTCTTCTGCGTTGCGGCCAATACCAGCAGTACGTGCGATGATGCTCATACCTTTTGGTACTTCAAGCTGTGCTAATACGTCACGTAGTTCGTCACGATCTTCGCCTTCAATGCGACGTGATACACCACCGCCACGTGGGTTGTTTGGCATTAACACCAAATAGCGACCAGCTAGCGAAATGAAAGTAGTCAATGCTGCGCCTTTGTTGCCGCGCTCATCTTTATCTACTTGAACGATTAATTCTTGACCTTCTTTTAAAGCATCCTGGATACGTGCACGGCTATCAGCACCATCTTTGTAATAGCTGCGAGCGACTTCCTTAAATGGTAAAAAGCCGTGGCGGTCTTGGCCGTAGTCTACAAACGCGGCTTCTAACGAAGGCTCGATGCGAGTAATGACACCTTTGTAAATATTGCTTTTACGTTGTTCTTTACCAGCGTGTTCGATATCTAAATCGATGAGTTTTTGCCCATCTACAATCGCAACGCGTAACTCTTCAGATTGCGTTGCATTAAATAACATGCGTTTCATTGTTTGCTCCTAAGCGTCGCAAGGCGGGCAGACACAGTGCATAAAGTGATGCAATGCTGAGAAAAGCTGTATTTAAAGTGGAAGTGGTGAATTGATACTAACAAAGACACGATGTGTCAGACGAATAAGCCCTAGTGTTAATGATGACTAGAGGGCCTTTAACGATTTGCAATGTAACAATAGTGCAAATTAACGAAGTCTTACTGAAAAGACATGGATGGATAACCGTACCGCTTGGGTACTCTTTCACCCTGCATATATAGATTCATCAATTCGGTCAATTGGACTGCGTCAGATTGAATCGTCTAGTTTTATTGTTCCGGCAGATATTAATCATGCCAAAACAAGTTTATTTATTCGTTAAAGCAAATTTATTGTTAAATTTATGCTTAAATGTGGCCAAGTATTCTGCCAGTTGCAGCTTAAATTCGTTAAAATTCTATCTTTAGTAAATTCTAATTTGTCTAAATTATTTAATGGCTTATGAGCTGATTAAATAATGTGCCAAATTTAACTTTTCACTTTAAGTCGCGCTTTATGTTTATTTGTCTGCGGCGGCTTGAGCGCTAATTTTTACTTACCGCTACTTTATAATGTGGCGAGCGGTGTTAACCAAGTATTTAGTTGTCACTATTATTAACAAACACATCAAGTGCAAGTGATTGTCTTGATTAGATGTATTTATATTCAATAATTGTATTCTTATCAAGAATTTAACTGTGATTTAATTTGTTAAATTCATAAGAATTCGCAGAGTATAAGCTACATCAACCATTTAAGCAAAGCATGAACAATTTAATTACACATGAGCAAGGCAATCCAGTCACTACAGTGAGCGAGTCTGCTGCTGCATTTTTAACAGTAGATGAGGCAAGTGAGGGGCAACGCGTAGATAATTTTCTGACCAAAACATTAAAGGGAGTCCCTAAAAGCCACGTTTACCGCATTTTGCGGAGTGGAGAAGTGCGTGTTAATAAAAAGCGTATCAATGCAGATTTTCGCTTAAGTTTGGGTGATGTAGTCAGAGTCCCGCCTACGCGCTCAACCGCTGTTGAGAAAACAGAATCAGCCACGCCAGTGACTTCAAAATTTGAACAAGCCATCATTTATGAAGATGAAGCCATGCTCGTCATTGATAAAGCGGCTGGTTTTGCGGTGCATGGAGGTAGTGGTATTAGTCGAGGGGTGATTGAACAACTACGCCTAGAACGGCCACGTGCTAAGTTTTTGGAATTAGTGCATCGCTTAGATAGAGAAACATCAGGCGTATTGATGTTGGCTAAAAAGAGAAGCGCCTTAGTAGCATTGCATGAGGCGATTCGTAATAATCAAACTGACAAGCGCTATTTGATGTTGGTGCAAGGCGAATGGTTGGAACCGAAAAAACGTGTTGTGCTGGATTTACAGAAGTATGTGCTGCCTAATGGTGAGCGTCGTGTGAATGTAGTCACTGATGTTTCAAAAGACAAATTTGGTGAGCGCCAAGCTTCAGAAACTATGTTTCGCTTACTCAAGAACTTTAACAGCCCAGCAGTGGGTAAATTCAGTTTATTAGAAGCACAACTGGTGACTGGTAGAACACATCAATTACGCGTGCAGCTATCACATTTGGGTTTTCCGATTGTAGGCGATGATAAATATGGTGATTTTGCTTTAAATAAAGCGTTAATCAAACATGGCCTCAAGCGCATGTTCTTACACTCATCTGTGACTAAGATTCGCCATCCTTTAACTGCTGAGAAGTTAGAGCTAATTGCACCAATGCCGCCAGAGTTAAATAAATTTTTACTAAAGTTAGAGAAAGAGTAATTTGTAATGCCAAAGAAGTTTGATTTAATTGTGTGGGATTGGGATGGTACCTTAGCCGATTCTACAGGGATGATAGTAAATGCCATTTTAAAAGCGGCAGAACAGGTCGGTTTGCCGACCATTACACGTGAAGCTGCGAGCAGTATTATTGGTCTTGGTCTACGTGAGTCTATTCATGCGTTATATGGGGATATTCCTGTTACCCAGGCCCAGGCACTTGCTGCACAATATAACGCTAATTATTATGCAGAAGAGAGCGAGATAGTCTTGTTTACTGGCGCGGCAGACACCATTGTTGAGTTAAATAAACGTGGTTTTAAATTAGCAGTTGCAACAGGTAAAGGGCGTAGAGGACTTAACTTAGCATTAGAGCATTCTGGCTTAGGTCGGCAGTTTCATGCGACGCGTACTGTGGATGAGTGCTTTTCAAAGCCGCACCCACAAATGCTTGATGAGTTAATGGATCACTTAGTTGTATTGCCTGAACGTACTTTGATGATTGGCGATACCAGTTATGATTTACAAATGGCTAAAAACGCCGGTGTGAGTGCTATCGGTGTCACTTATGGTGCCCAACCTGCAGAACAATGGCAGCATTTAAGTCCAATTGAGCAATTTGATAGTTTTTCTAATTTGAGTCAATGGCTGCTGACGCACGCTTAGAAAGTCTTCATGATGCATATTGAGCAAGATAAGATTGTGATTGAAAGTTCAGCTGTGCAAGAGGGTGGTAAAGGTGTTAGGTTCCCTCTTGTTAAATTAGGTGAGTTTGCAACAGGATTTGTGGTCAGGTTTAATCAGCAGCCTTATGCATATGTTAATCAATGTGCGCATGTGTCTGTGGAGTTGGATTGGAACGAAGGCGAGTTTTTTACTTCGCAAGGTGACTATCTCATCTGTGCAACACATGGGGCACATTATCGTCCTGATAATGGTTTTTGTGTCATGGGGCCATGTAAAGGCAAGCGCTTAACGCCCATTGAATTAATTGAACAAAATAAAGAAATCATTATCAATATAGCGTCTATAACCTAAATAAAATAAAACACAGGTGAATTAAAAATGACTGAACAAAATCAACAAACGGCAGACACCAATGAAGGCACTAAGCCAACGGTGGCGGAAGATGCTACTTGGCAACGTAACGTGATAGAGAAGTTGGCAACAGCGGCGCTCACTGAACAAAAAACAGCTCGTCGTTGGAGTACTTTTTTTAAAGGACTCACATTTACTTATCTGCTAATTTTATTGCTCATGTTACTTGGTGTCTTCGGCGATGAGAAAAAAACCTTTGATGAACATACTGCCTTAATCGAAATTAATGGTGTTATTCAAGCTGGTGGTGAGGTTACCGCCGATGCAGTGATGGCTAGTTTGAATGATGCGTACGAGAGTAAGGGCACAAAAGGGATTATTTTAAGAATCAACAGCCCAGGTGGTAGCCCGGTTCAAGCCGGGATTATCAATGACGAAATTAGAAGGCAGAAGAAATTACATCCTAAGATTCCTGTATACGCAGTAGTTGAGGACATTTGTGCATCCGGTGGATATTATATTGCTGCCGCAGCCGATAAAATTTATGTGGATAAAGCCAGTATAGTTGGATCGATTGGCGTTTTAATGGATGGCTACGGTTTTACTGAGGCGATGAAGAAGGTTGGTGTAGAGCGCCGATTGATGACCGCAGGTGAAAATAAAGCCATGTTAGATCCATTCTCGCCAGTGAATCCTAAACATCAGGAGTTAGCGCAAGCGATGCTAGATGAAATTCATGAGCAATTCAAAACAGTGGTGCGTCAAGGCAGAGGTTCGCGATTGAAAGAGACACCAGAAACGTTCAGTGGCTTATTCTGGAGTGGTGAACAGAGTATTAAAATCGGTTTGGCAGATGCTGTGGGTAGTGCAGATTATGTTGCACGAGAAGTCATCAAGCAGGAAGAAATTGTAGACTTTACTTATCAAGATGATTTGGCAAGCCGCATTGCTAAACGTATTGGTGCTAGTGTGAGCACTGCAATAGGCGAAGTGATTTCAAGGCAGCTTGTTGATTCAGGTGAAATTAGATTACGTTAATCAATCACAATGGATTTGAATGCCTCTGGTACTGGAGGGTAATTCAAATTCATTTTTTTGAGTGTATTGAGTAATAGTCTGGAAATCAGCAGATTTCGGTTGGTCTTTGAATCTGCTGGTACGATATACCAAGGCGCATGTACGGTTGATGTCGCTTTGATAGCTTGCTCATAGGCGTCGGTATAGTCTGGCCATAGTTCGCGTTCTTTTAGGTCATCTGGGTTAAATTTCCAAGTTTTTGTTGAGTTATCTAAGCGCTCTTGCAGGCGCTTTTTTTGTTCCTGTTTTGAAATATGTAAGAAGCACTTAATAATAGTAGTACCTGTTTCTGTCAGTAAGCGTTCAAAGTCGTTGATTTGAGCATATCTACGTTTACACTCTGCTTCATCAATCCAGTGGTGCACCTTAACGATGAGTACGTCTTCATAGTGGCTACGATTAAAAATGACGAGCTCGCCAGCTTTAGGTACCTGCTGATGAACACGCCATAGGTAATCATGAGCAAGCTCTTCACTGCTGGGTGCTTTAAAGCTAGCTAAGCGAATGCCAAGAGGGTCCGTTTCTTTGAATACATGGCGCACTGTGCCATCTTTGCCGCTAGTGTCCATGCCTTGCAGAATGAGTAATACTTTCCTTTTGCCTTCAGCATGAAGGATATCCTGCAACGTATTAATCTCGGTTGCCAATTCATAGAGTGCGGCTTCGTTCTCTTCTTTGCTTCCGTTGCGCTCAGTTTTGTCTTTAGTATCAAAATCTTTGAGTGAGAATTTTTTAGGGTTCACACGATATTTATCAAGATTTGCCATAATTTTCTCAAGTAGTATGCTCAGTAGGTTTGATGGTTAAGAGGGGTTGATTCTACATAACAAAAAGCCCAACAACATCAGTCATTGGGCTTTTATCATAGCAAATAAAATCAAGCTAAAGTAATCACTAATCTGTTTTATAGCTTAGTTGACTTAAGTTTAGTCAGGTTTAAGGGCTTTAGTGTAATTAATCAAACCATTAGTTGAGCTATCGTAATTACCTACCACTTCATCGTTGGTGAGTTGCGGCAAAATTTGCTGTGCAATTTGCTTGCCGTATTCAACGCCCCATTGATCGTAGCTGTTGATATCCCAAATAATCCCTTGTACGAAGATTTTATGTTCGTATAGTGCAATGAGCTTACCCAATGTGTTTGGTGTTAACTTGTCAAACAGGATTGAGGTAGTAGGACGATTACCTTCAAATGTTTTGTGCGGTAATAGTTGCTCTAATGCTTCACCTGACAAACCTTGCTTTTCAAGCTCAGCACGTGCTTGTTCTGTCGTTTTACCCAACATCAATGATTGTGTCTGAGCCAGGAAGTTTGCGAGCAGTATTTTGTGGTGTGCATAACCATTGCTGCTTACTTTATAGTGACTATGCACTGGAATTAAGAAGTCAGCCGGCACGATTTGTGTACCTTGGTGTATCAATTGATAAAATGCATGTTGGCCATTCGTGCCTGCCTCACCCCAAACTACAGGGCCAGTTTTGTAAGAAACGCGACTACCATCGCGGCAAATAAATTTACCATTACTTTCCATGTCTGCTTGCTGCAAATAAGCTGGGAAGCGAGATAGACCTTGGTCATAAGGTAAGATGGCTTGTGAATCTACATGGAAAAAGTTGTTATACCAAACACCAACCAATGCCATGATGACAGGCATGTTTTGTTCTAATGGGGCATTTTTAAAATGCTCATCCATTTCAAAAGCGCCTGTGAGTAAGTCTTCAAAATTATCCATACCAACATAAAGTGCAATCGACAAGCCGATAGCCGACCATAGAGAATAGCGACCGCCGACCCAATCCCAGAATGCAAACATGTTAGCGGTGTCGATACCGAAATCTTGAACTGCTTTTGCGTTAGTAGAGAGAGCTACAAAGTGTTTAGGCACATGTGCTTCATCTTTTGCAGCTTTTAAGAACCATGCACGTGCAGAATGTGCATTAGTCATGGTTTCTTGAGTAGTGAATGTTTTTGAAGCAACAATGAAAAGCGTTGTTTCTGGATTGCATACATTCAGTGCGCGCATTAGATGTGCACCATCAATGTTGGACACAAAATGCACGTTAAGGTCGGGGCTGGCGTATGGCGTTAATGCATCACACACCATGACTGGACCAAGGTCTGAACCACCAATACCAATATTCACAATATCAGTAATGCGTTTACCAGTGTAACCTAGCCAAGCACCATTTCTTACTTTGTCTGAGAATTGGCGCATTTGCGCTAACACTGCATTAACATCAGGCATGACATCATGACCATCTACCATCACTGGTGTATTGGCACGGTTACGCAACGCTGTATGTAATACCGCTCTGTTTTCGGTGATGTTGATTTTTTCACCAGCAAACATTTTATCGCGCCACTCTTCAACTTTTGCTTCACGTGCCATTTGGAATAGCAGTGGTAGCGTTTCGTCTGTGATGCGGTGTTTTGAATAATCGAGCAATATGTCAGAAAATTTAAGGCTATATTTAGTGAAGCGATCTGCATCATTGGCGAATATGTCGCGCATATGGAGTGATGCTATTTTTTGTTGATGTTGGCAAAGTAGTTGCCATACAGGGTGTTTGTTGAGTCTAGCCATTTATTTTAGTACTTTATTTTCAATAGGTTATTGTATTTTTAAAACGATACCAGCCAATGGTGGCAGGGTGATGACAAGCGATTGAGCATGATGCATCCATGCTATGTTTTCGGTATGTAAACCCTTGCCATTTCCCTGATTACTGCCGCCGTAGCAACTTGCATCACTGTTAAATATTTCTGAGTAACTACCAGCTTGTGGAACACCAATACGGTATTCATTACGTAACACAGGCGTAAAATTCAACACTATTATAACAAAACTATTGTCTAATCCACGTCTTACATAACTGATAATTGATTGTTCTGTATCGTGACAGTCAATCCATTCAAACCCTTGCACTTCAAAATCTAGTGTATGTAGTGCGTTGACCTCTTTATACATACGGTTTAAATCTGTGTGTAATTGCTGAATACCTTGATGCCATTTGCTGCCAGTGTAACTGTCGCTTAATAAGTGCCAATCTAAGCTAGTGTTGACGTTCCACTCGCGACCTTGACCAAACTCATTACCCATGAAATTGAGTTTTTTACCTGGTGTGGTCATTTGGTAGGTGGCTAATAAACGTAAGTTAGCGAATTTTTGCCAAGAGTCACCTGGCATTTTGTCGAGCAAAGATTTTTTACCATGCACGACTTCATCATGCGAGAACGGTAATACAAAATTCTCAGAATAAGCATACAACTGCCCAAAAGTTAGTTTGTCATGGTAGTAGCGTCGATGTACAGGGTCATTTTCGATATAGGATAGTGTGTCATTCATCCAGCCCATATTCCATTTCATGCTAAAACCAAGCCCGCCTAGATAAACGGGACGAGATACCATTGGCCATGCGGTTGATTCTTCTGCAATCGTTAATACGCCTGCAAAATCCTCACCTACCATGATGTTGAGTTGTTTTAAGAAATCAATGACATCAAGGTTTTCTCTGCCACCAAATTTGTTAGGTAGCCATTCACCAGGGTTGCGTGAGTAATCAAGATAAAGCATAGAAGCTACCGCATCTACGCGCAAGCCATCGATATGGAATTCTTGAAGCCAAAAATAAGCATTGCTGATTAAGAAGTTACGGACTTCATTTCGGCCGTAATTGAAAATGTAAGTACCCCAGTCTTGGTGCTCGCCTAGTCGTGGGTCTTCGTGTTCATATAGTGCGGTGCCATCAAAGCGTGCCAGCGCCCAGTCATCTTTAGGAAAGTGACCAGGAACCCAGTCTAGTATGACACCGATATTGGCTTGATGAAACGCATCAATTAAAAAGCGTAAATCATCAGGTGAGCCGAATCTGTTTGTCACACCAAAGTAACCAGTGGTTTGATATCCCCATGATTCATTTAGTGGGTGTTCTGAGATAGGTAGTAACTCAACATGTGTATAGCCCATTGCAGCAACGTGAGGTACCAATGTTTTAGCTAACTCTCGATAAGTGAGAAAATGCCCTTTGTCGTTGCGCTGCCAAGAGCCTAGGTGCACTTCATAGCAATTAAACGGGGCATGTAACCAATCACGTTTTTTGCGTGCTTCTAACCATTGCTTATCTTCCCACTGGTAGTGAGTCGTGCTGATTTTCGTTGCGGTACCGGGGCGTTGTTCAAATTCAAAACCGTAAGGATCTGTTTTTACCAAAATATGGCCAGTATGGCGATTTCTAATTTCAAACTTGTATGTGTCACTTGTTGTTAAGTTTGGGATGAATATATCCCAAACCCCACTGGAGCCGTGTGTACGCATCGAGTGAATGCGTCCATCCCAATTGTTAAAGCTACCAATCACGCTTACTCGTTCAGCATTAGGTGCCCAGACTGCAAAACGTACGCCAGTGACCTTGTCCTGCGTCATACATTGGGCGCCTAGTGTTTTGTAAGCAAGTTTTAAGCGACCTTCACCAAATAAGTAAAGCTCATCTTGAGTGATGCTTGAGCCAAAGCTATAGGGGTCGTGTGTTTCGTATGTTTGGTCGCCAGCTGTTACCTGAATCAAGCATGGGGTTGTAATGGCGTTTTCATAGCTAAGTTCAAATAGACCATCAGGATGTGTTTTTTCTAAATCTACCCATGATTTTCCGACTTTTAGTTTAACGCTAGAGGCGTTAGGTATAAATGTGCGATAAGCATTGGATTGATGGCCATCAAGCTCAATTACATGCTGCCCTAAAAAGCTGAAAGGGTCGTGATGACGCGCTTCTAATATGCGGTGAAGGGCATTGGTGTGAGCTTTAGATGATGCCTGAATTGATTTAGATTTTACCAAAATATCACTTCCCTAATAATTTTAAGGTTTTTAGCTTTTATTTGTGTTCTTTGCGCTATATTTAGCTAGATTATAGTGCTTTAAGCTGATTATAATGTAAACGACAGCAGTCGTACGTAAAATAAGCTAGAGAGCCCAGCTAGCGCAATTTAAGTAACTATACAAACTTCAGGAGGGCATCATGTCGCAAACCCGACAAGCGGACCAAAATTCAGATCGTTTTATTAGTACCTTAACCAAAAATACCGTCGCGATGATTTTAGCGGGTGGTCGAGGCAGTCGTCTCAAAAGCCTAACTGATTGGCGTGCAAAGCCTGCTGTACAATTCGGTGGAAAGTTCAGAATTATTGATTTTCCACTATCAAATTGCGTTAACTCTGGTATACGCCGCATTAACGTGGCAACCCAATATAAAGCCCAAAGTTTAATTCAGCACATTCAACGTGGCTGGGGTTTCTTGCGCGGCGAGTTCAATGAGTACGTCAATATTATTCCAGCGCAACAGAGAATTTCTGAAGAGTGGTATAAAGGTACAGCAGATGCTGTTTATCAAAATATAGATATTTTGCGTGAAGGTGGAGCGGAATACGTATTGATTCTTGCTGGCGACCATATTTATAAAATGGATTACGGCAAAATGTTAGCAACGCATGTACGTAACAATGCTGATATGACGGTTGCATGCATCAATGTGCCGTTAGAGGATGCCAAAGGCTTTGGTGTCTTGGCGGTGGATGATACTGACAGAGTGGTCGAGTTTGCTGAGAAACCTGCTAATCCTAAACATATGCCTGGTGATCCTACCAAAGCTTTTGCGAGTATGGGTATTTACGTGTTTAACGCAAAATTCTTATACGAGCAACTGATTCGAGATGCGGGCGACTCTAAATCTAGCCATGATTTTGGCGGCGACATTATTCCGTACATTATTAAAAAATATAAAATTCAAGCTCATCGATTTACCGATAGTTGCGTAGGTGCGCAAAACGGAAATTATTATTGGCGAGATGTTGGTACGATTGATGCTTATTGGGAAGCAAACATGGAATTAACTAAAGTGATTCCTGAGCTCAATTTATATGACAGAGAGTGGCCGATCTGGACTTATCAAGAACAGCTGCCACCAGCTAAATTTGTGTTTAGAGATGAGGGGCGTACTGGTAAGGCAACAGACTCGCTCGTTTCAGGCGGCTGTTTAATTAGTGGTGCTTGTATTACCAACACAGTGTTGTTTTCAGATGTACGTGTACATAGTTATGCCAATATTGATGGGTCTGTGATTTTGCCCAAAGCAACGATTCATCGTAATGTCATTCTTAAAAATGTTGTTGTAGATCGTGGCTGTGTGATTCCTGAGGGAATGCAAATTGGGGTTGACCTAGCCTTGGATGCTGAACGTTTTTATGTGTCTGAAAAAGGAATTGTATTAGTGACACCAGATATGTTGGGGCAAGATCTATATCGTGTGGTATAAAAGATTTGTTGTTTATGTGTCTAAAAAGTAGCGTGTTTTGATATTAGCTAATTACTCGCTGTCTTTGATGAAGTAATGTTGGTTTTAATTTTAATTGTTTAAGGCTCCACTGAAGTGAATACTGCTCGTCCCAAGTTATTTCTCAATCTCTACTGGCATATGCATCAGCCAGATTACAGGGATTTGGCAACCAATAAATATGTACTTCCATGGACATATTTGCATGCCATTAAAGATTACAGTGATATGGCGTATCACCTTGAAGTGAATCCTAAAGCACGCGTAAGTTTTAACTTTGTGCCTATCCTGTTAGAGCAGCTGGACGATTACGCTCAGCAGTTTAAACAAAACACAATTCGTGACCCATTGTTGGCGTTGCTAGCGAAAGAAAATCTTACTGACATTAGTAATGAGGAATGTCATCTGATTGTGCAAAGTTGCTTCAAAAGTCATCATGAAAAAATGTTGAGTCCGTTCCCGCATTATCAACGCCTACTGCATATGTATCAGTTGGTAGAGCCGATGATGACCAATGATCAGTTTCACTACTTATCAGCACAATATAAAGCCGATTTGTTGGTTTGGTATCATTTGGCTTGGTGTGGTGAAAGCTTACGCAGAACAAATACTGTCGTTCAGGCATTGATGACTAAAGGGGTATTATTCACCTATGAAGAGCGTTTGCAATTATATGATGTGATTGCAGAGACCATTTCTGGTTTGATTCCACGTTATAAAGCATTAATGCAAAGTGGGCAGATTGAGATTTCTACCACACCTTATTACCATCCAATATTACCTTTGCTTTTAGACTTTAAATCTACTTTAGATGCGATGCCTGATGCTCCATTACCTGAAAGTAATGGTTATGCAGGAGGGCAGAGTCGATCTATTGCGCATATCACAGCAGCTAAAAAAGCGCATGAGCACTATTTTGGTGCCATGCCTCGTGGGATGTGGCCAGCAGAAGGGGCAGTTTCACATGCGGCTCTTTCTTTAATGGCAGAATACGATTTTGATTGGGCAGCTACTGGGCAAGGTGTGTTAGCAAATAGCTTATTGAAGTCGCAATTAAGTGCAGACGATAAGCATGACTACTTGTATCAGCCTTACCGTGTCACTAACGGCAAAAATGATATTTTATGCTTCTTTAGAGATGATCAGTTATCAGACAAAATCGGGTTTGAATACGCAAAAATGCATTCGCACGATGCAGTCAATGATTTTGTCCAGACCTTAGCGCAAATTCAATCTAATAATCACAGCAGTATCCCTAAGATTGTCAGTGTGATTTTAGATGGTGAAAATGCTTGGGAGTACTTTCCATATAATGGCTTCTATTTCCTGAGTGAGTTGTACACTGCCTTGTCAAATCACCCTGACATTGTCATGACTACTTTTAGCGATATTGTTGACATGTATCAAGCCAGCAATGCCTTAGATGAGGGATTATCTGCAAAGGTGTTGCCACAGATTGCAGCAGGTAGCTGGGTGTACGGTACCTTTAGCACATGGATAGGCAGTAAAGATAAGAATTTGGCCTGGGATTTACTATGTGCAGCTAAGAAAACGTATGACAAAGTACTGGCTAGGAACGCTTTAAATAAGCAGCAGCTTGAAGCCGTTGAGCGTCAACTAGCTATTTGTGAAGGTTCTGATTGGTTCTGGTGGTTTGGGGATTACAACTCATCAGATAGTGTTTCCAGCTTTGACCAACTTTATCGCCGTAATTTAATTAATTTATACACGCTGCTTGGCGAACCAATTCCCGATGCCCTATATCATAAGATCAGTGCTGGTGGCGGGAATGCAGATAACGCTGGCACAATGAGACGTGGGCAGGAATGATTAGTACTGTCTAAGTTTCAATGCCCTTAATAATTAAGTAGGTATTTATGACGTTACAGACTCAAGCATCACTTTTAAATCAGCGCCAGGCAGGTGTTTTACTTCATATAAGCTCTTTACCAAGTGCTTTTTATACGGGTGATTTAGGTGTTGAGTCTTATCGGTTCATTGATTTTTTGGATGAAATAGGCGCTAGTGTTTGGCAGACACTGCCAATCAATATCCCACATGCGGATAACTCTCCTTACCAATGCTTATCCGCACACGCAGGTAACCCAGACTTTATTAGTTTAGAGTCACTGCAGGCTCAAGGACTGCTCACAAAGGAAGACTGTACTGGTTTAATTACCAGTAAATTAGATTTGCTCGACAAGGCATATCTTAACTTTAGCCAGCAATCAGACAGTCTGCCTGAACATAAAAAACTGCATCTAGCGTTCGCCCGTTTTTGTAAAAAACAAGCGAGTTGGTTAGATGATTTTTCATTGTTTCTATCTTTACGGCACCACTTCAATGAGGCTGGTTGGAACCACTGGCCTGAGCTTTATAAGAACCGTGATAAAAAAACACTCAAACAAGCGCAAGAGCAGTTAGCACATGAGATTGCTGTTGTTAAATTTACACAGTTTATATTTTTTAGCCAATGGCTTGCCCTTAAGAAGTATGCTACCGAAAAAAATATCGCGTTATTTGGTGATATTCCAATTTTTGTTGCCTATGACAGTGCCGACGTATGGGCGCATTCTGATTTATTCAAACTTAATGCTGACAAAACAGTTAGCGTAGTGGCGGGTGTGCCACCAGATTATTTTTCTGAGACTGGCCAGCGCTGGGGAAATCCGCATTACAACTGGGATGCGATGCAGCGTGATGGTTTTGGCTGGTGGATATCTCGCATGGCGACACAAAGTGAACTGTTCGATATTGTTCGCATCGACCACTTTAGGGGGTTAGAGGCGGCATGGGAAATCCCTGCAACAGAAGAAACTGCGATTAATGGTGAGTGGGTGCTGGCACCAGGTGATGCTTTACTTGCAGCGATTAAGCAAGCTTTACCAGATATTAATTTAGTTGCTGAAGATCTAGGTATTATCACAGTAGAAGTTGAAGCGCTGAGAAAAAAATACCATTTACCAGGTATGAAGATTTTGCAGTTTGCTTTTAGTGGTGCGAGTGATAACCCTTATTTACCTGAGAATATTTCAGAGAATAGTGTGGTCTATACAGGTACACATGATAACGATACGACGTTAAGTTGGTATAACAATCTGGATGATTATCAGCGAGGAAATCTGCATGCCTATTTGACCGCAGCTCATGCTGAAGGTTATGTGCCGAATATGCCCAACGATTTGATTGATATGGCGTTGGAGAGCAAGGCTCTGCTAGCGATTATTCCGATGCAGGATATTTTGCAATTGAATGGTCAGCATCGTATGAACACACCGGGTACCGTTACGGGGAACTGGCACTGGCGTTTTGGCTGGCAACAGTTAACGTCAGCGCAAAAAGGATCAATTCGTACGGTCATTTCACGTACTGGGCGTTAGTAAGAACAATGCCTATGTTAATTGGGATTGATATTGGTGGTACAAATCTGCGCCTAGGGGTAGTCGATGATGCAGTTTCAATTGAATCACCCAAACCTCGTTTAATTGAGGAAATGCGATTTCAGGCAGACTTTTCAAGTTTATGTAAACAACACCAATGTGAACCTACATTTGCATGGCAAAAAATTCTATCGACTATTGCAAATGCAATTAATGAGGTACGAAAGCAATATCCTGAAATCTCTGCTATTGGTATTGGCTTTCCCGGATTCATTGACCCACATACACAGGTTATTTCACAATCGCCCAATTTACCAGGCCTACAAGATGTTGATTTAAGTAAAGATTTGACTGCACTGATTGGCTTGCCAGTCATTACTGAAAATGATGCGCTTGCTGCTGCTTACGGTGAGTATGTGATGCACCCATCTCGACTTAATAATTTAATCTACATTGGCTTAGGCACTGGGGTTGGTGGTGGCCTGATTTTAAATGGGCTGCCATTCCAAGGGGCACATGGCGTAGCAATGGAAGTTGGGCATATTGTCGTGAAGGATGGTGGCAGATTATGTGGTTGTGGTAATTTTGGCTGTATGGAACAATATGCTTCAGCCAGTGGGGTTGCCATTAGTTATTTTGAATTGGCTCAACAGCATTGTACTGCTGCTGAAATTGCTAGGCGTGCAGAGCAGGGTGATACAGCGGCAACTTCTGCCTACGCGCTGGCAGGAAAGTCACTGGCGCAAGCATTGGCACATATCCTTAAAGTGATTGATGTGACCGATATAGTGTTAGGTGGAGGTATGAGTGCTGCATGGCCTTTGATAGCCCCTTCTTTTCAACAGCAGTTAGTACAAGATTTAATTCCAGCGTTACGCGGTAAATTAAACCTGCGTATTTCTAATATGGGAGATCAGGCTGGTATTGTCGGCGCAGCAATGTTAGCATCACATTCAAATGATTGAGGTGATTCCAGCATAGACTACTTTACTGTCATCTAGTGTTGGTGTGTTGATGTTCTGCTATTGGAGGTGACGTTTGATGATAGAGCTGGAATCTAGCGATCTTAATCAACAAGTTGCTGTTGACGACGATGTTGAAGACGTGACCAAGCTATTATTTTTATTTCGAGCTCTTTTTGATACCTCTTTTGATAATATTGCCATATATGGACCCTCCGGTCACTTGGCCTATGCCAATCAAGCATTATTAAACACCTTAAATCTAAAACAAGAAGCTGATACCGATTATGTTGACCTAAAAGGTCAGCGCGCATTTGATCACTATTATGATGCGATTAATCGAACATTAGCGACTGGTGAACCCTGTGCAATTTTGCTGAACTTTGAGCATAAGCACATTTCCCGCGTGATTTATGACCTTGTCAACTTCTCTGCAATAAAAAATCAAAAAAACCAAGTGATTGGTGTGATAGCGGTTGGTCGAGATCTCGACTTTAATAAACAACAGCAAAATCAAGAAACAGAACAACGTGAGCAGTACTTGCGTGCATTGATGGATACATTTCCCTTTATTGTGTGGATGAAAGACAAAGCTGGACGTTTTTTAGCCACAAATCAGAAATTTGTAGAAGTAGTTGGTGCTAAGCATTATGAAGACTTAGAGGGTAAAACGGATTTTGATTTTTTTCCCACCGAGATGGCACAAGGTTATGTGAATGATGATCACGATATCTTAAAAAACGGTGTGCCTAAAAGTGTGAATGAACAGATTAAAAAAGAGTCTGGCGAAATCTACTGGGCAGAAACTTATAAGTCACCAGTTAGGCTGGACGGCGAAGTCATTGGCACCGTGGGCTTTGCACGCGACATTACCGAAAAGCAGTATCTGCAATCTGAGGTCACTAAACAACAAAACGCTTATCAGTCTTTAGTGCAAAACTTACCGACAACCATAATTCGTTATGACCTTGATGGTAAAAGAATTTTTGTGAACTCGCGCTGCCATGAAACATATGATGTAGAGATCCCTTATGAGCTTAACAAAACACCATTAGAGTTGTGGAGCCCCTATATTGTTAATATGACGGGCGAAGCTTTTATGGCTGAGCTAATGGAGGTGATGCAATTTAATTTGCAGAAGACGCTAGAAATTCATAGTGTACATGAAGCATTAGTTGCTGTGCATCAGGTACGTATTGTGCCTGAGTTTGACGAAAACCATCAGATATGTGGTGCACTTACAATAGCAACAGATATTACTGAAGTGGCTGAGTACAGACGAAAAATCGAGAATATGGCGTTTCACGATCAGTTAACAGGGTTACCTAATCGCACATTATTTTCGCAAAAATTATTAACCGCAATTAGTAAGGCGCAAACTGACAATGGTAAGTTTGCGCTGATGATGCTTGATTTAGATCAGTTTAAATCTATCAACGACACAATGGGGCACGCGATAGGTGATAAGTTGTTGATTGAAGTCGCTAAAAGAGTATCTGATGGTCTTGAAAATCAGTATATCTGTGCGCGTCTAGGTGGTGACGAATTTATCGTTTTAGTTGATCCATTATCAAATCGCGCGCATGTAGAGCACATGTCTAACACTTTGCTTAATCAAATCGTCCAGCCTTATTTGATTGAAGGGACCGAGTATTTTATTTCGGCTAGTATCGGAATTTCATATTATCCAGATGACAGTGAAGACATGAATGACTTGCTAAAATATGCAGACTCAGCCATGTATCATGCAAAGAAAAGTGGGCGCAATCGTTACCATACTTACTCACCAAATCTCACTGAATCCATACAAAAGCGCCTCAATATTGAAACCGAGTTAAGAAGGGCTATTGAAGGTAATGAGGTTTATTTGCAATACCAGCCTATCGTAGATATTGCGAGTCAGCGAGTGATGGGCTTAGAAACATTATGTCGGTGGAATAGTCGCAAGCTGGGTGTGGTTTCGCCAATGGTTTTTATTCAGATTGCGGAAGAAACGGGCATGATTGTCGAATTAGGTAAGTGGATTATGCGAGAAGCATTTAAATCTGCACGCCTAATTAATCTGCAGCTTAAGCAACCTATATCAGTTTCAGTGAACTTATCCGCACGCCAGTTTTTTGAGATTGACTTTGCCCATCAGGTTAGCCATTTATTAGAAGAGGAAGGTTGTAACCCTGCATGGATAAAGTTTGAGATTACTGAAAGCCTCTTGTTAGAGAGTAATCAGCAGGTATTAAAAGCCCTAGAGGCCTTTCATGAGCTTGGTATCAAAATCTCGCTAGATGACTTTGGCACAGGCCAATCTGCGTTAGCCTATTTAAGTAAGTTTCCTATACATCAAGTGAAAATTGATTATTCTTTTGTGAAAGAAATTATCAATAACCCCCATGATGCGCTTTTAGTTAAAGCAATTATCGCGCTTACCGCGACTCTCAATAAAGAGCTGGTTGCAGAGGGCGTTGAGACACTCGAGCAGGCTGAGCTACTCAAGTCATATGATTGTCGTTATGCACAGGGTTACTTGTATTCAAAACCGATTGGTTTGGATGCTATTCAGCAATATTTGCTTTTAGGTGAGGCCTGATTTAGCTCAAAACACTCACGCTAAATGGCGGTCGAGTGCCCAGCGTACATGTTCCTGCACCATTTCATTTTCATGAAGGAGATGTTGTTTGAGTGTGTCGATGATTTCTGGCGTTGTGTCTGCATTGCCTAGACCTACTGCAATATTTCTTAACCATTGCAAATAGCCTATTCTATAGATGGCACTACCCGCCATTTTTGATTTGAATTCGTCCTCTGTCCAATTAAAGCAGTCAATTAAGCTCACGTCATCTAAACCATGTTTTACAGAGAAATCTCGCTCTTGGGTGATTTCTGCAAATTTATTCCATGGGCAATATAGCTGGCAGTCATCGCAGCCGTAAACACGGTTGCCAATTAAAGGACGATACTCTTCTGGAATGCTAGTTTTCAGTTCAATAGTGAGATAAGAAATACAACGTCTTGCGTCTACTTCATAAGGCGCTGTAATTGCTTGCGTAGGACATACTTCTATACATTTACTACAGCTACCACAGTGGTTGCTGGCAGGCTCATCAATCGGTAAAGGGAGGTTGGTATATATCTCACCGATAAAAAACCATGAGCCATTGTTTTTGTCGATTAATAATGTATGTTTTCCGCGCCATCCTAGGCCCGCTTTTTCAGCTAGTGCAACTTCAAGTACAGGCGCGCTGTCAGTAAAAGCGCGATATTCAAATTGATCTATCTGAAAGGATTGCAATTCACTTTGAATTTTCTCACACAGCTTTTGTAACTTATTACGCATGACCTTATGGTAATCACGGCCCAATGCATAACGAGAAATAAAAGCTTTATGACTATCTTGAAGGATAGATGTGCTATTTTCTGCCTCTGGAGGTAAGTAATCTAGCCGTGCAGAGATAATGCGTTGAGTATTCGGGACTAATTCGGCTGGGCGAGTACGTTTAACTCCATGTTTTGCCATATAATCCATATCACCATGGAAACCATTTTCAATCCAAGTTTGATGTTCCAGCTCTGCAGTTTGCAGGTTGGTGTCGGTAATGCCGACTTGATTAAAGCCGAGTTCAAGCCCCCATTTTTTAATTGCATGGCTCAGATCGTTCAAGTTTTTAGTAGAATGGCTCATGGATAATAATTTTACACTTGATTTGGCGGATGAAGCGGCAACGCTCGCTTTTGGATCTACTTTGGGCAAAGCTATCATACCTAATCTCACCATTTATTTACACGGAGATCTTGGTGCTGGTAAAACAACTTTAGTGCGAGGGTTGTTACAGGGCTTGGGGTTTAGTGGTAAGGTTAAAAGTCCAACATATACATTGGTAGAACCCTATGAAAATCTGACGACAGAAAACGGATTGTTGAATCTGTACCATTTTGATTTGTATCGTTTTAATGATGAGGAAGAGTGGGAATCTGCCGGTTTTAGGGACTACTTTAACGCGGAAAGTGTTTGCCTCATTGAGTGGCCAGAAAAAGCTGAGCATATATTGCCAATGCCAGATATTGATATTTACTTCAAGATTAAGCCCACTGGGCGCGATATGCATATTGATGGGCATTCCTTAAACGCTCATGCGTGTGTGAAAAATATTAAAGAATTGTATAGCTAAACCATATGAGTAACTATTTGATTAAATACTGTTTTTCTATATTAATGTGTTTCACTTTTTCGGTGGTGGGCTTGATATTCTCTACGCCAGTTCAAGCGAACAGTGTAACCGCTGTTCGCATTTGGCCTGCAGATATTTACACAAGAATTACGATAGAAGCAGAAAAACCCATCCTCTATAAAATGACGACATTAAAAGATCCTGAGCGCGTAGTTGTTGATGTGGAAGATGTTGATTTAAATGTGGTGATTAAGGCGTTAAGTGAGAAGGTTTCAGAGAGTGATCCCTATATTTCTAAAATACGCGTAGCGAACTTTAAGCCTAAAGTGGTGCGCTTGGTGGTGGATTTAAAAGCCGAGGCTAAACCTGCGATATTTACGTTACCGCCAGCAGGTGATTACAAGCATCGATTAGTGTTGGATATTTACCCAACTAAAGACCCGCTGATGGCGATGCTAGATGAACGTGATAATCCACCTCAAACGGTTGATGTGACTGCAAATAACAAGTCTACACAGGTCGTTACGTTGCCACAATCCGCTGATGTTCCGACTGTAACAGTAGATAGTAATGTTGTTGCGGTGAAAATTGATGAGGGTGCTAAGCCAGCTAATACGACAACAACCACTAGTGGTAATGCCGTCGAAACTACACCACAGACCAGCCAATCATCGGCTACTCTGCAAGCGGATGTTGGCAAAGAGGTCCCTGACAATAAGCCATCATCTAAAGGCTTACGCCAGATTACTATTGCGATTGACCCTGGACATGGTGGGGAAGACCCTGGTGCAATAGGTGCTACAGGTAGCCGTGAAAAAGAGATTACTTTGTTGATTGCTAAGAAGTTAAAGGCAAAAATAGACGAAGAGCCAAATATGCGTGCTTTACTAACCCGTGATGGAGATTATTTTATTCCTTTGCATATGCGTGTGCTCAAAGCGCGTAAATTACAAGCAGATTTGTTTATTTCGATTCATGCTGATGCTTTTACTAACCCAGCGGCAAGGGGCTCATCAGTATTTGCATTATCTGAAAAAGGTGCAACAAGTGCCAGCGCACGATATTTAGCAAATAAAGAAAATCAGTCTGATTTAATAGGTGGAGTGAGCCTAAACGTAAAAGACCCATTGCTTGCTAGAACGTTACTAGATTTATCTCAAACCGCAACGATTAACGATAGCTTGAAGCTTGGTAAAGCGGTGTTAGGTAATATTGGTGAGATTAATAAGTTACATAAGAACCATGTGGAGCAAGCTGGTTTTGCTGTATTGAAATCACCGGACATTCCTTCTATTCTTGTAGAGACGGCATTTATTAGTAATCCTGATGAGGAACGCAGGCTTAACGATAGTGCTTATCAAGATAAGTTAGTACTATCCATTTTAACTGGTATTAAAAAATATTTTTCAACAAATCCTGCGCTGGCTAAAACAAAGGTCGCATTGGAGTAATCTTTTTACTGGATAGCGTTCACAGTGCTAGTTGAATTAATTGCACTGATTTAATTGACTGCACTGAGTATAGGGGAGAGGTTGTATGGAGCTCACATTTTTAGGTGCAACAGGCACTGTTACTGGTTCAAAGTATTTACTAAAGACTGACACCAAGCATATCTTGGTTGACTGTGGTTTGTTTCAGGGGTTAAAGCAATTACGATTAAAAAACTGGTCGAAGTTACCTATCAATCCAGCAAAAATTGATGCCGTGGTGTTAACACACGCGCATATCGATCATAGTGGGTATTTACCTTTACTGGTTAAAAATGGGTTCTCTGGCAAAGTTTATTGCAGTGAAGGCACTGCCGATTTATGCAAAATCATGTTGCCAGACTCTGCACACTTGCAAGAAGAAGAGGCTGAGTATGCAAATCGCCGTGGCTTTTCTAAACATCATCCAGCACTACCTTTATATACCAAAGAAGATGCCGAAAATGCACTTGCTTTATTGACGCCTCTAAGCTTTGAGCAAGATGTGGATTTGGGTGGTGGTTTAACGCTGAGGCTTTCACCAAGTGGTCATATTTTGGGATCTGCGTTCGTACGCATTCATAGTCAAAAGACTTCTATCCTGTTTTCAGGTGATATTGGGCGCACTAATGATATTTTGATGAAGCCTCCTGTCCGTATCAAGCAAGCAGACTATTTGTTAATTGAGTCTACTTACGGCAATCGTTTACATCAGAATGATGATCCCAAAGCTAAACTAGCAACGATTATTAATCGGACGGTGAAGCGAAAGGGGGTGGTTGTTATCCCTGTTTTTGCGGTAGGTAGAGCACAAGAGTTACTTTATTACATTCACTTATTAAAAACCTCCGGAGCGATTGCAGACGATATTCCTGTCTATTTAAACAGTCCAATGGCAGTCGATGCCACTGAGATTTTTAATCTATATCATGGTGAACATCGCTTAAACGCTGAGCAATGCCGTGCGCTATTTCGGACGGCACATATGGTCAATAGTATTGAGCAATCAAAAGCACTTAATGAGCTTAAAGGTCCGATGATTATTTTATCTGCGAGTGGAATGGCTTCTGGAGGGCGGGTTGTCCATCACCTGAAAGCATTTGCCCCCAAGTCTAATAACACTATATTATTTGTCGGGTTTCAAGCTGCGGGAACCAGAGGTGCAGCTATGCTGGACGGCGCAGAAAGCATTAAGATTCATGGTGAATATATCCCAGTGCGAGCAAGTGTTGAGTTGATTTCGAACTTGTCTGCCCATGCTGATTATGCGGAAATATTGGATTGGCTTGGAGGATTTGAAGCGCCACCTAAAAAAACTTTTATCGTACATGGAGAGCCCGTTGCAGCGGATTCGATGCGACGCCATATTCAAGAAAAATTACATTGGCAAGTGGAAGTGCCCGAATACTTGGAAACGGTGAGGCTGGACTAATTTAATATTGGATTGTTAATATTAATATCTTCTTTTTGTCATAATGTAATCGATTTCTCTGCTGGTATCACCATACCCAGCTTGTGTGAGTAATGCACTTTCTATGTAACGACTTATTCTTCTCCGCAACTCAGGGACTTTTGCGCCGTCTGTGAAATATTGTGGAAATTTATAACTCAGCCATGCATACAAGCTTAGATTGTGGCTAAGTAACTCTGCTTCTGCCAGATGTTTGGGATTGTCTGCGTCTAGCCAGCTTGGTGCTGGCGGTAGATATCGAATAGTAGATTCTGATACACTTTTTAGGCACATTAAATAGTAGTCTTTTTCAAATGCAACATTCAATGAAATTGGCGCACATACGAAGATATACTTATCTTTTAAGGACATTTTAGGTGCATATTCATCAACAAGGATGGCTTGTGAAATTTGAGTTTCTAGTGGTGCTTGTTCAAAAAGAGGGTGTTGAAAACGAGTTCTTTCTTGGTGGTAACTAAGTACTTCAGCAATTTTATTTGTATGTAGTGAGTGAGCAATGTTGCTAATCTGCATTAAATTAATGCTCACGGGGAGCTTGTTTAAATCAGCAGTGTCATCAGTCGATAACATATGCTCAATGTGAATAAGTTCGTCATTCTCCAGTACATTGACGTAGCCTGTTTCATAAATACCAAATCGACCTGCACGCCCTGCAATTTGGCGCACTTCTGTCATATTAAGTAATCGCGAAGCTACGCCATCAAACTTATGAATATTAGAAAATATTACACGACGTATTGGTAAGTTTAAGCCCATGCCGATGGCATCTGTTGCCACTAGGATATCTGCCTCACCAGTGTTAAAGCGTTCTGATTCCGTTCGTCTTACCTCAGGGGAGAGTGCGCCGTAAATACTTGCTACACTGAAACCCCATTGGCGGAATCTAGCCGACAATGTCAGCACATCTTTGCGGCTGAATGCAATGATGGCATCGCCTTTTTGTAGTTTAGGCTTGAGTTTCTGACGATTGTAATGCTTTCCACACATGCTTTCATGCTCTAGTACTAGCGGTGTTTTACGTGCTAACTGCGTGATTTCATAAGTTTCATTTAATGACTCAATTGTTGCGATGCAAGGGCTTGTGACTGCTGTAGAGCCGCAAATAAAAACTGTTGATGCGGGTGCCCCAACTAATGCAGCAGTCCATGCTGCACCACGGTCTGGGTCTTGTAGCATTTGAATCTCGTCGATGACTGCAACATCCACTTCTTTGTTCGCATTCATCATTTCAATGGTTGATGCCGTATGCTTAGCGCCAGCCATGATAACGCGCTCCTCACCTGTAATTAAGTTGCAGGGCACACCAGATGCCACCAGTCTGTCACGTATCTCCATTGCTAGTAGCCTCAGTGGTGCTAGATACACACCAGATTTTGCTTTTTCTAATGCTTGGAGTGCTTGATAGGTTTTGCCTGAGTTGGTAGGGCCAAGATAAAAGTGATGGTGGCGTTTGAGCTTGCGAGCAAGACTAAAGCTATCTGTATAGCTAGTAGGTGTTAAATCTTGGTGACTTATTTTCATGTTGACGTGAATTTATATCAAAACATTTAAAACACCAACATGCAAATATCAGCAACATGCTAGTCAATGGTTTTTAATGATAGCTGAACAACATCGACATTTGATGCGTTTCGCTAGTCTGCCTATGAATATGCATGGAATAGAAATTGCTTGTATTGAATGCGTAATGTGAATGGTTTCTAAGTGCTGAGTAATTGTGCTGATGACGTTCGATGTTAATGATATCAATAAAAGGGAGAATATTTTGTTAGCAGATTTAAAGCCTCATCAAGCTACAGAGCGTAGCCATAAATTTAACACATCAAGTATGGCCGTTAGTGCAGAAACATTTGGCGCACTGATTAACTTAGCTGGTCGTCAGCGTATGTTGTCACAACGTATTGTATTAAACGCCGTACTTTCTACTATGGGGCACGAAACAGCATTGGAAACGGCACGTGAAGCACTAGCTTTATTTAAAGTGAGTCATGCTGCATTAGTACATGGAAACAGTGAATTGCCAGGTGTATTTTTTGAAGAGTTACGTTTAGTTTATTTTGGCGAAATTGAGGGTGATCGAAAAATAGTCGACTTTACCAATTTAGTAGAAAAAGCATTAAGTGCTTGTGAGTCTGGGTTTCGTACAGTACCAGATCTACTTAATGAGCTTGGAAAGCAAGCGACACCAATTGTTGCATTACTTAATCGCATTACCGTAGTTTATGAAGATGAGTCTAAGAAACATGCAAAAGTACAGCGTAAACAGCACCATGAGTTAATGAGCAGTATTCAAAACATTGCAAAACAGGCACGTATCGTATCTGTGAATGCACAAATTGTCGCGGCTCGTGCAGGTGAAGTAGGGCGTGAATTTGCTGTCGTTGCCGGTGAGTTGACTAATATTACCGCTAAGATTGATGAGTTAGTGCGAGTTGCAGTAGGCAATGTATCTGTTTAGTGTCAGGTTAGCTTTTATTCACACCTCATCGGTTTAGAGATTATCGCTAAGTATTTCACGGTCAGAAATAGCATGTTAATTGTTTATTTTTGATGCCATGTTTGAGCTTGTACAGAGGATTTTAGACTAGTTTCCCTAGCCAAAATATTTCAGAGTAGTGCGTTAGCACTACTTTGGGGCGTTGCTAATGTGGCTTGTTAGTGCGTAGCTATCAATTGCTTCATTCAACTTAAGCATTAAATCTCAGTTTAAAATTTTTATCATTTGGCTGTCATCTACCTTAGCTAGATTGCAGTTTTTTCATCGTTGGCCAAAATTAAATAACCATTAAGCCATCTGTAATAGTTAAATCGACACATATAAAGCAGGTTAAAATATTAACATCAAAAAATAACTAAATCTTTATGGCCACCATACGTTTACTTCCTGACCAACTTATTAGCCAAATCGCCGCGGGCGAAGTGGTTGAGCGGCCGGCATCCGCCCTGAAAGAGTTGCTGGAAAATAGTTTAGATGCTGGTAGCACTGATATTCAAGTCGCTTTGTTACAAGGCGGCATTAAACAAATGCGTGTCACCGATAACGGTGCTGGTGTAGCTAAAGAGGATTTGATGCTAGCACTAACGCGCCACGCTACTAGCAAAATAAACAGTCTCGAAGATTTAGAGTCTGTTGCCAGTCTGGGTTTTCGTGGTGAGGCTTTGGCGAGCATTGCTTCAATCTCCCGTACACAGTTATTAAGTCGCCAAGTTGACAGTAAGCATGCATGGCGTATCGCATCGGAAGGTAGTGATATATCTGTGATAGAGCCTGCAGCGTTAGATGCTGGCACGGTGATTGAAGTGTCTGATTTGTATTTTAATACGCCCGCCCGTCGCAAGTTCTTGAAAACAGAGGCCACTGAGTTTGGGCATTGTGAGGAGATGTTCACACGTATTGCACTGTCGCGCCCAGATGTTGGGCTAATGTTGCAACATAACGGGCGAGCGTTAAGTCGTTTAGCGATAGGCCAGCCTGAAAGAAGATTCTCTGAAGTTTTGGGAAGCGAGTTTGTGGCGGAGTCTATTAGAGTGGATGAATCAGCCGCTGGTTTGCGATTATGGGGAATGGCTGCAAAACCGACTTTTAACCGGAATAGTCGAGACACCCAGTATGTTTATGTGAATGGACGTTTTGTTCGAGATAAAGTAATTTCACACGCGATACGTCAAGCTTATCAAGATGTATTACATCACGATAGGCATCCAGCTTTTGTGTTGTTCCTAGAGTTGGACCCTAGCTTGGTGGATGTTAACGTTCATCCTGCTAAAACTGAAGTTAGATTTAGAGATAGTCAGTCTATCCATCGTTTTATATTTCATTCGCTTAACAAAGCGTTGGCGATTCCAACGGGTGTTTCAAATGCGGTGACTGCAAATCAAGCGCAATATAATCCATTTAGTCCACAAGCTCCGCATGCTAGCTTTCCGAATACAGGTTCTTCTAATCCAGTTTTATATCCAACATATCAATCTCAAATTAACTTAAGTGCCCACGAAAGCCCTAGCTTTTATCAATCAATATTTGATGTTAATCAGCATCAAGCATCCAACGTAACTCCCGCATTTACAAATTTATTATCTGATAACTTAGCTAATAAAGAAGCGCCACATGACTACCCAATGGGCTTTGCTCTGGGGCAGGTGCATGGCGTATATGTGCTCGCTCAAAATAAAGAGGGATTAGTGGTGGTTGACATGCATGCGGCGCATGAGCGAATTATGTATGAAAAATTGAAAAATGCACTAGATAACAAGGCTGTACAAATGCAGCCACTATTGTTGCCTGTTAGTTTTAATGCGGACAAGTTTGAAATTGCTACAGTGCAAGAAGCTTTGGCAGGTGACCATGCCGCATTGCAGCAGTTGGGATTTGATATTGCCGTGTTGTCTCCAACGACACTCGCTGTCCGTGCAGTGCCTACCATGTTGCAAGATGCTGATGCTGTAAGCCTAGCGCGAGATGTGTTACGAGATATTCGAGAGTTTGGTGCTAGCCGAGTGCTCACAGAGCGCAGAAACGAATTACTTGGCACCATGGCGTGCCATGCGGCCGTTAGGGCGAACCGTAGCCTTACTATTCCTGAGATGAATGCTTTACTGCGAGATATGGAAGCCACTGAACGTTCAGGACAGTGTAATCATGGTCGACCTACTTGGTTTCAAGTGAGCATGTTTGATTTAGATAAAATGTTCATGCGTGGCAAATAATGCCCCTGAACTACCATCCTACTACTCTGTAGATTAATGGATACACAAGTGAGTTAATTTGCTCTTTTAAATTTCTTTTCCAGCCATCGCCAAACTAAACTGTTTGGTACTTCAATACCATCAATAATGTAAGTCAATGTTTTTGTATTGTTTAATATTGAGGGTAAGGTCGATTTGGTTTCAGGGCTACCACAGAATAAAATGCGGTCACCAGCTTTTAAGCGAGTAGACGGATCTGGTACTAGGCTAGGCACGTTGTTACGTAAAAGTAAGATAGGGACTAGCTCTAGCTGATCATTCCTGTTAGCAGGATCCTGCATGAGATGCTGTACCGTTACATGTAAACCTGTTTTGATTAGCTCTATCACTGCAGGGCTATTTTCTTTATCGATTCTGACTGCCCAAGTTTCAGGCACAGTTTCACCCATAGTCATCACAAGTTGGCTGATTAATTTGTTTGCCCAGTCGTTTGTTTGGCTCCGAGCTAAGCTTAAAAATTGTGCGAGTAAGGGTGAAATCATGTGAGCCAAACACTCATGTGCAATGATTTCAGTAGGCTGCATGGTGATGTCCGCATTAAACTGCTTAAATAACCGACCATTGTGACGTCTGTTTTTACGGATCACCACAAACAGTTTTGGGTTAAGCTCAAACGCTGTCATCACAATAGACAAGTTGTTAGTGTCATTATCTGTGCCTGCGACGATACCCACAGCATTGGTGATATCGGCTTCAAGTAAGGTTTTTGCTTCAGTACCGCTACCAACAATACAATGATCACAGCCAGTCATTTCTGGCATTGCTTCAATAATTGTGGTGGTGATGTGTTCACGCTCTAGGTTTTGTACGACAGACTTACCAAATCGACCATAACCACAGACTACCCATCTGCCTTTGGGCGGATTTTCTGGTGGAGGTAATGTGTCACCTGGTACACCAGTAAGCCATTCGTGTAATAGATAAGTCCCCAACGCATGAACACGCATCGCTAGTTGGTCACCAAACAGCGTGTAAGGGTTGATGATGTGATCTGTACCGAATGAGGCCATGTTAGCAGCAATATCGTCACGCTCTGCGCGCGCAATGACTAATAGGTCAGGATTCATCAGCTTGACAGCAACGGCTACTGCAAGATTGACATTGTCATCATCGGTAAGTGTAATCACTCCGCTACATAATGGATGAAGCACACCAGCTCTCTCCAGATTTTCTGGCAGTATGGCATCTGCACACAGGTATGGAATGATGTTTCTTGTATCGATGAGTTCTAACTCGTTGAGACGATCTTGTTGAGGTTCAATGACGACGACACGCATGCCTTTTTCATCTAAGGCTTTCGCTAATAAGCTAGATGACTGACCGTAGCTACAGAGTATATAAAAAGGTTCTTGGAATTGACGTACTTTGTTTGCAAAACGTTCTGTGGTGATTGCTTGGCGAAGCCCTGTATCTTGCAGTAGGGTAATGATTTTACCGATAGCGTAAAACCATGGGATAACAGTAAAGTAAATCGAAAATGTGAGCCATAAACGCTGTGCTTTACTGTAAGCGTAGGGAATCTCACCAAAGCCGATGGTCGTCGCGGTGTAGCTAATGACATACAAGGCATCAAAGATGCTCATTTTCCAAGGTTGACCTTTATCATCAACCCCAGGCATAAGCGTTAGACCGATAATCGCAATCGCAAAGCTCACGATGATTAAGATCAGCGGACGTCTTAACCTACGTAATATTAAAAACAGTATGCTATCCATGCTGATTAATCTACTGAGCTAATGATATTTAGCGTTTTTGGCTAATTGTTTCAGAAATTAACAGTACCACTGAAATGATATTAGCCATTAATGCACCACCTGATAATGAAACGATATATACAGTCAGGCTTGCCTCATCATAGCTACCACTCAGAGCCGCCCATAATATTGCCGCAGTGATCAGTTGTAAGTCAGCAGCTAAGCTGGTTGATAGTAAGATGGCGCCTACGTGGGTACGGTCGCCAAACTTAAGTACAGTTGCAATCAGGCTGACGATAATCGCTGCGTAGAGCTCGTAAACATGGTGATGTGTAGGTTCATCAATGTCGCCAATAAAGAAACCAAAATTCAGTGTCATGGCGAGAACGATGAAAAAACCAAAAACAACTTTTTCTAAATTCATGGATAATCCTATCAACAAAGAGCGTGCAAAAAATATATACTAATTTATGGGGTGCGCCATACAATCAAGGCAGATTAATATCAGCTAATAACAATATTATACAGATTTCATCTAGACCTGATTGCAAGAAGTAACGGCCCAAAAGGGTCATTGCTATGATTAACAATAGTTACATTACTTCAGAGTGTATCTTAATTAAGAATGTATTGAATGAATCAAACAACACTGCCACCAGCTATCTTTTTAATGGGGCCAACTGCTAGCGGAAAAACCGATTTAGCAGCATATCTTTATAAAAATCTACCTGTAGAACTGATCAGCGTAGATTCAGCATTGGTTTATCAAGAGATGAACATTGGAACTGCCAAACCTAACGCAGCGTTGTTAGCAGAGGCGCCGCATGCTTTGATTGATATTATTTCGCCAACTGAGGTTTACTCAGCTGCACAATTTAGAAATGATGCATTAAGATTAATGGCTGACATTACCTCACGTGGGAAGATTCCACTGTTAGTAGGTGGCACGATGTTATATTTTAAAGCTTTAGAAAATGGATTTAGCCAGTTACCAGAGGCTGATGCTGAAGTTAGGCACATGATTGAAGAGGAAGCATCGAAAGTTGGCTGGCCAGCCATGCATGCCAAATTAGCATTGGTTGACCCTGAAAGTGCTGCACGTTTGCAGCCTAATGATGTACAAAGAATAGAACGTGCTTTAGAAGTATATCGAATTACAGGGCAATCGATGACATCATTACATCAAGCAACAAGCGGTGATACCTTGCCATATCGATTGCTCAAGTTAGCACTAGTTCCGAGTGATCGAAAAGTATTACATGAGCGAATCGCCGTCAGGTTTGATCATATGCTGGCAGATGGCTTTGTTAATGAAGTGAAAGCGTTAGTGAAAAAGTATCCTGCATTGACATCAGATAGCACTTCAATGCGCTGTGTAGGCTACCGCCAAGCTTTAGAGTATTTAGCCGGAGCGTATCAAGAATCTGAATTGCGGGACAGAGGCATTTTTGCTACTCGCCAGCTCGCAAAGCGGCAGTTGACTTGGTTACGTGGTATGGAAGATTTGCAACAAGTAGACTGTTTGAGTGCAGAAATGCATCAAGATGTATTCAATATCGTTTCAGCATTTATTAAAGGACAATGATGAAAAACTTTATTAAAGAGAACTTAGTTTTAGTGGTCGGTTTGACTTTTCCATTAATACTGATTCTTATATTTTTTGCATCGACCGTAATTCCTAAGCTGATGAGTGCGCCGCCACAATATGAAATGTTGTTCAGCACCAAGTTATATGACTACCAAAACACCACTGATTACACGCTTGATTTTTCAGTGCAAAATCAACAATTGATGGTGAAAGTGAAGAAACGTGAAAATAAAGATATCAATTACGATTTGAAACGATTAATGGCTTACGATGCTAAGACGAATACTGTGCGTGAGATTGTAATCGATGTGCCTAATGCGGTTGCTTCAGCGGTTAATGGCGTTGCTGTGTTACATGAAACCGAAGGGTTGCTGATTGATACAGCCACTGTTTCTCCTGATGGTTATAGCCTAGATGGCCCGAATTATGGCGGCAGTGGTGGTATGGTGGGTGGCTTGTTTGGTGATGGTTATCGTAACAGCGGTTTTAGGCTGAAGAAAGGAAGTATTGGTTATAAGATTCCAAATACACAACAGCATTATTACTATAACCAAGTGCAGTTTATCGGTTGGATTATCAAAAAATAAGGAGCGATGATGTCACTTAAAGATGATGCGTTGCAGGATATAGTTTCATTAGCGAAACATAACCAAATCAGTCTGGCAGAAATTGCATTGGCATTAGAGGCACACACACGACAACCTAATCAAGAGGAGTCTGGCAGTGTGCTGTCTAAACTGTTTGGATATATAGGCGGTATCTTTGTATTTGCAGGTATTGGTGTCTTTATTTCAATGTACTGGGATGACTTTAGTTCTGCATCGCGTGTGATTGTGACATTAGGCACGGGTCTGATGGCGTTCGTGATGGGATTGATTTGTGTGGCGGATAGTAAATATGAACGAGCCGCAACGCCATTATTTTTAATCTCCTCGGTATTACAACCTACGGGCATCATGGTGATGTTGCAAGAGTACTCATCAGGAGGTGATGTGCGTCATGGCTTGTTATTTATGGCGGCTTATATGCTAGTTCAGCAAGGGGCGACTTTTTGGGCAAAGCAGCGCACAGTGTTGGCATTTAGCGCGATACTCTTTGGGTGTATCTTTTTTGCAAACTTATTTGATATCTGGGATCTTAATGAGAAGTTGATCGGGATGGTGATCGGTAGCTCTTTATTGTGTATCGCTTATGCTATCAACAAGTCTAAGCATATGGCGATTAGCCCTTTTTGGTACTTTGTTGGTGCTATTTTGTTATTGTGGTCAATATTTGAATCTGTAGAAAATACATTGTTGGAACCTTTGTATCTCGGCGCTACGGCTTTTACGATATTTTTAAGTACTTATGTGCGCAGTAGAACACTCTTATTGGTAGGCACAATAACGATGTTGTTATATATTGGATATTATACTGCAGAGCATTTTGCTGATACTGTGGGTTGGCCTATTGCTTTGGTGATGATTGGCATTGCTTTAATTGCTTTGAGTGCACTCGCTGTACGTTTAAATAACCAATACATTAAGTAGCATACGTACAAACCTCATCACAACATGGCTAATCTGATGTGTTTCAGGTTTAGCCATGTTAGATTAATCGATTAAAAATGAGTGCTAATTCGATGAGCAGCCTCAATACATTCATCATATGAGGCCACTAGTGCCATGCGGATGAAGCTATTTCCTGGATTAACACCATGCGCTTCACGAGCCAAAAAACTGCCAGGCAGCACGGTAATATTAAGGTCTCGATATAACCTCACAGCAAAATCTGTATCTGAAATGCTAGGGTCATTAATTTTTGCCCATAGATAAAATGCTGCATCTGGAATAGCTACATCCAACACTTTAGTGAGAAGCGGCGTCACATCTTTAAATTTTTCTGCGTAGAGCCTGCGGTTCTCAATCACATGTGCTTCGTCATTCCATGCTGCAATAGAAGCGGCTTGAACGGCCGGGTTCATCGCACATCCGTGATAAGTGCGGTAAAGCGTGAATGACTCAATAATTTTTTCATCGCCAGCAACAAAGCCAGAGCGCATGCCAGGCACGTTGGAGCGCTTTGAAAGTGAGCTGAATACAACTAGGTTTTTATAGTCTCTACCGAGTAGATGTGCGGCTTGTAATGCACCTAATGGAGGTGATGCTTCATCAAAATAGATTTCTGAGTAGCATTCGTCGGCTGCAATTACAAAGCCGTATTGGTCTGATAAGCTAAAAACAGTCCGCCATTGCTCTAAACTCATGACTTTGCCAGAAGGGTTGCCTGGGCTGCAAACATATACCAATTGGGTACGCGCTAACACTTCAGTAGGTACACTTGAAAAATCCATCACATGGTTATAGGTTGGATCCTGATGGGGCAGTGTATTTAAAAAGTAGGGGGTAGCACCAGCTAAAAAGGCAGCTCCTTCGTAAATCTGATAAAACGGATTCGGAGAGATGACAATCGGGTCAGGCTTTGTTTGATCAATAATGACTTGAGCAAAAGCAAAGAGCGCTTCGCGGCTACCGGTAACTGGCAGGATTGCTTTTTCAGGATTGAGTGCAGGTATTTGATAGCGGCGTGAAATCCAATCGGAAATTGTGCTTCTTAGCTCAATAGCGCCTGTAGTCGTGGGATAATTAGCCAAACCACTCAGGTTGTTGACTAATGCATTTTTAATGAGTTGTGGTGTTTCGTGTTTAGGCTCACCAATTGACAAGTTAATCGGTTGAAACGCTGGATTGGGCGTAATTCCTTTAAATAGGTCGCGCAGGCGTTGAAATGGGTATGGTTGTAATAAATTTAGATTTGGATTCATAAGGTAACATTATAGTGAGCAACAGCAATAATAAAAACTTTTTTGCGGTATTTGGTCTACTTTTCGGTGCGTTTTGCTGGGGAATTATCTGGTATCCATACCGTCTGTTGTCTGATGCTGGCATATCGGGAGTCGCGTCTAGTTTCTATACTTACGCGATTACGATTGTCATCGCATCTGTTTTTTTTGCTAAATATTGGCGAGATATCGCTAAACTCCCGGTGAGTATCGTGTGGCTTGGATTAGTGGCTGGTTGGACTAACTTGAGTTATGTGCTTGCGATTATCGATGGTGAAGTGATGCGCGTCATGTTGCTGTTTTATTTGTCACCGTTATGGACTTTAATTCTTGCCCATTTTTGGTTAAAAGAAAAAACGCAACTGACAGGATATATCGCGATTGCTGCTTCATTGCTTGGTGCATTTATTATGCTTCACGATCCTAAGTTTGGATATTTACCGCTACCTAGAAATACAGCAGAATGGCTTGCCCTATCTGCTGGGATAGGGTTTTCATTTACCAATGTTATTACTAGAAAGTCTAGCCATTTATCATTAGTCGCTAAGTCCTATGCTATTTGGGTGGGCGTGATGACGGTGGCGCTGCTACTTGTGCCGATTATGCAGTTGCCAATTCCAAACCCAACAATATTTACTTTGAATGATTGGGGTGTGATGTTATTAATTGCACTATTGCTAATCGCTGCCACTTTCTTTGTGCAGTATGGTGTATCAAAAGTTGAAGCCACTAGAGCTTCTGTATTGTTTTTATTTGAATTAGTGGTTGCTGCCATCGCTTCTTATTATCTTGCCCATGAAACGATGGCGTTGAATGAATGGATTGGTGGGAGCTTAATTGTTGTTGCTGCCATCTTTGCCGGTATTCATCATCAAGATAGCGCTACATAACTGATATTGAAGACTCACCGATTGTTGATGCTTACTCATGTCAATGACTACAGCACCTTAAAAATGATGGGCTTAGACTATATTTTGATCAGAAATGCATCATACAAATAGTCAGTTAAGACTGAAATTGTGTTATCTTAACTAGATGAAAAAAACAATCTCAATACTATTAGTTGCTTCTGCTTTGTTAATCAGTGGCTGTCATCATTTCGGGCATCACTGTCCACCAGGACAAGCAAAAAAAGGCAATTGCATCTAGCTTGCTTTAGTGCCAATCAAGTGGCGGTCTGCTTTTTAGGCCCGTCATTTTGATTGTTGACTAGCAATATTAGTTTTCTAGTTGCGCTAGCAGGAACTCCTCAAACTTCCGTTCAGGTAGTGGCTTACTATAATAATACCCTTGTAGTTCATCGCATCCTATGGATTTAAGGTAGTCATATTGATACTGCGTTTCTACGCCTTCAGCAATGACCTCGATGCCAAGGCTTTGTCCTAAGACGATGATTGCTTTCAGTATTGCCTTGTTTGCAGGGTCATCTTCAATACTACTCACAAATACTTTATCAATTTTCAATCGATCAATTGGAAAGTCTTTTAAATAAGCCAAGCTTGAATAACCTGTGCCAAAATCATCAATGGCTAGTTTCACGCCAATTTTCTTCAGCGTGTGTAAAGTTTCGATAAATTTAGATGAATCATCTATCAGTGAATTTTCTGTAATTTCAAGCTCGAGATAACTAGGATCTAGTTGAGTGACGGCTAAAATCTTTTTGATAGTGTTGGCTAGGTTGGATTGTCTAAATTGCCTAGGGGAGACATTAACTGCAATAGGGATATATTGGCCAGTTTTTTCCTGCAAAGCTTTGGCCTTATAGCAGGCGGTAGCAAGCACCCATTCCCCAATCGTCTCTATTAAACCTGTTTCTTCGGCAATATTGATAAACTTAAGTGGCGATATTAATTCACCATTTTCTGGCTGCCAGCGAATTAAAGCTTCCGCTCCACAAATCTTACCTGTAGCAAAATTCACTTTAGGTTGATAGTGCAATATAAATTCTTCTAGTTCAATCGCTTGGCGCAAGTTGTATTCTAAAGTGACACGTTCGGTTAATGCTGCATTTAGTGCTTGCGTGTAAATTTGGAAATTATTTCTACCTGCTTTTTTGGCTTTGTACATGGCGGTATCGGCATTACGAAGTAACGCATTTGCATCAAGCCCGTCATCAGGGTAAATGCTGACACCAATACTGCAGGTGACTAAATAATCTAGATTGTTGATGGTTAATGGAACAGCAACCGCCTCAAGCACGCGTTGCATGCTAAGAAAAATATCATTGGTATCATCAATATTGGTGAGTAGTATCACAAACTCATCACCACCTAGCCTAACTACAGTATCAATTTCGCGTACGGCACTAGATAATCTTTTTGCCATAATAATAAGCAACTGGTCTCCAACTTCATGGCCCATGCTGTCATTAATCAGTTTAAATTGATCTAAGTCTAAAAACGCAACCGCCATTTTATTTTTATAGCGGTTTGCAAAGTTGATGCACAACTGTAGTCTATCGTTGAGCATGTTACGGTTGGGTAAACCCGTCAAGCTATCATGCATCGCTTGATATTCGAGTTTTTCTTCATAACTCTTGCGTGCTGTGATGTCCTCAACTGTTCCCTCGTAGTAGAGCAAGTTGCCTTCCTCGTCGTGCACAACTCGTGCATTTTCAGAGATCCAGATTGTACTTTTATCTTTTCGGTAAACTAATGATTCAAATTTTTCTACGCTATCGTTTTCTTTAAGTAGCTGTACAAATTCCACACGACGCCCAGGCTTCACATATAACTGCTCTTGTATATTGTTGAATGCGTGGATGAGTTCATCTGGCGAGCTATAACCATACATGCGAGCAAGTGATTGATTTACTATTAGATAATGACCGTCAGCGGTTGTCTGGAAGATACCTTCGAGCGTGTTTTCAAAGATTGAGCGGTATTTAAGTTCTGCTGCTAAAAGTGATTGTTCGATACTTTTGCGTTTTGTAATATTCTGGATATAGCCTTCTAATGCAGTTACAACCCCAGCATCGTTATAAATTGGATTTCCTCGCTCACAAACCCAAATAACAGCGCCATTAGCATGCTTGATACGATATTCAATTTCGTATCGGTTACCATTGCTTAGTGCGTTTTTGATTGCATCACGCACCATCACTCGGTCATCTTCATACGTCATGATTTCATAAGAAATATACTTGTTATGAAGTAGATCTTCGGTGTCATAACCAGTCAGTTCTTTGCAGCCATTGCTGACAAAAATCATCGTCCAGTCTTGATCATAAAGGCAGCAGTACAACATTCCTTCAAGGTTGTGCATCAGCGCATCATGCATGTGCTTATCGTTTTTAAAAGCGGTCATTGATGTTCCTGATTGAGATGATGGTGATGCAAGTTTCATTGATGTTGATGTGATACCAAGTTTTATATCAATATTAATTAAGCATTAACTATGCCAATTGAATGGTAGTCCGTTACTTCAGGATTAATCATTCAAGCTCTGCTTTTTAAACGGACTATATCAACATGATGATTAATACAGCTTTTTACTTTCCAAGTATTTGTGCACCTTTAAGGTGCATGAGTTAGTGCGTTGCACCATCCTGTTTTTTTATTTTAAAGACACTAAGTAATTGCAACCTATATAGATATTAAATGGTAGTAAGTGAATATTTTTTATTGGCCTACATATTGCTTATCTAACACCAATGCAAGTAATAAGACTAACTATCAATCATTGTCTGTGAGTTTAAAATGAGCCAGATTTCTTCTTTTCAAATCGATAATTACTTACCTTTTATGAGAGATGTTGTTCGTTGTGAACAATCACTTCATGAGCTAAATTTAATGTGGAGAATTATTGAGTCTTCAGCAAAAATGAACTGCCCATTGGAGGCAAAGAGCATCCTGCCTACAATGGCTGCAACCCGTGATGGCTTTAATCGCTTAGAGAAAGAGTTGGTGTTAAGCTTAGTGCAGGAGAAAGTGGCCACTGTCTTTAACGAAATTGGCACTAAGGCAAAATATGTGATCGATATCTTGGTGCGTAATCTTTATGAGCGTACTGCAGATGTTGGATTTTTAGCGACAGATCGTGAGTTATGTAGTTTTGTGGCTGGTGTTGGTGGGAGTGTTGAAGATATACGCTTGCGCTTAAGAGCATACAGAAGCAAATATACGGTTTATGATGAAATTATTCTTCTCGATGTTCATGGCAACGTTTTGGTGCAGATTAATCAAGAAACACCGATTGAAGGCAGTTTGGATCCTTTGATTCATGAAACGATAGCCTCTGATGACTATGTGGAAACTTATCGACATACCGATTTGCGCCCTAATAAAGATAAAGCGCTGATTTATTCTAAACGTATGTTGCATCCAGATACTGGCGCTGTGATTGGTATTTTATGTTTGTGTTTTAATTTCGTTGAAGAGATGGCTGGCATTTTCCAGTCTCATCGCGATCCTAGCTTGCGTTCTGTGATGTTATTACTAGATCAGAATCAGCAGGTAATTGAAACCAGTGATCCTCGCTGGATTCCTGTAGGTGCTGTGGTGCCTGTGAATCATGATGCTCAATCAGGATTAATGATATATGGCGGACGAGAGTACCTTGTTGCTACTTTTAAAGCTAATGGCTACCAAGGATATATGGGGCCAGATGGTTGGCAAGGCCAAGTGATGACGCCTGTAGATATTGCTTTTACAGGGCAGGAAACGAGTGCTCTGAAATCCTTGGATGCTAAAGTGGCCAGAGGATTGTTATCTCATGCACAGTCTTTTTGTCCTCCGCTTTATGAGGTGATGACGGCTGCCTCAACGATTCGTCGGGTTGTGTGGAATGGTCAGGTCATGACTGTTGGGCAAACCGGTGAGTTGTTTAAACTCAAAACAATACTAGACCAAATTAGTGAAACTGGTACACGAAGTAACGAGTTGTTTGCTCAATCAATTAATGATCTTTATGAGACTGTACTTGCTTCAAGACTGCAGGATTCTGAGTTTATGTCGCATTTATTAGTTGATTTGCTTGACCGTAATTTATATGAACGCTCTGATGATTGCCGTTGGTGGGCGGTGACCCCTGAATTGAGGGTGGCGCTTGCTTCTGGAAAAGTAGATGTGGCGAGTGTATCCCGTATTACAGAGATATTGAATTACATTAACCAACTGTATACCGTTTACACGCGTATATTTGTTTATGATAAACAAGGGGTTATCATCGCGAGTACTAACTCTGTTGATGAGAATGGTTCAATCATAGGCACGACTATTGATGATGTAACACTGAATGAAGTGTTATCTCTGCGTAATGAACAGCAGTACTATGTTTCACCATTTGAGCCTAGTTCAATTTATCAAGATAATCCTACTTATATTTACCATGCAGCGATTATGTCACCTGATGGGGCTGATGCTGTTGGCGGTATCGGTATTGTGTTTGATGCAACGCCTGAGTTTAATGCCATGTTGCTGGGTGGCATTGCCGAAAATCAATCTATTAAGGCATTTTACGTTGATAGACAGGCGAAGATTATCTCGAGCACTGATCCTTTTCGTCCAGTAGGGTCTACTCTGGACATTGATCCGGACTTGCTCAGGTTGCCCAATGGTAAAAGCGCATCACGTATTGTGATACGTGATGGTCATTACTGCATTCTTGGTTGCAGTGTATCTAACGGCTATCGAGAGTTTAAAGTCACAGATGGATATAAAGAGGATGTCATTGCTGTCGTTTATGATGCGTTCGGAGAAGTGAGAAATCACTTTAGTTCTGGTAATGACTCAGCATCTATTATCCGCTCTGACTCTACCCAGTCATCAGATCCTGAGTTTGCAACCTTTTTTGTGGATGAGACGCTATTTGCATTAGAAGCGGAAATTGTTCTAGAGGCCTTGTCGGCATCAGAGATATCTTCAGTGTCGATTGGCAGTCGTTCAGAGCGCGTGGGAGTGATAGCCGTTCAGCATGAGGGCAAGGGCCATAATTATGTGTGGGTTTATGATCTGAGCTATCTATTAAGCGGTGTTCCGTCTGTGGTTGATAGCAATAGCCAAGTGATTGTCATCATGTGCGGTCAACATAAAATTGGTTTGCTGGTAGGGGCTTTGCACTCTGTAGCGCAGTTTAATCAAACACAAATAAGCATGACGCCACTTGCCAACGATAAACGCGGCAATTTGATTAAGTGGATTATTAAGGCGAATGAGGGAAATTTGTTTATTCAATGCGTTGATGTGGATTTCTTACTAAGAATGCTGACAAATCCGTTTGATCCTGTGAAGCAGCAATAAATACAGTGTCATCTTTTTAATGCATTCATGAGTATTAGTGATTGTGAATGCATTAAAAATGATGTGTCAGGTTTAATACTGTTTTGCCATGGTTAGCTGCACTCATCACCATGTTTTTTATAGGCTATTTGAACTATAGATGTAGAGCGAATTGTTCGGCTATAGCCCGATACTTCCATTCCCGTTACGTGTTCCTTCTGCTGCGAAGCGAATTTTCAGAGATAAGTCGTTGCGTGAGTCTGCGTAGGCTAATGCATTGTCTTCGTCGACTTTGCCATTTGCATATAATTTAAACAAAGACTGGTCAAAAGTGTGCATGCCAATATCCCCATGCTCTCCCATAATCTCTTTTATTTCACCCATTTTTTGTTTTTGTATCAACTCGCCCATATAAGGCGTATTAATCATGACTTCAGTGGCTGCTACGCGCTTAGTTTGCTTACCCGGTACCAAACGTTGCGAGATAATTGCAACTAGGTTCATCGACATGCCTAGCAATAAACCATTTCTACCATCTTCTGGAAAGAACGAAATAACACGTTCAAGCGCTTGATTGGCATTGTTCGCATGTAGAGTGGCTAAACATAAATGGCCAGTTTCAGCATAGGCAAGGGCATTTTTCATTCCATCCATATCGCGCACCTCACCAATTAAGATAACATCCGGTGCTTGGCGCATTGCATTCTTAAGGCCATTCTCAAACGATAGCGTGTCTATGCCAATTTCACGTTGATCTACTACTGATTTTTTATGCGGGTGTATAAACTCAATAGGGTCTTCAAGGGTAAGAATATGGCCGTTGGTTGTTTCGTTTCGGAAGTCAATCATGGATGCTAGTGTGGTGGACTTACCAGAGCCAGTCGCACCAACTACCAAAATAAGACCACGTTTGCGGATGATTAAATCCTTTAGCACAGATGGTAACCCTAGGCTTTCTAAGGAGGGTATTTCAGTTTTGATATGGCGAATCACCATGCCGACTTCACCGCGTTGTTTAAATACATTAACGCGGAATCGTCCGATATCTTTTTTACCGAGTGCAAAATTGCACTCGAGCTCTGATTCAAACTCTTTTATTTGATCCGCACTCATCAGTGAGTAAGCAATTTCTTTAATCATGCCAGGTTGCATAACTTGAGCGTTAATAGGTGTGGTTTCACCTTCAACTTCTATATGAATACTGGTCCCGGAGCTAAAAAATAAATCTGAACCACCTTTGTCCAGCATAAATTTCAATACAGGGGTGATGTCGATTGCTGCCATGGTTGTGTCCTGAATGTTCTCAAATTTGTTGTTTTTATCATTTAGTGCATTTGCACATATAAAGACTTTAGCATAATTTTAATTGAACTCATTAGCTAGTTGTGCTGCTTTATTTAGCCTGCCAATATGGGTTATTTAGCATGCTGTTTTAGTATCTCTCGATAGGATTCTTCAAGCGATTCTGCAAACTTGGTTGTGTCAAATAAAGGCGATGTCATATTTTCAGTGCTTAGTTTTTCTTTAATACTTGTCAGCGTGTCTTTATTCTGTACGAGGCTCATTGCTGTATTTTCATAAGCTTCTAGCGAATAAGTGATGAGTTGCGTTAAGCCAGCAGCATGAAGCAAACTGCCTGCGACGCGTGATGCAAATGTGTCACCTACACACGTTAATACTGGTACACCCATCCATAAGGCATCGCTACAAGTTGTATGTGCATTGTATGGTTGTGTATCTAAAAATAGGTCCGCATGCGCATGTCTTGCTAGGTGGTCCGCTATAGACACTCTAGGTGCAAAAATAATACGCTCTGCTTCAATACTTCTTAATTTAGCCTCACGCAGTAGGTTCTGTTTGGCCCAAGGGTTGCAATCTAGCAACCACAACACACTATTTGGCTCTGCCGTGAGCAGGCGCATCCACACATTAAAAACATCAGGTGTAATTTTGAATGATTGATTAAAACTACAGAAGACAAAAGCATCTTCGGGCAGATTACATGCTTCGCGAGTAGGTGTTTTACCTACTGGACGTTTGCGGTCATTCGGTTGGTAGCTGTACGGTAGTAAGGCCAGCTTTTCCGCATAATGCTGAGCTGATGTGGGCGGGGTAATGAAGCTATCAGTTAATAGATAGTCGAATAATGGCGTGCTTGGCTCATTGTTGTGATGAATGTCACCCATCGTACCTGGAAATCCAAGCCAGTTAACGTTGATTTTTGCTGGACGTAGTGCTGCAATACCACTGCGGCTAGTTTGTGTAAAACCAGTTAAATCCACCAAAATATCAATACCAGCACTATGTATTTTCTTCGCGGCATCTATTTCAGACAGTGTGCGAATATCATGAAAATGATCAAATGCTTTTTCTAACCTTACTCTTGCGCTAGTTTTATCATTGATGCCATAGGAAAAAGCGTGAATTTCAAATTGGCTTTTATCATGTAGTTCGATGAGACCACTAATCAGAAAAGCCAGCGGGTGTAATCTGAAATCCGCAGATAAATAGCCTATTTTAATTTTTTTGTTAGAGGTGGCGGCATGGTTAAAATTGAGTTGTTTGCTAAGTTGTATCAGTTGCGCGTAGCGATTATTGACCCAGTTGTTAGCACAAGTCTTTTGCTCTTCTGCCGTGGTAGAAGGCATCGCCAAAAAAGCGAACGGGGAGATTTGTGCGCTAGGCTCATGTTTTACCCACTGGCGTATCTGTTGAATATCATCATCTAGCCCCTGCCAATCACACATGTGTTGCTTTTGGTGAACAAGATGCACTTTGGCGTGGTGTAGCTTAGGGTTGAGTGTGAGCGCTATTTGATAGCTTGCGACGGCTAAATCTAACTGACCTAATTCGCGCTGTACGTTACCTAAGTTGTTATGTGTATCGGCATCATTAGGAGCCAGCTGAATTGCTTTTTGGTATTGCTTAGCGGCATCATTAGGTTTGCCTAACTCGCGTTGTGCGTTGCCTAGGTTATATAGCAGTGCCGCATCTTGTGTGTTAAATAGTAAGGCTTCCTGAAAGCAAGCTTCCGCCTGGATGAAATTGCCAAGTGCATGTGCTTGATTCCCCAGTGATGATAAGCAGTGACAAAGTGCCTCACGTATGTCATCAGCTTTTGGTCTCACTCTTAATACACGTCGGTAATAGCCTGCAGCATCTTCAAACCGGTTAGCAGCAAGCATTGTGTTGCCAAGGTTAAGTTGGATGTCTAGGTCTTTAGGTTGCAATAAAATCGCTTGTTGAAAACTTTTGATAGCAGCATCAACTTGGCCGTTTTCGCGTAATGCTAAACCGTAGTGGTTTAAATATTCTACCTGTTTAGGACTAATGGCGAGCGCTTGTTCAATATGTGACACCGCGAGTGCAGCCCGATTGGTTTGATAATACACAAGGCCTAGCATATGGTGTGCATCAGCATGGTTCGGTTGCTTAGACAGCACTTGTTGGTAAAGCGACTCTGCTTCTGTTAATTGGCCTACACGATGATGTTGAACTGCTGCTAGATAATAAGATTGCGCCATAGACTCATTTTAACCTGAAATTTTATGCTGAGAGGCGATGGTTTTTGCCAATTTCTTTAATCCTAACGTTTTGAGCAAGAATCGATTGGGATTAAGTTGGCAAGCCAGTTTATTGCTTACGGGTAAAGGCTGATGACAAATCATACTTGCTAGCAGCTCTGCACATAATGGTGCACTGGTGAACCCTTTGCTGCCATGTGCCGCGTTGATATATAAACCTGATAACCACGGTAGTGATTCAGATGATGCACTTGGTCTTACAGGGTTTTTTGTGAGATTAGCACCATCGATTAATTCACCCACTAACGGCCAGTAGTCGCTGGTGGAACAGCGGTAAGAAACGCGACCCCCAGTCAGGTTTTGTTTCAAGTCCTGATAGAGTGCTGGTGAGATGTTGTTGAGTTTATTTAAGTTAGAAGTATGGTCTGCCTCTGCCAGTGTTAAATCAAGCGGTTCGGCTAGGGTGGTTTCTGTGTCAGAAAATGAGGCTCCTAAGCAATGAGATTGTGCGGTATAAGCGGATGGGCTTAAGTAGCCATCGCTGCAAATAATGGTGTTCACTTTGCGGCTATTAATCGTTGAATCCAGCACACTCACCTGACCACGTACTGCTTTAGTGTTTAGCGGTAGATCAGGCAATAGTATTTGCGCATCGTTAGCATTCGCAATGATAAGTACATCTGCTGTTGCGAGTAAATGATGGTGACTGTAAACCTCAAAACCTTGCGCTTGCTTAATCAGTTGATTGACTTGCTGTGTGTTAATAATCGTAATGTTTGGATGTTGGGTTAAATAGTGACATAGGTTTTTTGGTTGTATCCATGCAGCTGTTGGGAAATATAATGCATCATGGTCAATCGAAATGCCTGCGATGGTGCTAGCTTCATCATACGACACATATTGGAGCACGCTAGTAGGGTAATTGCCCGTAGCCACTTTTTTTATGCGTGATAGCTCTCTAGCGTTAAACCCAAGTTGCAACATGCCACACATCGAAAAGTCAGAGGCAGGTAGATTAAGAGATTGATAAAACGCCAAGCTATATAGGTAGCTATCCAATGCAAATTGGCTACTTAGATCATCACCACTTAAGCGTGGATATAACATCGCGAGCGGATTGCCTGAGGCGGCACTGGCAATTTCTGCATTACGCTCAATGAGCTTGACTTTAATGCCGCGTTTAGCCAATGCATAAGCACTACTGCAGCCAGCAATGCCACCACCAATCACAATTGCACTATTAGCCATGGGGCTTACCTATGAGTTCCCCACAAAGCATTTCACGTTTTTTACCAAACCCTGTGCGCTTGTTTACCTTAAAACCTGCCTTGATTAAGCCTCGCCTTACATCTCCAGCACTAGTAAATGTTGCGAATGTGGTTGAGCGTTTGGCATGTTTTGCCATTTCTGAGAACAAGCCGCTGTGCCACATCTCTGGGTTCTTAGCAGGAGAGAAGCCATCCAGAAACCAAGCATCAGCAACATGAGTAGTGCGTGCTAATTGTTCGGTGGCATCGCCTATATATACAGACAGTTGGACTCTATGGTTGTACAGGCTAATAGATGTTGTATTCATCAAGGACTCGTATTGATGAATCAGAGGAGTACTTAATTCAGAGAGTTCTGGCCACAATGCTAACGCGGTTGAGATGTCACTCAAGCTAAGTGGGTATTTCTCTACGCTAACAAAATGCAATACCGCATGCTCCGGTGCCGTTGCAAGCCATAGCTTAGCTGCACATAAAAAGTTTAAGCCTGTGCCAAACCCAGTTTCAATTATGGTAAAGTTTTTTATATCAACCTGTTGCCAGCGTATTGGCAAATCGTTACCTTGTAAAAAGACATATTCAGTTTCTAGTAAGCCGTTATCACTAGAAAAATAAACATCTTGAAACTTGGATGAGTAGGGCAAACCATCTACCCATGTTAATTCTGCAGCGATTGCGCTATGTTCGTTCACTGAATGAGGTGTGATGTTGTCTGACATACGTTTTAATATCGATTAAATAGAGGCCAATAGCGTATTCGCGAGTTGATCTCAATTTTAAACTATAAAAGCAGCGTAAGTCAGACAACTATTAAGTCAGGCAACGAGAATGGATGAATACTCGTATTAGTCTTTTGGTGTGAGCGTGTCTCTTTTATTATTGGGCTTGGCTAACAATAGGTGGACATCGCCTAGGGCGCGCTCGATAAAGCCACCTTCACAGTAGCAGAAATAGAACTCCCACATTTTGATGAATTCTTCTGAGTAACCTAATGCACGCACTTGGTTGATGTTTTTAAAGAAACTCATCCGCCACATGCCCAGTGTCGTTGCGTAGTGTGGACCAATATCTTCAAGATCAATTAATCTCATATCACTCATCCGCGTAATGCTATTAAGCATAGCAGTGTTAGAAGGGATGCATGAGCCTGGAAAAATATAGCGTTGAATAAAATCTACTGAAGATTTAGCCGACTCGTAACGTTGATCGGTAATCGTAATTGCCTGAATCAAGGCAAGCCCGTCAGGTTTGAGTAATGCACCTACTTTTGCAAAGTAAGTGTCATAAAACTGATGTCCAACAGCTTCAATCATTTCAATGGAGACTAATTTATCAAACACACCATCTAAATGGCGATAATCTTCAAGTAATAATGTGATTTTGTCACTAAGCCCAGCCGCCTCCACGCGTAGTTTTGCAAGTGAAAACTGTTGTTTAGAGATAGTCGTCGTCGTGACTCTGCAACCGTAATGTTTTGCCGCATAAATCGCAAAACCACCCCAGCCTGTCCCAATTTCGACCACGTGGTCAGTTGGTTTTAAATCGAGTTTATCGCAAATGGTTTTTAGTTTTAATTCGGATGCTTGTTGCAGTGTCTGTGTTTGGTGGTTAAATATCGCACTTGAGTACATCATGGTTGGATCTAAAAATAACTGAAACAACTCATTGCCTAAATCATAATGTGCTGCAATATTTTTACGGCTGCCTTCTGTTGTATTGCTATTTAGCCAATGCAATACTTTAAGAACTGGCTTGGTCAACCATTGGTAGCCACCTTCTAGTGCATCCATTACTGATTGATTGATACACATAATCCTGACCAATTCAGTGAGGTGGTCAGTGGTCCAGTAGCCTAGCATGTAAGCCTCACCAGCACCGATACTGCCGCCAAAAGCAATTTCACCATAAAATCGACTATCATGAACCTTAATCACCGCATGTAAGTCAGTGGATGTTTGGCCAAAGCTGTGCGTTTCTTCACCGTCTATCAAGGTTAATTGACCAGTATGCAAATGCTTCAGTCGTTGTAGAATTTTATGTTTTGCTAAATCAGCAACCCACTTTGCGCGATTCTTTGGACGTAGGCTGGTAGTTAGTTTTTCTTGTTGTAGGGTGGGTGTTGTCATAAATTTTAGAGCATCAAGGTTGATGGGTTGAGTTCGGATGTGAATGAAACGGTAATCGTTTCAGCCACAGTTTTAATGCGTTCCAATAAATGGCTAGTACAACTTTAATTGTCATCAACGGGTATTTGATGAGCAGTATATTAAGTTTAGACGGGGTAAGTTCTGTTCGAGTCAGCGACAGTGTGGCATTAAAGATTAGATGTTCGTCTTGAAGATTTTTCATGTGTATGTGCAATTGATCTTCTTCTAGTTGAAACGCCCAGTCATAATCAATATTCATTGGCATAAATGGCGACACATGAAATGCTTTACTAAACTTAAAAATAGAAAGTTCGCCATTGTTTGTAAATTTTACAGTTCTGTTTTTTGAGTAATCATGCACATAAGCAAATGATTCATTCCAAGGCGTATTGGTGATGTGGCTTACGACTGCCTGTAATGTTTCTCCATCATCTTCAAAACAGTAATAAAATGTGACAGGGTTAAAACAATAACCAAAATAACGCATATTCGTTAACATGCAGATGGGTCCTTTAGGCTTCTTTCCTGTGTTTGCCTCAACGAATTGGCTGATTTCGTCTTTTAGTAATTTGTTTGGATCCCCAAAATAGTCCGCACGTTTAAACCATGCAAAATTTCTAGATTCAAAAGACCAAAACGTATTGTTTTTAAATAATGATGGCAGTTCATCTAAGTTTAAAAACATCATAAATACCTGATAGCCAAAGCCATGGGCCTTGGGTTTGAAGCGCTGGTGAGATACCCAACCCTGATAAATAGCACTACTAGATAATTTATTTTGATGCATTGATGTACTGCTCAAAATGCTTGAGTGCTTCTAACGCGCTCACCACACCATCCTCGTGAAAACCATTTCGCCAATAAGCACCAGCATAAGCAGTGCGGTTTATGCCACTTATCTCACTATGTCTTGCCTGTGCAGCGGCACCTGCTACGGTATACACAGGGTGCATATAGCTTAAGCGTTTAATCACTTTGTCTGGATGAATATCATGGGTATGGTTGAGTGTCACCAATAAAGGCTCTACGGATTTCAAATCTTGCAGTATGTTCATGTTGTAAGTCACCGCTACCTTGTTTGATGCTGGGGTAGTCACGTGATAATTCCATGCTGCCCATGCAAGTTTTCTTTTTGGCATCAGATTGATGTCATGGTGTAAAAAGATGGTGTTCTCTTGATAGGGGATTGCACCAAGTATTTGTGTTTCCTCTGCTGTTTTATCTAATAGCATGTTAAGTGCTTGGTCGCTATGACACGCAAAAAAGACAAAATCAAATTTTTCCTCTTCACCATTGATTGGTTTTACACGCACGGACGTTTTTAAGCGGCGTACACTTTCTACTGGTGTGTTGAGCCTGATTTTATGCTTAAACGGTGCCGTTAATGCATATACATAACTGGCTGACCCACCTGAAATAGTGCGCCATTGAGGTCTATGATTGACGGTTAACATGCCATGGTGATGAAAAAATCGTACAAAAAAACGCGCTGGAAACGAAAGCATTTGTTTTGCATCGGTTGACCAGATAGCTGCACCCATTGGCACAATATACTGATCTATAAATTGTTGGCTATAGTTGCCTTGTCTTAAGTAGTCACCAAGTTTTATTTCATTTCCATCAGCCAATAGCTCCAGTGATGTTTTATTGAATCGTAAAATGTCACGAATCATGCGGTGGAACGAAGGTTTGAATAGATTAATACGTTGAGCAAACAGGCTATTGAGGCTAGTACCGTTATATTCTAGGCCTGTGTTTTCACAGCGTACGCTAAAGCTCATGCTGCTCGGTTGCCACGCAACGTTTAGCTCATTCAATAAATTGATAAAGTGAGGGTAGGTGCGATCATTAAATACAATAAAACCTGTATCGACATTGACAGATTTACCTTCATGCTGAATTTGATGCGTATGAGTATGGCCGCCAATATGACTTTCAGCCTCAAATACGGTGATGTCATGTTTTGCATGCAGGTAGTGTGCAATCGTATTACCTGCAATCCCGCTTCCTATAATTGCTATTTTCAAACTGAGGTCTTTCAAAGAGGTTAAAACTAAAAGTCGTATTGTTCTTATTTGGTTAACTGTTGACCAGCAGTGCTAAACCTTAGGGTCTTGTTTAATTTTACGAGACTCTCTTATCGATACAGGTACAGTCCGTAAGTCCCATATCAGCCCACACATTGCCAATAATTTTAGGCCATAGTAAGTTAGGTCAACTTCCCACCAGTAAAAACCCTGTTTGGCAGAACCTGGATAATGATGATGATTGTTATGCCAACCTTCACCTAATGTGGCTAACGCAATCCAAAAATTATTTCTACTTTGGTCAGTTGTAGCGTAACGGCGTTTACCCCATACATGAGCGAGTGAGTTAACCGTAAATGTTGCGTGGTAAAGCGCTACTGTTGAAACTGCAAACCCCCAAACCAGTAATTGCATTCCATTCGTGCTTAAATTTGGGTGCGCATGTGCTAGCCAATCGCCTAATAAGTAGATGCCAACTGCTAATATGACTGGGATGATGGCATCAAAACGATCTAAAAGTCGAAGCTCGGTATATTTCGATAGTTCTTTTACATTTTCAGTTTGCGCTGTGAAATGTTTGGACGATAAAAACCATCCAATGTGACTCCATAAAAAGCCATGTTGTACAGGTGAATGTGCATCTTCGGTTTCGTCAGAGTACAAATGATGGTGACGGTGATGAGATGCCCACCATATAGGGCCGCGCTGCACTGCAGTGGCACCAATCAAGGCTAGAATAAACTGAAAAACACGGGTGGTGCGGAATGCTCTGTGTGAAAAATAACGGTGATAAAAAGCGGTTATTGCGAACATTCTTATTAAGTAAAGTACAAGTGCAAACCCTAACGCAAACCAGCTAAACCCTACAAATAGCACTGCAAAGCATGCAATATGCATTAAGATAAAAGGAGCGACACGAAGCCAATCTATCGTGAGCCATTGGTTCTTGACAGCATCAACATCGGCATGAAGTTGAACTGAGTGATTATCAAACCATGAAAGTAATTTATTAAACATAATGTTTACTGGGTTTTCGTATATTTCTTTTAATGCTCAATGGCGACTGCTTAAATTAATATTAACGGTTATGAGGTACGCGACGAAGCTTGGTCATGTCATAGCCTAGTTTGTTGACAAGCGTTGTCAGCTTTTTGTAGTCTTCTTCGCTTATTTTCGGAGTCCTAGCCATAATCCATACATAATCTCTGGCATTTCGTGCAATCACTGTTTGTGTATAGTCTTCATCAAGGTGAGCGATTAAATATTCCGCTTTAATTGGCCATATAAACTGCATACCCCATGTAGCATTGCCTGAGTTTTTCACAACAAAACCACGAGGCTCGTATTTTTTCTGCGGTCCAGTTAAGCTACCTTTATTAAAGGTAAAGGTAGTGGCAATCGTGCCATCGTCATCAATCTTGTAGCTCTCAATTGCATTGTAAGACTCAGTTTCAATCGCAGTTGGAATCGCAGCAATTACGTACCAATCACCCATGAATTTAGGTAAATCTACTTGAGGAACCGTGGCAATAGGTGCTAGCTGCTTACCCGCACATGCAGATATTAGACTCGCTAATAGAGACATAAAAATAAGCCTTTTTGTTATATTCATCATATGGTTAATTATTTTAATTTGTAATAAATCTGATAACCTTCTGGGGTGATTGATTTTAAACCAACCCATTCCTGTTGATCAGCTGAATACCATAACTCAATGTTTAGTTTAAGTTTTCCATTTAAACTAGCATCAAGCTTATAGTGAAGTGTCTCTAAAGCCTTACCTTTTACTTCTAGTGTTTTTTTGCCTAATTTTTTAACTGAGGTGTCTAAAAACTCAGCATTTTGCGGATTGAGTAACTTGGATTGTTCTAAAATTTTTTGGTTCCAATAGGCAAAAGTCATTGTGCAACTAGGTAGACTTTGTGATTCTTTTCCATTACTTACCTCAAAATGGTCAGCTTGACGCTGTCCTTTCACCACCGTTTTTATTTTGTTTTCTAATGTGTCTGCTTCTAAACTTTTTATGCAATTTTTATCCCAACTTTCTGTTGCTTGGTGATCGTATTGGTAAGCATTAATGAACAGTAGTTTCACATTAAATTTTGCACGGCTTGTGAGCGTTTTATCTTCACTTAAATTGAATATGTGTTCGCCGATTTTTGTTTTATCTAAATACACATCAAAGGCCCACTCTTTGGCATAGCTATTGCTCGATAGTAATACGAGTAGCAGTGTGAGCAGCGGATGAGCGAGCAAACATAATGATTTCATGAGGTGTGTAATTGCAATCATTAATGATGAAATTTAACTTCTGGGTTTACTAGGTATAAAAGCATTGGTAGTTTTAATGTAGCGCAAATATTCAGGTCGGCGTTCTGCAATATCTTTTTCTAATAGTGCTACACCACTCACTTTAAGTAGTAATAGTGTCATTAATATTGCCGAAGGAATTGACCACCAAGCACCGCCTGCTGCTGCAATAATGAAAAATCCCCACCATACACAACACTCGCCAAAGTAGTTAGGGTGTCGAGAGTAACGCCAAACCCCAGTATCAAGGACTTTATACTTATTAGTGGCGTGATGTTTAAATCTGCTTAATTGCCAATCTGCAATTGATTCCCAGACGATGCCGAAAATGGCAATCAACATGCCCAGCATATCAATCATATTTAACGGTCTGCTGGAGGTGACTCCGCCTAAAATTGGTAATGAAATAATCCAAGCCAATACGGCTTGTAAACCAAATACGATATAAATGCTGCTCCATCTAAAATACGGCGCGTTATTTTTGCGGATAGCAGCGTAGCGATGGTCTTCATGTGGTCCCCAGTTCCGCCACGTTAAGTAAATGCATAAACGTAACGCCCAAGTAGCGACTAAAATGGTGACAAGCATTCCTCTGTCACTGATCGTGCTGAATGACTCGATATAGGCGAATCCAGCAACTACAAAAAACAAACTCCACATGCTATCGACATGTGTCACGTTATTTCTGAACACGCTTATTATCCAACCAATTAAGCCAAATCCAAGCATTGCCCACAATCCGTTTAAATATAGATCTAATACTTGCATCTCATCACCTTTTAACAATATTCACACGACGAGCAATATAAAGTAGGGCAGGCGTGATAGTGGCCCAACCAATAGCCAATACAACAAAAGATAATTCGCCAGTCATTGTTACTGCACCTAGTTTCTCAGCAGCAAGATATGCTAATGGCCCACCAATCATGCCAAAAATAAAGCTTACGTAATATCGTTTCTGCATCCACGCCAAACTCATATTCAACGTAGTCCCAAATGCCAACCAAAGGGCTAAAATCCATACAGGCACGATAGATTGATGCCAACCGTGATTTACATAATTAACTAGGTTAAATGAAACTAAGGTTTGATCTAAAAAGGCGCCAATCACAAGTGTGTAAACGAGTAGTTTCAGTTCACTCTTAACGTTTTTAGACTTATATAGATGCCAAATTAATATCACCACTGTGACCAAAACACCTAACCATGGCATTGCATTGGCTGCGCCTAAGACGCAGGCAAACCATGCGATTTGAAACAGGATGAAATTAAGTATTAGCATCAGTCGTCTTTTTATCTATTGAGATGGACGTTCGAATTGATAGTGAGTTACCCACCATTCCTGACCATTTTTATAGCCAAACAACTCGGCGCAGGCCATAAAAAAGATGCGCCAACGGTTACGCCATTGCTCTGCATGTTCAGCACCGTATGTCTTTTCTAATATGGCGGTCATCTCGTTGTGATGATGGTCCATATTTTCAAGCCAAGCATTCGCTGTTTTTTCATAGTGTGTGCCATCCCAGCGCCAGCGTTTAACTAGCTGTAGGTCTGATTGAAAGTTTAATGGCAAATCATCACTTGGCATCATGCCGCCAGAAAAGAAGAATTGACTCATCCAATCATCATCACCCTGTACTTCAAATAAATAGGGGGTGCTTCTATGTACAAAAATATGCATAAAGAATTTACCGCCGGGGCTCAGCCAATCATGAATCTTCTTATATAACGCCTTATGGTTACGCATATGCTCAAACATCTCAATTGACACGACTCGATCAAAACCATTTTTGGGATGGAACTGCTCATTGATGTAATTTGACGGGTCAAAATGATTCATGTCGCAAGTGATAACACGTATATTATTCAAGCCTCTTTCTTTTGCACGGGCTGTAATGTATTCACGTTGAGAGTTAGAGTTAGAGACTGCTGTAATTTTAGTATTAGGATAACGAGCTGCCATCCATAGTGTAAGAGAGCCCCAGCCACATCCCAGCTCTAATATGGTTTGCCCGTCTTTTAAGTCAGCATGTGCGCAACTTAAATCTAAAGCGTTGGCTTCAGCTTCATCTAGCGATTTGGTTTCTGGTAGCCAAAAACAGCTACTATATTTTTTGTGAATACCTAAGCACAGAGAGAAAAATTCAGATGGAACCTCGTAGTGCTGAGTATTAGCAAGCTCTGGCACAAGCGCTACAGAAGCTGTATTCATTGCTTCAATAAACTTGGCTTGTATTTCAGCACTTTTTTCACAGTCAGTTGCATTGATTTCGGCCAATCGCTGTTTAGATAGGTTTCGAATACCATATCGAATTAAACAGTCTGGGATTTTTCCATTTTCTGCAAGATTAATGGCTAAGCTTGTAAGCTGCATAATGATCTTTCTTTGTTTTATTTTTGCTAGAAGCTACGTACGATTGGCTGTATTAGTAATATATACAGCGAATGCATGGTTATATTTTTTATAGACACTCGACCACATTGGTCAAGTCAGGCGGGTTAAAGTTCAATGAAATTTAACGAGTCAAAGAAAGTGTAGTGGTCGAGCTAAGAGAATGAATCTTTATGTGTGTATTTTAATGCTGATCTGCGTACCCTATGATACCTAAGAATAGGCGTACCAGCCCGTATGCAACCCAAGAAAGAAAGCGTTTTGCAATGTTTCCTTTAGCCCAGTCATTCACTTTAATTTCATAAGCACCATCATGAATAGCCGTGAGGATATCTTGGTGCAAGGTAGTGGCAAAGTGTTTATCTTTCACAATGATATTAGCTTCTCGCGCCAAAAATAAGCTAAATGGGTCAATGTTTGATGAACCTACCGTCGCCCATTCTTGATCAATTACAGCGACTTTACTATGCATAAAACTTTTCCGATATTCATAGATTTCAATGCCATTTTTCAAAAAAACATGATAAAAAGCATGGGTTGCGAACATCAAAAAGTATTCTTTGCGACCTTGCAGTAGTAGTTTTACTTTAACGCCACGTTTGGCTGCACTGACTAATGCCTTTCGGAAACGTCTGCCAGGAATAAAATAAGCGTTGGCAATCATGATTTCATGCTTGGCACTATGGATGGCTTTTAAATACGCTGCTTCGATATCTCTTCTGTGCAATATGTTGTCTCGTGTCACAAAAGCGGCTTTAATACTTTCTTTGGTGGAATGAACGGGAGCGTGAGTGCCAGGGGTTAAGACTGGTTTACTGTGAAAATGTAGCCAGGCTAGACGTTGCCATAATTTTTTTACGTTATTTGAAATTGTAGGTAGAAGTGCGCCTTGTACGCGAACTGCGTAATCAATTCTAGGGGCAGTTTGGTGCGGCACATTATGGTCGTCAATAATATTAATTCCACCGACAAATGCGACTATACCGTCTATTACTGCTACTTTTTGATGCAGCCTGCGTAATCGATTCTTTTTAAAGGTCCATGGAGATATCTTTTGCCGATAAACCATGACATTAACTCCAGCTGATTCTAGCGATTCAATGTAAGGTTTTGGTAAGGTCTTTGAGCCGAACCCATCAATCAGCAAATATACCGAAACACCGCGATTCACGGCATTAATCATAGCATTACCAATACGTGTACCTATTTCGTCTGCTTCGTAAATATAGGTTTGTATATAAATATCATGCTGCGCATGGTCAATCGCATGCTCTAGGGCAGGAAAGTACTCAATGCCGCTTCGTAACAGCTGAATTTGATTTCCGCTGATGAAATGCATAACGCTCAATGACCTTTGATTAATGTTGCAGACAACATGGCATGATCAGAGAGTTTAACAAAGTGTGCACCAGAGTGAACTTCTACATGTTGAATCTTAAATCCACGAGTATAAATACGATCTAATCTTAGAATCGGTAGCCAAGATGGGAAGCTACGTGCTGGCTTGCCAGTGTGGTGGTCAAATACCTCTTGTAACCCAACTTGATGTGCAAAGTCTTTGCCAGAGCGCATGCCCCAATCATTAAAGTCGCCTGCAACAATTAATGGAGAGTTTGGCGGAATCTCTTGCTGGATATAGTCTTTAATCGCCATTAGTTGTTGCTTGCGCCAGCGTGCGAATAAGCCCAAGTGTACACATATCGTATGTAATGGTACATCCCAGTTAGGGATGCTAATTTCGGTATGTAGCATACCTCTATCTTCAGTGCTGTGTGCAGAAATATCGATATTCGTCGTTTTAATAATCGGGAATTTAGATAATAGAGCATTACCATGATGACCCGCTGGATACACTGAGTTTTTTCCATACGCGTATTCTTTCCATACGGTATCCGCTAAAAACTCCATCTGCCCAGCTATTGGCCAAGCATCAAAGCGTTTGCTGTGTTCTTTATGTACATCACGCACTTCCTGTAAGAACACAACGTCTGCGTGTAGTTTGCGTAATAGATCACGTTGGTGGTGCAACGAAAAGCTGGTGTTAAAATGGGTTAATCCTTTGTGGATATTGAAAGTGGCAATACGGAGAGTGTTGTGCACGTTAGTTTCACTTCATGATTAGATGCAATTAAATATCACTGCCATTCATGCTAGCACAGACTTATCCCACTTACTATTCGATCGCTAACGGATGGGCACGTAACCATGCAATCACGTCATCGGCATTACGATCTGGTGGGAATACCGGGTAAAACACTTTTTTAATTTTCCCATTCTCAATAATCATCGTTAAACGCTTATACAGTGTCTTGCCAAGAACAGAGAACGTTGGTAGCTGCAAGTGATCTCTCAGTTGAAATGTGTGATCGCTTAATAACTGAAATGGAAGATGGAGACGATTACGCGCTTCAAGTTGATATTCAGTCGTCTGACTACTCAAGCCGAATACATTAACGTTCAGTGCCTGCAATTCTGCATAATGGTCACGAAATGCACAGGATTGTGGTGTGCAACCACGCGCTCCGGGTATTTGATCCCAACCATCCGGCAAAGGAGTATCAGGCCGCCCCGTCATTGGATAAATGTAGATTACATGTCTGTGTTTTAGCTCAGCTAAGTTAATGTTGACGTAATCTGTGCCTAACAGACTTAACACAGGTAGGTTAATGCCTTTAAGATGCCTTGCTGCGTTATCATCAGATGGTGCTAAAAGATTTTCTGGCAGTGCAGATAGGTCTGTCATCATAAATCTAGTCGATAAAGGTAACTTCAATTCCTTGGTCTGACCCTAAATTATTATCAGGGTTATCTATCCAGTATTGATAAAACTCGCGGATAACTAGCAAGAATAGTTGCTTGTTTTCATCAATTTTAAATAATGGAAGTGTTACATCAACAGCAACTCGATAGATTCTTGCATCATCAGTTGGTGAGCCTTTTAATTGTAAGAGTAATATTTTTGCAAGGTTAAGACGATTATCCATTAGTTGTTGGTTTGCGCCTTTGTCCATTAACGCTTGTTTATACGCGCTTAAATGCCTAGATTCTGTTGCATCGAATTTAGCGGTTTTTAAAGCATCGGTCAGTACTTTTAGTGACGTAGGTTGAGGTTGCCATTTAAGTGGCTGTATATCAAAACCACCCTGACGACTAAATGCTGCGATTGATTTAATATCTTGCATCCAGAATGGGTAGAACTCTCTGGCTGTGTTCAGGCTATCATGCCAGATATCAGCAGGAATAGTTTTAATGATTCTTTCAATGGCTTTGCTGTAGCTTGAGCGCTCAAGCGGTTGGTTTTTTAGTAATGGAATAAATTGATCTAAAAATAACGAGCGCTTATAAAGCATGCCACTCTTTGCGCCTTTTTTCTCAAGTAACTTGAAGTAGGCGCTAATTGCTTCTTTTTCACGAGCGGTACACATTTATTTTTGTTTTTCACCAATATGTGTTTCACCACGTTGTTTTGCTAATGCCACCTGTTTTTGTCTTTCCAATAACCTTGCACGCTTTTCTTCTGATACTTTATCGAAACAATGCGGGCATGAAATGCCAGCAACGTATTGCTCACTTTTCATTTCTGCAGGTGATAGCGGGTGTCTGCAGGCGTAACACTGGTCAAATTCACCGACTTCTAAATTGTGTTTAACGGCGACGCGTTGATCAAATACAAAACACTCACCTTCCCACATGCTTTGTTCTTCTGGCACTGTTTCCAAGTACTTCAATATTCCGCCCTGTAAGTGATAGACCTCATCAAACCCTTGGTCCAACATGTAAGAAGATGCTTTTTCACAACGAATTCCACCCGTGCAGAACATGGCGACTTTTTTATGTTTGGTTTTATCAAAGTTTTTCGCAATATACTCAGGAAACTCACGGAAAGTGGTTGTTTTAGGGTCAATTGCTCCTTTGAACGTTCCAATATCTACTTCGTAGTCATTACGAGTATCAATCAACACAACATCAGGATCTGAAATCAGGGCATTCCAGTCCTCAGGTTTCACATAAGTACCAACTTTCTTAGTAGGACTAACGCCAGGTACGCCAAGTGTAACGATTTCTTTTTTCAACTTTACCTTCATGCGATAAAACGGATGCTCATCAGCAAAAGCTTCTTTGTGTTCCAAGTCTGAAAATTTACCTGCAAACAAAGGCGCTGTGCGTAAGTAATTTAATAAAAGATGAATGTCTTCAGTCAGGCCTGCAATGGTGCCATTGATGCCTTCTTCTGCGAGCAATAGCGTGCCTTTGATATGATGAATTTTACATGCAGCAAGAATAGGGGCCTGCAATGTCTGGTATTCAGGCAAGCTAACAAATTTGTATAAGGCGGCGGTCAAGTACTTAGGCATGGCAGTTGCAGTGATATGTAATACGCTATTTTAACAGATGATTTTATAAAACAATGTTTATCTACATCGATGTATCAGTGCTATTAAACTGAAATAACACGATGTCATTTAAATCAGCCTATAGTTAATTTAAACAAGCTCTTATTGTAAACAATTGTTAACTTAAGTCCTTGCTTCACTCTGAAGAAATCGTGTCGTATATCATCCTTGAAAAATATGATGATGTTTATTAAACAACATTTTTTTATGCATTATTTTTAAGCGCTGATTGCCATCACACTCAAACTTTAAAACCAAACAGCAATATCAAATTAAAAAATGAAGTTGTGCTGTGTATCTCATTATCGTCAATAAAACCTTAGGAATTTAATTAATAAGTAAATAGGGGACGTAACACAATTAATCGATGCAGTAATTATGTGTTAGGTAATGAAGCTTTTGGAGAGCAAGTTGAATTGGCATTGGTGTGTAAAGCAACAGCAGATAAAGCAGAGAGACCTAGAAAAGATGAGGATTAATTGTCTTACGTCCCATTATTAATGTACGGAAGTGATTGTGAATGAATGTTTTAACCGATTTTTAGCTGAAACTGGACTTAATTAAAAATATTAGATATTAGTTACTAGCCTTTAAAGTTAGTAACTAACAAATTCGTCTCACTTATACGAATTATTCTGTTGCAGTCTCAACACGATTCCTACCGTGCTCTTTTGCGCGGTAAAGTGCTTGGTCCGCTCGACGTGTTAAGTCATCTAGATCTTCTAGATTGCTCCAGTTTTCATGTTTGTTTAACTCAGCTACACCTAAGCTTGCAGTGATTTTGATCATATTGCCATCGTAATGCAGTTCGAGGCTTTCAAGTGCTTGACGGATACGCTCTGCGATACTTGCTGCACTATTAACGTTTGTTTCAGTGAGTAATATAAAAAATTCTTCACCGCCCATCCGTCCGAGGAGGTCTTTTGGCCTTAGTGATTGACGTATAGGTTCTGCGATTGACTTTAATACGAAGTCACCTGCGCCATGGCCGTAGGTGTCGTTAACGCGCTTAAAATAGTCTAAATCGATTAAAATCATCGATGCTGTTTGGTTATCCTGTTTCAAGCGGTTGAGCTCACGTTGAGCTTCAGATCTAAAGTGCTGGCGATTTGCTATACCAGTTAGCTCATCAACTGAGGCAATATGTGCAAGTTGTATATTTGCTTCATGCAATGCATTGTTGGTTTTTTCAAGCAATAAAGTGCGTTCGTGTACATGTGACTCTAGTGTGCTGTTATGCATTCTCAATGCATACTCTTTTTCTTCGAGCGCCCTGCGTTGGTTATTAATTTCGCGCATCAAAATGGCTAGTCCAACTGAGACAACAGAAATCAGGGCTAAATATTCTTGCGTTAACCATACAGCTTCTTGCACAGATTTAGTCGAGTAAGGGTATATGCCTTGTGTGAGTTGATATACTGCTAAAGTGGCAACAATTGTTACGGAGAAAGTTGCACCTAATACACCGAATCTAATGGCAGCATAAACTCCTAGAGATAACAATAATAAAGGGCTAACGAGAAACTGTAACTGCTCGTGATTTCCAGAAAACGCATAAATACCAATCAAAACTAGTATGAGTGAAAATAGTGTAGCTTCAATGATTATTTTGTTAGGTGTTTTAGGAATGCCGTACTCAAAAAAACGCCAAACAACGACTATCATAGGTGTTAACAGAATCAGCCCTAGTGCATCGCCAAACCACCAAATCAACCAAAACTTTGAGTAGTCTAGAGCTGAGTTTCCAAGCTTTAAGTTAATTGTTGCGCCTATTAAGCCTGCAATTGCACATGCAATTAAAGGCCCAAAGAGCAAAAAGTAGCCACCACGCCTCAATTTATCAAAATCAAAGTGTTCTCCACTGATGCGACGAATCAGTGTAGCAGCAAGTGTTACTTCAAGTATATTAATAAGTCCAAATGATACGGCAGACCATATTGGAAAGGTTGAAATGTCAGCAATCACTTCAGCGACTAAGGTGCCTATTAAAATGAGTGGCCATTGGCGATATGGAAGTATGAGGAGTGCTGCTAAAACAACAGCATTTGCAAGCCATACAATTGCAATACCTTGCGCACTTACTGTTTGATATACGCCTAATAACGCCAGTGCGTAGTATGCGCAACTAATTAAAATTGCAATTTTTAACTGATTGAATGTGAAGCATTTACGCATAGTTTGATAAGGAAATGCTTCACTAACTTAATATGAAGTTTAATTGATGCGATAATGCAAGTGGCTGAGTATTAAGTTCAAGTGGTTTCATATTGAATTAGCTCGCTTTTTTATATTAACTAAATCAAGCATTTAGAATCAATATCTCACCATTGCCTTTGTAAGCAGCATCTCCTACAAAACGCTGCACGCGTTGTGAGCTTAGTTGGCTAAATGGGGTGTTGTATTTTTTAAATGATTTAAATAATAGGCTCAGATATGGCAACGTGTGCGTGCCACAATCTTGCACTGTTGCGTGTAAGTTGGGTGCATTTTTTAGCAACAGCGTGCCACGATGCATATTAAATGCAGTATAGGTGCCAACATTACCTAACACCCCAATAGTGCCTGCAATCATGCGGCTACCACAATAATCTCCCACATTGCCTTCAATTAAAATTAAACCTCTGCGCATTTGGTCACCCACGCGGTCTCCAGCGTTACCTTTAATGAGAACAGTACCGCCACGCATCCCTTTACGCAATCCTTCAGAACCTGCACCTAAAAAGTCACCTACGTTAGCGTCAATTTTTAATAGGCCACCAACCATATTGCATGCAGCATAGCTTTCTGCACTGCCAGTACAGTGAATTTCGCCATTTTTCATGGTGAAGCCTAAGTAGGCACCAGCATTACCTTCAATCGTAATGTTGCCAGATGACATATGAGCACCAATATAGTCCATCTTATTGGATGCATTCTTAAAGACGATATGTGTAACGTCGCTACCTGTGATATCAAATAAATCAGTCACTTGGACTGAGTGATTACCATAAGTTACTTTAGTATTAGCAATATCAGTCATCGATTTGCTTTCTAAACTATTTGGCGTTAAAGCACTGCAGTTGACTGAAAATTTGAGTGCATTTTTTAATGTAAAGGTGAGCGCGTTCATGAGTTGCTGCCATTTAAAATATCATGTAATTTGAAAAGGTGAGGGCCAAGTTTGCCGCCATAGTTACCGGCTGAAATACGTTTAACGCCGCTGGCAGCACCTAGGTTGCAAATCGCCTCAATACCCACCTTCATTGAGAGTGCAATATCTTCAAAAGTTAAACCATCAATCACAATTTCCATCACGCTTTCAATTTCTGGTGAAAGCTCGGTATTGGTAGCGCCTTTTAGCGTAGGGCAGAATGCATCGTTGGTCGATGCAAACATGGTTTTATATTTACTGCCGACTTTAGAGCCAGACCGCACCACGCCACCTGGGAACGGCATAATCACGTTAGGCACTTTTTTCATGGCTTCGATAGCTACTTCAGCTGCAGCAAGCGCTGCTGGTTGCGATGTGGCAAGAATCAAAAAGTTACCACCACCAATTGCACGTACCATGCCGGTGGTTTCTTCAGTAATAAATTCACCATCCATCACTGGAATGCGCCAGTAGCGTTTTCCATCTATCAGTTTAGAGGTTTGAAAGCCATCACCAAAATAGCGTAGATGTTTGCCTAGACTGATTTTATCTTCGCCATCAATACCTGAAAAAGCAGCAGCAGTCGGACAAGTCAAAATACATTGGCCCATCCGAGTTTCTAGTTGTTGCATGAGCACTTTGCTACCCATTGCAAACATAAGAATACTTACGCCCGGTCTGCCATCTGGCGTTTCTTCGGTCGTTAGCTCACGTTCAATACCAGCCTCAACACCACAGCCAATCACTGAGGTTGCAAAGCCTGTCATTGCATTGGCGGCATGATATGCCCATTTTAGGTTTTGCGCGGTAATAATTACGCGTGTGCCGCGCATGTTAAAAGCTTCGGCAAAAGTATCGTCAATTTGTATAGTATTTAGCAACATCATCATTTAAGCCGTAGGGTCAGCAGTTTTAATTTTATCAATCCATTCTTCAATTTGAATGGTACCTAGTTCTTTTACTTTAGTAACATCCGCTTCTGGCAGTACATCCTGAACTAAATCCAAGCGCTTCCATTCGGCAATCGGTGTTTCACAATGCTCACGTGGCACATAGCGTGAATCACGCACTTTAGTGCGTTGGTGAATGTAGCGCGGACAATTTTGCCATAACTCTGATAGGGTAACCCTAACAATAAAGTCCGCCTCTTTGTATTCGCTCATGAGTGGGTCGGTACGAGAGATTGTTGCGGTGCCTTGTACGCGGATGCGATGAGGTGCTTCAAATGAGATAAACAACAAACCAACTTGAGGCTGTGTCGTGATATTGCCCATCGAGAAAAACATGCCGTTGCCATCGTAACTTGGGAAAGCCAATGTTTTACTATCAATTACTTTAACAAAGCCAGCATCACCACCTTTGTAAGATACTGTAGGGCGGCCTTGATGATCTATTGTCGATAAAAAGAACATATCCATTTGTTCGATAAACCATTGCGACTCTTCATCAAACTCAGTTTTACAAGCCAGTTCCTCAACGCGGTCTGCCATCTTTCGTGTAGCAAACTCATCTTGCAATTGACGGTGTTGTTCGCCATATAACCTACTCATATCGTTCCTTTTTAGTAAGGTAGCTTGTTAGTTTTTGTTAACAACTACACTGCCTCTGCCATCATCAAAAATCTCGGCATCGCTAATTTTGAAGTTATCTAGACCGATGGTTTGATAGCGGTCGAAATAGTCTTTCAGGTCTTTTTCTACACCAATGTCAAACGCTGGTTTTGCGGTATGTGTAGCACCCCATACCACTTTAACAATGGTTCCATTCTTAACAACTAACTCACCATTTTTGAATACATAATCAGGTTTGGCAAACATCGCTTCACGATTCTCTTGGTCTGTGTAAACCGTAATATCTGCGTTTGCCCCCACACCTAAATGACCGCGGTCGTTTAGGCCAATCAGTTTACTTGCACCAGCACGTGTCATAATGGCGATTTCGTATAAGCTATATTCACGATTTAAGCTCGTGAGGTTGCTCATGGATTGTGCGTCTAGATTCAGTTTGGCAAATGCTTCATTTCTGAAAGTTTTGTCCATCAGTAAACGAATTAAATGAGGGTAACTGGTAAACGGCGCACCATTCGGATGGTCTGTGGTTAAGAAAATACGCCATGGGTCTTCAACTGATAAGAAAATCTCCAAGCCGATTGCCCATTGCAATGCATTCACGTAGTTTTGGTCGCGATATTTAAATGGTAATACACCACAGCCAGCATCACATTCAATATCCATAATCACCGACTTTTTAGGATTTGCATGCTTAGCATTCAAGTGTTGCATCATTGAATCGCCAGAAGCAGTGACGGTTTGATTAAACAATATTTGACCAACGTCTGCCGTAATATTTTTGTTTTTATTGAGGGCCTCAGCAATTTGCGCGGCTGCTGAAGAGAATTTTTTATCACCCTCAGTACCGTAGCTATGAAATTGAATGTGCGTTAAATGCATAGGCAAGCCATTGCTTGCGCCCATGGTGTTCAGCGTGGTTTCAAAATTACCAGCTGCGCCAAGGTTGTTACAATGTACATGTAAAGGTTTAGCAATGCCAAGCTCATGCACGGCACGACTTAGGCTTTGTAAAACCTCACGCGGGCTGACTTGGTAATGCTGATGGTTTTCATCTAAGTTAAGCCTGCGCTGGTTAAATTTAAATGCGCTAATGCCACCCGGGTTCACCACTTTAATACCAATGGCTTGCGTGGCATGTAGAATCCAAGCAACGTAATCGTTAATGGCTTTTTGGTCTTTTTTAGCCGCTAGCATGCGCAAAAAATAATCATCATTGCCCAGCATTGCGTAGCCACCCTTATCAATCATCGGGGTGTCGCCCATCTCCAAATGCGCCTGACGCGCATTTATGGGGGAGATTGCAGGCTCAAAAGCAGCGGTGTAGCCCATTTCGATATATCTAAATCCAGTATCTGTAGCCGTTGGTGTTGCGTGATGGCTACAATATGGCGTGCAGATATGCGCTTCTGGTTCGCTCAGGTTTTTAATTTCCTGCATTTGTTTTTGTTGATACTCTGGCAACATCATACGAGCAATGTTGACCTTGCCTCCACCGATGTGACTGTGCATGTCGATAGCGCCAGCCATGACCACTTTTCCAGTTAAGTCATAAGTTTGGGTGACTTTTGCTTGATCAAGCGGTTTCGGTACGATGCGGCCTTGGTAGATGTAAATATCTTCTACCACACCATCTTTGTTGTGCGCTGGGTCGTAGATTTTGCCATTCTTGAGTAAAGTGATCATGCTAATTCTGCCTCAATTCTATTTATTACCTCACTCAAGTTGGGTAATTCGTTATTGCGTAATTTTTTTAATGGTAACGTGATTGAGCTATCCATTCGGAACATGGTGCCTGCATGGTCAACTCCCGGAATACCAACAGGGATAAACACATCAGGTGTGCTGTCGAGTTTTGTGTCGGGGTGTCCAATCACGATGCTTGGTAATGTTGTTTGTGGTGGGCTGAGCGGATTAAATGTGCTAATCCATAGTAGTGCATCACTATTTTGTAGTTGCTTCTGTGTTGAGAAGTGATAGTTATCATACTCAGGTTTGCCATTGACGAAGCGATTTCTAGTTGGATATCCACTTAACCATGCGCTCGTATTGTTCACTGATGAGTCGCCATCACCAGAGTTGAGTGGCAGGCCAGCAGCGCGTGTTGTTTCGTTAAGTTGGTTAATCAGTTGTACGATGCTTTGGATCGTCAGTTCTGCATGGCTGAATTTAAAGCTGCTTGCCGACCATACAACCACTGCATACTTAGCGGTCTTAAGTTTTTCTACCAGCGCTTGAAGTGTCGCCGATGAAATGCCACCAATGGTTTCAGCATTAATTTTTTTATTGATTAACAAGGCGTTGAGTGCGTTAATGATCTCTGGCACTTTGCTTGGATCGTTGCCGATTACACTTGCTGGTTTGCCATTAGGTGAAGTGCCTGACTTGGCTTTTTCTTCAGATACCCCTAAGTAAATTACTTCGGGGCTTGGTTTACTGAAAAGGCTTGTTGAGTCCCATACGAGTTTCTCGAAAAAACGTGGATGGCTGCTACCAATATCTGTCCCGATGGCTAAAATCACATCAGCACGATTTTTAATTTCTGAGAGTGTGGTCGTTAACCAGCCACCGTTTTGCATAGTGAGCGTATTGCGTACGGTTGATTCGCTATGCATATGATCTAGAGTCGCGTTGCTTTTTGCGGCTAAGCGCATGATGGCGCGCATACCTTGTACTTCAGTGCCGAGTCCAGCAAAGAGCGGTGCTTGGCTTTTTGCTAAGATTTCAGCCGCTGCTTTAATCGCAGTGTTTAAATCGGTTGGCTTGCCAGATACGCTTGGCGTACAGGCACTTTCGTTGCTTGATTTAAAAGATTGCTCAAAAAATGCAATGCTTTTGCCGCAACCGTTTTTAATCGATACCGGTGTTATGTCGTTGAGTGATAAGTCATCACAAAGCATACCGCATGCAGGACAAGTAACAGAGATCGGGAGGGGTGAATTTAAATTGTTTTTCATAATAACGCCAATTTTGACACATCAAGTGTGATTCTAAAACTCATTTAATTAACACCATAACATAAAATGTTGGTTTATTTTAAGTGCTAAAAATGGTATTTTAACGGTCTTTTCAATAAGTCTATTTAATGGAGTAATTATGGCAGTTCAACGTACGCTTTCTATCATCAAACCTGATGCAGTGGCAAAAAATGTAATCGGTAAGATCTACACACGCTTTGAAAACGCAGGTTTGAAAATTGTTGAAGCTAAAATGGCGCAATTAACACAAGCTGAAGCTGAAGGCTTCTACGCAGTTCACAAAGAGCGTCCATTCTTTGCTGACTTGGTAAAATTCATGGTTTCTGGTCCAGTGATGATTCAAGCGTTAGAAGGTGAAAACGCAGTACAAGTTAACCGTGACTTGATGGGCGCAACAAACCCTAAAGAAGCTGCTGCTGGTACTATCCGTGCTGATTTTGCTGAAAGTATCGACGCAAATGCAGTGCACGGTTCTGATTCTGCTGAAAATGCAGCAATCGAAATCGCTTACTTCTTCGGTAAGTAATTTAATTATTCGGGTTGCGTTACATTTGGTTTGTCATGCAAACGTATGTACTGCAACCTAGAAAAATTAATTGAAAGTTAATATTAAGGTGTAATAATTTTGGTCAATTTGCTCAATTACAATCAAACACAGCTAGCTCAATGGTTTGCTGAAAGAGGTGAAAAACCTTTTCGTGCCAAGCAGTTAATGCGTTGGATGCACCACTTTGGCGTGCATGATTTTGAGCAGATGACTGATATTGCTAAAAGCCTGCGTGAAAAACTCGCTGTCGATGCAGAGATTACTTTGCCGACAGTGCAGTTGGCACAGGTATCCAATGATGGTACTCATAAATGGCTCATTGGTACAGATACTGCGAACAGTATTGAAACCGTTTTTATCCCTGAGGATGATCGCGGTACTTTATGTGTTTCTAGTCAAGTGGGCTGTGCGCTTGAATGCACATTTTGCTCTACTGGGCGTCAAGGTTTTAATCGCAACTTGAGTGTTGCAGAAATTATAGGACAGCTTGCAATTGCAAACAGATCTTTGCGACAAGAAACAGGCTACGATATGTTGCCTGCCAATGATCGCATCATTAGTAATGTAGTCATGATGGGTATGGGTGAGCCTTTGGCTAACTACGATAACGTAGTGACTGCCATGCAAATCATGTTGGACGATAGTGCATATGGCCTAAGCCGTCGCCGTGTAACATTATCTACCAGTGGCTTAGTGCCAGCGATGGATCGTTTGAAAGAAGATTGTCCTGTTGCATTGGCGGTGTCTCTACATGCGCCGAACGATGCCTTGCGTGATGTGATTGTACCAATTAATAAGAAATACCCACTTAAAGACCTAATGGCTGCGTGTAATCGTTATTTGGAAAAAGCCCCGCGTGATTTTGTGACGTTTGAATATGTGATGCTAGATGGCGTGAATGATACGGTTGAACACGCGCATCAGCTCTTAGCATTGGTGAAAAACGTTTCTTGTAAATTTAATTTAATTCCATTCAATCCATTCCCTAATAGCGGTTATGATACGTCTAAACCGAGTCATGTTCGTGTTTTCCGTGATATTTTGATGCAGGCAGGGTATGTTGTGACTGTACGTAAAACACGCGGTGAGGACATTGATGCTGCTTGTGGTCAATTAGCAGGCAAAGTATTGGATAAAACCAAACGAACGGCTAGGCACATTCCAATAGAATCCGTTGGCTAAAGAGGTAAATGCTAAATGAATTTGATACAGTTTTTAACTCGACAATTTTCTCTCGCCAAATTTGCTGGTCGTCAGTTGACTTTAGTCGCGATGTGTTCTGGTTTTTTAGTTGCTTGTGCAACTCAGCAACAGCAAGCATACGATACTGAAAATGCGCGAGCACGGGCACGCGCACACAACGATTTAGGTTCTGTTTATTTTCAACAAAGAAACTTCGAGGTTGCATTAGAAGAGTTTACTGTCGCCACTAAAATTGATCCAAGCTTTGGATTGGCATACAACGGCCTAGGTTTAGTGCATTCTGCAATTGGTCAAGATGCTTTGGCTGAGAAGAATTTTAAGCAGGCTATACAAATTGAGCCTAATAATTCAGAGTCGCATAATAACTATGGTAGTTTCTTGTGCTCACGTGGTCGAGTCGATGAGTCGATTAAAGAGTTTTTGGCTGCAGTAAAAAATCCATTATATGCAACACCAGCAATGGCATATACCAATGCTGGTATTTGCTCATTACGCAAACAAGATACACGTAATGCAGAAATCTATTTTCAGCGAGCTTTGCAAACTGAGCCTTTGTTTCATTCAGCAGCTTATCAGCTTGCACTTATTCAATTTAACCGGAATGATGTAGCTGGTGCAAAAGCTACTTTGCAGAATGCAATGCTCAGTCGGCCTGGTCCTGAGCTACTTTGGTTGTCAGTCAGAATCGCAAGGTTGCTTGGTCACCGAGATGACGAGTCAAGTTATGCGCTTCAGTTGAGGCGCCAATACCCAGATTCAGAGCAGGCTAAGTTGTTACAGAGTGGAAATTAATAATGACAGATACACAACAGGTTGAAGAGGGAAGCGCTGACACTTTAGTGGGGGCGTCATTAGGTGCTATTTTACAGGCAGCTAGAAATGAAAGAAAAATGTCACAACAAGACGTGTCGGACAGTTTGCGCTACAGCGTTAAACAAGTTGATGCACTTGAGCGAGATGCATTTGATTTGTTGCCTGATGCGATGATTACCCGCGGTTTTATCCGTAATTATGCGCGACTCTTGGAAATTGATGCTGCACCACTATTAGATGCTTATCGTCAATTGTCACCAACACAATCACCCAGTCAGTTAGCAGTTAATGCATCGATGCAGCCAGTCCAGTTAACTAAAGATAGCCAACCTTGGCTTATTTATATTTTAGGCAGCATTCTGGTCTTATTCTTTTTACTTGCTTGGTTTGTGTATCTTGAGTATTTGCCAGAGCAGTTCAAACTGCAAGGTGATGATGCTCAGCAAGCAAACACGTCAGCAGTAGAGTCGCCAGAAATAAATCAGCATGCTTTAGAAATGCCTTTACCTGAAGTTGCTTTGCCGGCTGCTGAGCGTCAATTTGAAGAAACGCCTCTTCCTACAGTGGATGCAGTATCGCCTGATCCGGTCGCTGTTAATCAGCCTGTGCAGCCGGTTACGCAAGCGAATGTTAGTGCAACAGCTCAGCAAGCTGCTGCAGCAGCGCTAACGCCGCAGGTCGCGCCAGCTAAGTCTGAAGTGGCCATTAAAGCAGAACCTCAAACTAAACCTGAGCCTCAAATTAAGCCAGAGACTGTAGCCCCAGCTTTGGTGGCAAAAAAAGTGAGTATGACCGTGACAGCAGAAACTTGGGTGCGAGTTAGTGATAAGGCTGGTCAGGTGTTATATGAAAGCACATTGAACGCAGGGGATACACAACAGCTTAGTTTTCAACCGCCATTTAATGTGATTATCGGTAATGCCAGAGCTGCAACGGTTAATGTTTCTGGACAAGCTGTGGATTTGGTTGGTTATACTCGAAACAATGTTGCACGTATTAGTTTGGAGTAGTCATTGAGTTTGTTTATGCAAAATAAAGCCCGTAACACTTTGCAAGTGATGGTTGGTCATGTACCTGTAGGTGGTGGCTTATTAAATACATTACCATCACCTGTGGTTGTGCAGAGTATGACCAATACAGATACCGCCGATGCTGATGCCACGATTAAACAGGTATATGAGTTATGGCAGGCAGGCTCAGAAGTTGTTCGTATTACGGTTAACTCTCCCGAAGCTGCTGCACAAGTAGGTAATATTCGACGTGGCTTAGATAAGTTAGGTTGTAATGTCCCGCTAGTCGGTGATTTTCATTACAACGGACACAAGTTGCTGGCTCAATATCCTGATTGTGCTGAATCTTTAGCAAAATACCGCATTAATCCAGGTAATGTAGGTAAGGGTTCAAAGCGGGATGAGCAGTTCGCTGCGATGATAGAAGCCGCAATACAATATAAGAAGGCTGTTCGTATCGGTGTAAACTGGGGAAGCCTTGATCAAGCCAAGATGGCACAGATGATGGATGATAATGCCAAGCTGGCAGAACCGCTTACCGCAGATGCCTTAATGCGTGAGGCTTTAATTCAGTCGGCACTAGAAAGTGCTGAACAAGCAGTAGCATTAGGCTTGTCTCCTAATCAAATCATCATTTCATGCAAAGTCAGCGATGTACAGGATTTAGTGAAAGTGTACACAGAGCTGGCCGGTCGTAGCGATTATCCCTTGCATCTGGGGCTAACTGAAGCAGGGATGGGTTCTAAAGGTATCGTTGCTTCAACTGCTGCTTTAGCTTTGTTATTGCAACAAGGTATAGGCAATACGATAAGAGTTTCTCTCACGCCAGAACCTAATGAGTCTCGCACTAAAGAGGTGGTAGTGGCGCAGGAAATTTTGCAAACCATGGGTATTCGTTCATTTACTCCCTTGGTAACGGCTTGCCCGGGCTGCGGTCGCACTACCTCAACTTATTTCCAAGAACTTGCTATGCAAATTCAAACTTACTTACGTAATCAGATGCCGATATGGCGCGATGCGTATGCTGGAGTTGAGAACATGAGCGTCGCTGTAATGGGCTGCGTGGTTAACGGACCTGGCGAATCTAAATTAGCTAATGTTGGCATTAGCTTACCTGGTACCGGTGAAGTGCCGGTCGCACCTGTATTTGTTGACGGTGAAAAAACTGTGACACTAAAAGGTGATCATATTGCAGAAGAGTTTCAAGCAATTGTTGAAGCTTACGTGCAAAAAAACTATGTTGAAGGTGGCAAGCTACGCTTAGCAAATGTGAAAAAAACCATTCCAATACAATCGGTTAATTAATAATAGGCAATAAAAAAAGTTCATGAGTAACAAATTTCAAAGCATTAAAGGTTTTTACGACATTCTGCCTGAGGCGACGCCTTTATGGTTCAAACTTGAAGATACTGCACGTCGCGTATTGGCGCAGTATGGCTATAAGAACATTCGCATGCCGTTAGTCGAGCCTACAGAGTTATTTGTACGCAGTGTTGGTGAGCATACTGACATTGTCGAAAAAGAAATGTACGCATGGGAAGACGCACTTAACGGCGACAAGCTTACTTTACGCCCAGAAGGAACCGCCGGCTGTGTACGTGCTGTTGTTGAGCATAACCTGACTTATAACGGTCCTCAGCGTTTATGGTACACCGGTGCGATGTTCCGTCACGAAAATGTACAAAAAGGCCGTCAGCGCCAATTTCACCAAATTGGTGTTGAAGCTTTTGGGTTTGATACGCCAGAAGTAGATGCTGAACAAATCGTGTTGTTGGCTAGATTATGGCGAGAACTTGGGATTCAGGACGTAGAGCTCCAAATTAACAGTATTGGTGACGCACATGAGCGTGCTGAATATCGTAATGTACTCATTGCTTATTTTGAACAGCATGCTGATTTGCTAGATGAAGATGCTAAACGTCGTTTGCATTCAAATCCGCTGCGTATTCTGGATACAAAAAATCCACGCATGCAAGCGATGTGCGAAAGTGCACCAAAGCTAATTGATTGTTTAGGTGTTGAAACTCGCGCACATTTTGAGGGTCTGTGTAAAAGACTTAATGATGCTGGAGTGACTTATACGATTAATCCTCGGTTAGTGCGTGGGTTAGATTACTATAACCGCACAGTGTTTGAGTGGGTGACAACAAAACTGGGTGCACAAGGAACGATTGCCGGCGGTGGTCGCTATGACACGTTAGTGGAGCGTTTGGGTGGCGATGTAACACCGGCATGTGGTTTTGGTATTGGCTTAGAGCGTGTATTTTTATTGATGCAGGAGTATGGTGTTCAGGCGGATGACGCACCTGATGTGTATCTTGTTAACGTAGGTGAGCAAGCCGAAAGTGCTGCATTTAGTATTGCTGAGCAATTGCGCAATGCCAATATTCAAGTGGTATTACACGCTGGTGGTGGTAGTTTTAAGTCACAAATGAAAAAAGCAGATAGAAGCCATGCTAAATATGCGTTGATATTGGGTGACGATGAAGTGGCCAATCAACAGGTAACATTAAAACCAATGTTAGCTACCGTGAAAGGTGAGCAACAGAGGCTGAGCGTTGAGGCTGCGATAACGTATTTAACTACTCACTTAAGCTAAATATTTAACTAATTAATTTAAAAGGTAATCCCAATGAATGAACAAAATAATTTGTTTAAATCCATGGTGGCATTGGGTATCTTTTTGGCAATTGGTATGTCTGCCGCCGCATTTATCTTAGGCGTACAAGGTAAGCGTGCGATGACAGGACAGCAGTCCATTACAGTAAAAGGCCTAGCTGAAAAGCCAATTAAAGCAGATAGTGCCGAATGGGAGTTAAGTATAGGCGTGACGCAACCTACGCAAGCTGCAGCCCTGGATAATTTAGCCATAGAGCGAGAAGCGGTGGAAGCTTTCTTGCTAGCGCAGGGCCTAGATGCTAAGACTTGGAGCGCTGATATCGCGACATTGAACCCACATTATGACGAAGTCTTTATCAAAGAGGTTCCACGACAAGTACAAAACGGTTTCGATGCCTATCAAACTATTCGAGTGGTGACTAAAGATTTAAACAAAATTACCAATGCCAATGAAGCCTTATTGCAGCTAAGAGCAGAAAACCACCCAGTAACAGCTAGAGCCCCATCATATTTGGTCAGTGATTTAGAGAATGTCAAAATGTCATTGATTGCAGCTGCCACTAAAAATGCACGTAGTCGGGCCACTGAATTTGTAAAGCAAGATGGCGTAAAAGTCGGTGTGATGAAGTCCGCTTCGCAAGGTGCATTTTACATTTTGCCCGTTGGTGGTGACGCTGGCGATGACAGTTACGGTGGGGTTTACGATAAATCCACCATTGATAAAACTGCTCGCGTAGTAGTGACTATTGTCTATGGTATTGAATAAGCTATGACAGACTCAATCAATACAGTTCAGCCCTTACTGCAACTTCAACATATCAGTATTTCCCCAAAAACATCTCCATCGCGCTTATTGGTCAACAATGTCAGTTTTACGCTTGAAGCAGGTAAGACTACTTGTGTGGTTGGTGAGTCTGGGAGTGGTAAAAGTCTTACTGCACTCTCAGTAATGGGGTTGTTGTCTCAGCAGTTACAGCTTACTAGTGGCAAAGTATTATTTAACGATAAAGAGTCAGGTGTACAAGATATTGCGTTGCTAAGTGATAAAGCGCTACAAAAAATTCGTGGTGCTAAGATAGCCATGATATTTCAGGAGCCTATGACGTCTCTTAATCCTGTACTGACCGTAGGTTACCAAATTGGTGAAAGTTTGACCATGCACTTGGGGTTGAAAGGCGAAGCACTAAAAGCCAAGATTGCAACGTTGCTGGAAATGGTGGGGATTCCTTCTAACCGAGCAGGAAGTTACCCTGATGAACTGTCTGGTGGACAGCGCCAACGCGTGATGATTGCCATGAGTATTGCCTGCGAGCCACGCTTACTGATTGCAGATGAGCCTACTACTGCACTGGATGTAACGGTTCAGGCGCAAATACTGAAATTGCTAGATGAGCTGAAAACACGAATGAATATGGGAATGCTATTTATCACGCATGATTTTGGCGTAGTGGCCGATATTGCTGATAACGTTGTCGTGATGTTTAGAGGCGAAATCGTCGAGGCTGGCAGTAAAGAGCAGGTGTTGAGTAATCCTCAACATCCCTATACTAAAGCCTTGCTTGCCTGTGTGCCTGATGCAGAAGGAAAAAAAGATTTAAAGCCAATTGATTACGCTTGGTTATCAGAAAATAAAACACGATCGGCTGGTGCTTAAGATGAACGAATACATTCTAGAAGCCAATCACTTAACTAAAACTTACACACAGCGTAGTGGTCGTTTTGGTTTTGGTAAAAGTCAGGTAAAGGCTTTAAACGATGTGAGTATTAAGTTACGTACTGGTAAAACATTGGCAGTTGTTGGTGAATCTGGAAGCGGCAAATCCACCTTGGCGAGATGTCTGTTACAATTGCAATCCATTGATAGTGGCGAAGTGATTTTTTCCGGGAAAGATCTTGCTAAGTTAAATGCAGAGTCACTTCGATCCGTCCGTAAAGATCTGCAAATGGTATTTCAGGATCCTTTCGCTTCACTTAACCCACGTATGCGCGTGGGCGATTTGGTGGGAGAGGGTTTGCTGATACATGGATTGGGAAGCGCGGCTGAACGGCAAACAAAAGTGATTGCCATGTTGAATCGCGTTGGTTTAACTGAAGCGGATATGCAAAAATATCCGCATGAGTTTTCTGGTGGTCAAAGGCAGCGCATTGGTATTGCGAGAGCATTGGTGCTAGAACCAAAGGTCGTAGTGTGTGATGAGCCTGTATCTGCATTGGATGTGTCGATACAAGCGCAAATATTGTTATTACTTAAAGAGTTGCAGCAAGAAATGGCGTTAAGTTATATTTTCATTAGCCATGATTTGCGTGTTGTGCGTCATATTGCGGATGACATTGTTGTGATGCATCAGGGATGTGTAGTCGAGCAAGGTGAAGTCGCCGACATTTACGAACGGCCACGGCATGTGTATACACAGAATTTGTTAGCAGCGATTCCCGGTAAAAAAATAGTGAATGGTTGATTGGAAAAATAGGTTTTTGAATTAAATACTAAGTTTGAATTAAATAAATTAGGACTAAGCATGGCATACGATTTAGAAGAGCAAGAACAGTTAGATGAACTAAAAGCATGGTGGAAAACTTACGGAAAAATGGTAAGTAATTTAGTGATCGGTTTGTTAGTGGCTTACGCAGCTTACCAAGGTTGGACATATTACCAAACCAAACTAGCGGTTGATGCGTCTACCGAATATCAGGCATTACAGGTTGTAGATGCCAAAGATTTAAAAGCCATACAAGCAAAATCTGCCGTATTGATGGAGAAGTACAGTGCTACACCATATGCGGGACGAGCGGCAATATTTGCAGCTAAAGCAAATTACGAAGCAAAAGATATTAAAAGTGCTAAAGCACAGTTGGAATGGGCAATTAGTAATGCTAAAGAAAGCGCTGTGAGTGCGATAGCAAGTTTACAGCTGGCGAATATTTTGTCAGAAGAAAATAATTTCGATGCTGCTTTGAAAATACTCGAGGCAAAGCATGATGCTGGTTTTGATGGTTTATTTTCCGACCTAAAAGGTGATGTGTTGCTCAGTATGGGTAAAACAGCAGAAGCTAAAGCTGCATATGAGCATGCACTTACTAAACTTGATGCACAAGGTAGATATCGTCATTTGACCCAACAAAAACTTGATTCGCTAGGCTAGTGATTAATGCGTTTTATTAAACAATCAAAACTATTATTGGCTATATTAAGCTTAGCGCTAGTATCTGCTTGCACCACAATTACCGATCTTAAAACTGACTTGTCAGAACGAGTATTTGGTCGAGAGTTAGTCGATATAGAGCCTTTGACCGAGTTCGAAGCAAACGCTACTGCAAAAGTGCTTTGGCAGGCAAAACTTGGTTCGGCAGGCAATTATGACTTCTCTCCAGTAGTTGAAGCTGGTTCTGCTTATGCTGCAAGTTCTGAAGGCGACCTAGTAAAGTTAGATGCAGTTAATGGTAAAGAGCTTTGGCACACCAACGTTGGTGAAAAACTAACAGGTGGTGTAGGTGTAGGTGGTAGTTTAGTAATGGTCGGTACGCAAAAAGGTGCGATCTATGCTTATGATATTGCTGGTAAATTGCAGTGGGTATCTAGGCTTAGCAGTGAGGTGTTAAGCGCACCTAGGTACTATGATGGTTTGGTGATTGTACGCACAGGTGATAGTCGTATTTATGGTATTAACGCAGATGATGGTAGTAGAAAGTGGGTTTATGACCGCACAAGTCCAGCACTCACTTTACGTAGTAGTGCAGGTATTGTTGTTGATGGTGGCGCGGTGTATGCAGGGTTTGCCGGTGGGAAATTAGCAGCCATTAGGGCCGATAACGGTAAGCTTCTATGGGAGGCATCTGTGGCGCAGCCTAAAGGTGTTACTGAGATTGAACGTATTGCAGACATTACCAGCTTGCCTATGGTTGACGGCCCACTAGTGTATGCTGTTGCTTATCAAGGACGTATTGCTGCAGTTGATCGTGCAACAGGTCGAGTGGTATGGAACCGAGATATATCAAGCCTTGCAGGTTTGAGTCATGAAGATGCGCGTATTTATGTGTCTCATGCTATCGGTTCGATTTATGCGCTTGATTATACGACTGGTAAAACTTTCTGGCGCCAAGCTGCACTTAAGAACAGACAGTTGACAGGACCTTTACCTATGGGTGATCGTGTTGCAGTTGGCGATGTAGAAGGTTATGTTCATTTTCTCAAGCGAGAAGATGGCGCATTTTCTGCCAGAATTAAAATAGATGACACCCCCATTATGCCGCAGATGGTCACTATTAATAGCGACACATTGCTAGCTCAATCGCGTGGTGGCGGATTGTACGCGATTCAAATTAAGTAAAATGATTACCTTAATGTAATCACATTTCATTAGAATTAAAATTAATTAAGCTAATTGATGATTGAATTTATCAATTAGCTTCAATGCTTTATAGAAGGCTCACATGATACCTACCATTGTTTTGGTTGGCCGACCTAACGTCGGCAAATCAACATTATTTAATCGATTAACAAAAAGCCGTGATGCGCTTGTCGCTGACTTACCTGGTTTAACCCGTGATCGTCACTACGGACGCGGTATTGGTGCAAGTCAGCCATATTTAGTTGTCGATACAGGTGGCTTTGAGCCCAATACAGACAGTGGCATTCTTAAAGCAATGGCGAAGCAAACGCTACAAGCGATTGATGAAGCGGATGCTATCATCTTTTTGGTTGATGGTCGCCAAGGTGTTTCTCCACAAGATATGGAAATCGCTAATCGCTTACGTAAAACTAAGTGTCCAATCTTGTTGGCAGTCAATAAAACTGAAGGGATGCAAAAAGCGGTTGTTAGTGCAGATTTCCACGAACTGGGCTTAGGTTATCCGCTTTCAATTTCATCTGCTCATGGTGAGGGTGTGCGTGACATTATTGAACTTGCCTTAGAGAACTTTAAGGTAATAGAGGATGAGCCCGTTACGGACTATACAGGCGATAAAATTCCTAAAGTAGCGATTGTTGGTCGTCCTAATGTAGGTAAGTCTACTTTGGTGAATGCGTTGCTAGGCGAAGAGCGTGTGATTGCATTTGATGAGCCAGGTACTACGCGTGACTCTATTCATATTGATTTAGAAAAGAACGGTAAACATTACACGCTGATTGATACAGCGGGTGTACGTAAACGTGGTCGTGTGTTTGAAGCGATTGAGAAGTTCTCTGTCATTAAAACCATACAAGCGATTGAAGAGGCTAATGTGGTGATTCTTGTGGTGGATGCGCAAGAGGGCATTACAGAACAAGATGCACACGTCGCCGCTTACATTTTAGATGCTGGTCGTGCTTTAGTCGTTGCTATCAATAAATGGGATGGTTTGAAAGACGACGAGCGCGATTGGATTAAGCGTGAAATTGACCGTAAGTTACAGTTCTTAGACTTTGCTGAGTTTCATTACATTTCAGCATTGCGTAAAAAAGGACTACCTGAGTTGTTTACATCAGTGGATGTGGCATATAAAGCTGCTTTTGCTAAGCTATCAACCCCTCAGTTAACCCGTGTTCTGATTGATGCGATGCAGCAGCATCAACCACCAATCAGTAAAGGCATTCGTCCAAAATTGCGTTATGCGCATCAGGGCGGCAGTAATCCACCTATTGTGGTGATTCATGGTAGCCATGTGGATGGTGTTAAAGACGCTTATACTCGCTTTTTAGAGAAAACATTCCGTAGAACATTCCAATTATCAGGTACTCCATTACGCGTACAGTATAAACAAGGTCATAATCCGTTTGCTGAGGAAGAGGATAAGCGTAAGTCTGGTGAGGGGATTGTCAGTATGCGTCGTCGCAAGACTGCGCAGCGCGCTGAATTAAAAGCTAAAAAAGAAGTAGAGGATAAGGATCGTCGCGCTAAGAAACATTAGTCCCGAATTTGACTGATTGATCGCAGGTTTAGCTTTTTCAATCGGTCATGGTGTTTGCTTGATTGTTTAATGACATAAACGAATAGTTCGTTTGTATATATTACTTAGCACTTAACGGTCAGATGTCATTTCTCCAATGTTAGATAATTTTAATCATTTTTAAATTGGTCTTTGACGCTAATAACGTTGAGTAAGTTAGCGTCAAAGACACCATGATTAGAACTCTTCCCAGTCGCTATTAGTATCTGATGACTTACTTGAAATCGCCCTGATAGGACTTGCTTGAGGGCGACTTTTCACTACAGATAATGCAATATTATGATGAGTGGGCGTCAGGTTGTTATTGTTACGATGATTACTTTTAGTGTTGTCTAGTTTAAAAGCGCTAATTGCACTAGATAATTGATTGGCTTGTTCTACTAACGACTCAGCAGCAGCAGCAGCTTGTTCTACTAATGCTGCATTTTGTTGAGTAGATTCATCCATGCTGGTGACTGCTTCATTGACTAGATCGATTCCAGCAGCTTGTTCAACCGATGCGGCAGCAATCTCACCAATAATGTCTGCCACATGTTTAACTGAAACCACCACTTCCTCCATAGTTTCACCTGCATTTTGAACTAGTGTGGTGCCTTCTGTTGTTTTATTTACTGAGTCAGTAATTAGGTCTTTAATTTCTTTAGCCGCACTTGCTGAGCGTTGTGCTAGGCTCCGTACCTCGCCAGCAACTACTGCAAATCCTCGACCTTGTTCACCAGCTCTGGCTGCTTCAACGGCAGCGTTTAGTGCAAGAATGTTAGTTTGGAAGGCGATACCGTCAATCACTGAGATGATATCTTCAATTTTACGAGAACTATCATTGATCGCAATCATTGTAGTCACTACATCTGAAACGACTTTTCCCCCTTTAATTGCAACATCCGAAGCGTTAAGTGCCAGTTGGTTGGCTTGCTTTGCATTTTCCGCATTGTGTTTAACCGTGCTAGCAAGCTCCTCCATACTTGCTGCTGTTTCCTCTAGACTAGATGCTTGCTGCTCGGTACGGCTTGAAAGATCATTATTACCTGTTGATATTTCGTTGGCCGCAGTGGTAATCGTTTCAATCGCGTCTTTTACCGCTACGATAGGTTCTACAATCGTTTCAAGTGTTGCATTCACGCCCTCTACCACTTTACGGAAGTCACCTTGGTGTTGGCTTGCATCTGCACGAGCGCTGATACGTCCTTCTGTCGCTGCATCAGCTAACATATTAGCATCACTCACTAGGCGATTCACTGCGTCAATACAAGTGTTAAGGTTATTCTTAATAACATTAAAATCACCATTGTATTGTTCATTGATGTGCGTAGGAATGTCCCCCTTTGAAATGCGATCAACATATTGAGCGGCCATGTTGAGAGGGTTGACGACAGAATCTAAGGTGTTGTTAACTCCCTCTACAATTTTACGGAAGTCACCTTGGTGTCGATTGGTATCCGCACGAGTAGAGAGTTGTCCTTTCTCTGCGGCTTCAGCTAGTAAGGCAGTATCTGTAATCATTGCATTGACAGCATCAATACATTGGTTCAGGTTATTTTTAATTGCGTTAAAGTCACCATTGTAAGTGTCTGTAATTTTTGTAGGGATATTACCCTTTGCAATGTTATCAACATATTGAGCTGCCATATTTAATGGGTTGATAACGGCATCTAATGTGTTATTGATCCCTTGAACAATTTTACGGAAATCCCCTTGATGCCGACCTGCATCAGCACGTGTTGATAGCTCACCCTGAATTGCAGCATTGACAAGCACATTAGTATCAACAACGAGCGCGCTAATATTCGCTCTTACTTGTTCAACTGCCTTATTAACAAATGCTTTCTTACCGGGAAATTTTTCTAATTGCGGAGTTAAGTCACCTTCACCAAAGGCTTTAACAACAGCAATCGCCTTTTTATTCATTTCAATATGGTCAGCCACCATTTTGTTAATGCCTGCTGCCATTTCAGCATAGACGCCATTAAACTCTTGTGCATTTAGCGTCGCGTCAATTTCACCAGCATGATGTTGTTGGCTAACATTTTGCATAGCATCAATCAGGTTTTTAATGGTTTGCTCCAAGCTGTAAGCGGAGCGCATTACATCACCCATTTCATCACGACTAAAGGCTTTTTCACTTTTGTGTTGCGCTACCTTTCCTTGCGCTAGATTATTCATTAAATTTTTGGCTTCACTTGTTGCTTGGATGATGCTTTTAGCGATAATGAATAACATGATGCAAACAACTGCTATCGTTATAGCAGCTAAAATCAACACCATTAATAATTGCTCTTCTTGATGCATTAGGCGTTGAGCTAGTAGACTATTAAGTAAACTGCTTAATTGATCATATGCTTGGTAACCCTCGTTAATTGATTTTGTGGCATTATCAAAATAGACTTTTGAGTCTAAATTAATCGCTTCTGTTTCAATAATTTCTTTTTTTACTAGTGAGTTTAGCTCTGAAATTGATTGATGCAGTCTGCTCATGACAGGTTTAATTTGGTCATAAGTGCTTTGGTAATTTTTAAGCACCAACATGTCATGCTCATAACTCTTAAGAGATGCTTCCACCTGGTTGGATAATATCGAGAGTTTTAGTTTTTCGTCATTAGTTGCAAATTGCCTAGAGGCAACACCAGCACCTAAACCACGAATCTTTGCCATGTTTTCTACAACGTTGATTGTTCTTAGGTAAACAATGTCCACTAAATAATAAGTGTCAATTTCAGGATCTAAAGTGAGTGTACTTGAATCAGCTATTTGTAAAGAGAACTCAAGTAGTTGGTTAATTAAATTAGTATGTTCTTCAAAGCTGTCTTTTGGTGAAATTTCTAAAGACTTTGTTTTTGTTAGATCCCAATTAGATTTTATTTTATTCCAGTCTTTTTTTATTTTATTCCAGTTGTCTGTTGTGTTGAATTGAGCACCAAGTTCACTGTCGATTGTGTCAATCTTTAAAATCAAGTCTGCAGATTTCTTTTCATTGGCATCAATTTTTTCCGCAAAACTCACATTACCAGATAGGTAAGAGTTAGACATGCCACGGTGAGCTTGCACATTCTCAATAAAGTTGCGCAATGGATTTAAATAAGTAATACCTTGAAGTTCAGTTTGTGTGATTCTTTTGTCTGAGTTTAATCGATCGATATTGATAAACAGTAAAACCAGTAAAGGCAAAATTGTAATCAAACCGAGTAGTGTGAATTTTCTTTTATAGCTTAAATTGTTTAACAAATTGCTAATTTTAAAAGAGCTCACTTTGTTCATAGTTATTATCCTCAACCTAAATTTATTGATATAGCGAGCGATAGAAGTCAATTATTTGTACAACTAAGCCGCTAGTTTCCATAGGAGTAACTCATAACACTCTGGTTATGAATAATGCTTTACAAGACCTATTCCCACGTTGGAATAAATTTGACTGTGTGGATTGATAACACAGTCCGAACTCCCCCTCGTTGGGGAGCTGGTTGAAAACTTAAATTGATATTAGCTAGATTAAGCCTAAGCTAACTGCGCCGTTGCAGATAGAAAATATGCTTGGTAGCCGTTCATCCCTAATTAAAAGAATTAAAAGTTAGTACCGAAAATTTATGTAACAACTTTAGATTACTTTAGAGTGAATTTTAAATTCGTTAAAACTCACTCTAATAAACTAATATCGCAATTAAACACAATTCATTCATGAATAGCAATCATTCTGAGATTTTTGCAAATTCAGCTAGTCTTGTAGCGAGTCGGAGTTAAGATTGAGGTGGGGATATCGTGGGTGTGGAGTTTACAAAAAGTGTTTGTGTAGACAGCAGTTTTAGCGCTTAATATGGCTGATACTATAAATTAGGGTGTTGTTCTAGTTTTTTATTTTCTTTAGGTAGCTCGTAAGGGTCTGCAACATAAGCAGGCCCTTTCATGATAATGACGACAATACAGCCAATTGCAATCGCGCCAACAAAGAACCAAACACTAAAAAGTACGCCAAGTAATTGATAAATAACTCGCTGTTGATCTGGAGTAATAATTTCGTTGCCTACATAAATCATTAGCATTGGTATGCAGGCTGTTGCTGTTCCAATGCTAAGAATCAGGGGTAACTTTTTGAATAAGATCCACTCTAGGCCTGATGGCGTTTTAATGAATCCCGGTAATTTATTCAAGTACTTCATTTAACCATGGATAGTTTTAATACTAATTAGTTCAGTATAAACTTTCCCAGAATTTCCACCATACGCGCTCGTCATCAGGTACACCTTTGCCAAGCATCGCGCTATCTGGATAGTTGGTTTTCAGGATTCTCAACGTATCATTTTTTAAGTCTTCTACCCCCATTAAATCATAGGCGCTAATCATAATCACTAGCGCTTCTTCAATATGTGGTGATTGTGGATAATATTCTAGAACATACTTAGTACGATTCACTGCTGCTACATATGCTTGACGCTTCATGTAGTAGCGTGCAACGTGTAGCTCGTGGTCGGCTAGGCTATTCGCCAGATATACCATACGTTGCGTTGCATCTTTAACATAACGGCTTTTTGGATAACGAGTCACTAACTCTTTAAAGGTAGCGAATGAGTCTTTTAATGCACGAGGGTCACGGTCACTTACCTGTTGCTTGGTTAGTTTTTCAATAATCCCGCGCTCGTTAAATACAGCCAGCCCTTTTAGGTAGTAAGCATAATCTACGTTTTGATGATTGGGATGAAGCTTAATAAAGCGGTCAGCTGCTGCGACCGCTGAAATAGGGTCTTGTTTTTTATAATGGGCATATGCAGTTTCAAGTTGTGCCTGAGTGGCGAATCGGCCATGTGGGTAGCGAGATTCTAGCTTTTGGAAGTAAACAAGCGCTTTGTCGTAGTCTTTTTCTTGCATTTTTGTCGCACCTTCTTGATAGATGCGTTCAGCGGTCCAGCCTTTTGTGTCATCAAGCTCAGTAGGTGCGCCAAAGATTGCACAACCACTGAGTAGGAAGGTAAAAGCCAAAATTGAGATATACTTCATGCAAAACCACCTTTAAGAATTTCTCACAATTATAACCGATGACAGACGCTACTCAACAATCTCTTAATAACCTAATTCCACTGACCATTTCATCAGATTTGGGCGGCTTGCGCCTAGATGTCGCTTTGCAACGTCTACTGCCTGAACATTCACGCTCAAGGCTACAGGCTTGGATAAAATCTGGATTGGTCACGGTAGATGGTCAACCTAGTACCTCAAAAACTAAGGTGTGGGGAGGGGAGAAGGTGTTGGTTGATGTACAGGTTAAACCAGAGACCTATGCATTTACTGCGCAGGATATCCCACTTGATATTGTTTATGAAGATGAGCATATATTAGTTGTGAATAAACCTGCTGGCATGGTTGTACATCCAGCCGCTGGTAATTGGGAAGGTACATTGCTAAATGCTTTACTGTTCCATGCACCGCAATTACAAGATGTGCCGCGTGCAGGTATTGTGCATCGGTTAGATAAAGAGACGAGTGGTTTACTAGTTGTGGCTAAAACATTAAGTGCACAAACTAATTTGGTGCGCCAATTGCAAGCGCGCACAGTCAAGCGTGAGTATCGTGCCATTGTTTGGGGGCAATTATGGCGTAATGGTGTAGTCGATCAGCCACTTGGTCGTGATCCACGCTCACGCACAAAAATGGCCATTAACAGAATGGGTAAGCCGGCAGTTACACGCTATGAAATATTAGAGCGTTTTTCTGTGCAAACTTATCTACGTTGTAACTTGGAAACTGGCCGCACCCACCAGATTCGCGTGCATATGCAACATCTAAAAGCACCCTTGGTTGGTGATCCTGTTTATGGTTTCCGTGGCATTGTGCCAATTCGCGCGATGACGCAAACGTTGCGTGACGCAGTGAGTCAGTTTAACCGTCAAGCTTTGCACGCAATCAAGCTGGGCTTGGTTCATCCCGCTACTAATGAATTTATGGAGTGGCAAATCGAGTTGGCTGATGATATGAAAGTATTGTTAGAAGCCATGCGTCATGAAGATGTACGTGATGATGAGGAAGATTTTGAATTAAGCATGGAGCCTTATCTTTCTGATGAGGACTATGAATATGATGATGAAGACCTGTTTGACGACGGCGATGAGGAAGATGATGCTGATCTTGATTTAGAAGATGACGCTTAACTTTTATCACGTTTAATTCTAGTCTCTGGATTAACCATGACAAATCTTGCACCTATTACATTCATTACCCCAAATTGGCCTGCACCGACTAATGTGAAGGCGTTACAAACAACACGTCTTGGTGGTGTAAGTGTTGGACCGTATTCGAATCTGAATTTGGGTGCTCATGTACAGGACGATCCCATGGCGGTTGCAAAAAATCGCCAATTATTGAGTCCATATTTGCCAAGTGAGCCAGTTTGGGTAAATCAGGTGCATGGTGTGGATGTAATTGATGCTGCTACTAGCACTTGCCTGCAAAATGCGGATGCATCATTGACGACAAAGCCAAATGTTGTGTGTGTCACGATGACCGCAGACTGTTTGCCATTGCTACTTTGTGATAAAAAGGGAACAGTCGTTGTTGCCGTGCATGCTGGCTGGAGAGGTTTGTGTGATGGTGTAATAGAGGCTGCCGTTAATAAAATGCAAGTATCGCCAAGTGATGTATTGGTATGGTTAGGCCCTGCTATTGGTCCAGATGCATTTGAAGTAGGTAGTGATGTTCGTGAACAGTTTATTGAAAAACATAGCCAAGCAGCGTTGGCGTTTAAATCGATCAACAATCAAGATTCAAATGGTAAATGGCTTTGTAATCTATACCTAATTGCACAGCAGCGACTTAATAACATTGGCGTGACGCAAGTATATGGTGCCAGTGTAAATGAAGACTTTTGTACTTACACAGATGAAGCTCGCTTTTTCTCTTTTAGACGCGATAACGTGACCGGACGTATGGCAAGCATGATTTGGTTTGAATCAAACGCTGATATGACGGCGGCTCGGTTATAATAGCGCTCTTTCATATATAAAAAAGTGTTGCATGACAATTCCAGAGTTACCCATTCTTGCATGGATCATCATTTCTAGCTTTATCGGTGGGGTGTTGAGCGTATCTTTAGCGGCATTGTTTGCATTAAGCTTACGTACTGCTTGGATTCCTATGCTCGTTAGCTATGCAATCGGTGCAATGTTGGGTGCGGTCTTTTTAGAAATTCTTCCACATGCTTTTAGTGAAGCGAGTAGTATTGAAAGTATCTCTGCAACGCTATTATTTGGGTTGCTACTGTTCTTTGTGCTAGAGAAATTGGTGATTTGGCGACATTGCCATGGTGATCATTGTGAAGTACATGCCATTCATAGTGAAGAAAACTGTCCATTAACGCACCCTCAACCTGATGCAGGTAGCACTAAGTACAAGGCGGTATCCAGAGCAAAAGCACCATCATTAATGCAAGTGCACACGCATGCACACCATCAACATGACAGCGGTCGTAGTGGCATGATGATTATGATTGGCGACACTTTTCATAACTTTGTGGATGGTGTACTAATTGCAGCAGCATTTTTAGTGGATGTTAAATTAGGCGTGGTCACCGCTCTTGCGATTATTTCACATGAGATTCCACAAGAAGTGGGTGACTTTTTAATATTATTACACTCAGGTTATAGTAAAAAACAGGCGCTGATTTTTAATTTAGTATCTAGCTTGGCAACTTTGGTTGGCGGCCTAATTGCTTATTTTGCATTGCAATATGTGATGAGTTGGATTCCTTATATTTTAGGGTTGGCAGCTGCAAGTATGTTGTATGTGGCGGTGGCTGATTTAATTCCTAGCTTACATAAGCGTACCGAACTAAAAGCGACATTGAGTCAGGTATTACTCATCGCGTTGGGGGTCGGTACCATCCTGTTGGTGGGTCATTTCATCCATTGATTGCTTGTTCTGGTGGTGGCGACGATGTTTAACACCAAGCAACCACAGCAGCAGAGCGCAGGGTAACAGGCCATAAAATATAAATGTAAGTAATCCTGCTGTGACTGATTTTTCAGTGGCGGCCATTAAAATTACAACATACATCCAAGCAATCGCAATAATATACATTTGAATTAATTTTTAAGATTTATAGGTTTTTATGACAATAAGTACTACACGCAAAAATTCCACGCCTAAAGTAGGCTTTGTATCGTTAGGTTGCCCTAAAGCTGGTTCAGACGCAGAACGTATTCTCACCCAATTGCGGGCAGAAGGCTACGAAATTTCTGGTAGTTATGATGAAGCCGATTTGGTGGTGGTCAATACCTGTGGTTTTATAGATAGTGCTGTTGAAGAGTCATTAGATGCTATCGGTGAAGCCATTAACAAAAATGGTAAAGTTATTGTGACTGGTTGTTTAGGTGCCAAAAAGGGAGTCGTTGAAGCTGCTCACCCTAGTGTACTAGCGGTAACAGGTCCGCATGCGCTAGAAGAGGTGATGACTGCCGTACATGCCAATCTGCCAAAGCCCCATGAGCCATTTATTGACCTAGTGCCACCACAAGGTGTAAGACTTACTCCTCAGCATTATGCTTATCTTAAAATTTCTGAAGGCTGTAACCACCGTTGTAGTTTCTGTATTATTCCTAGCATGCGTGGTGACTTGGTCAGTCGCCCGATTGGTGAAGTGCTTAACGAAGCTGAGAATCTAGTCAATGCTGGCGTGAGTGAAATTTTAGTGATTTCACAAGATACTTCAGCGTATGGTGTTGATGTTAAATATCGTCCAGGTTTCTGGAATGGACGTCCAGTGAAAACACGCATGACAGAACTGACACAAGCATTGAGTGAGCTTGGTGTTTGGGTGCGCCTTCATTATGTTTACCCATATCCACATGTAGATGAAGTGATCCCATTAATGGCAGATGGCCTGATTTTGCCTTATCTTGATGTGCCATTCCAGCATGCTAGCCCACGTATATTAAAAGCGATGAAACGTCCGGCAAGCAGTGAAAATAACTTAGCACGCATTAAAGCGTGGCGTGAAATCTGTCCTGATATTACGATTAGAAGCACTTTTATTGCCGGATTCCCTGGTGAAACAGAAGATGACTTCAAGCAGTTGCTAGACTTTATGGAGGAGGCGCAGTTGGATAGAGTAGGCTGTTTCGCTTATTCCGCTGTGGACGGTGCGGCAGCGAATGCCTTGCCAGACCAAGTACCAGAAGAGATCAAACAAGAGCGCCTAAGCCGCTTTATGGAAGTGCAGGAACGAATTAGTGCAGCTAAAGTACACGCAAAAATTGGTAGTATTCAAACTGTGCTTGTTGATGAGATTGTGACCGATGTTGAAGGTAATATCGAAGCTATCGGCCGTACTAAAGCGGATGCACCAGAGATTGATGGTGTTGTCTATTTAGAAGATGCTGAAGGTTTAACGCCGGGTGACTTTGTGGAAGTGGAAATTTACAGTGCAGATGGTCATGATTTAAGAGGCGGGCCTCCACGTAGCTAAAATGCTAGCCAAATAAGTCCTGCATAATAGGTGCAGGACGTTCACTATCAGCACGATCTTCTAAAAAATCAAAAGTAAGTGGGCAGCGAGTGGGTTTTTTTGCTGCTTTGCGACGTTTTGGTGTTGTTGATACTAGGTCGATAAATGGTGTTTGGCTAACACGGATATAACCTGAAGCGCTTAATTTTTGTTCTGTTGTTTCAAAAAGGCTTAGTGGGTTGTCTATATTTTGTAAAGTAACAAGCTGCTTGCTCACTTTTAGCACGTTGTACATCACAAACTTGCTTGCGGTTTGTTTACCGTAAATTTCACCAGTATAAATAGCCACAATGCCTCCAACGCTTAATATGTGCGTATGGTATCTCTACAATTACTGAACCACAAGAATTTTCTGTAAGAAGAATCTTTGTATAATTTTCTATAGATTTCTTACATTCTATTTCCTACGTAAATTGATATGCGATTTAATGAGCTCAATCGCCTGATATCTAAATTTAGTGCCATCGGCATCTTTAATCCACATATGCAACAATCCGCCAAAGAACAGGTGAGTATCAAGTGCAAGTGCTCTGGGTGTCAGTTTGCTGGCTAATATATTTTGTGATTGTGCGCGCTCGTAAGCAATTTCAATTTTTTGAATTAAGCTTGAGCAGTTGTTTAATATTTGATGAAGCACCAATGCAAACTCATCTACGTATTCGCATTTGATCATCATGATTTCGTAGATTTCACGCATCTCAATATTGTCATTAAGCTCATGTATTGTATGGCATAGGCTTGCTTCAATTTGATCAAGGGGGTTTTGTGAGTTATCACTTGTGATCGCTAATGTGTCATCCATACGGTCAATCAGCGGTAGAAACACTTGCTCGCGAATTGCATGAAAAATTTCTGCTTTATTATTAAAGTGCCAGTACACAGCACCGCGAGTCACATTGGCTTGCGATGCAATATGTTCCAATGTAGATTTGCTAACGCCTCGTTCAAGAAATACAGCACGTGCTGCATTTACAATTTTTTGGCGAGTGAGTTCTGCATCTTCTTTGGTTTTTCTGACCATATTAATTCCACTGGTTAAAGCTAGATTAGCGAATATTTTAACATTTAGGCATTTACATACATTCCTGTTTGTATATAATATACATACAAATCTGTATGTAAGCAAGTGCAGATAGCTATTGTTTTAATAAAAACATAGAATAATTAATAAGTTATAAAAATAAACGTGGAGTTTTCAATGGTAACTAAGACTGCAAATCACAATCAACAGCATATTCGCATACAGTCTATAAACGGACAGAGCGCTCATGTTAAACGAACCATGGTTACATCTGGGATGATGTTAGCACTTATTGGTGTTCTCGCGATGTCTGTGCTTGCAGCTTGTGGTAAGCAGGAAAACGCTGCGCAGGCGCAGGGTATGCCGCCTATGCCGGTCAGTGTGGTCACTGTAGAGCCAACTAGTGTACCAATGAGCGCTGAAGCTGTTGCGCAAACAGAGGGTGCTAAAGAGGTGGAAATTAGACCACGTGTTGGTGGTATTTTGCTTAAAAAGCTATTTGAAGAGGGCGCACCAATAAAAGCTGGTCAAGCAATGTTCCTGATTGACCCTGTGCCATATCAAATTGCGTTATCAAATGCCAAAGCACAATTGGCACAACAAAAAGCAAGATTAGACCAAGCACAGCGTGAAGCTCAGCGTTTGCAAGCACTTGTTGCTACTCAATCAGTAAGTCAGCGTGAGGCAGATAATGCTCGTTCAGATAATGCATTAGCACTGGCAAGTTTGGCTCAGTATGAGTCTGCTGTGCGTGAGGCGGAGTTGAATTTATCTTACACGACGGTGACTTCACCTTTATCTGGAGTGGCTGGTCGGTTTGAGTTGTCTGAAGGTGCTTTAGTCAGTGCTAACACAAGTCTGTTAAGTACAGTGAGTCAGCTTAGTCCAATTTGGGTGAGATTTAGTTTGTCTGATGCTGAGTTAGCGCAGTTGGGTGGTCCGTTGACTCAAAAAGGTGTTAAGGATGTAAGACTGATTTTACCTAGTGGTGAAGAGTATTCAAAATCAGGTCAGTTGAACTTTGCTGCTAGTGGCATTGACCCACAATTAGGCACACAGTTATTGCGAGCGACTTTTGATAATGACGATAAACGCTTGCTTCCAGGACAGTTTGCTCGGATTAGAGTCATTACAGGGAAGAAAGATGGTGTATTTGTTGTACCACAAACAGCCGTGTTAAGTAGTGATCAGGGTAAGTTTGTTTATGTGGCCAATGATAAAAATATCGTGACGATTAAACCAATTGTTGCTGGTAATTGGGTTGGTAAGGATTGGGTAATCTTAAGTGGCCTAGAAACTGGTGATAAAGTAATCGTCGATAATATTATTAAATTGCGTCCTGGTGCACCAGTATCTCCGCATCCGTTAAGCGATCCTAGTGCAAGCCCTGCACTAAAAACCAATGAATCAGCTGGTTCTAAATAAGTTTATTACTAATAGCTATAACAACAGGCTTAATCGAGAATCTATATGAGTAAATTTTTTATTACGCGGCCTATTTTTGCGAGCGTATTGTCTATCATCATTGTGCTCGCAGGTTTAGCTGCGGCACTGAAGTTACCGATTGCGCAGTATCCGCAAATTGCACCGCCAACGGTATTAATTACAGCAACCTATCCTGGTGCAAGTGCTGAAACACTATCTAAAACAGTGGCTGCCCCAATTGAAGAGCAATTAAGTGGTGTTGAGGGCTTGTTATATTTCAACTCTAGTGCTGACTCTAGTGGCACTTTGACCATTACTGCTACGTTTGAAGTTGGCACTGATGTAAATCAGGCTACTTTTAACGTCAGTAATCGGGTGAACATTGCTTTACCACGTTTACCTGATGAAGTGAGAAGGACTGGTTTAGTTGTCCAGAAAAGGTCTAACGATATCTTGCTGGTTGTGATGCTGACAGATAAGCAGAAAAAGTATGACACTTTATTTTTAAGTAACTACGCTACATTGAACGTGCTTGATGAAATTAAGCGTATAAAAGGTGTTGGCGACGCTACAATCTTTGGTGCGCAAGATTACTCAATGCGTATCTGGTTACGTCCTGATCGTATGGCGCAATTAGGGGTAACCACCACTGATATTGCTAACGCGATTCGATCACAAAATGCGCAATATGCTGCCGGTAAAATTGGTCAGGATCCATCACCATCTAATCAGCAATTAGTGTATACCGTGACAGCAAAAGGTCGCTTAATTGACCCTGCTGAATTCGGCAATATCATTATTCGTGCTGATGGTCAGCGTGGTGTGCTTCATTTAAAAGACGTCGCACGTATCGAGCTTGGTTCGCAGAGCTATAACGTTCGCACAACTTTGGATGGTACACCTGGTGTAGGTATCCCTATTTTCTTGCAATCTGGTGCGAACGCATTAGATACGGCAGAAGCAGTTAAAGCACAAATGAAGGAATTGAAAGAACGTTTCCCAGAAGGTATTGATTGGGAAGTACCTTATGACACCAGTGACTTTGTAAAAGCATCTATTTTAGAAGTGCTAAAAACATTGGGTGAAGCGATGGTGCTCGTTGTGCTGGTTGTGTTCTTGTTCTTACAAAGCTGGCGCGCGACATTAATTCCTATCATCGCAGTGCCTATTTCGCTAATTGGTACATTTGCTGGTTTATGGTTGTTTGGTTTCTCAATTAACACGCTGACATTGTTTGCGATGGTGTTATCTATTGGTATTGTGGTCGATGATGCGATTGTAGTGTTAGAAAACGTAGAGCGGCTAATGGAAGAAGAAAAGCTGTCGCCAATCAAAGCTGCTGTGAAATCAATGGAGCAAGTGTCGGCGGCTGTTGTCGCGATTGTGCTCGTGCTGTGTGCGGTATTTATCCCTGTTGCTTTCTTGGGTGGTATTGCAGGTGAAATGTACAGGCAGTTTGCAGTGACAGTTGCTGTAGCTGTTGTGATTTCGGGCGTTGTTGCATTGACGTTAACACCTGCATTGTGTGCAGTTCTATTAAAGAAAACACACGGAGAGTCGGCGTTCTTTAAAGCGTTTAACCGTACTTTTTTACGTTTTACACATGTATATACATCAACAGTCAATTTAACCTTACATCATAAAATAATCGGCACTGTTGTGTTCGCTGCGATTATTGCGTTAGTGGCTGTACTGTTAAAAGTGATTCCAGGAAGCTTTGTACCACCCGAAGATCAGGGTTATGTGATATCAGCTGTCATTATGCCGGATGGTGCTACCTTAGGACGTACAAGTAAAACGACTGAAAATGTAAGGGCCGCGATTGCTCAAGATCCTGCGGTTGCACATGAGTTTGCTGTGAATGGTTTCGATTTGATCGGTGGCGGTAACAAAACCAGTGCGGCTACTATGTTTGTACGTTTAAAAGATTGGTCTGAACGTGAGACGACCGCTGATGACATTGTGCAAAAGTTGTTTGGCATTGGTATGCAACAACCGGATGGGATGGCGATTGCATTTAATCCACCAGCGATTCGTGGTTTAGGCAGTTCCGGTGGTTTTGAGTTGTATGTGCAGACACGTGGTGACTCTGATCCCGCACGTTTGGCTGCTGTGGTAAATAACTTGATTGAGGCGCTTAAAAAAGAGCCAAGGTTGACTGAAATTAATACATTCTTTAGACCAACCGTACCACAGCTATTTTTAGAAGTGGATGAGGCTAAAGCTATTTCTCAGGGGGTGCCGGTATCAAGTATCTACGATACTTTGCAAAGTACGATGGGGTCTTTGTATGTCAATGACTTTAATAAGTCTGGCCGTACTTACCGTGTGCAATTGCAAGCCGAAGCAGACTACCGTATGAAAGCAGAGGACTTAGGTAAGGTTTATGTACGTTCTGATAAAGGCTTAATGGTGCCGTTATCTGCACTAAGTAAAGTGAACTACATTGTTGGTGCCGAGCAGTTAGAGCGCTACAACGGTTTGCTATCAGCTAAAGTATTAGGTAAAGGTGCGTCAGGCGTGAGCTCTGGTGATGCCATTGAAATGGTTGAAAAGATTGCTGAAGCAAACCTGCCGGATGGCTATCAAATTGCTTGGACAGGACAAGCGTACCAAGAAAAAAGAACAGGATCAGCCGCAGTGTTTGCGTTTGGTTTTGCCATCATTATGGTGTTCTTGATATTGGCGGCACAATTTGAAACTTGGGCCTTACCACTTGCTGTGATCATGGCGGTGCCATTTGCCTTAGCTGGTGCTTTGTTGTCTGTGTTGTTGAGAGGTATGCCAAATGACATTTACTTCCAGATTGGCTTAATTACATTGGTTGGGTTGGCGGCTAAAAACGCGATTCTGATTGTGGAGTTTGCAAGCCAGAAAATGGAAGAGGGTATGCCGATTGCAGAGGCTGCACTTGAAGCTGCCAGGTTACGTTTTAGACCGATTGTGATGACTTCAATGGCGTTTGTGTTAGGTATCGTGCCATTGGTGATTGCAACTGGTGCTGGTGCTGCGGCTCGACAATCAATGGGTACAGGTGTGTTTGGTGGTATGTTGCTAGCGACCTTTGTAGCGACTATTTTTATTCCATTGTTCTTTACATGGTTAAGTAATAAAAACGTGCATAGAAAACACCATGAAGTACCTGACGACGAGCCAGTAGTTGTGACTTCAGTAGATACCGATAATAAAGGTGCTGTATGAAACAGAAAAAAAATAATTTTTTAATTAAACCAGCTTTTTATTTGGTTGGTAGTTTGGTGCTGTCTGGGTGCCAATCTCTAGTGTGGCCAGATTACTTAAGGCCAAAGGTCGATATGCCAGATCGGTATGTTGAGATAAGCCAAGACGCGGCAAAGAATCAAATTGCTAAGGACTGGTGGACACTGTATCAAGATGAAACACTGAACACATTAATAGCCAGTGCTTTGAAACACAACACTGATATTAAAGTTGCTGTCGCCAATATTGAGCAGGCGGATGCTGTGATGAAAGAAGCCGGCACTTTGTTGTTTCCTACCGTTGCTTTAGACGCTGGTGGAACACGCTCACGCGTGACGGAGGCTGGTGCATTCCCAGTGTTTGGCGATAATCCTCGAGAGAGCTATAACTTTAAGTTTGGTACTAATTTTGAGCTGGATTTTTGGGGTAAGTTGAGTCGAACTAAAGAGTCAGCTAGAGCATCAGCTTTATCAAGCCGTTATGCAAAAGACACTGTTGAGCTGTCACTAACTGGCTTGGTAGCGAACCAGTATCTGTCGTTGCGAAGTTTGGAAAAGCAAATTCAGATTGCAGAGCAAAATTTAGTCAGTCGAGACGAGAATCTAGCGCTAACAAAACGTCGTTTAGAAGGTGGAATCGTTTCAGCTTTAGATGTTTATCAAGCTGAAGTGGCTAGTGCCAATTTACGTGCACAGATTTCCGATTTAAAACGGTTGCAATCATTAAGTCTAAATCAGCTAGCGTTATTAACTGGTGATATGGATTTAGCTGTCCGTGGATTAGAGCAGGCTCAAGCAGATATGATGGCTTTGCCGATACCACCAGTACCACCAATCGGCTTACCTTCTAGTTTGTTAGAATCACGTCCTGATGTACGCCAGGCTGAAGCACAAATGGTGGCAGCTAACGCCAACATTGCTGTGGCGAAAGCGGCTTTGTATCCAAGTATTTCGCTCACTGCATCTTGGGGTGGAGAAAGCCTTGAGTTGCAGGATGTGTTGAAATCAGCAGCGCGCATTTGGACGGGTGGGCTTAGTTTGAACTTACCTATTTTTAATGGCGGAAGGCTGAATGCTAGAGTCGACCAAGAGGCTGCTAAACAGAAAAAAACACTGGCAACTTATGAGCGTACGATTCAAACTGCTTTTACAGAAGTGAATGATGCATTAATCAACTTGCGCCAACAAACACAGCGCGAACAGTCTCTGTTAACTAGCCAAGATTCTGCCAAGAAAATGTTGGCTTTGTCTGAAAATAGATACCAGTCTGGCTACTCGGCTTATATTGAAGTATTGGATGCGCAGCGCACATACAATGAGGCTAGTTTGGCTTTTGTTCAAGCTCGTCAGGCAAGATTGAGTGCATCGGTTGATTTGTTTAAGGTATTAGGTGGCGGATGGCAAGCTGCCGAAGTTAAGTAATGAGTGAAGCGGTGCTTTTAATTATTTGCTAATGTCTGTAGTAAAGGTAACGCGTACCCAGTTACCATGACGTTCGAAAGATTTAGTGAATCTTAAAAGTATCTCTTCACCCAATATTTGTACTTTGAAAATATCATTCTTGTTGTATTGGAGCTTTGGAATGATCAGTGTCTCTTGTTTAGACAATGATTGTTCCTTAGGCAAGAAAATACAGGTGAAGTTACTCGGGTCAGTGCCAAAGCTACTATCTAGAAAGCTACTTGTGTCAGCAAACACTGTGTTAGCGAAGTAGTTGTCTTGAACAGTAGATTCACCAATTGACATAGCAACCTTAGGTGTTTTTAATCCCATATTTTCTGCTTGAGAGTAAAAACCAATATTGCTTAATAGCTCTACACCTAAGTGCAACTCTCCATGTGCAATAGGTCTGATATTCTTAATAATACCTAACCTGGTTCTGTTTCTGAGTTCTTTCGTTGAAATGCCGATTAACATACCCAAGCTCACCTCGTGGGGGTGTCTGCTAACGTGTAAACCTAACCCTCTATTGGATTGATCGATGATGCTTGAGTGATCCGTGCTTAAATCCATGTAGATGATATTGGGTTCATTACGATTGATGTTGTGAGATGCTAATCGTTCTTCAAATGACTTTTCGCCTAAGTAACCACGTTCACCACGTTGCATTTTAATATTCTCAACCTGTTTGAGCTGCTCACAAACCTCTTTAAAACCGAATGTTGTTGTTGCGCTAGATGCAGCTCGATTGCGGTCTTCTGATCTGCGTTGGCGGTTATAATCAACGCGTGACCACTCAGTATTGAGTATTTCAAATGTTGTAAATGCGTCTTTATGAGAAACTAACTCTTTCATAAAAGGTTGCTTAGGCGAGATGTTGAATTCAATCAGGGACATGCAAAGTTCTATTTTTGAAATAACACTATCAAAATCCCAATAACGATATGTGCTTGCGGGCTTGAAAGTGCGGATGCGCTTTGCAGGTTTGTTACTGGTGGTGTCAACATAGAAAAGATGTTGTTGTTGATCAAATACTTTATCTACCGTAGTTTTTGATGTCCAAATGGACAGCATTTTGCACACTAATTCTATCTGTTCACATTTTAAGCTTAAGCCCTCTAATGAACCCAGCATGCAAACTTGTATGTAAGCATTAGATATCGAAATCGGCTCAAGGTCTGCATAAGGTTGAATTTTAGCGTTTAAAAGTGATATGTTTTCTGCCAATAAATATAGCTGAGATATCTGTAGCCACACATTTGCTGGTGCACTTTGATAATTGTAATAACGCCACTTAACCATTTGCGTTGCATTTCTAATCGCCCGCGCTAATAAAACATGAATATGCTTTTGGTATTGATCATAAAAGTGATCAATGAGTGAAAAGTAAATTAAGAATAACTGACGATGGTAAAAGAACACGGCATTAGAGACGCGCTCTTCCAGCTCAACGCTGATATGTTCGATATGAATAAAGTGTGTTGTGATTCTTTCGACAATAATGTGTGTATTTTCGTCGATTGTAAAAAGTGCTTCCAAGTTGGCTGGATTGTTAAAAGCGTTTGTTTTGAATTCATCCCCTAATTTTGCAGTCGCGAACTCAATAGCAGAGAGGTCGTCCATGCCTTTGATTTGACTCATCCAGTCCATAGATGTTTTCATCTTCGGTGTTGATGTGTTCTTGAATAAATTTTGGAGAAATGCCATTTTTAACTACGTTCTTTCACTAGGTATATTACTTACAGCAAATAATGTGCCAGTTTATTTGCTGTAAGGTAAGTAGCTCTGTAATGTGTTGAGCATGGCTTCACCAATTAATGCCTAGCTTGTTTGGACTATTAATCTATTTTTAATTTTTTAGACTCCATGTGACCATGATAAAATATTGTTCTAAATAATATAGATATTAAAAATCAACAGATATGACAGTTCGCACACGTTTTGCCCCTAGTCCAACAGGTTTTCTTCACATCGGCGGTGCGCGTACCGCTTTATTCTCATGGGCTTTTGCTAAGAAGCACAAGGGTGACTTTATTCTGCGCATCGAAGATACCGATGTTGCGCGTAGTACACCCGAGGCTGTGCAGGCAATTCTTGATGGTATGGGCTGGCTGGGTTTAGATTATAACGAAGGCCCTTTTTATCAAATGCAGCGTATGGATCGCTATAAAGAAGTGATTCAAAAAATGCTGGATGAAGGCAGTGCTTACTATTGTTATTGCAGTAAAGAAGAGCTAGAAGCGTTACGTGAGATGCAAATGCAACAAGGTATTAAACCACGCTATGATGGACGCTGGCGTCCAGAAGCGGGTAAGGTGCTGCCAACACCACCGCAAGATATTCCTGCTGTCATTCGCTTTAAGAACCCAAAAGACGGTCATGTGGTGTGGAATGATTTGGTAAAAGGTGAAATTAGTATCGCAAACCAAGAGCTAGATGATTTAATCATCGCACGCGCTGATGGAACACCCACCTATAATTTTTGTGTTGTGGTTGATGATTGGGAGATGGGGATTACACAAGTGATTCGAGGTGACGATCATGTAAATAATACGCCACGCCAAATCAATATGCTAAAAGCCCTTGGTGCAACCATTCCTCAATATGCGCATTTGTCAATGATTTTGGGTGATGACGGTCAGAAGCTGTCCAAACGTCATGGGGCTGTGAGTGTAATGCAGTACGATGATGAAGGATATTTGCCTGAAGCTGTGCTTAATTATTTAGCGCGCCTAGGCTGGAGTCATGGTGATGAAGAGATTTTTAGTATGCAACGGTTTTGTGAATGGTTTGATTTAGACCACATCACACCGTCTGCTGCACAATTTAATACCGAAAAACTTAGATGGCTCAATGCACACTATATTAAACAGGCTAGTTCTGATTACTTAGTGAACGATGTGACTAAGCGCCTTGTTAAATTAGGTGTGCAGGTCACGGCAACACCTAACTTAGCAGCTGTGATTGACCTATACAAGGAACGTGCGCATACCTTGAACGAGTTAGCTAATAGTATCGCTTATTTTTATCAGAAACCATTGGTTGATCAAGTAGCTGCTGAGAAACATTTAACGGCAGAAATTAAACCAGCTATGCAAAAGCTAACGGAGGCGCTCTCTAAGGTAGAGTGGCAGGCAGAGGCTATTCACCATGTGTTAAATGATGTGGTCACTGAGTTTCAATTGAAGTTTCCGAAAGTGGCAATGCCGTTACGTGTCATGTTAACGGGTATTGCACAGTCTCCAAGTATTGATCAGGTCATGGTTTTACTTGGTAGAGATGAGGTAATGATGCGAATTGATGACGCTAAATTTTAAATTTAATTAAATTAAAGAACGAATTTGGTTGTTCTATATCTTAACGAGAGTAAGATATTTGTATATGGCCTAAATAGCCGTTAGTGGTTAATTTTATTTAACTCCAAACAATAGGAGACATCATGAATCAAAAAGGGCAAATGTTACAAGACCCATTTCTCAATGCGCTACGTAAAGAACATGTGGCAGTATCTATTTATCTCGTGAATGGTATCAAGTTGCAAGGTCAAGTGGATTCGTTTGATCAATACGTTATTCTGCTTAAAAACACTGTGACGCAAATGGTATATAAACATGCAATTTCAACGATTGTACCTGCGCGTGCAGTCAATATTAGTTTGTCTGAAGGTGATGATTAAGCGTTGAAAGATTTATTTGAAAGGCCAAGCGGTGGCGAGGCCGCCATATTAGTAAGTGTTAATTTTGGCGAAAACGACTACGAAGAAAGTTTAGAAGAGCTTCGTCAGTTGAGTTTAAGTGCAGGGCTTGCTGTGCTAGGGAAAGTGGAGGGTAAACGCTCTACTCCTGACGCTAAATTATTCATTGGCAGTGGTAAAGCTGATGAGTTGGCGCAAATGATGCGAGTGACTGAGTCTAATATTGCCGTCTTTAATCATGATCTCACACCGTCACAACAACGTAATCTAGAGCGCTTGTTGCAAGCGCGTGTTGTGGATAGAACTGGGTTAATTTTAGATATATTTAGTCAAAGAGCCCAGACGCATGAGGGTAAGCTGCAGGTTGAGCTTGCTCAGCTTGAGCATCTATCAACAAGGTTGGTGCGTGGTTGGACTCACTTGGAGCGTCAAAAGGGTGGTATTGGCGTTCGTGGCGGTCCTGGCGAAACTCAACTTGAGCTAGATCGTCGCATGTTACGCGTGCGCGTTAAACAATTACGTGAAAAGTTGCTAAAGTTAAAAGCGCAACGAGGTATGCAACGTAGGGCACGTAAGCGCTCCAATGTGATGACTGTCTCTTTGGTAGGCTACACCAATGCAGGAAAATCTACCATTTTTAATCGGCTCACTAAGGCTAATATTTATGCTGCAGATCAGCTTTTTGCGACGCTAGATACAACAACACATAAGCTTTATATTCCTGATTGTGGTTCAGTAGTGCTTTCGGACACGGTTGGATTCATTAAACATTTGCCACATGCATTAGTTGAAGCCTTCGGCGCAACCTTGGAAGAGGCTGTGCAGGCTGATTTGCTATTACATATCGTAGATACTGCTAGTACCAATCGTGATGAGCAGATTACGCAAGTGAATAAGGTGTTAAATGAAATTGGGGCCTCTGATGTGCCACAGATTCTGGTATATAACCAAATCGACCGTGTAGGTCTAGAGCCTGCTGTGGACCGTGATGAATATGGTAGAATTACGAGCCTTCACGTTTCGGCAAAAACGGGCGAAGGGCTTGAGTTTCTGAGATTGGCGATGGCTGAGCATTACCAGTATTTACAAAAGCAAAGTACTGAAGAAAGTGCCTTTGCTTAAGTGTTAAGTAAGTTGTGCAATATATTTGATGTGCTTGGTTTTTAATAGTATTGCTTAAATTAAAATTTAGGCTTAAACCAAAATTTAAAGTAATTCAATTTTTAGTGTTGGAGTGATGAATGATTAAATTCCCTGGCTGGAGACAGCAAAATAATGAAGGGCCACCTGACCTTGATGAAGTGATGCGTGATTTAAGCCGCAAGATTAATGCGATGTTTGGAAAAAACGGTGGTAATCAATCAAACTCTCAGCCAAAACGTCCGTCTTCAGGGGACATTAATTTGCCAATCGTACCGATTATGGGGCTCGTTTTGCTTATTTGGCTTGGTTCTGGATTCTATATTGTGGACCAAGGTTCTACTGGTGTAGTCACCCGTTTTGGTAAAGCGTTGGATGAAACAACAGAGCCTGGCCCTCGTTGGCACTTACCTTATCCAATTGAGACTGTAGAAGTCGTCAATATGGGGCAAGTGCGTAGGCTTGAAGTTGGCTACAGAAGTAGTGCAGAAGGCTCTGGTGGTGGAAAGACCAAATTGCCTAAAGAGGCTTTAATGCTGACGGAAGATGAAAACATTATTGATCTGCAATTTGCAGTGCAATATAACTTGAACAATGCCAAGTATTATCTGTTTAATAATCGCTCAACAGATACCGCTGTTATGTCTGCAGCAGAGTCTGCGATTCGCGAAGTGGTCGGTAAAAATAAATTGGATGATCTATTGCAAAAAGGCTTGGCTGATACTTCTGAGCGTATGCAACTTATCCTTGATAGCTATAAAACTGGTGTAAAAATTATCAGTGTATCGCTACAAAGTGCTCAACCACCAGAGCAAGTGCAAGAAGCTTTTGAAGACGTTAACCGTGCAAACCAAGATAACCAACGTCAAATTAACGAAGGTCAGGCATATGCTAACGATGTGATTCCAAAGGCACGTGGTACGGCTTCACGTCTGCTATCTGAGGCAGCTGGCTATAAGTTAAAAGTTGAAAGTGAAGCTAGAGGTAATGCTAGTCGATTCGATCAGATTTTAGCGCAATACAATAATGCACCAGAAGTGACACGTCAGCGTTTGTATTTAGATGCGCAAGAGCAGATTTTATCCAATACAAGTAAGGTGATTGTTGATCAAAAAGCAGGTAATAGCTTGTTGTATTTACCATTAGATAAACTCATCAATGCGACTGGTACGTCTAACGCCCCTCAGTCTCAATCCGTACAGTCATTAAATCCGCAAACTGAATCAGGCGCAGCCTTTGACTCAGCAGCAGCTACTACAGAGCGCTCGAGAGAAGCTTTTCGCAGCCGAGATAGAGAAAGTAGATAAGGAAAAATAATGAACAAGGCAAAAAATATAATAATTCTAGTGGTTGTTGGGTTGATGTTGTTATCGACCTCTGCCTTCACAGTGAATCAAACCCAGTATGTCATTGTGCAAAGACTAGGTGAGATCGTATCCGTCAATAAAGAGCCTGGTCTTTATTTTAAAGTACCGTTTGTGGATAACCTTAAATACTTTGATAACCGTATTTTGACGTTGGATTGGGAGCAGCCGGCAAAGTTTATTACTAGCGAAAACAAATACATGATGGTGGATTCGTTTGTAAAATGGCGCATTGTTGATCCTGTCAAATATTATGTATCCATTAAAGAGGGTGGCGAAGCCGCTGCAGAAGATAGGCTTTCTAAAGTGGTGAATGCTGTATTGCGTACAGAGTTTGGTAAACGTACGGTACGTGACGTGATTGCTGGCGAACGCGGTGCAGTGATGGATAACCTTCGTAAGACTGCAGATGCTGAAGCGCGTCAAATGGGTATTGCAGTGGTTGATGTACGATTAAAACGTGTTGATTATGCGGAAGAAATCAGTAAATCTGTATTTGACCGTATGATTGCAGAACGTAAGCGCCTAGCAAATCAACTACGTTCAGAAGGTGCTGCTGCCTCTGAAAAAATTCGTGCAGATGCTGACAAACAGCGCGAGGTAATTATCGCTGAGGCTTATCGAGAAGCACAAAAGACGAAGGGTGAGGGTGACGCTAAAGCTGGTGAAATTTATAATCAGTCTTATAGCCGTAATCCAGAGTTCTACGCGTTTTATCGCAGCCAAGAAGCTTACAAAAACAGCTTCAAGAGTAAGAGTGATGTAATGGTGCTGGATCCGAATTCAGATTTCTTTAAATACATGCGTAGTCCAAACAGAAAATAGTAGGTTGCTGTGGGCGACTATTTGTTAGCTGCTTTAGGGTTGATGCTGGTACTTGAGGGGTTGCTTCCGATGCTGATGCCTCAAGTCTGGCGAGAAACCTTTATAAAAATGGTGACATTAAAAGATGGGCAACTCCGCTTCGTTGGTTTGATATCTATCGTTGGTGGTTTGCTCTTAATTTTTTTAAGTAAATGATTGATAAATATGCGTAATTGGTTGTTACCTGAATATATTGAAGATGTGTTGCCTGCAGAGGCTATGCGAATTGAAGTCTTACGCCGTAAGTTGCTAGACTTGTTTAAAGTGCATGGTTACCAGTATGTGATTCCGCCGATGTTAGAGTACATGGAGTCTTTAATTACGGGTGTGGGTCATGATTTAGATTTAGCTACCTTTAAAGTCGTTGATCAGTTAACAGGTCGACTCATGGGTGTACGTGCAGACATGACGCCACAGGCTGCCAGAATTGATGCACACCTTTTGAATCATCAAGGTGTAACGCGCTTGTGTTATGCAGGAAGCGTATTGCGCACTAAACCTGATGGGTTAGCGTTGACCCGTGAACCATTGCAAATTGGTGCGGAGTTGTATGGTCATGCTGGCATCGAAAGCGATATCCAGATTCAACGTTTGTTGATTAAAGCATTACAGGCGATAGGTATTGATGAGATTCATCTTGATTTTAGCCATGTTAATGTATTTGGTAGCTTAATTGAGACGAGTCAGGTAGATCCGCAGTTAGAGCAGGATTTATACGCTGCGTTACAAAGTAAAGATCAGCCTGCAGTAGCATCCTTGACTAAAGCCTTAGATCACACGACCAGAGAAGCACTATTAAACTTAACAGAGCTTAATGGTGATAAGGCGATTTTAGCTAAAGCATTTAATGTGTTGCCTGCAACACCAGCCATTAAAAAAGCGTTAGATAGTTTGCAGCAAGTCAGTCATGCGATTGATCAACTAGGTGCTAGTGTTAGTTTCGATTTGAGCGAGTTGCGTGGCTACCACTATCATAGCGGTATTGTATTTGCTGCATATGCACAAGGTTATAAAGGCCCGTTGGCATTGGGTGGTCGTTATGATGAGGTTGGACAATCTTTCGGGCGCGCTCGTCCAGCGACAGGATTCAGCCTTGATTTACGTGGTGTGGTGAGTGCTTTACCGCCAGCTAAATCTGACATGGCAATTTATGCACCAGCTTCAGATGATGGAGCACTTGCAAATAAAATTGAAAGTCTGAGAAGCGAAGGTCATGTTGTGATTGAAGCGTTAGCTGGGGCAGATGTTGATTTGGCTGAACTGAATTGTAATCGTAAGCTTGAGCATTACAACTCAGGCTGGCATGTTGTTGATGTGGTGAAAAGCTAGAAATTGCACAAGGGATATTCTTGTGCAGTACTATTATTCTAAAAAATTAATATTTAATCAAAGTAAACGTTATGGCAAATAAAGCAGCAAAAAATGTAGTCGTCATTGGCACTCAGTGGGGCGACGAGGGTAAGGGGAAGATTGTTGATTGGTTAACGGATCATGCGCAAGGTGTTGTGCGTTTTCAAGGTGGTCATAACGCAGGACATACTTTAGTGGTTGGGCAAGGTGATGCTCAACGTATCTATAAGCTTAACCTTGTGCCTTCTGGCATCGTACGTGCAGGGGTTAATTGCTATATTGGTAACGGCGTAGTTTTAGATGCCGGACATTTACTCAAGGAAATTGATGCGTTAGAAAAAGATGGTCTAGAAGTGACTAATCGCCTAAAGGTGAGTTCTGGCTGTCCATTGATTATGAGCCATCATGTGGCTGTAGATGTTGCGCGTGAAGCTAAACGTAGTGCAGATAAAAAGATTGGCACCACAGGTAAGGGAATTGGCCCAACATACGAAGATAAAGTGGCACGTCGCGCTTTACGTGTATATGACTTGTTTTATCCTGAGCGTTTTTCAGAAAAATTGCGCGAAGTCATGGATTACCATAACTTTGTGCTAACAAATTACCTTGATGCTAAACCCGTTGATTTTAATCAACAATATGATGCAAGTATGCAGCATGCGATTGCACTAAAACCGATGATTGCTGATGTGTCAGCAGAAATTTATACGGCTAATGCAAAGGGTGAAAATCTATTATTTGAGGGTGCACAAGGCACCTTGTTAGATATCGACCACGGTACTTACCCGTATGTAACGTCAAGTAATTGTATTGCAGGGCAGGCATCTGCAGGAACAGGCGTTGGCGCGAATATGTTGCATTATGTATTGGGCATCACTAAGGCTTACACAACACGTGTAGGTGGTGGCCCTTTCCCTAGTGAGCTAGATATCGAAACACAGGGACTACCTGGCTACCAAATGTCGAATAAAGGTCAAGAGATTGGCACTGTGACTAAACGTAAACGTCGTTGTGGCTGGTTTGATGCTGCTGCGTTGCGTCGCTCTGCCATGATTAACGGCTTAACCGGTTTGTGTATCACAAAATTAGATGTGTTAGATGGTATCAAAGAGCTTAATATCTGCACAGGTTATGAACTAGACGGTAAAAAAATTGATTTATTACCAATTGGTGCGGACGATGTTGCTGGATGTAAACCGATTTATGAAACTGTTCCAGGCTGGACAGAAACCACTTTTGGTGTAAAAACATGGGATGGTTTACCTAAGAATGCACAAAACTACCTGAAACGCTTAGAAGCATTATGTGGCGTGCCGATTGCCATCGTTTCTACAGGCCCTGAACGTGACGAAACAATTGTTATTGAGCATCCTTTTGCTTAATAAGTGATTGTTGATGTGAATGCATTTAAAGTTATTAGCATCATATTTACACAATAAAAGCTGAAATTAATCAGTACGCCAGATGATCTTTGTAATTGCTTTTGCAAAGAAGTAGTCTGGTGTTTTTTTCTTGTGTAATGATTGTTATGTGTTTTTCAAAGTATATGTTTGGTTAAAAATGATAGATAAGAAAAGTCAACGTTTGGCGTGGGCAATTACAGGCTCTGGCCACTATTTGCGTGAGTCAATTGCAATTTTAAACACATTGGAAAACGTTGATGTTTTTCTAAGTAGGGCAGGGGCTGAAATTATTCAGCAATATGGATTTCACCAGGAATTAAATGCTGCAGGTCATCGTATTTTTCAGGATAAAACAGCGAGTAGCGTGCCTGTTGAATTGTTTTATCAGGGTAAATATCATGGCTTAGTGATAGCGCCAGCAACTTCAAACACCATTGCTAAAATGGCTTATGGTTTTTCTGATAGTTTAGTCACTAACTTATACGCGCAAGCAGGAAAAACGCGTGTGCCTAGTATTGTCTTTGCATGCGATACAGCGCCAGAGCTTGAGTCAGAAGCACCACGAGACAACGTTGTGAAAGTTTATCCACGTAAGATTGATTTAGACAATATTACAAAACTTAAATCGTTTGAAATGACCAATGTTGTTGAAAGCATGGACAGCTTAAGCAAGTGTATTCAACAGCATTTGCAGCAGACGTTGTGCACTGACTAGCATGACAAAGAATCTACTTTTTTTAACGGGTAAGCTTGCCGAAAAAAGTCTGAACAAAGTACTAAGTGAAGTGCAAAGTAATCCAAAAACGCCGCCTTTTAAGTATCGTGTAGAGCAGATCGGGGTGTCCGTAGCTGCGTTAATGACTCCAGATTTAATTGCACGTAGAGTCAAAGAAACTGGCGATGCTGATAAAGTAATTGTGCCAGGCTTGTGTCAAGGTGATTTGACAATGCTTGAGGCTAAATACGGCGTTCCTGTAGAGCGAGGTCCTGCAGATTTAAAAGACCTGCCGCAATATTTTGGTCATCAAGGCATAGTGCCAGATTTAAGCCAATATCAAGTAAAAATATTCGCTGAGATTGTAGACGCACCGTATTTAAGTGTTGAAGGTGTCTTACAAAAAGCGCTGCAATATCAGTCACAGGGTGCAAATGTCATTGATCTTGGCTGTTTGCCAGCAGTGCCTTTTCCACACTTGGCAGAAACCATTCGGACATTAAAGCAGCAAGGATTGAATGTAAGTGTTGATTCGCTAAATACAGATGACTTACTCACAGCAGGGCATGCTGGTGCTGATTATCTGTTAAGTCTCACTGAAAAAACACTTTGGATCGCGCAAGAGGTTGCTTCTACACCAATCTTGATTCCAGCAAAGCCGCATAGCTTACCTTCGTTGTATCGTGCGATAGATGCATGTATTAAACTAGGTAAACCTTTTATTGCTGATGCAATTCTTGACCCTATACACTTTGGATTAACTGATTCGATTGTTCGCTACCATCAGCTCCGTAAGAAGTATCCTGATATAGAGATCATGATGGGCATCGGTAATCTCACTGAACTAACCGATGCTGACACGACAGGAATTAATGCACTTTTATTTGGGATGATTAGTGAGCTTAATGTGAGTGCCGTGCTTGCAACCTCAGTAAGCCCTCACGCAATCAATGCAATTGCAGAAGCTGATATTGCCAGACGTACTATGTATGCTGCCAAACGTGATGATCGGTTGCCGCGCGGCTACAGTAATCGTTTGCTAGGACTACATGATAGACGTCCGTTTACCTACAGTGCAGACGAGATTAAAGAGATTGCATCACAAATCAAAGACCCTAGCTTTCGTATTCAGGTGAGTGAGCAGGGGCTACATGTTTACAACAGAGATGGTATCTACGATGCGCTTGATCCCTTTGTGCTGTATCCGGATTTAAAAGTAGATGACGATGCTTCGCATGCTTTTTATCTAGGCGTTGAGTTGGCTCGCGCACAAATCGCATGGCAGTTGGGTAAACGCTACGTGCAAGATCAGGAGTTAGACTGGGGTATTAATCCTAAGCGTACCGATGTTGACGGTAAGGTAGCGCATCGTGAGGCTTCAATTAAAGAAAAGCGTGCCAAAAAAAATGTTTAGAGAATTTGCGTGGAAATAGTAGTGACAGCAAATGTAACTACACTCGCAATCAAAAATGAAAGTTTAAAAATATGATTTATGAAACCATCATTAGCTCTATAGATATGCAAGGCGTTGCTCATGTCACGCCGTTTGGTATACGAATGCAAGATGGATTAGTTGTGATTTCTCCATTTAAACCATCGACAACTTTATCGAATATATTAGCGACTGGGTACGCAGTGGTTAATTTAACAGATGATGTTCGTGAGTTTGCTGCAGCGTTAACTTCAAGGTCTGTTGGCAGTCTAGTTGCAGCTACTCAAGTTCATGGCGTTAGGCTCTCTGAAGTATTGGCGCATAAGGAACTTAAGTTAGTGAAGTTTGAGGATGATGATGTACGCCCACAACTTTTTCTAGAAGTAGTGCATGAAGAATATCATCAGCCTTTTCAAGGCTTTAACCGAGCGCAAGCCGCAGTGATTGAGCTTGCGGTTTTAGTCAGCCGATTAAAAAGATTACCATTAGAGAAAATTTGCCAAGAAATGGATTATTTAACCATTGCCATTGAAAAAACAGCAGGGCCACGAGAGCTGGAAGCATGGGGATGGTTAATTGAGATGGTGGAAAATCATAAAGCAGCACTTAACTTTGAAAACTTAGCTTAAGAGAGTTTAGGTTAAGAAAATTAGGCTTAATTTATAAACAACATCGGTTTAAGAATTGCATTTGCATGACACAATTATTGATTAGCGTGACAGATATCAAAGAAGCACGGTTGGCGTTGACACACGGTGCTGATTTGATTGATCTAAAAGACCCCCGTCAAGGTGCATTAGGTGCGTTACCTATTGCCACTATCCAAGAGGTCGTTAGTTTTGTAAAAGCGCACAGAAACAATCCCCAGCAGTACACTAGTGCAACAGTTGGTGACTTACCGATGGAAGCGGATTTAATCTTTCAGCAGGTATTGGCTGTGGCCAGTACAAACGTAGATTTTGTAAAAGTTGGTTTTTTTGAATCAGAAGACTATCAGTCATGCTTAGTGGCTTTGAGTGAAAGTGCAAAAAAAGGAATCAAGTTAATCGCAGTTCTATTTGCAGAGATTCAGTATCCAGAGTATTTACTTGGACTTATTAAACATGCAGGTTTTTATGGTGTTATGTTAGATACCGCACAGAAAAATGGCGCTACTTTCATGGATTATTATACTGAAGAGCAAATGATGTCATTTTCAAGGCGAGTCAAAGATCATGCGATGGTTTTTGGGTTAGCAGGATCGCTCGGCATACAACATCTAGAAAAAGTGGTTGTCTATACCCCAACCTATATTGGTTTTAGAGGTGGGGTGAGCGTTGGTAATCAACGTAAGCTAAGTCTAGATGGAGACAAAATAAAAGTAATTCGTGAATTGTTGTAGATTTGTTGTATTTAAGCAACAAAAGTGGCTGAAAGCTAATGTCTACAATACATAGGAGGTTGCGTTATCTTCACTATATGGGTATTATCAGCTAAGTAAAAGATTCATTAACAAGGAGTAATAAGAATGAAAAAGAATATCTTGAATATCGCTGTTGCAGCGACATTAGGTTTGGCAGCATTTGCTGTGTCTGCAGAAGATATGTATCGTGGTGCTTGGTATGCAGTACCAGGTGTTAGCTACATGGATACAGACAGCGACCTAGAAGCTGATAACGGTGGTGGCGCATTCATCAAACTTGGTAAAGAATTGTCTGAGCATTGGGACATCCAAGGTGGTTTAGGTTATAACCGTGCAAGTGAAGATACCGGCATTGCTGGTGTTGGTGGCCGTTATAAACAAACGACATTAGGCGTTGATGCTTTATACATGTTTAGTCGTGATAAATTCCGTCCATTCTTGTTAGCAGGTTTAGGTGTAGCACGTAATGATGTTGACTACAGCCACGCGACAGCAGACGTTGATGCTAAAAAAACTTCATGGTTAGCAAATGTTGGTTTAGGTGCACAATATCTGTTTAACGATACATTTGGCTTACAAGCTGATGTTCGCCATCAATGGAGTCGTGCAAAAACAACGACAGATAGCGGTGCTTTTGACAGAGACACAAACACAATCGGTAATACACTATTAAGCTTAGGCGGTATTATTCGCTTTGGTGCGCCAGCTGTAATGCCAGTGGCGGCAGTTGAGCCTGAGCCAGCACCAGTTGCACCAGCACCAGTTGTAGCTGCTGCAGAACCTGCGCCAGCACCAGCATGTGTACCTGAATATGAAACAATCACAATTGAAGCTTCTAAATTGTTTGCTTTTGACGAAGCTAAATTAAAAGATACTAGCGTTTTAGACAACGAAGTCGTGCCTAAAATGAAAGAAAACAAAATTTTCGCAACTGTGAAAGTAACTGGACATACAGATAAGCTTGGTAGCGAAGCATACAACCAAAAGCTATCTGAAAAACGTGCTAACCAAGTGCGTGATTATTTGATTGGTCAAGGTATCGAAGCTGATCGTCTAATCGCTGTTGGTAAAGGTGAGTTGGTACCAGTGGTTGATTGTGAAGGTGTAAAAGGCCGTAAAGCATTAATTGAATGTTTAGCGCCAAACCGTCGTGTTGAGATTGAAGCAACACGCTCAATGGAAAAAGGTTGTAAATAATTTTTCTGGTTTTAAAAAGCCCCGCTCTGCGGGGCTTTTTAATTGGTAGAATGAGGTTCTATGACAAAACAAGAACAATTACCAACACTGGTAACTCATGTTGAACTGATGATTGAAGCACGTTGGGTTGTCCCTGTGGATTCAAGCAATAATTTGCATGAGTTTTACACTGTCGTCATTCATCATCAGGTGATTGTTGATGTACTGCCAACAACCCAAGCTCGAATTAGATATACAGCAACTGAGTCAGTCGTTTTAGATGATCATGTTTTAATTCCAGGCTTGATTAATGCGCATACGCATGCTGCGATGACATTAATGAGAGGGATTGCAGATGATCAGCCTTTAATGATTTGGTTGAATAATCATATTTGGCCTGCAGAGCGCGCTATCGTAACAGAGCGTTATGTTGAAGATGCATCTTTGCTTGCGTGTGCTGAAATGCTGAGTGGTGGTACAACTTGCTTTAATGATATGTATTTTTATCCGCAGGCAACTGCAGCAGCGGCTAGTAAAGCTGGTATTCGAGCACATTTGGGGTTAACTGTGCTTGAGTTTCCTACAAACTATGCCGCTGATGCCGATGATTATTTGCAAAAAGGATTTGAGGCGCATGATAGTTGGCGCAGTAATCCATTAATAAGTTCATCATTAGCGCCTCATGCACCTTATACGATATCAAACCAGACTTTTGAGAAGGTTTTGACCTATGCAGAGCAGTTGGGCTTAGGGATACATACGCATTTACACGAAACACGTGATGAGATAAGCCAGAGTGAGGCTAGCTATGGTGTGAGACCTATTCAACGAGTTGCAGATATCGGTTTGCTTGGGCCAGGTTTTATTGCTGCACATGGCGTACATTTGATGCCACATGAGATTGATATGTTAGCTGAGCATGGGTGTCATATTGCTCATTGCCCGGCTTCTAACTTGAAGTTAGGAAGTGGTATTGCGCCAATTAGTGCTTTATTAAAAAATAATGTCAACGTATGCATCGGGACAGATGGTGCTGCAAGTAATAATCGCCTTGATATGTTCAGTGAGATGCGCCTTGCTGCTTTATTATCAAAAGGTGTTACTGAGGACGCCTCAGTACTGCCTGCTCACCAAGCGCTTAAAATGGTGACCATTAACGCAGCAAGAGCAATCGGATTAGAGAATAAGGTTGGTAGTATTGAAATAGGTAAGCAGGCAGATTTAGTCGCTGTTAAATTAAGCGACTTTTCAATCTCACCTTGTTATGATCCTGTTTCGCATTTGGTTTACAGCTGTGGGCGTGAGCATGTCACCCATACTTGGGTGGCAGGTGAGTTGCGTTACAGTCATGGGACATACGCAAATATAGAACCAGTAGAGTTAAAGGAAATTATCCAAACATGGCAACCGAAGCTAAGACAATACAAACATTAAACGCCGATGTACTAGAGTTGCAGAAATTTGGCGAGCTTGCCCATAAGTGGTGGGATAAAAATAGCGAATTTAAACCTTTACATGAAATTAACCCACTACGCTTGAATTACATCGATAGTTTAGCTAGCTTGAGTGGTAAGCGTGTACTTGATGTAGGTTGTGGCGGTGGAATTTTGTCCGAATCTATGTATTTTAAAGGTGCTGATGTGACCGGGATAGATTTGGGTGAAAAAGCACTCAATGTGGCTAAATTGCATCAGTTAGAAAGCGGTGCAAAAGTAAGTTATATCCTTACTTCAGTAGAGCAGTTAGCGCTTGAGCAACCGGCAAGTTTTGATATCGTCACGTGTATGGAAATGTTAGAGCATGTGCCTGACCCAGCCTCTATTGTCGCTGCGTGTGCAAAACTAGTGAAACCTGGCGGCGCTGTCTTCTTTTCAACGATTAACCGTAATCCTAAAGCTTATTTATTTGCAGTGCTGGGTGCTGAGTATATATTGAACATGTTGCCAAAAGGTACGCATGATTACGCAAAATTTATTAAGCCATCAGAACTATCCAATTGGGTGAGGCAATCTGGTTTAACTGTTGCTGGTATGCGTGGTATGAGTTACCAACCTTTTACGCAGCATTATTCTTTAAGTAATGATGTATCTGTTAATTATTTAGTACACACAGAGCTTAGTGATTATCAGTCATGATTTTATTTGATTTAGACGGCACTTTAGTAGACACCGCGCATGATCTTGCTTATGCGCTTAATTTGCAACGAGCGCGCCATGGTTTGGCTGAGTTACCACTTGACATTATTAGGCCTTATGCTTCACATGGCTCTAAGGGTTTGTTAGCAGTTGGATTCGATTTGACAAGCGATGACGCGCTATTTGATAAGATGCGGGATGAGTATCTCGCCATCTATGACCAAGTGTTAACACGTAAGCCAATTCTTTTTGACGGTATCTCTGAGTTGTTAACTACGCTAGAGGCTAAAGATATACCCTGGGGTGTGGTGACCAATAAGCCACGCCGTTTTACGCAACCATTAATGCATAGTATCGGTTTGTTGACGCGAGCTGCCTGTGTCATTAGTGGTGATGATGCACCACAACCTAAGCCTGCCCCTGATACTTTGTTGATGGCATGTAAGCAAGCCGATATTAAGGCAGAGCAATGTTGGTATGTAGGTGACGCTGAGCGAGATATTCAGGCAGGGAAGGCCGCAGGAATGCGTACTGTTGTAGCGCTATATGGATATATTGCCGATACTGACAAACCAGCAAGTTGGGGTGCAGATCAGTCGATTAATGAGCCATTAGATTTGCTCGCATTGGTTAATGCTTAGATTTTATTAGTTTGTGACGTCTAGTCTGTTTCTATTTAAATACGCTTCTACGTTCTAACATAGCTTGTGCCAATGTTCCTGAGTCAACGTATTCAATCTCGCCACCCATCGGCATTCCCCGTGCAATACGACTAACTTTTATGCCGCGAACACGCAATAACTCACTAATGTAGTGGGCTGTTGCGTCACCTTCTACTGTGTAATTGGTAGCGAGAACGACTTCTTCTACAATGCCATCGTGCGCACGTTTAATCAGTTTGTCTAAATGAATTTCTTTAGGACCAATACCATCCAGTGGCGACAGTCTGCCCATCAGTACAAAATACATACCTGTGTATGCGCGCGTGTTCTCTAGCATGATGAGGTCAGTTGGCATTTCTACAACACATAGCACTGTTTTGTCTCGCTGTGCTGACTCACACAGTGGGCAAATGGGTTGCTCACTAAAGGTGTTGCACAGTTTGCAGTGATCAACCACTTGCAAAGCGTTGTCTAGCGCCAATGCTAACCCATTTGCACCTTGTCTATCACGTTGTAAAAGGTAGTAGGCCATTCGCTGTGCCGACTTTGGCCCCACGCCTGGTAAACAACGTAAGCTCTCAATGAGTTGTTCAAGTGCAGGCGGGTTTTTCATCAAAGTCTTATTAAGGCTAATATTAGAATGGAAGTTTCATGCCAGCTGGCATAAAGCTTGATAGACGTGAAGATGAGGTTGCTTCAGCTTTTGCTGTGGCATCTTTTAATGCAATCACTAATAAATCTTCTAGAGTCTCTTTGTCATCCATGACGCTGTCATCTAATGTGACGCGCTTTACTTCATTTTTGCAGGTCATTTGCACTTTCACTAAGCCGTTAGCTGCAACACCTTCAACCTCAATGTTGGCAAGCTCTTCTTGCGCCTTTTGCATGTTAGCTTGCATTTGCTGGGCTTGTTTCATGAGATTGCCCATGCCACCTTTCATCATATTATTCTCCTAAATTTGATTAAATTGGTTTGATACTGTTTGGGATAATTGTTGCGCCGAAGTCATCAATAAGCGCCTGTACAAAACTGTCTTCTTCTATTGCATTCTCAGCATTAGCCTGTGCTTGAGCTTTTTCTTGAAAAATTTGTTTGGCAGGTGTGTTGCCTGAACCGCCAATACTAAATTGCAGTTTGATTTTACGGTCAAAATGCTGACTAATTGCCGTTGTTAATTTTTCTTGGTAATTCGGTGAAACTAAGTGTTTCTGGCTTTCAGGTACGCTTAGCGAGATGCTCTGCTCATCGTAGGCAATCAACTCACAATGTTTGGCCAGCTCTCTGGCAAGGCCGAGCTTTAATGCGTCTACTAATGCACGCCAATTACCATTAAAACTGTTGTTGCTAGCGTGTAGAGATGCTGCTGCGTTTTCAGCAAGCGTTGATGCCGGTTGGTTAGCTACATCTTTTATTAATTTATATTCGTTAGTAGTTGCTGCATAATCAACTTCAGTAGCGACTTCTTGCTTGGTTGTGTTTTCACCTTGAGAGACTGGCGCCATTGCGTGCGCGCTACTAATCGGTATGTTGTTGTTAGTAACGCCCGATGTTTTGCTTTTGCTGGCGGCACTGGTGCTTTCGTTTGGCGTAAATGCAAGCATGCGTAACAAACTCATGGTGAAGCCAGCAAACTCATCTGGGGCTAAGCCAATATCGCGGCGTCCCAATAACGCTATTTGATAATAAAGCTGCAAAGTCTCTGGCTGAATTTTTTGAGCTAGATTTAATAGTGCTTCGCGCTCTGGGAGGTCATTTGCAACACTTCCTGGTACCGTTTGTGCGACAGCGACTTGATGTAGTAATTGTGCAAGATCGTTAAGTGCAGCATCAAAAGATATACTACGCTCTTCCATCGCCTTTGCTTGATTAATCAAGCTGTTGCCGTCGTTAGCGAGTAGTGCATCTAGTAGTTGATATAAATAGCTTTGGTCAATTGCGCCTAGCATAGCGCGTACTTCAGACTCATTGACTGTTTGACCGCCATAAGCAATGGCTTGGTCTGTCAGTGAGAGTGCGTCACGCATACTGCCAGCTGCTGCACGTGAAATTAAGTGCAATGCAGTTGGTTCAAATGCGATATTTTCTTGCGTGAGAATGTTTTGCAAATGGCCTGTAATTGAAGTGCCAGCCATTTGGCGTAAATTGAACTGTAAGCAACGTGACAGAACAGTTACCGGTACTTTTTGAGGGTCTGTCGTGGCAAGGATAAACTTGACGTGAGCAGGAGGCTCTTCTAACGTTTTAAGCATCGCATTAAACGCGCTTTTTGAGAGCATGTGTACTTCATCAATGATATAGACTTTGAAGCGACCTACTGTTGGTGCATATTGTGCGTTGTCTAGTAAATCACGCATGGCATCTACCTGCGTATTGCTTGCTGCATCGACTTCGATTAAATCAACAAATCGACCTTTATCAATTTCTGTACAGGCATTGCAAACACCACATGGCTTTGCAGTGATACCTGTTTCGCAATTAAGAGATTTTGCCAGAATACGAGCTAGTGTTGTTTTGCCAACACCTCGCGTGCCCGTAAACAAGTAGGCATGGTGCAATCGGTTTTGTTCAAGAGCATTGGTGAGCGCACGGACTACGTGGTCTTGACCGACCAGTGTTTCAAACGATTTTGGGCGCCATTTACGCGCGAGCACTTGATATGACATAGCCTAAACTTTAGCTGAAAATTGTATTTTCGTCTTTAAATTATTAGGAGATTCTTTAACTTTTAAATTGTGCTTTTGCTAAAGAGAAGAAGAGGCGAGCCTTGACCCCGGCACTTGCTTAATAGTTGTGGCTGCTTGCTTCCGCACCTGACCAGATTGGCTACTTCACAATGCGGGGAGGCCCGCCAGAAGCAATTTTACAATACTTTACTGGATTTACGTTAGTGCTTTGTTGATTTTTGTGTCTGTCTTGCTTAGCTCGAAATTACTCGCATTTATTTTGCTTGTTGTTTTGATTCAAAATAGAACGTGGCTTCCATCCTCATGAATATCATCTAGGAAAGTGTTTTTGATCTTGATGATTTCATCAAAGTCACTAAAAAATGCATCAACACATGATGGGTCAAAATGTTTGCCACTACCGTCTCGAAGCAGTTGGCAGGCTTCTTCTACTGACCATGCTTTTTTATATGGGCGCTCTGAAGTGAGCGCATCAAATACGTCGGCTACAGCCACAATCCTTCCAAACAAAGGAATATTTTCACCAGATAGACTATTAGGGTAACCGCTTCCATCATATTTTTCATGATGTGTGAGTGCTATTTCAGCAGCAATTTTGAGTAAAGGAGCACTATTGGCATTGAGCAGTTCGTAACCAATCGCTGCATGCTGCTTCATAATGACAAACTCTTCTGGAGTCAGACGTCCGGGTTTGAGCAAAATAGCATCTGGAATACCAACTTTGCCAATATCATGCATTGGGGCGGCTTCAAGCAGTAGCTCTTGTTTTTGCAGCGATAAGCCGAGCACATGTGCAATATGCTTAGAGTAATGGGCCATGCGCTGAATGTGCGCGCCAGTTTCAGGGTCTCGATATTCAGCCGCTTTTGCTAAACAGAATATAGTTTCACGTTCTTGATCTTTAATTTTTGCAGTGGCTTTGCGTACTTCATCATCTAACCATGCTGCGCGATCTATTAAGGCTTTTTGGCTTTGGCGTAATGCAAGCATGTTTCTTGCACGGGTGATAAATTCAATATTGTCTAAAGGTTTATTTAAAAAATCAGTGACTCCGCTTGTAAGAGCCTTTTGACGTATTGATGTGTCACTATTGGCGGTTACCATCAAAACGGGAATGTCTTCGTTGTTCACGAAACCTCTGAACTGCTGCGTGAATTGAATGCCATCCATCTCAGGCATTGCGTAATTGACCACGACTAAATCAGGTTCGTTGTCTCTACACCAAAGGAGTGCTTTAACCGGATTGGTAAATGCAATCGACTCATATTCTGGAATCTTTTTAATTAGATGTTTCAGTAATGTGATGTTGAGTTCGGTGTTGTCAATTAACAATATGCGCATGTTTTCTCATTGATTATTATTAAAACACCCCATCATTATGTCTTAAAATAGGGTTAAAAAAAAAGTGTCTTGATGCCTTTTTTAAATTGAGCAACAAGTAACGTTGACTTTAAGAGTTAACGTTCAGTTTCAATAGTAGCACTTTAGGTGATACCTAGTCCTTTTGAAGGGATACTTAAATGTATAATAAGTTTATCTATCCAAAGTGATTTTGCTAAGTTGGTTTTTGGATGCTTTCTGATATTGAGTATTTCTATCACTTGTTGAAAATATAAGGTTTAATCAAATGACTGTTTCGATTAAAGTGCCTCAAGCGTCTCTGCCTGTATTTTTTAATGAGAACCCACAGCTTTTGAATGAGCTACTTCACGCAGTTGCAGATGAAATTTATCTGATTGATGCTTCAGATATGAAGCTTATATATGTTAATAACACTGTATTAAACAACACTCATTGCAGCTTGACTGAGCTGCAATCTCGCAAGCTTTTAGATGTACTTGGTGTGAGTAAAACAACTTTACAGGCGCATCTGTACACCCATAATGACGATCAAGATTTTTTGCGACTGATGCAGGATCAGACACCATTGATTGGACATAAAGGGCATGATCAGTTACGCGTTAAATTGATTACAGCAGCTCAGAAAACTTTTTTGTTAATCATTAAAAATGACTTCTTACCGATATCAGTAAGTGATTGTCGTGAATGTAAAAGCACATTTAACCAAGTTTTATTGGATAGTGAGTCGAGGGTTGAAGCAATTATCTCGAACACACCAGGTTTGGTTTTTCAGCTACAGCTTGATCCTAAAGGTGACGTGGTTTTTAACTACCTTAGTGATGGGTGTAAAGCATTGCTAGGTTTTAGTGCATCTGATTTGATGCAGCAATCAAAGCTATTTTTTGCAATGATGAATCCCAGAGACAGGGCTTCATTAAGGAAGCGTTTGAAACTCTCTGCTGATGAGCTAATTCAGGTCGATTGGGAGGGCAGGGTTTGGATTAATGATTGGCAAGATAACAAATGGATTAATTTGCGCGCAATTCCCAAAGTGTTGAATGATGGGGTTATTCAGTGGGTTGGAATCATGATTAACATCACGCAAAGTAAAAATGAAAAACATGAGTTACAGGAGTCTCGTCATGAGTTGGCGCAATTAACTGTGCACATGAATCAAATTAAAGAGCTAGAGCGAACTAGAATTGCACGGGAAATTCATGATGATCTAGGTGGGAATTTAACAGCAATTAAAATTAGTTTGGCGTCGATTATTAATCGAATAGCCACAGGTCAATCAGTTTCTATTGAGCACGCAAAGGCGTTGGAATCTATTGTAGACAGTACATTTGAGTCTATACATAAGATATCGAGCGATTTGAGGCCTAATATTCTGGATTTGGGTATTGTTGCCGCACTGGAGTGGCAGGCTAAAGAATTTGAAAAACAAGTGGGTGTATCGTGCACTTTTACAACGAATCAATCTGAAATTGTAGTCACCCCTGATCAGGCGATTACTTTGTTTAGGATTTGTCAGGAGTCGATGTCTAACATTGCAAAGCATGCCAATGCGACATCTGTTCATGTAGAGTTGAATCTACATTATGGTGAAATAATCATGAAAATTAGTGATAATGGTGTAGGTATTGATTTTGCAGATACCTACAAACCTAATTCTTTTGGTTTAAGGGGTATGCAAGAGCGTGTTGCCGCGCTATACGGTAGTTTTGATATTGATAAACTCGCTGAACATGGGACTGCTATTACTGTGACTTTACCCATAGAATAGTGGTTGCCGCTTTTTTGCTAATAATCTTTGTGGATATGCAAAAAATTCGCGTGAATGGTTGTTCAAAAATGAAACGATGGTGTGAATGATGAGTAAAAAACCTAAAATAAAAGTCATTATCGCTGATGATCATGCAATTTTAAGAGCTGGCCTTAAGCAAATTCTATCTGAAACCGATGATATCTTAGTGATTGCTGAGGCACAAAATGCGAATGAGGCAATCAAGTTATGTTCGCAGCCAGATGCTGATGTATTGCTGTTAGATATTTCGTTACCTGACAGAAGTGGAATAGAGGCACTTAAATATATTAAGCGAGAAAATAATCATATCGCTGTCCTCATGCTTTCTATGCATAGAGAGGATGAGTATGCAATCCGTGCTTTAAAATCAGGTGCAGCAGGGTACTTGTGTAAACAGAGCGCGTCCTCGGAGTTAGTGAATGCGATTAAAACAGTTGCTCGAGGCAAAAAGTATATTACACCAGAGGTGGCCGAGATATTGGCAAATCAGATAGGTAGAGATGATCAAAAAGCGCCGCATGAGTTACTTTCGGACCGAGAGTACCAAACATTTATTATGATTGCTTCAGGCTTATCTGTGACAGATGTGGCAAATAAACTTTCGCTTTCTGTGAAAACTGTGAGTATGTATCGAACGCGATTGCTTGAGAAAATGCAGCTTAAACATAATGCTGAACTGACACATTATGCTTTTAAACATAATTTAGTCAGTTAAAAGTATTGTATTGTGAATTTGTTTTAACCTCGCTCTAGTTAGCATATGGTGCATATATCAAAGAGAGCTACTTTTGCGTATTTATTTTAAATATCAATTGTGTTGTAGTTTCTGAATAATGTGATTATCGAAAACTAGCAGCAATCACATGTTATATTGCTATTTGTTTGTTAAAACTATCGCTGATTGAAATAGGGTAATGGTTAAAACTAAAAATAATACAAATCCTGCTATAGATGAAATGAACGCTTTATTGGCGTTATTTAATCAAAGAAAACTCCCCGAAGCATTGGCTATCGCCTCATCTATGGTTCAGCAGTACCCTAAACATGGGTTTGCTTGGAAAGTGCTTGGTGCTATCTATCAAAATCAGGGGGCTATGCATCATGCACTTGATGCATTAAAAAATGCCGCACTATTTTTACCCAATGATTATGAGGCTCAATATAACTTGGGTAACTGTTTCTATGACCAGCAACAGCTAGACTCGGCTGTCCTTTGTTATCAAAAGGCTATTCAAATTAATCCTAGCTTTGCGCAAGCGCATTACAACTTAGGCAATGTCTTAAAAAAACAAGATTTACTAAAAGAGGCCGAACAAAGCTATAAAAATGCATTAGGTTTTGATGTTGATAATGTTTGGGTGTTGGATAATTTAGCGCACGTACTTTACGATCAGGGTCATTTTTCAGAGGCAAAAGATTGCTATGAAAGAGTGTTGAAAATACAACCGGATTTCGTTGCTGCACATATTGGGTTAGGTGCCGTTGCAAAAGCCTTGGGTCAATTGCAGGATGCAGAAGACAGCTTTAAGAGAGCGATTGAGTTTGGTGCAGAATTTGAGGCTTATAGTAATCTTGCCGATCTGTTGCATGCATCTGATAGATTGGCGGAGGCGGAGGCATGTCTTCATGCTGCTATATCAGCACATCCTGATTCAGTGGATGCAACTGTCAAAATGGCAGTCTATTTAAGGACGTTGGGCAGGGTGCCGGAGTCTATTCCGTATTTTATTCAAGCACTATCGATTGATCAGTCACGTAAAGATGTACATGTAGACCTTGGTTTGGCAAAAGCTGATCAAGGCTTGTTTTCAGAGGCCGAGGTATGTTACCGACGTGCTTTGGAGCTAGATCCAGATTATTGGCTGGCCTATAACAACTTAGGTCTTGCTTTGCACAGAATGGAGCGTTATCAGGAGGCTGAACTCGCTTTTGATAAGGCAATAGCACTACATCCGAGTGAAGCTTTACTCTACAGTAACTTAGGGCTGACTTTAGCTGCCCTTGGGCAGATTAAGAAAGCTGAGGCGTCGCTTAAGAAGGCCGTTGAGATTTTCCCTGAGTATGTTAATGCGCATATTAATTTGTGCACGAATTATATTGCCCAAGGCCGTTTGGAAGAGGCTGAATACGAGTGCTTCGAAGCACTCAAGTTTGATCCAGCGTCAAACAAGGCGAGAAGTAATTTATTGTTTGCCATGAATTATTCTGGTCATCACAGTGCGGAATCTCGTTTACAACAGGCGCTTGAGTTCGATAAAGTCGTGACTGGTAAAGTCGAGCAAGTTTACACCAGTTGGCATTCTCAGCAAGATACTAGGCGATTACGTATAGGCTTGATGTCTGGTGATTTACGTCAGCATCCTGTAGCTTATTTTCTGGAAAATTTGGTACGAAACGTTGATTTCTCCAAGTTTGAGTTAATTGCATATTTAACAGATACACGTGAAGATGCTTTTACTGGCAGGCTTAAACCAAACTTTGCTTACTGGAAGTCTTTGGTTGGCTTAACAGATCAAGCTGCAGCTGAGTTGATTCATGATGATGGTGTTGATATTTTATTAGACCTTTCAGGACACACATCAGGCAATCGATTACAGATTCTGGCTTGGAAGCCAGCTCCGATACAAGTCAGTTGGCTAGGTTATTTTGCGACTACGGGGATGAAGTGTGTAGATTACTTTATTGCTGATGAAGTAGGTGTGCCAGCGGCGCATTATGCTCACTTTGTAGAAAAGATTAAATACTTACCAGATACGCGATTGTGTTTCACAGCCCCTCATGTGGCGGTTGATGTGTCTGCTTTGCCTGCCCTCACCAATGGCTATATTACTTTTGCAAGTTTCCAAACCTTGGCAAAAGCAGGTGACGATGTATTGGCGCTATGGGCGGAAGTGATGCTTGCATTGCCCGATGCTAAGCTACGTTGGCAATGTAAATCTTTTGGTGATGCTGATGTCACGGCGGATATGGTCGCCCGATTTGCTAAGTTAGGCATTAGCGCAGATAGATTAACATTTTTATGTTCTGTATCCCGCGAGGCTTATTTTGTAGCGCACCATGAAGTGGATGTCATATTAGATACATTCCCTTACCCTGGGGGTACGACAACTTGCGAAGCTTTGTGGATGGGCGTTCCTACCTTAACGCTTGCGGGAGATAGCTTAATTGCAAGGCAAGGTGCCAGTATGCTCAGTGCTGCAGGCCTTGCCGGTTGGGTGGCTGAAACTAAAGTTGACTATTTGAATGCTGCCTTGGCACTTTGCAGTGACTTGAATCAGCTGGCTAATTTAAGAGAAAAACTTCGAGTACAAGTGCTTGCTTCACCTTTGTTTGATGCAGAGCGATTTGCAAAAAACATGGAAATTGCATTATGGGAAATGTGGTATGAGCATTATCCTGTGGCTGGTATTGATAAAGTTGCGCAAGTAAAAAATGCCCATCAGCAACCAATGAAAAGTCACCAAAGCCGTCATGTGCAAATTGTGAGTGCGACACGATATTCAGAGTCAGACTTTTGGAGTAAATCCGCACTTGGTCTTTCATTGCACCGCCATTTAAAACAAGATAAGGGTATATCAGTAAGCATTGCCTTTAATAACACATTAGGACTTTCTGACGTGTTTAATCAGGCGATTGAACGCGCTGATCAAAGTGCTATTCTTGTATTTGTTCATGATGACGTATGGATTGATGAAGCTAACTTTGTCGATACGATGATTGCAGGGCTTGAGCGCTTTGATGTGATTGGCGTTGCAGGTAACAAGCGTAGATTGCCTAACCAGCCCGCTTGGCTCTTTGTAGATACAGCGCTTAATTGGGATGAACCTGAATACTTAAGTGGAACCGTATCGCATGGCCTACATGCTTTTGGCGAAGATAAGTTTTACGGTGATGTGCCAGCTGCTTGTGAATTGTTAGACGGTGTATTTATTGCCACTACAAAATCAGCGCTCAATGGAACGCATGTTAGATTTGACCATCAGTTTGACTTTCATCTTTACGACGTAGATTTTTGCAGAAGTGCTAGGGAAGCGGGTTTAAGCTTAGGTACCTGGCCAATAAAACTAACCCATCAAAGTAAAGGTGCATTTGGCTCGCCACATTGGGCGCAGAAATGCCAACTATATTTTAACAAGTGGGAAAGTGGAAGTTCACAACAAATTGCGTTACAACATGCCATGCTTGAAGTGATGCAGATGGCAGAGCGCCATGAAGCAGCAGGCGAACTAGAGCAAGCCGCGCTTTTATATCAAGAGGTTTTGAATATCCAACCTGACAATGCTGAAGCTAATTATTATTTAGGGATTGTTGAGTTTAATCTGAAAGGTGTTCATACAGCATTGCCGCATCTTGAAAAAGCGGTGCAATGTAAACCAGAAGACGAGCAATATTGGGTAACATACATTGACGCACTCATGCAGTCTGCAGATGTTGCAACCGTATTAGAAGCCCTGGAGTTGGGTCAGAAGTTTGGATTAACTACAGAAACTGCGCAAATCATTGCAGCAGATTTTTTAGAAAAAATTGAATCTCAAAAGGTTGAGTCTCCGAAAGTCGAATTTAAAGAACAGCCAGTAGCAATCAATCCATTGTGTTCAAACGAGGTAATCACACAATGTCTGACAGAAATGTTAAGTACTAATCTCAATGAGATTTATTTAAATGAACATCATGCACAGTTAAAAAGTACGATTTCTCCGCACTTGGATTTATCAGCATTTGAAACAACGATTAATGCGTTGAGCAATGCTCATCAACAAAATGAGATTTTAGCGCTGATTTATAAGTCAATCAGTGCAATCAAACTTCAAAAAGAATTTGTTGGCACTAAAGTATTTACGCCATATTTTGATCAAGTATTAGAAAATATCGATCTGGATATTACCGACATTATTTCTCGGGATCGTAAGTTAGCAAATGTCGTGATTGCGTCAGAAGTTTACGATTACGGTGGCCACACTAAAGTTATTCAAGAGATTTTGGAGTCGGTAGAAAATCCAATTTTAATCATTACTGATGTCTATGACAGGTTTGCAAAGAATCGTTTGTTTGAACAGGTTTCATCGTCATTCATTAAATGTCCTGTATTGATATTGCCTAACGAAGCTTATTTAGATAAAGCTAAAAGATTGGCAGCCTTTATCAATAGTTGTGCAAAAAACGTATTTGTTTTATCGCACCATGAAGATGCAGTTGCCATAGCCGCGTGTCAAAAAACATTAGATACCCAGTATTATTTTGTGCACCATGCTGACCATAATCCAGCATTGGGGTCTACTGTGGCTCACTTTAATCATGTTGATCTGTTTGAGTCAATTGCAAAGTTGTGCGCTCAAGATCTCAATAAACCAGTTATTTTTCTGCCTACGTCGTCAAATGATTTAGGTGCAAAAAAGTTTGTTTATCCTATTCAACAGTTTTCTACGGTAACTGCAGGTTCCGCTGGCAAGTTTTCCATGACGGGTGAAGTGAGTTTAAGTCGAATTGTCATTGAATCTTTGAAAGTTTGTGGTGGGAAGCATTACCATTTTGGTGAACTCTCAGTAGAGCAGATCCAAACGATTCAAAATGACTTAAAACAAGCGGCGATAGACTCGAAGCTATTTGTGTATTTGGGTAATGTGCCATCATTATGGCAGAGTTTACTTGCTTTAGATGCGCATGTTTATCTCGGGTCTGCGCCAACACCAGGATACAAGTCTAGTTTGGAAGCTTCTGGAGCAGCATATCCTCTTTTAACTTATGTACCTATAGATAAGCCTCGTTATCTTCATGTAGGTGTAGAAGCACAGGCTGGCCAGACGTGGGCTAGTATAGATGCGCTAATATCTGGTTTAAAAGCCATCATGGATAACCATGAGAGGTTGTCTCAGGAATCGAGGCTCTTTTATCTATCTAATTGCTCAAGTGATAGTTTTAAACAAAAGATTGTAGCTCTTTGTGATGATTAGGCGAGACATCAACAACCTTATGAAACCATTAATTTGTATCGCAGGACAAAATTCTATTGCAGTCAATGGGTTGCGCCTTGTGATTGAACGCTATCCTGAGTGTCGTATATGTTATATTCCATCCAATGCTGATAAAGGTCTTAATCACTGGCAGCCATCTCTTATTAAGAAAGCGAAAGAGTGGAATGTGCAAAAGGTAGATTTAGAGGATATTTATCATGAAGAGGAACTGATTTTTATATCACTTCAATATTCTGAAATCATCAAAACAAGAAAGTTCAAATCAAAACACCTTTATAACCTGCACTTTTCTAAGTTGCCAAAATACAAAGGGGTATATCCAGCTATCCATTCAATTATTAATGGTGAATCTGAGGCTGGTGTTACTTTGCATTACATCGATGATGGTATAGATACTGGAGATATCATTGCGCAACAAGTGGTCAATATTGAGATAGATGATACTGCAAGAGATGTATACATTAAACAATCTGAATGTGCTTTCAAGCTTTTTGAAATTTATTTAGAGCATTTGATTGAAGGTAATTGTTTCACTTATCCCCAGCCAGCATTGGGTGCTTCTTATTATTCAAAGACATCTATTAATTTTTCCGAACTTCACTTTGATTTCAATAAAACTGCATTTGAGATTCATAATAAGTTTCGTGCCCTGAATTTCAGAGAGTATCAAATGCCAGTTTTTAGTCATTGGCAAATACTAAAGACAGAAATATTGACAGAGAAAAGTACTCAAAAGGCAGGTGCACTGCTCGAAGAAACAGAGGCTTATTTTGTAATAGCAACCATTGATTTTGATTTGAAACTCACTAAGGACTACTACCCTGCGCTATGGTTGGCATGTGAACAGGGGGATGTGGCAAGATTTAATCATGCTGTCTCATTCATAGATAATCTGGATTTGCGTAATCAACATGGCTGGAATGCATTGATCATTGCTAGTTATTTTGGGCATGTAGAGATAGTTCAAAAATTAATAGAACATAACGTAAATATCAATATGACGAATTATAAAGGCACTACGGTGCTGATGTATGCGCTAAGTTATTTTGAAAAAACTGGCAATGTTGCGCCATTCAAATTACTTATCGAATCAAAACCAGATATTTCATTAAGAGACGATTTCGGCAAAGATATTAAAGACTATATCGTGGAAAAGAGCCTTAATCAATTGTTGTCTGTGATTAGCTAATATTCAAATGTATCAAGTGATGAGCTAAGTGATTGATATGGAAGAAAATAAAAATAAACAAAAATTTGAGTTGTTCGAGCTGGGAACGGTAGATGAAGTTGTTGCCAGGTTCGGGGGCATTAAATTGCTTGAGGAAATCCAATATGAGGTACCTCCTGTTCCTATGTTTGGAGAACAGTGTCCTAATGCTGATGCAGGTAAAAGCCACTTGTTGAGGCATCCTGCGATTTATTATGCAAAAGTAAGTGATTACAAGATGATAGGTAGTGCAGCTTTTCCTATCATTCAAAATAAGAGCATTCGTCATCAATTTTTCTCTGCAGAATATTGGGAAACCTCAGAGCAAGCAATGATGTGTTGCTATATCAGGGAAGAGCAGAATCTGATTGGATATACTTACATTAATAGCTACCAACAATTTACATGTAGCGTCATTAATCTGGTTGGGAATGGGTCTTATAACTTTGCTCACTGGATGACAGAGTTTTTGCCTCAGCTTGTACTGCTCAGAAATGCTGCTGTTGACTTGTCTGGGTATAAGGTACTAGTTGATTCGCGAGCATTTCCTAGCATGCTGGAAGCCTTATTTTTACTAGGAGTCAGTGATGAGCAGTTAATTAAGATTGATGAGTTGTCGCTCAATGAATTCCCAGAGGCATTATGGGTTAGCCCCGTGGCAAATGTTGTATTTCAGCGGCCTAAAGCTATGTTGTCAAGTGAACTTGATAAGCTAACTGAACCATACCATACAATTTTTCATCCCGAAGTTTTAAGGATTACCCGCGATACTTTTATTGGTCTGATGCTGGAGCAGCCCTTTGATTCGACACCAGAAAAAATATTCATTAAGAGATTTCCTGGTAGGCGTTATCACGCACGTTCAATCATCAATGAGTATGCGATACAACATAAATTAGAGGCTGAGGGCTTTGTCAGCATTGAACCAAGTCGATTAACGTTTACTGAACAAATTAAATTTTTTAGCAAAGCTAAATATATCGTAGGTGCTTCTGGAGCTGCACTGCTTAACATGATTTGGGCGCCGCAGGGTGCAAAAGTCATTGTGTTAATGAATGATTCCAAGGTCGCGAATTATTGGTACTTTAGTAATATTGCATTTTCAGTTGGGCACCAGTTAAGTTATGTGTTGGGTAAAATAGATAATACTGGAAATTGGCATGATATCCATCACGCTGATTTTGAAATTGATATAGGTGCAGTTGTGTCAGCACTTGAAAGTGCTGGACTGCAAATAGCAGAGCATCCTGCAGTCAATAAGCCAGTAAGTGATGCGCTAGAGATTGCAAAATTATATCAAGCGAGCGGACATCTAGATAAGGCTATAGCAGTCTATCGCGATGTGTTGGAATTCGAGCCTGAGCATGCGGAGGCTAATCATAATCTTGGTCTTATTGAGGCGCAATGTCAGGATACTGTAGCGGCTTTAGGACGGTTTGAACGTGCAGTGCTGGCTAAACCCGAGGTAGAGCAATACTGGGTCAGCTATATAGAGACATTAATACAGACAGGCGCCATGGAGAGTGTTGCAGATGCTCTGGATTTAGGTATGAATTATGGTTTGAGGGCAGCGACAGCTCAAAAGCTAGCAGCAAACGTTATAGATGGTTTTGATATTAATTAAGTTGGATTTTAGAGCACATATAGAAGTTCGCTGAGTGACCATATATGTGAGTGGGAATAATTGGCACTATGACTAAGTTTAGAAACATACAGGAAGGGAGACAGGTTGTTATGGCATTGGACGATTGCAGAATCATTGAACTCCCGAAAATCCACGAGCCTCGCGGTAATTTGTCGTTTGTGGAAAGCAATAACCATATCCCATTTGCAATAGAGCGTGTGTACTATGTATATGACGTACCAGGCGGCTCTGATCGTGGGGGGCATGCGCATAAAGGTTTGCATCAGTTGATAATTGCAATGTCTGGCAGCTTTGATATTACCTTGGATGATGGTAAAGATAAGAAAACTTTTCATTTGGCACGGTCCTACTACGGCTTGTATGTATGCCCAATGATCTGGCGCGAGATGGATAACTTTTCATCAGGCTCGGTGTTGATGGTGTTAGCTTCTAATAAATATAGTGAAGATGACTATTACCGAAATTATGATGACTTTATGAAAGCCAGATGGGTAAAGTAATTGAGTGATATGCGCGTACCATTTTTAGACCTTAAAGCTGCTTATAGTGAATTAAGCCGTGAGTTAGATGAAGCTGTACTTAGGGCTAGCCATTCTGGGTGGTACATAGGTGGCCCAGAAGTAGAAAGCTTTGAAGCGGATTTTGCTGCTTATACAGAAGCTAAGTATTGTGTAGGTGTTGGTAATGGGCTAGACGCATTAACGCTTGCATTGCGTGCTTTAGACGTCGGTGCAGGGGATGAGGTCATTGTGCCTTCACATACCTTTATTGCTACTTGGCTTGCGGTCAGTGCAGTTGGTGCAAAGCCTGTTCCAGTAGAGCCAGCATCAGGTAGTTATAACATTGATGTTGCTAGTATCGAACGTTGCATTACATCTAAGACTAAAGCGATTATGCCCGTACATTTATACGGCATGCCTGTAGACATTGAGGCAATTTGTACTTTAGCAAAAAAACATGGCTTGGCTGTGATTGAAGATGCAGCACAAGCACACGGTGCGATGGTTGCAGGCAAAAAAATCGGTAGCCATGGTGATGTGGTCGCCTGGAGTTTCTACCCAGGTAAGAACCTCGGTGCATTGGGTGACGGCGGAGCAATTACGACCAATAATGAGACAATTGCCTCTAGGGTGCGCGAATTAGGTAATTATGGGTCGTCTGTTAAATACTTCAATGAAGAGCGCGGCGTTAATAGCCGCTTAGACCCAATTCAAGCTACAGCACTCTCAGTGAAGCTTAAGTATCTTGATGGTTGGAATAAACGTCGTCAGCATATTGCAACAATTTATAGTCAGGCATTGCGCGGTTTAGGGTTGAGTTTGCCAAATGTACCAACGTGGGCAGAACCTGTCTGGCATTTATATGTGGTTGCTACACCTGAGCGTGATGCATTACAGTCACGTTTGGCATCCGCTGGCATACAGACATTGATTCATTATCCAGTACCTCCACATTTGCAAAAGGCATATCAGGCACTAGCGCTTAAAGCTGGGACTCTGCCAGTTGCAGAGCGCTTAGCAAAAGAAGTCTTGAGTTTACCGATAGGTCCACATTTAAGTGCGGGTGATGTTGATTACGTGGTTTCCGTATTAACAGCGGTTGCTTAGGTAATCATCCAATCATCATATTAACAAGCTAAATTTATATAGATGTAATTTTAAAAAGAGGGTCTTGGAATGAAAACTTTTTTACATGTGGGCTGTGGTCCTCTTTATATTGACCCAGTGACTAAGCAACCAAGCCGCCCGCAGGGATTTGATCTTAGTAGCTGGAACGAGTTGCGATTAGACATTAACCCCGCTGTCAATCCTGACGTGGTTGGAACCATGACTGATATGTCTGCGGTTCCTTCTGGTAGCGTAGATGCAATCTTTTCATCTCACAATATTGAACACCTTTACCCGCATGAGGTGCCAATTGCACTGGCAGAGTTTAAGCGCGTACTCCGTAGCGATGGTTTTGTTGTGATTACTTGCCCAGATTTACAATCAGTTTGCGCATTAGTTGCACAGGGTAAATTAACCGAGCCAGCATACATTTCTCCAGCTGGGCCGATTGCGCCGTTAGATATTTTATACGGTCACCGCCCTCCGATGAGCCAAGGCAACCTTTACATGTCGCATCGTTGTGGTTTTACATTAAACGTATTGTTAGGTACTTTAGAGGCAGCTGGTTTTTCAAAAGTAGTAGGAAACTGCAGGCCAAATTATTTTGATTTATGGGCGTTAGCTTGCGTATCTAATGTGGGTAATGAGCAGTTGTTAAACTTAGCAAGGCAACATTTGCCAGAGCAGCCTTTTGATTTAACCCAAACTAACCCTGTTGCACAGGATATGCAGCAGGCTATCCAAGATGTATTGGTGCTTGCTCAGACTAGTCAACGAGATGGTAATTTAGATGAAGCTCAAAGCTTATTCCTTGAAATATTAAATATCGAGCCGCGGCATGCTGAAGCAAATTATGGTTTAGGTCTAATTGAAGCTAGCCAAAAAAGTGCGGCGGATGCACTGCCTAGACTAGAAGCTGCCGTTGAGGCTAATCCTGCAGTTGAACAATATTGGGTAACCTATGTAGATGCGTTGATGATGTCTGGTATCACACACTCAATCGCTGATGTATTGGCGCTGGGTCAGCTGCATGGGCTAAAATCAGAAACCGCACAGGCATTAGCTGGTGAGCTTGCTGAATTGTTGAAATCTAAGTAATTGTTATGTTTGTAGTGCCTGGTCGATATAGCACATTGATATGATTCAAGATAATCAGGACATTGCTCGTACACTTGAACAAGCGGTGAGTTTATATCAATTAGGTGATTTGCTAACAGCTGAAGATAAGTTGCGATCTATATTAGCGATAGATGCGCATCAGCCTCAGGCAAATTACTATTTAGGGTCGTTGTTGTTAGAAAGTCTACGCACCTTAGATAGCTTGCCTTGTTTTAATGCAGCGCTAGAGTCTGATCCTCAACAAGCGGAATATTGGCTAAGTTATATAGGCGCATTGATAGATGCTGCTCACTATGAAGATGCTAAGCTTGTACTTTCATATGGACGAGATGCTGGCCTCAGTGGGGAGCCCGTTGAGCATTTAGAGCAGCTACTACTGAAGCGGCAATCTGAACAGTTAATGCTAAGTTCTACAAATACGCATGTACCAGAAGCGCACATACAAGAAAAGCTGATTCAGCTATTTCTAAAAAAGCGGTACCAAGCTGTCGAAATTGCGTTATACAAATTACTTGAGCAATATCCGAGCTGGCTTGACGGTTGGAAAATCATGAGTGATACATTGCTTGTGCAAAAGAAAGACGCTCGAGTCGCTGCGCGCAAAGCTTTAGCCTTAAATGCAGACGATGCCAAAGAACACTGCTATTACGGCTTAGTCTTAAAGGGGCAGGGTGATTTAGCAAACGCTGCCGATGCTTTTAGAGATGCCATCAAGCTTCAGCCAGACTACGCGGCTGCCTATAATAATTTAGGGATTGTCTCTAAAGATATGGGTGACATTGCCGCTGCGGTAGGCTATTACCGACAAGCACTTGATATCAATCCTGGTTACGCAAGCTGTTACAGCAATTTATTGTTCTGTCTTTCACATGCTGATGTTGTCAGTACAGAAGATTTGTTTGCGGAACATCGCAGGTTTGGCTACCAGTATGAGGCTGTATATAAATCAGCATGGCCAAAACATTCACACAAAAGTAATTCAGCTAAGAATTTAAATGTTGGCTTTGTTTCTGCTGATTTTAGAGAGCACTCTTTAGTCAACTTTTTTGAGCCAGTACTTGAGCATCTATTACTTGTCGCTGATGTATCACTGCATGCTTATTCAACTAGCGCAATTGAAGATCATGTCACGCAGCGCCTTAAACCTAAATTTAAGCATTGGCATAAAGTGGATGAATTAACGGATGTCGCTTTGGCTGAAAAGATTAGAGAAGATAAGATTGATATTCTCGTTGATTTAGATGGGCACACTGCGGGTAATCGGTTAATCAGCTTTGCAATGAAGCCTGCACCAATACAAGTGAGCTGGCTAGGGTATCTGGCTACTACTGGCTTAAGTGCAATGGATTATTACCTAGCGGATGCACATCTTTTACCGCTCAATCAGTTTGATGAACAGTTTACGGAAAAAATTGTGCAGTTACCCGCCAATGCACCTTTTATACCGTCAGAGTTATCGCCAAAAGTAAATGAGTTGCCAGCACTTAATAATGGGTTTATTACCTTTGGATGTTTTAACCGAGTAGAAAAAATCACGCCTAGCGTCATTAGCTTATGGTCAAAACTGCTTAATGAAATACCTAATTCAAAACTATTGTTGGGGTCAATGCCGCAAGATGGTAGTTATGATGCAATCATCAAAGCCTTTGCTGACCATGCTGTTAGTGTGGATCGGTTGATTATTTACCATCGCAGTACAATGGCAGATTATTTAAAGTTACATCATCATGTTGATATTTGTTTAGATACATTTCCATCTAATGGGGTGACGACCACATGTCACGCAGCATGGATGGGGGTGCCAACTTTGTGTGTGGAGGGTAACAGTCTGATGAGTCGTGGTGCATTGGCTATTATGTTGCATTTGAATTTATCAGACTTTGTAGTGCAATCTCATGAGTGCTTTGTGAGTCAGGGCGTTTACTGGTCGGTGCATCTGCAGCAGTTATCTGAAGTTAGATCCAATTTACGCAAACAATTTAAGACCTCTGCACTTAATCAAGCTAGCATAATAAGTCAACATTTAGTGCTCGCATTTCGTCAAATGTGGGAACGTTGGTGCAAAAATCAACCAGCAACTTCATTCAAAACCAGCGCAATTGATTCATAGACTGCAGTGATTCGCTACATTAAATTTTTACTTAATCTAATTTAATCAAAGGGTTAAATTTTATTGAGTGTCAACTTTTCATTAAATAACGTAGTTCTTAAAAAAATCTCCTAAAGATTTGTCTGATCTAACCGATATCCTAAACATCAGGATTGCTTAATTGATAGGTGAACAAGAAAGTATTTCGTAGGAAAAAGTCAGAATTTAAAAAATATTTAAATCTGGACCTAAACTTTCTAAAAAACTTACCGATAACAGAAATAACAGCAGCGCAAATTGAATTGAATATGCAAAGCTAAAGGCAATAAGATGTAGTTGTAATTAACTAAATATTAGGAGAATTATCATGGCTTCAGTTATCAATACAAACCTTGCGTCACTAAACACACAACGTAACTTATCATCATCACAAAGTGCATTAAACACATCATTACAACGTTTGTCATCAGGCTTACGTATTAACAGCTCAAAAGATGATGCTGCTGGCTTGGCAATTGCGACACGTATGGACTCGCAAGTGCGTGGTCAACAAGTGGCGATTCGTAACGCTAACGATGCTATTTCTTTCGCACAAGTTGCTGAAGGTGGTTTGTCTAAACAAACAGACGCATTACAACGTATGCGTGAATTAGCAGTTCAATCAATCAACGGTACGAATACAAGTACAGACCGTGCAAACTTAGAGGCTGAGTTCTCACAGTTATCTGCTGAGGTTTCTCGCCTTTCAACAGCAACTAAATTCAACGGCGCTGCAGTATTCGGTGCAGCTCAAACATTCCAAGTGGGTGCTGATGCTGGTGACACCATTACTACTGCATCTGTAGCTGCTGCAACAATTACTGGTAACGTTTCTGATGTTGCTACTGCGTCTGCTGCGATTACTGCGATTGACGCTGCATTAACTGCTGCTAATACTAGCCGAGCAACATTGGGTGCGATTCAAAACCGTTTTGAATCTGTAGTGAGCAACTTACAAGTGTCAGTTGAGAACCAATCAGCAGCTAAATCACGCATCATGGATGCTGACTTCGCGGCAGAAACAGCTAACTTGACACGTGGTCAAATCTTGCAACAAGCAGGTACTGCGATGTTAGCGCAAGCGAACTCACTGCCTAACAACGTGTTGTCACTGTTAAGAGGTTAAGTTTTAGAAATGTAAGGCCCTTATCACCCACAGGACTGATCATCCTGTGGGGTTTTTAGGAGGATAAAATCATGTTTAACTCATCATTAGATGGTTATGGTGCAATCAAAAATGCGGCCGCCGTGCAAAATATTGCCGGGGGCCAAATTGCTATTTCAAGCCCTGTAGGCGCTAAAGCAATTGATAAAGTGGATGGTGTGAAGCCAGAAGTTAGGCAGTCTGCTGAGGTTGATAAAGTGGCTTTGGCAAAAGCGGTGAGCAAACTTAATGAGTTGGTTGCGCCGGCATTACAAACCGTTCAATTTACAATGGATGAAGAGGCTGACCGTGTGATTGTTCAAGTTGTCGATACTGCGACCGATAAAGTATTAAGGCAAATACCAAACGAAGAGGTCTTGGCGTTCTCCAAAACTTTAGGAAGATTGCAAGGTCTAGTAGTAAGAGAGCAAGCCTAATCTGCAATAAGAAGCTTGTTTTTATGCTTTATCGAGTAAATGAAATTTTGTTTATAAATTATGCTTGTCGAATTAAATGTATTTGTATTGTTTTGTATGTAAAAGATTGGCAAGCATTTAACTAGTAATTTTAACGAGGAGAATCATTATGGCTACAACTTCAGGAATAGGCTCTGTCCTTGATGTTAATACCATTGTGAGTAACTTGATGAGTGTTGAAAGAGCACCTTTAACTAAGGTCGCAACACAAAAAACAGCATATCAATCACAAATTTCAGCTTACGGTACGCTAAAAAGTGCACTGTCTACTTTTCAGTCTTCTGTTAGTGCGCTTTCAAGCTTATCTAAATTTAATGCACAAAGCGTTACTTCAAGTAATACTAGTGTGCTAACCGCAACTTCAACGGGAAGCGCAACAGTTGGTAGTTACGATATTAATGTTAGTCAGTTAGCAAAATCGCAGAAATTGAGTGTAGGTGGATTTTCTAATGTGTCTGATGTTGTTGGAACCGGAAGTTTAACGATTTCATTTGGCACATTCACGCCGGAAGTGGCTAGTCCATTTACGCCAAGTTCCTTTACTCCAAATTCAGCTAAATCTGATCTTAACATTACCATTGACAGCTCTAACAACACATTGGCTGGCGTGCGTGATGCCATTAATGCTGCTAACGGCAGTGTCAGTGCAACTATTGTCAATGATGGTACGACAAATAGGCTGGTGATTACGTCAAAAGATACAGGTGAAGTAAATAGCTTAAAGATTGCAGTCACAGATGATGATGGTAACAGTGTGGATGCATCTGGATTATCTAAATTAGCATACGACCCCCAAGCTACAGCAGGTAACGGTAAAAACTTAACCTCATTACAAGATGCTAAAAATGCAATTCTAGAAATTGACGGCATTGACATTGTAAAGTCTAGCAACTCAATTAGTGATGCTATTGACGGTGTTACGCTCAATCTTGTTGGTGTAACCTCTGGAAGCGCATTGAGTTTGTCAGTAGCAACAAACCAGGATGCAATTAAGACATCAGTGACAGCGTTTGTTGATGCCTTCAATAAGTTAGATACGACTTTACGCAACCTGACAAAGTTTGATGAAACTGGTCAAGCGAATGGTGCTTTATTAGGTGACTCTACAGCACGTTCTATCATCAATCAGATTCGATCTGTGATGAACACAGCGGTTGCTAACGGTAGTTCATTGAATACACTCTCACAGATTGGTGTGACTTTTCAACGTGACGGTAAACTAAATTTAGATAATACTAAGTTTACCAATGCTGTTAGTAGTAACTTCAATGACATAGCAAGTTTGTTTGCTGCTACCGCCAGAGCAACTGACCCTCAAGTAAGTTTCGTGAGTAGTACTTCCAAAACACAAGAGGGTACCTATGCAATTGAGGTAACACAGCTTGGTACAACATTGCTAAATGCACAAGGAACTATTAATGGAGCGGCTGCTACTGGCAGTGGTACTACATTAAGAGGCTTAATTGGTGATGCAAGCGAAGGGCTGACAGTTAATGTGTCGGGTGGAGCATTAGGTGCACGTGGCACTGTAAATTTTAGTCTCGGTTATGCAGCTAAATTGAGTACATTGTTAGATAACCTGCTTAGTGAAGATGGTATTTTAGCGGCTAGAACCGATGGTATAAATAGCTCAATAGAACGCTTAGATACACAGACGGAACGGTTGAATGCTCGCTTAACAGTGATTGAAAGCCGTTATAGAGCACAGTACTCTAAGCTTGATGTGTTGTTAACGAGCATGTCTTCTACTAGTAACTTCCTAACACAACAAATTGCTGCACTTAATGCAGGCTAATCAATAGTAAAGGGTATCGTTATGTTTGGACTAAACCAAAAAGGTGTTAACGGATATGCCAAAGTGGGTGTGGAAACTGGTGTGTTGGCAGCGAGCCCGGTTAAATTGATTGTAATGCTTTATGATGGGGCTATTGCCGCTTGTCATAGTGCGATTGCTTGTATGCAACGTAAGGAGATTGAGCAAAAAGGCGCGATGTTGTCAAAAGCAATCATGATTATTGAGAGTGGACTCAGGCTTAGTCTTGATAGAAAAGCTGGTGGTGAAATTGCAGAAAGCTTAGATGCACTTTACGTATATATGAGTAGTAAATTAGCGTCTGCTAACGTGCGTAATCAACCAGAGCAGGTGCAGGAAGTCATTAAGTTATTACTGGATTTGAAAGGTGCATGGGAGGCTATTGATACTAATAAAGCAACAGCACAAGTGCTGAATCAAGCGAAAAATAATCAGCAGGTAGGTGTTGCGCAAAATTATGCGTATCAGGCTAAAGTTTAATGAGGGATTAAAGTAATGGAATATCAAAATACTATTCAGCTTTATGAGACGGTTGCTAAGATAATGCAACAAATGCTACATGCAGCCAAAATGGAAGATTGGGATAAGTTAACAGAGTTGGAAGCTTTTTGTGCTCAACATGTTGCTACTTTAAAAACAATCGAAGATGCACAACCATTACCAACTGAAGCGTTAAATCGTAAAGTGGCAAGTATAAAAAGCATTCTTGCTGATGACCGTGAGATTAGGAACTTAATTTCACCTTGGATGGCTAAATTAAACGCTCTAATGAATACTAATCAGACGGAAAGAAGGCTGACGCAAGCATATAGTCAGTAACTTTAATCTTGTATGCTTAAACTGCCGGACAATTTAAGTATCAGTCCTGGTCCAGTACCAGTAGGTAGGGTGTTACCTGTTTTAGCGGTTGATAATATTGGTGCTACGTTACAGGAACTGAATGCCAGAGCAACGCAGTTCGTTCTGGGGCGTGAATATTCTGCTCAGGTTGTTTCAAAAGTCGATGATAAAGCATTTTTGGTTAAGGTCGACAATGCTGTGTTGAAAATGGAGTTGGGCAACGCAGGGCATGTCGGTCAGTCCATTAGTCTGCGTTATGTTCAGGATAGTCCGGTCCCTACTTTTTTTCTTGCACCACAAACTGCTAAGCCTCCTGGTGGTTCGGCAGATTTAAGTCCAGCAGCTCGCCTAATTGGCCAATATTTGCAAGAGGCCGAGAAAAACGGGGTCTCAAGTAAATTTGAAGCGGCTAATATCGTTACTCATAGCCCCAAAGATCCCCAAATGGTTGCTCAAGGCCTAAAGCAGGCTTTCGTCAATAGTGGTCTGTTTTATGAGTCACATCTAAGTGAAATGTTGCAAGGTGGTCGCACTCTTGCAGCAATCATGCAAGAACCTCAGAACCAAAATCAAACCCAAACACAGATTGCCACATTAACGTCACAACAATTGACAATGTTGGAGCAGAATCGCTTAAATTGGCATGGAGAAGTATGGCCAGGGCAAAAAATGGAATGGGATGTTTACCTAGACCAGAAAGACGGCGAAGGGGCTGAACAAAATGCCGAACGTGACGATATTATAAGGCCTGTCATTAGTGAGATTAAGTTGAACTTTCCCCATTTAGGAGCAGTTGCAGCTAAATTAACCATTATAGATGGTTATGTGTCCATTAGTTTGCGTGCCGAGCAAGATGAAACATTGGATGTGTTAAAAAGTAAAAGCCGTGGGTTAACTCAGGCTATTAGTGATACTGGTTTGCAACTTGAAGGTTTGGTTATTTCAGGCTATGAGTAAAGCAGGCGAAAATAAATTGTTAAGTCCGGTTCTTGGTCTTGCGCCAAACCCGCATGTGCCTCACAACCCTAATCAGCAGGCGATTGCGCTGACGTACGCAACAGGTGATTATGCCCCGAGAGTTGTCGCTAAAGGGCGCGGTTTAATTGCTGAACAAATTATCGCGAGAGCAAAGCAACATGATATTTTTGTGCATGAATCAAAAGATCTGGTTGCGTTGTTAATGCAGGTAGATCTGGATGATCATATTCCACCTGCACTTTATCAGGCGATTGCTGAAATTCTATCTTGGCTCTATCGCTTGGAGGAGGCTAAAGCTGATGCAGTAGGCGAAGAGCTATTTAAAAATTAAATCTGCATACTCATAATGTCTTGGTAAGCAGATACTAGTTTGTTGCGAACTTGAATTGTTGCTTGAAAAGAAATATTTGCTTTTTGTCCTGCAATCATCACATCTGATAGACTGACGCTATCATCACCTAATGCAAAATTCTTGCCCAGTGTTTCAGCACTTTTTTGTACTTGATTTACTTGGTTCAGTGATGCTTTAAGGGCATCTGCGAAATCAATTCTCCCAGTACTTTTGTCTGAGCTAATCGGTGATGCTAAGTTCGCTATACCCTCTGTTTGCGGACGTTGTGCTGCTGCCCTCATTTGCGCAAGCATAGATTCTATTCTGCTTGAATCAATACCACCTGCTTTCATGATTGACCTCCTATTAATATCTAACCTAAAATTTCTCATTACTAATGTAACATCTAATAGAAATATCAAGCTTGTAAATAAGAAGAGTAAAATCATTCTATTCTCAGATTCGATATGAGATGAAATTGCGATAATGTCGATTAACTAGTGGTCATGCCGACTTGGTTTGTAGTAATGTGTTTAGAGTTTAATGGAGAAATGTGATGGCAGCAGCTGACGCCACCTTGGTGAATGAGGGTAGTTCTGGCGTATTCGCTCAGATGGGTAGTAAGCTACTTCTGGTGGCGGGTATCGCTGCTGTTGTGGCTGTAATGGTTGTGTTCTGGTTGTGGAGTCAACAGCCAGACTATCGTGTTCTGTTCTCTAATTACTCAGATAAAGACGGTGGTGCGATTGTAGCTGCGCTAGAAAAATTAAATGTACCTTACAAATTTTCCGATAGTGGCACGGCGATTATGGTGCCAGCAGCGCAGGTGCACCAAGTAAGGTTGAAGTTAGCCGCGGATGGCTTGCCCAAAGGTGGCAACATTGGTTTCGAGTTGTTAGAGAATCAGAAATTTGGTGTGTCGCAATTTGTTGAGCAAGTTAACTTTCAGCGAGGCTTGGAAGGTGAGTTGGAACGCAGTATTCAATCCATCGCTGCGGTAGACGTCGCGAGAATTCATTTGGCAATACCAAAACCATCAGTGTTTGTAAGAGACCAACAAAAGCCTACAGCATCTGTATTGTTAAATCTTCGTCCTGGTAGAACACTAGATGCTCAGCAGGTGAGTGCGGTTGTACACTTGGTGGCGAGTAGTGTTCCGAATCTCCCGACTGCCAATGTTACCGTGGTTGATCAAAATGGTAATCTGCTTTCAGATACTACTAAAAAATTAGGTGCTAAAAATCTAGATCCAGAGCAGTTAAAGTATGTAGATGAGATTCAGCAAAGCATCGTCAAGCGTGTGGAGTCTATCATTAGTCCAATAGTTGGACTTAAAAATGTTCGTGCAGAAGCAAGTGCTGAAATAGACTTCTCAGTTCAGGAGCAGGCCGCTGAAACTTACAAGCCGAATCAACAACCAGATGCTGCAGCGGTACGCAGTATGCAAAGCAACGAAACTCAATCAGTGAATGGTGATACCGCAGGTATACCAGGTGCGCTTTCTAATCAGCCACCACCAGCTGCAACTGCTCCCATTACTACCGAAGGTGCTACTGATGCAAACGGCCAGCCTGTTGCTAATGCGGCACCAATCAATAGCGAAAAAAATCTTACAACAAATTATGAGGTAGATAAGACTGTTAGTTATAGGCAGCAGCCGATGGGCGGAATTAAACGTTTAAATGTTGCTGTAGTTGTCAATAATATGCCGGTCATTGATAAGAAGACAGGTAAAGTTACCTACCGAGCTTTAACTGCCGCGGAAAAAACTCAGATTAATGATCTCGCAATGCAAGCCATGGGTTTTAATCGTGAGCGTGGAGATTCACTCACGATTGTTAATACCCCATTTGCAGGAGAGCCTGAAGAGGTATTGCCAGCTATTCCGCTTTGGGAAAATCCTCGTGTTATTGAAAATGTGAAAGATGTGTTACGTTTCTTAGTTGGTGTAATCGCATTGTTTATTATTTATCGCAAAGTCTTAAAACCATTGTTGAATAAATTAACTGCGCCTAAAGTGGTTGCGACTAATCAAAGTGAAGCACCAGATACTGTAGTGAATATTAGTGAAGATGGTACAGTGTCACTGAGTAAACCAGCCTATGAGCAAAAGATAGAGACCGCAAAGCAGATTGCAAAAGATAATCCAAGAATGGTGGCGAGTGTGGTGGCAAACTGGACAAACGGAAACGAGTAATATAAATGAGTGATGCAGGTGTGATGAGAAGCGCAGTTTTAATGCTCGCGTTGGGTGAGGATGAAGCTGCGGAGGTGATGAAGTTTCTTAGTCCAAAAGAAGTGCAGAAACTTGGTGCTGCCATGGCTACATTAAAGTCTGTGGGGCGCGAACAGGTAGAAACTGTTGTTAGTGAGTTCTTGGTTGAAGCGGAAATGAGCAGTAATCTGGGGCTTGATTCAGATGAGTATATTCGTTCAGTACTTACTAAAGCACTTGGCGACGATAAAGCGTCTAGTTTACTTAATCGTATTCTGCAAACGAGAGATGCAAGCGGTATTGAAAGCTTGAAATGGATGGATGCACATACGGTAGCTGAGTTTATTAAAAATGAACATCCACAGATTATCGCTACTATCTTGGTGCATTTGGAGCCTGATCAAGTGGCGGAAATTTTTGGGCACTTCACCGATCGTTTACGTCAGGATGTGATGCTGCGTATTGCAACGCTGGATGGTGTTAAACCTGTGGCATTGCGTGAACTCAATGAAGTAATGACTAAGTTGTTGACTGGTAATGAGAATCTGAAAAAACAAACCATGGGTGGCGTCAAAGTCGCGGCAAATATTATGAACTTCATGAACGGTGAGACAGAGGCTGTTGTGATGGAAGGGCTTAAGAATTACGACGATGACATGGCACAACGTATTATGGATGAGATGTTTGTGTTTGATAACATCATGGATATTGATGATAAAGGTATTCAGGTCATGCTGAGAGAGGTTCAGTCTGAAACTCTCATTATTGCCCTTAAAGGCACAACCGACGAAATGCGCGAGAAAATATTTAAAAATATGTCGTCCCGCGCTGCGGAGATGATGCGTGAAGATTTAGAGTCTAAAGGACCTGTTAAACTTTCAGAGGTTGAAGCACAACAGAAACAAATATTGCAAATTGTGCGTAGACTTGCTGATGAGGGACAGATTCAGTTGGCTGGTAAAGGCGGCGATGATCAATATGTATAAGGCAATTCTGCATGGCTAATGCTAATATTCCTAAAGAACAACAGAGTGCTTATGAGCGCTGGGAAATGGCATCATTTTCAGATATTAATCATGAGCGTAGCAGAGGGTTTACGTCATCAAGTCAGCCTAAAAAAAAGGATGCGCCATCTGTTAATCCTGTAGAAATTGCTCAAATCTTTGAAGCTACTCGTAAAGACGCCTATAACAAGGGAATGCAGGAAGGGTTTTCTGCGGGTATGGCGCAGGCTAGAGAGCTGGCGCAAGTAGAGAAAACTCAATTCCTTCAACTCATGAAGGCATTTAGCAGTGCGCTTGAGAGTGCGGATGAGCAGATTGCTGAAGATGTACTATCTTTGGCGCTAGATATAGCCAAAGCTATGCTGAAAACTAAGCTTGATGTTGATAAAAAAGTCTTGCTACCTGTAGTGTTGGATGCGATTCATTATTTACCGCACATTCAAAGGCCAGCTAGGATTCTAGTGCATCATGAAGATATGCATCTATTACGTGAGCATATGGCGGATGAAATTGCCAATGATCATTGGCAGATACATGAAGATAGCAATGTTGAGCGGGGTGGATGCTTGGTTGAAACTGGAGCTAACCAAGTAGATGCTACTAACGCTACACGCTGGAAGAGAATTACTGAGGCATTGGCACAAAATAATGATTGGTTACTTCCATGATTAATGAAGCGCTGGATGTTACTGATAGTGTGCACTTGAGTGTGCATCAGCAACGTTGGCGTGACCATATTAGGGATTGTAAAGAGATTCTGCGCATCGTAGAGCCTTTAGAGATAGCCGGGCGTATTGTCAAGCTTACTGGACTGGTCATGGAGGCGGTCGGTATTAAATTACCAATTGGTAGCGCATGTTATGTTCCTCTTGCAGAAGGTCGCCGCGTTGAGGCGGAAGTGGTAGGTTTTGATGGTGAGCGTATGTTATTGATGCCACAAAGTAGCGTGGATGGCATTACGCCAGGTGCAAAAGTATTCGCATTGGAGGTTGCTGAAAGTTTACCTAAACCACATCATGGGCAACCACCTCGTCGCCGTGCAACAGATCGTGCAAGACATTTACCGGTAGGGGTGGAGTTACTCGGTAGGGTCGTGGATGGCGCTGGTAATCCATTGGATGATTTAGGCGAGATTAATCCTACTCAAAGTTCTGCATTAAATGCTAGGCCAATGAATCCTTTAATGAGGGCGCCAATAGAAGATGTGCTAGACGTTGGTGTTCGAGCAATCAATAGTATGCTGACTGTGGGTCGTGGTCAGCGTATGGGCTTGTTTGCAGGTTCTGGTGTAGGTAAAAGCGTTCTGCTAGGAATGATGGCGCGTTACACTACTGCTGATGTGATTGTCGTAGGCTTGATTGGTGAACGTGGTCGAGAAGTTCAGGAGTTTATTGAACAGATTTTAGGCCCAGAGGGTCTAGCTCGTTCTGTTGTTGTCGCTGCGCCAGCTGATGCTCCAGCATTAATGCGCTTGCAAGGCGCTAGTTATGCTACTACGATAGCTGAAAGCTTTCGTAATAAAGGTAAAAACGTACTGTTGATCATGGATTCATTAACTCGTTATGCGATGGCGCAACGTGAAATTGCATTAGCGATTGGTGAGCCACCAGCTACCAAAGGTTACCCACCTTCAGTATTTGCCAAGTTGCCTGCGCTGGTTGAGCGAGCTGGTAATGGTCGTAGGGGTGAGGGCTCTATTACTGCGTTCTACACAGTTCTTACAGAGGGGGATGACCAGCAAGACCCAATCGCTGATGCAGCACGTGCCATTTTAGATGGGCATATTGTGTTAAGTCGAGGTTTGGCCGAAAGCGGCCATTACCCTGCCATTGATGTTGAGCAGTCGATAAGCCGAGCGATGCATAATATCACGAGCCCTGAACATCAAAAATTGGCGCGTAAGTTAAAACAATTGAACTCACGCTACACACGAAGTGTTGATTTGATTAACGTAGGTGCGTATGAAGCAGGTAGTGATGCCGTGTTAGATATGGCAATTTCTAAGCATGAGTTAATAGAACGATTTTTGCAACAAGATGTGTCTGAACGCTCAGATTGGGATGAGAGCTTACATTTTCTAGAAGCTGTACTTCATGGTGTTCCATTAAGTTAGTTACTTGGAATCTGACTAAACGAGTATCAGTGGGAGTATCTTATGACGACAAAATCTAACGATGTATTAAGAATGTTAGAGGAGATAGCTACCAAAGAAGTAGAGTTGGCAACAGAGGCGCTAGCGAAAGCAATGAAAGTGGTAAATGAGGCGCAAGGTAAATACGATATGTTGTTGGAGTATCGTAAGGGTTATCAGGATAATTTGAATGCTAATCTTGCTAAAGGCATGTCTGCTGAGGCTTATCAGAACTTCCAAAACTTCTTTAAGAAGCTTGATCATGCCATTACAGGTCAGAGGGATGTGGTAACTTTTGCTGAGCAGCAGGTTAAAGTGCACCGAACATTGTGGCAAGAAAGCCAGCGCAAGAAGCTTTCTTATGATGTGCTGATTACTCGTTCAGATAAGCGTGCGGCTAAGGTTGAGCAAAAAAGAGATCAAAAAATGATGGATGAGTTTGCAACACGAATGACGCGTGTAAAGCGTTAAAGTTTTAGAACTGACGATGATTTAGTCCTTATTTTAATGAATTGAATATGACATCCCTCATTTAGAATGAAGTTATTATCAAATAGGTGAATTAACATGCAAACATTACCAACACCAGTATCGCAAACAAAAGCGCTAAATTTGGCTGATGTTGCAAACCAAAATGGTTCGCATGTTAACGTTAATAAATCTTCAACAGAAAACGCAAAAGCCTCCTTTCAGGCGGAGTTAAATAGGCAAGTTCGAGTTAAGCAAAGTCAAGCGCAATTAAGGCAAGATAAAAGTGCCGAATCTCTAAAAAATCAAACACAACAAAAAGCATCCGCAAAAGATAGTGCCGAAGTAGATAAAAAAGCGTCCTCAACTAATCAGAATGTCAACGTTAGTCAAACAGATGATTCTTTTTTGAGTGACTTAAATAAACAACTAGAAGCTGCGCGTGAATTATCTAGCAAAGGTACGTTAGATGAGGGCAAGGATGCGTCTCAAGCGATTGCAGCTACAACTGACACTAGCAATGCGGTTGCTGTCGCTGAGATGGTTCCGACATTAGGTACGACAAAGGCTTTGCAAAGTAATGCTAATACTATGCAACTAAGCTCAGAGTTGGAAGCTAGCAATACTTTGGATACAACAGATTTAGCGGCCCAACAAAAAAACTTGATGGCTGCATTTAATAGATCAACTACTAATGTTCAGGTTGAGCCAAAGCCGACTGATGCAGCTCTCGCTACTACGGAAAATACAGGCAAACCTAAAGATGGTGCTCTAGCGGATGTTTTGGCGACAAAAGCAGAATCAAAATCAGCTACAGACGAATTGGCATCTAATAAAGCTACTGTAAACATAGCTAGCAAAGAAGCGCCCATTAAGGAAGCTACGCCTAATCTCATTCAGCCGCAAGCTACCACAGTAAGTGCGGTTCAGAATGGTAGTAATATTGTATCTCAGCAGTTGGCTAGTAGTAATATGATTGCTGTTTATCCAGGTAAGTCTGGATGGGATCAGGCAATTAGCCAAAAAGTGGTCTGGATGGTGGGTGCTGGTCAGCAGTCAGCATCACTAACCTTAAACCCACCAGATTTAGGCCCGTTGAAAGTAGTGATTAACGTGCATAATGATCAGGCTGATACTACTTTTATTTCGGATAATGACGAAGTGAGAAAAGCCCTTGAGAGTGGTATGTCGAACTTGCGAGATAAAATGAGTGAGTCAGGTATTCAGCTAGGTCAAGCGAATGTTAGTACAAGTCAACAATCGCAACAAGAGTTTCAGCAAGCTGCTCAAAATAGAGTGTTTCAAGGCGTAAAGGGCCAAGTCAGCGCAGAGGTAATGGAAAGTGGCAGTCAGCCTAAAGTGACTGTGCGCGTATCTGATGGGTTGGTTGATACCTTTGCCTAGCTTAATTGGATACTTTAGCGCTGTATTTGGCTAAATATTAATCTAAAGTGCTTTTCCCTCTCTTATTCCTGTATCTTCTAATTTAATTTTTTTGCATAATGTAGCCATAATATGGCTATGATTGCATAATATGCGACCAAAGTTAAATTAAAGGAAAAGTACATGGCTCAAGATCCAAAACAAGAATCACAAGAAGCGGCTCCAGCCTCAAAGAAAAAACTCATTATCATTATTGCTGCCGTTGTGTTAGCTTTAGGTGGCGGTGGTGGTGCATGGTTCTTCATGCAACAAAAATCACATGACAAAAAAGAGGAAGTTAAAAAAGAAGAGCCAGCAAAGGCACCAGTCTTCTTAACTTTAGATACGTTTACTGTGAACTTGCAACCAGACCCAGACGAAAAGTTCTTGCAGGTAGATATTTCATTACAGGTGGCTAGTCCTGAAGAGGCCGAAAAGATTAAATTACATATGCCGTCAGTGAAGAACCGTTTATTGTTATTGTTAACAAGTAAAAGTGCCGCTGAGATATCAACGGTTGAAGGTAAGCAAGACTTGAGTAATCAAATCATTGAAGAGGTTAAAAAACCTTTTCCACCTGACACAAAGCCACAAGAGATTTTGGACGTGTTTTTTACTTCATTTGTGGTTCAGTAAGTTAAGTCAATTTAAATTATGGCAGATAAGTTTTTATCACAAGACGAAGTTGATGCCCTGTTAAAAGGGGTTGGAGGGGATCAGGACGATGATAAGTCCGCCTCTGAGACCGAGGGTGTGCGTGACTATAATCTAGCCACGCAAGAACGTATTGTGCGTGGGCGTATGCCTACGTTAGAAATTATAAATGAGCGCTTTGCCCGTTTGGTTCGTATTGAGTTGTTTAATTTTTTGAGACGTACCGTTGAGGTTTCAGTCGGCCCTGTCCGCATCACCAAGTACAGCGATTTCATTCGTAATTTAGTGGTGCCAACTAATTTAAATCTTGTTCAAATGAAGCCGCTACGTGGCACTGCGTTGATGGTGTTTGATCCAACCTTAGTTTTTTTGGTTGTAGACAATATGTTTGGCGGAGATGGTCGGTTTCATACTAGGGTAGAAGGTAGGGACTTCACTCAGACTGAGCAACGTATTATTCAGCGTATTTTGCATATTGTTTTTGAGACATATGCTAAGTCATGGGAGCCTGTTTATCCAATAGAATTCGAATATCTACGTTCTGAAATGAATACGCAGTTTGCCAATATCGCTACACCTAATGAGGTGGTAGTGGTCACCACTTTTAATGTCGAGCTTGGACCTGCGAGTGGTGAGATTCATTTTTGCATGCCATATTCGATGGTTGAGCCTATTCGAGATTTGTTAACGTCACCATTACAAGGCGAGGTGCTTGGTGCAGATAAGCGCTGGGTCAAACTGATGACGCAACAAGTACAGGCTGCGGAAATTGAAATTGTTGCTGACTTGGCCACCACCAGCATGCGGCTGGGTGAAGTGCTTAATATGAAAGTTGGCGATGTGATACCAATAAGCATGGAAGATGCCATTGAGGCTAAAGTAGATGGTGTCCCCGTGATGCTTTGTAAATACGGATTGTTTAATGGGCAATATGCATTGCGCGTTGAAAAACTTTTGAGATCGAACTCTACGGAATATATTAAAGGAGAACCTTATGGCGACTGATCCAGTTGATGAGAGTGGTGTAGAAACCATCGCTGAAGATGATTGGGGCGCTGCGATGGCGGAGCAGGCATCGTCTGAAACGGCAGCAGATGACTGGGGCGACGCCATGAACGAGCAAGCCTCAGCCTTGCAAGGAGATAAAGCGGAAAAGGCTCAAGTATTTACCGAATTTACTGCAAAAAATAAATTGCACGAAACACAAAATGATATTGATTTCATTTTAGATATTCCAGTGCAGCTTACCGTTGAGCTGGGACGTACTAAAATTGCGATTAAAAACTTGCTTCAACTGGCTCAAGGCTCGGTTGTTGAACTTGATGGTATGGCTGGTGAGCCTATGGATGTGCTGGTGAACGGCTGCTTAATCGCACAAGGTGAGGTTGTGGTTGTTAATGACAAATTTGGTATCCGCCTAACAGATATTATTACACCTGCTGAACGTATACGAAAAATTAATCGTTAATGAATTGTTATCAAACAGCCAACACTGAGACTGCCGATTCTAATGAAATTTAAATTGCTATTCATTTCCATTTTTTATTGGATATCAAATTCAGCATGGTCAGCTGATGCGGTAGTGCAAACTTCACCAACAGGTGGTTTGCTGAAAATGGCATTAGGTTTAATGCTGGTACTAGGTGTAATGGCTGGCGTTGCATGGCTAGCCAAACGTATGTTGCCAGGGGTTGGGAATAAACAGTCTACAATTCATGTTGTGGGAAGTGCAAATGTAGGTACACGTGAACGTGTTGTTGTACTAGAGGTAGCAGGGCGTTGGTTAGTGGTAGGTGTGGCGCCTGGACAAGTTAGTGCTATTGCTAATTTAGAAATGGGTGCTACTGATAAAGATGCCGTTGTCACTAATGAGTCAGTCACACCTGCTCAGCATGCGGAGTCACTGGCGACATCATTTGGAAAGATATTAAAGAGTTCGGCAAGTAAATTTACTGAGAAAACAAATGGTTAAAAGTTGGGTTGTCTGTTTTAAAGTTTTGTTTTTCTTGGGGTTGGCTTTGTTACCATTTTCAGTATTTGCCGAGAATGGTCTGCCATTGGTAAATGCAACGCCTAGTGCTGGAGGTGGTCAGGATTACACCTTAAGCCTACAAACCCTCATATTACTCACTTCATTAACATTTTTGCCAGCAGTGGTGTTGATGATGACTGGATTTACTCGAATTATTATTGTGCTCTCACTACTGCGACAGGCACTAGGAACTCAGTCAGTTCCGCCCAATCAAGTGATGATTGGATTAGCGTTGTTTCTGACTTTTTTTGTGATGTCACCTGTGATTGACAAAATTTATGTTGATGCTTATAAGCCGTTATCTGAAAACCAAATCACGATGCAAGAAGCGATGGATAAAGGCGTAGCTCCACTCAAAGAGTTTATGCTCAAGCAAACGCGTGAAAGTGATCTTGCCCTGTTTGCTAAAATGGCAGAGGTAGATAAGATAGAAACGCCTGACCAAGTACCGCTTAAGGTGTTAGTACCAGCGTTTGTCACAAGTGAGTTAAAAACGGCATTCCAAATTGGTTTTGCAATATTTATTCCATTTCTGATTATTGATATGGTGGTTGCTAGTGTATTAATGTCGATGGGTATGATGATGGTTTCTCCGGCAATTGTCGCGCTACCATTTAAGTTAATGTTGTTCGTACTAGTTGATGGATGGCAATTAATACTTGGTTCACTTGTGGAAAGTTTTTACTAGGGTTGCTGATTTCCATTAAAGAAAAGTAGGGAGTTTCGAATGACGCCGGAAAGTGTAATGACATTAGGTAGGGATGCAATGGGAATCACTTTAATGATTGCCGCACCTATCCTGCTTACAGTTTTAGCGATAGGCTTGTTAGTGAGTATTTTTCAGGCAGCAACTCAAATTAATGAGCAAACATTATCTTTTATTCCAAAACTCGTTGGTGTGTTTGTCGCGTTGATGTTTGCTGGTCCGTGGATGTTAAGCACTATGGTGGACTACATGCATCTAGTTTTTACCAGCATACCAGCGATGGCCAACTAATGCATTTGGCATCAAAAGCAACATAAGAAATGATTACGTTTAGTAGTGAGTTCCTTCAAACATGGGTAATTAGCATGTTGTGGCCACTAACACGCATTTTAGCAGTGATCGCGATTGTTCCTATTTTTAGCCACACCACAATCCCTAACCGAGTGCGATTGGGCTTAGGTATCATGCTAACGATTATTATCGTTCCTACCATTCCCCCAATACCTCAGTTTGAAGTTTTCTCCTTCGATGGTCTACTTATCTTAATCCAACAAATGATCATTGGATTTGCTATTGGTTTTAGTATGCGGATGGTATTTTCAGCAGTTGATCTAGCAGGTCAAATGATTGGTATGACGATGGGCCTAGGCTTTGCACAGTTTTTTGATCCACAAACTAATGGGCAATCTACTGCATTAAACCAACTCTTAGTGTTGCTTGCTATGTTGATTTTTTTGAGTTTAGATGGTCATTTAATTATTGTGACAGCGATGGCTAATAGTTTTATTACTATGCCAATAGCGTTACATGGCCCAGGTGTGGACCCTATGCAAATTGCACAATGGGGTAGCACTATATTCAGTGCTGGTTTAATGCTAGCACTACCCGCTGTTTGTGCATTGTTGATTACGAACATGGCATTAGGGATTTTAACGAGAACAGCGCCACAACTTAATCTGTTTGGTATTGGATTTCCAATTACTTTGAGTATGGGGTTTTTGGTGGTGGCATTGTCACTCACTAGTATGTTACAGCCGATTATAAAATTTATTGAGCAGGGTACTGACAATATGATGCAGGTTGCTATTCCCAAAAATATCGAGAATAAGTAATAAATTCAATAGAACTAGGGCTGGTATTGATTTATGAGCTTGGTTATTTCAATAGTTATCTGATTAAAAACCAAGTTAATTCGCCCAAGTAACTTAGGTGAGATTTTACATTCAACTATATTGAGATAAGCTAAATAAAATTGAATAAAGATAGACTAGTCGTTGCAACAAATGATTTTTGAGCAGCTTCCATAATCGTTTGATTCTTGGATAAATCAGATAATGCTGCCGCGTAGTCTAGGTCTTGAATCTCAGACAACGATTTACTGTATTGCAATTCTAGGTCATCACCAGATACGTCTAACTGGTCTATTTCATTTAGCCTAGAACCGATTGAGGCGCGTACTGTTAGCACGTTATCTAACCCTTGTTGTATGCTAGTTAGGCCTGTCGCAACGCCTGCAGTAAAAGCTGCTTGGTTTGCTGGCGTTAATGGTGTATTCAATAGTGTTACCAAATTCTGTAATGTGGCAAAAATATCATTACCACCTGCTTGAAACACCTCATCTCCAGTCGCATTAACGGCCATTTGACGTTGACTGTCTACTTGTAACATTTGTTTGTTGGAGTCACCTACGTATGATGCACCTGATGCATTCGCGACAAACGGTGCTGTGTCTGTTTCAAATCCTGCGTATAAATAGTTACCCGCAGCGTCTCTTGTGTTGGCTAGACCAATTAAGCCGTCTAGTGTAGTTTTTAGCTCTGAAGCAATAAAGCCTCTTTCTAGATCTGAGTAAGTAGGATTACCAGCAGACACCATTGCAGACTTCACAGATATCATCATGTTAGTCACGCTAGTTAAGTTTGACTCTAATGTGTTTAGTTTTAACTGAGCCGTTTGGCGTGTATCCGCAAATTTTGAGTTGATACTTTTAGCATGGGAAACTTCTAACGCTCTTGCAGACGCAACAGGGTCGTCTGAAGGCGAAGCAATACGTTGACCAGTCGATATTTGCTGCATTAATTTAAACTGTTCTGATTGCAGATTTGATATCTTAGAGATACCAGACTGGTAGATGGTATTGGTACTGATACGCATGATAAATTCCTTAAGCTATTGACTAGGTGCCTAGTTGCAATAGCACATCAAATAGTTGACTCGCAATTTGCATCATCTTTCCAGCTGCCTGATAAGCTTGCTGGTAACGTATTAAGTTAGTGGCTTCTTCATCTAAGTTAACACCTGATTCTGCTTGAACTGCCGCTGTAATTTGTTCTAATACTTGTGCTTCTGAAATGCTCAATATATTGAGTTCACGTGTTTTGTTACCAACACCGTTAACCATTTGACCAAATGCATCTGAGTAACTTTTATTCCCAGTGATGGTGTCTGCATTTTGCAGGCCGCCAAGTAATAATCCGTTTGTATTATCACTGGGGCCCGTCACGCTACCTGGAGCAATAGTAAATTGGTCACCGTTATTTGGTGCTCCAGAGATTACAAAACTGATTCCTGCCGTGGATATGGTTGCACCGTTAACAAAAGTAACCGGCGCACCAGCTGCATATGTTGTAGTAGTACCATTGGTTGAAGTGACGGTCACGGGCTCTGTGGCAATAAAGCCTGTTAATGTGTTTGGCGCACCTGCGTTATAGGTAATGTTAAAAGGTGCAGCGATTGGGCTTGATGAGTAAGTGCTGCTAGCGATTGGACTACTGATGCTCGCTGCACCTGTGTTGGCTACATTAGCACTTCCAGTCAGTACGCTTCCACCAACTGCTAATTTTCTTGCATCAGTAATCGCAACTTGGAATTTAGTCGCTGCATTTTGTGTTGGTTTAATTAAGAAGTTATCACCAGCTAGCATTGTTCCCGATGTTTGGCTTATTGTTAAGCCGTCTACACTTGCAGGCAAGCTACTGAAAGACTGTGTAGTGTTGTCACTCAGACGTGTAATATTATAGTTTGTGCCATCATACTGCAGCTTGTAATCGCTTGTTGTTAGCGCTTTAGCGTTTACAATTTTTGCAGCAACCTCAGCTGGATTTGCATTAGCAGGTGTTGTGCTTGGGCCAGAATTAAAGGCATTAGCGTTAACTAATGGATCTGGAACACTAAATAAAGCGGTACCTAGATTTCCATCTAAGTCAAAACCTTGGGCATGTTGAGAATTGAAAGTTTCTCCCAGCACGGCAGCTATTTGGCCAATTTGGTTTTGTATGCTGTCTAGAGACTCTGAACGGAACTGTAATAAGCCACCAACTACACCACCTGGAAGGCTATTAACGCCGAGTACAGTTACTTTGTCATTAGATTGGTAAGCGACTTCTAATCGGCTTGGGTCGGTTGGTGATGGGGTAGTAAGCAGGTTGAATGTTTCTTTACCAACGACTACAGGTAAACCGTTACCTACATAGACATTATATCCACCTTGGCCTTGAGAAACGACAGTGGTTTTAATTTGTTTACTTAACTCTAGTACCAACTGATCTCGTTGGTCCATCAAGTCGTTAGGAATGTTTCCATTAGCACTGACTGCTTTTTCGATGACATCATTAAGCCCAGCAATTTGCTTGGCGTATGTGTTGACTAGACTAACACTAGATGTGATTTGTGAGTTCACGCTTTCGCGAACTTCATTTAGTCTATTGTTTGTTGTTTGGAAACGACTTGCCAAAGACTGTGCGTATGACAGCATGGATTGTCTAGTTGCTAGGTCACTTGGATTTGCACTCAAATCTTGAATTGCACCAAAGAACTCACTCATTGCTGGATTAAGTCCAGCCGTAGCGTTTGATAGCATGTCATCAATCGTGGTCATTTGCGCACGATAGGTGTCAACGCTAGAGCTGTTAGCTTGGCTACGAACGGCTTGAGCAGCCAAAATATCATTGAATATTCTGGTTACTGACGCAACTTCAGTGCCTTGACCAACGTAACCATATCCAAAATTTTGTGATTGTGCTGCCGCCTGAACAACGACTTGTCTTGAATAACCAGGTGTTGATGCGTTAGCAATATTATGACCAGTCGTACTAATGCCAACTTGCGCAGCAGCGAGAGCACTTTTTCCGATGTTTAAGATGTTAGAGGCCATGGTACTGACTCACTTTAACTAATTTCATATATTGTATGACGGCATAAATTATGAAAACTTTAGGCCTTATTTGACGATTGCTTATTTAAGATGATGACACTTTTTTAATGACGCTAGTGAGTTTTTCTGCATAGTTTGGATCTGTGGCATATCCAGCTTTTTGCATAGCCTTTGCATAGCCTTGTACATTGTCCAGATTAGCCATTACATTTTCATACCGTGTGTTATTGCGCATTAAATTAGCAAAATCTTTAAATGAGTCTGCATAACTATCGTATGCACGAAACTTTTCAATACGCTTTTGTTTGATACCGTTCACATATTCTGTGGTGACTGCTTCTACAACCTTGCCGCTCCAGTTACCTGTCGCTTTAATACCAAAGAGATTATTACTTGGTGTACCATCAGCACCTTTTAGTTCTCGCTTGCCCCATCCGCTTTCTAAAGCGGCCTGACCAAGCATCAAGTGAGCAGGGATTCCAGTAGCGCGACTTGCTGCTTCAGCATGATGCGCCATTTTTTTTTGAAAGCTTTCTGCACTGCTACTTTCATTGAGTGGTTTAAAATCAGAGAGATTTTTTATTGCTTGATTAAAGTTAGTAGAGTTTTGTTGCAATGCTACTCGAGCTTGGTTTAAAAATGGATTACCAATTAAATTTTCATTTAACGATTGTTTATCTATTAAGTTTGAAGTGTCGCTCACTGCGTCTTCAAGTGACTGGTTAGCACCATAGCCGGTTTTGCTCAGCTGGCGTGCCAATACATCTGCTAATCCTAGTCCTTTTGAAGCAAGGTTGTTCGTCAATTGCTGATCAAGCATGCTGATAAAAGTACGGCTTTGATCGTTATCTAGCAAGCTGTCTTGTGGGGTTGCTTCACGCATGCTTTTAAGCATCATATTCATGAAAATGGCTTCAAACTGCTTTGCAACACCTTTGATTGCTTCTGGTGAGTTTTCTTTTGCTGCTTGTTTAAGATTATTTAGGCTATTTGCATCAATCGCAAGATTGCCAGATAGATCTGCCTTGGTGGCAATGCTGTTGCTATTTGTATTGATATTATTTGTCATTGTCTATTGTCATTAAATGACTTCAAGTTCAGCACGCAGTGAACCAGCAGCTTTCATTGCTTGTAAGATCGCTAATAAATCTTGTGGGGTTGCACCAATGGCATTGAGCGCTTTGACTACGTCAGATAGATTGGCACCACCATCTAGTTTAACCACTTGGCCGGGCTCTTTATCAATGTCGATTTCTGACCGCGCAGTTGCTACAGTTTGTCCACTTGCTAACGCACCTGGCTGGCTTATCACTGGGTCTGTGTTGATGGTGACAGTTAAGTTGCCATGTGAAACTGCGCAGCTCTCGAGGGTTACCGTTTGGTTCATGACAACAGAGCCTGTGCGGGCATTCACAATCACTTTTGCATAACTTGCTGCAGGCACTACATTCAAACTTTCTAATGCCGCTAGAAATGCAACACGACTGTAGTTGTTTGGTGGATTGATTTGGATCACACGGCCATTTTGAGCTAGTGCAGTATTCTGACCAAACTTACGATTGACAGCATCTACAACTAATGACGCTGTAGAAAAGTCGGAGTCTTTTAATTCTAAATTGAAAATACTGTTCTCACTGATGTTTGAAGGAACAGCTCGCTCAACAGTAGCGCCCGCAGTGATTCTGCCAACACTTAAGTGGTTAACCTGTGTTTGTGCACCGTTAGCTGATGCACCAACACCACCGACGACTAAGCTACCCTGTGCCATGGCATATACCTGCCCGTCTGCACCTTTTAATGGGGTCATGAGCAATGTACCGCCTCTGAGGCTTTTTGCATTACCCATTGATGAGACTGTAATGTCCAAATTTTGCCCAGGTTGTGCAAATGCAGGTAGGCTGCTAGTGACAATGACTGCAGCAACGTTTTTTAGTTGTAATGATGTGCCTGTAGGTAAAGTAACACCCATTTGTTGCATCATGCTGATAATGCTTTGTACGGTGAAGGGAGTTTGTACTGTTTGGTCACCAGTGCCATCCAAACCAACAACTAGGCCATAGCCGATTAGTTGGTTGGCACGGACGCCCTGAATCGAAGCAAGATCTTTTAAACGCTCCGCATGAGCGATGCTGGTAGTGGTGACAGACAGCACAGAAAAGGCGATAAGTGCGCAGGGTACAGATAAGCGTCTAATTTTTTGCTGCAAGGTTTCAGCATGTGTTATTAGAGCATTGATGTTGAGTAATTTTGCCATATGATTTTCTACCATGGGCTCATGCTTAAGAAGAAGCGGGCGAATATTGATGCAATCGCAGCCCCATCAATTTTGCTATTAGTTCTATATTCTATCCTAGCATCAGCTACTTTAGTAGATGGTACTGTATTGCCGAGAGAAATAGTATCTGGGTTAATGACGCCTGAGAATCTGATGAACTCTGTACCTTTGTCTAAACCAACTTGTTTTTCACCACTGACCACTAAGTTGCCATTAGGCAATACGTCCACGACTGTAGCGGTTAAAGAACCGTTAAACACATTTCTTGCATTAGCAGCTGCATCATCGGTGTAAGAGATGTCTGAACTAGCTGAAGCTGAGCCTAGTTTTGCGAATGGCAGTCTGGAGACTAAACCGCCGATAACGGGTATGTTATCACCTAGTTTTGCATCAGTCTGGAAACCAACTTCGCCTTCTTTACTTGCAGAGCTTCCATTCGCTTTTGTGGCGGTTGTATTTTCTGTAATATTAATGGTGACAATATCACCAATAAAACGAGGGCGACGGTCTTCAAACATTGGGCGATATGAAGAAGCGCTATAAATACCGCCATTATTACTTTGAGCGTTGTTTGGTTGTTGAGCTCTTGCTGATGTTGGCTGATTAACAATAGAGGTAGGCGTAATTGCGCAGCCGTATAGCAGGGTGGTTGCAAATATCCCCAAAATACTGCGGCTCATCAATTTGTTTAGAGTCACTAGGTATGTTTTCATCTTTGCTAGTTGCTTGCTAGTAGCGTTAAGCAATGTACCTTGAGTGGTGTTCAACATGGTTGCCTCTTGGTGTTCTGACAATAAAACCTTAAAAACGTATAATTGCAGAGTTTGCTGCCGATATTATTTTTAAGGTTTTTTAAATAATGCTTTGATTTTATAACTAATCCTAGTTTACATCTGTGTCAATTTTTGCAACATTTGGTCTGATGTTGTAATTGCTTTACTATTAATTTCGTAAGCACGTTGCGTTTGAATCATATTCACTAACTCTTCTACAACATTAACGTTTGACGTTTCCACGTAACCTTGCGTCAATAAACCCGCGCCATTTGTACCAGGGGTGTTTGCATTGGCTGTACCAGAAGCAGCAGTTTCAACATACAAATTTTCACCATTAGCTTGTAGGCCGGCCGGATTGATAAAAGTAGACAATTGTAACTGGCCAATTTGTGTCACAGCGGTTGAGCCTGCTAATGTGACAGAGACAGTTCCATCGCGACCTACAGTAAGGCTTTGAGCATTCGTTGGTATTGTAATTGGCGGTTGAACAGAAAAGCCGCTTGAAGTTACCAGTTGGCCTTGAAAGTCCACTTGAAATGCACCGTCACGAGTGTAAGCCGTTGTGCCATCAGGCAGTAAAATTTGAAAGAAACCAGCGCCTTGGATCGCAACATCTTTATCATTACCAGTTTGCTGTAAATTACCTTGAGTGAAAATTCGCTCTGTTGCAACTGGCCTAACGCCTGTACCTAATTGTAGGCCTGAAGGTAACTGTGTTTGTTGGGAGGTCTGTGCGCCAGGTTGTCTAATCGTTTGGTATAGCAGATCTTCAAACACTGCACGTGATCTTTTAAAGCCACTGGTGCTGACGTTGGCTAAGTTATTTGAAATCACGTCCATTTGCGTCTGTTGCGCATCTAGACCAGTTTTCGATATCCATAGTGAGCGTATCATTTTATTTCCCTTCAATCACAGCCTGCATTAATTGCTTTATGCTTAAATTGCTGAATAGTTGATTACAATGATTTCATAATAACTGATTTGTAGTTAAGTCAATTGCAGGAGTTGACTGGCTTTATTAGCGTTATTCTCAGCAGTTTGAATTAATTTCATTTGCATTTCAAACTGACGGGCAAGGCTAATCATGGTGACCATCGCGTCAACGACATTCACATTACTGCTCTCAAGAGCGCCTTGAACTAAGCTAACGCTTGCGTCTGCTGTGGCTGGATTACCATCTTTGGTGGTAAACAAACCGTCGTCAGCACGTACCAAGTTTGCTGGGGAGGGGTTAACTAACTTGATTCGACCAATGATGTTTGAAGGGCCTGGTAAAGTTAGGTTATTCACAGTTGAAATTGTGCCGTCCTTACCGATGCTGACAGCTACATCAGGTGGAATCGTAATCGGTCCACCGTCACCCATGATGGTGAGGCCATTGGCGGTTTGAAGTAAACCGTTGGGACTTGTTTTCAGTGAACCATTTCTAGTATAGGCTTCTGAGCCATCAGCACGCTGAATGGCTATCCATCCATCACCTTTTACTGCTACATCCAAATCTCGGTTGGTCGATTGAATCGCACCTGAATTAAAATCGCTACCGCTTGTAGAATCCACGACAAACGCACGAGTTGGCAAGCCTTCACCAATCACAGGCACAGCTCTAAAAGCATCAATCTGTGATTTAAATCCGGTAGAGGTTGCATTAGCCAAGTTATGGCTGGTTGTTGCCTGCTTCTCAAGGATGTGTTTCGCACCCGTCATTGCGGTGTAAATCATGCGATCCATCGTGATTCTCCCTTTAGTTACAAACTATTAACGAAGGTTAACTAGCGTTTGCAACACTTGATCTTGTGTTTTAATGGTTTGTGCATTGGCTTGATAAACACGTTGAGCGGTAATCATATTGACCAGTTCAGCCGTTAAGTCAACGTTTGAGTCTTCTACTGCTGATGATTGTAATACACCTAATTGGCCTGTGCCTGGCGTTCCAGTTAAGTCAGGTCCTGAGCTTGCACTCACTGCCCAAGCGTTGCCTCCTAATGACTGCAACCCATTAGGGTTAGTAAAGCTAGAAAGTACTACTCGACCTAGGTTTTTTGATTGACCATTACTGTAACGCCCAACAATTGTGCCGTCTGATGAAGTATTAAAGCCAGATAGGCGGCCTGATGTAAATCCATCTTGCGACAAGCTGTTGATACTAAACGCTGAACCAAACTGAGTGCTCTTAGAGTAGTCAATTGTAGTCGTAACGTTAGCTGCACCATTCGCAACTGCTGGTGTGGCAGTGTTTAGGGGGGTAAAAGTGACGCTAGGCAATCCATTTAGAGGCGTTGTAGGTGTAATGGTTGGCGCTACCCCAGTGCCAGTGAATGTCATAACAGCGGTTGTTCCCGCTGCCGGAGTTCTCACGCCATCTACAGTCGTAAAAATGTCCCATGTGTTTGCTGCTGTTTTGCGGAAGAAATTCTGTAGAGTATGTGAGTTGCCCAAACTGTCGTAAACGGTTACTGCTGTTGAGTTGTTGTATGTCGTCGGGTCAGTAGCGTCAAATGCTGGTAGAGCAGGTAATGGGTTATTTCTAGAGTCAAGGTTAATTGTGCCTTCAATCTCTGTTGTAGCGACTGGTTGAATGTCTGCCGTGTTGATTTGTAAGTCAACCGCTGCGCCACTTAAAATGTTGCCGTTTGTATCTGCAGCATAGCCAGTTAAACGTTTGCTAGCGGAGTCTACGATGTAACCAAATTTATCTAGTTGAAACTGGCCATTACGTGTGTATGTCACTGCACCGTTTGATGACATACGGAAAAATCCGTTGCCATTAATCGCAATATCTAAAGAGTTGTTGGTGGAGGTGATGTTACCTTGCGTGAATTGCTGCGCGACCGTTGCTAAGTTTGTACCAATCCCAATTTGGCTACCACCACCACCTGTGATTGAGTTTGCAAAAACGTCAGCAAATTCTGCACGAGATTGCTTAAAGCCAACAGTATTAGCATTTGATACGTTGTTACCAATCACTTCTAATTGTTTAGAAGCTGCGTTAAGACCGCTTAAACCTTGTTGAAAACTCATGCTATTCTCCTTGGAGCTATATTAATTAATTTGCTAACGTCTAAATTTGTGACGCGTTGTTAAAATATTTCTTTTACTGCGGTCGTATCAACGGTCATTAAGTTACTTAAATTCAGTTTAACGCCTGTTGGGTAGTTGGAAATGCTCAATACTTTTGCAAAACTTAGGTTTGTAGACTCGGCTACTTTGCCACCAATTGTTGCGTTTACCTCAAATTTATAGTTACCAGTTGCTGCAGCAACGCCATCATCTTTAAAACCATCCCAAGTAAGTGGGATGGTGCCTGCATCTTGCTTGCCAAGCTCAATTGTTCTAATGGTGACACCAGAGCCATCTTTAATATTCACCGTGACTTTATCCGCGCCAATAGGTAGTTCAATACCAAAATAACCGCCTTCGCCAGCAGTTTGAATGGTATCGCCAGGGGTTAGGACGCTACGACCTATCAGGTTTGATGCTTGATAGGATTGCCCCATTTGTACATTGTTAATTAATGTCTCCAATGTGCTGTTTAACTTATCAATACCAGTCACCGTTGAAAGTTGTGCCATTTGGCTGGTGACTTGCGCGTTGTCCATAGGATTGAGCGGATCTTGATTTCTCATTTGCGTCACGAGCAATGTCATGAATCTGTTTTGAGCCTCGTCAACTGACGTCCCAGTGCTATTTTTTTTATTATTCACAGCGTCTAACAATGCTTGTGATGGTGTGTTTGTATTTACAGTAGTCATTTAGAGGCTCCTAGTCTTTTTACGCTTGATGTTTAATGCCAGTTTAGTTGGTGTTTAAGCGACTAAGACTGGCCTATCGAGAGTGTTTTCATCAACATTGTTTTTGCTGCATTCATGGTTTCTACATTATTTTGGTAAGCACGAGAAGCAGATATCATGTTCACCATTTCCTCTGTCACGTTTACGTTTGGCATGCTGACATAACCCTTGTCATTAGCCAGAGGGTGTTTTGGGTCGTACAGCATTCTTGGTGGTGAGTTATCTTCAACTACTTTAGTTACTTTTACACCGCTTGCATCAGCTGATTTTGATGGAATTGCACTAAAAACTACTTGTTTTGATTTATAAGGAGTGCCGTTCGCACTAGTTGCACTATCTGCGTTTGCTAAATTGCTGGCAACAGTATTTAGGCGCTGAGCTTGTGCGCTCATTGCTGAACCAGAAATATTAAACACGTTAAATAATGACATCGACTTCTCCTTAAATTTCCCTGCTGATTACACAACTATAGCACTACTCGCTGAGACATTTATTTATTGTCCCTGAATTGCTGATAGCATCTTTTTGAGTTGTCCATTAATCATGATAATGCTGGCTTCATAGCGAATCGCGTTGTCTGCAAACTGATTACGCTCTACATCCATGTCTACTGTATTGCCATCTACACTGCCTTGAATGACTGGTCTGAAAAGTGCATCGCCACCAATGCTAGAAGGCTTGCCATCTATGTGGTTGGGTGAAGTTTTACTAGTGTTAAATGCTTCTTTATTTGATGCGCCAGCCATTGCATTTTTCATTGCAGCATTAAAGTCTAGATCACGTGCTTTGTAGTGCGGTGTATCTGCATTGGCAATATTTGCTGCAATAAGTTCTTGACGTTGACCACGTACTCTTAGTGCGTTTTGGTGAAAGCTTAACGCTGCATCTAATTTATTAATCATGTTTATTTCCTTTTGCTAACTGCTTAATTACCAATGATTTTTATAAAATTTACATCAAGTAATTTAAGCTTAAATCGTCAAGTAAATACTTTTATTGCCGATAACACACTTGTAAACAATTCTAATTACTTAAGGTGGTGTTTGATTGAGTAAGAAGAGGGGTATTTCTTGCCCTTTTCTTAGTTTGACTAGACATTTGTGTCCGTAGAATGCATATCGAATCTTTGTATACTGCATCGGAATTCAATATGCCTTGTTTTACTTATCATTTATCGTTGAAATTGTTTGCAAATATAAAATGGAAAGTATATATGGAGCGCGGGCGCTTCGGCTTTATGTTGCTGATGACTGTTTTAATGGTTGGAGGCAATTCTGCATTAAATGCTGCAACTAATCAGGTCGGTGTAAACAAGCAATATCCTAAGCAAGATCTCTCTTCAATCAAAAATAAGGTAGTTGAGTTTTTACAAACGCAAACAGTGGGGTACCCTGGTAAGGTAACAGTGCAAGCCGGCGCTATTGATCCGAACTTGAAGTTAGCTCAATGCCAAGATGTTCAGGTTTTTTTACCTGCTGGAAGCCGTGCATGGGGTAAAACTAGTGTTGGTGTGCGATGTAATACACCGAGTGCCTGGACAATCTATGTGCAGGCTACTGTTAATGTAGTTGCTCAGTATTTAGTTGCTGCAGCACCATTGGCGCAAGGTAGAGTTGTCACTCATGAAGATGTGTTGTTTCAAACGGGCGATCTCACGCAGTTGCCCGCAGGAATTTTTACTGATATGACGCAGGCGTTGGGGCGCATTGTTAATATCTCGATGAATGCTGGCACTGTGCTTAGGCAAGAAATGCTAAAAGTTTCGCCTGTTGTACAACAAGGGCAGACTGTCATGATTACCTCAGCAGGTAAAGGCTTCCGTGTATCAGCAGAAGGTAAGGCGATGACCAAGGCAAATGAAGGGCAGGTTGTGCAGGTTAAAGTGGCTAATGGTCAAGTGGTGAGCGGCATTGCACGCCAGGGTGGTCAAGTAGAAGTTGTTTTTTAACTGGCATTGTTCAGTGGTGGCGACGTGGTTATTTATATTGTTGATAAATATTGTTTATTTTTAGAAAAAAGGCTAAAGTTCGCTTAAACTATGCCGATATCTGCATTAAGGATGCGTGTATACGTATGAGCAGGTTAAGCAAAAAGGATGAAATGCCATGAAAATCAATGAGACAATTAAAAACACCGCTGGCTTAGGCCTTGATAAATCAAATGTCGAAAAAGCAAATGCGGCTAAGGTTGAGGCTGATGCTAAGCAAAAGGCTGAGAAATCTATAACAGGTGATAAATCTTCTGGTAATGTGACGTTGTCACCGCTGTCAGCTAAATTACAAACCCTAGAAACTAAAGTTAAAGCTAGTAACGTTTATGATGCAGAGAAGGTTGATGCGATTAAATCAGCAATTGCTGGTGGGCAGTTTTCTGTGAATTCAGAAAAAGTGGCTGATGGCTTAATTGAAACAGTGAAAGATTTATTAACAAGTCGTTTTGCTTAATCTTTAATTATGGCTAACACATCTTCCAATCAACCTGTCAGCTTTACACAAGACACTCTGTTAGTAGCAGAGTTGATTGCCTTGCTAGAGCGTGAGCAGGCACACTTGGTAAAAGCTGATGTTGATGCGATAGAAGCAATCCTAGAAGAAAAGTCATTATTATTGCAACGCTTGAATCTTGCTGCGAAAGCACGCTATCAGTTATTACAGGCAAATGGCTTTTCATCCAATGAGTCTGGCATGAGTGATTGGGTTGAAAAACAGGCAAAAAAAGATATCACGGCGGCTTGGGTTGTTTTCCAAAAGTCTCTCGCACAAGCAAAAGAGCTAAACAGATTAAACGGTACTTTAATTAGTAAGCACTTTAATCGCAATCAAGAGCTGTTGAATCATTTGCAAGGTAATAATGATGCTAACTCCGTATATGGTCCAGATGGGCAAGCAAAGTCAAAAGGACCTTCTCGTTCTGGTTTGATAGTTTAGTTACTTCCGATCTTTTCAATTCAAGCAGTTCTTGCTGCTTACAGTTCCTAAAATAAGTAACTCTTTAACCTCGTGGCTTCTTTCTATAAGTATTTTGTATTAACTATCTATCGCTTTTAATTTTCAGCTTTACAGGTACGATGAGTAGTCAACACCGCTTGCTTGTTCTTCCAACACTTGCAAAAATGCATCACCATATCGTGTCAGCTTTGCTTGACCTACACCGCTAATCTTACCCATTTCAGTGAGGCTCTCTGGACGATGATTCAGAATTTCAAGCAGTGTACTGTCATGAAAAATGAGGTAGGGTGGCACGCCTTGTTCTTTTGCAAGTTCAGTGCGTTTGGCCTTCAGTGCTTGCCATAATGGATCATCTGCAACACCTGCATAGGCTTCTTTGACTCTTGCACCTCGTTCAATCTTGCTCACACGTTTGGTAACTTCCTGATCTTGTCGTAGCCATACGCTTACTTCACCACGTAAAATAGGACGAGCGGTTTCACTGAGGCGTAGTCCACCAAACGCATCCATGTCAGTTTCTAGGTGTCCATTTGCAACCAGTTGCCTAAATACGCTACTCCATTGTGCTTGTGACAAAGTCTTTCCAATACCGAATGTACTCAACTCTTGATGCTTAAACTGTTCAACTTTAGGTGTTAGTTTCCCAAGTAGTACATCAATTAGATGTACCACGCCAAATCTTTGTCCTGTGCGATATACGCATGATAATGCCATCTGTGAAGCTTGAGTTCCATCCCAGTTATCTGTAGGCGTTAGACAGTTATCACATTGACCACAGTTACCTGGGTGCTGTTCTCCAAAATAGTGCAATATGGTTTGGTGTCTGCATGCGGTAGATTCGCAGAAGCCGAGTAGTGCGTCCAATTTTTGACGTTCTACATGCTGGCGTTCCGGTGATGCGTCACTGTTTTCAAGCATTTGTTTCATGTTGACCACATCACCTAGGCCATAAGTCATCCAAGCGTTGGCTGCTAGACCATCTCTGCCCGCACGACCAGTTTCTTGATAGTAGCCTTCCATGCTTTTTGGTAAATCCAGATGTGCGACAAAGCGCACATTAGGTTTATCAATGCCCATACCAAAAGCGACTGTAGCCACCATTATTACGCCTTCTTCGCGTAAAAAGCGTCTTTGATTGTTGTGACGTATGTTTGCATCAAGCCCAGCATGATAAGGCAAGGCATCCCATCCTTTTGACTTTAGCCATTCGGCGGTATCTTCAACTTTGCGCCGTGATAAGCAGTAAATAATACCAGCATCATTCGGGTGTTCAGACTCAATAAATGCTTCTAGTTGCTGGCGTGCGTTTGCTTTAGGTAAAACACGGTATTTGATATTAGGGCGATCAAAACTTGAAATAAATTGACGAGCATTTTCAAGCGTCAATCGCTCTATAATTTCAGCTCTAGTAGGTGCGTCAGCCGTCGCTGTGAGTGCGATTCTAGGTATGCGTGGGAAACGCTCATGCAGCACGGTAAGTTTGCGATATTCTGGCCTGAAATCGTGACCCCATTGAGAAACGCAATGTGCTTCATCAATGGCAAATAATGCAATACCAATGCTGTCCTCAATTTGCTCTAGCAAAGTTAGAAAGTTAGGCATGAGTAAACGTTCAGGCGCAACGTACAACACTTGCAGTTCACCACGTAGCAATGCCGCAGTGATGTCACTAAATTGCTCAGCATTGAGACTGGAGTTTAGAAATGCAGCCTTTACACCCAGTTGCTTCAGTGCATCGACTTGATCTTGCATCAATGCAATGAGTGGTGATACCACAACACCTAAGCCTTTGCGTAATAGGGCCGGTAGTTGATAGCATAACGATTTTCCACCACCAGTCGGCATCAGAACAAGGGCATCTCCACCCTCGACCATATGTTCAACAATTTCTTGTTGCTCACCACGAAAAGTAGTGTAACCGAACACATCCTGTAGGCAGGCGTGTGCGGTAATGTGACGAACTGATGAGTTTAACAATTAAACTGAGCCAGTCATTGAGCGATGCTTGCTTTTGCTACTTGCTTATTCAACACCCTGACTTAATAGGTAGTCTTCATAGTTACCAGTAAAGTCTACAATACCATCTGCTTTAATTTCGATGATACGTGTAGCAATTGAACTCACAAACTCACGGTCATGGCTTACAAAGAATAGGGTGCCTTTGTATTTATCAAGTGCGGTATTTAGCGCTTCAATAGATTCCATGTCCATGTGGTTGGTTGGCTCGTCCATTAGTAATACATTGGTTTTTCCGAGCATTAGTTTGCCGTACAACATGCGGCCTTTTTCACCACCTGAAAGTACTTTGACTGATTTCTTGATGTCGTCACCAGAGAACAGTAGGCGACCAAGCATGCTACGCACGGTTTGGTCATCATCGCCTTGCTGGGTAAACTTGCTCATCCATTCGAACAGTTCATCACCATCTTCAAACTCGTATTCATGGTCTTGTGCAAAATAGCCAATTTTTGCTTTCTCTGCCCATTTAACTTCGCCATGTTTTGGTTCTAAATCTCCAGCTAAGCAACGTAAGAATGTTGTTTTACCGATACCGTTTTCACCAATAATGGCAACTTTTTCACCAGCTTCAAACATCATATCGACATCATTAAACAGCGGGCGGTCGAAGCCATGACTGAGTTTTTTCAACTCAACGGCATTGCGATGTAGTTTTTCGCGCTCGTCATATTCAAAGCGGATAAATGGATATTGGCGTGAAGATGGTTTAAATTCTTCAATCTTGATTTTATCAATTTGTTTGGCACGACTGGTTGCTTGTTTAGCTTTAGAGGCGTTTGCAGAGAACCGACGCACGAAATCTTGTAAATCGGCAATTTGTTGTTTAGCTTTTGCGTTGTCTTTAGCTTGTTGCGCACGTGCAGCAGTGCTTGCTTCCATGTAGTCATCGTAGTTACCTGGATACACAGCAATTTTCCCGTAATCCATGTCGCAAGTATGTGTACATACTTGATTTAAAAAGTGTCGATCATGGGAAATAATAATCATGGTACAGCTACGGTTATTCAGCACATCTTCTAACCACCGAATGGTATTAATATCCAAGTTGTTGGTTGGTTCATCAAGAAGTAGGATGTCTGGGTTGGCAAACAACGCTTGAACGAGCAATACACGTAATTTCCAGCCAGGTGCAACAGCGCTCATTGGGCCGTTGTGTTGTTCAATCGGGATTCCAACACCTAGCAGTAGCTCACCTGCGCGTGCCTCTGCGGTATAGCCATCGTATTCAGCAAACACAGCCTCTAATTCGGCTGCACGCATGTAGTCATCTTCAGTGGCCTCTAAGTTGGCGTAGATGGCATTTTTCTCGACATTTGCTTTCCACATCTGGTCATGACCCATCATGACTACGTCCAGCACACGCTGATCTTCGTAAGCAAACTGATCTTGACGCAAGAAAGCCATGCGTTCATTGTTATCTAACGAAATATTTCCAGATGTCGGTTCTAAGACCTTTGCCAGAATTTTCATGTAGGTTGATTTGCCGCAACCATTGGCACCAATTAAGCCATAGCGATTACCATCGCCAAATTTAACTGAGATGTTTTCAAATAGTGGCTTTGCGCCAAACTGCATCGTGATATTGTTAGAAATTAACAAAATTTAAGACCTTAAAAATAAATTAAATACAAAAAGTGTTGTCTAGTTTAAATGGTGAAGTTAGCCGACATTATTACTGATGGCTATATTTCTATAAACGAATGCTTAAAATTGATTATAAATAACGACTTCATCCATTGGTAGTTGTCCACCTCGTGGCATTGCTTCTTTTAATGCTTTACCAACGACAACAAACATCGCAGGGATATGGTCTTCAGGTAGCTTTAACAATTGAGCTACAGCATCAAAATCAAATCCGTCCATTGGACAGGTATCGTAGCCCATTTCTTTTGCAGCTAGCATGATGGTGGTGGCTGCCATGCCACATGAGCGCATGGCTTCATCGCGTTGTATTTGAGCGTTGCCATCGTAATATTGACCAATTGCAGGCACTAAGATGTCCTGCACGGGCTTGGCTGCATTTGCCCAATAACGTTCAGGCTGTTTAGCCCATGCTTTTAAATCTGCAGTCAGTACAATTAGCAGTGAGGCTTCTTCAACCTGTGCTTGATTCCAACTAACACTGCGGATTTGGTGGCGCAAGTTAGGGTCTGTTACAACCACAAAGCGCCAATTTTGAATATTGAATGCGGTAGGTGATAGCATTGCTAGAGACAGGAGTTGAGATATCTCTTCCTCAGTCATTTTATGTTGTGGATCGTACGCTTTAATTGAGCGTCGTTCGATAATGGCTTGGCTTACTTTCATGATTGGTAGTGAATGTCCAAAATTTCTAAATTGATATTGCCCGCAGGGCGTTGCCAAATGACCGTATCTCCGATTTTTTGGCCGATTAATGATTTTGCTAGAGGAGAGACCCAGCTAACTTTGTTAATACTTGCGTCTGCTTCATCTTCGCCTACGATATGAAATGTATGTTGAGCGCCACTGTCATCTTGTACTTGAATCGTTGCACCGAACAATACTGTTTCATGGGTTTGTTTGCTAGGATCCACTAAGATTGCAGAGTCTAAACGTGCGCGTACATAACGTAAGTCACGTTCGATTTCTGCTATTTTATCTTTTGCAAAAGTATCCTCTGCTGTTAGCTTTAAGTGATTTAGTTCCGCGATTAAAGATTCTTCTAAAGTTTGCAGCTCAAGTGCGCCAGTAGGCGTCACGTAATTAGGATGTTCGCTAATTGGACGCTCAACAAGCTCTTTACCATTAGCTTGTTCAAATCTTTCTTCATTAACGAATGCGCGGCTCATAATGACTGCCTCCTGTTATTCCCATTCAATCGTTGCTGGTGGTTTACCAGAAACATCATATACAACACGGTTTATACCACGAACCTCATTGATAATTCGGTTAGATACACGGCCTAACAACGCATATGGTAGCTCTGCCCAATGCGCTGTCATAAAGTCGCTAGTCACTACTGCGCGTAAAGCGACTACATAATCGTAGGTGCGGCCATCACCCATTACACCTACTGATTTGACAGGTAAAAACACAGTAAATGCCTGACTTGTTAGTTCATACCAAGTTTTTCCCGTTGCTTCATCTTTAGTATTACGTAGCTCTTCAATAAAAATAGCATCGGCACGGCGTAGTAGATCTGCAAAGTCTTTTTTGATCTCACCTAAGATACGCACACCTAAGCCTGGTCCAGGGAAAGGATGGCGATATACCATGTCAGCAGGTAAACCAAGCGCAACGCCAAGTTCACGTACTTCATCTTTAAATAGGTCGCGTAACGGCTCAAGTAGTTTTAGACCCAATTGTTCAGGTAGTCCACCTACGTTGTGATGGCTTTTAATGGTCACGGCTTTTTTAGATTTAGCACCGCCTGATTCAATTACATCTGGGTAAATCGTGCCTTGTGCTAGGAAGGTTGCGCCTTTATGGCCGCCTGTGCCCGCTTTTAGTTTGGCAGCTTCGGCTTTAAACACCTCCACAAACTCACGGCCAATAATTTTGCGCTTAGCTTCTGGATCGCTCACACCCGCTAAATGTCCCATAAATTGGTCTGTTGCATCTACGCGTATTACGTTCACATGTAAGCGCCCTGCAAACATATCCATGACGAGGTCGCCTTCATTTAGCCGAAGCAAACCATGGTCAACGAATACACAAGTAAGTTGATCGCCAATTGCACGATGAATCAATGCAGCAGCAACACTAGAGTCCACGCCACCAGATAAACCTAAAATGACCTCTTCATCACCTACTTGTGCTTTGATTTTAGCTACGGCCTCTGCAATGTAGTCACCCATTATCCAGTCAGGTTTTGCGCCGCATATCTCAAGCACAAAGCGATTGAGCATGGCTTGGCCTTGTTTAGTGTGCGTCACTTCTGGGTGAAATTGCACCGCATAAAACTTGCGGTCTTCATCGGCCATCGCGGCAATAGGTGTAGTGTCGTTGCTTGCAATTACTTTAAAGCCAGACGGTAGCGCTGTTACTTTATCGCCATGACTCATCCATACGTCAATCAGGCCGTGTCCTTCAGTATTCGTGTTGTCTTGAATGTCACGGAATAGGGCAGAGTGGCCACGAGCACGTACTTGAGCGTAACCGAACTCTCGTTTATGGCCAGCTTCAACTTTTCCACCAAGTTGTTGTGCCATGGTTTGCATACCATAGCAAATGCCTAAGACTGGCACGCCAAGTTCAAATACAGCCTGTGGTGCTTTATCTGTTTCTTCTTCGTACACACTCGCATGGCTACCAGAAAGGATGATGCCATCTGCGCCAAAGCTACGCACGAAGTCGTCTGTTACGTCACATGGATGAATTTCACAATATACATGGGCTTCACGTACGCGGCGAGCAATCAGTTGAGTAACTTGAGAGCCAAAGTCGAGGATTAGAATTTTGGAATGAGTCATTTTTTAGTCACAAAATGCACAGAGAACACAATGCCAAAGAAATCTCTCTGGCATTGTGTTCTCTGTTGTTAAAGTTAATATTAAATTGAATTAGTCAACGCGGTAGTTAGGCGCTTCTTTTGTAATTTGTACATCATGCACGTGCGATTCACGCATACCTGCACTTGTAATTTGCACAAATTCAGCACGTGAACGCATTTCTTCAATCGTTGCGCAGCCGGCATAACCCATTGAAGCACGTAAGCCACCCATTAATTGATGAATCACGGCAAGTACGCTACCTTTGTATGGCACACGACCTTCAATGCCTTCAGGTACTAATTTGTCAGCATTGCCATTATTGTCTTGGAAGTAGCGGTCACTAGAGCCTTTTTGCATCGCACCAATAGAGCCCATGCCACGATATGATTTGTATGAACGACCTTGGAACAATTCAATGTCGCCAGGGGCCTCTTCAGTACCAGCAAACATACCGCCTAGCATTACACTGTAAGCACCAGCAGCAATCGCTTTTGAGATGTCGCCAGAGTATCTGATGCCACCGTCAGCGATGAAAGGTACACCAGTACCACGCAGTGCTTCTTCAACATTGGCGATTGCGCTGATTTGTGGAACGCCAACACCAGCAACAATACGTGTGGTACAAATTGAGCCAGGGCCAATACCTACTTTTACGCCATCTGCGCCAGCATCAACTAGAGCTAATGCTGCGCTAGCTGTTGCAATGTTGCCACCGATTACATCTATTTGTGGGAAATGTTTTTTAACCCATTTAACACGGTCTAATACACCTTGTGAGTGACCGTGCGCGGTATCAACAACAATCACGTCAACGCCAGCCTCGGCAAGTGCCGCTACGCGTTCTTCAGTGCCGTCGCCTACACCAACAGCTGCACCGACACGCAATCTACCGTGAGCATCTTTGCAAGCTAGTGGATGGTCCGTTGATTTTTGTATATCTTTAACTGTGATCAAACCTTTTAACGTATCTGAATCATCCACCACTAAAACACGCTCAAGGCGATATTGGTGCAGTAAACGAATAACATCCTCTTTGGCAGCCCCTTCTTTAACCGTGACCAATCTATCTCTAGGAGTCATGATGTTTTTAATTGGCTGATCTAAATTAGTTTCAAATCGAAGGTCGCGGTTAGTAACAATTCCAACTATTTTGCCATTGTCAACGACAGGAATGCCTGAAATCTTGTGGGTGTGAGTAAGTTCTAAAACGTCACGAACAGTCATGTGGCTTTGAATGGTAATCGGGTCGTTTACGACACCTGATTCAAAGCGTTTAACACGTGCCACGTGCGCTGCCTGTTTCATGGCAGTCATATTCTTATGGATGAAGCCTAAGCCACCTTCTTGAGCCAATGCAATTGCAAGCGGCGCTTCGGTGACAGTATCCATCGCAGCAGAAAGAAGAGGGATGTTTAATCGAATGTTTCGAGATAATTGTGTGGTGAGTGAAACTTCGCGTGGCAGCACATTAGAGTAGGCCGGCACTAGTAAAACATCATCAAAAGTGAGAGCTTGTTGCAATAAACGCATGCGTAAATCCTTGTACCCAAAACGAAATTATACAGATTTATAATCGACTTAGCGAGAGTGTCAATCATTTATTTGTAAACTTAAAATGATAACAAACGTTAAATTCGATACTTGCTAGTAACCAAGATTAGCAATAATATGGCTAAAAACCTATTAAACAAAGGGGTGTGTATGTTAGTTCGCTTGTTGTTGCTGTGTTTGGCGATAGTGCCTCTGATGGCAAACGCTGAAATTTACAAATGGAAAGATAAGGATGGTGTCACTCGTTATAGTGATATTCCGCCACCTTCCAACATTAAGCAGGAGTCCATCAGTGGTAAGAAAGTAGCTAAACCAACAGGGCAGGCACCACTTACCCCAGTTGAAGGTGATATAGCAACTTCTGTCAATAGAAATAAAACAACAGAAAAGGCTAAAGAAACTAGTGCTAGCCAAGACGAGGCAGCTAAAAAACGTGCTCAAGATGCTGAGGTGCAAAAAGCGGCGGACCAGCAGAAGCAGGCGGAGTTGAAAGTTAAGCAGGAGAATTGTGCAGCTGCCAGAAAAAATCTAGTGACGTATTCTACAGGCGGTAGAATATCTAAGATCAACGATCAGGGAGAGAGGGAGTACCTTGGTGATGAAGATTTAGATGCAGGTAAAGCTGATGCACAAAAAGATGTAGATGCTTATTGTGATTAAAGTTTGAGTTGTCTGTATTTAAAATGGGCGCGTCATGCGCCCATTTTTGTATCGCTAAGGCGTTGGTCTGAAAAGAGCCAGAGTAGATTTTACACGGCTAGGTCGCCACCGCCTTTTTTCATAATTTTTCCATCAGCAGCTCTCTGTTTTCTTACTTCTTTTGGATCAGCTATTAGCGTACGATAAATTTCTACGCGATCTAAATGGCGTAGCTTTGTGTCTAGTTTGGTCAACTTGCCAAAAATGCCTACTTTGTTAATGCTTAAATCAATTTCAGGAAACTTCGTCATAATACCTGAGGCAATGATTGCTTCTTCTGCGGTGGTGCCGTCTTCAACTTTGATTGGAATGATTAGTTGCTCATCTGCTAGAGCATATGCTACTTCTACGGTTACTTCATTGGGAGTGTTCATTGTAATCTTTCATTATTTTGCGTAAATGGTATTGGCGCGCTTCACAAACCCATCTACAAAAGTATTTGCTATGTGGTTAAACACAGGAGCAATTATTTTTTCTAAAAAATGATTTTCAAATTCATAATTAAGTGAAAATTCAATTTTACATGCATCTTCACTGAGTGCTAAAAATTGCCATGCACCATTCAAGTGTTTAAATGGACCATTTTTTAATTTAATTTCCATTGACTCAGGAAAAGTCTTCTTGTTCTCGGTGGTGAAGTTTTGACGCAAACCATGATAGTCGATGTGCAATGTCGCGGTAGTGCTAACATCGTCTTGCAGAATTAAATCTACTCCGCCACACCAAGGTAGAAACTTGGGATATTGTTCTACGTCATCGACTAAAAGAAACATGCAACTTGCAGAGTGGTTGACTAGAACGGTTTTTTTTACATGAGCCATGCTTACCTTTTGAGTGATGTGATGAAACAGCCTTGCGCAAATTAAAAGTGAGTTTTCATGAATTACTTTTTATTACTCAATACGTTCAACCAAACAAATAAGAGAAGTAGAGTAAAATGATGATTTTAAGCTATTCGCCAAGAAATTTTTAGTTTTATGAGTATTGCACAAAATAAAAAAGCTTTTTTTGACTACTTTATCGAAGATAAATATGAGGCTGGTATTGTTTTAGAAGGCTGGGAAGTAAAAGCCATACGAGATAATCGCGTTAATATTAAAGAGGCGTATGTCATTATTCAGCGTGGCGAAATCTATTTAATAGGTTGCCATGTGACCCCTCTGGGGGCAGCCTCTACGCATATACGTCCAGATGCGATTAGAACACGCAAGTTGCTCTTACATAGTGAAGAGATATCAAAGTTAATTGGAAAAGTTGAGCGTGCAGGTTATACCTTGGTTCCATTGGATATGCATTTTTCCAAAGGTCGCGTCAAAGTGCAGATTGGGCTTGCTAAGGGCAAGAAACAACATGATAAGCGTGATACTGAAAAAGCGCGTGATTGGGAGCGTGAAAAAGGCAGAATTATGCGAGCGCATAATAAATAATTCAGTAGATTGCTTTAAAAGCGTATAATTAAACTGCTTTTGGAATGACAGCGGTTGAACTGTTGGAGATTTCATCTGTCAGAATGTGACTGTTATTTAGTCACAGACTTATGGGGCTGACCAGGTTTCGACGTGGGTTGCAAAGCAGTGCAGGGCATACCGAGGACTAGTCACCTCGTAAATAAACTAGAAAAAGTATAGTCGCAAACGACGAAACTTACTCTCTAGCCGCTTAATCCCGGCTGGACGCTGCACCATCTCTCCCGTGGGGTGGATTGGGGTAACCCATACGTAGTGTCATATACACGGGATACGTGTTGTGTTGGGTTACTTAGCACTTCATTAACCTTAAGGTAGCTCGCGTGCAAACTGCTTGTCTGTTGGTGTGTTGCATGTTAAATTAAACAACAAGGCTAAGTATGTAGAACTGTCTGTGGAGGGCTTGCGGACGCGGGTTCGATTCCCGCCTGCTCCACCATTTTAGTGTTTCGCCTAGTATCAAAAAGTATCAAAAGCCTAGTTAATTAACGTTTCTAGGCTTTTTTTACGACTATTGCTACCGTTTGGTTTTTTCTGTTTAGCATCGACTTATCCGACCTTCTAAAGTTGCCTTAAAAGCAGTGTTGAAAAATATAATGCAATATTTCAACAATAGTTGTAATATTGCATTATGGATAAAAATACAGCAACTTCAATTTTCGAGTCTTTATCATCTGGTGTGCGTTTGGATGTGTTTAGACTCTTGGTTAAGCAAGGTTTAAACGGGATGGTTGCAGGTGAAATAGCAACCACTTTAAATATTCCTGCAAACAACTTGTCTTTTCATCTTAAGGCGATGACTTATGCCAATATGGTGTCAGTTGAACAGGAGGGGCGCTATCAGCGTTATCGCGCCAATATCCCATTGATGTTAGATGTGATTGCTTATCTCACTGAAGAGTGTTGTGCAGGCCACCCAGAGAAGTGTGCAGAAATGCGAATGACTTCTGTTTGTTTGCCAAGTGTGCTGCCTTCAATAACAACCGATAAATCTAAGGTGTAAACAATGAATGTTCTCTTTTTATGTACAGGTAACTCTTGTCGCTCTATATTAGGTGAGGCCACTTTTAACCATTTGGCACCAAGTGGTTGGCACGCAATGAGTGCAGGGAGTAAGCCTACTGGGTATGTGCATCCACGCTCGTTAGCTTTGTTAGCGCGTGAGGGTATTGCAACAGATGGCTACCATAGTAAGTCTTGGGAAAACCTACCAACAACACCAGATATTGTGATTACCGTATGCGGTAGTGCAGCGGGTGAAACATGTCCAGCTTATCTTGGTCCTGTGGTAAGGACGCATTGGGGGGTGGAAGATCCAGCGCATGTTACTGGGACGGATGAGGAAATTGATGCGGCTTTTGTTAAGGCGTATAGCATTTTGCGTGCGCGTATCGAGGCATTTTTGGCGCTGCCATTAACGACACTAAAAAACGATAAAATAGCACTCAAAGCTGAAATGGATAACATCGCAACGACTATTATTTAAGGAATTATGATGACTAAATCAATACAAGTGTTTGATCCTGCAATGTGCTGTAGTAGTGGCGTATGTGGGACAGAAGTAGATCAGAGTTTAGTTAGCTTTTCTGCCGATGCAGATTGGGGGAAAACTAATGGCGCGCAAATTGAACGTTTTAATCTTGCTCAACAGCCGATGGATTTTGCTAATAATAAAGTGGTGAGAGATTTCCTTGAGCGCTCTGGTCAAGATGCTTTGCCACTTATTTTAGTGGATGGTGAGTTTGCGTTGGCTGGTCGTTACCCAAGCCGTACCGAACTGGCGCGCTGGGCTGGGCTGACGTCGGTAGTTGAAATTCAACCTCTTACCAGTTGCTGTAGTGGCGGTAAATGCTGTTAGTTTAATGTTAGCTTATTTGATGCTCAGCTGAGGATAGTTCATGCAATTTCTTGATCAACCACCACGTTTTCTTTTCTTTACTGGTAAGGGTGGTGTGGGTAAAACCTCCATTGCCTGCGCAACGGCAATCCAACTAGCGGAAAATGGTAAGCACGTTTTACTGGTCAGTACTGATCCTGCATCAAACGTTGGTCAGGTTTTTGGCATTAGCATAGGTAATCATATTACAGCCGTGCCAGCCGTACCTAACTTGGCGGCGCTGGAAATTGATCCGCAAGCTGCCGCACAGGTTTATCGTGATCGTATTGTTGGGCCAGTGCGTGGTATTTTACCTGACGATGTTGTTAGAGGGATTGAAGAGCAGCTCTCTGGCGCATGCACCACAGAAATTGCAGCTTTTGATGAATTCACGGCACTTTTAATCGACTCACCTGTGACGGATGATTATGATCACATCATATTTGATACCGCACCAACTGGGCATACGATTCGTTTACTGCAGTTGCCTGGTGCATGGAGTGGTTTTTTAGAAGAGGGCAAAGGGGATGCGTCATGTTTGGGACCTTTATCTGGCCTAGAAAAACAACGCGAACAATACAAGGCCGCAGTTGATGCACTTGCCGATGGTAAGCGTACTAGGTTGATTCTCGTTGCGCGAGCGCAGCAGTCTACATTGCGAGAGGTTGCGCGTACCCATGAAGAACTGGCAGGTATTGGTTTAAAACAACAATACTTAGTCATTAATGGCATTTTGCCAAAAATTGAGGCTGAAACTGATAGGTTAGCAGCTGCAATTTATCAGCGCGAACAGTCTAGTCTCAACGCAATTCCAGAAGTATTAAAACAACTCCCGAGAGATTTAGTGGCACTCAAAGCGTTTGATTTGGTTGGGTTAGATGCCTTGCGACAGCTTTTAATAGATAGCCCTTATCAAGTGCATGAGGTGAGCGATTTGCTTGTTGAAGTAAGCAAGCAAAGCCTATCTCAGCTTGTTGATGGGATTGCAAAAGAAGGTCATGGCTTAGTAATGACGATGGGCAAAGGTGGTGTTGGTAAAACCACGATAGCTGCAGCCGTTGCTGTTGAGTTGGCTAGTCGCGGTTTGCCTGTACATCTCACTACATCAGACCCCGCTGCTCATTTATCAGGCACGTTGAGCGGTAGCCTAGATAATTTAACCGTGAGCCGAATTGATCCACATGAAGAAACTGAGCGCTACCGTCAAAATGTACTGGATAGCAAAGGCGCGCAATTGGATGCGCATGGACGTGCGCTGTTAGAAGAAGATTTGCGCTCTCCATGTACTGAGGAGATCGCAGTATTTCAAGCATTCTCAAGGATTATTCGTGAAGCGGGTAAAAAGTTTGTTGTCATGGATACAGCACCAACTGGTCACACCTTGTTATTGCTCGATGCAACAGGTGCGTATCACCGTGAGGTAGCTCGTCAAATGGATAAGGCTCATTTGCATTACACAACACCAATGATGCAGTTACAAGATCCAAAGCAAACTAAAATACTGATCGTTACACTCGCAGAAAAGACACCCGTATTAGAAGCTGCTAATTTGCAAGAGGACCTACGTCGTGCCGGTATCGAGCCATGGGCATGGGTAATTAATAATAGCATTGCTGCCACAAAGACAACCTCTGCCTTATTACATCAAAGAGCACTAAATGAGTTGGTGGAAATTAACACTGTGGCCAAACAACTTGCAAAACGCTACGCATTAGTACCGATGCTTCAGGATGAGCCTGTTGGTGTGGAGCGACTTCATGAGCTCGCCAGCGGTTGATAAGCAGTCATTGAGTTCTCGGCCTAATGTGAAAAATGCATGATAGTTTTTTGCATCTTGCTGTAGTTAGTTGGCACTTCGAATTTAGTGTATTAATTTAAATGAAGTAATCTCATTATTCTCAATTCATCACAGATATATCAACATGAAATCAAATCAATCAGTAGCACCCATGAGTATTTTTGAACGTTATCTCACGCTTTGGGTTGGGGTATGTATTGTCGTAGGAATCGCGTTAGGTCAACTTTCTCCCAATCTATTCCAATTGATAGGCGGCATGGAATTTGCGCAAGTAAACCTGCCTGTGGGCTTTTTAATTTGGGTGATGATTATTCCAATGTTAGTGAAAGTCGATTTTGGTGCGTTGCATGAAGTTAGAATGCATATCAAAGGTATTGGTGTGACTTTGTTCGTTAATTGGTTTGTAAAGCCGTTTTCAATGGCTTTTCTTGGGTGGTTATTTATCCGAAACTTGTTTGCTCCGATGCTACCTCCAGATCAGATCGACAGCTACATTGCTGGTTTAATTCTGCTGGCTGCAGCACCTTGTACTGCGATGGTGTTCGTCTGGAGTAGGCTCACTAATGGTGACCCATTGTTCACGTTGTCACAGGTGGCGTTGAATGACACCATTATGATTTTTGCGTTTGCGCCAATTGTAGCCTTATTGCTGGGTATGTCTTCCATCACTGTGCCTTGGGCCACATTGGTCACATCAGTAATGCTTTACATCGTTATTCCAGTGATGCTAGCTCAACTATGGCGTAAAGCTCTACTGAAGCGCGGGCAAAAGCACTTTGATGTAATGATGGAGAAAATTGGGCCATGGTCAATTACTGCACTTTTGATTACATTGGTCTTGTTATTTGCTTTCCAAGGACAAGCTATTTTAAAACAACCTCTGGTCATTGCCTTGTTGGCTGTTCCTATTTTAATTCAGGTTTTCTTTAACTCAGCCTTAGCTTATTGGCTCAACAAGAAGGTTGGAGAGAAGCACAATGTTGCTTGTCCATCCGCACTTATAGGTGCAAGTAACTTTTTTGAGCTTGCGGTAGCCGCAGCAATCGGCATATTCGGATTTAATTCTGGCGCAGCATTGGCAACGGTAGTTGGTGTGCTAATAGAAGTGCCCGTCATGTTGTTGGTGGTCAAGGTGGTCAATAGTAGCAAAAGCTGGTACGAACAATCGTAATGGCGATAATCTTTTTCTTCAGTGCAACCAAAATGGAATACTTTATCGGTTAGCGCGTAAAACCTCGTCCTTCAGGGCGAGGATGTAAGCGCAACGGCGAAGACGTTTAGGTTTAAAAAAGCAAAAATTTGACAACCAAACATTCCATGCTAACTTGTAATGATGAAACGCCTGCAAGCCTACCAATTTGAACTCATGCCAAATGGTGAACAATCCCGCGCCATGCGTCAATATGCTGGCTGTT
>Ga0208519_100030_pt1 | contig 214745 bp, 199 predicted proteins | sample LakWasM130_HOW14_2_FD_183940 | JGI IMG/M metagenome (GOLD analysis project Ga0208519, IMG submission 183940) | Freshwater sediment methanotrophic microbial communities from Lake Washington under simulated oxygen tension - Sediment Metagenome... | ecosystem: Environmental > Aquatic > Freshwater...
CTCTACCCGGGCCCAGAATTCATCCGTCACCTCCCACGAATGGGCATGGGCCTTGGCCATCTGTCTTTCCTGTACCGAGTGAAGGTCGTCTCAGGTCTGGAGTTTACTTAATTTACGGATAAATCCTAAAGTGCAATACCCTGGGTTTCAATGAACGAGGGTGGGTGTTGCGTGCTATTGAGCAGGAGGTCCCGATAGACTGCCAGAGGGGGATCGTGCGCCCTACCCCTTCCAGGGCGGGTTGTTGATCTGATCGGCAATCGCATCGAGCTGCTCCTGGCTGTACCCTGAGAGGTCCGAGCCCTTGGGCTGGTACTGGCGCACCAGTTCGTTGGAGTTCTCGTTAGAGCCTCGCTGCCAAGGGCTGTGGGGGTAACAGAAGTACACCGCAATGTCCGTGGGTCGGCTCAGTTCCCTGTGCATCGCCTTCTCCCGGCACTGGTCGTACGTCATGCTCTGGCACATAGGCTCAGCGAGCCTCAGCAGCTTGTCAGAGAAGGCCTGCAGGACATTGACCGCGCTGGCGGGCTTGAACCCGTGCAGCTTGATGAGCATGAGCAGCCCGACTGGTGCACTCCACCAGGGTGCCCACCGCGCTGGCGTTCGCAGCACCCTTGATCAGGTCACCCTCCCCGTGCCCGGGCAACTGCCGGTCTTCAATCTCGGGCGGACGCACATGGATGCTCACCATGTCCATCTATTGATCCGGCCCTTTGAAGTCGCGAGTCGTGGACGGACTGCCACAGGCAAACGATCCACGAAAGTTCAAGATTCATGGGGCCGGAGCAATAGTATCTGAGCTCTTCGGCCTTTTCCTTTGTTGCGAGGTAGTCGTTTGCGCTTGGGTGGGCTGCTTTGAATCTGCGGACCGTACTCGGGGGCAGGTGTTGCACTTACATGGTCCGCCCAAGGAGTGCAAGCGTTGGCGTCGTGAAAGCTTGAAAGGACTGCTGCCTTACATTCGGGCTGTTTGTGCAGTTGGTTCTGCTGCCCATGATGGCTATTCGCGGTCGAGGCTCCAATCTTCAGACCGTACTCAAGGTACTAGTGCAACACCGGAATGTCCCCTACCTGGTTTGACCTTCAATCCATCACTCCGCTTTCTGCAGGCGCTCCTTCAAAACGGTTCGGTTCAGTTGTTTGACGGTATGGCGTTCTGTTGTGGTTACATCAGACAGCGACCGGATCAATGGGATTCCACTTGACTTGTTCAAAGACTGTGCCTTTGGCCAGGACCGCCCAGACCGTACGTGCCATCTTGTTAGCCAATGCCACGACGACCACGTTGTAGTGCCGCCGCGCCAGAAGTCGAGTGATCCAACTCGACTTGTCGGCTCTGGCAATCACGGCCCTGGCTCCCGCGATCAGCAGGGTGCGCAAGTAGGTATCACCACGCTTGGAGATGCCAAGCTGTTGTGTCTTTCCACCTGTTCCCACCTGTCGCGGTGTCAAGCCTGCCCACGATGCAAACTGGTGCCCGGATTTGAAGGTCGAGAAGTCTCCGACGGCCGCCACCAGCGCCGAGGCCGTCAAGTCCCCAACGCCCGGGATTTGCTGGATCGCCTGCATCTGGCGGTCCTCGCGAATCATGGCACGCAGCCGCTGACCAAGGTGGTCGATGTCTTCTTGCAAGGCGTCAATGCGTTTGAGTTGCTCTTGCACGCTGAGCACCAGATCGGCTGTTAGCTGATCAGCCTGCTGCGCCTTGGCCAGCTCGCCCTGAATCGCCTTGAGCAACTGGCTGTGCCCGACCGGCAGAGCGATGCCGAACTCGGCCAGCATGCCGCGCAGTGCGTTGGTTTGCATGACCCGCATCTTCATGAGCTGACGACGCATGCCGTGCAACGCCATGCAAGTCTGCTGGCGCTCCGTCTTGACAGGCACGGGCTTGAGGTGCGGCTGTTGAGCAGCCACCCAGATCGCTTGCGCGTCCATGGCGTCGGTCTTGTCGCGCAGCAAGAAGGCCTTGATGTGCTGGGCAGGCAGCAGCTTGACCTGGTGCCCCAGGGAACTGATCACCCGCGCCCAGTGGTGGGCTGTGCCGCACGCCTCCATCGCAACTAGGCTGCGCTGGCACTTGGCGAAGAACTCGGTGAGCTTGGCGCGCTTGATCTGGCGACGCTGGATTTCACCAGTCTGAATATCGACGATGTGCAACTGGAAGACGGACTTGGCCAGATCCAGACCAATGACGGGCAGATTTGCAGTAGATTGCATGGTGGGGCCTCCAGATCAAGTGGTTGCAAGAACCTCCACTTTGGCACTCGGATGCCGTTTCTGCGAGGCCCCACCGTCGACCGATGGCAGCCTCATTTCAGCAGCAGCGCTGTAGGTGGGCGGACCGTGCCATCTTCAGTCTTGAATGCGCCGACGGTGAATCACCGGCATTCATGCTGTAGCGAGCCTGGCCAGAAGTTGCCGCCCGCACTTGCACCCGGACTTGATGGCACCTGCATAGGGATTTCCCGAGTTGACGCCAGCCTAACTACCGTTAGATTAACGCCATGCAAACAAGGCATGGCGCCTACCGAACGGCAAGGCACATGGCAGGCACGCTGCCCAACACGGCCAACACGGCCAACACGGGACAACCTTTGAGAAAATTAACTGCCCCCTCGACCGGCACCCTGGCAACCAGAGACCATGGTCGCGCCCATGCACCCGGCCCATCCGAGCCGAAGGTCTGCACGACTGCGGCTGCCATCCTGGCGCACCCATCCACTACGCTCGACCGGCAAACCCGTTCAATGGTTAAGTCGCCGCAGCACAGCGCAAGTAACGGCCTGTCATGCTGAATCTCACCAATGTCCAGATCGTTTACGACAACACCATCGAGGCGGTGCGAGAGGCCTCATTGGCCGTCGGCAAAGGTCGCATAGTCGCCCTGCTCGGTTCCAACGGGGCCGGGAAATCAACCACGCTCAAAGGCATTTCGGGCGTTCTGTATCCGGAAGACGGTGAGATCAAGGGTGGCCAGATCACGTTTGAAAACCGCCAGCTGACCGGCCTGGCGCCGGACGAAATCGTGCGCGCCGGCGTGGTCATGGTGCCCGAGGGGCGCCGCCTGTTCGACCAGCTGACGGTCGAGGAAAACCTCGTGATGGGCGGCTACACACGCAGTCTGACAGACGCCAGGCGCCAGATGGAGATGGTGTATGGGCTGTTCCCGCGTCTGGTGCAAAAACGCAGCACGGTGTCGGGCTACCTGTCGGGCGGCGAACAGCAGATGGTGGCCATCGGCCGCGCGCTGATGTCGTCCCCGAAACTGCTGATGCTCGACGAGCCCACGCTCGGTCTGGCGCCACAGATCAGCGAAGAGATTTTCGACATCATCACCCGCCTGTGCCGCCAGGAAGGCATGGGCATTCTCCTGGTGGAGCAGAACGCACAGATGGCGCTGGCCATTGCCGACTATGGCTACATCATGGAAAACGGCCGCGTGGTGCTCGACGGTGAGGCCGACAAGATGCTGCGCAACGACGACGTGCGCGAGTTCTACCTAGGCTTCGGCGAAGGTGGATCGCGCAAGAACATGCGCGACGTGAAGCATTACAAGCGGCGCAAACGCTGGCTGTCCTGAGAAAAAAACATGAACGACACATTGTTAAGGGTCGAAACCCTGTCCAAGCGCTTCGGCGGCGTCGAAGCCGTTGCCGGTGTCAGTTTTCACGTTCGGCGCGGTGAAATCTATTCCCTGATCGGCCCCAACGGGGCCGGCAAGACGACCACCTTCAACATGATCAGCGGCGTCGTCAAGCCCAGCAGCGGCACCGTGCATTTCGATGGCAGCGACATCACCGGCATGCCGGCACACCGCCTGGCCGCCATCGGCATCGGTCGGACCTTCCAGAACCTGGCGGTGTTCAAACATGCCAGCGTGGTGGACAACCTGCTGGTCGGCCGCCACTGCCACATGGCCACCAACGTGCTGGATGCCTCGTGGTTCTTCGGACGGGCGCGGCGCGAGGAGCTCGAACACCGTCGCAAGGTGGAAGAGATCATCGATTTTCTCGAAATCGAGGAAATTCGCGACATGCCGGTGGGCACCCTGTCCTATGGCCTGCAAAAGCGGGTCGAGTTGGGGCGCGCACTGGCCACCGAGCCCAAGTTGCTGCTGCTGGACGAAATGGTGTCGGGCATGAACAGCGAGGAGACCGAAGACATTGCCCGCTTCGTGCTGGACATCCGCGACGAACTCGGCATTTCGGTCCTCATGGTCGAGCATGACATGGGCATCGTGATGGACATCTCCGACCGCGTCTGCGTGCTCAACTTCGGCCGCAAGATCGGCGAGGGCACGCCGGCCGAAATATCGGCCAACGCGGCGGTTATCGACGCCTACCTGGGCAGCAAAACCAAGGAGGCCGCGTGATCGACAACCTGGACGCGTTGCTGCGCAACGGCAACACCACCCTGCCCAAGCTGCTCCAGCACTGGGCACAGCGCTTTCCGGATGCGCTCGCGTTTCGCGAGAAGGATTACGGTATCTGGAACCGGATGACCTGGCAGCACTATTTCGAAACGGCGCGCCGCTTCGCACTCGGTCTCAAGTCTCTGGGCTTCGACAAGGGCGACCGGCTGGCGATTGCCAGCGAGGACAGTCCGCAGTGGATGTTCACCGACCTGGCCACGCAAGCCATCGGCGGCGTCGTGGTGGGCATCTACCCCACCAACCCGTGGCCGGAGCTGCAGTACATCGTGCACCACTCGAACAGCAAGTTCGTGGTCTGCGGCGACCAGGAACAGGTCGACAAAGTGCTCGACGCCATGGACAAGCACGCCACCGGCCTGCCCGACCTGGTGAAGATCATCTGCGTCGACATGAAGGGCATGCGCGGCTACAAACACGACAAGCTGATGTCGTTCGAGGACGTGCTTGAGCTTGGCGACCAATACGCCGCGGCATCGCCCCAGCACGCGGGAACCTTTGATCGCGCCATCGAGGACACCCAACCCGACGACACCTGCATGCTGGTCTACACCTCGGGCACCACCGGGCCGCCCAAGGGCGCGATGCTGTCGCACCGCAACCTGATCGTCACCGTTGACAAGCTCAAAACCCATTTCAAGCTCGACCGGCACAACTACGAAGTGGTCTGCTACCTGCCGTTGTGCCACGTGGCCGAGCGTGCCTTCTCGACGGTCATGCACCTGCTCACCGGTGGCGTGGTCAATTACGCCGAATCGATCGACACGGTGGCCGTCAATCTGCGCGAGATCGCACCCACGGTGTTTTTGGGCGTGCCGCGCATCTGGGAGAAGCTGCAGCAAGGCATTTTGATCCGCATGCAGGACGCCTCGCGCTTTCAGCGCTGGGCTTTCCAGCGCTGCTTCGATGCCGGGCGCCGTCTGTTCGAAAAGGTCGAGGCGCAAGGGGGCCAGCGCAGTCTGTCGGATCGCCTGCACTTCTTCGTTCTGTGGTTGCTGATGTTTCGCAATCTGCAGAAGTTCGTCGGCCAGGACCGCATGCAGTGCGGCTTCTGTGGCGGCGCCAGCGTCTCACCCGAGGTACTGAAGTTCTTCCGCATCCTCGGCATTCCGGTGTACCAGGTCTACGGCATGACCGAGTCCGGCGGGGTGATCTTCTTCCAGCATGAAAAAGCGATCAAACTGGGCGCCACCGGCCTGCCCATCGACGGCCTGAACTGGAAGATCGCGGAGGACGGCGAGCTCGTCGTCAAGCACCCCGCCGTGTTCAAGGGCTACATCCACGACGAAGGCGCCACCGCCAAGACCGTGGTGGACGGCTGGCTGCACACCGGCGACATCGTGGCACTGGCCGACAACGGCGAGCTGATGATCGTTGACCGCAAGAAGGCCATCATCATCACCAGCGGCGGCAAGAACATCGCTCCCTCGGAGATCGAAAACGCGCTCAAGGACAGCCTGTATGTGCGCGAGGCGATCATCCTGGGCGACGGACGCCACTATTTGGCGGCGCTGATCCAGGTCGACTACGAAACAGTCGGCAAGTGGGCACAAGAACGCAAACTGGCCTACACCACCTACAAGAGCCTGGCCGCGCTGCCCGAGGTGCGCGAACTGATCGACGAGGACGTCAAGCGTGTGAACAAGCTGTTTGCCCGGGTCGAGAACATCCGCAAGTTCCTGATCCTGGAAAAAGAACTCGACCACGACGACGGCGAACTCACCGCCACCCAGAAGGTGCGCCGCAACGTCATCGAAAAAACCTTCGCGAAAGAGATCGAGATCATCTACGGTGGAGGAGCAGGCTGATGGACTATTTTCTGCAACTGGTCATTTCCGGCATCGCCGTGGGCCTGCTCTACGGCTTCATCGGCATGGGCTTTGCGATGATTTACCGCGCCACCGGCGTGGTGAACTTCGCCCAGGGCGAGCTGATGATGCTGGTGTCCTACATCGCCTTCACCCTGGCCGGCACCTTCCAATTTGGCTTCTGGCCCATGCTGGCAGCAACTGTCGCGGCCTCGGTGCTGATCGGCCTGCTGATCGAGGTCTTGCTGATCCGTCCGATGCTTGGTCAGCCGGTGTTTTCCACGGTGATGGTGACCATTGGCCTGGCCGTGATCCTGCGCTCGGTGGTGGTGCTGATCTGGGGCGCAGACCCCATGCCGCTCAATGCCGGCCTGCCAACGGAGGTCATCAAGATCGGCCCGGCCGGCCTGTACCCGGCGCAGCTGTATTCCGTTGGGCTGATGGCGGCCGTACTGCTCGGCCTGTGGACCTTCTTTCGCTATTCGCGGGTCGGTATCGCCATGCGTGCCACCGCCAACGTGCAAACTGCAGCCCTGCTGATGGGCATCAATGTCAAGCGCATTTTCGCCTTGTCCTGGGCCCTGTCGGCGGGGCTCGCCGCCATTGCGGGCGTGTTGATCGGCGTGATCTACGACGTCAACCCCGGCATGTGGACGACAGGTCTGCGCAGCTTTCCCGCAGTCATCTTGGGCGGGCTGGACTCGGTGTTCGGCGCCGCACTCGGCGGCATCCTGATCGGGGTGGTCGAGAATCTGTCGGAAGGCTATATCGGCCGCGGCATGAAGGAGATCGCCGGTTTTGTTTTGATCCTCGTCGTCCTTATGGTCAGACCCTATGGCCTGTTCGGCAAACCTGAAATCGAGCGTGTCTGATGCGTAGCGGAAACTTCAAACAAAACTATCGTCAGCTGCTGGCACTGACCGACTCGGTTCCTGTCATCGTCTGGTCGTGTCTGCTGGTGGCGCTGCTGGCGGCCGCGCCACTGCTGCTGGCCAAGTACTATGTCTCCGTCATTCTGCTGCTGCTGATCACAGCGGTGGGGGTGTTGGGCCTGAACCTGCTGACCGGGACCACCGGGCTGATCTCGCTCGGGCACTCGGGGTTTCTGGCGGTCGGCGCCTACACGGCCGGCATCGTGGCCAGCAAACTTGGTTGGCCAATGCTGGCGTCCATCTTCGCCGGTGGCGTGAGCGCGGCCATCGCCGGGATCATCGTGGGCATACCCTCGCTGCGTCTCAAAGGGCTGTACCTGGCCATCACGACGATGGCATTTGCCGTGATCATCAACCACCTGATCCTCAACGGTGGCGACCTGACCGGAGGCTCGGAAGGACTGACGGTGCCACAACCCTCGCTGTTCGGCCAGGCGCTGGATGCCGAACGTGGCTACTACTACGTGGTGCTGTGCTTTGTGGTGATGTTCACCTTCATCACCCTGAACATCCTGCGCAGCCGCATTGGCCGAGCGTTCCTGGCGATCCGGGAGCACGACATCGCCGCCAAGGCCATGGGCGTCAACCTGGTGCGCTACAAGTTGCTGGCGTTCATGGTCAGCGCCTTCTACACCGGCATCGCCGGGGGCTTGCTGGCCTACTACACACGCTACCTGAATGTCGACAGCTTCAGCCTGCTGATATCGATCGAGGCGCTCTCCATGCTCATAGTTGGCGGCCTGGGTTCTGTAGCCGGCGCCTTGCTCGGCACGGCTTTCATCGTCCTGCTCAACGAAAGCCTGGGCTTCGTGTTCGGCATGATCGGCGCCAGCTTCGGCGGGTCGGGCTCCACTGCCGCCTATGAGATCAAAGGCGTCATTTATGGACTCGCGATTGTGTTGTTCCTGCGTTTTGAGCCCGATGGCCTGATGGGGCGATGGCGCGACATCAAGCATTACTGGACCCATTGGCCCTTCCGATTCTGACCCCGCAGCACACGCGCTGCTTATTCCATGGGAGACCTGCGATGCGAACACTACAGAAGCTGACCCAGCGCTTTTGCCTCGGCGCCCTCGCCGCACTGACCTTCGGCAGCGCACTGGCGGCAGATCCCGGGGTCACGAACGAGAAACTCGTGCTTGGCGCGGTCATCCCGCTGAGCGGCCCGCCCAGCATCATTGGCAAGGCCATTGCCACGACCCTGAAAGTTTGGGAGCAGGATGTCAATTCGCGCGGCGGCATCGGCGGACGCAAGGTGGACATTCGCATCGAGGACGACGGCTATGTGCCGCAGCGCTCGGTTCAAAGCCTGAAGAAACTGATTGATGTTGACCAGGTATTTGGCTTGATCGCGGTATCTGGCTCATCGCAATTGGTGGCCATGCTGCCCATCATCGACGAGCAGAAAATTCCCGCCATCAACCATATCGCCGTCAACAGCGCCCACTTCAACCCACCGCACAAGACGCTGTTCAATATCGGGGCAACCTACTGCCAGGCTGTCTCCGCCAGCATGAAGCATCTGGTGACAACTCAGAAGCTGCAGGGCTCCAAGTTTGCCCTGATCTTCCAGGAAGACGATTACGGCACCGACGTCAAATGCGGCTACGACCTGGCACTGAAAGAACTCGGCCTCAAGAGCGTCATTGAAGTCCCCTACAAGCGCGGCGCGAAGGACTTTTCCGCCGAGGTGCTGAGCGTGCAGCGCGCCGGCGCCACCTTTGTGCTGACCGGTGGCATCATCACCGAAACCGCCGCCATGCTCAAAGAGATCGCGAAGAACCAGATGCAAGCCGTGCGCTTGGCCGTTTACCCTTCGCATCTGAATGCTGTGCTGGCGCTGGCTGGCCCGGCTGCCGACGGCATGTATATCGCCGATTTTGTCCCCCCCGTGACCGACACTCAAACTCAGGGCATCGGCAAAATCACCGCACTGACCTACAAGTATTTTTCAGCCAATGAAGTCAAGGCCATGCATCGGTATTCATTGACCGCCTATGTAGGCGCTCAGTTGCTCGAATCAGCGCTCAACGCCTGTGCCAAAAACCTCACGCGTGCCTGCGTGGTCGAAAAGCTCGAGCAGACCAAAAACTTCACCAGCGACGGCATCATGGCCCCCTTGACCTTCGGGCCCAAAATTCGACAGTCGGGGACCCGCCCCATTTTGCTCAAGGCGAATGCCAGCGCCGGGAAATTCGAGCGAGCCTCTGAATTTCTGAGTTCCAAGTAATCCTGACGACGCGCCACCAGCCCCTCCCCCATTTCTCAACCAGGAGTGCCTTTCCATGACACGCAAATACTTTCGATACGCCGCCACCAGTCTGCTCGGCATGGTCATTGGCCTGACGGCCACGACCGCCGCTGCTGCCGACCCTGGGGTGACCGACGCCAAAATCGTCCTCGGCTCGATCACGCCCGTCAGCGGCCCCGCCAGCCTGCTGGGCAAGGCCCACATGCTTGCCTTGCGGGTATGGGAACAGGATGTCAACGCCCGCGGTGGCATCAACGGCCGCAAGGTGGAAATGCGCCAGGAAGATGACGGCTATGTGCCTCAGCGTGCTGTGCAAGGCGTCAAGCGACTGGTCGACGTGGAAGGCATCTTCGGCCTGATCGGCACCTCGGGTTCAGCGATGCTGCAAGCCATGGTGCCCTACATCAACGAGCAAGGCTTGCCAACCATCAACGCGATGGCCGTGGCAGCAGCGCACTTCACTCCACCGAACAAAACGGTATTCGTGGTCGGCCCAACCTATTGTCAGGAGTTGAGCGCCGCCATGAAATACATGGTGACGAGCAAGAAGTTGCAAAAGGAGAAGTTTGCACTGGTCTATCAGGATGACGAGTTTGGCAGCGACGTGCGTTGCGGCTACCAGAAGGCGATCAAGGACCTGGGGCTCAACAGCGTGTCCGAGATCTCCTTCAAGCGTGGCACCAAGGACTTCTCGGCTGAGATGCTGAGTCTGAAGCGGGTGGGCGCGACCTTTCTCGCGTCGGGTGGCGTGGTGGCCGAGCATTCGATGCTGATGAAGGAAGCCGCTAAAAACCAGATGTCGCTGACCTTCCTTGCCGTGCATTCGGCCCACCTGACCCCTGTTCAGGCGCTCGCCGGTGCCGCGGGCGACGGCTACTTCGTCGCAGACTATGTCCCGCCTCTGACCGACCTGTCGGTGCCAGGCATGGCCAAGTTCATGGGGTTGGCACAGAAATATCTGTCAGCCGACGAGTTGAAGTCGCTCAACCGCTATTCGATCACAGCCTACGTCGGTGCGCTGCTGATGGAAGACGCGATCCGCCGCTGTGGCAAGGCGCTGACCCGCGCCTGTGTCGTCGAGAAGCTGGAGACAACCAAGAACTTCAGCACCGATGGGCTGGCTTCCCCCATCAGTTTTGGCCCCAATGACCGGCACTCGCCGAGCAGCGTGCTCGTGTTGCGCTCGGACGCCAAAAACTCCCGCTTCGAGCGCGTGTCCGACCCCATCCCCGTGCTCGATTGACACCAGACGCCGTTCGTCACCCGCCGTACAACTGGTTCCGCCCGTGTTTCAAAAAGTTCTGATCGCCAACCGTGGCGAGATCGCGCTGCGGATCCTGCACACACTCAAGGGCATGGGGCTCGCCACCGTGGTGGCCCACCACGCGGTGGACGCCGATAGCCCGGCCGTGCTGGAGGCTGACGAGTCGGTCGAATTGCACGGCTTGACGCCCGTGGCGGCCTACCTCGATATCGCGCAGTTGGTTGAAGCGAGTCGGCGCAGTGGGGCACAGGCGCTGCATCCCGGTTACGGCTTCCTGTCTGAAAACGCGGCGTTTGCGCGTGCGCTGGAAGCTGATGGCATCGTCTTCATTGGCCCGCGTCCGGACAGCATCGAACTGATGGGTGACAAGGTGCGCGCGCGCAGCTTCGTCGCCCATCGCGGCTTTCCGGTGGCACCGAGCGCCATCGAGGACGATGACCCGGCCAGCTTCGTCGAGCGCGCCAGGGCGCTCGGCGCGCCGCTGCTGATCAAGCCTTCAGCCGGCGGTGGCGGCAAGGGCATGCGCATCGTGCGTGACCTCGCCATGTTGGATCGCGAGATCGAGACCGCACGGCGCGAAGGTGAGCGCTATTTTGGCGACGGTCGGCTGTTTGTCGAGCGCTATGTGGAGCGCCCGCGGCACATCGAGGTGCAGGTGATGGGCGACGCGCATGGCCAGTTGGTGCATTTCTGGGAGCGTGAATGTTCAGTGCAGCGACGCTTCCAGAAAATCATTGAAGAAACCCCCTCCCCGGCCCTTTCACCGGTGCAGCGCCACGATATCTGCGAAGCTGCAGCCGGCATTGCCCGCGCCGCCAACTATCGCGGCGCCGGCACCGTGGAGTTCATCTACGGCGCCGGTGGCGAGTTTTACTTTCTTGAGATGAACACGCGTCTACAGGTCGAACACCCGGTCACCGAAATGGTGACGGGCTTTGACCTCGTTCGCGAACAGGTACGCGTCGCCCAGGGTGAGCCGCTCGGCTACACCCAGGCGGACATCGTGCAGCTTGGTCACGCCATCGAATGCAGGCTTTACGCCGAAGACGCCGAGCATGATTTTCGCCCCTCCACCGGTGACATCCTGTGCTGGCGACCACCCTCTGGTCCAGGCGTGCGGGTTGATGCCGGCGTGCGCGAAGGACAGGCGGTAACTGCCGCATTTGACCCCATGATCGCCAAAATTATCTGCCATGGCAACACGCGTGCACAGGCTATCGAACGCTCCATCCTGGCGCTAGAGCAATCGGTGCTGTTGGGTCTGACCACCAACGCACGCTACCTCACGCGGGCACTGCGCCATGCCGAGTTCCGTGCTGGGCAGGCCGACACCGGCATGCTTGCACGCTGTGCCGACGAGCTGCGCGAGTCTCTCACCCCCGATGACATCGACCTGGTACTGGCATCGGCGGTGCTCGCCGACCGCGAACTGTTGCGCGCCGTTCACTCCATTCCAGCGATGCACGCCGCCATGGGACCCTGGAGGAATTGACGATGCGCCGCCGCTATGTCATCAATGGCAAGGTCCATGACCTCGTGGTAACACGTGGAGCGAATGGCGTGTTCCACGTCAGCCATGGCGAACGCAAATTCGAGATGCAGGGGAAGACGCTGCCTGATGGCCGTTGGCGGGTCACCGTGGATCAGCGCCCGCAAGCCGTCTGGATCGCCGCGCAAGGCGACAGTCGATTCGTGCACAGTGCGGCCACCGGTGCCCTTGAAGTCGAGGTGATCGATCTCAGCGCAGCCTCCGGCGGCGACCGGGCCGGTGCCGCTTCCGACTTGCTGCAGGCGCCAATGCCCGGCACGGTGATCGCGGTTCATGTGGCAGTCGGCGATGCCGTGCATGCGGGCCAACCGCTCATCGTGATCGAAAGCATGAAGCTGGAAACCACGCTGACGGCACCGCGCGACGCCCGGGTCAAGACTGTGCACTTTGCCGTTGGCAACACCTTCGCTCTCAAGTCCACCCTCGTGACGCTGCAAGACCCCTGAGAACCGATTGATGAAACGCATCGACTCCCGCATCGACACCGCATCCGAAGCGTTCCGGCGAAACCATCAAGCCATGAGCGCCATCGTCGCGAATTTTCGCGAGCGCATGGAAATCACGCGCCACCAACGTCCGCCGCATGAGATCAAGCGCGTGCGCGCGCAGGGCAAATTACTGGTACGTGAACGGCTGGACCTGCTACTAGATCCCGGTACGCCCTTTCTTGAGTTCTCGGCGCTGGCTGCCTGCGAGGACTACAACGGCGAGGTCCCGGGTGCCAACGTGGTCACTGGCCTGGGCGTGGTCAGTGGCCGCGAGGTGCTGATCCACGCCGACGATTCCAGCGTCAAGGGCGGTGTCTGGTACACGCTCACGCCACGCAAGCTGGCACGACTGCTGGACATCGCGCTGGAGAACCGGTTGCCGGTCCTGCATTTGTGCGACAGCGGCGGCGCCTTCCTTGAAGAACTGTCAGGCGTGTACATCGAGGGTGGCCGGGTGTTCCGCAACCAATGCCTGCTGTCCAAGGCCGGCGTGCCGCAGGTCGCGATGGTGTTCGGCCACTGCACCGCCGGCGGTGCCTACATCCCGGCGCTGTGCGATTACAGCATCATCGTGCGTGGCACCGGCGGCGTGTTCCTCGGCGGGCCACCGCTCGTGAAGGCCGCCACCGGTGAGGAGCACACCGCCGACGAGATCGGAGGCTGTGATTTACACACCCAGGTATCCGGCACGGTCGACTACCCGGCTGACAATGAGGCCCACGCCATCGCGATTTGCCGCGAGATCGTTGCGCAGTTCAAGCCCGCGACGAAAAGCTACCTGCCAGAACGCGATGCCGAGCCACCCTACTACGACCCCGACGAAATGCTGGGCATCGTCTCGCCCGACCACCGGGTGCAGTTTGACCAGCGCGAACTCATTGCCCGCATCGTCGACGGCAGCCGCTTCCACGAATACCAACCCGCTTATGGCACCACGCTGATCTGCGGCTACGCCTACATCTGGGGGTACCGCGTGGGCATCCTCGCCAACAACGGCGTGTTGTTCAGCGACAGTTCCAAGAAAGCGGCGCACTTCATCTCGCTGTGCAATCAGAACCGTACACCGCTCGTGTTTTTTCAAAACACCACCGGCTACATGATCGGCCGCAACTACGAAATGGAAGGCATCACCAAGGACGGCGCCAAGATGTTGATGGCGCAGGCTGGCAGCGAGGTGCCCAAGTTCACCGTCATCACCAGCGCAGCTTTCGGTGCGGGCTATTACGGCATGTGCGGACGGGCGTGGGATCCACGGATGATCTGGGCCTGGCCGAACGTGCACATGGGGGTGATGGGCCCCGATCAGGCCGCCAACACCCTCGCCGACGTGAAAATCGCCCAGTTGCGCCGCAAGGGCCACACGCCCGATGAGGCCGAGATGGCGCAATTGCGCCAGCGCGTGTACGAAAAGGCCGAACGCGAATCCAACGCCTACTTTGCCACCTCGCGCTTGTGGGACGACGGTCTGCTGGCGCCCACTGACACCCGCAACGCACTGGGCATGGCACTCTCAGCCGCCGCACACGCCCCGATCGCCGACCCGCACTACGGAATTTTCCGATTCTGAAGGGACAACATGACAGAAGACACCACCTTCGGCTTCGACGATGAAGCCCTCGCAACCCGCCCCACCGTCTACCAGAGCGGACTCTTCGAAGGCCAGGTGGTGATGGTCAGCGGCGCCGGCAGCGGCATCGGCAAAGCCATCGCCTTCCTGTACGCGCGCCTGGGCGCCAAGCTGGTCATCTGCGGGCGCGACCCAGCCAAGCTAGAGAGCTGCGCCGAATGGCTGCGCCGGCTCGGCAGCCCTGATGTGCTGGTGCACCCCATGACGATCCGTGATCCCGAGCAGGTGGAACAGTTGATCGACGTGGCCTGGCTGCACTTCGGACGCATCGACGTGCTCGTCAACAACGCCGGCGGGCAATTCCCGCAGCGGGCGCTGGACTACAGCGTCAAGGGCTGGAAGGCGGTGATCGACACCAACCTGAACGGAACCTGGTACATGATGCATGCGATGGCGCGCCGCTGGCAGGGCACCGGCACGCGGGGCAACATCGTCAACATCGTCGCCACCTTCCAGCGGGGCATGCCGGGCGTGGCGCACACCTGCGCTGCGCGCGCCGCGGTGACTCACCTGTCTAAAACTGTTGCAGTGGAGTGGGCGCAGCATGGCATCCGCGTCAATTGCATAGCGCCTGGAGCGATCGCCAGCACCGGCTTTCGTCAGTACTCCCCCGAGGCGGTGAAGGCCTTCGCCGGAGCCAACCCGATGAAACATGTCGGTGACGTGCAGGACGTGGCCGAGGCAGCGGTCTACCTCAGCGCGCCCAGCGGCAAGTTCGTCACCGGCGAACTGCTCACGGTGGATGGCGGCGGCGTGCTCTGGGGCGAAGTCTGGACCATCGCCAAACCCGATTACTTCAAGGTGAACACATGAATTCGGCTGACTCGCAACACCCCAAGTTCGGCCCGGGCGACGAGGCCCTGGCCGCACTCCCGACGGTCTATCGCGACGACCTTTTCGCCGGCAAAGTGGTGCTGGTGTCGGGCGCCGGCAGTGGCATCGGCAAGGCGATTGCCTTCCTGTTCGCGCGGCTGGGTGCCACGCTCGCCATCTGCGGGCGCAAGGCCGACAAACTCGAGGACTGCGCCGAAAAACTGCGCGCGCTGTCGGGCCGTGAGGTATTCACCTACCCGATGACCATCCGCGACCCCGAGCAGGTGGACGCCATGCTCAGTGCCGTGTGGGAACGTTTGGGCGGCGTCGACGTGCTGGTCAACAACGCTGGCGGCCAGTTTGCCGCCCATGCCATGGACTTCAACGTCAAGGGCTGGAACGCGGTGATCGACACCAACCTCAATGGCAGCTGGTACATGATGCAGGGCGCGGCCAGGCGCTGGGTGGAGCAAGGCCGGCCCGGCAACATCGTCAACATCACCGCCGCCATCGACCGCGGCCTCACGGGCATGGCGCACACCACCGCCTCGCGCGCGGGCGTCATCGCGCTGTCGCGCACGCTGGCCATCGAGTGGGCAGAGCACGGCATCCGCCTGAACTGCATTGGCGCCGGCGCCATCGAGAGCAACGGTTTCAACAACTACCGCGAAGAAAACGTTTCCACTTTCTACTCGTGCAATCCGATGAAACGGGCCGGCGACGTGCAGGACATCGCGGAGGCGGTGGTCTACCTCGCCGCACCCTCGGGCAAGTTCATCACCGGCGAGGTGCTCAACGTCGAAGGCGGGATGCTGCTGTGGGGCGAGTTCTGGCCAGCCGGAAAACCCGACTACTTCAAGGTCGATCAAGAGTGACCTCACAACCCCCTCTTCCGTCGGCAACGTGCTCCCACGGGCCTTTTCAGCAGCTCGTCGGGTACGACATCCTGCACAACGAGCGCGGCCTGTATTTCCGGCTGCCGATCCGGCGCGACCACCTCAACCCCCACGGCGTGCTCCACGGCGGCGTGCCCCTGACCTTGCTCGATGCGGTCGGGGGCAGAACCCTGATCGACCGGCCGATCCCGGGCAGCGGCCAGCTCATCCAGTCGTCGGTAACGGTCACGCTCACCGTGGATTTCATGCGTGCGGTCGGCACAGGAATCCTGTTTGCATCGGCAACGCCGGACCACATCGGCAAGACGCTGGCCTATGTGTCGGTGAAGGTCACGCTCGACGCACTCGACGGAGACATCGTGTCGCGCGGCATCGGCACCTACCGCATCTACACCAAGTCACTGGTCAAAGCGGTCTGATCGGTGCTCGGCGGAGACCGCCCGGCAAATCACTGCCGCTCAATGCAAATGATCATCGGGCGGCGGAAGGATTTTCAGCTCGCGGTTGATGCGTTCGATTTGGTCGGGCTGAAACTGCGTCGAATGCCTGTGGTCCGTTTTCCCCAGCCCCCACAATTCTTCGACTACAAGAGTTCGTCGTCGTGTTCGCCAATGAACGGTGCGGGGCCTGGGCGATCAGTCACCGTCCGGCTGAACCTTGGTGCCGGCGAAGGTTGGAGCACGCCGTCTCGCTCAAAGAAAGTGCCGCGCGCGCTGTTGTGTGGATGATGTGCAGCCTCTTCCAGAGTCAGCACCGGCGCAAAGCACACGTCGGTCCCTTCCAGCAACGCACACCAGTGCGTGCTCGGCTGGGTGCGGAAGATGTCGGTGACCTGTCGTTTGAGTGTCGGCCAGACGGCCGGATCGCGTTGCCGTTGAAACTCGGGATCGCTGATGCCCAGCTTCTCCAGCAGCAGCACATAGAATTGGGGTTCCAGTGATGCGATCGAGATCCATTTCCCGTCAGCGCACTCATAGGTGTCGTAGAAATGCGATCCGCCATCCAACAGGTTGGCCTGCCGCTCATTCTTCCACATTCCCAGCGCCTTGAGGTCGCAGACGATGGAGGTCAGCAGCGCAGCGCCGTCGGTGATCGCAGCATCGACCACCTGACCATGGCCAGAGGAGCGCGCTTCAAGCAAAGCGCAAACGATGCCAAAGGCTAGAATCATGCCGCCGCCGCCCAGGTCGCCAACCATCGCCGGCGGCGCTACTGGCCCGCCGTCCGAGCGGCCAATCATGCTGAGCGCGCCCGACAGCGCAATGTAGTTGATGTCATGCCCGGCGGCCTGCGCGAGCGGGCCGTCCTGACCCCAGCCGGTCATGCGTCCGTAGACGAGTCGCGGGTGGCGTGCCAGCAGCACGTCCGGGCCCAATCCCAGCCGCTCCATCACGCCCGGGCGAAAACCCTCGATGATCGCGTCGGCACCGTCGACCAGCTCCAGCACCCGCTGTACGTCTGCGGGTGACTTCAGATCGACCGCCACCGAACGCCGGCCGCGGTGCAGCACGCTGCGCCGACCACTGGCCAGGAAGGCGCCTTCCCCGCGGTCTTTGCCCTTGTCGGCCTTGCGGTCCAGGCGGATCACGTCCGCACCCATGTCGGACAGCATCATCGCGCAGAACGGTCCGGGGCCGATGCCGCCGAACTCGATCACTTTCAACCCCTGCAAGGGACCACTCATTTGTCGTTACTCCTGAAACTGAATTAGAACCACAAGCCAGCCGTTTGTTACCCCAGCCAGCGCTTGCGCCGCTTGTAGTGCTTGACCTCTCGGAAACTCTTGCGCACCCCCTCGCGGTCCAGGCCGAGATAAAACTCGCGCACATCCTCGTTGTCGCGGAGTTCCTGGGCCAGCCCCTCCAGCACGATGCGACCGCTCTCCATGACATAACCATAGTCGGCGATCTCCAGGGCCACGCGTGTGTTTTGTTCGACGATGAGCAGCGACAGCCCCTGCTCACGCAGGTGGCGCAGCACGCTGAAGACTTCCTCGACCATGCGCGGCGCCAGCCCGAGTGACGGCTCGTCGATCAGCATGAGTTTCGGCTCGGCCATGATCGCGCGCCCGATCACCAGCATTTGCTGCTCGCCGCCCGACAGATAACCGGCCGTGCGTTTTCGCAGGTCGGCCAGGCGCGGAATCGCTTCGTACACGCTGTCCATCGCCCGGCGCATCGCCTGCGCCGATGGAAACATGTGGCCGCCGATGATGAGGTTTTGCTCGACCGTCATGTGCTGCAGCACGCGCCGGCCTTCCATCACATGAACCAGACCACCGCGCACCACGGTCGCCGGGTCGTGCCCCTGAATCGGTCGGCCGTCGAAGGTGATCACCCCCCCTGAGACGCGGCCATCTTCCGAGTCAATGACGCCGGAGATGGCCTTGAGGGTGGTGCTCTTGCCTGCGCCGTTGGCGCCCAGCAGCGCCACACATCCGCCTTCGGGGACCTGCATCGACACGCCCTTGAGCGCCAGGATCACCTCGGCATACAGCACCTCGACGTTGGACAGCGTCAGCACCGCCGGATTGGCGGCCGCATCGGGCGTGGTCCGTTGATCCGGTGCTGCAGCAAGGGCTGAATTCACCATTTGGGCACCATTGGGACGGCCACATCGCCCGCCGCCCGAACGACCTTGCCGTCCTTCATGGTCGCGATGTTGACCTTGGCGGTGCCGGTGGGAAAGGGGGTGTCGTTGCTGAAGTCCACGCCTGGCAGTATGCCCATCAGGTCGTTGCTGGTGAACTGGCTGTTCATCAAGGTCTCGCGCACCGCTTCGCCAGTGACCTTGCCGGCACCCTTGGCCTTGATCGTGGCCTCAATCGCGCGCACTGCCACGACGCTTTGGCCCAGGCCCATGATGGTCATGGCATTCCAGCCCGATTTCAGGCCATGCTTTTCCTGCAACATGCTGTAGAACTTGCGTGCGGTCGTGTCGTCTTCGCTGGCATCGGCGATGGCGCCCACTTCGAAATCACCGGCGAAGCCATTCGGGTCGCCCAGTGCCTTGGATGATCCCACCACGCCGTTGTGCAGCGAGAGCATGATCGGGACGTTTTTGCCCAGCGCCTGCAGCGCACGTTTGGTGGCCACGGCCTGGGCGGTGTTGGTCTGGATCACGATCACATCGGTGCCAGCATTGACCAGGCGACGCACCGCCAGGGTCAGGTCGGCCGGTTGCACTTCGGTCCAGATCGCCTCGACGAAGGTGGCTTTGTCCGGGTTGGCCTTGGTGTAGCTTTGCAGGCCCTTGGCCATGTCGGCATAAGCGGGGGTGGCCTCGGAGGTGATGATCGCAACCTTGACAGGGCGCTTGCCATCGAGTTTGGTGGTGCGGAACCATTCCAGGAATCCGCCCGCCTCGTGGGCGTAGGTGGGGCGCAGGTTCAGGGCCCATTGGTTGGGTTTCCAGCCGAAGCCGTAGGTGGCGGTAGCCATGACCATGGGAATCTTGTCTTCCGGCAAGCGCTGCTGCAACGCGGCGGCATCCGGGCCACCGAGGCCGAGCAGGATCGCGGGTTTGACTTCGGCCTTGATGCCGGGCCACAGGCTGGCGGTTTGCGCCACGTCGTAGCGGGTGTCGAAGGTTTTGACGACGATCTGCACGTTGAGTTTGCTGCCGACTTCCTTGTTCCACCATTCGATCACGGCGAGTCGCCCGCCTTGCATCTGTGGCATGACGTTGGCGTAGGGGCCGGCGAAGTCGGCAAAGGCGGCCACGTTGATCGTCGTCGTTTGCGCGTGGGCGGGCGCGTTCAGCAGCAGGCCAGTGGCCAGGGCGGTCGTGAGTTTCAGAAAGGTTTTTCGTTGCATGCTTGTCTCCAGTTGTGGTGGTGGTGAGGAAAAGGGGCGGGGGGAATTGCGACTCGCTGTGCCGGGCGGGCTCAGTGGTGAAACGGCCAGAGCCGGTAGTTGGCTTTCAGGATGTTCCAGCGGTGCATCAGGCCTTTCGGTTCAAGCAGCAGGAACAGCGTGATGATGAGGCCGAGAAACACATTCATGCTGGCGAAGATCAGGTCGCTGCTCAGGCTGGGAATTCGCTCGACCAGGTCGGGGCCCAGACTGGTGATGACTTCTTGGACGCCCCGGATGAGCACGGTGCCGATCAGTGCCCCGACGATCGAACCGAGCCCGCCGACGATCATCATGGCAATGAACCAGATCGAGTTGAACAGCGTGAACTGGTCGACCGAGACGAAGCGCACCTGGTAGGCCCACAGGGCACCGCCGATGCCAGCGTAAAAAGCGCCGAGCACAAAGGCGCGCGACTTGGCGCCGGCCACGTCGATGCCCATCATACCGGCGGCCACATCGTCGTCGCGCACGGCGACGAAGGCGCGCCCGTGGCGGCTGCGCAGGATGCCGAAAGCGCCGAATACCATCACCATGGTGACGACAAGAAACAGGTAATACAGAGAACGGTCGGTGTTGAACAAAAATGTGCCCAGCCTCGCAGGCTCCAGGCTGAAACCATTGACGCCGCCGAGCCAGGATGAGGGCAGGTTCAGGACAACGAAGTGGAAGATGAACTGGGCCGCGATGGTGGTCAGGGCGAGGTAGAAACCCTTGATGCGTTTCGCTGTCATGCCGAACAGCCAACCGGCCAGCGCAGCCACCAGGCCGGCAACCGGCACCGCCACCCAGAACGGCAGCCCGGCCTTGACCTCGACCACACTGGCGGCGTAGGCACCGACCCCCATGAAGGCAGCCTGGCCCAGGTTGATCTGCCCGGCGTAGCCGGTGGTGATTTGCAGCCCGACCACCACGATGGACGTGACCAGCATCAGGTTGGCTACGGCTACCAGACGCTCCGAGGCGAACCAGGGGAGGATCAGCAGAATGACAATGAACAGCGCCAGGGTGACCCACTGGGCGCGCGTGCGGATCAGCGCGCGGTCGCGCGCATAGCTGGTGGAAAAAATGCCGGATGGATCCATGGGTCAGACTCTTTCAATGCGTTTCCAGCCGAACATGCCGGTCGGACGAACAACCAGCACCACCAGCATGAAGATATAGGGGACGACGGCAGCGGCACTGCCACCGATCAGCGGGTCGATGTAGGCGGCGGTCAGTCCCTGCACGACCCCGACGATGATGCCCGCCAGCAGCAGGCCGCCGATGGATTCGAGCCCTGCCAGCAGGGCCACCGGCAGGGCGGCGAAGCCGATTTCGGAGGACAGGAATGTCAGCGACTTGCCGCTCAGGTAGACCATCGAAGTGATGACCGACAGCACACCGCCTAGCGCCCAGGCGAAGGCGATGGAGCGGCGCACGCTAATGCCCATGGCCAGAGCGATCTGGTGGTCCTCGGCCACCGCCGACATCGCCAGTCCGGTGCGGCTGCGGTTGAAGAACCAGTGCAGCGCCACAGCCGCCACCACCGCGATGAGGCCACCGATGGCAAGCGAGCGCGGGATGATCATCTCGCCCAGGATGATGGGCGTGAGGGGAAAGATGGCGGGGAACTGGCGCTCCTGCGGGCCCCAGATCACCAGCACCAGTCCGCGCATCAGGATCAGCAACCCGATGGTGACCATGATCATCGAGAACACCGACTCGCCAATCAGCCGCCTGAACAACAGGCGTTCAATCGCCAGCCCGATCAGCACCGAAATGCCCAGTGCAACGGCGATGCCCAGCGCCGGATGCATGCCGCGCGACTGGATCGCCCACCACAGCAGGAAGGCGCCCAGCACGATCATCTCGCCGATCGCCATGTTGAAGACCTTGCTGGCGCGGTAGATGACGACAAAGCCCATTGCCACCAGCGAATACAGCAGGCCGAGCAGCGCGCCGTTGATGGTGTAGTTGATGAATTCGATGATCATGGGGTGTGTGTTCCTTCAATGTCGGTGGCCACCACGGTTGCGCGCAACGCGCCTTGGCGGCCGTCCTGGTAGGTCACGGCTATTTCGCAGGCAATGTCGGCGACACCTGCATACAGTCCGTCAATCAGCGCTCCATAGCGCACCTCGAGAAACTCTCGGCGCAGCTTGCGCGTGCGGGTGAGTTCGCCTTCGTCGGGATCGAGCTCCTTCGGAAAATTGGCGAAACGCACCACCCGCGAGCTTTCTGGCAGCAGTTTGTTGATGCGGCGGATTTCGCCCTGCACCAGTTGCCGCACCTCGGGCCGTTGCGACAGGTCGGTGAAGGTGGAGAATGCGATGCGCCGCTCCTCGGCCCAGCGGCTGGTCACCGCCATGTCGATGTTGATCAGCGCGCCAACCCAGGGCCGGGTGGCGTCGCCCAGCACCATCACGTCCTTGATGAAGGGCGAAAAGCGCAACCGCGTCTCGATGAACTGCGGGGGATACGAGTGACCGCTGGCGAGTTTGACCAGGTGTTCCACGCGGTCGAGGTACACGAGTTCTCCGCGCTCGGTCTTGCGCACTGCGTCACCGCTGACGTACCAGCCGTCGCGCTGGATGCTGGCGGTCTTGTCGGGCTTGCCCCAGTAGCCGAGAAAGCCGGTACCGCCGCGCAGCAGCAGCTCGCCGTTGTCCTCGATGCGCGATTCCAGCGGTGCGCCGAAGGCTGGGTCCACATCCAGCAGCGGGCCCACGGTTTCGAGGTCGTAGCGCTCGCCGCGGTGGCCAGCAATCAGACCAAACTCCGAGCAGCCATAAATATTGCGCAAATGGACGCCCATGGAGTGAAACAAACGAAACACGTCGGGCGCCATGGCGGTGCCGCCTGAAACCGCGACGTCGCTGCGAACAAAGCCGAACTGATCGCGCACCGGACGCAGGGCCAGCGCTTCGGCCACCGGCAGCAGCAGGCGCGACAGCCACGGTGCCGTGCGCCCTTCGAGCCGCGCCACATGCACGTCGTGGCCGATGCGGATGCCCCAGCGGTAGATGCCGCGCGCCATCCAGCTCGCGGCGAGCATGCGCGCCTCGATGGTGGCGGCGATGTTCTCCCATTGGCGCGGGCCGAACAGCACGATGTGTGGCGCGAGTTCGCGCAAGTTCGGCAAGACCTGGTCGGGGCCCTCCGGGAAGTTGACCACCAGGGGGGTGATCAGCCCGAGGGTCACACCCAGCAACTGCTCGGTGATCCAGGCCAGCGGCGTGTAAGACAAATATTCCATGCCGGCTTGCAGCGGCAACGCGCTCCTCATCCGAACCGCGTTGTCCATCAGCCAACGGTGGCTGATCATCACGCCCTTGGGCTTGCTGGTGGTGCCGGAGGTGTAGGTCAGTAGCGCCAGATCGTCCGCCTGGCCGGCGTTGACTTCACGTTCGAAGCGCAGCGGGTGCTTCTCGTGCTGACGCCGACCTTCAGCGGTCAGGTCATCAAAGGATTGCAGCAGCGGATGCCGGTACGACCACATGCCCGAGTTGTCCCAGTAGGCGATGCCCTGGATATCAGGCAGTCGCTCCAGCAGCGCGAGCGCCTTGTCAACCTGCTCCTGATCCTGCGCGAAGATGAAACGGGCCTTTGAATCCTCGCACAGGTAATGCAATTCGTCGACGGTGGCATCCGGGTAGACCGACACGATTTTGGCGCCCAGTGACTGGGCCGCAAACAGCGCCCAGTAATGCTCGGGTTCGTTCTCGCCGATCACGATCACGGTTTCGCCGCGCTGCAGGCCCTGTGCCGCCGCGCCAAGCGCAATGCTGCGCGTTCGATCAAACACGTCGGCCCATGTATGGCAGCGCCACATACCTTTGCGCTTGACGCGCTGCGCCAGCACCTGGGGATGTTCCCGGGCGTGGGCGAACAACTTCTGCGGCAGGGTCATGACGACTTCCGGGGTGGGGTGTGTCGCACTCATGCCGCAGCTCCCAAGTAGGCCTGGATCACGGCCGGGTCGGCCTGCACTTGTGCTGGCGTGCCGTCGGCGATCTTGCGGCCAAAGTCGAGCACCGCCACGCGGTCTGCCAGATCCATGACCACCCCCATGTCGTGCTCCACCAGCACAACCGGGATGCGCTTGGCCTCGCGCACGTCTATGATGAAACGGGCCAGATCTTCTTTTTCTTCGGTGTTCATGCCGGCCATGGGTTCATCCATTAACAGAACCTTGGGTTTCATCGCCAACGCACGGCCCAGGTCAACGCGCTTGCGAAGACCGTAGCCGAGTGCGCCTACCGGCTGGTGGCGGATATTCTCAATTTCAAGGAAGTCGATGATTTCCTCGACTGCTTCCCGGTGCAGCGTTTCTTCACGCTGGGTCCAGGGAAAGTAGAGAAATGCCTGCGCCAGATTTGATCGCATCTGGCTGTAGCGGCCGACCAGGATGTTGTCGATCACGCTCATGTTGGAGAACAAATGGGTGCCCTGAAAAGTGCGCACCACACCATCGCGCGCGATCTCATGCACCGCGCGGCCTTTGATCTCTTGACCACGGTAGTGCACGCTGCCTTGTTGCGGCAGGTAAAAGCCGCTGAGCACATTCATCAGCGAGCTCTTGCCTGCGCCGTTGGGTCCAATGATGGCCAGCAGCTCGTTGTCACGCACATCGATGGCGACCTCGGCCAGCGCGGTGACACCGCCAAAGCGCAAGGTGATGTCCCGCGCCTGCAGCACCGAAGCCTCGCTGGACGGGCTATTCAAGGAGTTAGAGGTCATGGGTTAGGAGAAGGCGTTGATACCGGTCAGGGCGCGGCCAATGATGAGTTTCTGGATTTCGGTGGTGCCGTCGGGAATCGGCATCATGCGGGCGTTTCTGAACAACAGTTCAACGCCGAAGTCTTTGGTGATGCCGTTGCCGCCATGAATCTGCAATGCTTTCGACGTGACGTTGACCGCCATCTCAGTCGCGTACCACTTGGCCATGGCGCTTTGCACCTCGCTGCGCACGCCATGGTCGATCAGGTTGAACGCGCGGTAGACCAGCAATCGCGCGGCGTCGAGTTCGGTGGCCGCCTCGGCCAGCATGCCCTGGATCAATTGATGACCACCGATCGGCTTGCCATGCTGGCGGCGTTCCTTCGAATAGGCCACCGCCTTGTCGAGTGCCGCCTGGGCGATACCGATCGAAGTCATGCCGACCATGGGACGCGCCTTCTCGAACAGCACCATGGTGTTCTTCAGACCGGTGCCGGGTTCAATCATCATGTTCTCGGCCGGTACGCGCGCGCCGTCGAAGAACAGTTGTGCGGTTGACGTGCTGTTGAGCCCCAGCTTGTCGATGTTGCGGCTTTCGTAGCCGTGTTCGGCGCGGTCCACCAGGATCATCGAGATGGCGCCCGAACCTTCTTGTGAGGTGCGCACGATGACCATGCAAAAGTCGGAGTAGTGGCCGTTGGATATCCAGGTTTTTTCACCGGTGACAATGTAGTGGTCACCATCGCGTTGGGCGCGGCAGGTGACTTCAGCCACGTTGGATCCGACCCCGGGCTCACTGATGCCGCTGCAGGCAATGATTTCGGCGCGGACCATGCGCGGCAGGTATTTTTCGCGCATGGCGGTGTTGGTGCACACCTGTAGCGAGTAAGCGCCGAGCTGCTGGATCAGCAGCGAGATGGCCACGTCGCCGGAAATGCGCGCGAGCTGCTCGTACATCAGTGCATAGGTCAGCCAGGGCATGCCCATGCCGCCATATTCCTCGGCAATGATGCCGTTGCCGCCCATGCCGTAGGGCAGCATCTTTTGAAATATCTCCAGCATCAGCTCTTTTTCGATCAGCTTGTCGGGCTGGTAGCGTTCAACGATGGGGCGCAGCTCGGTTTCGAGGAAGCGAGTGAAGCCTTCGACGGCCATGCGTTGCTCTTCGGTCGGGAGAAAGTTCATGATTGTGGTCTTTGTGTGGTGTTGATTTCGTTCAGCGTGAGCTCATGCGTGCGCCGGCATCAATGTGGAGACAGGTGGCGTTGATGTAAGGGTTCTCGACGATGGAGCGCACCAGGTGGGCCAGCTCGCTGGCTTGGCCCATGCGGCGGGGGAACAGAATCATGCGGTCAACAATGGCCTGCGCGACTTTCTTTGGCAGGCCCGCGACCATTGGCGTTTCGAACAAGCCAGGCGCAACCGCTACGCAGCGGATCCCCAGATCGGCCAGGTCCCGTGCCACTGGCAGCGTGAGGCCGATCACCCCGGCCTTGCTGGCGGCGTAGGCCGCCTGTCCCATCTGGCCGTCCTGTGCGGCACCGGACGACAGGTTGATGATGACGCCGCGCTCATCACCCTCAGGCTCATTGCGCGCCATCGCCACGGCGGCCAGGCGCAGCACGTTGAACGTGCCGGTCAGGTTGACGGCAATCACCTTGTCCCACAGTGCCAGGGGAAAGGGTTTTCCATCGGCCACGGTCTTGGCTGCGTCGGGCACGCCAGCGCAGTTGATGCAAATGTGAATGGCGCCAAAACGGGCCAGGGTTGCGTCGATGCCCGCCTGCACCTGTGACTCACTGGTGACATCTACCTGCTCGAACATGGCGGCAGAACCCAGTTCGGTGGCTGCCTGTACACCACGCTCGCTGTCGCGGTCGAACAATGACACCCGTGCGCCGCCTGCGGCGAGCGCATCAGCCACCGCGCGCCCCAAGCCTGAAGCACCACCTGTGATGATGGCCACCTTGTCATGCAGAATCATTTTTGTCCTTCAGCGACCGAGGATGGTGATGGCGGCCACGGCTTCTTCAATTCCGAACAGGCCCCCACCGTTTTCTGCGATGGCAAGGCGGGCCCCTTGCACCTGGCGAGCCCCCGCTTCGCCGCGCAACTGCACGACCAGTTCATGCAGCTGACCCAGCCCGGTGGCGCCGATCGGGTGCCCTTTGGACTCCAGTCCACCCGAGGTGTTGATCGGGATGCGTCCACCAATCGTGGTGCCGCCGCTCTCGGCGAGCGGCCCGCCTTCGCCGAACGCACAGAAGCCAAGGTTCTCACTCTGTACGATTTCGCCAATGGCCGTGGCATCGTGGACTTCGGCCAGCGAAATGTCTTGCGGGCCGACGCCAGCGAGTTCGTAGGCTTGTTTGGATGCCTTGACGGTGATGTGTTGATCCAGGTTTTCAGGGAGGCGGTTGCTGCCGGTGGCAATGATTGATGCCAGCACCTTGATGGCGCGCCCGCGGTTGGCCAGACGCGCCAATGCTGCTTCGGAACACACGACGACCGCAGCAGCCCCGTCGCTGATGGGTGCGCACATCGGAAGCGTCAATGGGTAGGTGATCGGCGGCGCGGCCAGCACCTCTTCAATGGTGTAGGCGTTGCGGTATTGCGCCAGCGGGTTGTGCACCGAATGGCCGTGGTTCTTGGCGGACACGGCGGCAATTTGTCGCTGCGTGGTGCCGAACTCGCGCATGTGAAAGCGAGCAAAGGCGGCGTAGATGTCCATGAACAGGCTGTAGGGCGCCTTGGACATGGACCCTTCCGGTGGCTCAATACCGTGCCCCATTTGCAGCAGCCTGCGTTTGTTATCCTCGACCGTGGCCACGTCCCAGGCACCATCGAAAACGCTGAACATTTTGGCTTTGTCGGCGCAAAACATTTTCTCGGCACCAATGGCCAGCGCTATCTCTCCTGCCCCCGAGCGCACATACTGCACCGCCAGGTTGAAAGCCGAACTGGCACTGGCGCAGGCGTTCTCGATGTTGAAAATCGGGATGGACTCGAAGCCCATCGAACGCAACGCAATCTGGCCGCGGATCATGGTCTGGCCTTCGAGTGCGCCCTGTGTTGCGTTGGAAAAGTAGGCCGACTGGATGTCGCTGACGGACAGTCCGGCATCGGCCAGCGCGGCGTTCACGGCAGCGGCGGTCAGTTGCTTGATATCGCGGTCAAGAAACTTGCCGGTCGGCGTCATGCCGACGCCGACTATGTAAACGGCGGCTTGCGGGTTGGTCATGGTAATGCGTCCATTCAGAAGAAGCGGTGTGAAATCAGTAGCCCTTGAAATCGGGCGTGCGCTTGCCGACGAAAGCCGCGAGGCCCTCTTGTATGTCGTGCGAATGGCGGTGCGCGTCGAGCACCAGTCGCTCCAGCCGCAGTGCCGAAGCCTGTGGCTGTTCCAGCCCGTCGGCCACGACCTGTTTCATGCGGCGCAGCACCAACGGGCTCTTGCTGGCGATGCGCAAGGCGATTTTTTCGACCTCGGACACCAGCTCGGCATCCGGCACCACGCGATTCACCAGGCCCAACGGAACCAGTTCGCGTGCGGGCATGGTGTCGCCGGTGAACAGCAGGTATTTGGCGGCGGTGGCGCCGATGCGCCGTGGCAGGATCGCCGCGCCGCCCGCGCCCGGAAACACGCCGAAGTTGGCATGCGCATCGCCGATGCGGGCACTTTCGGCGGCGATGATGAGGTCGCAGGCCATGGCCAGCTCCAGTCCGCCGGCCATCGTCAGGCCATTCAGCGCGGCGATGGTGGGTTTGGGGCACACGCGCAGCCGATCCATCATGCCGCCGACGAGATCGAGAAACTCACCCATCGGGTCGCTCGGGCCGGGGTCGCCAGCGCTGCTCTCGAACACGCCTTTGAGATCGGCGCCGGCGCAGAAGGCTCGGCCTGCACCGGTCAGCACGATGACGCGGATGGCAGGGTCACGCTCGCAACGTTCGGTCACATCGCGCAATTCGGCGCACATTGTCTCCGACAGGGCATTCATCGCATCGGGCCGGTTCAGCGTGATCCACGCCACGGCACCACGTTGTTCAAAGCGGATGGTCAACGGGGGTTGCATCTTCAAGGCATCCTTGCTTATGTGGGGGTCAGCTGCGCTTGCCATGCGGGTTTGGGAATCAACCGCGCAGGAGTTCTTCGGCAATGATCATCTTGCGCACCTCGGATGTGCCTGCACCGATCTCGAGGATCTTGATGCAACGGAACAGGCGGTTGATCTCGGACTCCCAGATGTAGCCGCTACCGCCATGCACTTGCACGGCCTTGTTGAGCACCCGGTTGCAGGCTTCGCCGGCGTAGAGGATGGACGCTGCGGTGAGCTTGTGCGCATCGCCGCGGCCACCGCCGCCCACTTCCAGATCATTGACCTCGGCCAGGGTGCGCCAGACCAGGGTTTTCATGGCTTCGATCTCGGTGTACATCTCGGCCAGCATGGCCTGCACCATCTGGAAGCTGCCGATGGGTTTGCCGAACTGCACGCGCGTCCTGGCGTACTCGACGCTCAATTCGAGCGCACGTTCGCAGATGCCCACGCACAAGCCAGCCACCAGCGCGCGCTCCAGATCGAGCCCGCTCATGACGATTTTGACGCCTTCGTTTTCCTTGCCCACCAGGTTGGCTGCCGGCACGCGGCAGTTGTCGAACACCAGCTCGCCGGTCTGGCTGCCGCGAAAACCCATCTTGATGAGCTTTTGAGCCACCTTGAAGCCGGGAAAATTCTTCTCGACGATGAAGGCCGAAATGCCCTTGGCACCCAACTCCGGCGCGGTCTTGGCGTAAACCAGCAGCACGTCGGCCACCGGGCCGTTGGTGATGTAGATCTTGGTGCCGTTGAGGATGTAGTGGTCGCCCTCGCGGCGCGCGCTAGTGCGCATCGCGCCCAGCGCATCCGAGCCGGCGCCGGGTTCGGTCAGGCCGAGCGCGCCGATTTTTGTGCCGTTGCACAGATCGGGCAGGTATTGGCGGCGCTGCGCCTCGTTGGCGTTGCGGTAGATGTTGTTGACGCACAGGTTGTCGTGCGCCGCCCAGGACAAGGCGATGGCGGGGTTCCAGCGCGCAAAGGCCTGGCAGATCAGGCCCGAGCTGAACAGGTCCATGCCCGCGCCACCATGCTCGGCAGGCACGGTGGCCCCCATGAAGCCAGCCGCTCCAATTCTCTGAAAGACATCAGACGGCCACCACTCCTCGTCGTCCATGCGGCGCGCGAGTGGCACGAATTCCTTGCGCGCGAACTTGTCGGCGGCTTCGAGCACGGCACGGTCGTCGGCGGAGAGGGCAAAACTGCGAGGCGTGGACATAAAGGGTGCCTATCAATGCGTGGGCTGCGGGTCAAGGTGTCACGGCGCGCGCCCAAGCTGCGGGGACGAGGTCTCTTTGGGTTTGCGCGAATTTAATGAGGGATTGCCAAACTGTCAAGCGTTAGGTAGGATTCGTTGCAGGCGCTCACCTGAAGTGCCAGAGATCTGGAGACTTCGGCCATGGGAGGCGGAATCGGTGCGGATTCATTGGCGGGGGCCGACCTGTTGCTCAAGCAGGTGGTCACCCGTGCCGCATTCACCCGTGACACCTATCGGATCACGCCGCTCGCGGCGCGACCCTTCATCAGTGACAAACGACGCTTCGACCTAAGGAAACAGCCTTGACCCACGAACGCGGGATGAACCTGCTGCGCCGCCAAAACGTGGGCGACAACTTGCGCCGCGCGGTGAAGGCAACCGGAGAAAAACATACGGTCATCTTCGAGTTCTGTCGTGGCCGCCTGCCCGGCTTCGAGGCGCCGAAGCGGATTCACTTCCGAAGCTCGCTGCCAATCAGTGCGGCCAACAAGATCCTCAAGAAGGACCTCAAAACCGAGTATGCCAACGCGGACAAGGGCGGCTGAGGCCGTCGGCCTCCCGGTGTCCGAGTCCAAAACGTTTCGATCGAAACATTTCAACCCAAGGAGTCAGTGCGATGAACCAGAAAGTTATTGTTGCCGGTGTGGGCATGATCCCGTTCACCAAACCGGGCGCCAGCGAGCCCTATCACGTGATGGGAGAAAAGGCGGTGCGCCAGGCCATGGCCGATGCGCGCGTCGAATACCCCATGATCCAGCAAGCCTATGTGGGCTATGTGTATGGCGATTCCACCTGCGGCCAGCGGGCGCTCTACCCGGTGGGCATGAGTGGCATCCCCATCGTCAACGTCAACAACAATTGCTCCACCGGCTCGTCGGCGCTGTTCCTGGCGCGCCAGGCGGTCGAAAGCGGTGCCGCCGAGTGCGTGCTGGCCCTGGGCTTCGAGCAGATGGCCGCCGGAGCCATCAAGGCCCAGTTCGAGGACCGGCCGACACCGTTCGAGGAGTTTGACCGGGCCACCGCCGAGCTTGTGGGTCATCCGGAAATCCCGCTGGCCATTCGCTACTTCGGCGGTGCCGGCAAGGCGCACATGGACAAGTACGGCACCCAACTGGCGACCTTTGCCAGCATTCGCGCCAAGGCCAGCCGCCATGCCGCCAACAACCCGCTGGCGCTGTTTCGCAAGGAGGTCTCGGTCGATGACGTGATGAACGCACCGATGCTGTGGGAGGGCGTGATGACCCGCCTGATGGCTTGCCCGCCGACCTGCGGCGCCGCTGCTGCGGTGATTTGCTCCGAAGCCTTCGCCAAAAAGCATGGGCTCGACACCCGCGTGTCGATTACCGCCCAGGCAATGACGACCGATTTCCCCAGCACCTTCGAGTCGCACGACATGATGCGCGTGGTCGGCTTCGACATGGCGCGCGATGCGGCGCAAAAGGTCTACAAGCAGGCCGGCATCGGGCCGCAGGACGTGAACGTGGTTGAGCTGCACGACTGCTTCGCGCAGAACGAACTGATCACCTACGAGGCGTTGGGCCTGTGCCCGGAGGGCGGCGCGGAGAAGTTCGTGCTCGATGGCGACAACACCTATGGCGGCAAGGTGGTGACCAACCCGTCGGGCGGCCTGTTGTCGAAAGGTCATCCGCTGGGCGCGACCGGCCTGGCGCAATGTTTCGAGCTGACCCATCAACTGCGCGGCACGGCGGAGCAACGCCAGGTCAAGGGTGCGCGTGTGGCCTTGCAGCACAACCTCGGGCTGGGCGGCGCTTGCGTCGTCACGCTTTACCAAGCCGGCTGAGCGCAGGCGCAGCAAACCAGAAGCTGGAGTCCCATGATTGACAAGCAATTCATCGGTTACGAGGTGCCGCCCACGCTGTGGGATGTGGAGAAGGGGCGCATCCGCTTTTTCGCCGAGGTGATCGGTGCCACCGACCCGATCTACTTCGACGCGAGCGCCGCCCAGGCCGCTGGCTACCGCAACGTCGTGGCACCACCGACCTTCATCTTTGGCGCCGAGAGCGATTCGGGGGTGTTGATGACGTTGCTCGACACGCTCAAGATCGACTTGCGCAAGGTCTTGCACGGCGAGCAACGCATTGACTACCACGCCCCGGTGTGCGCTGGCGACACGCTGCGCTTCCAGACCCGCGTCACCGACATCTACGACAAGAAGGGCGGCGCGCTCGAGTTTGTCGTCAACGACACGAAAGTCACCAATCAGCTCGGCGAGCATGTCTCTGACCTGCATTCGGTGGTCGTCGTGCGCCACGCCTGAAGGACTATTCATGAACACTCAAGTAAAAATCCTGGATGTTGGTGACGAAATGCCTGTACTGGAATTGCCACCGATCAGCCGCACCACACTGGCACTGTTCGCCGGTGCGTCGGGTGACCACAACCCGATCCACATCGACATCGACTTCGCCCGCAGCGCGGGTATGAAGGATGTGTTCGCGCAGGGTATGTTGTCGATGGCCTACCTCGGGCGTGCGCTCACCGAATGGGTGCCGCAGCGCCAGCTCCTCAGCTATGGCGTTCGCTTCGCGGCCATGACCCACCTCGGCGACCGCATACGCTGCACGGGCAAGGTGCTTGAAAAGATTGAGCATGCAGGTCGGCCCTGCGTGCGCGTTCAAATCAGCGCGACGAAGGCGACAGGCGAAATCACGCTGGCCGGCGAGGCACTGGTTGCCTTGAACTGAGGCCTCCGTTTGGCGGCCCGACTTTTTATTTATTTCCTTTTAATCACAAGCAAGGACACACCATGAAAACACTTGAAGGCAAAGTTGCCATCGTCTCCGGATCGGGTCGCGGCATCGGCCGCGCCATCGCCATGAAACTCGCCCGCGAAGGCGCCAAGGTGGTCGTCAATGACCTGGACGCCGGCCCGGCCGAGCAGACCGTGGCCGACATCAAGGCCGCTGGCGGCATGGCGCTGGCTTGTGCCGGCAGCGTCACTGCCGACGGCTTCGCTGAAAAGTTCGTCAAGACCGCAATCGACGGCTTCGGCGGCCTGGACATCATCATCAACAACGCCGGCTACACCTGGGACAACGTGGTTCAGAAGATGACGGACGAGCAATGGAACGCGATCATCGACGTGCATCTGACCGCGCCGTTCAAGATTTTGCGCGCTGCTTCGGAGTTCATCCGCGTCGCCTCGCGCAAGGAAGCCGAAGCGGGGCAGGAGGTGTTTCGCAAGGTGGTCAACATTTCGTCCATCGCCGGCACCGGTGGCAACGCCGGTCAGGCCAACTACTCGGCGGGCAAGGCCGGCATCATTGGTCTGACCAAGGCGCTGTCCAAGGAGTGGGGTCGCTACAAGGTGAACGTCAACGCCGTTGCTTTTGGCATGATCAAGACGCGGCTGACCGAGGCACCAGCCAGTGGCGATGCCTCCATCGACGTCGAGGGTCGCAAGATCAAGGTCGGCGTCAACCCCGAGCTGCTGGAAATGATGGAGCGCACCATTCCGTTGGGTCGCGGCGGCACGCCCGAGGAGGCAGCCGGGTCGGTCTACCTGCTGTGCATTCCCGAGTCGAACTACGTCAGCGGACAGACGCTGATCTGCGGCGGCGGCATCTCGATCTAAAGCGCAAGCCGAACGCAGAAAGGCCCACGATGGACATCGATTTCAGCCCGGAAGACATGGCGTTCCAGCAAGAGGTTCGCACCTGGTTCAAAGCCCACACACCGTCCGATCTCAAGCGCAAGGCCGTCACCGGAGAGATGCTGCAGAAGAACGACATCGTTCAATGGCAGCGCCGACTCGATGGCCAGGGCTGGCTGGTCACCGGCTGGCCCAAGGAGCATGGAGGGCCGGGCTGGACGCCGACGCAGCGCTACATTTTCGACCTGGAGCGCGCGGCGGCCAGCGCGCCGGTGGGGCTGTCGATGGGCGTCATCATGCTCGGACCGGTGCTGATTGCCTTCGGCACGCCAGAGCAAAAGGCGCAGTACCTGCCGCGCATCCGCCGCTGCGAGGACTGGTGGTGCCAGGGCTATTCCGAGCCCGGCGCCGGCTCCGACCTGGCCAGCCTGAAGACCACGGCCGTGGCCGATGGCGATGATTACGTCATCAACGGCTCCAAGATCTGGACCACCTACGCGCACTGGGCCACGCACATGTTCTGCCTGGTGCGCACCGCCAACAGCGGCAAAAAGCAAGAGGGCATTTCCTTCCTGTTGATCGAGATGGACCGCCCCGGCATCGATGTCAAACCTATTGTATCGATCGACGGCGAACACCACCTGAACCAGGTTTTTCTGACCGATGTGCGCGTGCCCAAGAGTAATCTGGTGGGTCGCGAAGGTCAGGGCTGGGACATTGCCAAGTACCTGCTCACACACGAGCGCACCAGCATTGCCGGCGTGGCCGACTGCAAGGCGCACCTGTCCAACCTGCGCGTGGCCGCCGCCGAGCGCCGCTCGGGTGGCCAACCGCTGATGGAGGACGCGGCGATGCGGCTCAAGCTGGCGCGCGCCGAGATCGAACTGATGGCGCTCGAATACACCAACTTCCGCGTGCTGGCCGCCACCGCCTCGGGCAAGGCGCCGGGGCCGGAATCCTCGCTGCTCAAGACCATGGGCACTGCGGTGCAACAGACCTTGGCCGAGTTGGGCGTCGAGATCGCCGCCGAGCAAGCCTGGCCCTGGCATGACGGCGGCGAGTTTGGCAGCGGACGCCATGCCCATGCAATGCCGCACTACTGTTTCTCGCGCGCTGCCACGATTTACGGCGGCAGCGACGAGGTGCAAAAGAATGTATTGGCCAAGATGCTGCTGGCCGGCGGCACGCGCTAAGGATCGTCATGAACTTTGATCTCTCCGAAGAACAAAAGATGCTGCGCGACGCGGCACAGAAATTTCTGCGCACCGAATACCGTTTCGATGCCCGCAACCAGATCGTTGCGTCAGCGTCCGGCATGAGCCGGGAGCACTGGCAGCGATTCGGCGAATTCGGCTGGCTTGGGCTCGGGCTGCCCGAGGCGCATGGCGGCTTTGGCGGCGTGGTCGAGTTGATCCAGATCGCCGAGGCGATGGGGGCTGCGCTGGTGGTCGAGCCCTACCTGGCCAGCACGGTGCTGGGCGCGCAGGCGCTGACGCGCGCGGGCAGTGCTGCGCAGCAGGCGGCCTGGCTGCCCGGGCTCGCGTCCGGCCAGCGGATACTCGCATTGGCGCACGGCGAGGCCGATGCCCGTCATGAACTCAGCTATGTGATCACGCGTGCCACGGCCAAGGACGGTGGCTGGCTGCTGTCGGGTCGCAAGAGCGGCGTGCTGGGCGCCCCTTGGGCCGATGGCTTCGTGGTCGTCGCCAGAACCTCGGGCGCAGCGGACGAGCGCCAGGGCATCAGCCTGTTTCTAGTGAGTGCCAAAACGCCGGGCGTGCAGGTGGCGGGCTACCGGTCCTACGACGGCAGTCGCGCCGGTGATCTGATACTCGAACAGGTCGTGCTCGGGGCCGACGCACTGCTGGGCACGGAAGGCGAGGGCCTGGGGCTGCTTGAGCACCTGGTTGATCTTGGCATTGTTGCCGCCTGCGCCGACGCCCTGGGTGCCATGGGCGCGCTGTTGCGCAAAACTGGCGAATACGTCAGCACGCGCAAACAATTTGACGTGCCGATTGCCAGCTTCCAGGTCATCCAGCACCGGCTGGTCGACATGTTCGCCGCGGTCGAGGCCAGCCGCTCCCTGGTGCTGATGGCGGCCCTGCATGCCGATCATGCTGATGCGGCCACCCGCTCGCGTGCCGTGTCGGCGGCCAAGTCGGCCATCGGCGAACGCGCACGGTATGTGGCGCAGCAAGCGGTGCAGCTGCACGGCGGCGTGGGCATGACCGATGAGCTGGACATCGGCCATTACTTTCGCCGCCTCACGCTCTTTTGCAACCTGTTGGGCAGCACCGACCACCACCTGCAGCGCTTTGCGGCGCTGCGTGCGGAGGCCTGATCGCCTGATGACCGACCCACACTGAGCCACTTTAGGGGCTGCCAAAATGAGCTTGATGACATCCACCGCCGCGCCGAACTCGCCCGAGTTCCAGCGCAACCGTGAAGCCTACGAGGCGCGCATTGTTGATCTGCATGAACGCCGCACGCGTGCCCTGGTCGGCGGCCCCGAAAAGGCGCGCCTGCTGCACAAGAAGCGCAAGCAATTGCTGCCGCGCGAGCGCCTGGCTGCCGTACTCGACCCCGGCTCGCCCTTCCTCGAGTTCGGGCAGCTTGCCGGCGACGGCCTGTACGAGGGCGTGCCGCCGGGCGGCAGCATCATCACCGGCGTGGGGCTGGTGTGCGGGCGCGCCTGCATGCTGATGATCCACGATGCCACGGTCAAGGGCGGCACCTACTACGGCATCACCGCTAAAAAGCATGTGCGGGCCCAGATGTTCGCCTGGCAGCACCGGCTGCCGTGCATCACCATGGTCCAGTCGGGCGGCGCCAACCTGCCGGAGCAGGCGCATATTTTCCCCGACGACGGCCAGTTCGGCTCCATTTTCTACAACCAGATCCGCATGTCGGCCGAGGGCATCACCCAGATCGCGACCGTGCACGGGCCGTCTACCGCCGGCGGCGCCTATCTCCCGGCGCTGTGCGACGAAGCGGTGATCGTGCGCAACCAGGGTGCGATGTTCCTCGCCGGGCCCGAGCTGGTGTACGCCGCCACCAAGGAAGAGGTTGACATTGAAACCCTGGGCGGCGGCGAGATGCACAGCCGCATCAGCGGCGTCACTGACCACCTGGCCGAGAACGATGGCCATGCCATCGCCATCGTGCGCGGCATCGTGGCCAACCTCGGTACCGCAGCCAAGCAGCGCTGGGACGTGGTGCCGCCGCTGCCGCCGCGCCATGACCCGCGCGAGATCTACGGCATTGTCAGCGCCGACAACCGGCATCCGACCGACAACCGCGAAGTGCTGCTGCGGTTGATCGACGACAGTGACCTGCAGGAGTTCAAACCCCTGTACGGCGACACCATGATCTGCGGCTTTGCTCGCATCAAGGGCTTTCAGATCGGCATTCTAGCCAACAACGGCGTGATCTTCTCCGAGAGCGCGCTCAAGGGCGCGCACTTCATTGAGTTGTGCTGCCAGCGCGACATTCCGCTGCTGTTCATGGCCGATGTGTCGGGCTTCATGGTCGGCAAAGCCGTGGAGCAGCAGGGCATTGCCAAGCACGGCGCCAAGTTCATGACGGCCATGGCCTCGGCCAACGTGCCGCGCTACACGCTGATCACCGGAGGCTCGTACGCGGCGGCCTACCTGGCGATGTGCGGGCGCCCGTTCAAGCCCAACGTGATGATGATGTGGCCTACCGGCCGCGCCGCGCTGATGGGCCCAGAGCAGGCCGCCACCACCCTGGGCCTGGTGCGCGAGAACATCCACCGGCGCGAGGGCACTAGCTGGAGCGACGAAGAACGCGAGCAATTCAAGCAACCGATACGCGAGCAGTTCGAGAGCTTTTCCAGTCCCTACAACTACGCCTCCAACCTGTGGTGCGACATGGTGATTGACCCGCTGGAAACACGCGACACCATGGCTTTGCTGCTGGAGCTGGCGGGCCGCGTGCCGGCGCGCGACACGCACTTCGGCGTGTTCCGCATGTAATCCTTTGGCCCACCGAATTGAACATGCTCGACGCCATTCTCTCCGGCTGCCGCGTGCTCGACCTGACCCAAAACGTGGCCGGCCCGTTTTGCACCCAGACCCTCGGCGACCTCGGCGCCGAGGTTATCAAGATCGAACGCCCCGGCAGCGGCGACGATGCGCGCCAGTGGAAACCGCCCGAAGTGGCCGGCGTCTCGACCGGCTTCGTGGCGCTGAACCGCAACAAGAAGAGCGTCTGCATCGACCTCGACAGCGCGGCCGGCCAGCAGCTGGTTGCGCGCCTGGCGGCCGGTGCCGACGTGCTGGTGCATTCGCTCAAGCCCGGCAGCGCCGAAGCGCGCGGCCTCGGCGACGAACACCTGCGACCGACCAATCCGCGCCTCGTGTACTGCGCGATCAGCGCCTTCGGCGAGGTCGGCCCGATGCGCGCGCTGCCCGGCTACGACCCGCTGATGCAGGCCTTCACCGGCATCATGAGCGTCAGCGGCCACGAAGGTGACGAGCCGGCGCGCGTCGGCGTGTCGCTCATCGACATGGGCACCGGCATGTGGGCCACGATGGCCATCCTGGCCGCGCTGCTGCGCCGCGCCACAACGGGCGAAGGCATGCGCGTGCACGCCAGCCTGCTCGAGACCGGGCTGTCGTGGATGACGGTGCCGGTGGCGAACTACCTGGCCACCCAGCGCCTACCGCGCAAGATGGGTTCGGCGATGGCGATGATGGCGCCCTACGAGCTCTTCGACAGCGCCGACGGTAAGGTCTTCATTGCTGCAGCGAACGACCGGCTGTTCAGCTGCGTTTGCAGCGCGCTGGCTTGCCCAGAGCTGGCGCAGGACCCGCGCTTCATCGACATTTCGGCGCGCATCGGCCATCGCGAGGCGCTGCACGCCGAGCTCGAAGCGCGCACCCGGCAGCGCAGCACCGCCGACTGCGTGGCGGCGCTGCGCGCGGCCGGTGCGCCCTGCAGCGAGATGCACGACGTGGCCCAGATGCTGGCGCACGAACAGGTGCAAGCGGTCGCCATGCTGGGCGCGCTGCCGCTGCCGGGCGCGCCGCAACACCAGACCATGGGCCTGCCCTTCAGTTCGCAGGGCCGGCGCGGGCGCAGCGGCCCGCCGCCGCCCGTGCTGGGCGCGAGCACCAACGAGGTGTTGACAGCGCTGGGCCTGCAGGCCGATGAACTGGCGGCGCTGCGACAGCAAGGCGTCGTCAATTGACACAGACAAACAAGGCCAACATCCCCATGAACTTCGACTACACCGAGACCCAGGGCCAGATCCGCGCCGCCGTCAAGGAGCTGTGCAAGGGCTTCGGCCCCGAATACTGGCGCCAGTGCGCGCAGGACGGCGCCTATCCGGAAGCCTTCGTCGACGCGATGGCCAAGGCCGGCTGGCTGGCCGCGCTGATCCCCGAGGAATACGGCGGCGCCGGGTTGCCGCTGCTCGACGCCTGCCTGATCCTGCAGGAGATCAACCAGAACGGCGGCAGCGCGGTGCACTGCCATGCGCAGATGTACACGATGGCGTCGATCATGCGCCACGGCTCCGAGGCACAGAAACGCCGCACGCTGCCGCGCATCGCCGACGGCAGCCTGCGGCTGCAGGCCTTCGGCGTGACCGAGCCCGACGCCGGCTCCAACACGCTGGCGATCAAGACCTTCGCGCGCAAGGTGCCGGGCGGCTACGTCGTCAACGGCCAGAAGATCTGGACCTCGCGCTACAGCCACTCGCACATGTATCTGCTGATCGCGCGCACCACGCCGATCGACGCGGTGAAGATGAAGACCGATGGCCTGAGCCTGTTCCTGATCGACATCAAGAAGGCGGGCGCGTCGCTCAAGGCCACGCCGATCCGCACGATGATCAATCACCACACCTTCCAGGTCTTCATCGACAACCTCGAACTGAGCGACGACGACCGCATCGGCGAGGAAGGCAAGGGCTTTTACTACCTGCTGGATTCGCTGCATTCCGAGCGGCTGCTGGTGGCCAGCGAGGCCATCGGCGACGGCCACTGGTTCGTCGGCAAGGCCGCGCGCTACGGCAGCGAGCGTGTCGTCTTCGACCGCCCGATCGGCGCCAACCAGGGCGTGCAGTTTCCGATCGCGCGCGCCCACATGAACATCGAGGCCGCCGAACTGATGCGCAACAAGGCCGCGACGCTGTTCGACGCCGGCCTGCCCTGCGGGCGCGAAGCGACCATGGTCAAGTACCTGGCCAGCGAAGCCGCCTGGGAGGCAGCCGAGGCGGCCATGACCACCTTCGGCGGCTATGGCGTGGCCTGCGAGTACGACATCGAGCGCAAATGGAAAGAGAGCCGGCTGTTCCGCACCGCGCCGATCTCCAACAACCTGGTGCTGGCGCAGGTGGCCGAGCATCTGCTGGGTATGCCCCGCTCTTACTGATGGCCCAGATGCACCACGAAACCCTGCTGATCCACCCCGCGCCGGGCACCGCACCGGAGGACGGCATCCGCTGCCTGGTGCTCAACCGCCCCGAGGTGATGAACGCGATGAACACGCAGATGTTCGTCGACCTGCGCAACGCCCTGCACGAACTGGCCTTCGACGACGGCCTGCGTGTGCTGATCATCACCGGCGCCGGTGAACGAGCTTTCTCGGCCGGCGGCGACCTCAAGCAGCGCGACGGCATGACCGACGGTCAATGGCGGCGCCAACACCAGCTCGCCGAAGAGGTGTTGCTGGCGGTCAAGGATTTCCCGCAACCGGTGATCGCCGCCGTCGAAGGCCACGCACATGGCGGCGGCGGCGAACTGGCGTTGATGTGTGACTACATCGTCGCTTCGCGCGCTGCGGTATTTTCGCTGCCCGAGCTGCGGCGCGGCATCATGCCCGGCGGCGGGGGTATCCAGAACCTCGTGCGCGCCGTCGGTGCGCGGCGCGCCAAGAAGCTGCTGTTCACCGCGCGCCGCTTCTCGGCCGAAGAAGCCGCCGAATGGGGCATGGTCACCGACCTTGCCGAGCCGGGTACGGCGCTGGCCGCCGCAGTCGCCGACGCGCGCGACATCGTGCTGGCCGCACCGATGGCCACCCACTACGCCAAACTCGCCGCCTCGCGCGGCGGCGAGATTGACTTCCACAGCGGCTACATGCTCGACATCGCCGCCTACAACGTGCTGGTGTCCTCGGCCGACAGGCTGGAGGGCGTGAAGGCCTTCAATGAAAAGCGCCCACCGCGCTGGAGCGGACTCTGACATGTTCAAAAAAATCCTGATCGCCAACCGCGGCGAAATCGCCTGCCGCATTGCACACACCTGCCGGCGCCTCGGTATTGCAGTGGCCGGTGTGCATTCGAGTGCTGATCGCGATGCGCTGCACGTTGACCTGATCGGCGAGTCGATCGAAATCGGTGGGGCAACGCCAGCCGAGAGCTACCTGCGCATTGATGCGGTGATCGATGCGGCCCGGCGGACCGGGTCGCAGGCCATTCATCCTGGTTTTGGCTTTCTGGCCGAAAACGCGGTCTTCGCGCGCACGGTCGAGGCAGCCGGCCTCGTCTTCGTCGGCCCGACGCCCGAGGTCATTGAGCGCCTGGGCGACAAGGCGTCGGCCAAGCGCGAGGCCCGCGCCGCTGGCGTGGCCGTGCTCGGCGGCAGCGAGCTGCCCAGCCGCGACGCGGCTGAAGTGGCGGCCACCGTACGCGGCCTGCCACTGCCGGTGATTCTGAAAGCGGCCGCCGGTGGCGGCGGCAAGGGCATGCGGGTGGTGCAGCAATTGGACGGGCTGATGGAGGCCATCGAGTCGGCCATGCGCGAAGCCAAAAGTTCCTTTGGCGACGCGGCGTTGATCGTCGAAGCCTTTGTCGAGCGCGGGCGCCACATCGAGGTGCAGATCGTCGGCGATGGCCATGGCGAAGTGATTCACCTGTTCGAGCGCGAATGCACGCTGCAGCGGCGTCATCAGAAAGTCATCGAAGAGGCGCCAGCGGTGAATCTCGCCCCGGCGCTGCGCGAGGCGATGCTCGGTGACGCGGTGCGCCTGGGGCAGCGACTGCGCTATCGCGGTGTCGGCACGGTGGAATTCATCGTGCAGGGCGACCGTCACCATTTTCTCGAAGTCAACCCGCGGCTGCAAGTTGAGCATCCGGTGACCGAGGAGGTGACCGGGCTGGATGTGGTCGAGATCATGCTGCGCATTGCCGCCGGCGAGGGCTTGCCCTTGCGTCAGAGCGAAGTGCAGGTGCGCGGCCACGCGATTGAGGCGCGGGTCTGCGCTGAAGACGCAGCGCAAAATTTCCTGCCATCCACCGGCGAACTGATCGCGGTGCGGTTCCCGACTTCGGGTGTGCGGGTTGAATCGGGGGTGCGGGCCGGCATGGTGGTCACGCCCTACTACGACTCGATGCTGGCCAAGCTGATCGTTCATGCGCCCACGCGCGAGGCTGCGCTGGACCGTCTGAGTGGGGCGCTGGGCGATACCCAGGTGCACGGCGTCGAAACCAATTGCGCTTTTCTGCAGCGTCTGCTGGCCCTGCCTGCAACGCTAGACGCCAGCTTCCACACCCGTCTGATTGACGAGGTGCTGGCAGAGGGGGGTCAGGGCACGGGTAGCGCGCCGCTGGAGCGGCTGGCTGCAGCGGCGGCCTGGTGGTTGCTCGATGCGCGGCGCAGCAGCAAGCCATTCGGAGCCTGGTCGGCCTTGGACGTGACGGGTTGGCAGATGCACGCTGGCGACGATCGGCTCACGCCGGTTCCGGCGCTGTTGCTGCGCTCGGGAGGAACAACACACGAAGCCCGGTTCGGCGCCGTCTCGCCCGAGTCCGAAGTAACGGTGCAAATCGGCACCGAACGGGTTCGCCTGGCGCTGACCGCCAGCGCCGGGAGCGATTGGCGTTTGCGCATAGGGGATTGTCATGAGGTACTGACCATCGTGCGCAGCGACGATACCGTGTTTGTGCAGAGCGGCGGCACCGCCCACGCCATCGGCGTGACCTCCTACCTCAGCCAGGTCGCCACTGGCCGCCAGGCCAGCGGACAGTTGCGCACGCCGATGATGGGAATGATCCTGAAGACCCATGTGGAGGTTGGCGAGCGGGTACGTGCCGGCGACGTGGTGGCGACGATGGAGTCGATGAAGATGGAGATGCGCATCAACGCCGATCACGATGGCGTGGTGCGCTCGCTGTCGGTGCAGCCCGGGCAGATGGTCGAGCGCGGCCTGGTGGTGGCCGTGGTTGAGTCCGAGGGCGCCGCGGAATGAGCGGCAGCAAATCCAGCATGCGCGCCCCTCTTTGCAAACCTGGTGTTATCCACTGCTCAAAATGACGTGCCCGAGACGGCCCATGACCGGCATCCAACTTCCGAACGGTATTCAGGTTTTTGAGCGCGGCTGGCTGTCCTCGAACAATATTTTGTTCATCGGAGCACAGTCCAGCGCACTCGTTGACAGTGGCTACAGCACGCACGCGGAACTAACGACCGGGCTGGTCAGCGCCGCTTTGCAGCAGGGTCCGCTGGACTTGCTGCTCAACACGCATCTACACAGCGACCACTGCGGCGGCAATGCCGTCCTCCAGGGCAATTACCCAGAACTTCAAACCCTCATTCCGCCAGGCCATGCATCACTTGTCTCGTCATGGGACCCCGTCGCCCTGAACTATGTGCCATCCGGGCAACACTGCCCCCGGTTCAAGTTCGACGGTCTTCTTTTACCTGGCACGGAAATTCAGCTGGCCGACACGGCGTGGCAAATTCATGCGGCGCCGGGCCACGATCCCCATTCAGTCATTCTGTTTGAGCCGCAGTCCCAAACCCTGATCTCGGCAGATGCCTTGTGGGAAAAAGGCTTCGGCGTGGTGTTTCCGGAGCTTGAGGGCGACGCCGCATTCGACGAAGTGGCCGCCACCTTCGACCTGATCGAGCGGCTTGACCCGTGCTGGGTCATTCCTGGCCACGGCCCGGTATTCCGCTACCGCGCCGAGGTGCTGGCCTACGCGCGCGCGCGCCTCAACGCCTTTGTCAAGAGCCCTGACCGACATGCGCACCACGCAGTCAAGGTGTTGCTGAAGTTCAAATTGCTGGATCAGCAGCAACTGCCTTTTGCCGATTTTGTCGACTGGGCCGCCAACACCCGCTACTTCCAGCTCATTCACCAGAGGTTTGTTCCTTCTGTTCCCATCGACCGCTGGATGGAGCAGTTGACGCAAGAGCTTGTGCGTTCAGCAGCCGCACGAAGAGAAGGTGACATGGTCTACAACGCGTGAAATCGGTCACGGAGTGAATCATGCGACGAAGGCGCTGACGAATCAGCGTTCGTATGTGCAGAGCAAGCAATTTTTTAACAGGAGATCAGGATATGAGTGAAGCAGAAACGGTTTTGTACGAAGTGCGCGATGGCATTGCCACCGTGAAGATCAACCGCCCCGAGATGCGTAACGCGCTGTCACCGGCCGCCGCCAACCGGCTGCACGATCTGTGGGGTGAAGTCGATGCCGACAAAAACATACGCGTGGCAATCCTGACTTCTGCCGACTGCGGCACCTTCTGCGCCGGGCTCGACCTGCGTGAGGCTTCGCGTGTCAAGAAGGAAGAAGGCGTGGACATCCTGACCAAGATGAAGGACCCGTTCCATGGCCGCCAGCGCCGTGTGGCCAAGCCCATCATCGCGGCCATGACCGGGCACCTGATTGCCGGCGGCATGATGCTGAGCCTGAACTCGGATTTGCGCGTCGGCCTCAAGGGCACGCAGGTCGGCATCACCGAAACCCGCATCGCCGGGCGCGGTAGCCCGTGGGCCATTCCCCTGCTGTGGATGCTGCCGCAGCCGCTGCTGATGGAGATGGTGCTGACCGGCGACCTGTATCCGATCGAAACCTTTCATGGGCTCGGTTTCATCAACTACCTGGAAGACACGCCGGATGCCGTGCGCGCTCGCGCCACCGCATTGGCCGAACGCATCCGCGACAACGCGCCGCTGTCGGTGATGGCGGGCAAGGAATCGATCATGACGGCGATGAGCGCCGGCTGCGAGGCCGGTATGGCGCTGGCCCACAACATCTACCGTGCCGCTTACGCCAGCGAGGACGCGCAGGAAGGTCCGCGTGCCTTCGCCGAGAAGCGCAAGCCGGTGTGGAAGGGGCGTTGATGTCGCTCCGTGGAGATGCCATGTCCAGCCTGGCCCCTCTGCTGGAGAACAACCGTGCCTGGTCGGCGCGCTGCGCTGCGGAAGATCCGCAGTACTTCGAGCGGCTGGCGCACCAGCAGATGCCGCGCTACCTGTGGATCGGCTGTTCCGACAGCCGGGTGCCGGCCAACGAAATTCTGGGCCTGCGGCCTGGCGAGGTGTTCGTGCACCGCAACGTCGGCAACCTGGTGGTGCACTCCGATCTGAACTGCCTGACGGTTCTGCAGTATGCGGTCGAGGTGTTGAAGGTCGAGCATGTTCTCGTGGTGGGCCACTACGGCTGCGGCGGCGTGCAGGCGGTGATAGAACAGCGCCGCACCGGTCTGGCCGAGAACTGGCTGCGCCATCTGGAGGACGTGGCGCGCAAACACGCTGATCGGTTCGACGGCATTTCCAGCGTTGACGAGCGCGCAGCGCGGCTTTGCGAGATGAACGTGATCGAGCAGGTCAGCAACGTGTGCCGCACCACCACCCTGCGCCGCGCCTGGGAGTGCGGGCAGCAAGTCGAGGTGCACGGGTTGGTCTACGGCCTGCGCGACGGCTTGCTGCGGCCGGTCGGGGGCAGCGTCAACCGCGGTCAGGACCAGCAGAAGCAATACGCCCAGTCTCTTGCTGCGCTTGGCACACTCTGAGTGATACGAAGAATACAAGTAAGGTTATTCCACATGCCAGCCGACACGACAACCCTCCCTGCCCCCAGCATCGCCGCCCAACTGGCCGCCTTCGCGCACGGCCTGACGCCAGACATGCTGCCCGCAGCCGTGGTCGAACAGGCCAAGCTGCTGATGCTCGACGCACTGGGCATCGCCTTGGCTTCGTCCCAGCACGACTTCGCGCACTGCGCTTACCGCGGCTTGCACGCCCTGGGCGGTGCGGGTGACAGCGCCGTCATGGGTGCCTTTGCCCCCCTGCCGCTGCGCGATGCGGTGCTGATGAATGGCATCCTGGTCCACGGGCTGGATTTCGACGACACCCACCCCGGCGCGATCACCCACCCCAGCGCCAGCGCCTTTCCGCTGGCGCTGGGTCTGGCGGCGCAGCGGCATGCCAGCGGGGCCGAGATGATCATGACCTATGTGCTGGCGATCGAGGTGGCGGCACGTCTGGGTGCAGCGGCCCAGGGACGCTTCCACGACGTGGGCTTTCACCCGACTGGCCTGGTGGGGGCTTTTGGGTGCGCACTGGCGGCCGGCAAGCTGATGGGACTGGATCAGGCGGGCCTTGAGCACGCGCAAGGCGTGGTGCTGTCGATGGCATCAGGCAGCATGGAATTTCTGAGCGACGGCGCCTGGACCAAGCGCATGCACTCGGGCTGGGCCGGTGTCAGCGGGCTGACCGCCACGGCGTTGGCCGGTGCCGGATTCCGCGGCCCGTCGCAGCCCTATGAAGGCCGCTTTGGTCTGTACGCCAGTCACCTGGCCGCGCGCGGCCTAAACGCCGATTTGTCCTTGTGCGCGCGCGGCCTGGGCGAGCGCTGGGAACTGATGGATGTGGCGGTCAAGTTGTATCCAACCTGCCACTTCACGCACGCCAGCATCGATGCCGCGCTGGCGCTGCGCGCGGCCGGTCTGCGCACTGACGAGATCGCTTCGGTACAGGTGCTGCTGCCGCAAGGGGTGCACCCGGTGGTGTGCGAGCCGGTGGCGGCCAAGCGGCGACCGGCCAACGTCTATGAATCGCAGTTCAGCATTCACCATCTGGTCGCGCTGGCCCTGCTGCGCGGCGAGCTGGGGCTGGCCGAACTGGATGCCGCCAACCTGAGCGACCCGCAGGTGCAGGCGCTGGCTGACCGCATCGAACACGCGGCCGACCCCGATGCCGATTACCCCACCTTCTTTTCCGGCGAGCTGCGCGTGCGCACGCACGATGGGCGCGAGCTGCGCCACCGCGAGGCCGCGCACCGCGGCGCGCCGGGGCGCCCCATCACGGCCGCTGACATCGAAGCCAAATTCATGGGCAATGCGCTACTGACCTTGCCGCGCGAGCAGGCGCTACGCCTGCTCGACGCGCTGCTGACAGCCGACCGCGCCCCAGATGCCGCCGTCCTGGCGCAGACCCTGACCCATTCCAACACTTCCGGAACCCTCTGATGACGACCAGCCAGTCCGTGGCCTTTGATGCCGAAAAAGAAAATATGGTGCTCGACGCCGTCGAACGCTTTGTGGACCGCGAGATCAAGCCGGTGGCGCAGCGGCTCGAGCATGCCGACGAATGGCCGGCCGACATTGTGGCCGGCATGCGCGAGATGGGCCTGTTCGGCTGCATCATCCGCGAGGAGTACGGCGGCCTGGGCCTGTCGGCCAGCACCTATGCCAAGGTGGTGGAGCGCATCGCGCGGGTCTGGATGTCGGTGTCGGGCATCATCAACTCGCACCTCATAATGGCCGCCTGCGTGCAGCGCAACGGCACCGTGGCGCAGCGCCAGCATTTTTTGCCGCGCTTTGCCAGCGGCGAACTGCGCGGCGGGTTGGCGCTGACCGAGCCCGATTGCGGCACCGACTTGCAGGCGGTGCGCACGGTGGCGCGCCGCGACGGCGACCATTACGTCATCAACGGCACCAAGACCTGGATATCCAACGGCATCCATGGCCAGGTCTTTGCCGTGCTGGTCAAGACCGACCCCGAAGCGCAACCGCGCCATCGCGGCATGAGCCTGTTCATCTGCGAGAAGGGCCCGGGCTTCACGTCCACCAAGAAGCTGGAAAAGCTCGGCTACAAGGGCATCGACAGCGCCGAGCTGGTGTTCGACAACTTTCGCGTGCCGGCCGCCAACTTGGTCGGTGGCGTGGAGGGACAGGGTTTCAAGCACGTGATGGGCGGACTGGAACTTGGGCGCATCAATGTGGCTGCGCGCGGCGTGGGTGTGGCGCGCGCCTGCCTGGAGGAGTCGGTAGCCTATGCCCAACTGCGTCGCACCTTCGGCAAGCCGATCTGCGAACACCAGGCGATCCAACTCAAGCTGGCCGACATGGCCACCCGGGCGGAGGCGGCGCGTCTGCTGGTTGAACAGGCCGCGCGGGCTTATGACGCCGGCCAGCGTTGCGACATGGAAGCCGGCATGGCCAAGCTGTTCGCCAGCGAGGCGGCGGTCGAGAACTCGATGGAGGCCTTGCGCATCCACGGGGCTTATGGCTACTCGAAGGAAATGAATGTCGAGCGCTACTACCGCGATGCGCCGCTGCTGTGCATCGGCGAGGGCACCAACGAATTGCAGCGCCTGATCATTTCCGCCCAGCTGGTGGAGCGCAGCCCGATCTGATGTATCGCCTGGGGCGGCGCCTCAACTCGGCGGTGAATGAACCCCTCGGAGGAAAATTTCTTGAACAACCTGCTGTCCGCTTTCCGGTTCGCCGCCCTGCCCGCCGGGACGAATTCATTTCGCGCCGAGGTGAAGGCCTTTCTCCAATCCAGTTTTGAGCCAATGCCCGCCGACATCCGGGCCCGTTCATGGATGGGTTTCAATGCCGCTTTCAGCAAGAAGCTGGCCGCACGGGGCTGGGTCGGCGTGACCTTGCCGGCGCAATACGGTGGCGCCAGCCTGGACGCCTTCTCGCGCTTCGTGCTGGTGGAAGAACTGCTGGCCGCCGGCGCCCCGGTTTCCGCGCACTGGATCGCCGACCGCCAGAGCGGGCCCTTGATCCTCAAGTTCGGCACGGAGGCGCAACGCCAGTTCTACCTGCCGAAAATCTGCGCCGCCGAGGCGTTTTTCTGCATCGGCATGAGTGAGCCCAATGCCGGCTCCGACCTCGCCAGCGTCGGCACGCGGGCCACGCGCTGCCAAATTGACGGTTCAAGCGGCTGGCGGCTGAACGGCCGCAAGATATGGACCACCAACGCGCAGCACTGCCACTACATGATCGCGCTGGTGCGCTCGTCGGGCGAGCCGCAGGACCGGCAAAAAGGCTTGTCGCAGTTCATTGTCGATCTGGCATTGCCCGGCGTGACGGTGCGCCCGATCCGTGACCTGGCGGGTGATGCACATTTTTCCGAAGTGTTCTTCGACAACGTGCTGCTGACCGACGACGCGTTGATCGGCCATGAAGGCAGCGGCTGGGCGCAAGTCAATGCCGAACTGGCCTTCGAGCGCAGCGGCCCGGAGCGGGTGTACTCCAGCATCGTGCTGCTGGAGCACTGGATCACCTGCCTGCGCAAGACACCGGCGGTCTCGGTCCATGCCGCCACCATCGGGCGTTTCGCCACGCACCTGGCCACGCTGCGCAACATGTCGATCGCCGTCACGGCCAAGCTCGTCAACGGGGACAGCCCGTTGGTCGAAGCGGCCCTGGTCAAGGACATTGGCACCGAATTCGAGCAGAGCATTCCCTCTGTGATCGAAGCCGCCCTCGCCATGGACCCGGACGCCCTGGTCGATGCCGAGTTGTACCGCGCCGTGGCTTATGTGAGCCAGATGGCGCCCACCTATTCCCTGCGCGGCGGCACGCGCGAGATCCTGCGCGGCATGATCGCGCGCGGTCTGGGTCTGCGCTGAAAAAGAAAGCATTCCATGTTTGCACAAGCGATTGAAGATATCCTCCAGGACCAGTGCACGCCCGCCGTGGTGCGCGCGATTGAAGCGGGCGGCTCGCCGCTTAAGCTGTGGCAGGCGCTGCAAGGTGCCGGCTTCCTCGAACTGCTGGCGTCCGAGGACGCTGGCGGTGCCGGCCTCCCGCTGGCCGATCTGTTCCCGATACTGTGCAGCTTCGGCCGCTACACGGTGCCGGTGCCGGTGGCGCAGACGATTGTGGCGCGAGCGCTGCTGGGGTCGCAGTTTGCGATGCCCAGCGGCATGATTACGCTGGGCGCTGCGTTGCGGCGCGAGGCCGGTGGCGCTATCGTGTGCTCTTTCACACCTTACGGCATGCTGGCGGATTTCGTGCTGGCCCAAGATGGTGATGCCTTGTTGCTGCTGCACTGCGCAGCGGCGCAGCGTGAAGCAAGCGGCGTGCACGGGAGCCTGACGGCCACCCTGCGCTGGTCCGATGCGCGCGTCGCGACGCACGTGCCCGGCGCTGGCCCGCTGCTGCCGACGTTCGCGGCGGCCTTGCACGCCGCCGTGCTCAGCGGGGCCATGACCCGTGTGTTCGAAATGACACTGAAACACTGCAATGACCGCATCCAGTTCGGCAAAACCCTGGGCAAGTTCCAGGCGGTGCAGCACCAGTTGAGCGTCATGGCCGAACATGTGGCTGCTGCCTCGATGGCAGCCGAAGCGGCCTTCCACACCGACGCTGCGGCACCGTCCCTGCTCGCCGCAGCGATGGCCAAGTCCCGCACCAGTGAGGCGGCGGTTCTGGTCGCCTCCATCGCGCATGCACTGCACGGCGCTATCGGTATTGCGGAAGAATACGACCTGCAATTGCTGACCCGGCGCCTGCACGAGTGGCGCATGGCGCATGGCTCGGAGGCGCACTGGAATGTGTTGATCGGCCAGCGCGTGCTTTCTGCCGATGTGTCCATCGTTGATTTTGTGCGGTCTGTTTAGCCGCCGCTTTTGTGCCCACGATCAGCGGCGAAGTGATCGACACCCGGGGCTTGCAACAGTTTCGGTTCATCGATCCGGCTGTTGCGCTAACGACTTGCCCCCGCCAAGCGCTTCACTGAAGAAGTCGATGAAGGTTCTCAGCTTGGGTGTCACGTACTGCCGATTCGTGTAAACCGCATACAGCGTGAAAGGGGGCACCGTGTAGGTCGGCAGCACGCGCGCGAGGCAGCCCGCGGCCAGATCGTCGTCGACCGTCCATTCGGGGAGGAACGCCATGCCCATGCCGGCGTGCATCGCGTGATAGGTGAGCGTGCTGTCGTCCGAGCGCATCACCGCATTCAGCTTGATCCGCGCCTTGCCGGCAGGTCCCTGCATTTCGAGGCCATCGAGGTTCACGTAGTTGGGTACCACGGCGCTGCACCTGACCAGATCGGAGGGTCTGCGCGGAGAGCCTTCGCGCTTCAGGTAAGCCGGGGTTGCGACCAGGTGGAACTGCACGGGACAAATCGGCCGTGCAATCAGCGCCGGGGACAGTTCGCGCGTGGCGCGCAGCGCGAGGTCGTAGCCGTCGGCGACCAGGTCGATCTTGCGGTTCTCCAGTCGCATGTCGACCAGCACCTCCGGATAGGTGTTGCGGTAGGCCGCCAGTACGCTGGCGAAATGCCGGTTTGCACACCAGACGGGCGCGCTGATTTTCAATTGTCCGCGTGGTGCCTGCGCGCTTTGCCGAAGCGCCGCTTCGGCAGCCTGCAGCGTGTCGAGCGCCTCGCGGCATTGTGCGTAGTACATCGCGCCGGCCTCCGTCAGGCTGAGCTTGCGGCTGGTCCTGTGCAGCAACCTCGCACCGAGGTCTCGTTCGAGCTGGGCGACATGCTTGCTGGCCATCGGAGCGGACATGGTGAGGCGCGCCGCGGCGCGGGAAAAGCTGCCAGCCTCGACCACTTCCCTGAAAACGCGAAGGCTGGTCAGACGATCCATTTATGGTTTCTTGTGAGGAAATGATGTGTTAATAATACAGCTATTGATTAACCAAAATTAAACATTAAGCTATTCCTCATGGTCAGTCGGGTAGACATCCAGTCTCAAAGAGGCTGCCCATCAGCCGCGCTTTCGTTGATGCCTTCAACCAATGCCGTATCACTTCTTAATCATCCTCAGGAGCTCAACATGAGTAAGCCGCATATCGCCGCCACCACGCCGTTCGCAATCGACGTGGAAAAAGGCAAGGACTACTACTGGTGTGCCTGCGGTCTCAGCAAATCGCAGCCGTTCTGCGACGGCAGCCACAAGGGCGGCGAGTTCGTGCCGACCAACTACAGCGCCGACGAAAGCAAGACTGTCTATTTTTGCGGCTGCAAGCAAAGCAAGAACGGCGCGCTTTGCGACGGCACGCATAAAGCTCTGTAAGAGCGGACCATGCCCGTGACAACGGAGCGATTGCCGACCTACTTCATCTCACACGGCGGTGGGCCCTGGCGATACATGATGGCGCAGTCCAACGGCATGTACGACCGTCTGGCGCAGTCCCTGCGGGACATGCCGCGCCAGCTCGGCGAGCGACCGAAGGCGGTGCTCGTGATCTCCGCCCATTGGGAGGAGCGCGAGTTCACCGTGATGGCCGCCGAACGGCCTCCCATGGTTTACGACTACGCTGGCTTCCCCGAGCATACCTACCATGTCCAGTACCTGGCTCCGGGCCTGCCAGCGCTGGCCGAGCAGGCGCGGCAGTTGATCCAGACCGCAGGGTTCTCGGCGCGGCTCGATGCCCAGCGCGGGTTCGATCACGGCAGCTTCGCGCCGCTGGTGGTGATGTACCCGCTGGCCGATGTGCCGGTCGTGCAACTGTCACTGCGCGCGGGCTATGACCCGGCAGAGCATTTGGCCGTCGGCCGTGCCCTGGCGCCGCTGCGCGAGCAGGGCGTGCTGATCGTCGGCAGCGGGCTGAGCTACGACAACACGCGCCGCATGGGGCCGTCCGCCGCAGGGCCGTCAATGCAATTCGACGACTGGCTGCAGCAGACCTTGATCACCACCGAGCCGCACCAGCGTGAGCAGCGGCTGATCGACTGGCAAGACGCGCCGGCCGCCCGCGTGGCCCATCCGCAAGAAGACCATCTGCTGCCCCTGATGGTGGCGGTGGGTGCCGCCGGGCATGATGAAACCGTGTGCGTGTACCACGAGGAAGGCTTCTTTGGCGGCGTCACCGTCTCCAGCTTCAGGTTCGGCCAGGAAGGCGGGGTCTGAGTGGCGGTGGCTTGCTGGGCCGGTAGGCGCTTGTCGCCGGAGGGGTGTTGCCGGTTACCCTCGCGGCAGGTGTACAGCAACAAACGATGAAGTGCGAAGACGGAGAACCGCATGACAAGTTATCTCAGCCATCAGCGCCGTGGCGCTCGCCCACAAACGACGCCAAGCGACCCGCACACGCAGCTTGAACAGAATGCGCCGGTAGAACTGCAAGAGCTGGTTTTCGAGAGGGGGCAGTCCCTGGGCAGCGTGGAAGTTGGTCCGAGCCAGGTGTCTGTTCCCGGAGCGCGTGCTTTTTATTTACCGCGATGCGGATGCCAGTCCTTCGGCGCCTTCATGTTCGGCAAGGAGTTCGCCCACATCCACCCGCCCAGTGACGGCAGTCTGCACATGACCTTGCCGCCCGAGATCGTTCCCCAGGTCATCGAAAACGGCTGGGCGGAGTTGCATCCGCTGGCGGGTCAATATGGCCTGCCCGGGAACATCGTGATGGTCTATGGGCCGCGTGACGACGAGGAACTGCAGGTGGTTTGCGATTTGCTGACGGCGTCGCATACTGCGGCGACATCGTCAGAGGCGTGAAAAATCCGGGGCCACATCCTGCCCGTCAGGGCAGGATATGGCGCACAACCAGGCTCAAGCTTTTGCAAGTTTGCCCTGCAGCTCGGCCACCGTTTCCGGGTTGACCAGCGACGACAAGTCGCCCGGACTGTCGCCCTTGTACAACGCCCGCACCACGCGGCGCATGATCTTCATGTTGCGCGTCTTGGGCAGGTCGCTGACCAGCAGCACCTGCCGGGGGCGGTAGGAGGCGCCCATGCCATGGACGACCGCCTGCGACAGTTCGGCCTTCAGCGCCGCGTCCGCCGCCACGCCGGGCATCGGCACGCAGACGCAGACGATGGCCGAGCCCTTGATCTCGTCGGGCACGCCGATCACCGCCGCCTCTGACACCTTGCCGGTGCCGGTGAGCAGGGTTTCGATCTCCGACGGGCCGGTGCGCTTGCCTGAGACCTTAATCGTGTCGTCGCTGCGTCCGAGGATGTAGAACAGGCCGTCCGCATCGCGCATCGCAAAGTCGCCATGCACCCAGACGCCCGCAATGGTGCGCCAGTAGCTGTCGAGGTAGCGTTCGTCGTCGCGCCACAGGCTCTTGGTGAAGCCGATGTTGGGGTTGCGCAGCACCAGCTCGCCGACCTGGCCCGCGCCGACCGGCTCGCCGCTTTCATCGACGATGTCAACCCCGGCGCCGAGCCCGCGCGCGCCGAACGAGCCTGGCCGCAAGGGATGGTGCAGGGTGCCGGTGAAGTTGCAGCCGCCCACCTCGGTGCCGCCGACGATGTTGAGGAACGGCAATTTCTCTTTGCAGATGTGCTTGAAGAACCAGCGCCAGGGCGCCTCGGTCCAGGCCTCGCCGCCGGAGCAGGTGATGCGCAGCGAAGACAAGTCGTAGCGCTGGACTTCTTCGTCGCCGTAGCGCATCAGGCTGCGGATCAGCGTGGGCGCGACACCCAGGTAGGTGACTTTGTGATCTTGCACCAGGCGCCAGAAGCGGCCCGTGTCGGGGAAGTCGGGCGTGCCTTCGGCCACCAGCAGGCTGCCGCCGAAATAGCTCGGAATGCAGGCGCACATGGCGCCCACCATCCAGCCCATGTCGCTCATGAAGAAGAAACGGTCGCTCGACTTGAAATCGGCACAGATGTGCATGTCGCGCGTGACCATCGAGCCCAGGAAGCCGACGTGCGTCCAGACGCAGCCCTTGGGCTTGCCGGTGGTGCCAGAGGTGTAGAGCAGCACGGCGGGCGCGTCGGCGGCCATCTCGGCGGTCGGCATGTCGTGAGGCTGGCCGGCGACCAGGCTGGCCCAGTCGTGGTCGCGTCCCGGCGTCATCGGGCAGGGGGCGGCGTCGCCCAGGTGGCGCAGCACCACCACGTGCTGCACGCTGGGCACCTCGGCAAGTGCTTCGTCCAGCACCGACTTCATTACGCCGGGCGTGCCGCGCCGCCAGGTGCCGTCCACCGTCAGCACCGCCTTGGCCTCGCCGTCGTTCAGGCGGGCGACAATGGGCTGCGGCCCGAAGCCGGAGAACAGCGGCATCAACACGGCGCCAATTTTCAGTACGGCAAAGAATGCGACAAAGGTCTCCGGCAGATTGGGCAGGTACAGGCCGACCCGGTCGCCCTGGCCGATGCCCAGCGACTGCAGCGCTCCGGCCAGGCGGCAGACTTCGGCGTCAAATTCGCGGTAGCTCAAGGACTTGCGGTTTTTCGGGTCTTCGCCCTCCCACACCAGGAAAGGCTGGTCCCACACCGGCGTTCCGCGGTGCCGTTCCAGGCAGTTCAGCACGATGTTGGTGGTGCCGCCGATGCACCAGCGTGCCCATTCGATGCCGCGCGAGGTGTCAAGCATCTGCGTGTAGGGCTGGTAGAAGCGGAAGTCGCAGAACTCGAACACCTCTTGCATCAGCCAGGCCGGATCGGCGTCGGCACGGGCACTCAAGTTTTCGAAGTCGGACTCGCCCACTTTGTGCAAAAAAGCGGTCAGGTTGGACTGCGCCATCAGTTCAGGGGAAGGCGCCCAATCAAACGGTTGTTTGGTAGAATTCATGTGGCAATCCTATCCGAACGTCGTATTGGAGTCCAGCGGTGCAGTCTCACCGCGTCGTTTCTTCTCCGCAGCTCTACGTAGTCAGAAAGGCGGTCTATCCGTGCATGTCGACGAAGCGATCCGCAGCCGAAAATCGGTCAGGCGGTTTCTACCTGCCTCCGTTCCTTCCTCGGTGGTGCAGCACATTCTGAGCGTGGCGGCGCGTGCCCCGAGTGGCAACAACGTGCAGCCGTGGAAGGTGTATGCGGTGGCGGGTGAGGCCCGGCAGCGCCTGTGTGATGCCTTCATTGAGGCGGCCACGCACGAGCCTGACCGGCATCAGCCCGAGTACGCGTATTACCCCACGACCTGGGTCGAGCCTTATCTGGAGCGCCGGCGTCGCTGCGGTTTCGGTTTGTATGCCAGCCTGGGCATCGCCCGCGACGACGCGGCGGCACGCGAGCGCCAGATGCTGCGCAACTACACGTTCTTCGACGCGCCGGTGGGGCTGCTCGTCACGCTCGACCGCCGTTTGAACACTGGCAGCTTCATGGACCTGGGCATGTTCATCCAGAACATTCTGGTGGCCGCGCGCGCGCAGGGACTGCACACCTGTGCGCAGGCCGCGTTTGCCTGGTTCCACAAGGTGGCGCGCGCCCAGTTGCCGATCAGTGACCACGAAATCCTCGCCTGCGGCATCGCCCTCGGGCACGAGGATCTGTCGGCCCCGGAGAATGCCTTCATTACCGAACGAACCGATGTGGAGGCGTTTGCCAGCTTCCATGGTTTCGATCCCCAGAGCTGACCAAAGCTTTTCGTTGATTTAATCAAAATTTTCTGAAGAAACTACTCATGATCCTGCATTCGCCTTCTACGATTGAACACTACACTGCCGCCAAACTTTGGGGGGGCCGCACCCTGCTTGATGTGGTTGCGGCACATGTTGTCGATGTTCCGCAACGAGTGGCCATCGTCGATACACCAGACCGTGAGGCGCTCATCGGCACGCCCGCCACCTCGGTAACTTGGAGCGAGTTCGGCAAAGCCGTCGACGCGATTGCCACCGGGCTGATTCGCCGTGGACTTAAAAAAGACGATGTTGTGGTTGCGCAGTTACCCAATGTCTGGGAGTTGATTGCGTTGTACTTTGCTGTGTCCCGCGCCGGAGGCGTGCTGTCTCCGGTGGCCATGCAGTGGCGCGAAACCGAGTTGCGCAACGTCGCAGAGGCCAGTCAGGCGCAGCTCTACATCGGCGTAAAAAATTTCAAGGGCTTCGACCACATTTCGATGGCTGCCAAGCTAGGCTACGCCACCGTGGCGATTGAAGACGTCACCGCTTTGGCCGCACAGGCACCAGACCAGGCCCTGCTGGACGCTGTCAGCGTCAGTGCCAACGATATTTTCAGCCTGTGCTGGTCCTCGGGTACTGAATCACATGCCAAGGGCTGTCCGATGTCGCACAACAACTGGCTTTACCAGATGCGGCTGGTGCCCAATACGGCGGGCATTCAAGAGGGTGACCGTGTACTGGCACCAGCACCGATGGTCAACATGACGGGTGCCGTGGCTTGGCTGAGCTGGCTGGCAGCGCGTGGCACGCTGCTGCTGCACCATCCGCTCAATGTCGAACTGTTCCTCAAGCAAATACTCACGGAAAAGGTTCAGTTCACGATTCTGGTGCCTGCAATCCTGAACATGATCCTCAAGCTGCCCAATGTCGACTGCCTCGATTTGTCATCCATCCGCTCAATCGCCACAGGCTCAGCGCCGCCCTCGCGCTGGAGCATGGAGGAGTTCAAGCGCCGCTGGAACATCGAGATCTGCAACCTGTGGGGGCAGACCGAGGGCACAGGCTTGGTTGGCGGCCCGGTTGACGTGCCGGACTTCGCTATGCGATCGGACCATTTTCCCTGGTGGGGCAAGCCGGGACTTGAATGGCCGTCGACAATGGAAGGCGTACAAGCCAAGCTGCTTGACGAGCAAGACCAAGAATGCACGCGGCCAGGCGAGGTGGGCGAGTTGGTCTATCGCGGACCCAACGTGTTTGCCGGCTACTACCGGCGGCCAGACCTCGCGCAGAATTCGTTCACGGCCGACGGTTTCTTTCGCACCGGTGATTTTTTCATCGTGCGCGATGAACGCCACATCGGCTTTTTTGACCGCAAGAAGGACATCATCATTCGTGGTGGTTTCAATATAAGCGCCGCCGAGGTCGAGAACCTGGTACTCACCCACCCCGGTGTGCAAGAGGTAGCAGCGGTGGCGGTGCCCGACGAAATCATGGGCGAGAAGACCTGTATCTACGTCGTGCCCAAGGACAAGGCCCGGCTGCCGACGCTGGAAGATATCGTTGACCACTTGAAACAAATTGGCGTGGCGGTCTACAAGCTGCCCGAGCATATTGAGTACCTTGACATCATCCCGCGCAACCCGGTGGGGAAAATTTTGAAGGCGCAATTGCGACAACGCGTGCATGCTTCGGGGGCGTGACCTCCAACTCTGGACACTCAATCATGACCCCTCAAACGAACTCATCGCCGCGCAGTCTCCGCGGTGAAACCGCGATCATCGGCGCCGGCATTTCGGCCGTCGGCCGCGTGCCGGGCAAGAGCGCGCTCGCGCTGGCCGCCGACGCAGCAGGCAAGGCGCTTGCCGATGCCGGCATCGGCAAGCACGAGGTCGATGGCGTGCTTTCCAGCTCCGCCTTCGCCTCGCCGTTTCACCGATTCAGCGTAGCCTTCAGTGAGTACCTCGGCATCCAGCCGACGTTCTCCAACACGATGCAGGTCTCCGGCGCCACGGCGGCCACCCTGTTCAACATCGCCGCCGCCGCCATTGCTGGCGGCCTGGCCGAGACCGTTCTGGTGGTGGGCGGCGACAGCTTGCTGACTGGTCTGTCGCCCGACCTGGCCCTGCGCTCGATGACCGAAAGCCGGGACCAGCAATACGAAATGCCATTCGGCATTCCCGTGGCCAACACCTTCGCCATGACAGCGCATCGCCACATGAAGGAGTTCGGCACCACCTCCGAGCAATTTGCCAAGGTGGCGGTGATCCACCGCGAACACGCACGCCGCACGCCGGGGGCGCAGATGACCGATCCGCTGAGCGTCGATGACGTGCTGAATTCCGGCTGGGTGACAACGCCCTACCACAAGCTCGACTGCTCGCTCATCTCCGACGGCGCAGCAGCTTTCATCGTCACCTCGACCGAGCGCGCCAGGGCGCTGGGAATTGCCAAGCCCATCTACATCCTCGGCGGCGGCGAATGCTACACGCACGAGCACATCTTCTTGATGCCCTCGCTGACCACCACGGGCGCGGTGCAGTCGAGCGCCAAGGCCTACGCCATGGCCGGCTGCGGGCCCAAGGACATCGACGTGGCCGGGATCTATGACTGCTTCACCGGCACGGTGATCATGATGCTGGAGGACCTCGGCTTCTGCCCCAAGGGCGAAGGTGGGCGCTTCGTCGAAGACGGGCAGATCACCTACGGCGGCGCCATCCCCTGCAACACCCATGGAGGCCTGCTGTCGTTTGCGCACTCGGGCATGCCGGGTTCGCTGTTTCATTTCTACGAGGTCGTCAACCAGCTGCGCGGAAGCTGCGGTGAACGCCAGGTCGCGGGCGCTGAACTTGGCCTGGTGCACAGCCTGGGCGCCGGTTTTGCGACCAACGCCACCACCATCCTGGGAACGGAGGCCACGCTGTGATCAACCTCAAAGACGCCCACCTCAAGCCACAGCCGATGCCAGATGCAGATTCGGACATCTATTGGCGCGGCATTCAGGAGGGCAAGCTGCTGCTGCAGCACTGCCCAGCGTGCGGCCACGTGCAGCTCTACCAACAGGCGATCTGCCGTGAGTGCGGTAGCGAGCGCCTAGAGCACCGGGCCGCCAGCGGTCGCGCCAAGGTGCATTCGTTCAGCGTGGTTCACCGGGCGCCCGGCCCGGCTTTCAAACAGGACACGCCCTATGCGGTGCTGCTGGTCGAACTCGAAGAAGGTCCGCGGATGATCAGCTCCTTCATCGGCGCAGACCCTTCAGCAGTCACTTTCGACATGGCTGTCGAGTTGGTTTGCGAACCCGTCGGTGGTGGTGTGTCGCTGCCGCGATTCCGGGCGGCCGGACCTCCAGCGTGAGGCAGCGTCGTCGTGCGCCTTCTGAGTGTCTGAGGACATGACCCAACCCAACGCGGGATTTCGGTGGCCGCAGCTTGTTGCTGCGCCGTCCTCCCAGGCGGCAGTCGAGGGGGCTCCTCCTGACCTGACGACGGCCACAGTGGCGCGGCGGGCGATTGCGCCCTTGTCCATGCATGAACGGATCGTGGCCATCGTTGCGCCGGTCGGCTATGGCAAGACGACATTGATGGGCGGATGGTTTCGCGCTTGCAAAGACGCAGACCCCGTGTGGGTGGGACTCGATGCTTCCTGGCGCGACCAGGTGTTCTTTGTTCGCTCCTTGTTGAATGCGATCGGAGGCCCGTCGGAGCCGGTCGCGATGGGGGCCATTGACGCGGCGGCGGTGGTCGAGAGCGGCTTGCTGGCGTTGTTGCAGGCCCTTGGACAACGTCGTCGTCCCATGATGCTTTTTTGCGCCGCTATGCCAGGTCTTTGTGCGCCAGTGGCCGGCAGGACCACAAGATCAGGACCCATTCCACTATGGCGCCGCACAAACGGTTCTGGCCTATGCGCACAAATGCAATTGACGTTTCACCGTGGCCCCCCAGTCCTTGCGCGAGGTGCAAGTGAAGTTCGGGGAGGCTCCTTCGCCTTTCGGCCACATGTGGGTGCGGGTGATCTTTTCCGCCTTGCTGTTCAAGGCGGGGCGGCATCGTGAGGCCCTGGCAGACAGCACCTCGGCGCTGACCGAAGAGCTGGCTTTTGCTCCCGACGCCTCGTGCCTGGCGGTCAGGCTGCGCGCGATCCGCGCGTTGCTGCTGTACGAACGCAACCTGTGCATCGAGGCGATGGTGGATTTGGAGGTGGCGTGACCACTACTGTCGCACCAGGGCATCGTCGATAAGATGGCGTAGATCGTGTGGCCGATGGGGTGCAGCAGCAGCCCCTGCGCCAGCGCGCGGCAGGCATAGCGGCGGCCGAAGTCGGGCAGGCGTGCTGAGCACGTGCCACGCGAAGACCATGCCCTTGCGTCGATCGAAGCGCACACGCGGGTGCTTGGAGATCGGCGCGAACTGCGCGGCCAGCCGCTCGCTGGTGCCCAGGTTCTGGCGCAGCGCGTCGGTCTGCGCGAAGAGGTCCAGCGTGGCCAGCGCGGCGCGGCAGGCCAGCGGGTTGCAGGTGTAGCTGTGCGAATGCAGGAAGCCGCGCGCCACCTCGTCGTCGTAGAAGGCGGCATAGACCGCGTCGGTGGTGAGCACCACCGACAGTGGCAGCGTGCCGCCGGTCAGGCCCTTGGAGAGGCAGAGAAAGTCGGGGCGGATGCCCGCCTGCTCGTGCGCGAACAGTGTGCCGGTGCGGCCGAAGCCGACCGCGATTTCGTCGAGCACCAGGTGCACCTGGTGCCGGTCGCAAAGCTCACGCGCGCGTTTCACATTTCAGGTACAGCGGGTCGTGCATGGCCTTGCCGGCGGCGCACTGGATCAGCGGCTCGATGATCACCGCAGCGGTCTCGTGCGCGTGTTCGGCCAGCCAGTCGCCCAGTGAGGCGGCGGCCCCCTCGGCCACGTCGGCCGGGGTGTCGCCGGGCGCGGCCTGCCTGGCGTCGGGGCTGGGCACGGTGGCGGCCATGCGCACCAGCGGCGCGTAGGCTTCACGGAACAGCGCGATGTCGGTCACGGCCAGCGCGCCCACCGTCTCTCCGTGGTAGCCCCCGGCGACACTGACAAACCGGCACTTGCCTGCCCGGCCCGCATTGCGCCAGTGGTGGGCGCTCATCTTCAGCGCGAACTCCGTGGCACTAGCACCGTCGCTGCCGTAGAAGGCGTGGCCAAGGCCGGTGCGCGCGGCCAGGCGTTCGGAGAGTTCAACCACTGGCCCGTGGGTGAAGCCTGCAAGCATCACGTGGCCCAGTGTGTGCAGCTGGTCGATCAGCGCGGCGCGGATCGCGGGGTGGTTGTGGCCGAACAGGTTGACCCACCAGGGCTGCGCTGGCGCCACGGCGTTGGCCGACACGGGCTGCGTCAAAGCTCGGCGCCCAGGGGCAGGATGACCGGGTCGCCGGCCTGCGGACCTGCGGGCTCGCTGCGGATCTCGACGATGCGGTTGGCAGCGTCGGGGAACACCAGCTGGGGCACGGCCTCGTCGAGCTTGTCTTCGTGCACCATGCCGAAGGCCGCGATGATCACCAGGTCGCCCACGCTGGCGCGCCGGGCGGCCGAGCCGTTGAGCGAAATGATGCCGCTGCCGCGCGGCGACCTGATGGCGTAGGTGATGAACCGTTCGCCGTTGTTGACGTTCCAGATGTGAACCTGTTCGTTGGGGCGGATGTTGCTCGCCTCCAGCAGGTCTTCGTCGATGCCGCAAGAGCCTTCGTAGTGCAGCTCGCAGTGGGTGACGATGGCGCGGTGGATTTTGGATTTCAGCAGGGTGCGGAACATAGGGGATTTGCTTGAACGGAGGGAGCCTCGGCCATCGACAGGGCCAAGGTCAGGCGTGCGCCCGCGTGGTGTGCATGCCCGTGCGGGCCAGCAGGTCCTGGTCGGCTTCCACGTCGGGATTGCCGGTCACCAGCAGCTTGTCACCGTAGAAGATGGAGTTGGCGCCGGCCAGGAAGCACAGCACCTGGGTCGATTCGTCCATCTGCCGGCGCCCGGCCGACAGGCGCACCTTGGCCCTGGGCATGGTGATGCGGGCCACCGCCACGGTGCGCACGAACTCCAGCGGGTCGAGGTCGGGCTCGTCGGCCAGCGGCGTGCCGGGCACCTTGACCAGGTGGTTGATCGGCACCGACTCGGGGTACGGTGCCAGGTTGGCCAGTTGCGCGATCAGGCCGGCGCGCCCGGCGCGGGACTCGCCCATGCCCACGATGCCGCCGCTGCAGACGTGGATGCCGGCCCCGCGCACGTGGCCCAGCGTGTCCAGCCGGTCCTGGTAGTCGCGGGTGGTGATGATGTCGCCGTACAGCTCGGGCGCGGTGTCCAGGTTGTGGTTGTAGTAGTCCAGACCAGCACCCTTGAGGCGTTGCGCCTGGTCGCCCGTGAGCATGCCCAGGGTGCAGCAGGCCTCCAGGCCCTCGTCCTTGATCACGCGCACCAACTCCTCGACCTTTTCCAGGTCGCGGTCGTTGGGCGCTCGCCAGGCGGCACCCATGCAGAAGCGCGAGGCGCCGGCCGCCTTGGCGCCGAGCACGGCCTCGCGCACTTCCTCGGGCGTCATCATCTTGGTGGCGGGCACGCCGGTCTCGTAGTGCACCGACTGCGGGCAGTAGCCGCAGTCCTCCGGGCAGCCGCCGGTCTTGATGGACAGCAGCGTGGCCAGCTCCATCTCGGTGGGGTCGTGGTGCTCGCGGTGCACGGTCTGCGCGCGGTGCATCAGCTCAGGGAATGACAGGTCCAGCAGGGCCTGCACCTCGGCCACCGGCCAGGCCTGCTGGCGGGCCTCGACCGACAAGGTTCCCACGCTCGATGCCTCGGCAGGCTGCGGGGGTGATTGCACCCAGTGGATGGGTTCTTCTCTCAGGATCGTGTCATTCATTGCGCAATACTCCAGTGGTGTCCAGCAAAATTCAATCGATAGGTCGACGCGGGCGCATCGTGCCTGCAAGGCCAGCCACAGCGCTTCAGGCGCCTTGTGGTCTGATGTGCTGGGTGGCCTCGTCTTCGACCCGCTGCCAGATCTCGACCGCCATCGGGTTCTTGCTCTCTTCCAGGATGTGTCCCACCAGCCCTATGGCACGCGCCAGGACGCCGATGCCGCGCACAATTTTCCATGGTAGCCCGAGCTCGCAGCTGATGGCGCCGATGGCGCCGGTCGCGTTGACGGGAAGCGACTTGCCAGCGACGCGCTCGGCCTCGGCGCAGATCAGTTGTTCGAGCCGGATGTAGTCGCCGGAAAAGCCATTGTCCTTGGCGATCTGGAACAGGCGCGGGGCGCGCGGATCGACCGGCTTGTGCAGCGGATGTCCCAGGCCGGGGATGATCTGGCCGCGGGCACGAAAGGCTGCCACGGTGTCGATGGCGATGCGCTCCAGGTCAGCCCCTTTCGTTCCGGGTGGCAGGGCCTCGTAGAGCATTTTGGCGGTGCCTTCGGTGCTGCCGACGAACACGCTGCCCAGGCCGCACAATCCGGCCGCCACTGCGGCCTGCAACGACTCGGGCGCACCGGCGTAGGTCAGTCGCGCGACCAGCGCACTGGGCGTGATGCCGTGCTCGACCAGCGTCACCGCGATGGCGTTGAAGACGTTGGACTCCTGCTGCGTTGGCATGCGCCCGACGATCTGCAAGAAGGCCATATCACCCAGGTTGAGATGGCCGAGGATTTCGTCAGGCAGACTCTTGCCGTGCACCTCGATGCGGTCGGGGGTACTCCAGGCAATGTCGGAGCGGATGGGTTTGGCTTTGCGAGTCATAAGGAATTCCAGTCGATTGGAGTGGGTTAAAAAATCAGGCGCTCAGACCCGCGTCGCGCAGCACGGCGCGCGCGCGCTGCACCACCGGCAGGTCGACCATCTGGCCGTCCACGGCCACGGCGGAACCACCCGCCGTTTCAAATGCTTTGCAGACGCGGCGCGCCCAGTCAAGCCGTTCAGGGCTCGGCGTGAACACCGCCTGGACGGTGGCCAGCTGCTTCGGGTGGATACACAGCTTGGCACCAAAGCCGAGTCGACGTGAGCGTTCGGTGTCGGCCTGCAAGCGTTGCAGGTCGTCGATGGCGGTGCTGACACCATCCACCGGCGCCGCCAGCCCGGCCAGCCGCGAAGCCAGCACCAGTTGGGAGCGGAAGGCCAGCAGCTCGATTTCCGTGCCATCGGGCGCACACTCAATGCCCAGATCCAGCGCCAGATCGACGCTGCCAAAGGCCAGCCGGATCACGCCCGGCACGCGTGCGATGCTGTCCATCTCATGCAGGCCGCGCGCCGACTCGATGATGGGCAGCACGTCCTGGTAGGTGGTCTCGACCACGGTGCAAACGGCGTCGATGCCTTCGGCCTTGGGCAGCATGATGGCGGCCACGCCGGGGTGGCGGCACAGTTCCAGGTCATCGTCAAACCAGGGCGTGCCGGCGGCGTTGATGCGCACCACCAGCGGCGCGGCCTCGTCCAGCAGCGCCGCCAGCGCCTCGCGCGCGCGCACTTTGGCCTCGGGGGCCACTGCGTCTTCCAGGTCAACAATCACCGCGTCGGCACCGCTGGCGCGCGCCTTGGCAATGCGCTCGGGCCGGTCGGCGGGCACAAAAAGATAGGCATGCAGCAAAGCCTTTGGGCCAGAGGTATGGGCTGTCATGCGCGTGCCTCCAACCAGCGGTCCATGCGCGGCGCCTCGGCCACCGCCCAGACGCGCGCGATCAGCGCCTGAACCTCGGCAGGCGTAGCCCCCTTGCCGTAGGCTGCCAGGCGCTGCGCCTTGTCTTCGATCTCGGCGCGCGTCAGTGTGTTGCCGGGGTCGCCTTTGGGCTCATCGACCCGCGCGCTCAAGCTGCGGCCATCGCGCGTCGTCACCGTCACCTTGCCGATCCAGCGCTGCGGGTAGGCCTGATCGACCTCGGCGTCGAGCTGCATGGTCACGCGGTCGCGCAAGGCGGCCACGCGCGGCGCGAGGTAATGCGCTTCAAATTCATTCAGCCCGGCAAAGCCGTATTCGGCCGCCAGCGCCAGCACCGTGCCCATCGAGAACTTGGCCTGGTGCACGGTGGCCGGCACGGTGACGCGGCCCAGCACGTCGATGGCGCCCTGGTGCACCTGGGTGGTGACGCTTTCGATGTCGTCGGCTTTCACGCCGTGCGTCTGCATCAGCGTCAGCAGCGCATCGGCGCTGGGGTGGGTGTGGCGGCACGAGGCGTGGTATTTGAACGAGGTTTCCGCCGTGGCCCAGCGCTGGCCCAGGCGGTCGGTCAGGCGCGCCGGATCGGCGTCGCTCGACATGCCCGCGGCCATGCCCTGCGCGCCTTCCAGAATCTGGCGCGCGCCGGTAAAACCGCTTCGCGCCAGGTAGGCCGAGGTCAGACCGCAGGATGCCGCGTGCGCGGTGTGCAGCTGCTTGGAGTCGGCGGCGTCGCGCAAAAACTCCCACAGTCCGGCGGCTTGTGTGCCGGCGCTGCCGAAGGCATGCAGCATGGTGGCGGCATCGAGCTTGAGCAGCCGTCCGGCCGCTGCGGCGGCGGCCAGCGTGCCGGCGGTGGCCGTGGTGTGAAAGATGCGGTAGTGCGAGCGGCCCAGGAACTCGCCCACACGAATGCCGACTTCATAGCCCGCCACCACGGCGGCCAGGAACTCGCGGCCGCTGGCACCGATGTCCTGCGCGATGGCCAGCGCCACCGGGAACACGACGGCCGCGGGATGAAACACCGAGCCGTTGTGGACGTCATCCTGCTCGGCGAAGTGCGAGGCGGCCGCGTTGACCATCGCGGCGAAATGGGGCGAGGTGGTGCGGCGCGAGATCAGCACCTCGGCGCGGCCCGAGTCCGGCCCCATGGTGCGGGCATAGGCTTCGATGGCCTCGACCGGCCGGGCGCCCTTGCCCGCCAGCGCGGAGGCGTACCAGTCGAGGAACAGGTCTTCGGTGCGGCGCAGCACCGGCGCCGGAATGGTGTCGAATGACAGATCGGCGGCAAAGGCAGCCAGCGTCGCGCTCGGGTTTGTATCCAGGGTCATGGCATCGATCTCGCAGTCAGATGGCTTTGTCCGCACGCAGCCGGGCAATGTCAGTCTCGCCGTAGCCGAGCTCGGTCAGGATGGCTTCGGTGTGCTGGCCCAGCGCAGGCACCGGCCCCATGGGCGGCGGCGGCTCGCTGCCATTGACGTGGTGCGGCGGGTACAGCGCCGGCAACGTGCCGCCGGGCGAGCCGATCTCGGTCCAGCGCCCGCGCGCCGCGAGTTGCGGGTGCTTCCACAGGTCGGCCATCTCGTTGAGCTGGCCATTGGCGATTTGCGCCGCATCCAGCCGCGCCACCAGTTGCGCCGCGGTCAGGGTGGCGCAGACGCCTTCGATGATGCCGCGCAGTTTCTCGCGCTGGGCCAGCCGGTTGGCGTTGCCCAGGTACTGTGCGGTCAGCTCGGGCAATTGCAACACCTGGTTGCAGAAGGTGGCCCATTCGCGGTCGTGCTGCACCGCCAGCACCACTTGCTTGCCGTCGCCGCAGGCAAAGGGGCCGTAGGGGTAAATGGCGGCGTGCGAGGCGCCGGCACGCGGCGGCGGCGGCTGGCCGTCCAGCGTGTAATAGAGCGGGAAGCCCATCCATTCGGACATGGCTTCGAGCATCGAGATTTCGAGCCGCTGGCCGCGCCCGGTGCGCCCACGCTCCAGCAAGGCGGCCAGCACGCTGCTGTAAGCGTACATGCCGGCGGCGATGTCGGCAATCGACAGGCCGGCCTTGGAGGGCTGTTCGGGCGTGCCCGTGACGGAGACAAAACCGGCCTCGCTCTGGATCAGCAGGTCATAGGCTTTTTTCTCGGTGCAGGGGCCGCCGTCGCCGTAGCCCGAGATGTCGCACACCACGATGCGCGGATTGACCGGCGCCAGGCTGGCGTGGTCCAGTCCCATGCGCGCGGCAGCACCGGGCGCCAGATTCTGCACCAGCACGTCGGCGCGCTCCACCAGCTTTTGCAGCACGGCGCGGGCATCTGGGTGCTTGAGGTCGAGCGTCAGGCTTTCCTTGGAGCGGTTGCACCAGACGAAGTGGGAAGCCGAGCCGTGGGCCCGGCTGTCGTAGGCGCGGGCGAAGTCGCCCTCACCCGGGCGCTCGACCTTGATGACGCGCGCGCCGAGGTCGGCCAGTTGGCGGGTGCAGAACGGCGCGGCAATCGCGTGCTCCAGCGTAACGATCAGCATTCCTTCCAATGGACGCATGGCAATTTCTTTCAGAATGAACGGGGCAGATCCAGCACGTGTTCGGCCACGTAGCTCAGGATCAGGTTGGTGGAGATCGGCGCCACCTGGTACAGCCGGGTTTCGCGGAACTTGCGCTCGATGTCGTATTCGCAGGCGAAACCAAAGCCGCCATGGGTCTGAATGGCGGTGTTGGCCGCCTCCCAGGAGGCTTTGGCGGCCAGGTACTTGGCCATATTGGCCTCTGCGCCACACGGTTGGTGGGCGTCAAACAGCTCGCAGGCACGCCAGCGCATCAGGTCAGCGGCCTCGGTCTCGATGTGTGCCTCGGCCAGGGGAAACTGCACGCCCTGGTTCTGCCCGATCGGGCGGTCAAACACGCGGCGCTCACTGGCATAGCGGGCGCTGCGCTCGACGAACCAGCGGGCGTCGCCAATGCACTCGGCGGCAATCAGCGTGCGCTCAGCGTTCAGTCCGTCCAGGATGTACTTGAAACCTTTGCCCTCCTCGCCGATCAGGTTCTCGGCCGGGATTTCGAGGTTGTCAAAAAACAGCTCATTGGTCTCGTGGTTAACCATGTTGCGGATCGGGTTCACCGTCATGCCCTGGCCAATGGCCTGGTGCAGGTCAACGATGAAGATCGACATGCCCTCTGACTTGCGCTTCACATCTTTGAGCGGGGTGGTGCGTGCCAGCAAAATCATGAGGTCGGAGTGCTGAATCCGCGAGATCCAGACCTTCTGGCCATTGACCACATAGCGGTCGCCCTGCTTGACCGCGGTGGTCTTGATTTTGGTGGTGTCGGTGCCTGTGGTTGGCTCGGTCACGCCCATGGACTGCAGGCGCAGATCGCCGCTGGCAATTTTGGGCAGGTAGAGGCGCTTCTGCTCATCCGAGCCATGGCGCAGCAAGGTGCCCATGTTGTACATCTGGCCGTGACAGGCGCCGGCATTGCCGCCGCAGCGGTTGACCTCTTCCATCACCACCGAGGCTTCGGCCAGACCCAAGCCAGCTCCGCCGTACTCCTGCGGAATCATCACCGCCAGCCAGCCGGCCCTGGTCAGCGCGTCCACACACGCCTCGGGGTAAGCACGGGCATCGTCAATCTTGCGAAAGTACTCGTCGGGGAAGCGTTTAAAAAGATCGCGCAGGGCGGCGCGCAACTCGGGGTAACGTTCTTGGTTCATCATTTTTCAGTCTCTAAAAGTTCCCCGCTGAGCCGCGCAGGACAAAGATTACCGGTTAGCGGAATTTGCTGAAGTCGGGCTTGCGTTTTTCAAGAAAGGCGCTGGCCCCTTCCTGCTGCTCGCCGGTACTGAAATAGTTGGGTGCCACTTCCTGGATCAGGTCGTTCATGTCCTTGCCCATGATCGGGGCCATGTGGTGGTAGAACGAACACTTGACGATCTTCAGGCAGGTCGGCGACAGCGACAGCAATTCGTCGCAGTACTTCTGCACTTCTTCGTCGAGCTGGGCCATGGGCACCACCGAATTGGCCAGGCCCCAGTCGAACGCCTGCTTCGCGCTGTAGCGGCGGCACAGCATCCACAGCTCGCGCGCACGCTTGTGGCCAAGCACATTGGCCGAATGCGAGACGATGTAACCACCCGCCGGTGAACCGACGCGCGGGCCGTTCTGGCCAAAGATCGCGTGCTCGGCGGCAATCGTGAAGTCACAGAAATAGGCAATGTGGTGACCGGCGCCAATCGCGTAGCCGTTGACGCGCGCGATCACGGGCTTTGGGCATTCGGCGATCTGGCGGTTGAAGTTGAATTCCAGGTCCTGCAGGCCGCTCTTGCCGCTGCTGTCGCCCTTTTCCCAGTTGACATCACCGCCGACGCAAAAGGCGCGCTCGCCCGTACCGGTCAGCACGATCACGCCGACCTTCGGATCATTGCCGGCCTGGGCCAGCAGCCGCTCCATCTCTTTGATCGTATCGCCGGTGAACGCGTTGAGCGTCTTGGGTCGGTTGATGGTGATGGTGGCGACAAAGTTCTTGACTTCGTAAATGACTTCCTGATCGCTCATGGTGTTTCCTCGTGAAAAAAAGTTGGGGAAAATCAGCGGCTCTGCGTGGCATGCCCGCGTGCAAATTCAAGAAACCAGTCCAGGCTGGCGGGGTTGGTCAGTGCATCGCGGTTGACCACTTTGTCGATGGGCTGGCCGAGCAGCAGCTTCTTGATCGGCAGTTCGAGCTTCTTGCCGGTGAGCGTGCGCGGCACCTCGGCCACGGCAAACACCGCGTCCGGCACATGGCGCGGCGACGCGGCCGCGCGGATGGCGCTCTGGATGCGCCCGATCAGCGGCGCGTCCAGCGCCACGCCCGGACGCAGCACGACGAACATCGGCATGTAGCTTTCGCGCCCCAGATATTCAAGGTCGACCACCAGGCTGTCGAGCACTTCGGGCAGCGCCTCGACCACGCTGTAGATGTCGCTCGTGCCCATGCGCACGCCGTGGCGGTTGATGGTGGTGTCGCTGCGACCGTAGATGATTGCGCCGCCGCGCGGTGTGATGCGAAGCCAGTCGCCATGCCGCCAGACGCCGGGGTACATGTCGAAATAACTGTCCAGATAGCGCCGGTTGCCGGGGTCGTTCCAGAAGTAGAGGGGCATGGACGGCATGGGCGCGGTGCAGACCAACTCACCCACCTCGTCCACGACCAGCTGGCCCTGCTCGCTGAAGGCCTCGACGCGCGCCCCAAGGCAGCGCCCCTGCATTTCTCCCACGACAACGGGCAGGGTCGGCACGCCGCCGACGAAGGCCCCGGCGAAGTCGGTGCCGCCGGAGATCGGGTTGATCCAGACATCGCGCCCGACATGCTTGGCAATCCACTGGTAGCTTTCCGGGGACAGTGGCGAGCCGGTCGAACCCACGGTGCGCAGCGGCCCCAGCGCGCCCACCTCGCGCGGCTCGACATCGGCTTTCTGGCAGGCCGCATAAAACGCCGCACCGGCACCCAGAAACGTCACGCCGACTTCCCCAGCGAAACGCCACAGCGTGGTGTAGTCGGGCCAGGCCGGGTTGCCGTCGTACAGGCAGGCCGTCGCCCCCACCAGCAAACCGCCCACCTGGCAGTTCCACATGATCCAGCCGGTGGTGGAAAACCAGTGGAAGCGGTCTTCGGGACCGAGGTCGTTGTGCAGGCGCATCAGCTTGACCTGCTCCAGCACAATGCCGCCATGGCCGTGCACGATGGGTTTGGGCAAGCCGGTGGTGCCCGACGAATACACCACCCACAGCGGGTGGTCGAAAGGCAGTGACTCGATGCGCAGTTCAGCCGGGGCGCTGACCACCTCGCTCCAGAGCACGCCACCGCGCAGCGCGTCCGCGCTGGCGCTGCGCTCCAGGCAGGGCAAGAGCACGCAGCGCTCGACGCTGGGCAGCCCGTCGAGCAGCGTGGCCACGGCTTCGCGCCGGTCGAAGCGCTTGCCACCCCAGTGGTAGCCATCGACCGCGATCAACACCTTCGGATCGATCTGCCGGAAACGGTCCAGCACCGTGGGCGCCCCCATGTCGGGCGAGCACACCGACCAGACCGCCCCCACCGAAACCGTGGCCAGAAAAGCCACGATGGTCTGCGGAATATTGGGCAGGTAGGCCACCACGCGGTCGCCCGGCCCCACGCCCGCCGCGCGCAGCCACTGGGCCAGCGCCGCCACCTGGTCTTGCAGCGTGCGCCAGGACATGTCCGCCCGCTCGCCCGCTTCATTGCGGAAGACGATGGCCGGTCTGGCGTCCGTGGCGTGCCGGAACACCTGCCGCGCATAGTTGGTGCGCGCGCCCACAAACCATTGCGCGCCTGGCATCCGGCGATCGCTCAGAACCGGGCCATTCCAGTCGTCGAGCGGCAACTCGAAATACTCGACGATGGCGCGCCAGAAGCCCTCCAGGTCATCCACGGACCATTGCCACAAGGCCTCGTAGTCGGCAAAGCGCAGGCCTTTTTCGCGTTCCAGCCATTGTTGGAAACGGGTCACCTCGGCACCCGCGATGCGATCCGCGCGGGGGGTCCACAAGATGTCGGTGGAAGACGGGCTCATGGCTTCCCTCCTGCTGTGCTTGCCATGGCGGTTTCTTGCAGGCGCACGACCCCGTCGCGCACCAGTTGGGCAATCTCCGGCGCACCGTAGCCCAATTCGCCCAGCACCTGCCCGGTATGCTGCCCCAGCGCAGGAGGCGCCGGCATCTCACCGATCTTGCGCATGCCTGCAGCCAGCTGCGCCGGAAAAGGGATCAGCGGCAGCCCCGGCATCTCGGGGTGCTCCACGAAACGGGCGGCCAGCACCGGGTCGGCCATGGCCTCGGACACCGTGTTCACCGGACCACAGGGAATATCGGCGGCCTCGAAGGCTGCCACCCAGGTAGCCGCCGAACGGGTGATGAAAATCGCCTCCAGTTCAGCCAGCAGCGCCGGCCGGTTGGCAATGCGCACCGCATTGCGCTGGTAACGCGGATCGGTGAGCCACTCCAGCCGCTCGATGACGGCGCAAAACCGCTTGAACGCACCTTCATTCACCACCGACACGCTGAACCAGGCACCGTCGGAGCCTCGAAAGTGACGGCTCGGCACAGCAATCGGCAGGTTCACCGCACGAACCGGCTCGCGCTGCTCAACCGCATATTCACCCACCTTGCTGGCAAGAAAATTGAACATGGTGTCCACCAGGGACAACTCCACGCGCTGCCCCTGGCCGGTCTGCTGCCAATGCATCACCGCGGCCAGCACGCCCAACGCGCCGCACATGCCGGACGCCACATCGATGATCGGCAAGCCGATACGAACCGGTGGATTGCCCTCTTCCCCGCTGGCGTAGAAGGCCCCCGTCATGCCCTGCACCACGCTGTCGACCGAGGGCCTGAGCCGGTAGTCGCCCTGCTCACCGAAGGCGCTGACCATGTAGTACACCAGCGTCGGGTTGATGCGCCGCACCGCGTCGTAGGTCAGCGCATGTGTCTCGGCAAAGTCGGGGCGAAAGTTGTGCACCAGAACCTGGGCTTTTGAAATCAGCCGCTCCAGCACCGAGCGCCCGGCAGGGGTGCGTATGTCCAGCGCGATCGACTCTTTGCCCCGGTTGCAGGTCATGAAAGCGACGCTGGAGTCGCCATAAAACGGCGGGCCGAAATGCCGCCCCTCCTCGCCTGTCATGGCTTCGACCTTGATGACGCGGGCGCCCAGGTCGGCCAGCACCATGGCCGCGTAAGGCCCGGCTATCAAGCGAGACAGATCGACGACGGTGATGCCACTCAGAATACCTTGCACGGCAACGCCCTTTTCTACTTGCTGGCGCGTGAGCGGGTGCGGAAGGCCGCAATGCCGGCGCGATGCTCGGGCGTGTCTTCGAGCACCGCCATGTGCGAGGACACCATGTCCAGGTGTGTGGCGAGCGCCATGGTCTGGCTTTGGTAGACGGCGCGGCGAAAGAAGCGAACCGCCTGCTGCGGCTTGGCGGCAATGGTGCGCGCCATATCGTAGGTGGCGGTCATCAGTTCGGCATCGGGCACCACGCGATTGACCATGCCAATGCGGTCGGCCTCTTCCGCCCCCACCACGCGACCGGTCCAGAACAACTCGAGCGCGCGCGCCGTGCCTATCAGTCGCGGCAAGTACCAGGCACCGGCATCACCGGCCATCAGTCCGATGTTGATATAACTCTCGGCCAGCGTGGCCGAGCTGGCCATCAAGCGGATATCGCACATCAAGGCCATGTCGCAGCCAGCGCCTCGCGCAGCGCCGTTGACAGCGGCAATGACCGGTTTTTCCATCCGCTCCAGCGTGAGCGCAATGCGATGCACGTGGCGGTACAGAAAATCCTTGCGTCCCATGCTGTCCATTTCACTGAACTTAGCCATTTCCTCGAAGTCGCCACCCGCACAGAAGGCGCGTCCGGCACCGGTGACCACGATCACCTTGACTCGCTCATCAGCTTCGGCCTGCTCAAGTGCTGCGCGCCAAGCATCCACCATCTCAAGATCGAAGGCATTGAGCTGATCGGGCCGGTTGAGGGTCAGGGTCGCAATGCCGTCGGCATCAACCGCAAGCAAGATGGCAGGAACGACGGACATGGAAAACCTTTCTGACGGTGGGATGAACAAGGATCAAGGATCAAGGATCAAGGGCGACTGTCCGCGCCTGCCGGAAACCGGCTGGTTTCGATAAACGTCATGCGAACATATTGATAGAACGGTGGTTAGTTAGGACCGCAAGCCGAAGCACGCCTTGCAAGCAGCCTGGTCACAGGCGCGGGCGTGTGTTGCACACCCCATGACCTTCCCGACACCTATCGTTCAATGTCCTCGTACAGGGCGCGATAGCTGTCACGCAGCGGATGCTTTTGAATCTTGCCGGTGGAGGTCATCGGCAAGGCATCGACGATGCGGATCGCCTTGGGCACCTCAAAGCCACCGAGATGCTCCTTGCAGTGGTTGATCAACTCGGCCTCGTCGGCCTGCGCCCCTGGCTTGAGCACCACGAAGGCGGTGACCGCCTCGATCCAGCGCGGGTGCGGCAAACCAACCGCCGCCACATTGGCCACCGCCGGGTGGCGCAGCAACGTGGCCTCGACCTTGATGGACGGCACGTTTTCGCCGCCGGTCTTGATCATGTCCTTCTTGCGGTCCCTGAACATCATCTGTCCATCGACCCACATGCCTAGGTCACCGGTGTGGTGCCAGCCGAAAGCGCGTGCCTCAGCGGTGGCTTCGGGATTTTTGTAGTAGCCCTCCATCACGTTCGGACCGCGGTGCACGATCTCGCCGACCTCGCCGGGGCCGAGCAGCTGGCCCGCGTCGTCCATCACCGCCGTGTCGTTGATCAATGCACTGACGCCCCAGTAGGAACCAAAGCGTTTAAGCTGCTCTTCCGGCCGGAAGGCCATGGTGAGCGGGTACATCTCGGTCTGACCGGTGGCCAATGAGTAATTCGGGCAGAACTCGGCGATCAGGCGGCGCAGCAGGGTCTCGGCCATGGGCGCCATGGCGTACACGCACATGCGCAGGCTCGACAGGTCTCGCCCCGGGCGCGAGGGATGATCGAGCATGGCCTGGTGCATCTGCGGCAAGCCCACCAGCAAGGTCACCCGTTCACGCTCGATGGCGTCGAGCATGGCGGCGGGTTCGAAAGCGCGCATCACAATCACCGTGCCGCCGCCCGCCAGCACACCGCACATCAGCGTGTGCTGGGCGCAATGAAAGAGGGGCAGCACGGCAATGTTCACGGCATCGCGCCACACCCCCAACTCAAGCGCGTTGTTCATCGCTGCCATCACCACCGACAAATGGCTTTGCATCACCCCCTTAGGGCGGCCGGTGGTTCCGCTGGTGTACATGATCTGGGCTACGTCGCGGTCATGAATTTCAACCTCGGACTCAGTGGCAGACTGCGCAGCAATCGCTGCAGCGAAGCTGCTGAAAGCCCCAGCCCCCTCGCCTTCCAGCACCCATCCGCGACCGGGCTGCGCCTCGATGGCTGCACGCAACTCCGGGCGCACCAGCAGAGCGGCATCCACAAGCAGGAAGCGCGCCTCAGAGTGGTCGATGATGTAGCGAACGTCATCCAGCCCCAGGCCGGTGTTGATCGGCACCCAGATCAGGCCGGCGCGATGGATGCCGAACATGGCCACCAGGAACTCAAGCGAGTTATTGCATAGCGTGGTCACGCGGTCACCTCGCACCAAGCCAGCGGCCAGCAAGGCATTGGCGCAGCGGGTCACGCGCTCATCGAGCTCACCGTAGCTCATGCGCTGATCGCCGAGCACGAACGCCGTCTTGGCGCGGTCTCGAGCTGCCGAGCGGCGCAGGAAGTCGCCGATGGCCACGCGGGCAATTGCGCCAGGGGATGGCACACCAGCGATGACGGAGGTTGATGGGTTCATGATCGATGTCTCCTGCATTTTGAATTGTTTGACCGGTGCCGCCGACCATCCTGCCAGGAACAAGCCTGGCCTCTGCTTTACCTCGGCATCCGCTGCGACCTATAACGCAGTCACCAATTCGGGCACCGCTGTGAACAGATCCGCCACCAGCCCATAGTCGGCCACCTGGAAGATCGGCGCTTCGGCGTCCTTGTTGATCGCAACGATCACCTTGCTGTCCTTCATGCCGGCCAGGTGCTGGATGGCGCCCGAGATGCCGACCGCCACGTACAACTGGGGTGCCACGATCTTGCCGGTCTGGCCGACCTGGTAGTCGTTGGGCGCGTAGCCGGCGTCGACGGCGGCGCGCGAGGCGCCGATCGCCGCGCCAAGCTTGTCGGCCAGCGGCTCCAGCACGGCGTGAAACTTGTCGGCCGCGCCCAGTCCGCGTCCGCCCGATACGATGACCGTTGCAGCGGCGAGTTCCGGGCGCTCCAGCTTCACCACCTCACGCCCGACCAGGGTGGTCAAGCCGAGATCGCCAGCCGCGTCCAGCGTCTCGACCGCTGCCGTGCCGCCCGAACCGACCGGGTCGAAGGCGGTGGTGCGAATGCTCAGCACCTTGATGGCATCCTTTGATTGCACGCGGGCCAGCGCGTTGCCGGCATAGAACGGGCGCAGGAAGGTGTCGGGCGACTCGATCGCGATCACGTCCGACACCTGGGAGGCGTCCAGCAAGGCCGCCACGCGCGGCAGCACGTTCTTGCCAAAGGCCGTCGCCGGTGCCAGCACATGGGTGTAGCCCGCATCGGCGCGCACGCGTGAGCGCACCAGCTCGGCCAGGCTCTCGGCCATATGGGCCTCGTAGTGCGCCGCGTCGGCGTGCAGCACCTTGCTCACGCCCGCAACCGCCGCCGCAGTCTGGGCCACGGCAGCGCAGTTGCGGCCCGCCACCAGCACATGGATGTCGCCGCCGATGCGCGTGGCCGCGGCAATCGTGTTCAGCGTGGCCGCTTTGAGTACGGCGTTGTCGTGTTCCGCAATGATCAGGGTTGTCATCAGATCACCTTCGCTTCTTCTTTGAGTCGTTTGACGAGTTCGGCCGTGTCGGCCACCTTGATGCCGGCCTTGCGGGTCGGCGGCTCGCTGACGTGCAGGGTCACGGTGCGCGGCGCGATGTCGATGCCGAGCTCGGCCGCCTTGATCACCTCCATCGGCTTTTTCTTGGCCTTCATGATGTTGGGCAGCGTGATGAAGCGCGGCTCGTTCAGGCGCAGGTCGGTCGTGATCACGGCCGGCAGCTTCATGGCCAGGGTTTCCAGGCCGCCGTCGATCTCGCGCGTGATGGTGGCGGTGTCGCCGCCGATCTGCACCTTGGAGGCGAAGCTGGCTTGGGCCCAGCCCATCAGCGCGCCAAACATTTGGCCAGTCTGGCCAGCGTCGTCATCAATCGCCTGCTTGCCGAAGATGGCGAACTGAACGCCCTCTTTTTGGGCCACATGCTGCATCAGCTTGGCCACCGCGAGCGGTTCGAGCGCGGCGTCGGTTTCAACCAGCACGGCGCGATCGGCGCCGATGGCCATCGCGCTGCGCAGCGTCTCCTGGCAAGCGGTCGGGCCACAGGACACGACGATCACTTCAGAAGCGACACCGGCCTCCCTGAGGCGCACCGCCTCTTCGCAGGCGATCTCGTCGAACGGGTTCATGGACAATTTCTGGTTCGCGAGATCGACTCCCGAACCGTCGGACTTGACGCGGGCCTTGACGTTGTAGTCCAGCACCCGCTTGACAGCGACCAATATCTTCACTTTATCTCCATAGGGTTAAAAAATAAACAATTCAAAACCGGCAAGAACGCAGCCCGAAGCCGGCCCCTTCAATCACGGCTCACTCCCACTTCCAGTCCTTGTACATCTCCCGCAGCTTGGTCTTGAGGAACTTGCCGGTCGAAGTACGCGGGATTTCATTCACGAAAGCGAAACCTTCGGGCAACTGCCACTTGGCGAACGTCTTGGCCAGATGATCGCGAATCTCTTCCCCAGTGGCACTCATGCCAGGGCGCAACACCACCACCGCCAGCGGCCGCTCGGCCCAGCGCGGGTGCGGCACCGCGATCACAGCTGCCTCCAGCACCGCCGGATGCCCCATCACGGCGTTTTCCAGATCGACCGAACTAATCCATTCGCCGCCCGACTTGATCAAATCCTTGGTGCGATCGGTCAACTGCAGAAAACCCTCGGAGTCGATGCAGCCGACATCACCTGTGCGCAGCCAGCCATCGGCAGTAAAGCTGCTTTCGTTGATGGGCAGATCGTGATAAGAGCCGGTAATCCATGGCCCACGCACCTGAATCTCGCCGACCGACCGCCCATCCCACGGTACTTCACCGTTGTCGCCGACCAGCCGAATCTCAACCAATGGCGCGGCCATGCCCTGCTTGATACGGAAGGCATATTGCTCTTCCTTGGGCAGTGCCCGCATGGAAGGTTTGAGCGAGGACACGGTACCCAGCGGCGAAGTCTCGGTCATGCCCCAAGCAGTGCCGACTTCAAGACCAAACTCATCGAAACCACGGAACAAGGATTCGGGTGCCGCAGAGCCGCCCACCATCATGCGCATGCCAGGCACCAGGTCGTACTTGCCCGGGTTTGCGCGCAGCGTTTGCAGCAGCGACAACCAGATGGTGGGCACACCACCGGTGACGGTGACCCGCTCGCGCTGGTACAAGTCGAGCAGCGATTCTGAGTCGAGGTGCGGGCCGGGAAACACCAGCTTGGCACCGACGAAAGTTGAGACGAATGGCAAACCCCATGCGTTGGCGTGGAACATTGGCACCACCGGCAGCACTGTGTCAGTACCCGACACGTTGATCCCCCCTGGCAGTGCCGCCACGAGCGTGTGCAGCACGGTGGAGCGGTGCGAATAGACGACACCCTTGGGGCTGCCCGTGGTGCCCGAGGTGTAGCACATGCCGCAGGGCGCGTTTTCATCGACTTCAACACATCTGAAGTCATCAGTCGCTCCACCGATGAAGCCTTCATAGTCCTCGTACCCCTGCGGCACCGGCTTGCCTGTCAGCGGCACCACAATGATGCGCTCGAAGTTGACATCCTTGGCGAACTGCGCCAGCAACGGCAGCAAAACATCGTCGACGATCAGGAAACGGTCCTTGGCGTGGTTGACGGTGAACGCAATGTCGTGCGGGAACAGGCGCAAGTTGAGGTTATGCATCACCGCGCCGGCCGCCGGAATGCCGAAGTAGCACTCGAGGTGGGCGTAATGGTTCCACATCAGGGTTGCGACCCGGTCACCGGGCTGGATGCCGGCCTTGACCAGCGCCTCGGCCAGACCCTTGGCCCGACGGTGGAAGTCGGCGTAGGTATGGCGATGCAGGGACTTGTCGGGCATCCTCGATACGATCTCCACCTTCGGGTGGTACAGCTTGGCCCGCTCCAGGAAATGATTGAGCGAGAGCGGCACTTGCATCATGGTCGATTTCATAGCTGCTTTTCTCCTGTTTAGCTTTCAATTCAAAGAAGGTACTGTTTCGGACGGCCCTGCTCCCGGGCTCTCCGAAGGGGTACCGATAGCCTTCGACCTACTTGCGCATGCCGCACCTTGCACATCGGATGCGACCACACGAGGAAACAGCATCGTGTACATGCGCTGCGCCAACGCATCGACGTCCAGACGCCCGCCAGGCCGGTACCACTGCGCCGTCCAGTTGAGGGCGCCGAGCACCGTCTGGCGCACCAGCACGGCATCGGTGTCGACCAAGCCCTGCGCCGCAGCCTCGCTGATCGGCACCATCCACAAGGCCTCGTAGGCATCGCGCGTTGCCATCACCCGGGTCTGCGCGGCCGGCGAAAGGCTGCGCCACTCGTAGAGCAGCACGGTCATGGCGTCGAACCTCGTACCCAGCAAAGCTTTCAGGTGGCTGCGCACCATCGACAGCAGCCGCTCGGGCAGGCGCGTCTCGCCAGCCAGCCCGTCGCGCACCGACTGCATGATGTCGCGAACGCCCTCCTCCATGATCGCCACCAGCAGTTCCTCCTTGGTGGCGAAGTGGTAGAAGATCGAACCCGAAGTCATGCCCATGGCCTGGGCAATCTCGCGCACCGAGGTGCGCTCGAAACCCTGTCGCCGGAACCGACTCGCCGCAGCCGCCAGGATCGCATCTCTGCGCGGGAGTGGGTTGTCTTGCTTCTTCGTCATGCCATATACTATATCATCTAACAAGCGTTTGGTTGATGGTCTTATCCATCGCGTGCTGGGTGCTTCCGGCGCCGTCCCGCGTGGACGAGCCACTCTTCGCAGCCGTCGGCCATGCCAGTGTCAATCTCAATCTAACTTCAAGGACAGGCCCATGCTCAACCGCACCCTCTTCGGTGAAGAACACGAACTCTTCCGGGACCAGGCCCGCCGCTTTCTGGAAGAAGAGGTCATCCCCCATCACGCTGGCTGGGAAACCTATGGCATCGTGCCGCGCGCCGTCTGGCGCAAGGCCGGCGCCGCGGGCCTGCTGTGCCCCGCCATACCCGAGCAATACGGCGGCGGTGGCGGCACGCGCCTGCACAGTGCCGTGCTGATCGAGGAAGTCGCGCGCGCTGGCACGAGCGGGATCGGCTTCGGCCTGCACTCCGACATCGTGGCACCTTACATCCTGGCCTACGGCACCGAGGAGCAAAAGCACAGCTGGCTGCCGAAAATGGCCACCGGCGAGGTGATTGGCGCCATCGCCATGACCGAGCCGGGCGCAGGAAGCGACCTGCAAAGCGTGCGCACCAGCGCGGTCCGTGACGGCGACGAACTGGTGATCAATGGTCAAAAGACCTTCATCACCAATGGCCAGAACGCCGACCTGGTGATCGTTGTCGCCAAGACCGACCCGACGCAAGGTGCCAAGGGTACCTCGCTGGTGCTGGTTGAGACCCATCGCCCCGGCTTCACGCGCGGGCGCAACCTCGAAAAGATCGGCATGAAGGCGCAGGACACCTCGGAACTCTTCTTCGAAGACATGCGCGTGCCGGTCAGCAACATCCTCGGCGGCGAGGGCAAGGGCTTTTTCCTGCTGATGCAGGAACTGGCCTGGGAGCGCATGCAGATCGCCATCGGCGCGGTGGCGGGCGCCGAGGCCGCGCTCGAATGGACGCTGGCCTACACCAAGGATCGCAAGGCCTTCGGCCAGCGCGTGATCGATTTCCAGCACAACCGCTTCAAGCTCGCCGAAATGAAAACCGAGGTGCAGATCGCACAGGTCTTTGTCGACCGCCTGCTCGGCCTGCTGATGGATGGTCAGCTTGATGCCGCCACCGCCGCGATGGCCAAGTACTGGACCACCGACCTGCACTGCAAGGTGATCGACCAATGCCTGCAGATGTTCGGCGGCTTCGGCTACATGTGGGAGTACCCGATTGCCCGCGCCTATGCGGATGCGCGCGTCGCGCGCATCTACGGTGGCGCCAACGAAATCATGAAGGAAATCATCAGCCGTACGCTGTAGCACACGCCGCCAGCCGCTTTCCGCCATCTTGCCTATCGCTTCCACAGATTCAGAAAGAAGGAAACCCACCATGACCGAAACATTCATTTTTGATGCCGTGCGCACGCCGCGCGGCAAGGGCCGCAGCTCGGGTGCGCTGCACGGCAGCACGCCCATCAGTCTGGCCATCACCGCGCTGCAGGCGCTGCGCGACCGCAACACCCTGGACACCGCCTTCGTGGACGACATCATCCTCGGCTGCGTCGAACCCGCCGGCGAGCAAGGCGCCAACATCGCCCGCGTTGCGGCCATCGCCGCCGGTTACCACGAAAGCGCTGCCGGTGTGCAGATCAATCGCTTTTGCGCCTCGGGCCTGGAGGCCTGCAACATGGCCGCCGCCAAGGTGATGTCGGGCCAGTCGCCACTGGTCATCGGCGGCGGCGTCGAGAGCATGAGCCGTGTGCCCATGGGCACCAGCGGCGGCGCTTGGGCGGCTGACCCCGCGGTAGCGATTCCGACCTATTTTGTGCCGCAGGGAATTTCAGCCGATCTGATTGCCACCCTTTACGGCCACAGCCGCAACGATGTTGACAGCTACGCGGTCGAAAGCCAGCGCCGCGCGGCACTCGCATGGGCCGAAGGCCGCTTCGCCAAGTCGATTGTTCCCGTCAAGGACGTGAACGGTTGCGTCGTACTGGATCGCGACGAACACATGCGCGCCGAAACCACGCTGGAGTCGCTGGCCAAGCTGGAGCCTGCGTTCAAGGTGCAGGGCGAGAAATACGGCTTCGACGCGGTGGCCATGCAGCGCTATCCGGAGATCGAGCGCATGGCGCACGTGCACCACGCCGGCAACTCGTCGGGCATTGTTGACGGCGCGGCCGCGGTGCTGATCGGCAACGCCGAGGCCGGCAAGCTGCTGGGCCTGAAAGCCCGTGCACGCATCCGCTCGTTCGCCTCCATCGGCAGCGAACCCACCATCATGCTGACCGGCCCCTCCTACTCGGCGGAAAAGGCGCTCAAGCTCGCCGGCATGAGGGCCAGCGACATCGACCTATATGAACTGAACGAAGCCTTCGCCTCGGTCGTGCTGCGTTTCATGGAAGTGATGAACGTCCCGCACGACAAGATGAACGTCAACGGCGGTGCCATTGCCATGGGGCACCCGCTGGGCGCGACCGGCGCCATGATACTGGGCACCGTGCTCGACGAACTCGAGCGGCGCAACCTGTCCACTGGCCTGATCACGCTGTGCGTGGGCGCCGGCATGGGCACCGCCACCATCATCGAGCGCGTCTGAAGCCCCGGCACGACGCGATCCTCATCACAGACCTGGACCACCACCATGACTATTGACTACAAGGTTGATGCCGACGGCATCGCCACCATCACCTGGGCCATGCAGGACGTGCCGATGAACGTCCTCAACGGGCAATCCATTCCCGCCTTCGCCGACGCCGTGAAGCGTGCCCAAGCGGATTCTGCCGTCAAGGGCGTGGTCGTCACATCCTCCAAGCCCGAATTCATCGCCGGCGCCGACCTCAACATGATGCTCGCCATCACCGACGTGGCCGGCATGATGGACTTTGTCACCCAGTTGCACGCCCTGATGCGCGGCATTGAGAAAAGCGGCAAGCCCTTCGTCGCGGCCCTCAACGGCACCACGCTTGGCGGCGGCTACGAGGTCGCGCTGGCCTGCCACCGACGCATTGCCGCCGACAACCCTAAGGCCCTCATCGGCCTGCCCGAGGTGGCCCTTGGCCTACTGCCGGGCGGAGGCGGCACGCAGCGTCTGCCGCGCATGATCGGCGTGCGCAACGCGCTGCCCTTCCTGCTCGAAGGCAAAAAGCTCGCCCCGAAAAAAGCCCTGGAAGCGGGTCTGGTCGATGAAGTCGTGCCGGCCGACCAACTGCTGGCCCGCGCCAAGCAGTGGCTGCTGACCGACGGTGCCGCTGCCGCTGTTCAGCCCTGGGACCGCAAGGGTTTCAAGCTGCCGGGCGGCGCCGTGCAAAGCCCCATGGGCTACGAAACCTTCACCGCAGGCAACGCCATGCTGCGCGCCAAGACCTTTGGCAACTATCCCGCGCCCGAGGCGATCTTGAACTGCGTCTACAACGGCTGCCAGGTCGACATCGACACCGGCTGCAAGGTCGAGATGCGCGAGTTCGTCAAGCTGACGACCGGCAAAGAGGCCAAGAACATGATTCACTCGCTGTTCTTTGGCATTCCCGCCGCCAGCAAGCTGGCCTCCCGGCCCAAGGGCGTGCCTCAGGCCAGCTACCGCAAGGTCGGCATTCTGGGGGCTGGCATGATGGGCGCGGGCATTGCCTTCGCCGCCGCCGAGGTCGGCATGGAAGTGGTGCTGCTCGACAGCAGCACCGACAGCGCGGCCAAGGGCAAGGCCTACAGCGAGAACCTGTGGAACAAGCGCGTGGCCGCCAAGCGCATGACCGAGGCCGAGCGTGATGCCAAGCTCACCCTGATCAAACCGACCACCGACTTCGCCGACCTGGCAGGCTGTGACATCGTGGTCGAAGCGGTGTTTGAAGACCGCGCCATCAAGGCCGACGTGACGCGCAAGGCCGAGGCGGTGATCGCCCCCGGCGCCATCTTCGCCTCCAACACCTCCACCCTGCCCATCAGCGGGCTGGCCGAGGCGTCCGCACGTCCGGCCAATTTCATCGGCCTGCATTTCTTCTCGCCAGTCGACAAGATGCCGCTGGTGGAGATCATTCGCGGCCAGGCCACCAGTGATGAATGCCTGGCCCGTGCCATGGACTTCGTCAAGGCGATCCTCAAGACGCCCATCGTCGTCAATGACAGCCGCGGCTTCTACACCAGCCGGGTGTTCTCGACCTACGTCGGCGAAGGCCTGGCGCTGCTGGCCGAAGGCGTGAAGCCGGCGCTGATCGACAACGCCGGGCGCATGGCCGGCATGCCGGTGGGGCCGCTGGCGCTGGCCGACGAAGTCTCGCTCGAATTGATGGCGCGCATCCGGAAACAGACCGCCGCCGACCTCGGCAAGGCCTACCAGCGCAGCGCCATCGACGACGTCTGCGACCGCATGGTGGACAAGTTGGGACGACTGGGTAAAAAGACCGGCAAGGGTTTCTACGACTACCCGCAAGATGGCCAGAAGCAACTGTGGGCAGGCCTGGCGCAGGCGTTCCCGCTGGCGGCCACGCAACCCACGGTCGAAGAGGTCAAGCAACGCCTGATGTTCATCCAATCGGTCGAAACCGCGCGCTGCCTCGAAGAAAAAGTGCTGCTGGCGCCCATCGATGCCGATGTCGGCGCGATCCTGGGCTGGGGTTTCCCGGCCTACCTGGGCGGCCCAATCGGCCAGATCCACAGCCTGGGGCTGGCCGCTTTTGTCAAGGCCTGCGAGACCCTGGCCGAGCGGCACGGTGCGCGCTTTGCGCCGCCGCAACTGCTGCGCCGCATGGCCGATCAGGGTGAGCGTTTTTACGACCTGTAAGCAGGCCTGTGACCCCATTCGTTCACTGCGACCTTTCAGCGAGAACCACCCATGCCCGCCATTCAAAGTCAAGTCGACCCGCAGTCAGAGAGCTTCCTGCGCGAGCGCGCACAGATGCTCGCGCTGATCGACAGTTTCCGCACGCTCGAAGACCGTGTGCGCAACACGTCGAACAGCCAAGAAGCCAAGTTCCGCGCCCGCAAGCAGCTGCTGCCGCGTGAGCGCATCGCGCTGCTGCTCGACCGCGGCTCGTCGTGGCTGGAGTTTTCGACCCTGGCCGGCTTCAGGATGCACGACGACGACGGCGAGAAGAACGTGCTGGGGGGCGGGATCATCTGCGGCACCGGGGTGGTGTCGGGCATTCGTTGCGTGGTGATCGCCTCCGACAGCGCGATCAAGGGCGGCACCATCACACCGATGGGCATGAAGAAGAGCCTGCGCGCCGAAGCCATCGCACTGGAGAACAAACTGCCAGTGGTGCGACTGGTCGAGTCCGGCGGCGCCAACCTGATGCATGTGGGCGAGGTGTTCATTGAAGGCGGCCGCGGCTTCGCCAACCAGGCGCGGCTATCGGCCAGGGGCATTCCGCAGGTCTGCGTGATGCACGGCCACTCAACTGCCGGCGGCGCCTACCTTCCGGGCATGTCCGACTATGTGATCATGGTGCGCGGCCGTGCAAAGGCTTTCCTGGCCGGCCCACCCTTGCTAAAAGCCGCCACCGGCGAGATCGCCACCGACGAAGAGCTGGGCGGCGCCGAGATGCACTGTTCGATGTCGGGCGTGGCCGAGTACCTGGCCGAGGACGACGCCGACGGCATCCGCATCGCACGCGACATCTTGGCGCGGCTGCCGTGGAACGACCGCTTGCCGATGCGCGCGGTGAAGATCTGGAAAGAGCCGCGTTATCCGGTCGAGCAACTGGCGGGCGTGGTGCCGGTTGACTTTCGCCAGCCCTACGACATGCGCGAAGTGCTGGCGCGGGTGATCGACGACTCCGACTTCCTCGAATTCAAACCGCTGTACGGCTCCGGCACCGTGTGCGGCCATGGTGCCATCGAGGGATACCCTTGCGGCTTCATCGGCAACAACGGGCCCATTGATCCGCAAGGCGCCACCAAGGCAACCCAGTTCATCCAGTTGTGCTGCCAGTCGGGCACCCCGATCGTCTATCTGCAGAACACCACCGGCTTCATGGTCGGCAAGGATGTGGAGCAGGTCGGAATGATCAAGCATGGCGCCAAGATGATCCAGGCCGTGGCCAATGCCACCGTGCCGCAAATCACCGTGATGACAGGTGCCTCCTTCGGTGCCGGCAACTACGGCATGTGCGGCCGCGCCTACGATCCGCGCTTCGTGTTCGCCTGGCCCAACGCGCGGGTGGCTGTGATGGGCGGCGAGCAGGCCGCCACCGTGATGCGCATCGTCACCGAAGAAAAATTTGCCCGCACTGGCAAGGAGCCACCCGCCGAAACCATGGCCACCATGAAAAGCGAGATCCTGGCACGTTTTGACCTCGAATCGCATTCGCTGTTTGCCACCGCGCGCCTGTGGGACGACGGCATCATCGACCCGCGCGACACCCGCCGCGCGCTCGCCACCACCCTGGCGGTGTGTCGGGAAGCCGGGTTGAGGCCCTTGCTTTCGAACACTTTTGGCGTGGCACGGATGTGAGAACCCTGATGAACTTCACCAAAATCCTGATTGCCAACCGCGGCGAGATCGCCTGCCGGATCATCCGCACGGCCCAGGCGCTGGGCTACCGCACGGTGGCCGTTTACAGCGAAGCCGATGCCCAGGCGCTGCATGTTGCCCTGGCCGACGAGGCCGTGTGCATCGGCCCGGCGCCGGTGCGCGAGAGCTACCTCAACGTTGCGGCGCTGCTGGCGGCGGCGCGCAGCACCGGTGCCGACGCGGTACACCCCGGCTACGGCTTCCTGTCCGAGAACGACGGCTTTGCGCAAGCTTGCCTGGACGCCGGGCTGGTGTTCATCGGCCCGGACCCGCAGGCCATCCTGAAAATGGGCAACAAGGCCGGCGCCAAACGCCTGATGCTGGCGGCGGGCGTGCCCTGCGTGCCGGGCTATCAGGGCATTGACCAGTCCGATGCCACGCTGCTCACGAAGGCTGCCGAGATCGGTTTCCCGATCATGGTCAAGGCGGCGGCGGGCGGTGGCGGGCGAGGCATGCGACTGGTCGAACGCCCGCAAGACCTCGCGGTCGCCCTGGCCAGCGCCCGCTCGGAAGCAGGCAACGCCTTCGGCAGCGAAGAGCTCATCCTGGAGCGCGCGGTGATTGAGCCGCGCCATGTCGAAATCCAGGTCTTTGGCGACCTGCACGGCCACATCATCCACCTGGGCGAACGCGACTGCTCGATCCAGCGCCGGCACCAGAAGGTGTTCGAGGAAGCGCCCTCCCCGGCGGTCACGCCCCAGCTGCGCGAGCAAATGGGCGCGGCGGCGGTGGCGGCTGCGCGCACCGTGAACTACGTCGGCGCCGGCACGGTGGAGTTTCTGCTCGACAGCGAAGGGCGCTTCTACTTTCTGGAGATGAACACACGGCTGCAGGTCGAACACCCGGTGACCGAGTGCATCACCGGACTGGACCTGGTGGCCTGGCAGATCGCCGTGGCCCGTGGCGAGCACTTGCCGCTGACGCAGGAGCAAGTGCACTTGAACGGGCACGCCATCGAAGTGCGCCTGTACGCCGAAGATCCGTACAACGGCTTCCTGCCGCAAAGTGGCGATGTTGCGCTCTGGAGCCCGCCCACGGGCGAAGGCGTGCGCGTTGACCACGGCCTGGCATCGGGTCAGACCGTGAGCCCTCACTACGATCCGATGATCGCCAAGATCATTGCACACGGCGCCACCCGCGACGAAGCCCGGCGACGCCTGATCGGTGCGCTGCAACGCACCCGCCTGCTCGGTCTGCCCCACAACCGTGCCTTCCTCGAAGCCGTGGCCAGCCACCCGGCCTTCGCCGCTGGCGAAACGACCACGGCCTTCATCGCCCATCACTTCGGCGCTGCGGCGCTGGTGCGGCCCCAGCCCGACTCGCTGGCGCTGGCGCTGGCCGGCACGCTGTGGTTTGAAGCCAGCGCCACACCGGTCGCAGCCGCGCTCTGGCGCTCCAGCGGACCGGCACGCTGGCCGATGCTGATCGGCGAGGGCGAACACCGACATGCCGTGCACATCACGGTCACTGGCGCCCACCGCTACACGCTCGAAGTGGGCGCGGCGCTGCACCACGTCACCCTCAGTGGGCGTCAAGGCGAGTGCCTGCACCTGATCGCCGATGGCGTGCAACAGCACGCGGCTGCGGTGTTTGCCGGCGGCGTGTTGCACCTGGAACTGGGCGACCTGAGCGCCAGCTTTGAAGACCTGACCTATGACCCACCGGCCGCAGCTGCAGGCAGCGCGGAATCACGTGTGCTCGCCCCCATGAATGGACGGGTACTGGCCGTTGACGTCCGACCTGGCGACACCGTCACCAAGGGGCAACGCCTGGTGGTGCTCGAAGCCATGAAGATGGAGCACCAACTGCTGGCCCGTCGCGACGGCGTGGTGGACCAAGTGGCGGTGCGCGCTGGCGACCAGGTGGCCACGCGCGCCTTGTTGGTGTCGCTGGTCGAGCAGCCTGATTGAGGCGCGCACCGCCCTGCACGCACGACATCCGCCACACCCACGAGGAGTAATACCCATGCCTGCCGAAACCCTGCCTGCCAAGAGTCCCTTCTATACGCCCGAGCACCTGGCGTTCCGCGATGCGATGCGCCGCTTCGTCGCCCGAGAAATCAGTCCGCACGTGGATGCCTGGGACGAAGCCGAGTCCTTTCCTGTCGATCTGTACCGCAAGGCGGCCGAAATCGGCCTGCTGGGCCTGGGCTTTCCGCAAAGCCATGGCGGCAACAACGGCGACCTGTTCATGACCATCATCGCCGCGCAGGAACTGGCGCGTTGCGGTGCTGGCGGTGTGCTGGCGAGTCTGCTGTCGCACACCATCGGCTGCCCGCCCATCGTCAACGTGGGCAGCGAGGCGCTCCAGCAGCGCGTCTTGCCGCCGGTGCTGCGGGGCGAGAAGATCAGCGCACTCGGCATCACCGAACCCTCCGGCGGTTCGGACGTGGCCAACCTCAAGACCACGGCGCGCCGGGATGGCGACCACTACGTCGTCAACGGCTCGAAAACCTTCATCACCTCCGGCATGCGCGCCGACTTCTACACCGTGGCGGTGCGCACCGGCGGGCCGGGGCCGGGCGGCGTGTCGCTGCTGCTGATCGAGAAAGGCACGCCCGGCTTTACGCAAACGCCCTTGAGAAAAATGGGCTGGTGGTGCTCCGACACCGCCACCCTGTATTTCGACAACTGCCGCGTGCCGGTGGAGAACCTGGTGGGGGTGGAAAACCAGGGCTTCAAAGCCATCATGAAGAATTTCAACCGCGAGCGCATCTTTCTCGCCGCCGGCGCCAACGGTTTTGCCCGTGTCTGCCTGGACGAGGCGCTGGCCTGGTCGCGTGAGCGCGAGATGTTTGGCGGCAAGTTGATCGACCAGCAGGTCACCCGCCACAAACTCGCCGACATGGCCATGCGCGTCGAGGCGACCCAGGCCCTGCTGGAATTGCTCGCCTGGCGCGTCGAAGAGGGCGACACGCCGGTGGGCGAAATCTGCCTGCTGAAAAACCAGGCCACCCAGACCATGGCCTATTGCGCCAGCGAGGCGGTGCAACTGCACGGCGGCGCCGGTTTCATGCGCGGCGTCAAGGTGGAGCGCATTTACCGCGAAGTCAAGGTCAACGCCATCGGTGGCGGCGCCGAAGAAGTGATGCGCGACCTGGCGGCGCGACAGCTTGGGTTTTACGCCTGATCTGGATGGACCTATGAGCCGCTCTCAATCCCCTGAGCAACCCAAGTCGGACCCGGCGCTGCCCGAGGCCATGCGCCTGGCCCTGGCGAACGCGCCAGCGCCTGACTGCGCGCACGGCTTCCCCCGCGCCTGGTGGCGCCACCTCGGCGCCAGCGGCCTGCTCGGCGTGGGCTTCGACAGCGACGGTGGGGCGCCCGTAGCGGACGCCGCGCTGGTCAGTACTGTGGCCGGCATCGTCGCCCGGGAATCCGCCAGTCTGGGGCTGGGCATGGCGTGGATGATGCAGCAAATGCTGGCGCGCTTCGTGCTGGCGCCGAATCTGCGCAGCGACCGGCATCGTGCGCTGCTGCAATCCATAGCGGTCGGCGACACCCTGCTGGCACTCGCGATCTCCGAGCCCGGCACGGGCGCACACCCCAAACACCTGAGCTGCCGTGCGGTGCGGGACGGCGACGAATGGCTTCTTGACGGCCACAAGGCCTTCGTCAGCAACGGCCCGGCCGCCGATGCCATCATCGTGCTGGCCGTCAGCGGCGAACACGAAGGGCGCAAGCGCTTCGATGCCTTCGTCGTTGAAGCCAACACACCGGGGCTGACCCGCGAGCTGGACGACAAAGTGCGCGGACTGGCGCCGCTCGGCCATTGCGGCCTGCGCCTGGTCGGCTGCCGGGTGCCGCAAAGCCAGCGCCTGGGCGAGCTTGGGCAGGCTTTCGACACCATCGCGCGGCCACTGCGCGCGATCGAAGACGCGCTGCTGCTGGGCCCGATGCTCGGCGCCATGCAAGCCGAGCTGGATACCCTGGCACGCTGGTTTCGCCATGCAGCCCGCACGCCGGCTTTGACCCGGGACCTGGGTGGCTTGCAACTCGAACTCGATGCCCTCTCGCCCGTGGCACGCCATGCCGCTCAGCACCTGGACCAGCATGGCCCCAACGAGGCGCTGGCGGCGTTCAACCTGGGCGCGCGCCGCCTGTTTGATCGCTGGCAAGGCACCTGTGAATCCTTTGCCGCAGCCCTGGACGACCATGAACCGGCCCTGCTCACCCTGGCGCGCGACCTGCGCCTGGTGCAGGGCATCGCCCGCAGCATCGCCGAATCCCGGCAATTCCAGGCCGGAGAAACCCTTTTGAAATCAACGACAACCCATGAAATCACTGCACCAAGCCCACTTTGATTCCGTTGACCTAGTCGCCAAAGCCTTCGCCTCGGTCGACTACATCGCCAGCCGCGAAATCTCCACCTCGGTCTATCTGGGCTTCAACCTGGAAAAGCCGATCCTGGTCGAAGGCCCGGCCGGCGTCGGCAAGACCGAACTGGCCAAGGGCATGGCCGAGATTCTCGACGTGCCCCTGATCCGCATGCAGTGTTACGAAGGCCTGGACGAATCCAAGGCTTTGTACGAGTGGAAATACGGCAAGCAATTGCTCTACACGCAACTGCTCAAGGACAAGCTGGGCGAGATGATGCAGGGCGCCGTCGGCCTGGCCGCCTCCATGGACAAGCTGCATGCGCACGACGACCTGTTTTTCAGCGAGCATTTCCTCGAACCGCGCCCGCTCTACCAGGCCTTGCACCAGGAGCGCGGCTGCGTGCTGCTGATCGACGAGATCGACAAGTCCGACCCCGAATTCGAGGCCTTCCTGCTCGAAGTGCTGTCCGACTACCAGGTCTCGGTACCCGAACTCGGCACCATCAAGGCCAAGGTCAAGCCCCTCGTCTTTCTCACCAGCAACAACACGCGCGAAATGAGCGACGCGCTCAAGCGCCGCTGCCTGCACCTGCACATCTCCTTCCCCAAAGCCGCGCTGGAGCGGCGCATCCTGGAGCGGCGCGTGCCCGGCCTGTCGGTAACACTGAACCGGGAGCTGGTGGCCTTCATCCAGGCGGTGCGCCAGTTGGACCTGAAAAAACTGCCCTCGGTCAGCGAAACCATCGACTGGGCCAAGACGCTGCTGCTGCTGCACGCCGAACACCTGAACCTGGACGTGGTGCGCGACACGCTCAATGTCTTCCTCAAGTTCGAGCAAGACATCGCCACCGCCAACGAGCAGATGTCCACCCTGCTGCAACAAGCGCGCAAGGATGCGGAGAGTCCCCGTGCAAGCCACGCTTGAAGACTTTTTCAAGGCGCTGCGCGGCAGCGACCTTGAAATCCATCTCAACGCCCAGGTCGATGCGGCGCGTGCCGTCGAACTGGTGGGTTGGAGCGACCGCGCCCTGCTCAAGAGCGCGCTGGGCACCACGCTGGCCAAGACCACGGTCGACCGCGCCCTGTTCGACGAGGCCTTTGACCGTTTCTTTCGTTTCGGCTCTTTTGAAAACCTGGCAGCCCCTGGCGGCGCGGTCCGGCCCGGCGTCCAACCCGGCGCCGACGCCACACCAGCGCAAGACCCGCCCGAGCAAAGCCCCAAAAACCAGACAGCCACCGGCTCCGGCGGGCCGGGCGGTTGCCAGGGCAGCGGCGGCCAGGCCTTGTCGCAGTTGTTGCTGTCGGGCGACTCGGCGGCGCTGGCCAAGCGCATGCAGGAAGCCGCGCGCGAGGTGGGCCTGACCGACATCTGGTTCTTCACGCAAAAGGGTTTTTACACCCAGAAGATCCAGCAGGCCATGGGCCTGGAACTGCTGGACCGCGAAATCTCTGACGCCAAACGCCAGACGCTGGCGCCCGAGCGCGCCGAGGAGCTTGAACTGGCGCGCAAAAAATTGTTCGAGGAGGTTCGCAATTTTGTCGAACGCAAACTCGCGCTCTTCGGCACGGCCCCGACGCGCCAGTTGCACGACGACTTCCTGCAAACGCAAAAGCTCTCCAACATCGAAAAGCGCGATTTCGCGCGCATGCACGTCATCGTCAGCAAAATCGCCAAGCGGCTGGCTGATCGCCACTCGCGGCGCAAGAAGCAGCGGGTGCGCGGCCAGCTCGACTTCCGCAAGACCCTGCGCAAGAACGCGGCCTACGACGGCGTGATGTTCGAGACCTTCTGGCGCTCCAAGGTGGTGGATCGGCCACGCGTGGTGGCGATCTGCGACGTCAGCGGCTCGGTGCGCCAGTACGCGCGCTTTCTGCTGCTGTTCCTGCACAGCCTGGGCGAGCAGGTCAGCGACGTGCGCAGTTTCGCCTTCACCAACCACCTGGTGGACGTGAGCGACACCTTCGAGCTGCTGCCGGTCGAGCAAGCGGTCGACAAAGTGATGCAGGCCGTGGGCGGCAGCGGCACCGACTACGGTCAAACCCTGCTCGATATTGAAGAACAATTGCTGGGCGACATCGACCGCCGCACCACGGTGCTGATCCTGGGCGACGCGCGCAACAACCGCGGCGAGGCGCATGTCGAGGTCATGAAGCAGCTTTATGAGCGCGCGCGCCGGGTGATCTGGCTCAATCCCGAGCCCACCTCGTTCTGGGGCCTGGGCGATTCGGAGATGAAGCGCTACGCGCCCTATTGCCACATCGCGCGCGAATGCAATTCCCTCACCCACCTGGAAAGCACACTCGACGCCTTGCTGCGCACCCATTCGGCCAGCGCGTAGAGCCCCCATCCCCCGCGCAAGGAACACCGCCATGGCCCGCCCCACCCTGCAACTGCACCCCCGCAAAGAACCGGCCGTGGCGCACCCAGCGGCCACCCTGCTGCTGCTGCGTGACGGAGCGCTGGGCGTCGAAGTGCTGATGACCCGGCGCTCGCCAAACGCCAGCTTCTTGCCCGGCGCCTATGTGTTCCCCGGCGGGCGAGTGGACGCCGACGACCACCAGACACACACGCTGGCGCGCGCCCCCGACGCGGGCGGACGCTACCGCACGGCGGCGCTGGCGGCGCTGCGGGAAACCTTCGAGGAACTGGGCATCCTGCTGGCCGTGCAGGCCGATGGCAGGCCCATCACCCGCACCCACCTTCAAGCGCTGGACCGCAGCCGGGCGCTGTACCCGCAACTGCAAGCCCAGGGCTGGTCACTGGCGGTCGATCAGGCGCGCATGCTGGCCTGCTGGACCACGGACCGCAGCGTGCCCAAGCGTTTCGACACCGTCTTCTTCGCTGCGCTGATGCCCGACCAGCAGGAACCGGTGGCCGACGAAATGGAGCAGTTCGAGCCGGTCTGGGTCCGGCCCCAGGATGCGCTGGCGCAGCACCAGGCCGGCAACTTCTTCATGATCTTCCCCACCATCCGCACCCTGCACTGGCTGTCGGCCTTCGAACAGGCCGGGCAGGCCCTGGCGGCCTGCACCGAGGACGAACCACTGTGGAACTCCACCCCCCGTGGTGGTCTGGTCGGCGGTCAACCGCAGCGCTTCATGGAGCAGGACCTGCCCTACGCCGAGCTCGCGCTGGTGTGCCCATCCGGACAACTGGAACATGCGCTGGACTGGCAGCACGAACGGCCGGTGCCCCTGCTGCGGAACCTGCATCGCCTCACCGCCCCCAACGCCAGCGTCATGACCGGCCCCGGCACCAACAGCTACATCGTGGGTGACGCGGCCAGTGGCTACATCGTCATCGATCCGGGCCCCTTGCTGAACGACCATATCGAGCGCCTGCTGGCGTTCACGGCGGGCCAGATCACGGCCATCGTCTGCACCCACTCGCACGCCGACCACTCCCCCGCCGCACGGCCGCTGGCCCAGGCCTGCGCCCGCCTGACGGGCCGTACGCCGCCCGTGCTGGGCCTGGCCAGCGCCGCCACCGCCCGCTCCACAGCAGCCTTCGCCCCCGACCGCGCGCTGGCCGACGGCGAGCGCCTGATGCTGCACGATGGCGAGCACCACAGCACCCTGCGCGTGGTCCATACCCCAGGGCACGCCGCCAACCACCTCTGCCTCATCCTCGAAGAAGACGGTCTGCTGTTCTCGGGCGACCACATTCTCAGCGGCAGCACCACCATCATCGACCCGCCCGACGGCGACATGAGCGCCTACCTCGATTCGCTGGACCGCCTGGCGCAGGCCTGCGAAGAGGACGGTATCGAATTCATCCTGCCGGCGCACGGCCACGTCATCGGCTGGGCGGCGCAGTCCATTGCGCAGCTCAAGGCGCACCGCCTGCGGCGCGAGGCCAAGGTGCTGGCGGCCATGCGCGCCGTCCCGCAAGGCAGCCTGGACGACTGGCTGCCACTCGCCTATGACGACACGCCCGCAGCGCTCTGGCCACTGGCGCGCCGTTCGTTGGCGGCCCATGTGCAACGCATCGAACAACTGGCGATGCTTTGAATCCCCTACGATTTTTAAACAAGCCTCAGGAACCCCATATGAATGCCAACGCCCCCCACCTTGACCGCATCGCCGCTTACAAGAAAAGCTGGAACGACAACCCCTTTCTGAAGGCGCAAGGGCTGGAAGTGGAAGAAACAGGCGTGGGCAGAGCTATTGTGCGACTGCCCAAAGCCCTCCCCACCCAACGCGGCGGCGGCGGTTCGGACACAGTGATCAATGGCGGCGTCATCTCCTATATGTTTGACGGCGCGCTGGGCTGGGCCATCATCTCCTCGCTGCTGGACATGCCTGAGGCGGCCGACATTGACCCCTTCGAGCTGCGCCAGTTCACGATCAACCTCGACATCACCTTCCTCAACGCTGCCTTGGGCGATAGCTTTGAGGCGCGCGGCAAGGTGGTGCGCATCAGCCGCACGACTGCATTTGCAGAGGGGGAGTTCCTGGATGCCCATGGCACAGTCTGCGCCACAGCCAAAGGTATCTGGCGCGTGTTCTGGCCACGCAGTCTTGCCACCACCCCGCGCTGACCCCACTCCCCCAATCAACTGGAGACATTCATGAAAAAAGACACCCTTCGCATTGGCAGCGCCTCGGGCTTCTGGGGCGACTCTGAGTTCGCCGCCGCCCAACTGGTGCAGCGCGGCAACATCGACGTCCTGGTGTTCGACTACCTGGCCGAAATCACCATGTCGCTGCTCAGCCGCGCCAAGGCCAAAGACCCGGCACTGGGCTATGCACCGGATTTCGTGACCACCCTCCAGCCCCTGATGAAGGAACTGAAGTTGCGCGGCATCAAGGTCATTGCCAACGCGGGCGGCGTCAACCCGTCCGCCTGCCGCGCCGCGCTGGTGGCGGCAGCCCAGGCCAAAGGTGTCGATCTGAAAATCGCCGCCGTTCTGGGTGACGACCTGATGCCGCAGGTGGAAGCACTGCGCGCAGCCGGCACCCAGGAGATGTTCGCAGGTAGCCCGTTTCCGCAAAAGGTCATGAGCGCCAACGCCTATCTGGGTGCCTTCCCGATTGCGGCCGCGCTGGCGGCCGGCGCCGACATCGTGGTCACTGGCCGCTGCGTCGACAGCGCGGTCACGCTGGCGCCGCTGATCCATGCCTTTGGCTGGACCGTCGCCGACCACGATCTGCTCGCGCAGGGCAGCCTGGCCGGTCACCTGATCGAGTGCGGCACGCAGGCCACCGGCGGCAACTACACCGACTGGGACACGGTACCGGGCTGGGACGACATGGGTTTTCCCGTCGCCGAGTGCCGCGCCGACGGCAGCTTCATCATCACCAAGCCCGAAGGCACGGGCGGGCTGGTCTGCCCCTCCACGGTAGGCGAGCAGATGGTCTATGAAATCGGCGACCCGCGCGCCTACATCCTGCCCGATGTGGTGTGCGACTTTACCGGCGTGACACTGACGCAGGTCGGCCCCGACCGCGTCGAGGTCAAGGGCGCGCGCGGCCTGCCGCCGACCGACCAGGCCAAGGCCAGCATCACCTACGCCGACGGCTTTCGGGCCATGAGCCTGTTCATGATCGGCGGCATCGATGCCGGCGCCAAGGCGCAGCGCGTGGGCGCCGCCATGCTGGCGCGCATGCGGCGCCACTATGCGCAGCGCGGTTGGCCCGACTTCACCGAAACCTGTGTCGAGGCCATCGGCGCCGAAGACACCTACGGCCCCCACGCGCGGCCCGATGCGCGCGAAGTGATGCTCAAGGTCGGCGTGCGCCACCCGGTCAAGGACGCGCTCGAACTGTTTTCGCGCGAAGTGGCGCCGCTGGCCCTGATGTCGGCACCGGCCATCACCGGTTTCACCGGCGGCCGGCCCAAGGTGCAGCCGGTGGTGCGGCTGTTCTCCTGCCTGGTACCCAAGGCACAGGTGGCCGCCAGCATCGACATGGGCGACCAGACCGTGGCGGCACCGCCATGGCACGGCCAGGCGTTTGATCCGGCGACCCTGCCCCAGGTCGACGGCCCGCTGCCTGACGCCGACGCCTATGCGCGCGGCACGCGGATAGTGCCGCTGGTGAAGCTGGCCTGGGGCCGCAGTGGCGACAAGGGCGACGCCGCCAACATCGGCATCTTGGCGCGCAAGCCCGCTTACCTGCCTTTCATCCGCGCCGCCCTGAGCGAGCAGGCGGTGGCGGCCTGGTTCGCCCACCTCGTCAAGGGCAGCGTGCAGCGCTTTGATCTGCCTGGCACGCACGCGCTGAATTTTCTGATGCACGAAGCCCTGGGCGGCGGCGGCATCGCTTCGGTTCGTATGGACTCGCAGGGCAAAGCCTTTGCGCAGATGCTGCTCGATTTTCCGGTACCCATTCCAGCCGACATGGCTCTTTGAGAACGTTCACCCACTAACCCAAGACGGAGACACAAACCATGAACACCCCGGCCACCACCGCCATTGCCAACACCGCTTCCGCAGCCCTGCGTGATCGCATCCGCGACGTGCAGGAAGCCGCCCGCGGCGTCACCACCCTGTACCCACGCAGCTACATCCTGCAGTGCATCAAGGAAGACCGCTTCCCCGACGAGCTGTGGCAAAAGCTCGGCGAATTCGGCCTGCTAGGCCTGTCGGTTCCGGAAGAGTACGGCGGCTCAGGCGGCGGCGTGCTGGAGATCACCGCGCTCAATGAAGCCCTGGCGCTGGCCGGCGTTCCCACGCTGTTTCTGGTCGTCACCGGCCTGGGCCGGGTGCCAATCATGCGCAACGGCACACCCGAGCAAATCCGCAAGTTCGTCACGCCCACCTGCACCGGCGAGAAGAAACTGTGCTTTGCCATCACCGAACCCAATGCCGGCACCAACAGCTTTGCCATGACCACGCTGGCCACATCGGACGGCGATGGCTGGGTGCTCAATGGCCAGAAGGTCTTCATTTCTGGCGCGCGCGATGCCGACTACATGCTGGTGATTGCCCGCACCACCAAGGCAGGCGAGGTGAAAAACCGCACCGAAGGCATCTCGCTGTTCGTGCTCGACATGAAAACGCCCGGCATCCAGCTCACGCAACTCAACATCCAGGTCGAGACCGCCGAGCGCCAGTACATGGTGTTCTTTGACAACGTCAAACTGCCCGCCGACGCGCTGATCGGCGAAGCCGGCAAGGGCGCCAAGCTGATGTTCGAAGGCCTGAACTCCGAGCGCCTGCTGGCCGCCGGCGCCGCCATCGGCCTGGGTGACTATGCGCTGGCCAAGGCGGTGGCCTACTCGAAAGATCGCAAGCCCTTCGGCAAGCCGATCGGCTCCTACCAGGCGCTGCAGCACCGCATGGCGCAGGCCAAGGCGCAAATCGAGGCGGCGCGCCTGATGACCTACAACGCCGCCGAGCGCTTCGACGCCGGCGAGGACGCCGGTGCGCATGCCAACATGGCCAAGCTGCTAGGCTCGCAAGCGGCAGTAGCCGCCGTCGAGGCCGCGCTGCAAACCCACGGCGGTTACGGGTTCGACCGCGACTACGACATCGTTACGCTGTGGCCCATGGTGCGCCTGCTGGAAATCGCGCCCATCAACAACGAGATGCTGCTCAACTACATCGGCGAACATGTGCTGGGCTTGCCGAAGTCGTACTGAGCCGATGGCCGTCATCCCCGGCGCCGACCAGCCGGACCAAGGTTCGCAACACGGTCAAGGCCTCCGTCCGCCGCTTTCGGGCTGGCCTGAGCTTACGAACCGGCACCTTTGGCAGGCGTCGCTACTCGTTTGCGCATGATGTGTGCCGCGCGCTCCCTTCCCACTTTCGCAGCAACCAAGCGGCCGCGAGGCCGCCCACGCAAGACGCCGCAAGAGCGAAATGAAGGCAACCGCCGCCAAGATATCGTCAAGGCTGCGGCCAAACTGTTTCGACGCAACGGCTTCAACGGCACGAGCACGCGCGACATCGCCTGCGCCGTTGGCATGCATTCCGGATCACTGTTTTGTCACTTCAAAAGCAAGGATGCGCTGTTGTATGAGGTGATGCAGGAAGGCATGCGTAGCGCGCTGGCGCGCCAGACGATCGTGCTCCTTGCCGAACATGACGCTGCGACTACGCTGCGGCAATTGATCCGATCGCATTTCGATACGCTACTGGGGCCAAGCAGCGACTTCATGCATGCGGTGCTCTACGAGTCCCGCTCTCTCAACACAAGGCAGCACAACGTCATCGCGAAGCTGCAAGGTGACTACGAAGCGACATGGACGCCCGTGCTCCAAGAACTCGCGTCGACCGGCTGCTTGCATGGCGAGGTGTCGCTTGCGCGCCATTTGATCTTTGGACTATTGAACGGGTCAGCGCTGTGGTTCAATCCTAAAAAGGGAATCTCGATTGATGCCCTGACCGACGCAGTGGTAGCCCTGTGCATACAAGCCCCCCCGGCAATCCGGACTTGATTTTGTTAGCCTGAAGTCCCCTCGAATTTCTGAGCCAGTCAGATGGCATGGTCACCCCACCTATCACGTGCTGTGCTGTGCAGTGCACTCGATCACGGTCTCTGGCTTGAACAGGCAGCGGATGCCAAAGTGAGGGTGTTTCCACCCCACTTTGGAGGTTCATCATGTTCGAAGCAGCATCGCTCCCCATCATTGGCCTGGATATCGCAAAGAGCGTCTTTCAGGTTTACCAGATGGATTCACAGGCGGGTGAGATTCGACGTCATCAGATCAGGCGGGCAAAGATCTTAGCAGGCTGCTGAAATACCCCTGCCGAAGCTGACCGCCTCAGCACGATGAGCCAGTTTCGGATGGTTTGGTCGGTCGCGATCGCGCCATGCGCCATCCAGGGGGGCTGTTTTACGCATTTGCAGGGCTTTTTACGCTCATCTGGCGCTCACTGCGCAACCTCCAGACGGACTTGTCCCAGGGAGCGCATGCGCACGAGGTTGTAGGCAGCCATGGTCATGGTGAAGAGCAGGCCGACCTTCTTGACCCCGCGCACCATCACCTGACGAATCGGACCAATGAGCTTGCCCCAACCAAAGCCCTGTTCAATGAGCTTGCGCTTTTCCTGCGAGATGGCGTAGCCCTCGCTGGTGGCAATGGCATCCGGGACCGCTGACGTTCTGCCCGACTTGTTCTGTGCCACATGGGGCACGACCTTCTTCTCTTGCAAGGCCTCGATGAACTCCGCTGCGTCGTAACCCTTGTCGGCACCCAGTGTGATCTCGGTCTCGGGGTTGCGTTGACGCGCTTGGGCTACCATGGCTTTGGCCGCTTCGCGTTCAGCGTAGCCATCGGCTTGCGTGACCATGGCGCCCACCACCAGGCCATGGCGGTTCTCCATCAGCGTGTGGCCCATGAAGCGCAACTCGCTGGCTGTGCCTTCCACTGGCAGCCTGTGCGCAACACAAACACGATGGCCTCGAACACCTGGCGCGCCGGCTTCGCCGGCCGACCTGCTCCAGGCTTGCGAACGTACTGTTTGCCCGGCACCAACGCGCGCTGAGGAACCAGCGGTTCCACGCGCTGCCAGAACTCATCCGTTACCACCCAGGAATCAACTCGTTTGCTCAACACCTCACTCCGACACCGCGTTCGCTGCGGCTCGGATTGCTATTTTACCTATTTACGGATAAGTTCTTAGAACTTAGCTGGCTAGACCTATGCCTGCAGAGGTACCTACTGAGTCGCGCACAGTGGCGGCGCCAGAGACCACCTTCACATCATCAGGCGTTGGCTGCAGAGCCGCAGCCTCAATGAAGTCAGCTACCGTCTGCCATCCGGCGCGCAACTGCGCTTCACTCTTGCCCACGTAGTGCCCCAAGGTCACATCCCCTGCGACCGAGTGGTTGAGCATTCGCTTCAGCAAACCACCTGACACCAGCTCTTCAGCGATGCTGGCAAATGTATCGCGCAAGCCATGTCCTTGCACATCGGTTTTTGCCTTCGCATTGATCCACTTCAGCGTTTTTCGGGCATCGGTGATCGAGAACAACACATCCTCGGGCTTCTTGCCTACGCAGTGCTTGGCAGCTATTTCCAGCGCCTGTCGGGACAGGAGCAGCTTGTGGTCGCTACGGTTCTTTGTGTCCCGCAGAACGACTTTTCCGGCATCACAGTCCACGTCACTAACCTTGATCGGCGGGTAGTTGTAGCGCTTGTCGCCATGAATCTCACCTCCACGACACCCGGTTAACAACTGAAAACGATAGTAGTCGGCTGCGACTCGTGAGGGGGCTTTGCCGCTCACCCGCCACCAGGCGCCGAGTCGTTCCGGGGGGATGGGAGAGGGATTCCCCTTCGTTGGAGTAAGCACGATCCGATCACGCCCAGCTGTATCGCGTCCCAACGGGTTGCCTGGCACCCCAACCCCATGCCATCGCATAACCGCTCGCAGCACCTGCATCGCATAGTCAGCTTGCCGCTTTGACCGCTTGAGCAGTGACGAATACTGGTCCCGAATGTCATCGGAAGTGAGCTTCACCAACAGCTTGTCTGCGAGCCGAAATAGCAACCCGTCAGCCAGTTTCTTGCCTGTCTTGGTTACTTCCCCGGGTTCGACCATGGCCAGGTAGTCGGCTTTTGTGCGGGCCTTCAGTGGCAGACCATCTTTTGCCCGCCGCTTCTTGTCGACGTACTCGCTGAGTGCCTTGGCCACGGTCATGCCCTCTTGCCGGTCCAGTTGCTCACGTTCAGCTGTTTCGGCCCGCAACCGTGCCTCCTCTTGGGCTGGCCAGTCCACGCCGTCGCGGGCCAGAGCCCGGATGCGAGCGGCCTCGGCACAGGCCGTGGCCAGCTTCATTTGGCCCGGACCTTCCCCATACTCCTGCGGTAATCGATACTGGCGCTCAACATCAGAACCTTTGACGGTATAGCGGACCAGCAATGTGCGAACGCCATCTGGCGCGATGCGTAACTGCAAGCCTCGGTCGAGCGTGAACTTGTAGGGCCGCGCTTTGGCTTTGTGGGTTTCAATCGCTCTGACAGTGAGGAGCGGCATTTGCGTGTTCCGTGTCCGACTGGTGTCCGAAAAATCCTGAGCTCAAATGCTACCCAGCGGGACTGCATGAAACAACAAATTCTTGTAACCCATTGATTTAAAATGGTTTTACGTCGTCCCAGAACGTCCCATAGCGTCCCAGAAAATCCGGTTTATACTGACTGTTAATCCGTAGGTCCCTGGTTCGAGCCCAGGTCGAGGAGCCAATACTGGCAGCCAAAGGCTACCCTTCTGGGTGGCCTTTTTGCTTTGCAGTACCGCACTAGCAAAAGACGGTACGGCTCGCGCGCGATATCTCCACCCCTCTTGCGTGCCTACGCCAGCTGCAACTGATTTGGCCATTCCGATGCCCTCCCCGATTGAGCGCCGTGCGGGTGGCGAAAATGCATGTGCAGCCATCACATCACACATGACGGGTCCTTTGCCACACAATCGAACGCCGCCCTGAAGCCTCGCAACATGCCCCCTCAACTGCCCTGGCTGGAGCCAGAGGACCTTCTGCCCGACCCCTCCACCGCCTGGGGAAAGACCAGCCCCGCTCCGGGCCTGCTGGCAGCGGGAGGAGCCCTTGATGTGGCCCATTTGCACGCTGCCTATGCTCAGGGCACCTTTCCCTGGTTCGGCATAGGCCAGCCCATTCTCTGGTGGGCGCCTGACCCCCGCATGGTTCTGAAGGTGGCCGATTTCCGGCTGCATCGGTCCTTGCGAAAAACCCTGCAGAGATTTCGCGCCAGCGCAGCCTGTGAAATCCGCATCGACTCGGCCTTTGGCCAGGTCATCCGGGCATGTTCCAGCACACCACGGGATGGTCAGAACGGCACCTGGATCGTCCCCGAGATGGTGGTTGCCTACGAAGCGCTGCATGCGCATGGAACGGCCCACAGCGTCGAGACGTGGGTGGATGGAAAGTTGGCAGGGGGCCTATATTGTGTGGCGATCGGCGGCGCCATCTTTGGCGAATCCATGTTTTCCCACGCTACCGATGCCTCCAAGATCGCACTGGCGGCACTGGTTTGCATGTGTCTGCGCAACGGCATTGAACTGATTGACTGCCAACAAAACACCGCGCATCTGGCATCCCTGGGCGCACGCGAAATGCCACGCGCTGAATTCATGCAACACGTGCAGAAGCAGACCACCCAGCCCCCGATGGCATGGCACTTTGAGCCCGTATACTGGAATGCGCTGCTGTAATCGGCGGTACCCACGGCATGACGCAACTCAACGACCTACCGCTGCAAACGCTCCAGTTTTACGCAACGGCACCCTACCAGTGCAGTTATCTGCCCGACCGGCAGGCGCGCTCCCAAGTCGCCACCCCCAGCCATCTGATTCAAGGCGATGTCTATTCGAACTTGGTGGCCCAGGGGTTCAGGCGCAGCGGCATGTTCACGTATCGCCCTTATTGCGACGGCTGCCAGGCGTGCGTACCCCTGCGCATCAAGGCCCACGATTTCAAGCCCGATCGCAGCCAGCGCAGAGCTGCGGCACGCCATGGGCACCTGCAGGCACGGGTGCTGAGGCTTTGTTTCGTTCCTGAGCACTACCACCTGTATCGGCGGTATCAGAATGCCCGCCATCCCGGCGGAGGCATGGACCACGACAGCGTTGACCAATACACGCAGTTTCTGCTGCAAAGCCAGGTGAACACCCGCCTCGTGGAGTTTCGCGAAGTCGATGCATCGGGCGAGGCAGGTCCGCTGAAGATGGTGTCCATCCTTGATATCCTGGAAGACGGTCTCTCGGCCGTGTACACCTTTTATGCGCCGGAACCACATTGCAGCTACGGCACCTACAACGTGATGTGGCAGATTGAGCAGGCTCGCTCCCTGGGCTTGCCCCATGTCTACCTGGGCTACTGGATCCAGCAGAGTGCCAAGATGAACTACAAAGCCCGGTTCATTCCCCACGAGATTCTGGAGGCCGACCAGTGGATGCGCCCGACCGATCAGCATGCAGGTGGTGCCCCACGGCACACATCAAATTTCACAAGATAAAATTACAAACTCTCCCCCATATTCCACCCCATGAAGAAAAGAGATCCAGGCATCCCCGTGAAGCCCAGCGTTCAGGTGCTGGAACGCATGTTCACGCTGATGGATGTACTGGCATCACGCGAAGAAGCAATTTCGCTCAAGGAAATCAGCGAAAAGACAGGCCTGCATCCTTCGACGACCCATCGCATCCTGAACGACCTGACGATTGGCCGGTTCGTTGACCGGCCCGAGTCAGGCAGTTACCGGCTGGGCATGAGACTGCTGGAGCTGGGCAATCTCGTCAAGGCACGCCTGAGTGTGCGCGACGCGGCACTTGGCCCGATGCGCAATCTGCACAAGCTCATTCAACAGCCGGTGAATCTCAGCATGCGCCAGGGCGATGAAATTGTTTATGTCGAGCGCGCCTATAGCGAGCGATCTGGCATGCAGGTGGTGCGCGCCATCGGCGGGCGGGCACCGCTGCACCTCACATCCACTGGCAAGCTGTTTCTGGCGCTCGACGATCCGCAACGCGTGCGCGCATATGCCACGCGCACCGGACTGGCGGGGCACACACGCAACAGCATCACCCAGCTTCAGACACTTGAACGAGAACTGGCCAAGGCACGCCAATACGGCATCGCCCGTGACAATGAAGAGCTGGAACTTGGTGTGCGCTGCATGGCGGCAGGCGTCTTTGACGATCAGGGCAAGCTGGTGGCCGGCCTGTCCATATCGGCCCCGGCCGATCGCCTTGATGAAGGCTGGCTGCCCAAGCTTCAGGCCACCGCCCATGAGATCTCCCTGGCTCTGGGCTACCTCTCCACCCAGGACACAACCCGCACGAACCGCGAATCCTGAAGCAGCAGCAGAAGGTTTGCGCAATAAGGGGGCAGGTCAGCCCGCGCGGGTGGCCTGCAGTTTGGCGCCCAGCGTGGGCAAGGATTCCACCCAATGGCGCACCCGCTGCGCATCTCCCAGCCGGCTGAACTTGCCTGCCGAGTCAAGAAAAACCATGATGAGCTTGCGCCCAGCGATGTGGGTCTGCATCACCAGGCACCGGCCAGCTTCCGAGATATACCCCGTCTTCTGCAACCCGATCGTCCATTCCGGATTCTTCACCAGTCCATTGGTATTGTTGTACTGCAGTGTCCTTTGCCCCACTGCGACCTCATAACCGGGAGAGGTGGAAAACTCCCGCATGACCGGATCCCCGTGGGCCACGTTCACCAGCCGGGCCAGATCGCGGGCACTCGACTGGTTGCGGCTAGACAGACCGGTGGGCTCGACATACTTCGTGTCGATCATGCCAATCGAACGCGCTTTGCTGTTCATCAGTGCCACAAAAGCATCGAGTCCGCCCGGATAGGTCCGGCCCAGTGCGTGCGCAGCGCGGTTTTCACTGGACATCAGCGCCAGATGCAGCATCTCGCCACGGGTCAAGGTGGTGCCTACGCTCAGGCGCGAACGGCTCCCCTTTTCCATATCCACATCATCCTGGGTAATGGTCAGGGGCTCGTCCATGGGCAAGCCGGCCTGGGTGATGAGAAGGCCTGTCATCAACTTGGTCAGCGATGCGATGGGAAGCACCGCATGGTCGTTCTTGCTGACCAGAACCTCGTTCGTGTCCTGATCAATCACGAATGCCACACTGGACTTGAGATCGAGGGGATCGGCAACTTGGTGAAGTCCAGCCATCTGACCAAAAGTCGGCTTGGCCGGCTCATAGACAACCCGCACGGGGGCCTTTGCAGTGCGCGCCGTGGCACGCACCGCCTTGCCCGCGCTGGCAGCCTTGCGCGGCGCTGCGGCACGCTTGGCGCTGACGGTCTGGGCTTGGTGCTTCTTGGCGACGGGTTTCTTCCGTTCGCTCGCCTGGGCGGAGGGCGATAGCAGCGCAACGCTGACAACAAACAGGCCAAAAATCTGGAAGAGACGATTCACTGCAGTGGGGCGGCGATGGTGCATCAGAATGCTCCAAACGGTAATAAGTGTGGGCAGTGTACAGAATTGAAAAAAGTCGCGCAAGATCAATACGTTGCACGACTTTTCAATAAAGTGAGTGAATTACAGGTTCACATCTCAGCCCTGTGCTGCGACACGGTCGGATTTGCTTTGCAATTTGTTCAACGCGCTCAGGTAGGCTTTGGCTGACGCAACCACGATATCGGGGTCAGCTCCCACGCCGTTCACTACCCGACCGCTGTTTTGCAAGCGCACCGTGACCTCCCCCTGGCTCTCGGTCGAACCGCTGATGGCGTTCACCGAGTACAGAACCATTTCAGCACCACTCTGGACATGCGATTCGATGGCCTTCAGCGACGCATCCACCGGGCCATTGCCGTCGGATTGCCCGCGCACCTCCTTGCCATCCACCGTGAACACAATCGAAGCCTGCGGCCGCTCGCCGGTCTCGCTGTGCTGCGCGAGCGAAACAAATCCAAATTGCTCCTTCTCGCTGGTCACGCTTTCATCACTCACCAGCGCCAGGATATCTTCGTCAAAGATTTCACTCTTGCGGTCGGCCAGCTCTTTGAACTTGGCGAAGGCGTTGTTGACGTCGGTTTCGCTTTCGAGCTGCACACCCAATTCCTGCAAGCGCTGCTTGAAGGCATTGCGTCCACTCAACTTGCCCAGAACGATCTTGTTGGCGCTCCAACCCACATCTTCCGCCCGCATGATTTCATAGGTGTCACGGGCCTTCAGAACACCGTCCTGATGAATACCGCTGGCGTGGGCAAAGGCATTGGCCCCCACCACGGCCTTGTTGGGCTGCACCACAAAGCCCGTGGTCTGGCTCACCATGCGACTGGCCGCCACGATGTGCCTGGTGTCGATTCCCACGTCCAGCCCGTAGTAGTCGCGGCGCGTCTTGACCGCCATGACCACTTCTTCGAGCGAGCAGTTGCCTGCGCGCTCGCCCAGACCATTGATAGTGCACTCCACCTGGCGTGCGCCGCCGATCTTCACTCCAGCCAACGAATTGGCCACCGCCATGCCCAGATCGTTGTGGCAGTGCACCGACCAGATGGCCTTGTCGCTGTTGGGCACCCGTTCGCGCAGGCTCTTGATGAAGTTGCCGTACAGCTCGGGCACGGCATAACCCACGGTGTCAGGCACATTGATCGTGGTGGCGCCTTCGGCAATGACGGCTTCGATCACGCGGCACAGGAAATCCGGGTCGCTGCGATAACCATCCTCGGGACTGAACTCGATATCCCCCACCAGGTTGCGGGCAAAGCGCACCGACTGCTTGGCCTGCTCCAGCACCTGCTCGGGTGTCATGCGCAGCTTTTTCTCCATATGCAGCGCAGACGTCGCGATAAAGGTGTGGATACGTGCACTGGCCGCGCCCTGCAGGGCCTCGGCGGCGCGCGCGATATCGCGATCATTCGCGCGCGACAGCGAGCAGATGGTCGAATCCTTGATCGCGTTGGCTATCGCCTGCACCGCCTCGAAATCCCCGTTGGAGCTGGCAGCAAAACCGGCTTCGATCACGTCCACCTTCAGGCGTTCGAGCTGGCGGGCAATGCGCAGCTTCTCGTCCTTGGTCATCGAGGCGCCGGGCGATTGCTCGCCATCGCGCAAGGTGGTGTCAAAAATGATGAGTTTGTCAGCCATTTGGTCTCTCCTGGTACTGGTGGGGTTGCCCGCAACGTCGAAATTCTGGCGCCCAAAACAAAAGGCCCGTTGCGGGTGCATACGGGCCTTTGTGGAAAAAGTGTGCGCGTGCGCCTACCGTCTCCGCCCGTGGGGAGGTAGCAGTAGGGCCAGTGCAAACGTGTTCATGCGGATCAATGTAGCACAGTTTTCTGCATACCGCCGCCATCACTTGTGCAAACCCCGCTCATCGGGCTCATCGGTCGATATGCTGATCACGCTGCTGTGCTGTCCCTTGGCCTTGCGCCACGCATACACGGCATAGCCGCTCAGGCCGTACAGTACGAACACGCCAAACAGGACAATGGGCGGATGGATGTTGATGACGGCAATGCCCAGGGCAATCAGCACGATGGCGGCGAAAGGCACGCTCTTTTTCATCTGCACGTCCTTGAAGCTGTAGAACGGCACATTGGTCACCATGGTGAGGCCCGCATACAGCGTGAAGGCAAACATGACCCAGCTCACCTGCGACCATGTCAGCCAGGCGTCCTGGTCGCGGTGCACCCCCAGCTCGGTCAGCAACCAGATGAAACCCGCCACCAGCGCCGCAGCGGCGGGCGATGGCAATCCCTGGAAATAGCGCTTGTCCACCACGCTGGTGTTGACGTTGAAGCGCGCCAGGCGCAGTGCAGCGCAAGCGCAATATACAAAGGCGGCAATCCAGCCCCAGCGGCCCAGCCCCCGGAGCGACCACTCGTATGCAATCAGGGCAGGCGCCGCGCCAAACGACACCATGTCGGACAGTGAATCCATCTGTTCGCCGAAAGCGCTCTGGGTGTTCGTCATGCGGGCCACGCGGCCGTCCAGGCTGTCCAGCACCATGGCACAGAACACACCCACGGCCGCCATGTCGAAACGCCCGTTCATGGCCATCACGATGGAATAGAAACCACCGAACAATGCTGCCAGTGTGAACAGATTGGGCAGGATGTAAATGCCCTTGCGCCGCTTGCGCACCATCACACCGGTATTCTCGGTGGATTCATTGCCATCATGCATCAAATAGACCTCCAGCCCTTGCCTGTCAGGCGCAAGAAGCTCTCAAATTTATAGCGTTGGATTTTGACCCGCTGTGCTGGCAGAACGCCGCACGGGCACCAGGCGAGGGCAGCAGTGTAGCGCCAGTCAACACCGTGCCCGCCCACAAAAAAGGCCACCGAAGTGGCCTTTGGATACTGGCAATGCCTTGGCGAGGCAGCATCAGTTGCGGGTCTGATCAACCAGCTTGTTCTTGGCGATCCAGGGCATCATGGCGCGCAGCTGGGCCCCCACCACTTCGATGCTGTGGTCGGCCGTGTTGCGGCGACGAGCCGTCATGCTCGGGTAGTTCAGGCGGCCTTCCTGGATGAACATCTTGGCGTAGTCGCCGTTCTGGATGCGCTTCAGAGCGTTGCGCATGGCGGCGCGCGACTGCTCGTTGATGACTTCGGGACCGGTCACGTACTCGCCGAACTCGGCGTTGTTCGAGATCGAGTAGTTCATGTTGGCAATGCCGCCTTCGTAGATCAGGTCCACGATGAGCTTGAGCTCGTGCAGGCACTCGAAGTAGGCCATCTCGGGGGCATAACCGGCTTCGACCAGGGTCTCGTAACCCATCTTGATCAGCTCGACGGCGCCACCGCACAGCACGGCCTGCTCGCCGAACAGGTCGGTCTCGGTCTCTTCCTTGAAGTTGGTCTCGATGATGCCGGCCTTGCCGCCACCGTTGGCCATGGCATAGCTCAGGGCCAGGTCGCGGGCCTTGCCAGACTTGTCCTGGTGCACCGCCACCAGGTGGGGCACGCCGCCACCCTGGGTGTAGGTGTTGCGCACGGTGTGGCCGGGGGCCTTGGGCGCCACCATCCACACATCCAGGTCAGCGCGGGGCACGACCTGGTTGTAGTGCACGTTGAAGCCGTGGGCGAAAGCCAGCGAAGCGCCTTGCTTGATATTCGGGGCCACGTTGTTGGTGTAGACCTCGGCGATCTGTTCGTCGGGCAACAGGATCATGACCACGTCAGCGGCCTTCACGGCATCGTTGACTTCCATGACCGTCAGGCCGGCCTTGCCGACCTTGTCCCACGAGGCTCCGCCCTTGCGCAGGCCGACCACGACCTTGACGCCGCTGTCGTTCAGGTTTTGTGCATGGGCGTGGCCCTGCGAGCCGTAGCCGATGATGGCAACGGTCTTGCCCTTGATCAGGCTCAGGTCACAGTCTTTGTCGTAGAAAACTTTCATGGGTCGCTCCGGTTGAAATTCGTATGGGGTTGAAAAATAAACAGTCGATTGTCTTACATCGGATTTGGATTCGGCCGGATGGTTAGGCGGGGAACCGCAGACAGTGCTTTAGCACGGCGAGGCTCTCCAACGACACCAGCCGGTCGAAGACAAATCCGTTACACGCGCAGGATGCGCTCGCCGCGACCGATGCCGCTGGCACCGGTGCGCACGGTTTCCAGGATGGCCGTGCGATCGATGGCTTGCAGGAAAGCATCGTTCTTGGACTGGTCACCGGTGAGCTCGATGGTGTAGCTCTTTTCGGTCACGTCGATGATGCGGCCACGGAAGATGTCGGCCATGCGCTTCATCTCCTCGCGCTCCTTGCCCACCGCGCGCACCTTCACCATCATGAGCTCGCGCTCGGTGTAAGCACCTTCGGTGAGATCCACCACCTTCACGACCTCGATGAGGCGGTTCAGGTGCTTGGTGATCTGCTCGATCACATCGTCGGAGCCCGTGGTCTGGATGGTCATGCGCGAGAGCGATGCATCCTCGGTGGGCGCCACGGTGAGCGATTCGATGTTGTAGCCACGGGCCGAGAACAGGCCCACGACGCGGGAAAGAGCACCAGGCTCGTTTTCCAGCAGAACAGCAATGATGTGTTTCATGATGAGAGATTCCTCTTTTCGCTGCCCTCCCCCGCGCACGGTAATGCGCAGGCTTGACAGGCAATAGATTCGTCAAAAAATTGAACGCTACCCATTCGATAGCTAAGAGCGCATGCAGGGCATACGCCGGAGGCCAATTTGTCTTAAAGGTCTTCCGACCCCAGCAACATCTCGGTAATGCCCTTGCCGGCCTGCACCATCGGGAACACGTTCTCGGTGGGGTCGGTGCGGAAGTCCATGAACACCGTGCGGTCCTTGAGTTTGCGGGCTTCGCGCAGCGCGGGCTCCACGTCCTTGGGGTGCTCGATCAGCATGCCGACGTGGCCATAGGCCTCGGCCAGCTTCACGAAGTTGGGCAGCGCGTCCATGTAGCTGTGGCTGTAGCGGCCGGAGTATTCGATCTCCTGCCACTGGCGCACCATGCCCAGGTAGCGGTTGTTGAGCGAGCAGATCTTGATCGGCGTGTTGTATTGCAGACAGGTGGACAGTTCCTGGATGTTCATCTGCACCGAGCCTTCGCCGGTGATGCAGAACACCTCGGATTGTGGCTTGGCCAGCTTGATGCCCATGGCATAGGGAATGCCCACACCCATGGTGCCCAGGCCACCGGAGTTGATCCAGCGGCGTGGCTCGTCAAAGCGGTAGTACTGCGCAGCCCACATCTGGTGCTGGCCCACATCAGACGTGATGTAGGTGTCCGCGTCCTTGGTCATGTTCCACAGCGTCTCGACCACGTACTGCGGCTTGATCACGTCGCCGCTGCCCATGCTGTACTTGAGGCAGTCGCGCTTGCGCCAGCCTTCGATGGTGTCCCACCAGGCAGCCAGGGCTCCGGCATCCGGGCGGGTGCTGCTCTCGCGGATCATGGAAATCAGCTCGGTGAGCACGTCCTTCACGTCGCCGACGATCGGGATGTCCACCTTCACGCGCTTGGAGATGCTCGACGGGTCGATATCAACGTGGATGATCTTGCGGTCGTTCTGCGCGAAGTGCTTGGGGTTGCCGATCACGCGGTCGTCAAAGCGCGCACCCACGGCCAGCAGCACGTCGCAGTTCTGCATGGCGTTGTTGGCCTCGATGGTGCCGTGCATGCCCAGCATGCCCAGGAACTTGCGATCCGACGCGGGGTAGGCGCCCAGGCCCATCAGCGTGTTGGTGACGGGGTAGCCCAGCATGTCCACCAGCGTGCGCAGCTCGTTGGTGGCATTGCCCAGCAACACGCCACCGCCGGTGTAGATGTAGGGGCGCTTGGCCGCCAGCAGCAGCTGCAGCGCCTTGCGGATCTGGCCGCCATGGCCTTTGCGCACCGGGTTGTAGGAGCGCATTTCCACGCTCTGGGGGTAACCGGTATAGGCAACCTTCTTGAACGACACGTCCTTCGGAATATCGACCACCACGGGGCCGGGTCGGCCGGTGCGGGCGATATGAAAGGCCTTCTTCAGCGTCATGGCCAGATCGCGCGGGTCCTTGACGAGAAAATTGTGCTTCACGATGGGGCGCGTGATGCCCACCGTGTCGCATTCCTGGAATGCATCCAGGCCGATGGCCGCCGTGGGCACCTGGCCAGAGATGATCACCATGGGAATGCTGTCCATGTAGGCCGTGGCAATGCCCGTGACGGCATTGGTCAGCCCAGGGCCCGAGGTGACCAGCGCCACACCCACCTCGCCGGTGGCGCGGGCATAGCCGTCGGCGGCATGCACCGCGGCCTGCTCATGGCGCACCAGGACGTGCTGGATCGTGTCTTGCTTGTAGAGCGCGTCGTAGATATAGAGAACTGCGCCGCCGGGGTAACCCCAGATGTACTGCACGTTCTCGGCCTGCAGCGACTTGACGAGGATTTCAGAACCCATGAGGTCCTGCGAGCCGGAGGCGGGAGAATTGCCGTGGGAGGCAGTGGCTGCCGATGTGAGTTCAGCCTTGGAGATTTCCATGATCAACCTTTGTGAATTTCTCTGACGAAAAACCTTGGGTGCTCCTTACAAGCGCTCTTGTGAAGCCAGCTCGGAACTTGAGGCCAAGGACATGGGCGGGATGATTGCCGCGCCGGACCGTGACCCGTTTGCCTTTTGAATTGCAGTTGAAATTATCGCACTGCAACACGCGCAAAACCAGCCGCTTCCAAAAAAATCGGGGGGCAATGCAATAATCGAACTGTTGCGCGGGCTGCACCGCGCTTTCACGCATGACTGCATCGCCCCTTCCGGGCTGCTTCCTCTTGGCCACTGAACAAGAACTCTCCGACTTCCTCAAAAGTGTAGAAAGGCGCGCATTCAAGCGCTCGCTCTACCACGTCCGCAATGAGGAAGCGGCCCTGGACATCGTCCAGGACAGCATGCTCAAGCTGGCCGAGCATTACGGCGACAAGCCCACGAGCGAATTGCCCATGCTGTTTCAGCGCATCCTGTCGAACTGCACACTCGACTGGTTTCGCCGCCAAAAGACCCGCAATGCACTGTTTTCGAGCATGAGCGACTTTGACGGACCCGGAGAAGACGGCACGGAATTTGATCTGCTCGAAGCCTACACCGGCCCAGACAATGGGGAGCGGGCCGAAAGCGCGGAAGATCTGACCCGGCGCGCACAGATCTTCAAGGGCATTGAAGAAGAAATCGAGGCGCTGCCGGCACGTCAACGGGAAGCGTTTCTCATGCGTTACTGGGAAGAAATGGATGTAGCAGAAACAGCAGCCGCCATGGGTTGCTCCGAAGGCAGCGTCAAGACACACTGTTTTCGTGCAGTACAGACTCTCGGCAAGGCGCTGAAGGCAAAAGGAATCGAACCATGAACACCGCAAACACCCCCTCCCATGAAATGGCGGCGGATCGTTTTGCTCGCCGCATCACTGCACGGTTAAGCAGTGGAGCGAATGATCTGCCCTACGATATTTCCGAGCGGTTGCGCGCGGCCCGCACGCAGGCGCTGGCCAAGCGCAAAGTCACCGTCCAGGTGCGTCGCATTGCACCCGCCGTTGTGCACTCGGGCCATGCCGCAGCGCTCGGTGGTGGCAGCGAACGGAGTGGCTGGTGGAGCGCCCTGGTTTCGGCGGTTCCCGTGATGGCACTGCTGGTGGGTCTGGTAGTCATCAATGTGGCCCAGGACGAACAGGGAACGAATGAGGTGGCGGAAGTGGATGCCGCCCTGCTGACCGACGAGTTGCCCCCAGCGGCTTACTCCGACCCGGGTTTTGTACAGTTCCTGAAAACCGCCCATTCCAGCAACTGATCGACTTCTTTTTCTGCATGCACGCAAGTCCCCCTGACGGCCATCCCACCATGCCAGCCTTCGTGCTGGCTTTGGTGCTTTTGGGTGCGCTTGCAGCCGGCGGCATGGCGGTGCTCAACCAGGTGCGCATGGCGCCGGGCACCTTGGTACCCGTGGCCGCGCTGGCCTCCAGCCCCAATGGCAAAGGTGCAGGCACGGCAGTCCATCCATCCCGACAAACCCCTGCGGGCCCGGGCTGGGAGGTTCTGAACACTCCGCAGAAACTGGCGCTCTACCCTCTCGCGGAACGCTGGGCGCTGCTCAGCGAAGCGCAGAAACGGCGCTGGCTCGCCCTGGCCCAGAATTTCCCCACGCTCCCAGAACATGAGCAGGAAAAACTCCACGACCGCATGACGGAATGGGCCAGCCTGAGCGTGCAGCAGCGCAACCAGGCACGGCTCAACTATGCCGACTCCAATCGCCTGGCCCGTGACAACAAGCTCGCCCAATGGCAGGCTTACCAGGCGCTGAGCGATGAAGAAAAGCGCAAGCTGGCTGCGCGCGCGGCCCCCAAGCCGCAAGGTGCAGCCACTGCGCTCAAACCGGTTTCCCCCCGCAAGCTGGCACAGATTCCGGCGGCCTCGGAGGCCAACCCCAACCGCCCCAATCAGCCCAAGATCCCACCGGTACAAAGCCTCTCGCCACGGCTGGCGAAGCCAGCACTGTCCACCCCTGCCGCTGCGGGGCACGGAAGTGATGCACCGGTTTCACCACCCCCAGCCTTGGTGGAAACCGCCCCCGTCAACGTCCCGATGGCTGTGCCAATCACGCTGCCACCACTGCCGGCTGCGCCAGTTGCCAGCGACCATGCGACCCCGGCCGTACCCGATGCGCCCCTCCTGACTCCCCAGTAATTTGCATGCCCGTCCTGCCCCCGCCTGAAGCGCTGCCTTCCCCGGTCCCCGCCTCCACGAAGCTTCAGGCCCCGAGCCTGGTCCGCCGCATGGCATGCTGGATGTACGAAGGCATCCTGATGTTCGGCGTGGTCTTCATCGCCGGCTACCTGTTTGGCACCCTGAGCCAGACCCGCAATGCCCTGGACAACCGCCATGCCCTGCAGGCCTTCCTGTTTGTGGTGTTTGGCATCTACTTCACCTGGTTCTGGGCCAAGGGGCAGACCCTGGCCATGAAAACCTGGAACATCCGTGTGGTGGACCGTGGCGGCCGCCCGCTCACGCAGGCGCGTGCGCTGCTGCGCTATGTTCTTTCCTGGCTGTGGTTTCTGCCGCCATTGGCCGCGGTGGCACCCTTTTCGCTACCGGGCGGGGAAGCCACGGTGATCATGCTGGGTTGGGTCGCCGTATGGGCGCTGCTGAGCCGCTTTCACCCCCAGCAACAGTTCTGGCACGACGCACTGGCGGGCACCCGCCTGGTGCACCACGAACCTGTCAAAAAATAAACTTGCTCGGATATGCCCTTGCCGGACACATCCGGCCCCGACAATTGCCGCATGCCATCACTCGACTCCCCGCACCCCGCCAACCCCCAGAAAGCCCGGACTGGACTGAACCGGGTCTGGCATGCCACGGGCTACTCCATCGCAGGCCTGCGTGCCGGCTGGAACGAAAAGGCGTTTCGCCAGGAAGTCATTGCGGCCGTGGTCCTGGTTCCGCTGGCGTTCTGGCTGGGCCGCAACTGGATGGAGGTGGCGCTGCTGGCCGGGTCGGTCATCATCGTGATGATCGTCGAGCTGCTCAACACCGGCATCGAGACCGCCATTGATCGCATCGGCCCCGAGTGGCATGACCTGTCCAAGCGTGCCAAGGACATGGGCAGCGCTGCGGTGCTGCTGTCGCTGCTGCTGTGCATCGGCATCTGGTGTGCCGCTCTTTTTCAGAGGTTTTTCCATGGCTGAACCCGCTTTCTCCATCTGCGTGTACTGCGGCTCGCGTCCCGGTGAGAATCCGGCGTTTTCCCAGGCCGCCCATGCCGTGGGCCAGTGGATCGGCTCGCATGGTGGCCAGCTCGTGTACGGCGGTGGCCTCAGCGGCCTCATGGGCACGGTGGCCGAGGCCACACGCCTTTCCGGTGGCCGGGTGGTGGGCGTGATACCGCAGACGCTGGTGGACAAGGAACTGGCCAATCGCCAGTGTGACGAGTTGCACATCGTGCAGACCATGCACGAGCGCAAGGCCATGATGGCCGAGCGCAGCAACGCCTTTGTGGCGCTGCCCGGCGGGATTGGCACCTTCGAGGAACTGTTTGAAGTCTGGACCTGGCGCCAGCTGGGCTACCACGACAAGCCACTGGGCCTGCTCAACGTGGGCGGCTACTACGACGGTCTGCTGGCCTTTTTGCAGACCAGCGTGGCGAGTGGGTTCATGAGAGGGTGGCAGATGGACCTGCTGCACATCGCAACCGGCAGCGACGCCCTGCTGCGCACCCTGGTGCAGTCGGCGGGCCACAGCCTGGAGCAGGTACCGCTGCGCTCGGTGATCTGACAGCCCGCAAAACGAGCGCGGCCCAAGCCAGCGCCCCCGCGCAAGGGCCGCCCCGCCGCGCTGGGGGCGCCCCCCTCAGGGGGATGGCGCGAACCGACACAGGGGGAGCCTATACCGCGGCGTCGTCCAGGTCACCCGTGCGGATGCGCACCACGCGCTCCACGGCGGTCACAAAAATCTTGCCGTCGCCAATCTTGCCCGTGCGCGCCGCATTGACGATGGCGTCCACGCAGCGCTCCAGGTCTTCTGTCTTGACCACGACTTCCACCTTCACCTTGGGCAGGAAATCCACCACATACTCCGCCCCGCGGTACAGCTCGGTGTGGCCTTTCTGGCGCCCGAAACCCTTCACCTCGGTCACGGTGAGGCCCGTCACACCGCATTCGGCCAAGGCTTCACGGACCTCTTCCAGCTTGAACGGCTTGATGACGGCGGTGATCATTTTCATGGGGGAGTCTCCTGGAGGATAAAAAAGGCGGTGGAACTGGCGGATGCCCGTCAGGCCCTGAATTGGCTGGTGATAGGGTAGCGCCAGTCCTTGCCGAAGCTGCGGCGCGTGACGCGCACGCCCACGGGGGCCTGGCGGCGCTTGTATTCATTCAGCTTGATCAGCCGGGTGACGCGTTCGACATCGGCGCGCTCAAAACCGGCGGCAATGATGGACTCTATCGGCTCGTCATTTTCCATGTAACGCGCCACGATCGCATCGAGCACCTCGTAGGCCGGCAAACTGTCCTGGTCTTTCTGGTCGGGGCGCAACTCGGCACTGGGCGGGCGCGTGATGATGCGCTCGGGGATGGGGTTGGTGCCGGTGCCATACGGATCGTGCGCATTGCGCCAGCGCGCCAGATCGAACACCCGGGTCTTGGCCACATCCTTGATGGGCGCAAAGCCGCCGGCCATGTCGCCATACAGCGTGCAGTAGCCGGTGGCCATCTCGCTCTTGTTGCCGGTGGTCAGCACGATGGCGCCAAACTTGTTCGACAACGCCATCAGCAGCGTGCCGCGGATGCGGGCCTGCAGGTTCTCCTCGGTCGTGTCCTCGGGCAGGCCGGCAAATAGGCTCGCCAGCGCCGCCTTGAAGGTCTCGAACTGGGGTGCAATCGCGATTTCGTCATGGCGCACGCCCATGCGCTCGGCCATGTCGCGCGCGTCGATCCAGCTGATGTCCGCCGTGTAGGGCGAGGGCATCATCACGGTGCGCACCTTGTCGGCGCCCAGGGCATCCACGGCAATCGCCAGAACCAGCGCCGAATCGATGCCGCCCGACAGGCCCAGCAAGGCGCCCGGAAAGCCGTTCTTGCGCACATAGTCGCGCACGCCCAGCACCAGCGCGTCCCACAGGTCGGCTTCCAGGCTGCGCTCGGGCGCCACCTCCGCTTCTATTTTGATAGCATTCTGCGCTTCATGGATGCGCGCAAACACCAGCTTCTCTTCAAAACCGGGTGCCCGACCGGCCACCGAGCCATCGGCATTCAGGGCAAAGGAACGGCCTTCGAAAACCACCTCGTCCTGCCCGCCCACCAGGTGGGCATAGACCAGCGGCAGGCCTGTCTCGGCCACCCGCTCGCGCATGGTTTGCTCGCGCTCGGCGCTCTTGCCCAGATGAAAGGGCGAGGCATTGATCACCGCCAGCAGCTGCGCCCCTGCCTGCGCCGCAGCGCGCGCGGGCGCGGCAAACCACGCGTCCTCGCAGACCAGCACGCCCACCCGCACGCCCTCCACCTCGAACACGCAGGGCGACTGGCCGGCAACGAAATAGCGGCGCTCATCGAACACCTGGTAGTTGGGCAGCTCGCACTTGGCATAGGTCTGCTCGATCTGGCCATGCCGCAGCACGCTGGCCGCATTCAGGCAGGGGCTGAACGCCGGGTCATCCGGCGCCTGCTTTTGCGGATGGCCCAGCACGATCGCGAGGCCCTTCAACCCTGCGGTCTCGCGGGCCACGGTTTTCACGGCATCATCGCAGGCCGCAAGAAATGCGGGGCGCAAAAACAGGTCTTCTGCCGCGTAGCCACAGATGGCCAGCTCGGGCGTCAGCAGCAGCCGCGCGCCCTGCGCATGGGCCTCACGCGCGGCAGCGATGATTTTTTGCGCATTGCCGGGCATGTCGCCCACGACAAAATTGAGCTGAGCGGTGCAAATGGAGAGCGTCATGGAACTGGGATCGGCCCCTGCGGCCAGGTTGGACACCGCCACCCCTTGGAACCCCGCGCTGGGCGGCGGCCCGTGGAGGCAGCATGGCTGAAGGCAACATTATCGCGCGCGTGCTGGCATCGCCGCTGGAGGTGGACGCCAGCGCCTGGAACGCCCTGCTGGCGCAGCAACCGCACGCCACGCCCTTCATGCGCCACGAATACCTGGCGGCCCTGCACACCAGCGAAAGCGCCGTTCCCCGCACAGGCTGGACGCCCCGCTTCATGACGCTCTGGGAGGGCCAGGATCCACACGCGGTGCTGGTGGCCGCCTGCCCGCTGTACCTCAAGAGCCACTCCTACGGCGAATACGTGTTCGACTGGTCCTGGGCCAGTGCCTACGAGCAGCATGGCGTGCCGTATTACCCCAAGGCGGTGGTGGCCGTGCCCTTCACGCCCGTGCCCGGATCCCGGCTGCTGGCGCGCGACGAAACCACACGCCGGCTGCTGGTGCAGGCGCTGCGCCAGTGGTGCGAGGACGAGGGCCTGTCGTCCTTGCATGTGCTGTTTGCCAGCGACGACGACGTGCTGGCCAGCGCCCGGCAAGGTCTGATGCTGCGGCATACGGTGCAGTTCCATTGGCAGAATGCGGCCCCCACGCTCCCCGCTTCACGTGGCTCGCAGCCCTCCGACGAGGCGCTCGCCACCCTGGTGCGGCCCGGCGGCGGCCCAGGCCTCGCTTTCGAGAGCTTCGACCACTTCCTCGCCAGCCTGTCCCAGGACAAGCGCAAGAAGATCCGCCAGGAACGCCGGCGCGTGGCCGATGCGGGCGTCACCTTCCGCTGGGCACAGGGGTCCGACATCCGCCCGTCCGACTGGGACTTCTTTTACCGCTGCTACGAGCGCACCTACCTGGAGCATGGCAACCCGCCCTACCTCACGCGGGCCTTCTTTCAGCAGATGGCCGACCGGATGCCCGGGCACTGGCTGCTGTTCATTGCCGAGCGGGAGGGCCGATCAATAGCTAGCAGTTTGATAGCTATTGACGATGACCCGACCTGCGCCAGCGCAATTCATCCTGCAAAAAACCCACCCCGCGCCGCGTATGGCCGCTACTGGGGCGCGCTGGAACGCGTGGACTGCCTGCATTTCGAGGCCTGCTACTACCAGCCGCTGCAATGGTGCATAGCCCAAGGCGTGCAGCGCTTTGAAGGGGGCGCCCAGGGCGAACACAAGATGGCGCGCGCCCTGCTGCCGGTGCAGGCGACCAGCACGCACTGGCTGGCACACCCGGCGTTTGCCGATGCGGTGGAGCGATTTCTACAGCGCGAAGGCGCCGGCGTGGAAGACTATCTGGACCACCTGCAGGCGCGCAGCCCGTTTCGCGCCACCTAACCCCGCAAAAACCCACCGCGGCACCCGCCGATGCCCATGGGCCAGGCACGGTTACCACCTGCCGTGCTTGTACCCATCAATAAACATGCATAACATATGAATCTTTAAAACACACTCTCTCCAAAGGGCTCACCATGGTTCCCCACCCCGCAGCCACCCATCGCCGGGCCATCCGGGCAGCAACCGTCAACCTGTGGGGGAAATGCCATGTCCACCGTTGAACAGGCCGCGCCGCTGGCCCAGGCGCTGGAGCGCCCTTACCGGCACGGGTTTGTGACCGACATTGCGTCCGATTCCCTGCCGCCCGGCCTGGACGAAGGCACCATCCGCGCCATTTCGCGGCGCAAGCGCGAGCCCGAATTTCTGCTGCAATGGCGCCTGGCGGCCTTTGAACGCTGGCTGTCCATGCCCCTGCCCGCCTGGGCCCAGCTGCAGATGGAGCCGGTGGACTTCCAGGCGCTGAGCTACTACTCGGCCCCCAAATCGCTCCAGGACGGACCCCAGAGCCTGGCCGATGTGGACCCCAAACTGCTGGAAACCTACGAAAAGCTCGGCGTGCCGCTGCACGAACGCGCGCGTTTAGCCGGCGTGGCCGTGGATGCGGTGTTCGACTCGGTCTCGGTAGGCACCACGTTCCGCGAGCAGCTGGCCAGGGTCGGCGTGATCTTCTGCTCGTTCTCGCATGCGGTGGAGCACCACCCCGCGCTCATAGAGCGCTACCTGGGCACCGTGGTGCCTCCGGGCGACAACTTCTATGCCGCGTTGAATTCAGCGGTGTTCTCCGATGGCTCGTTCGTCTATATCCCCCAGGGTGTGCGCTGCCCAATGGAGCTGTCCTCGTATTTCCGCATCAACGCGCGCAACACCGGGCAGTTCGAGCGCACGCTGATCATTGCCGAGGAAGGCAGCCATGTGAGCTACCTCGAAGGCTGCACGGCGCCGCAGCGCGACGAACACCAGCTGCACGCCGCCGTGGTGGAACTGGTGGCGCACGAAGACGCGCACATCAAGTATTCAACCGTGCAGAACTGGTACCCCGGCGACGAGAACGGACGCGGCGGCATCTACAACTTCGTCACCAAGCGCGGGCTATGCGCCGGCAAGCGCGCCCACATCGCCTGGACGCAGATCGAGACCGGCTCGGCCATCACCTGGAAATACCCCAGCGTGGTGCTGCGCGGCGACGAATCGAGCGGCGAGTTCCATTCGATCGCGGTGTCCAACCACTTCCAGCAGGCCGACACCGGCACCAAGATGATCCACCTCGGGCGCAACACCAAAAGCCGCATCGTCTCCAAGGGGATCAGCGCCGGACACGCGCACAATAGCTACCGCGGCCTGGTGCGCGTGGCACCCACCGCCGCCGGCGCCGCGAACCACACGCAATGCGATTCGCTGCTGATCGGTCCCGATTGCGGCGCCCACACATTCCCGTACATCGACACCGCACGCAGCGACGCCGTGGTCGAGCATGAGGCGACCACCACGCGCATCTCCGAGGAGCGGCTTTTTTACTGCCAGCAGCGCGGTATCGACCCGCAGGAAGCCACGGCGCTGATCGTCGGCGGCTTCTGCCAGGCGGTGCTCGAAGAGCTGCCGATGGAATTCGCCCTCGAAGCCAAGGCTCTGCTGGCGGTATCCCTCGAAGGCGCGGTGGGCTGAAACACCGGCTTGCAGTCAAAAAACCGCCTTTGGCCCTTATCCATCGAGCGCTGCAAGCTATCAAAATTGAACCAAGGACACCCCATGACAACCCCCTCCCCCCTGCTGCAAGTGCGCGACCTGCGCGTGAATGTGGGCGAGCGCACCGTGTTGCACTCGGTCTCGCTCGATGTGGCACCCGGCTCCCTGGTGGTGCTGATGGGTGCCAACGGCAGCGGCAAGAGCACGCTGGGCCTGACGCTGGCCGGCCATCCGAACTACCGCGTCGCGGGCGGCCAGGCGCAGTTTGCCGGGCAGGATCTGCTGGCCATGAATGCGCAGGAGCGCGCCAGGGCCGGCCTGTTCCTGTCCTTCCAGACGCCGCCCGACATCCCGGGCGTGAAGAACAACCTGTTCATCCGCACTGCGCTCAACGCGGTGCGCGAGGCCCGAAGCGAGGCGCCGCTGGATGCCTTCGATTTCCTGGGCAGTGCCCGCGCCGCTGCCCAGCAGCTGGGCCTGCCCGAAGCCATGCTGGGCCGCCCGGTCAATGAAGGCTTCTCGGGGGGCGAGCGCAAGCGCAATGAGTTGTTGCAGCTCGCGCTCTTGCAACCGCGCCTGGCGCTGCTCGACGAAATCGATTCGGGCATGGACGTCGATGGCGTGCGCGCCGTGGTCCAGCTCGTGCAGAAGCTGCGCGCCCAGGGCACTGCCTTCGTGGTGGTGTCGCACTACCTGCAGCTCATCGAATCGCTGCAGCCCGACACCGTGTTGCGGCTCGATCAAGGCTGCATCGCTGAAACCGGCAACCTGGAACTGGCGCGCGCCATTGCCCGCACCGGCTTCGCGCGCACGGCCGAACCCGTGGAGGCCTGAGCCATGGACACCGCAAGAGCCGACGCACTGACCACCCGGGACCGCCTGGCCCTGCGGGGCTGGATACCTGCACGCAGCGAATCCTTTCGCCATCTGCCACCGCCCGGGGTGGAGACCTGGCTGGGAGACACCACCCATCCTGCCACGGCAGACGGCAACGCTTCACCCCTTTCGGGCGCCGGCTGGACACTGCACCCGGTGGGCGGCACACCGCCAGTGGGCGTCAGCGCCCGCTGGCTGGATGCCAGCGATCCGGCCCAGCGCGCCGAGTTGTTCGCCGGCCTGCCGCTGCCCGGCGAAGGCGACGCCGCCCCCTTTGCCTGGGCGCACCGCGCACTGTGCCGCCAGGGCCTGCGCCTGCGCATTGGCGGCACGCCCGCAACCGACACGGGCAAGACGGTGTGGCTGCACCTGCGCCACCAGCCGCGCACCCGCGTGGAAGCCCCGCTGCTCGTGGTGGACGTGCAGGACGGCGTGCGCTGCGTGCTGATCGAGACCCACGAACGCGAGCCAGCGCAATGCGGGTACCCGCTCGTGCAGAACCTGCACATCCACCTGCACGTCGGGCATGGCGCGACGCTGCAGCATCTGCGCATGGCAACCCCCGCCGCAGAGGACCAGATCGCCCACATCGTGCACGCGCGCCTGGACCAGGGCGCGCAGTATGCGCAGGCGCTCGTCGCGTCGGACAGCGCATACCACCTGCAACGCAGCGCGCTGGATCTGCAGGGCATCCACGCCAGCGCGCGCACCGCCGGCGTGCTGCTGGCCAGCAGCTCGGTGCTGGAGCAGCAGGTGCAGGCCTTGCACAACGCCGCCCACACCCACAGCGCCGTGGAGGCCCTGGTGCTGGCCAGCGGCAAGGCCCATGCGGTGGCCAACGCCCACACCCGCATCGCCCCGGGCGCCAGCGAAGCCAACGTGCGCCAGCGCCTGAGCGGCATCCCGCTGGCGGGCCAGCCCCGGCTGGTGCTGCGCCCGCACCTGGAGATCCACCACGACAAGGTGCAGGCCGCGCACGGCGCCACCTGGGGCGCACTGCCCGAAGACGCCCTGTTCTACGCCCGCCAGCGGGGCCTGGACGAAGCCAGCGCGCGCACGCTGATCATCGAAGGCATGGCCACTGCGCTGCTGGAACGTTGCTTCGACGCCCCCGACCTGCTGGCCACGCTGGAGGAAGACGGCCTGCTGGCGCGCACCCTGGCACGCCACCTGACCACAACCGAGGAGCCACACCATGGGTGAAATGCATTTCCTGCAGGAACTGGTCGCCACCCCCGGCGCACTCGCCAGCGGCGTGCGCACCCTGTTTCCGGTGCTGGAGCAGCGCATCCACGGCGCGGCGCTGGCCTACCTCGACAACGCCGCCACGACACAGGTGCCGCTGCCGGTACTGGCCGCCATGCGCCATTTCGAAGCGCATGACCGCGCCAACATCCACCGCGGCGTGCACACCTTGAGCCAGCGCGCCACCGACGCCTTCGAACAGGCGCGCAGCGACCTCAAGCGCTTCGTCGGTGCGGGCGCCGGGCACGAGCTGGTCTTCACCTCGGGCACCACCGAGGCGTTGAACCTGGTGGCGCACGGGCTCTCGGCCGCGCAGCCGGGTGGCGCTTTCCTCCAGCCGGGGGACGAGATCATCGTCAGCGGCCTGGAGCACCACGCCAACCTGGTGCCGTGGCAGCAGGCCGCCCGGCGTAGCGGCGCCATGCTTCGCGTGCTGCTGCCCGATGCACAGGGCCGACTGCATGCGCAAGACCTGGCCTGCCTGCTCACCCCGCGCACCCGCGTCTTCGCCCTGACGGCCTGCGCCAACGCCACGGGCGAAACACCGCCGTTCGCGGCCCTGCTGGCACAGGCCGCGCAAGCCGGCGCGCTCACCGTGCTCGACGCCGCGCAGGCCGTGGGACACACGGTCATCGACCTGTCGGCCCTGGCCTGCGATTTCATGGCCTTTTCGGGCCACAAGATGTACGGCCCCATGGGCACCGGCGCCCTGGTCGGACGCATGGCGGCACTGGAGCGCCTGGCGCCGCTGCGCTATGGCGGCGACATGGTCGAGCGGGTGAGCTACACCGACGCGGCCTTTGCCCCGCTTCCCAGCAGGCTCGAAGGCGGTACGCCCAACGTCGCTGGCGCCGTCGGCATGGCGGCGGCGGCCGCGTTCATCGAACACATCGGCCGCGCCGCCATCGATGCCCATGTGCAGGCAATGCGGGCGCACGCCGTGGCCGGCCTTGCCGCCATCGAAGGCATCACGGTGCTGGCGCCGCACGCCACCACGTCTGCCATTGCTTCCTTCGTCACGCCGCACGCGCACCCGCACGACATCGGCACCCTGCTCGACGCGCAAGGCATTGCCGTGCGCACCGGCCACCACTGCGCTCAGCCGCTGCTCGACCACCTGGGCACCGGGCCGACCACCCGCGCCTCGTTCGCGCTGTACAACACCCATGACGAGGTGGAACGGCTCATCGCCGGCGTGGCACATGCCCTGGAGGTACTGCGATGAGCGCCGCTGAAAACGACCTGTACCAGGAGGTGGTGATGGACCACAAGCGCGCCCCGCGCAACTTCGGCCACCTGCCCGCTCCGAACCACCAGGCGCGCGGCACCAACCCGCAGTGCGGTGACGACCTGAGCGTGGAGCTGGACGTTCAGGCAGGCCAGGTGCGCGACATCCGCTTCAGCGGACAAGGGTGCGCCATCTGCATCGCCTCGGCCTCGATGATGGGCGAGGCCGTGAAGGGCCACGACGTGGAGGCGGCGCAGCAGTTGCAGCAGCATTTCCGTGCCGTGCTCACCGGCGAGATCGAACCCGAGGAAGCGCAATTGGGCAAGCTCGTCAGCCTGGCCGGTGTGCGCCGCTACCCGAGCCGCATCAAGTGCGCCCTGCTGGGCTGGCATGCCCTGATGCACGCATTGGCGCAGGCACCCGACGCATCGCCTGCTGCAGCGGATGCCACCCCACCGGGGAACACACCATGATGAAACGACACCGCGAAGACGTGCTGATCACCCGTCCGGTACGGGTGGAGCGCATTCCCGAAGGCTCGCCACTGGATCTTGCAGCGGGCGAGCTCGCGCAACTCACGCAGGCTTTGGGATCGTCGTTCACGCTGCTGGTGGACGGGCAGCTGGTGCGCCTGAAGGGCGTGGATGCCGATGCCATCGGCAAACCCCCGCCAGCCACCCTGGCTCTGCCCGACAAGGTTGAACTGGAGGATGTGAGCGACCTGGTCTGGCAGACCCTCAAGACCTGTTACGACCCGGAAATCCCCGTGGACATTGTCGAACTGGGTCTGATTTACCGCTGTGACATCGAGCCGCTGGACAGCGACCAGGTCAAGGTCTGGATCGACATGTCGCTCACCGCGCCGGGCTGCGGCATGGGCGAATCGATTGCCGAGGAAGTGTGCGACAAGGTGCTGGCACTGCCCCGCGTGGGCGAGATCACCCTCAATCTGGTGTTCGATCCCCCCTGGGATCGATCCAGGATGTCCGAGGCCGCGATGCTGGCCCTGGGCCTGTAGCAAACTGCCATCACCGGAAGCCCCTTGCGGGCGCTGGTCCCGTCCTGCGGGTGCGATCCCGGCGGCATTGCACCGCCGGTGCCATGGTGCCTCAGCCCCCGCAGGCGCCACCCGAGCAGCAGGAGTCTTCCCGGGCCGCGGCAGGCTCGGTCTTGCTGATCAGCACGCGCCAAAGATCCGGGCCTTGCTGCAGATAGGCCCACTTGAAGGCACCGGCTGAGCGGGCCTGGAACTGGTGGTGCAGGGGCTGCGGATCATGGTCGTTGACCAGTTGCAGCGCCTCGCCGGGCAACAGCGCGTCAAAGCGGCCAAAAATCAGGGTGTGGCGCTCGCGGGGTGCAATCTCGCGGACATCGATGACGGAGCTCTGGGTAGGAAGCATGGCAAGACCTTTCTGAAAGGGTGTGAAAAACCAAAAGAACCGCTCTGGCCGAGCGGCACATGCATGCAGGCAGCCAGGGCCTGCATGGCGAAAACATCAACCGTCCTTGCCGTCCAGCCGCGTCTGGGTCAGCCAAGGGGTGTACAGGCCCAGGTAGATGGCAAAGGCCGTGGCCCAGGCCAGCGCCGCCAGCACCAGTGCGGCGGCATACCACTGCGGTGCAGCCAGCGGCAGCAGGACCCGCAGCACAGCGGCCCCCATCACCAGCCCATAGGCCAGCACCTCCAGCCGCCCGGCCTGCAGCGGCCTGCCGGTGTGGCCGCGCGCCGTGCGGGTGATCATGCCGACGATGAGTCCGCCCGTGGCGCCCACGGCGAAGGCATGCACCGCGGCCGACACCGCCACGGCACCCAGTTGCGCCAATGCCAGCAGAACCAACCCCACAGGAATCCATGCATACGATGCATGCAGGATCCACAAGATGGGGCGATTGCGCGTGATCCATGGCTTCCACCGCCACATGCGCCATCCATGCAGCAGCGCTGCCAACCCGGCCAGCACCGCCGTGACCGCACCCACGCCGAAAGGAGCACACACCCAGGACGCCAGTGCCAGCGCCGTCACGGCCAGAATCACGAGCTCCAGCGGACGCTGCGCCTGCAGCTTGAGCCCCGGGTTCACGCTCATGGTGAAAGCCGGCACCACACGTCCTGCCATCACGCACTCGATCATCACGATCAGCGCCAGACCCGCGTACAGCGCCTGTACGGGCGGCAGGTTGAGGACACCCAGCACCGCCAGGTGGAACACCCCGTTGGCCACGGACAGCAGCACCAGCACCCCCATCAGCGGCAGGTTGCGGCGGTTGCGCGCCCGCAGCAGCACCGCAAGCAGCAAGCCAGCCACCACGGGCAGCAAGACGACATCCAGCACGGCATAGACCACATAGGGCGCCACAACGGCCGCCACCCGGGCGGCAAGCCAGAGCAAGGCCAGAGCCCCCAGCAGCGCGCCGCGCGGAGTGGCCAGGCCGGTCCACGCCTTCACGGCCGTGAGCAGGAACCCGATGATGACGGTGGCGGCAAACCCGAACAGCATTTCATGGGCGTGCCACAGCAAGGGAGCGACCGGAAGGTTGAGCACCACCCACCCCATCATGGAAGCGATCCACAGTGGCACGGCCAGGCACGCCACCAGGGCTGCGCCCAGATAAAACGGGCGAAAACCCAGCCGCAGCAGGGGCATCCCCTGGAGAGCGGGGGCCGCAGCCCCGCTCGCGGCAGACATGACGGGTGTGGAGAGTGGTTTCATACGGTGATGCCCACTGCGCGGGAACAAGGGCGAGAGTGGGTGCTTATAAGATTCATTTCAAATGAATATTAACGCAGTGCACCCACCAATGCAAGCTCCGATGCATGCCATGGAGCCCGTTCTTCGTTCTTTATGGATCAGAAACCGTTCAGCGTGCGCCGGCCGAAATCCATCGAGGCGCTCAGGGCGAACGGTTCAGAGGGCGCCGGGCCGTGAGGGCCACCACATCCGCCACGGCATCCACCACGCGCCCCATATCCCGCCTGGCCGTTGCAGCACCGTTCGCCATGCTGCCCAGTGGCGAAAAAAGCATGCAAACCAGGCGGTTTGCATGCTTTTATCGTGACAGCTGTCAGCGCTTTATGGCAAAGCGCAAAGCCCCTATTTCACCGAAAAATCGGTGAACGAACTTCAGGCAGCGCCCTTCTGGAAGCTCGCGATACCGTCGGTGATTTCCTTCTTGGCGGCGTCGATGCCTTCCCAGCCCAGCACCTTGACCCACTTGCCCTTTTCGAGGTCCTTGTAGTGCTCGAAGAAATGGGCAATGGCGTTGCGGCGCATGGCGTTCACGTCGTCGATGGTCTTCCAGTGGTCGTACATGGGCAGGATCTTGGACGTGGGCACGGCAATCACCTTGCCATCCACACCGGCCTCGTCTTCCATCATCAGGATGCCCAGGGGGCGGCAGGGGACCACCACGCCGGGATGCAGGGGGTAAGGCGTGATCACCAGCACATCGACCGGGTCGCCGTCGCCCGACAGGGTCTGCGGCACATAGCCATAGTTGGTGGGGTAGTGCATGGCCGTGGTCATGAAACGGTCCACAAAAATGGCGCCCGATTCCTTGTCCACCTCGTACTTGATGGGGTCGGAGTTCATCGGGATCTCGATGACGACGTTGAAGGCATCGGGAACGTTCTTGCCTGGGGGGACGTTGTTGAGGGACATGTCTTGTATGAAAAGTTGATGGACGGCAATCCGCGCAGCATGCCGCGTCGGGATTAACCCTGATTTTAGGCACATGGCCCTTTCTGCCGGCTTGCAAATGGAGGTTTGGCTGTAAATTGACCCTGTTGGCCAATCGACTCCGGTACGCTGGGGCACGAGGAAGCAACGCAGCGGAAGCACGCCGATGCGTTGTGTTTCCTTCCGTGCAAGTGAATATTTCAAGGAGTGACGAATGGCTGGAAATACAGCGCTGACTGCCCCTCTGATACTGGCTGTGGTGTGTGGATTGATTGCGGTGGCCTATGGCATCTGGGCCCGGGGATGGATTCTTGCCAAAGACCCCGGCAACGCCCGCATGCAGGAAATCGCCGCCGCCATCCAGGCCGGCGCCGCCGCCTATCTGGCCCGCCAGTACAAGACCATTGCCCTCGTCGGCGTGGTGCTGGCCATTCTCATCGGCATCTTCCTGGACGGCACCACGGCCGTGGGCTTCGTGGTGGGCGCAGTGCTTTCGGGCGCCTGCGGCTTCATCGGCATGAACGTGTCGGTGCGCGCCAATGTGCGCACGGCACAGGCGGCCACGCAGGGCATTGGCCCGGCGCTGGATGTGGCGTTTCGCGGCGGCGCCATCACCGGCATGCTGGTGGTGGGCCTGGGCCTCCTGGGCGTTACCGGCTTCTACTGGTTTCTGGCGGGCAACGGCAACCTCACGCCCACGGCCAAGCTGTCCGTGCTGCTCAACCCGCTGATCGGCTTTGCCTTTGGCTCGTCGCTGATCTCTATCTTTGCGCGGCTGGGCGGCGGCATCTTCACCAAGGGCGCCGACGTGGGCGCCGACCTGGTGGGCAAGGTGGAGGCCGGCATCCCCGAGGACGACCCGCGCAACCCCGCCGTGATTGCCGACAACGTGGGCGACAACGTGGGCGACTGCGCCGGCATGGCGGCGGACCTCTTCGAAACCTACGCGGTGACGCTGATCGCCACCATGGTGCTCGGCGCGCTGCTGGTGGCCACCGCCCCGGTCAACGCCGTGGTGTACCCGCTCGCGCTGGGCGCCGTGTCCATCGTGGCCAGCATCATCGGCTGCTTCTTCGTGAAGGCATCGCCCGGCATGAAGAACGTGATGCCCGCGCTGTACAAGGGCCTGGCGATTGCGGGCGTGCTGTCGCTCGTCGCGTTCTACTTCGTCACCGTCTGGATCATGCCGGACAACGCCATCACCGCCACCGGCAGCCAGATGAAGCTGTTTGGCGCCTGCGCCACGGGGCTGGTGCTGACGGCCGCGCTGGTGTGGATCACCGAGTTCTACACCGGCACGCAATACTCGCCCGTGCGGCACATCGCCCAGGCATCGACCACGGGTCACGGCACCAACATCATTGCCGGCCTGGGCGTGTCCATGCGCTCCACCGCCTGGCCGGTGATCTTTGTGTGCCTGGCCATCCTGTCGGCCTACCAGCTTGCGGGCCTGTATGGCATTGCCGTGGCGGCCATGTCCATGCTCTCCATGGCGGGCATCGTGGTGGCGCTCGATGCCTATGGCCCCATCACCGACAACGCAGGCGGCATCGCAGAAATGGCCGAGCTGCCCAGCAGCGTGCGCGATATTACCGACCCGCTCGACGCCGTGGGCAACACCACCAAGGCCGTGACCAAGGGCTACGCCATCGGCTCGGCGGGCCTGGCCGCGCTGGTGCTGTTTGCCGACTACACGCACAAGCTCGAAAGCTATGGCCGGGCCATCAGCTTTGACCTGAGCGATCCGCTCGTGATCATCGGGCTGTTCATCGGCGGCCTTATCCCCTACTTGTTCGGCGCGATGGCCATGGAGGCCGTGGGCCGCGCCGCCGGCGCCGTGGTGGTGGAGGTGCGCCGCCAGTTCAGCACCATCAAGGGCATCATGGACGGCACGGGCAAGCCCGAGTACGGCAAGGCCGTGGACATGCTGACCACCGCCGCCATCAAGGAAATGGTGATCCCCAGCCTGCTGCCCGTGGTGGTACCCGTCGTGGTGGGCCTGCTGCTGGGCCCCAAGGCGCTGGGAGGGCTGCTGATGGGCACCATCGTGACCGGCCTGTTCGTGGCGATTTCCATGTGCACCGGCGGCGGCGCCTGGGACAACGCCAAGAAGTACATCGAGGACGGCCACCACGGCGGCAAGGGCAGCGAGGCGCACAAGGCCGCCGTCACCGGCGACACGGTGGGCGACCCCTACAAGGACACCGCCGGCCCCGCCATCAACCCGCTGATCAAGATCATCAACATCGTGGCACTGCTGATCGTGCCGCTGGTCGTGAAATTCCACGGCGGCTGATTCCACCGCCGCCTCTCCCCACAGGCTCGCTGCGGCGGGCCTTTTTTGTGCCCGACAACGCCGTTTTTCAGATGATAGGCAGCACCGCCAGCGGGCAGCGATTCACCAAAACGCTATTACATCAATAGCTATAAGTGCTTTACAGACAAGCGCTGAATCCATTTTTGACATCATCCCCCGAGGAACACCTGGCTTTTACCGCACAATTTGGCCATGCCACTGCACTTCATCGCCAATGCCCCCGTTCCCTCCACCTCCGGCCGCACGATCCCGGTGATCGACCCCTCCGACGGCCAGCCGTTCGACGAGATCCAGCGCGGCACGGCCGAGGACATCGACGCCGCCGTGCGCGCGGCGCAGCAGTGCTACCACGCCGTGTGGCAGAAGATGGCGCCCGCCGACCGGGGCCGCCTGCTGCACCAGCTCTCGGCCAAGATACTGGAACACGCGGACGAGCTGAGCGCGCTGGAGCGGCGCGACTGCGGCAAGCCCACCCGCCAGGCCCGGGCCGATGCGCTGGCGCTGGCGCGCTACTTCGAGTTCTATGCCGGAGCCTGCGACAAATTGCACGGCGAGACCATCCCCTACGCCGATGGCTACAGTGTGCTCACCTGGCGCGAACCCCACGGCGTGACGGGCCACATCATTCCGTGGAACTACCCCATGCAGATCTTTGGCCGCAGCGTGGGCGGCGCGCTGGCGGCGGGCAATGTGTGCGTGGTCAAGCCGGCCGAAGATGCCTGCCTGAGCCTGATCCGCGTGGCGCAGCTGGCGGCCGAGGTGGGGTTTCCGGCGGGTGCGCTCAACATCGTTACCGGCTACGGCCACGAGGTGGGCGACGCACTGGCGCGCCACCCGGGCGTCCAGCACATCAGCTTCACCGGCAGCCCCAAGATCGGCACGCTGATCCAGCAGGTGGCCGCCGAGCGCCACTGCCCCGTGACGCTGGAGCTGGGCGGCAAAAGCCCGCAGATCATCTTTGCCGATGCCGACCTGGACGCCGCCGTGCCCGTGGTCATCAATGCCATCGTGCAGAACGCGGGGCAGACCTGCTCGGCCGGCTCGCGCGTGCTGATCGACTCGCTCATCTACGAGCCCCTGCTGGAGCGCCTGGGCCAGGCCTTTGAAGCGCTGCGCGTGGGCCCCGCCGCGATGGACCTGGACGTGGGCCCGCTGATCCGCCAGTCGCAGCAGCAGCGCGTATGGGATTTTCTGTCCGACGCGCAGGTGGCCGGCATCCCCATGGTGGCCCAGGGCCAGATCGTGGACGATGCGCCCGAAACCGGTTTCTACCAGGCCCCCACGCTGCTGCGCGATGTGCCGGTGGAGCACCGCCTGGCGCAGGAGGAAGTCTTTGGCCCCGTGCTCAGCGCGATGGCCTTCCAGGACGAGGACCATGCGGTGGAGCTGGCCAACGCCACCCAGTTTGGCCTGGTGGCCGGCATCTGGACGCGCGATGGCGCCCGCCAGTTCCGCATGGCCCGGCGCGTGCACAGCGGCCAGGTGTTCATCAACAACTACGGCGCTGCCGGCGGCGTGGAGCTGCCGTTTGGCGGCGTCAAATCGAGCGGCTACGGCCGCGAAAAGGGCCTGGAGGCGCTGCACGGCTTCACCACGCTCAAGACCGTGGCCATCCGGCACGGCTGACCCAGGCCCGCCTGTCGCGCCCGCGCAAGACGGCGCGGCGGTGTGCCGGTAGCATGTGCCCTCGCCCTTCCTTTTTGCCCGACGGTTTCTTTTCTCCATGCCCCTGAGCCCCCCCGCCCCCCGCACCGCCCGGCACCAGCGCCGCGTCCATTACCAAGGCTTTGAACGCGACGATGGGCTGTGGGACATCGAAGGCGAGCTGCACGACAGCAAGACCTACGATGCGCCCTCGTTCCGCGAGGCCGGCCTGCGCCGCGCTGGCGAGCCCATCCACCACATGTGGCTGCGCGTCACCGTCAACCGCCAGCTGGTGGTGCAGGCCATCGACGTGGCCATGGACACCCACCCGCTCAAGGACTGTCCCCAGGCCCAGCCCGCGCTGCAATCCATGGTGGGCTGCAGCATGGCGCGCGGCTGGCGCCAGGCCATCCAGAAGAACCTGGGCGGCGTGGCCAGCTGCACCCACCTGCGCGAACTGCTGTTCAACCTGGCCACGGCAGCATTCCAGTCGGTGCCCGCGGTGTTTGCTGCCGCCAATGCGGACGAGCCGCCCCGCCACCTGGGCCAGTGCACCGGCTGGGACTTCAACGGCAACGGCGTGAAGGAATATTTTCCGCAGTTCTACCGCCGCGGCCCGGACGGTCTGACGGTGCCGGTGGGCCCGCCCCCAGCGACCGACGACGCCCGCCCCGCGCTGCAGCCCTAGCCCGTGTGGCGGGGGAACAATATGAATAAAAACAGGCGCTATCGCCTACCCCTAAAGCGCAAGCCGCTATCCAATTTATAAAGCAAGGAGACAACACCATGCGCGTGCAGCACAAATCCATCATCGTCACCGGCGCCGGCAACGGCATTGGTGAAGGCATTGCCAAGCGCCTGGCGGCTGAAGGTGGCAAGGTCATCGTGAATGACGTCAACGCAGTTGGCGGCCAGCGTGTGGTGGCCGAGATCATCGCGGCGGGTGGCACGGCGGCCTTCTTCCAGGCCGACGTGACGCAATCGGCCGAGGTCAAGGCCCTGGTCGACGAGGCCGTGCGCCTGCATGGCCGGCTGGACGCGGTGGTCAACAACGCCGGCTGGACGCACCGCAACCGCCCCATGCTGGAAGTGAGCGAGGACGAGTTCGACAAGGTCTATGCCATCAACGTCAAGAGCATCTACCTCTCGGCCATCCACGCCGTGCCCGCGATGCGCCAGGGCGGCGGCGGCAGCTTCATCAACATTGCCTCCACGGCGGGCCTGCGCCCCCGGCCGGGCCTGACCTGGTACAACGGCTCCAAGGGCGCCGTCATCACCACCAGCAAGTCGATGGCCGCCGAGTTGGGCCCCGACAACATCCGCGTGAACTGCATCAACCCCGTGTTCAACCCCGACACGGGCCTGGCCGCCGAGTTTGCGGGGGGACCGGTGGACGAAGCGCGCCGCGCGAAATTCCTGGCCACCATTCCGCTTGGCCGCTTTTCCACGGCGCTCGACGTGGCCAACGCCGCGCTGTACCTGGCCAGCGACGAGGCCGCCTTCATCAGCGGCGTGTGCATCGAGGTGGATGGGGCACGCTGCGTGTAGCAGCACACCACGGCCCCCCCGGACGGCGCTGCCGGCAAGCCCCTGGCTACAGCACCTCGCGCAAGGCGGCTTCGTACAGGCCGGTGAGCCGGTCCATCACGCTCAGCAGGCGTTCGCTGGTGGTGGCCACCGCGCTCAGTCCCTGCTCGTCGGCGGGCCGGCGCAGGGCCGCCTCAAAAAACACCCACTGCGGGGCCGCCAGCTCCAGCTCGCCACGAATGGCGGGCGTGGAGACCGGTGCGGCCGTCAGGGTCTGCATGGCCTGCCGGAAATCGGCGGCGTCTGCCGCCAGTTGCGCGTGCACCAGCTTGGTGTCCGCCTTGGCGGCCACCAGAAAATAGTTCTTGGCCAGGCGCTGCGACAGCATGCGCTGGCGCCCGGCCAGGTTCACCAGCCGCGCACTGGCCACCCGTGCCATCTTTTCGATGGACTCGGTCACCGCCTGGGCCACCAGCAGCGTGCGGTCGGACTGCTCGGACACCGCGGCCAAGGCCGCCCGCGACGTGGGCGCCGCTGTCAACTGATCGAGCAGTGCAAACTGCTTTTGCACTTCGTCCAGCTGCCGCGCCACTTCGGCGGGCCACTGGCCCGACTGCAGCCCGCGCGCCAGCTCGCCAGATCCCTGCTGCACCCTTTTGCGCGCATGGCCCAGCACGTCCCTGGCAGCCTCGGGCAGCACCTGCAAATACTGCTGGCAATACGCCTTGGCCATGCGCTGCGACAGTGCCCGAAACCATCCCGCGTGGTTGATGGCCCCCGACAGTGCCATTTGCGCCTGGGCCCCGCCGGCCCAGGTGGGCAGCAGGATGCCCGCCGCCACCCACTGCACGGCCACCCGGCGCTGGCAGGGAAGCGCTTGTGCAATCGACCTCGCATTCGTCATGTCATTTCCTTGAAACTTTGTGTGCTGCGATTGTTGTGACACACCACCTGCGCCCCCTGCGCCATGTCAAGCAACTGCCATTCGCCGGACATTGGCGGGACATTGGCGGGACGAACCCGCATTGACCCGCTCCATTGACCCCAGTCAACCTCGCCAGCAGGGGCATGGCCTCGATGGCGGGGGCGATACGGCAGAATCACCCCATGTCTGAACGTGTGATTCCTCTGGTGGACCAACGTATCGCCGCTCTGGCGGCCAGGGTGCCCGCGCAGGCCGCCGCCCCCACCGGCCTGCTGACCGACACCCGGGGCCGCCCCCTGCGCGACCTGCGCATCAGCGTGACCGACCGCTGCAACTTCCGCTGCAACTACTGCATGCCCAAGGAAGTGTTCGACAAGGACCATGCCTACCTGCCGCACAACGCCCTGCTGAGCTTTGAGGAGATCACGCGGCTGGCGCGGCTGTTTCTGGCCCACGGCGTGCGCAAGATCCGCCTGACCGGGGGCGAGCCCCTGCTGCGCAAGAACCTTGAAGAACTGGTGGCCCAGCTGGCCCGGCTGCGCACGGTGGACGGCACCGCGCCCGACCTCACCCTCACCACCAACGGCTCGCTGCTGGCGCGCAAGGCGCGGACCCTCAAGGAGGCGGGCCTGAACCGCGTCACCGTGAGCCTCGATGGCCTGGACGACGCGGTGTTCCGCCGCATGAACGATGTGGATTTTCCGGTGGCCGATGTGCTGGCCGGCATCGAGGCGGCGCACGCGGCGGGGCTGTCGCAGATCAAGGTGAACATGGTGGTCAAGCGCGGCACCAATGACCACGAAATCCTGCCCATGGCGCGCCACTTTCGCGGCACGGGCACCACGCTGCGGTTCATCGAATACATGGACGTGGGCGCCACCAACGGCTGGCGCATGGACGAGGTGCTGCCGTCCGCCGAACTGATCGGGCGCCTGCGCGCCGAACTGCCGCTGGTGCAGCTCAGCCCCACCAGTCCCGGCGAAACCGCCGAGCGCTGGGGCTACGCCAGCGCTGCAGGCCAGCACGACCCGGCCCTGGGCGAAGTGGGCGTGATCAGCAGCGTGACGCAGGCCTTCTGCGGCGACTGCAACCGCGCGCGCCTTTCCACCGAAGGCCGGCTGTACCTGTGCCTTTTTGCCACCCAGGGCTACGATCTGCGCAGCCTGCTGCGCGGCGGCGCCAGCGACGAGGCCATTGCATCGGCCATTGCGCCCATCTGGCAGCAACGCACCGACCGCTATTCGGAGCTGCGCAGCAGCCTGCCGGCCGACACCACGCAGGGCGCGCGCCGGGTGGAAATGAGCTACATCGGCGGATGAGATGCAACAATCCCCTGAGCGACTTCACCGCTTCCCCCATCTCTTGCGCTGCGCGCGGGCAGGGGGACGCAGCCCTCGCTGAATCGGCAACGACCATCAAAGACATGATTGAAACGAACGACATCACCGGCCTCGTGCTGGCCGGCGGTCGCGGCTCCCGCATGGGCGGCGTGGACAAGGGCCTGCAGAATTTTCGCGGCCTGCCGCTGGCGCTGCACACGCTGATGCGCCTGCAGATGCAGGTGGGCGCCACCATGGTCAACGCCAACCGCAACCTGGCCGCCTACGAGGCCTTTGGCGCACCCGTGTGGCCCGACGTGATTGCCGACTATGCCGGCCCGCTGGCGGGCTTTCTGACCGGGCTGGAGCGTTGCGAAACCCCGTGGCTGCTCACCGTGCCCTGCGACACCCCGCTGTTTCCGCTGGACCTGGCGGCACGGCTGGCGGCCGCTGCGGACGCCCAAGGGGCCGACATCGCCATGGCAGCCGCCCCCGAGGACGATGGCGCGGGCGGCACCGCCGTGCGCACCCAGCCCGTGTTCTGCCTGCTGCGTGTGGACCTGCTCGAAAGCCTGGTCGCCTTCACCCAGGCCGGTGGCCGCAAGATCGACGCCTGGACCGCACAGCACCCGCATGTGGTGGTGCCCTTCGACCAGCCGGGCGACGACCCGCTGGCCTTCTTCAACGCCAACACGCTGGACGAGCTGCACCGCCTTGAAAGCGCCGGCATTCCCTGACCGGGTGCACCGGTTGCACCCCCACCCGCTCAGCGCGAACGCACCCATGAAAACCATTGCACAGATTGCCGCCGAACTGCAGGGCTACGACCCCCAGGCACTCAGCGCCGGCCAGGTGTTGGCCTTTCTGGAACAGCTGGTGCAGCCGGTCACGGCCACCGAAGAGATCGGCATTTTCGAGGCCCTGGGCCGCGTGCTGGCACGCGACGTGGTCTCGCCCCTGAGCGTGCCGCCCCACGACAACTCGGCCATGGACGGCTACGCCTTTGCCGGTGCGCAACTGGTGGCGGGCCAGCCGCTCACGCTGCGCGTGGTGGGCACGGCGCTGGCGGGCAAGGCCTGGACCGGCACCGTGGGCGCGAGCGAATGCCTGAAGATCATGACCGGCGCCATCATGCCCCCGGGCCTGGACACCGTGGTGCCGCAGGAGTTCACCACCGCCGCCGATGGCGACCACATCACCATTGCCGCCAACGTGCTGCGCCTGGGCGACAACCGCCGCTTCAAGGGCGAAGACCTCATGGAAGGCGGTGTGGCGCTATCCAAAGGAGCGCTGCTGGCTCCTGCCGCGCTAGGGCTGGTGGCCAGTCTGGGGCTGAAAACTGTTGCCGTGTACCGCCGCCTGCGCGTGGCGTATTTCTCCACCGGCGACGAAATCCTGAGCCTGGGCGAGCCGCCCCGCGAAGGCGCGGTGTACGACAGCAACCGCTACACCGTGTTCGGCCTGCTCACGCGGCTGGGCGTGGAGGTGATCGACCTGGGCGTGGTGCCCGACACCCCCGCCCTGCTGGAGGCCGCCTTCCGCGATGCCGCGCAGCGGGCCGACGCCATCATCACCAGTGGCGGCGTGAGCGTGGGCGAGGCCGACCACACGCGCACCATGATGAAGCAGCTCGGTGACGTGGCTTTCTGGCGCATCGCCATGCGCCCCGGCCGGCCCATGGCCGTGGGACGCATTGCCAGCGCAGGTTTTCAGAAAAAAGAGGCCTCCAGCGCAGATGCAGAAAGCACGGACAGCTATCAGAACGATACTGGCAAAGCCGCCACCGGTGCCGTTCTTTTCGGCCTTCCCGGCAACCCCGTGGCGGTCATGGTGACCTTTCTGGCCTTTGTGCGCCCCGCCCTGCTGCGCATGATGGGCAGCACCCGCCCGGCCCCGCCGCTGCTGCGCGCCGTGAGCACCGAGGTCCTCCGCAAGAAGGCCGGCCGCACCGAATACCAGCGTGGCACCGTCACCACCGCTGCCGACGGCACGCTGCAGGTCTGCACCACGGGCAACCAGGGTTCAGGCGTGCTCAGTTCCATGGTGCAGGCCAACGGCCTGATCGTGCTGCACCACGGCCAGGGCAACGTGGCCGTGGGCGACACGGTGGATGTGATGATGTTCGACGGAGTGATTTGACAAATGCCCTATACCGCCCAACACCTCGCCCAGCCCCCCACCCGCGCCGAAGTGGACCGCCTGCCCGGAGCCACCGTGCTGGAGTTCGGCACCCCCTGGTGCGGCCACTGCCAGCGCGCCCAGCCCCTCATCGAGCAGGCCCTGCGCGACCGGACGGATATGGCCCACATCAAGGTGGAAGACGGCCCCGGCCAGCGCCTGGGCCGCAGCTTTGGCGTGAAGCTCTGGCCCACCCTGGTGCTGCTGCGCGATGGACAAGAGTTGGCGCGTGTGGTGCGGCCCCAGGACGCCCTGACCATGGAACAGCTGCTTGGCGCAGACCGGCCGGCACCGGGCTGATTTTCATGGTGTCCTGCACCGCCAGCGACCCATGAAACAGACGCAGCCCAGGCCAGGGCAGCCAAGCAAGGGCCGCCCCGCAGCGAGGGCTGCGTCCCCCTGCCCACAGCGCGCAGCGGTGCGAGAGCGGGGGGAAGCGGCAACGCCGCTCAGAGGGGTGTCTCGCTTCAAGCCTGCTCGATCACCGGGGTGCGCTGGGCCAGCCAGGCCAGCACGCCGGTCAGCGCCGCCATCGCTCCGCAGAAAACCACGATGGCCACCCGCAGGCCCAGGTGGTCCGACAGCCAGCCCACGCCCAGAATGGGCACGATGGTGCCCAGATAGCCCACCACCAGGTAGGTGGACAGCAGCCCGGACCGGTTCTCGGGGCCCGCCACCTTGTTCACGATGGCAATGCCTGCCAGGTTCACCAGGCCATGGCCTGCGGCGGTGCTGAGCACGCTCAGCACGAACAGCAGCGGCAGGTTGGTGTAGGTGGTGGCAATCAGCAGCAGATTGCAGGCCGCCAGCAGCCCCAGCCCGGCGATGGCGCAGGTCTTGGTGTGCACCGGCCGGGCCAGCCACTGAAAGCCGGCCGAGAGAAACAGGATCATGGCAATCGACAGGCCACTCACGGCCGGCCCGTGCCAGGGCACCATGTGCGCCATGAAACTCGGTGCCAGCGACGCATACAGGCCAAAGATGCCGAAGGTGCTGAACGCCCCCAGGCTGGCAATCAGAAACGGGCGCCGCAGGGTGGGTTGCGGCAGGGTGATGCGCGGCAGCCAGTCGCGCAAGGCCAAAGGCTGCTGCACCGCGGCCGCACCCGGTGAAGCCCGTTGCACCTGGTACAGGGCATAAATGGCCAGCACCCCCAGCACCACGCTGGGCGCATAGGCCGTCACCAGCGGCAGCGGCACCCACTGCGCCATCAGGCCGCCCACCAGCGGCCCCAGGCCAAAACCCAGCGCCATGGCAAAACTGGTCATGGCCGAGGCGCGCATCACGTTGCGGCTGCGGTTGAGCTGCGTGAGGCCGATCGAGGCCGAGGTGGTGATCATTCCCGAGGCAATGCCGATCAGCACACGGCTGACCACGAACGACGCCACGCTCCAGGCCAGCGCCGACAGCAACACGCCGGCCGTGACCAGCACCAGGCCATGGCGCAACACGGGCAGAAAGCCGAACCGGTCGCTCAGCCGCCCCAGGAACAGCAGGCTGGCCAGCGCCCCAAACATGTAGGCCACGTAGATGCCCGTGATGTGGCTGGGCTGCAGGCCCCAGTGGGCCTGGTACAGCGGGTACAGCGGGCTGGCCAGGGCGGTGCCCATGACACCCACGCACATGGCAAAACAAACCCAGGCAAATGGAGGCCAATGGCGTGGCATAAATGGTAGGCCGACCGGCCGCGAGAGGGCCGTGTTGGCGAAAAAACGGACGGGGGAAAAACGGCAAAAGCCGCATGCGACCCAGGGGCGCACACGGCTTTCTCAGGCTCCAGGGTTGCATCCGATGGGGTGCAAAGCAGCCACGACGGTGCATTCCCGGGCGGTCATTTTACGAAGAACACCCCCAAGCGCGCCTGCGCCGCAGGCCCTGCCCCTACCGGCAGGCGTGCCATTGCCTGCCCCGGGCGCCGCCTGCACCCCCTCCCCCGCCCAAAGCACACTCTTTGATCCAACCCCGCCTGCGCGTGCGAACGGTGGCGAATCCCGGGCCTAGAATGACCTTTTCAATAAAGTGGTTACCGCCATGCTCCTGCGCACAGCTCTGACGATCGGATGGATGGCTGCACTCGTGGTCCCGCCCGTGGTGGCCCAGCAAGCCAAGGCCCGCGCCACCGCCAACGTGGATCTGGACGCCCGCTTCAAGGAAGCGCAAACCAGCGCACCGCTGGCCGACAACCTCTACAAGGTGGGCCGCAAGGTGGCCGCCGTGTGCGCCCATTGCCATGGCGAAGGCGGCACCAGCATCAAGCCGTCCATTCCCAACCTGGCCGGCCAGAATCCGGCCTATCTGCTGGAGCAGATGCGGCAGTTTGCCGACGGCCGCCGGCGCAACGAATTCATGGAAGGCATGATCCGCGCCATGAACAGCGACGAAAAAATCGGCATGGTGCTGTTCTATGCAGCACAGCCAGTGGCCCACCAGACCACCGCCAGCCCCGCACTGACCGCCAAGGGGCAGGCCTATTTCGAGAAAACCTGCGTCCGCTGCCATGGCGCCGCAGGCCGGGGAAACGAGCAGATTGCCCGCATCGCCGGGCAGCAGCCCGACTACCTGCGCATGACCCTGCACCGCTACCGAGAAGATACGGGGGCGCGCGCCGGTTCCATCATGACCCCCAACACCAGGCAGATGTCGGATGCCGACATCGAAGCGGTGGTGGCCTATGTGTCGTCCATGCCTTGAACGCCGTTTCATACGGTCTTGCCTCCAAACGTATCACTTCGTTGGTTTGCCTTGCCGTGCTGAAGCACTGTCTGCGGCTTCCCGCCTAGTTATCCGCTTGAATGCAAGACCGTATCAGACACAACAAGCCATGATGCGGCAGGCCTTGCCGCTGCGCCCGCGTGGCACGGGCAGGTCCAGTTCCTGCAGCACCCGCAGCCGCGGCAGGCCCTGGGCCCTGGCAAAGGCCTTGAGCGCCTTGCAGCCGCGCTCCATGGCCGCCTGCCCGGCCTCGCCCGCCACGGGCAGGCGCAGCACCAGCGTGTGCGCGTCCTGCTGGCGCAGGTAGAAATCAAACACGCCCGCGTCGTCCTCCAGCACCGTGGACAAGGCCAGCGGCAACAGCGTTACCGGCCGCCCGCCCGGCCCTGCCATGTGCAACAGATCGTCGTGGCGCCCCTGCACCACCATCACCGGCAAGGGTGAACCACAGCCGCAGCGCCCGGCCTGCAGCGTCACCTGGTCACCCAGGTCGTAGCGGATGAGGGGCTGAACGGTGTTGGCCAGATTGGTCAGCAGCACGCTGCAGGCGGCATGGCCCACCGGCACGGGGCGGTGGTGCTCATCCACGGGCTCCAGGATCACCCAGTCGGCGTTCAGGTGCATCTGGCCGTGGGCGCACTCCCAGCCCATGGAGAGGAACTCCGAGGCGCCATAGCTGTTGCGCACCACGGCGCCCAGCGCCCGTTCGATGTGCGCGCGCACGGCCGGACTCAGCGATTCACCGCCGGTCCAGACCTCGTGCGGCGCGATGCGCAAGGCACCCCGGTCCGCCTCGTCGGCCAGCAGCGCGGCCGCGGTGGGGTAGGTGGCCAGCACCGTGGGTGCAAAATCATTCAGGGCGGCCACCAGCTCGGGTGCGGACTCCTGGATGGAAAAACTGCGGATGCGCCCCGCCAGCCACGGGTTGAGGGTGCGCAGCCGCTGCACCGAGACATAGCTGGCGAAATGCCCGCTGGTCGCCCCCACGAAGGCAATGCGCTCGGACAGGCACAGCGGGTCCAGCCAGCGCAGCAGGGGGCGCGGCGTGCTGCGGCGCAGCGCCTCCAGCGCGTCGTACACGGCCATGGCCTGTGCGTCCTGCACAAAGATGCCCGGCTGGCCGCTGGTGCCCGAGCTTTCCCACACCATGTAGCGGCCCTGCCAGGGCGTGGCGATGCGCGCCGGGTCGGCGGTGAAGGCGCGCAGCGCATGGAGCGTGAGGCACGGGTCGGTCACCCAGTCGTCAAAGCGCGCCATCAGCTGGTGGCGTGTGACCACCGGCAAATCCTGCAACGGCGTGCGGGCCGAGGTGCCTGCGGGCAGCAGCTCGCGGTACAGGCGCGCGCCCTTGAGCGCGGCCTCCAGCAGCCGCGCCAGCCGCGCCTGCTGGCGCCGCGCCAGGCCCTGCACCGAATCGTGGTTGGCCGCCATCACCTCCAGCGACACCGCCGACAGGCGCAGCGGGTCGAACACGGTGCTCATGGCGGCGCCGCCCCGGCCGGCCAGCCCACGGTTTGCGCCAGCAGCACCTGCTGGTTGGTGCCCAGGCCCATGGCCTGCGCCAGTGCGGTGCGGTCCAGCCAGGCGCGGATGACGGTGGCCAGCCCGGTGGATGCGGCCTGCAGATAGACGTTTTGCGCCATGGCACCCGCCGCGGCTGCGGCGTAGGTGCTGCGCTGTTCGGCCGGCACCAGCTTCATGCGTGCATGGTCGGCCACATAGACGAGATCGAGCGGCGCGCTGTCCACAAAGTCCTGGTAGCCCGTGACGCGCCGTACATCGGCGACCACCGTGCGCTGCAGTGCGTGGGTCTGGGGGTCGTAGAGGTACAGGCCTTCGGGCAGGGCTACGTACAGGTCCACCTCCTGCGCGTTCATGGCGCTCGGCGCCGTGCGCCCGCCGCTGTCGTGCCGGTTGACGCCCGCCGCAGCCCACAGCAGGTCCGACAGCACCGGCATTGGCAGCGCCACGGGATCGAATTCGCGCTGCGACTGCCGCCGGGCCAGCGCCTGCATGAGCGGCATGCCGCCGTCGCACCGCGGCGGGGGCAAGGCCAGCACCGGACTGCCATCGCCCGTGGGGGGCTCGGGGCGCAGCTGCCCCATCAGCCCCAGCGCCATCTTGGTCAGCGGGTTCACGTTCACTCCTGTGCAGAGTTCCACCGGCCGCCATCAGACCACAGCGCCGCGCCGCTGCCTACTGGAAAGGCGCAGGCCGATGCCCACCGGCAGAGTGCTCACACACCAGGAATTTGGTTAAAAACACCTGAAGCGCCTAATTCATGTGCGCTTATAGCTACCAATAAAGTAGCAATCAACAAGAAATCGGCAGCGCATACCCGCCAGATCTGGTCGAGAACTTCAGCGCCGCCCCAGGGCCTGTTCCACACCGCGGTTGGCCAGGGCATCGGCCCGCTCGTTGCCCGGATCGCCCGAATGACCCCGCACCCAGCGCCAGTCGATGCGGTGACCGGCCCCGGTGACCAGCGCATCCAGACGCTGCCACAGCTCGACGTTTTTCACCGGCTGCCTGGCGGCGGTGCGCCAGCCGCGCGCCTTCCAGCCGTGGATCCATTCGGTGATGCCCTTGCGCACATATTCGCTGTCGAGGTACAGCGTCACCGCGCAAGGCCGCTTGAGCGCAGACAGCGCCTCGATGACGGCCAGCAGTTCCATGCGGTTGTTGGTGGTGCCGAGCTCGCCGCCAAACAGCTCTTTTTCAGTGGCACCGGAGCGCAGTAAAACGCCCCAGCCGCCGGGGCCCGGATTGCCCTTGCAGGCACCATCGGTATAGATCTCGATCTGATTCAAACTTTTTTCCTGTGGGTGCGGTCTGTGGCGCCCGGTGCCATGGTGGGCACCAGGCTGGTGCGGTGCGACGGTTTCTGGCTGGCACCGCGGTGGGCCACCGGCACCGACGCGGCAGCGCGCTGCGGTGCGGTGCGCCAGGCGGGTTCGAGCAGGCGCATGCCATGCACGCGCTTGACGGCCACCAGAAAGTACGCGGCCCCGAGTATCGGCCACCATTGATCGCCCAGGCGGTCCATCCAGGCAAATCTTTCCAGCCAGTGGCTGCTGCGCACGGCCGGCCGGTAGCAGCCAAAGCGCGCCGACTCGACCTCGAAATTGAGCAGCCGCAACCAGTCGCGCAGCCGCCGGTAGCCAATGAACTCGCCCGCATCCGGCAGGTACAGGCGGCCCCGCCCCAGGCGCTGGTACAGGCGCGCGCGGTGTTGGCGCAAGGCCCACAGGCTGACCGGATTGAGCCCGCTGATCACCACCCGCCCCTCGGGCACCAGCACGCGCTCCACCTCGCGCAGCGCGGCATGCGGGTCCGCGCTCTGCTCCAGCGTGTGCGGCAGCACGATGAGGTCCAGGCTGTTGTCCGCAAACGGCAGCGCCACCGGGTCGGCCAGCAGGGCCAGCAGGCGCAGGGGGTCTGGCGCGGGCGCGGCGCCAGCGGGTGGCGGGCCTGCAGCGCAGGTGCCCGGCAGCAGGGCCATACCCTCTTCGCCCAGGGCCAGCCACTGGTGAGGCATGCGGTTGGCGCGCAGGCCGTCGAGCATCGGAATGCCGATCTGCAGGCCATGGTAGCCAAAGATGTCCACCACCGCCTCATCGAAGCGCTGCTGCTCCCACGCCAGCAGGTAACGGCCGGGGGGGGAGTCGAACCAGTGGTGCAAACTTATAATTTGATCGCTCATGAACCTGCTACCGCTGCCCGCCTTTGCCGATAACTACATCTGGATGCTGCACAACGGCCGCCAGGCCATCGTGGTGGACCCCGGTGACGCGGCGCCCGTGCTGCAGGCGCTGCAGGCCCAGGGGCTGCAGTTGCAGGCCATTCTAGTCACGCACCACCACGCCGATCATGTGGGCGGCGTGGATGCCTTGCGCGCTGCCACCGGCGCCCAGGTGTTCGGCCCGGCGCGCGAGCGCATCCCCGAGCCGCTGGTGCGCCTGGCGCAGGGCGACAGCGTGGATCTGCTGGGCCTGCGGTTTTCCGTGCTCGATGTTCCGGGCCACACGGCTGGCCACATCGCCTATTACTGCCCCGACATGGAGGGCGCGCCCCTGCTGTTTTGCGGGGACACCCTTTTCTCGGGCGGCTGCGGGCGCCTTTTTGAAGGCACGCCCGCGCAGATGCTGGCATCGCTCGACCAGCTGGCCGCCCTGCCGGGCAGCACGCGCGTGTGCTGTACCCATGAGTACACGTTGTCCAACCTGAAATTTGCGCGTGCCGTGGAACCCGGCAACGCCGCCTTGCTCCACTACAGCAGCCATTGCACGGCCTTGCGGGCGCAAAACCAGCCCACGCTGCCATCACGCATGGCGCTGGAACGTGACATCAACCCCTTTCTGCGCGTGCGCGAAACCACAGTCGCCGCAGCCGCCCAGGCCTTTGACGCCCGGGTCCCACAACACGACGCCGTGGCGGTATTTGCCGCCCTGCGCCAATGGAAAAACGACTTCTGATGAAAATTCTGCGCTTCGCCTGCCTTGCAGGACTGCTGTGGCTCACCGGCTGCGCCACCACCGGCACCCCCTCCAGCAACCCGTTCGACACCGATTCGCCCGCGGGCACCGCCAGCCACATCCCCGTCATCCCCAATGGGCCGCTGAGCCCGATCACGGCCGGCCGCGCCGCCAGCAGCGAAGTGGCCTCGCTGTTCACGCCCGCCGACCTGTGGGAGCGCATTCGCCGCGGTTTTGCCATGCCCGACCTGCAGCACGAACTGGTGCAGGACCGCGAGCAGTGGTACGCCAGCCGCCCCGACTACATGCAGCGCATGACCGAGCGCTCCAGCAAATACCTGTTCCACATCGTTGAAGAGCTCGAACGCCGAGGCATGCCCACCGAGCTGGCGCTGCTGCCCTACATCGAAAGTGCCTTCAACCCGCAGGCCGTCTCCAGTGCCAAGGCCGCCGGCATGTGGCAGTTCATGCCGGCCACGGGCAACTACTTCGATCTCAAGCAGAACGCCTTTCGCGACGACCGCCGCGACGTGCTGGCATCCACCCGCGCCGCGCTCGACTACCTGCAAAAGCTGTACGGCATGTTTGGCGACTGGCACCTGGCCCTGGCCGCCTACAACTGGGGTGAAGGCAGCGTGGGCCGCGCCATTGCCCGGAACCAGAAAGCCGGGCTGGGAACGCGCTACACCGACCTGAACATGCCTGCGGAAACGCGGCTGTATGTGCCCAAGCTGCAGGCCGTCAAAAACATCGTGGCCAACCCCGAGGCCTTTCGCACCGAACTGCCACTGATCGAAAACCACCCCTATTTCCAGACGGTGGACATCACCCACGACATCGACGTGGCGATGGTGGCCCAGCTGGCAGGGGTGCGCGAAGCGGATTTTCGTGCGCTGAACCCCTCGTTTCACCGTCCGACCATTTTTGCCGCAGGCACCCCCCAGATCCTGCTGCCCTGGGACAACGCGCGGGTCTTCCAGCGCAACCTTGACGCCAAAAACCAGGGGCAATACGCCAGCTGGACGGTGTGGTCCGTGCCCACCACCATGAGCGTGGCCGATGCCGCCCAGCGTACCGGCATGAGCGAAAACGACCTGCGCAGCCTCAACAACATTCCGCCGCGCATGCTGATCAAGGCCGGATCGGCGCTGATGGTGCCGCGCACCACCACCACCCGCCAGGATGTTTCAGCCCACCTGGCAGACAACGGCCAGCTGGCCCTCACACCTGAAATCGTGACCCGCCGCACCACGGTGCGCGCCGGCAAGCGCGACACCGTGCGCAGCATGGCACAGCGCTACCGCGTCAGCGTCGACAACGTGGCCGACTGGAACGATGTGAAGACCGGTGCAGCCTTCAAGGCCGGCCAGCAGGTGGTGATGTTCCTGCCGGTGCGCATGAGCAAAGGGTCATCGGCCAGCGGCTCAGCCAGTCGCACAACAGGAAGCAAGGCCCCAGCCCCCACACGCAAGGGTGGCAAGCCCTCCAAGAAACGCCGCTGAGCACGAGTGCTGCTGTGCCGTGGGCACTTACAAGCGCAGGGTGTGCATGCCCAGCAAGCCCAACACGCCGATCACGATCAGGTAAAGCGCCACGATGGTGCTCAGCAGGCGCGGCATGACCAGGATGAGGATGCCCGCGATCAGGGAAACGAGCGGGCCAATGCTGAGGCTCAGCGACATGAGAGGGTCCTTTGAACTGAGTGAGGAAGAGTGGCGAACACCGGGCACAGCCCCGTTGGCCCGGCATTCTCACCCACTGCGCAGGCCGTCAGCGCCTTCGCACCGCCAGGGCGCGCATCTCACACCCCGAATTTCTGCCGCGCCTTTCGGGTCAGGTCATCGGTGAAGGTGCGTGCCAGGCTGGCCCGTGTGTCCAACATGCCGGGATAGGACTGCGCAAGCGCCCGCAAGGCGGTTGCCGGTCCGTCCTCGGGCATGAGCCCATTGGGCGAAAACGTCTCGCGCACCCGGTTGAACGCCGCCAGATAGACCGCCCTGTCACCCAGCAGGTAACTGGCAGGCACCGCCTTGACCAGATCGGCCGGCGCTGCTGTCTGCAGCCACTTGAGCGCATGCACGATGCCATTGACCAGCGCCTGTGCCACCACGGGCTCCTGGTGCAGAAATGACTGGGGGGCAACCAGGCAACTGGCAGGCATGGCGCCGCCAAACACCTCCTGCGTGGCCTGGAGCGTGCGCAGGTCGCCGACAAGGCGCACCTCGCCCCGTTGCTCGAGCAGCGCCATGATGGGGTCGGCATGGCACAGCGCATGGATGCGGCCTGTGCGCAGCGCCGCCAGGGCAGCAAGCCCCGTTCCCACGCCCACGAAGGAGACAGTGTGCACATCCACGCCCGCGCGGGCCAGCAGCATGCTCGCCATCACCTGGGTGGACGAGCCCAGGGCCGAAACACCGATGCGCCGTCCCCGCAGGTCCGATGGCCCCCGATAGCTCGGCACCGCCCGCAGCGACACGCCCAGCGCCTGCTGCGGCGCCCGCCCCTGCACCACGAAAGCGCGGTAATCGTGGCCCCGACTCTGCTGGCGCAGAGTGTGTTCATAGGCACCCGAGCAGACCTGGGCCACTCCGTCCTGCACCGCCCGCAAGGCCAGGGCACCACCGGGGTAGTCAAGCACCGTGACATCCAGTCCTTCGGCCTGGAAAAAACCCAGCCGGCCCGCGATGGTCAGGGGCAGGTGGTACAGCACGGCCTGCCCGCCCACCGCGATGGTGACGCGCCGCGCCGCGGCGCCGGGCGCATACGCCCAGGCGCCAGAAGTGCATGCCGCGACTGCCGACAGGGCAGACAGGGCACCAAAGGCACGGCGGCTGACAGGAGGAAGGGACATGGAAAAAACGGAAAAGCAGGAAATTGCTGCAACGCAACAATCGTGCCGCAGCCGCTGCATGGGCGCATCAGGGTCTTCCCCTGAGCGCTTCTACGTATTGCTGTGCGGGCATCAGCCCACACCGTTTCAGCGGTAGCCGATGAAGAAAATGGCGATGTTCACCAGGAACGCCGCACCCCACACCGCGCTGCGGGCCTTGGGCATGTCCGAGACATACATCAGGATGTAGAAAACGCGCAGCATGATGAACAGGAAAGCGAGGATGTCGAGCAGGGTCTGCGCCGCACCCAGCTGGTGTGCAATGACGACCGCTCCGATGAAGAATGGCAGCGCCTCGAAACTGTTGGCCTGCGCTGCGTTCGCGCGGGCATGCCAGTCGGACTGGCGGGCCATCCAGGCACGCGGGTCATGGTTGTCGTAGCCCCCTTCGCGGCGCGGCCTGCCCAGGCCACCGCTCTTGGCCAGCCACGCGCACACCAGGGGCAGCAGCACGGCCATGAAAACACACCAGTAGGCCACCGTGAAACGCGCCACATGCAAGGAATTCATTTTGTCCCTAGACGGATATAGCGCAGCACCGACAAGCGCTGTTCGCTATTAAATCGGGAGTATTCTAGCGACGAAAAGAGGCTAGCGACGGTCTACCAGCGCATGCGCGATGGTGCCCAGGTCCACATACTCCAGCTCGCTGCCCACGGGTACGCCCCGCGCCAGCCGCGTGACATGCAGGCCCCGGCTTTTGAGAGCCTCGCTGATCACATGGGCCGTGGCCTCGCCCTCGGCATTGAAATTGGTGGCCAGGATCACCTCCTGCACCACGCCGTTGCAGGCCCGCTCCATGAGCTTGTGCAGGCCAATCTCCTGGGGGCCGATGCCGTCGAGCGGACTGAGCCGCCCCATCAGCACAAAGTAAAGCCCCTTGAACGCCCCCGTGCGCTCCAGCGCCGACTGATCGGCGGGCGTCTCGACCACGCACAGCCGCGTGGCGTCGCGCTCCGGGTCCAGGCAGGTGCTGCACACCTCGGCCTCGGTGAAGGTATGGCACAGCGTGCAGTGGCGCACCGACCCCACGGCCTCCTCCAGCGCCCGCGACAGCGCCAGCGCCCCCTGCCGGTCATGCTGCAGCAAATGAAACGCCATGCGCTGCGCAGACTTCACCCCCACCCCAGGCAGCCGGCGCAGCGCCTGGATCAGAACGTCGAGGGAGTTGGTGGTGGACATCGGTGGGTGAGCGATCGGGGTGACGGTGTGGGAGGAGGAGGAATCGGGGCCAGGCTTCGACAGGCTCAGCCCGAACGGTATGCGGAGGGCGCAGTTTCAACTTGAAACTCCCCAAAACTCCGCCCTCAAGGGCGTAGCGAGCGCCTGCCAGGCTAGGCGGACGGAGCACAGCAACCGGAACGTACTTCCTGTACGTGAGGATTGCGAGCACCGCCCAACGACGCATGGCTGGCGCGCAGTAGCCAGGGCATCAGAAAGGGAATTTCATGCCGCCGGGGAGGCCTGGCATGCCTTGCGTGAGCTTGCCCATCTTCTCCGCCGAAGTCTCCTCGGCCTTGCGCACGGCCGCATTGAACGCTGCCGCCACCAGGTCTTCGAGCATGTCCTTGTCTTCGGCCAGCAGGCTGGGGTCGATGGTGATGCGCTTGACGTCGTGCTTGCAGGTCATCAGCACCTTGACCAGGCCCGCGCCCGACTCGCCTTCCACCTCGATGAAAGCCAGCTCGTCCTGTGCCTTCTTGAGGTTGTCCTGCATGGCCTGGGCTTGCTTCATGAGGCCGGCGAGTTGTCCCTTGTTGAACATGGTGTGTTTCCTTTTCGTTTCTGTGGAATGGAGGTTGTTGGTCACGCAGGCTTGATGCTGCCCGGCACGATTTTCGCGCCGTAGTCGCGCACCAGCGACTGCACATAGGGGTCGTTCATCACGATGTCTTCGGCCACGCGCTGGCGCTCGGCGGCGGCGGCGGCGTTGCGGCGGGCGGGGCTGTCAATCACCACGCCCACTTCCACGCTGATCTGGCTGGCATGGCCGGCGGCCTCCAGCGCGGCACGCAGCCGCTCGCGGGCCAGGGGCTGGTTGAGCGATTCGCGCTCGACGCGCAGCAGCCAGTGGCCGCCATCCCGCGCCACCAGCTGGGACTGCAGGGCCAGCTCGCGCACCAGGGCGGTAATGGTTTCGGCCACCACCAGCTGCTGCACGGTGCGGTGCCATATGTCGCCTTCGTCCGTAGGGGTGTAGCGCGCCGAGACGGGGGTGGGCGCAGACAGGGGCAACGGCTGCAGTCGCTCACCAGGCTCGGGCAACTCTCGCACGGGAATCGCTACATATTCAGGAGCATTTTGCGCAAGAACGGCATGCACCGGGGCCTGGTTCCCATCAAAATCTTCGGTGGTGCGCACCGGCAGAACGGTGGCAGTGGGCGCTTCGGTCCGCACGGTATCCAGCTCGTCCGAACCCGGCCAAGGAGGCGGCTCGGAGGCATCGGAAGGTACGTCTTCTGACGGCGCGGAGGCGGACGGGGACGGTTGAACCGACAGGACCGGGGCGGTGGCAGCCGGGGCAACCAACGCTGCGGGCTGCGCCCCAGGATCCGCTACCGCAGGGGCCATCGGTGCCGACACAGGGGCAGCAGGGCGCGCAGGGGAAGCCTGGAACCCGACAGAACCAGCGGCTACCCGGCCCGAAGACGCCGCCTCAGGCCGCGTCAGAGTTTTTTTTTCAGCCGGTTCGCTCTGGGGCTTGAAGGCCAGCAGACGCAGCAGCACCATGGTCAGCGCGGCATATTCATCGGGCGCCAGGCCCAGCTCGCCCCGCCCGTGCAGGCACAGGCTGTAGAGCAGCTGGGTTTCGTCAGCGGGCATCAGGGCGGCCAGGCGGGCCGTCTCAGAGGCCTCGGGGTCGTCGGCATCCACGGCGCCGGCCATCTGCGGCACGGCCTGGAACACCGCCATGCGCTGCAGCACGGCGCTCATTTCTTCGAGCGTGGACGCGGCCGACAGGCCATTCAGGCGCAGCGTGTCCGAGGTTTCCACCACGGTCTTGCCATCGCCCCGGGCCAGCGCTTCGATGAGGCGGAACACGTAGGAGCGGTCCACCGCCCCCAGCATCTGGCGCACGGCGGCTTCCTGCAACTGGCCGCTGCCAAAGGCAATGGCCTGGTCGGTGAGCGACAGCGCATCGCGCATCGAGCCGCGCGCCGCGCGCGACAGCAGGCGCAAGGCCTGCGGCTCGGCCGCTACGTTTTCGGCTGCCAGCACCTGCGTGAGGTGAGACAGCACGGTCTCGGGCGCCATGGGCCGCAGGTTGAACTGCAGGCAGCGGCTCAGCACCGTGACGGGCACTTTCTGCGGGTCGGTCGTGGCGAGCACGAACTTGAGGTATTCGGGCGGTTCTTCCAGCGTCTTGAGCATGGCGTTGAACGCCGTGTTCGTGAGCATGTGCACTTCGTCGATCATGAAGACCTTGAAGCGCCCCTGCACCGGCTTGTACACCGCCTGCTCCAGCAGGCTCTGCACCTCGTCCACGCCACGGTTGGAGGCGGCGTCGAGTTCGGTGTAGTCCACGAACCGGCCGCTGTCGATGTCGGTACAGGCCTGGCACACGCCGCAGGGCGTGGCCGTGATGCCGCCCTGCCCGTCCGGCCCCTGGCAGTTGAGCGACTTGGCCAGAATGCGCGACACCGTCGTCTTGCCCACGCCGCGCGTGCCCGTGAACAGGTAGGCATGGTGCAGCCGCTGCTGGGTGAGTGCGTTGGTGAGGGCCTGCACCACATGCTCCTGCCCCACCATCTCGGTGAAATTGCGGGGACGGTACTTGCGGGCGAGCACGAGGTAGGACATGGGGGGTGATTCTAGGGCCCGCAACGCCACCACCTTCTAAAACCGGCGTGCGCCCCACACCAGGGACACCGCGCAAGGGCCGCCCCGCCGCACTGGTGTCGTCCCCCTTCCCGAATTGCGCAGCAATTCGAGAGAAGGGGGAAGGCGCGAAGCGCCACAGGGGGTAGAATGCTGGTTGACGGGCCTCCCCGCATGGTGAAGCGGCCAACCGGGTCAGGTGGGGAACCAAGCAGCCCTAACTGTGGAGCCAGTGCCGGGGGTAAGGCTCGTCAACTTCTTTCTGATATTGCTTGCGACAGGCAGGGTTGCGAAAACCCTGCAGCCACCAGACAACACGACGAGGCGCCCGTGTTCGCAGAGAACTTCAACCCCCTCGCTGCCCTGGCCGCTGCCAGGTGCCCACGTTGCCACGCCACGGGGCTGGTCGAAATCGACGGCGAAGCCCACGACAAGGCGCCGGAAACCGACAAGCACCAGGCCAAGTTCCAGGTCAGCCCCAGCCTCTACGCCCAGTGCCCGGCCTGCGGTCTGGTCGGTGAATGGCCCGGCATGAGCGACCATTGACCACGATGCGGCGCATGCCCAGCCCCTTTCTCGCCCTTGCATTCACTTTGTTTCCACGCCTTGGCATCCGTTTGAGTTGGCGCAGCACATGGCTGGCGCTCTGGCTGGCTGTTTGCGCCCCTGTGGCAGGCGCCGCGCCCTGGCTGGTGGACGGGCGCCCCGCGCCTGTGGCGCAGCAGGCCGTGGACATTCTGGCGGCAGCGGCCACCGAAGGTCTGCAACCCGACGATTACCGCGCCACCCGACTGGCACAGGCCGTGGCCTCCGCAGCCCGCGGCCCCGCGCTGGGCCCCGATGCCGCACAGCAGCTCGAAAATGCGCTCACCACCGCCCTGCAGCGCTACCTGGGTGACGTGCGATCAGGCCGCATCGATCCGCGCCAGATCCAGCAGAACTACACCCCGCCCGCAGCCCCCCGCATCGACGCCACCGCCGCCCTGCAGCAGGCCCTGGCCGCCCCCTCGCTGGCCGATGCCGTGCGTGCCGCCGCGCCCCAGGTGCCGCTGTATGCCAGCCTGCGCACCGAACTGGCTCGCTACCGGGCGCTGGGCGCCCCCGCTGCCTGGGCCACGCCCCTGCCAGCGCTGCCGGGCCGCAAGCTGGAGGCCGGCCAGGCCTGGGCAGGCCTGGCACAGCTGACCCAGCGCCTGGTGGTGCTGGGCGACCTGCCCGCGGATGCGCAGCCGCCAGCGCTCTACGACGAGGCCCTGCAAAACGGCGTGAAGGCCTTCCAGCAACGCCACGCGCTCGCCTCTGACGGCGTGATCGGCAAGGCCACACTGGATGCCTTGGCCATTTCGCCCGCCGCCCGCGTCCGCCAGATCGAGCTGGCCATGGAGCGGCTGCGCTGGACGCCCCTGCTGCGCGGCCCGCGCATGATCGTAGTCAACATCCCCGAATTCGTGCTGCGCGCCTACGAGGTGCAGGACGGACGGGTGTCGCTGCAACTGGCCATGAAGGTGATCGTGGGCAAGGCGCTGGACACCCGCACGCCGCTGTTCGACGAAGACATGCGCTTCATCGAATTCAGCCCCTACTGGAACATTCCGCCTTCCATTGCGCGCAGCGAAACCATTCCCCGGCTGCGGCGCGACCCTGGTTATTTGCAGCAGCAGGGCATGGAATTTGTAGGCGCCAACGGACAGGTGCACAGCACGCTGGCGCCGGAGTACCTGGATGCCGTGCTGCGCGGGCAGATGCGCATACGCCAGCGCCCCGGGCCAAAAAATGCACTGGGCGACATCAAGTTCGTGTTTCCCAACAACAGCAACATCTATCTGCACCACACGCCCGCACCGCTGTTGTTTCAGCGCGACCGGCGCGACTTCAGCCATGGCTGCATCCGCGTCGAAGACCCCGTGGCGCTGGCCCAGTTTGTGTTGCGCAACGACCCGGCATGGCCCGAAGCGCGCATCCGTGAAGCCATGGCCCGGGGTCAGTCGGCCACGCTGCGCCTGGCCGAACCCCTGCCCGTGGTGATTGCCTACAGCACCACCATCGTCAAGCAGGGCCAGCTGCACTTCTTTGCCGACCTGTACGGGCAGGACAAGCTGCTGGAGCAGGCCCTGCGCCAGCAATCCGAGCAGCGCCGCGTGCGCACCGGTGTACCCTGAACAAACCGGTTTCACCCCTTCCTGGAACATGCCATGACCCAGCCCACCCACCCTCTTGCATCGGGCCGCCGCCGCTTTCTGGGCACGGGCGGCCGCTGGCTGGTGACCGGAGCCCTGCTGCCGCTGGCGCAGCCCGCCCTGGCCGGCCTGCCCGACGCCCGCAGCCTGTCGCTGGACCACACCCACACCAGCGAGCGCCTGGCCCTGGTGTATGCGCTGGGCGAGCAGTTCGTACCCCAGGCGCTGAGCAGCCTCAACCATTTCCTGCGCGACCACTACAGCGGCGAGGCGGGCCTGATGGACCCGCAGCTCTTCAATCTGCTGCACCAGATCAGGCAGGAGCTGCGCGCGCAGCAGCCATTCCAGGTCATTTCAGGCTACCGCAGCGCGGCCACCAACCAGACGCTGCGCACCACGCGCGGTGGCGGTGTGGCCAAGCGCAGCCTGCACATGGAAGGCAAGGCCATCGACGTGCGCCTGCCCGGCGTGCAACTGGCCAGCCTGCGCGACGCGGCGCTGGCGCTGGGCCTGGGCGGCGTGGGTTTTTACCCGCGCGAGCAGTTCGTGCATGTGGACACCGGCCCCGTGCGCCGGTGGTGAGAAAGCTCTGTTTTCAACAGCTACTGGCGCTTTATCCTCCAGCGCCGGTGCCCAAAAACCTCAAAACCCCTTGCCCCGCCCGCACGCCGCTGGCCAGGCTGGCCGTGAGCAGGTAGCCCCCGGTGGGGGCCTCCCAATCGAGCATCTCGCCCGCGCAGAACACACCGGGCGCGGCGATGGCCATGAGGTGCTCGTCCAGCGCCTCGAACGCGACGCCGCCGGCCGTGCTGATGGCCTCGTCCAGCGGGCGCGCGGCCACCACGGTGATGGGCAGGGCCTTGATGGCATGGGCCAGGGCTAACGGGTCGTTCATGCCGTCCTTGCCCAAGTGTTCATACAGGATGCCGGCCTTGATGCCGTCGAGCCCCAGGCGGCTCTTGAGGTGACTGGACAGCGAGCGTGAGCCGCGCGGGTGGCGCACTTCCACCAAAACACGCTCAGGCGCATGGTCCGGTAGCAGATCGAGGTGGAACGTGGCATGGCCATGGGCCTCGATCTCGTCGCGCAGCAGCTGCGATGCGGCATAGACCAGGCTGCCCTCCACGCCCGTGGCCGTGGCCACGAACTCGCCGCGGCGGCTGAAATGGCGGCCCTGGCTGTCGGTAAAACTGAGCGCCACCGATTTGAAAGGCTGGCCGGCAAACCGCTCGGCAAAGTGCGGCGTCCAGCCCACGGCCCCCTCGGGTGCACGGCCCAGCAGCTCCTGCAGGAATGCGCGGCGGGTTTCGCCGGCGGGTGCATCCATGCGCGGCACATCGAAGCCGCAATTGGCGGGGCGCAGCGGCGCCACGGCCACGCCGCGTTGCGCCAGCAGCGAAACCCAGGCGCCATCGGACCCCAGACGCGCCCAGCTGCCGCCGCCCAGCGCCAGCACCACGGCGCGCGCCGTGACCTGCACCTCACCCACAGGCGCCGCGAAACGCAGGGCGCCATCCCCGCCCCAACCCAGCCAGCGGTGGCGCATGTGGAACCGCACCCCCAGCCCGCGCAGGCGCTGCAGCCAGGCACGCAGCAGCGGCGCGGCCTTCATGTCGGCCGGGAACACGCGGCCCGACGTGCCCACAAAGGTTTCCACCCCCAGCCCCTGCGCCCAGGCACGCACCTCGGGCCCGCCAAAGGCCTGGACGAGCGGCTCGATCTGCGGCTGGCGCCCGGCGTAACGGCTGACAAAAGGCGCGTGCGACTCGGAATGCGTGAGGTTGAGCCCGCCCTTGCCCGCCAGCAGGAATTTGCGTCCCACCGAGGGCATGGCGTCAAACAGATGCACCGCCACACCCGCCTGCGCCAGCACCTCGGCCGCCATCAGCCCGGCGGGGCCGCCCCCCACGATAACGGCATCGCAGTGCAGCGGACTGGACGCATCGGTGGCCAGGGGGGTAGGTGCATTCATGGGGAAAACCTTTCAATCCATCGACAACGTTCGGCGCTCAGAACAAGGAGCCTTGGGCAGGCCCCGGCGCGGGGGCGAGAGTATGCCGCACGGCCTGCGCCGCCCGATCCGCGCCAGCCATCAAGGCAGCTTCGGAGGGAGGGGCGCCATCGGACAGCGGCACCATGCGCCCGTCGCCCGTGAGGAACGCCGCCCGCACCGGCTCGCCGGGTGCCTGCCCCGATACCGCCGCGCGGTAGCGCTGCAACTGCGCCATCAGCGCGGGCTGGCGCTCGGGCTCGGCAGCGCTTTTGTAGTCCAGCACCCACCAGCCCTTGCGCTCGGGCGGCTGGTGGCAGTGCACCAGGCGGTCGATGCGCAGGCTCTGGCCCTGGTGGCGCAGGGGCGCCTCGTTGATGGCGGTGTCCACCACCGTGGCATCCCAGGCCCAGGCACCCTCGCCCGCCAGGATGCGCCGGGCGGTCTGGGCGGCGGTGCGCGCGGCGCCCACGGTGATGTCGAAGTCCTGTGCCAGGCGCGCGATGCGGGCCGTGGACCAGCCGTTGGCACGCAGCTCGGCCAGCGGCGCACCGGCCACACCGGCCTGCTCCAGCAACTGGTGCATGGCCTCGCCCAGGCGCGATGCGGGGGTGGACAGCGATGCCTCCGGGTCAGCCGGGTCGGCGCCTTCTTGCACAGCCCCGGGAGTGGCGCGCAATTCGGCAGGAAGCCCCGGCAACTCAGCCAAGGTGAACTGGTCGTGAACGCTGTCCGTCGTGGCGACAAACCCATCGGATGCAACCGCTTCGTCCAAGGCCTCCACATCCGCCAGCAGCGGCTCCAGCCGGTTCCACCAGCTGCCCGGCGCAGACACGCTGGGCGCCACCGACGACAGCGCCAGGCAGTGTTTGGCGCGCGTCATGGCCACGTAGAGCATGTTGAGCTCTTCGCGCTGGCGGGCCTGCTGCTCGGTGGCCAGGGCGGCTTCAGCGCTGGGCGGCGGGCTGGATTCGCTGGCCAGAAAGACGAAACCTGCGGGCACGGCCTGCTCGCCGGGCCAGTCCACCAGCACGCCCATGGTCTCGGCCTTCTGCGGGCGGGTGTCGGTGTCGAGCAGCAGCACGCAGCGCGCCTCCAGCCCCTTGGCGCCATGCACGGTGAGCAGGCGCACGGCCTGCGCATCCACCCGGCCGGGTGCGCGCACGCCGCCCTTTTTCATGGCGCGCACAAAGGCATAGGGCGTGAGGTAGCGGCCGCCGTCGTGCTGCAGCGCGGCCGACAGCAGCGCGCGCAGATTGGCCAGCACCGCCATGCGCTGCGCGGCGGGGGCGGCGGCGGCAAAGCGGGCCAGCACGTCGCCATGCTGGTAGATGGCGTGCAGCGCATCGTGTGGCGGCAGCGCATCCACCCACGCCTTGTACTGAATCAGATGGGTCGCTAGCGCTTGCAGCTCAATCGGTAGCAGCTCACTTTTTTGAAGCAACTCAAACCAGCTGCTGCTGGCATGCTCGGGCTGGCGGCGCAGCAAGGCCAGCGCTACCAGGGCGTCATCATTCAGCCCGAACAGCGGCGACTTGAGCGCACGCGCCAGCGAGAGGTCGTGCCCGGTGGACACCAAGGCATCGAGCAGCGCCACCATGTCCTGCACCTCGGGCGCGTCGAACAGGTCGGCCTTTTCGGGCTGCACGCAGGGCAAATGCAGGGCACGCAAGGCCTCCTGCATGACAGCGAGCCGGTCGCGCTTGCGGGCCAGCACCAGCACTTCGTTGGGCGGCGTGCCTTGCGCAATCTGCGCCGCCACCCAGGCGGCGGCCTGCGTGCATTCGCGCATGCGCTGGGTTTCTTCGGCTTCGTGACGTGGCTCGGTCAGGCTGTCGCGCCAGGCGAGCGGGTCGGCCGCCCCACCACCACCCGTATCGGGCGGCAGGATGGCGGGCAGGCGCAGCAACACGCCGGGGTTTTTGGATTCGGTGGTGTGGTCGCGAAAACCGAAGGTTTCACCAAATCCGCTCGTCTCGTGTTGCGCCTGCGCTGTGCCCATCACATGGTTCACAGCGGCGATCACGCCCGTGGCGTTGCGGCGCGTGTGGTCGCAACTGAGCAGGTCACCCGAGAGGCCGTCGCGCACAAAGGCCTGCGCGGCAATGAACACCTGCGGCTCGGCGCGGCGAAAGCGGTAGATGCTCTGCTTGGGGTCGCCCACGATGAACACACTGGGCGCCGTGGCACCGCCGCCCGAGCCCGCATAGCCCGCCAGCCAGGCGTGCAGTGCCTGCCACTGCAGCGGGTTGGTGTCCTGGAACTCATCGACCAGCAGGTGGCGGATGCGCGCATCGAGCCGCTCCTGCACCCAGCCCGAGAGCACGGGGTCGGCCAGCATGACCAGGGCCGTGCGTTCCACATCGTTCATGTCCACCCAGCCATGCTGGTGCTTGACGGCGGCAAACTCCGCAATCAGGCAGCGCGCCAGGCGGGCCATGCGCTGCTGGTGCTGCCAGGCCTCGTGCTGGCGGCGGGCGGTGAGTGCGCGCTGGCACAGCGCCTGGACGTGGCGCACCTGCTCGATCCCGGCCAGCTTGTCGTTGAACTTGCGCGGCTCGCCCTTTTGGGTGAGCAGGGCGTCGATCAGGCCATCGGCATCTTCGTTGCTGACTGCCGTTTCCAGCGCAACGCCCTTGGCCGAGAAGGTGGGCGCACTGGCCCGCCCCAGCGCGAGCGCCGCGGCCAGCAGGGCATCACGCTCGCGACGCAACAACGCGATAGCCGGGTCATTTTCCCCCGACAGATCGGGGAACAGCGCCCCTGCCGGCGGCACCGAGGCATCGACCACGCCCGCGGCGTCGGCCAGGTCAAACTCCACCCGCTTGGCCAGCGCCGCCGCCAGCGCCTTGTGCGTTTGCGAGCGGCCATGGCGGGCCACCACGGCCTCGTAGTCGGCCCGCAGCGAGGCGCTGGTGGCGACAGTCTGCAGGAACGGCCCCCACACCTCGCGCACGGCCTCGGCATCGTCTTCGAGCAGCTCAAAATTGGCCGGCAGCCCCTGCGCCTGCAGCAGCGCCAGCGGGGCCGTGCCGAGCAGCGCCGCAAACCAGCTGTGAAAGGTGCGGATCTGCACCGGACGGCCGCTGGCCAGTATCTGGCGGTATAGATTTTGCAGCGCCTCGCGTTTTTCCAGTGCGCGCTCGGGGCTGACTCCTCTTGAAACCAGCTCTGCGCCCAAGGTATCCAGCGGGGCCTGGGCAAACGTCTCCAGCCACTCCTGCAGCCGCTGGCGCATTTCGCCGGCGGCCTTCTTGGTGAAGGTGATGGCCAAAATTTCATGCGGCGCAGCGCCGTCGAGCAAGGCGCGCAGCATGCGCGAGACCAGCATCCAGGTCTTGCCCGCGCCCGCGCAGGCCTCCACTGCCACGCTGCGCGCGGGGTCGCAGGCGATGGCGTAGAAGGCCGCGCGCGAGACCGGGTGGCCGTTGTGTTCGTAGGCCGCTTGTTCAGTCATTCTGGTGATCCACGGCGCCCTGCCCGCAAGTGATCTGTGAACCCGGCGCGCGCCCGGGCGAGAGACGCCGCGCAAGGGCCGCCCCGCCGCGCTGGCGTCGTTCACCCTCCCGGCGCAGCCGAGAGAGGGGGGAAGCCGCGAAGCGGCTCAGGGGGGTATTCCTGTTCATTTCCAGAAGTCTTTTCGGCACAGCCCCCGCGCGGCGCAGTAGTCGCACACGGTGCCCTCGCCCAGCGCGGGCATGGGCGCGCCAGCCGCAATGCGGGCGAAGTCGTGCTGGATGCCTTCCACCAGCAGGTCGCGCAGGTGCACCACCTCGTCCTGTTCGTGCATTTGCGTCTCGCCGCGCTCGCCCACGTTCACGTAGGCGGCACGCAGCGTGTCGTGGCTCAGCAAGGCGGCGTAGAACGCGAGCTGGGTGTCTTCCGCGCCCGCCTTGATGCGCTGGCGCGTGGCGGTGTCGTTCTCGGTCTTGTAGTCGATGACCAGCGGCGCGGGCTCGCCGGCGGACGAAACGGCATCGATGCGGTCGATGGTGCCCACGAGCTGCAGGGCGCCCAACGGCTGGCTGGCTTGCACCTCGGCCTGCCGAAAGTGGCCCCCGGCCTGTTCATGCTGCGCGAGCCAGCGCAGATAGCCGCCACGCACCTGCGGCCAGCCTGCGGCAAACGGCAGAAAGTCGCCCTCGCCCAGGCCTTGTTGCAGCGTGACGGCCTGCGCGGCGCCGTCCATGCGGGCGATGCGGGTGGCTGCGTCGTCCGTTGGCTCGGCCAGCAAGCCTTCATGAAAGTGCTGCAGCACCGCGTGCAGCCAATTGCCGAAGTCGCGCTTGTCCACCTCGGCGGCCAGCTCGTCGGCCTCCTGCAGGCCCAGCTGGCGCAGCGCAAAAAAACGGTAGGGGCAATGCCGCAGATCGGAATACGCGGTGGACGACAGGCGCAGCACGGGCAGCGCGCGCCCATCGGGCAAAGGCCGCGCCGTGGGGTGCGCCGCCACGGTGCGCTGGCTGCGGTCATCGGCACCTTGGGTGGCCGCGCCTTCGAGGTGCAGCGCCAGCACCAGCGCGCTGGCCAGCAGGGGCTCGCCGCCTTCGTCGCCCGTGCGCCAGAGCACATCCACGGCCGGTGTCTGCAGGGCATGCTGCCAGGCGGCGCGCTGGGCGGTCTCCAGCGATTCGCGCGTGGGCAGGCCCCAGGCCTGGCGCTGCGCGGGGGTCCAGTCGCCGACAGGTTCGGGCGAGGGCTGCAGGCGCTTTTCATCGCAGCCGGGCAGCACCAGGGCGGCAAACGGGCGGGCCAGCAACTGGGGCATGGGCAATACGACCACGGGCGCATCGCCCATCTGGCTGGGTACATAGCGCGCGGCTTCCAGCACCTCGTTGGCCCAGCGAGTGAACTCGGCCAGGCCCATGCGCCGGCCGGCGCTGTCCCAGCCCTCCAGCTCGGCCTCCTGGCCCGCCTGCAGGCGCAGCGCCGTCAGCACGCGGGCGCCTGCGGCGTCCGCTTCGAGCCGGGGCCACTGGCCACTGGCCACCAGCAGGCCACGCAGGGACTGCAGCCACTGCGCCAGCGGACGCGGCGCGCGCAGGCCTTCGCGCCATTCCTGCACCTGGGCCACGCAGGCCGCCAGCGCGGGCTTGTCGGCCCAGTTGCGCCCGGCCGCGCCCGCCCAGGCGGCCACCGAAGCCTTGCGCAGCGCACGCTCCAAGGCGCCAAGCACAGCGGGCTCAATGGCCGGGGCATGCTTGAGCCAGTCCAGCACCTCGTCGGCCGATGCGTTCCAGGCGCAGGCCTTGAGCGCGGCCATCAGCTGCGCGGCCGCCCGGGTGGTCGAGAGCGTCCAGCCGTTTTCATCGCGCACCGCCACACCACAGCTGGCCAGATGCGCCCCGATGCGGCGCGTGAGGGCGCGGTCGTTGGCCGCCAGCGCCACTGGTGTGCGGCCCGCCACCAGATGGGCCAGCACACAGGCCGCCGCCCGCTGGGCTTCGTCTTCGGCATCCTGGGCCGCATGCAGGGCAATGCGGCCGCGCGCGTTGGCATCCGGTGCCGCAGGCGGCAATGCCAGGGCCGCTGCCTTGTCGCCCCAATGGACCTGCAGGGCCTGTGCCAAGGGCTCCACCTGAAAGCCTTGCAGAACCACCAGGGCATCAACCGACTGGCGCACGCCGGGCTCGAACAACACATCGGTGGCATGGCGCGATGCCAGTACCCATTCGAACGCAATGCGGGCTACGACGGCCTCGAAACGCAGGGTCGAACCTTCGTCAGGCTCCGTCATCAGGCTGCGCGCCTGCATCCCCCAAGTCTCGCGCTGCGCCGGGGCCATGGCGGCCACAGCCACTGCCAGCTGGGCGGCAGCCTCTTGCAAGGGCACCGCCAGCACGTCGCGTTGCGCGGCCAAGCCGGCGCGGTCGAGCAAGGCGCGTGCGGTGAGCGTGTCGCGCGCCACGTCACCGGCCAGATCGTCGCCTTGCGGTACAAAAGCGGCCAGCTGGCGGGCCCAGTTGCGCGTGGTTTCGAAACGGGGTGCAAATCCGTCGGCATGGTGCAAGGCCCAGTAACGCTGCGCCCAGGGCATGAGCTGGGCATAGGGCAGCAGCACCACGGTGCGCGCCGGATGGGCCTGCAACCCCAGCATGTGCGCCTCCACCTGGGCCAGAACGCGCTGCCACAAGGCCGCGCACTGATCGCTTTTCGCTATGACTGTCATAGCGTCGCAAGACCCGGCCACACCGGTGAACATGGGATTGGTTTCTGTCACAATGCCCAGACTTTAAACGTACACCGGTAGCAAACCGCTCAAAATCAAGGAATCCGCCATGGCCAGCGCACTCATCAAACATGTCTCTGACGCCAGCTTTGAAGCCGACGTGCTCCAACCCGGCACCGCCGTGCTGGTGGACTACTGGGCCGAATGGTGCGGCCCCTGCAAGATGATCGCCCCCATCCTGGATGAAGTGGCTGGCACCTACCAGGGCAAGCTGCAGATCGCCAAGATGAACGTGGATGAAAACCGCGAGATCCCTGCCAAGTTCGGCATCCGCGGCATCCCCACGCTGATGCTGTTCAAGGACGGCCAGCTGGCCGCCACCAAGGTCGGCGCCATGAGCAAGGCGCAACTGACCGCCTTCATCGATCAGCAACTGGCCTGATTCACCGACGCCCCGCTGGCTGTGCCGCCACCGGGGCTTTTTATCGGATGCATGGTGCACACACAGGCACCAGGGTCGGCGGCAATCATCGACTCAATTGCGCTCGCATGAAGTCCTCGCTTTTTTTCCTGTCATAATTCTTCCAGATCACCGGGCTGCATGCATTGGCAGCCGGACCAAGATCCCAGGCGCGCCGGAGCTGCAAACAGCAGCCCATCCGGCCCCGGCCCCCCTCCCCAAAGATTCATACCAGCTCCGCCAAGGAGTCAATCCATGCACTTAAACGAACTCAAGGCACTGCACGTGTCTGAAGTCCTGAAGCAGGCCGAAGAACTCGAAATCGAAAACACGGGCCGCATGCGCAAGCAGGAGTTGATGTTTGCCATCATCAAGAAGCGCGCCAAGACCGGGGAACAAATCATTGCCGACGGCGTGCTGGAAATCCTGCCCGACGGCTTCGGCTTCCTGCGCAGCCCCGACACGAGCTTCACGGCCAGCACGGACGACATCTACATCAGCCCCAGCCAGGTGCGCCGCTTCAACCTGCACACCGGCGACATGATCGAAGGGGAGGTCCGTACCCCCAAAGACGGTGAACGTTACTTCGCGCTGAACAAGCTCGATTCCGTCAATGGTGGTCCGCCCGAGCAGAACAAGCACAAGGTGATGTTCGAGAACCTGACGCCCCTGTTCCCCAAGGAGCAGATGCGCCTGGAGCGCGACGTCAAGAGCGAAGAGAACATCACCGGCCGCATCATCGACATCATCGCGCCCATCGGCCGCGGCCAGCGCGCCCTGATCGTCGCTCCGCCCAAGAGCGGCAAGACGGTGATGATGCAACACATCGCCCATGCCATCACGGCCAACAACCCCGATGTGCACCTGATGGTGCTGCTGGTGGACGAGCGCCCTGAAGAAGTGACGGAAATGCAGCGCACGGTGAAGGGCGAAATCATCGCCTCCACCTTTGACGAGCCCGCCGCCCGCCACGTGCACGTGGCCGAGATGGTGATCGAGCGCGCCAAGCGCCTGGTCGAGCTGAAAAAAGACGTGGTGATCCTGCTGGACTCCATCACCCGCCTGGCCCGCGCCTACAACAACGTCGTGCCGTCGAGCGGCAAGGTGCTGTCGGGCGGTGTGGATGCAGCAGCCCTGCAGCGCCCGAAACGCTTCTTCGGTGCCGCACGCAAGGTCGAGGAAGGTGGCTCGCTCACCATCATCGCCACGGCGCTGGTCGATACCGGCAGCCGCATGGACGAAGTGATCTTTGAAGAATTCAAGGGCACGGGCAACTGTGAAATCCACCTGAACCGCCGCCTGTATGAAAAGCGCGTGTTCCCCGCCATCGAGCTCAACAAGAGCGGCACGCGCCGCGAAGAACTGCTGCTGGCCCCCGAGATTCTGCAAAAAACCCGCATCCTGCGCCAGTTCATGTACAACATGGACGAGATCGAGTCCATGGAGCTCATGATCAAGAACATGAAGGCCACCAAGAGCAATGTCGAGTTTTTCGACATGATGCGAAGGGGCGGATAATCCCGCGCGCCACGGCAAACATCGCCGACTGCCGCTCCGGGATATAATGGCAGGCTTTTTCTGCGGAAAGTACGCTGGATGTTTCACGAGGCAAAGGTTGCTTCGGGTCCCGCACGGCTCCCGCACTTGACAAGGATTGATCATGAAAGAAGGCATTCACCCCAACTACCGCGAAGTTCTGTTCGTGGACCTGTCCAACGGTTTCAAGTTTGTCACCCGCTCGTGCGTGAACACCAAGGAAATGGGCAAGACCGACGACGGTCGTGAGCTGCCCCTGTTCAAGCTGGACACCTCCAGCGAATCGCATCCTTTCTATACCGGCACGCAAAAATCCGTGGACAACATGGGCGGCCGTGTGGAGCGTTTCCGCAACCGTTTCGGCAAGACCGCAGCGAAGTAATTCACCGCGTTTCCGCCAAAAAGGCAGCACGGGCAACCGCGCTGCCTTTTTATTTGGATTTGCCCTTATTCTCGACAGCCAGCCATTGCCATCCTCCTGACGCGTGAACGCTCCCACCCCTGCCATCGTTACCCGAAATGCTGCACGCCCGCTTCCCCGCTGGGCCTTGCTGCTGCTGTGCCTGGCTTATGTGGTGCCTGGCTTTGTCGGCCGAGGCCCGTGGAGGAACGCCGACGTGACGGCCTTTGGCTACATGCTGGAACTGGCCAACGGGCATACCCCTTGGCTGAAACCGCTGCTGGGGGGGATCCCCCCCGAAACCGACGGTTTGCTGCCCTACTGGCTGGGAGCCTGGGCCATCCGGATCACGCCCGATGGTCTGATGGCGCCCGAGATGGCAGCCCGCCTGCCCTTCATGTTGCTGCTGGCGCTGACGCTGGCTGCCACCTGGTATGGCGTTTACTACCTGGCGCGCAGTCCGGGCGCTCAGCCCGTGGCATTTGCCTTTGGCGGCGAGGCCAAACCCCTGGATTACGCCCGCGCCATCGCCGATGGCGCCTTGCTGGCCCTGATCGCCTGCCTGGGCCTGGCACAGCTTTCGCACGAAGCCACCGGCTATCTGCTGCAACTGGCATGTGCGGCACTGATCTTCTTTGCCGTAGCCACCTTGCCTTACCGCACGGTGGTGCCCGCCGTGGCTCTGGTTGCGGGCATGATGGGACTCACGCTGGCCGGCGCGCCCACGTTCGCCGCCTTGCTGGGGGGGGGCTGCATTGCTCTGGTTGCGCTGGCCCCACCCAGCCCCGCCGACCCGGCCCATCACTCCGATCGACGTCTGCACTGGGTCGCGGCGCTGGCGGCCATCACGCTGCTGGCCGCCGCCGTGGCATGGCAACTGGATCTGTGGCGCTGGCGCCTGGTCGATGCGGCCACCGAGGGCAAGGAATTCAGAAGCCTGATACGGCTGCTGCTCTGGTTTGGCTGGCCAGCCTGGCCCATGGCCACCTGGACGCTGTGGCGCTGGCGCAGACAGCTGTTCAGCCGCCAGTTGCATCGACACCTGTGGTTGCCCCTGTGGTTTTCGCTGGTCTCGGTGGGCGCCACCTTCACCACACAGCCGGCAGACCGGGCGTTGCTCGTCGGTTTGCCGGCCATCGCCACGCTGGCCGCGTTTGCGTTGCCCACATTCCGGCGCAGCATGGCGTCGCTGATCGACTGGTTCACCTTGCTGTTCTTCAGCATATCGGCCCTGGCCATCTGGGTCATCTGGTTTGCCATGCAGACGGGCGTTCCGGCACAGCCTGCAGCCAACGTGGCCAAACTAGCCCCCGGATTCACGCCCGAGTTCTCATGGCTGGCACTGGCGGTGGCACTGGCCGCCTCGGCGGCCTGGTGCCGGCTGGTCTGGTGGCGCGCAGCACGCAACCGTGCCGCCATCTGGAAAAGCCTGGTATTGCCCGCCAGCGGGGCGGCTCTGGGCTGGCTGCTGCTGACCACCCTGTGGCTCCCGCTGCTCGACTATGCCCGCAGCTATGCACCGCAGGCGCACAAACTGGCGGCTGCCTTGGGCCCACACCCCGGATGCGTGCAGATGGTCGGCCTGAGCCGGGCGCAGGTGGCCGCACTGCAATACCACGCCCGGCTGCGCCTGCAACCGGCCAACCCGGCAATTCACTGCCCCTGGCTGATTGCAGACAACAACGCCTGGCCGGCACCCGCAAACCTGGTGAATCCTGACCACTGGGAGAGGCAAGCCACCATCGGCCGCCCTACCGACAAGAAGGAGTCCATCCTGCTGTTCCGGAGAACGGAATCGCCCGACTGATGTCGGAGTCTTCCACCATCTCCCGCCACGCACTGACCGTGCTCACGGGGCAGCTGGCCGTGATGGCCTTCGGCGTGACCGACACCATCGTGGCCGGGCGCCACGGCGAAACCTCTCTGGCGGCACTGTCGGTGGGCTCGGCCATCTTCATCAGCGTCTATGTGGCCCTGATGGGCATCTTCCAGGCCCTCATGCCCGTCTGGGCCGAGCAGCGGGGTGCGCACAACCCCGGCGCCATTGGCCAATCGCTGCGCCAGGCGCTCTATCTGTGTGCCGTGACGGCAGCCGTCGGCATGCTCATCCTGTTGTCGCCCGGTCCGCTGCTGCGCTGGACCGAGGTACCACAGGCGTTGCGCACCGAGGTAGAACAATACCTTGCAGTGCTGGCCCTGGCGCTGCCACCCGCCCTGCTCTTTCGCCTGTACAGCACGCTGAACCAAGCCATTGGACGACCGCAACTGGTGACCTGGCTGCAGGTGGGGTCGCTGTTCATCAAGGTGCCCCTGTCCATCTGGTTCACTTTTGGCGGCGCCGGCCTGCCGGCGCAAGGCGCCGTGGGCTGCGCCTGGGCCACCCTGGTGGTGAATGCCTGCATGCTGGCCCTGGCTTTCTGGCTGTTGCGCAGCCAGGATCTCTACAGGCCGCTGCGCATCTGGCAGCGCATGGAGCCACCCCATTGGCCCACCCTTCTCGGCTTCGCCCGGCTGGGCGTGCCTGCGGGGCTTGCCATCCTGGTGGAAGTGACCTCGTTCACCCTGATGGCCCTTTTCATTGCCCGCCAGGGCACGGTGGCCACCGCAGCCCACCAGATCGCTGCCAACGTGGCGGCCGTGCTGTACATGGCGCCCCTTTCACTGGCCATTGCCACCAGCGCCCGGGTGAGCTACTGGCTGGGTGCCGGCAACGCTGTGCAGGCACGCAGCGTCGTTTTGATAGGTTTCAGGCTCGCAGTACCTGTGGGTATTGCGCTATCAGCTCTATTATTCATAGCAAATGAAACCGTCGCTGCCCTGTATTCCAGCAGTGCCGCCGTGGTGGCAACCACCGGTGGATTGCTGCTGTGGGTTGCGACCTACCATGCCGCTGACGCCGTGCAGACCCTGTGTGTCTTTGTGCTGCGCAGTTACCGCGTCACGATCGCCCCCTTGGTGGTTTATTGCACCTTGCTGTGGGGCGCCGGGCTTGGCGGGGGCTATGTGCTGGCGTACCAAGGGCTGGGCCCTTGGGCACCCATAACGTCTCCCGTGCCGTTCTGGGCGGCCAGTGCCCTGGCACTGGCCATCACGGCAGGGCTGTTTGTGCTGATGCTGCGGGTTGCAATTCGGCCGGCAACGCGGAGCGGCGAAGCCGGTTGGCAGGAAAAGTAACCGAGAAGACCGATCCCTTGCCCAGTGCACTGGTGATATCAAGCGTGGCGCCATGCCGCTGCACGGCATGCTTGACGATGGCCAGCCCCAGGCCCGTGCCACCCGTTTCCCTCGACCGGCTGCGGTCGACGCGGTAGAACCGCTCGGTGATGCGCGGAATATGCTCCGGCGCAATGCCGGGCCCGGTGTCGCTCACGGAAAAGATGGCATTGCCATCGGTCGTGTAGCGCCATTGCACCGTGATGGTGCCGCCTGCGGGCGTGTAGCGCACGGCATTGCTGATGAGGTTGGACAGCACACTTTGCAACTCGGCCTGCACCCCGGCAATTTCGCCCGCGGATCGCAAATCCTGCGCCGCAGGAAACTGCAGCACATGGTGCCGATGGTTGTTTTGCGTCAACAGTGCCGACAAGGCCCGGCCCTCTTCCTCGCACCGCAGCATCAGGACCTGTACCGACGTCCATTCGGAAATACCGGGCAGGGGACTGCCTTCCAGGCGCGAGAGCGTCAGCAAATCGTGCACCACGCTCTGCATGCGCGCCGCCTGCTGGGCCATCATGGCCAGGTAGCGTGCACGCTCCTCGGCATCCAGCGGCAGGGTTTGCAGGGTTTCCACAAAACCCGTCAGCACGGTCAGGGGCGTGCGGATTTCATGTGACACATTGGCCACAAAATCGCGGCGCATGGCGTCGGCCTGCTCCAGCGCCGTGACATCCCGGGACAGCATCAGCTTGCGCCCATCACCATACGGATGCAGATGCACCGAAATGCGCACGGGCCGGGACAGCGTGCTGTTCCTGCCCTGCAGCACCACATCGTGGGTGTAATCCTGGGCCGCATAGTAGGCACTGAAATCGGGATCTCGTACCAGGTTGCCGACAGACTGCATGACATCCCGTTGGGCATCGAACCCAAACTGTGCAGCCGCAAGCTGATTGCACCATTCAATGCGCCCTTCACCATCGAGCAGGACAATGCCATTGGGCGTGGCCTGGAGTGCTGCCAGAATTTCCTGCAGACGATCCTCGCTTTCGTTGACCTGCGCCTGGCGCTGGCGCAACAGACGCCGCGCGCGATCTGCCGCTTCACCCCACATGCCGAAAGTTGACGGAGCCGCCGACAGGTCACCCGAGCGCAGCCACTGCAGCACCCGCACCCCCCGCCACAAATCTCCGACAAACCACAACCATGCAGCCACCCCGGCCCCCAGCACTGCGCCCCAGGGGCCACCTTGCCACCAGCCGAGCGCGCCTCCAGCCAATTGCCAGGCCAGATAATAAAGAAAACGCCAGAGCATGCGGACTACACAACTTTCTCGGGGGTCACGAAGGCACTCCGCCCCCGGACTGCAACATTCAGGCCTGCATCAGCGCGGGCGGCTGGGCGGTGAGCCGGTAGCCCGCGCCGCGCACGGTTTCCACCATGACGCCCGCCGTACCCAGGGCCTCCCGCAGCCGCTTCACATGCACGTCCACGGTTCGCTCTTCAATGAACACATGGTCGCCCCACACCTTGTCCAGCAGTTGTGAGCGGCTGTGCACGCGCTCCGAGTGCTTCATGAAGAAATGCAGCAGCTTGAACTCGGTCGGCCCCACCTTCAGCGGCTGCCCATGGAAAGTGACCCGGTAGGTACCCGCGTCCAGCACGAGATCGCCAATGGTGACGCTGTCGCTCACCTGCTCGGGCGCGCGGCGCCGCAGCACCGCCCGGATGCGCGCCAGCAGCTCCTGCGTGGAAAACGGCTTGGTGATGTAGTCGTCCGCCCCCGCATCGAGCCCGGCCACCTTGTCGGGCTCATCACCCCGGGCGGTCAGCATGAGGATGGGGATGGGTTTGGTCCGACTGTCTGCACGCCACTTACGCGCCAGCACGAGGCCGCTTTGACCGGGCAGCATCCAGTCGAGCAGGATGACATCGGGAAGGACAGCATCGAGTTCACGCTGGGCCGAATCACCATCTTCCGACCAGATGGGCTGAAAACCGTTGTGGCGCAGATTGACGGCAATCAGCTCGGCAATCGCCGGCTCATCTTCCACAATCAATACGCGAGGAAGCTTTTTCATGTCAACGCCAATCGCTCACTGCAACAAAGTGGTTTCAATTTCATCAAGTGCCGTGTGCCGCACGTCCTTGCCCTTGACAAGGTAGATGACGAGTTCGGCCACATTCTTGGAGTGATCGCCAATGCGTTCGATCGCCTTGGCCAGGAACAACAGGTCCAGGCTGGCGGAGATGGTGCGCGGGTCTTCCACCATGTAGGTGATGAGCTTGCGGACAAAGCCATCGAACTCTTTGTCAATGAGATCGTCCTCCTTGAGGATGGCCAGCGCCGCCTTGGTGTCCAGGCGCGCAAAGGCATCCAGCGCCTTGCGCAGCATGCCCGAGGCCAGGTCGGCCGATACGCGCAGGTCGCTCGATGGCAGTGAACGGGCCGCACCGCTCTCAATGATCGACTTCACCATGCGGGCCATCTTGTTGGCCTCGTCACCCACGCGTTCCAGGTTGGCGGTGGCCTTGGAAATGGAGAGCAGCAGCCGCAAGTCGCGGGCAGTGGGCTGGCGCCGGCCAATGATGGACGCGAGTTCGTGGTCAATCTCGACTTCCATGGCATTCACGCGCTGCTCTATCAATGCCACCTGCTCCACCGCTTCGAGACTGAAATGTGAAAGCGCGTAAATGGCCTGGCGAATCTGCGATTCCACCAGTCCCCCCAATTCCATGACGCGGGCAGAGACGCCGTTGAGTTCGCTGTCGAACTGCGATGAAAGGTGCTTGTCAGCCATGAATTTGCCTCCTCAGCCAAAACGGCCGGTAATATAGTCTTCGGTTTCCTTGCGCTGGGGCTTGAAGAACATCTGTTCTGTCTCACCGAACTCCACCAGATCCCCCAGGTACATGTAGGCGGTGTAGTCGCTGCAACGCGCTGCCTGCTGCATGTTGTGCGTGACGATCACCACGGTGTAGTCTTCCTTCAGTTCGGCGATCAACTCCTCGATCTTGGCGGTGGAGATCGGGTCGAGGGCCGAGCACGGTTCGTCCAGCAACAGCACCTCTGGCTTGATGGCAATGCCACGCGCAATGCAAAGGCGCTGCTGTTGCCCACCCGAGAGGCTGGAGCCACTCTGACTGAGCTTGTCCTTGACCTCATTCCACAGCGCCGCCTTGCGCAATGCCCACTCCACGCGGTCATCCATGTCCGTGGCGCTGAGGCTTTCAAACAGCTTCACACCAAAGGCGATGTTGTCGTAGATCGACATGGGAAAAGGCGTTGGCTTCTGGAACACCATGCCGATCTTGGCCCGGATCAGCGCCACATCCTGCTTGGTGGTCAGCAGGTTTTCGCCATCCAGCACGATCTGGCCTTCGGCACGCTGCTCGGGATACAGCTCGAACATGCGATTGAAGGTGCGCAACAGCGTGGACTTGCCACAACCGGACGGTCCGATAAAGGCCGTGACCTTGTTTTCCGGAATATCCAGATTGATGGCCTTGAGGGCGTGGAACTTGCCGTAATAGAAGTTCAGGTCCCTGACCGTGATCTTCGACGGGCCCGGTTGCGATTTTTGGATAGTGGAGGGCATGAAAGTCTTCCTTGCTTATTTCTGCCGGGTCAGAACCCGCGCGAGGATATTGAGTCCGAGAACGGCGAGTGTGATCAGGAACACTCCCGCCCAGGCCAGTTGCTGCCAGTTTTCATAGGGGCTCATGGCGAACTTGAAAATGGTGACGGGCAGACTGGCCATGGGTTTGGACAAGTCCGAGGTCCAGAACTGGTTGCTCAACGCCGTGAACAGCAAGGGCGCCGTCTCACCCGCAATGCGCGCCACCGCCAGCAATACCCCCGTAATGACGCCGGCCCGCGCCGCCCGCAGGGTGACCATGGTGATCACCTTCCACTTGGGTGTGCCCAGGGCGTAGGCCGCCTCGCGCAGGCTGGCGGGCACCAGAATCAGCATGTTTTCAGTGGTCCGGATGACCACCGGAATAACGATCAATGCCAGGGCCATAATCCCGGCGTAGGCCGAAAAACTCTTGAAGCGCGCCACCACCACGGCATAAACAAAAAGGCCGATCACGATGCTGGGTGCCGACAGCAGAATGTCGTTCACGAAGCGTGTCGTGGATGCCAGCCAGCCGCGCACGTCGTACTCGGCCAGGTAAACCCCGGCCATGATGCCGATGGGGGTTCCCACGAAAGTGGCCAGCAATACCATCACCACCGAGCCGTAGATGGCATTGGCGATGCCCCCCGCCTCATTGGGCGGCGGCGTCATTTCGGTGAACAGTGTCAGGCTCAACCCCCCAACCCCGAGGCGCACGGTTTCCCACAAGATCCATACCAGCCAGAACAAGCCAAAAGCCATGGCGGCCAACGACAGGGTCAGGGCAATCTGGTTGACGCGCTTGCGACCGTTGTAGCGTGCCTGGCGCGCCTTCGCGACATCGGCCGCCGAGATAAGAGGCTGCGAGGTGGTCATGTGCGGACTCCTTCGTTCTTTTGAAGGCGTGACAGCAAGACCTTGGACAAGGCCAGCACCACAAAAGTGATAAAGAAGAGCACCAGCCCCAGATAGATCAGCGATGCCTGGTGCAGGCCTTCGCCAGCCTCTGCAAATTCATTCGCCAGGGCCGACGTGATGCTGTTGGCTGCCTCGAAAATCGACAGGGAATCGAGCTGGTTCATGTTGCCGATGACGAACGTTACCGCCATGGTTTCCCCCAGCGCACGCCCCAGCCCCAGCATGATGCCCCCCAGCACCCCCGTCTTGGTATAGGGCAGCACCACCTTCCACATCACCTCCCAGGTGGTCGAACCCAGGCCATAAGCCGACTCCTTGAGGAGCGCTGGCGTGACATCAAAAACATCCCGCATCACCGAAGCAATGAAGGGAATGATCATGATGGCCAAAATGATGCCCGCCGACAAAATGCCAATGCCTACCGGGGGACCCGAGACCAGCGCACCCAGATAGGGAATACCGGCAAACAAGGACTGCAAGGGCTGCTGCACAAAACGCGCGAGGATGGGGCCAAAAACCATCAACCCCCACATGCCATACACAATCGACGGCACGGCGGCCAGCAACTCGATCGCCGTTCCCAGGGGCCGCTTCAGCCAGGCGGGAGACAGCTCGGTGAGGAACAAGGCGATACCAAAGCTCACAGGTACGGCAATCAGCAACGCGATGAACGACGTGGCCAGCGTGCCATAGATCATGACCAGGCCGCCGTACTCGTTTTGCACGGGATCCCAGACGCTGCGGGCGAGGAAACTCAGGCCGTATTGGGAAATGGAGGGCCAGGCCCCCGCCACCAGCGACGCCATGATGCCCAGCAGCAGCAACAGCGTGAGGATGGCCGCGCCACGCGCGAGCCATCCAAAAATTCGGTCTGCCAACATGCCTGATATCAGCGGTTTGCGGGGTGGAGGCGTGCTCCGCTTGATGCCAGAGGCAGCCTCTGAGGGCGAACTCTGGCGAGCCGGCATCGTAGTAGACACGTTGGTAGCCTTGAAAGGTTAAATCAAATGGCCGGCAGGATGCCGGCCCAGGAGATTACTTGAACGACACAGCCTTGCCAGAGGTGTCCTTGATGTCACCCCAGGACTTGATGATGACGTTCTTGACGCTGTCTGGCATGGGAACATAGTCCAGTTCGGACGCCGTCTTGTCACCCGACTTGTAAGCCCACTCGAAGAACTTCAGAGCCGTACCAGCCTGCACCGGCTTGTCCTGGGTCTTCTGGAACAGAATGAACGTGGCAGAAGTGATTGGCCACGCATCCTTGCCTGGCTGGTTCGTCAGGATCTGATAGAAGCTCTTGGCCCAGTCAGCACCCGCGGCAGCCGCCTTGAAGGTCGAATCATCGGGTGAAACATAATTGCCAGCCGAGTTTTGCAGCTGTGCGTAGGTCAGCTTGTTCTGCTTGACATAGGCGTACTCCACATAGCCGATCGAGTTGGGCAGGCGGCCCACGAATGCAGCCACGCCTTCATTGCCCTTACCGCCCGCACCCGTGGGCCAGTTCACGGCGGTACCCTCACCCACCTTGCTCTTCCACTCGGCATTGACTTTGGACAGGTAGTTCGTAAAGCCAAAAGTGGTGCCCGAACCGTCGGCGCGACGCACTGGCGCAATGGAATCATCCGGCAGCGGCAGCGAAGGATTCAGCGCCTTGATGGCAGGATCGCTCCACTTGGTGATCTTGCCCAGATAGATATCCCCCAGCACCTGACCGTTCAGCTTGAGCTGCCCGGGTGCAATACCCTTGATATTGACCACCGGAACGATGCCGCCGATCACGGTGGGAAACTGAACCAGGCCCTTCTTGGCGAGATCCTCGTCCTTGAGGGGCGCGTCGGAAGCACCGAAATCCACCGTCTTGGCTTCGATCTGGCGCAGGCCAGCACCCGAACCCACCGACTGGTAGTTGATCTTCACGCCAGTGGCCTTGTGGTAGTCAGACGCCCACTTGGAGTACAGCGGCGCAGGAAAACTAGCACCAGCCCCCGTGGCTTCCTGCTGCGCCATGGCACTGGAGAATGCTCCAGCAGAAGCGACACCAGCCACCAGAACTCGAATCACGGACATTTTCATGAAGACACCTTTTGGGTTGAAAAAGTTGGGATGCCGCGACTCTAGGTGTCATATATGACAACACCGTGACATTTACCAATACCTGTCACACACCTATTTTCCCGTTCCCACGGGGCCGTATTGAATCAAATCGTCATATTTTTGTCACGGCCGTTGCGTAGTCTCCTGCGACCGACATGCGTCGGCTATCTACTTCCAGGAGAATTCCATGTTTCGCCGTCATGCACTTCAATCTGCCATCGCCCTGGTGGCAGTGACCGCTCTGGGCGCCTGCGCCACGCACGCCCCAACATCCCAGACGCTGGCCGACACGGTCGCCAAGACCCCCTCGCTGCAGACTTTCAATACCCTGGTTGCAGAAGCCGGCCTGACGGACACCCTCAAGGCTGCAGGCCCCTACACCGTTTTTGCGCCGTCCGATGCGGCATTCAAAGCAGTTCCCGCCAAGACCCTGGAAGCACTCAAGCAAGACAAAGCGTTGCTGAAATCCGTGCTCAGCTACCACATCGTGCCATCGCGCCTGGCCTCTGCAGAAGTGAAGCCAGGTAATTTCAAGACCGTGCAGGGCGCAAACGTCGCACTGGCGCGCGCTGGCACGTTCGTGACCGTGGAAGACGCCATGGTGGAGCAAGCCGACATCGCGGCCACCAATGGCGTGGTGCATGTGGTGGACCGCGTGCTGATGCCGCCGAAGAAATAAGCACCGCTCAGAGCTTCCATGGCTATGTACTTCTCCGACTTCCCCGCGGTTTCACTGAATCGCCGACACTGGATTCAATGGTCCGCTGCTGCAAGTGCCGTCATGGCAGGCGAAGTAATGGCCCAGCCCTCCTCGGCGAGCCCTCCTCGCAATAGCGACGGAGAACGCTCGCTGGTGGTGGCCCAGATTGTTGACCTGACTTTCGGCCAGCAGGATGTGAGCCGCGACTTTCTGGCGGGCTCCCGATCGGCCTGGCAGGACCTGAACGCGCGCGGCGGTGTACGCGGGCGGACAGTGCGGCACGTCACCATCGAGACCGATGGCACACCCCAAGGCCTCGCGGCCGCATGGCAGGCCGCCCACCGTCAACCCGAGTGCATAGCGCTGTCTGGTTGCGTGGGCAATGCCGCAGCCGCCGGGCTTGTGGCCCTGCAGACTTCGGCGGGTTCGGCGTCACCCCTGGCGCTCGTGGCCCCGTGGCTACACAACGCCGTCACCGACAACGAGGCAGAGACAGTGTTCGAGGTGTTCCCGGGCCACCAGATTCAGATAGCGCATGCCATCCAGACCCATGCATCCCTGGGCGTAAAGCAGATCGGCGTGGTGTTTGCTTCCGCACAGGTACAACACCAATCTCAAGCCTATGTTTTCCAGGCAGCAAAGAGCCTGGGTTTGCAGGCACAGATATTGCCGCTTCCGGGCACGGAAGGACCGGCAGCGAATCAGCTCATCAATCCAACCCAGACCATCATCTTGTTCGTGGGCGGAACACCAGAGCTGCATGCATTCACCAGCAAGCTGATTGCCCCGGCAGGCCGCCAGTGCTTTGTCGTGGCCCTGGCCGATGTGAACCTGCAGGTGCTGGCCCAGATGGGAGGCACGCCCAAAGGCATCTCCATCATTGCCACCCAGCCCGTTCCCTTGATCACATCCAGCCTGCCCGTGGTGCGCGCATACCGTGCCGCGCTAAGCCGATTCTTTGATGAGGCCCCCTCCCCGCAAGGTCTGGCCGGGTTCATTGCAGCGCGCTATACCGCCGAAATCCTGGGCGGAATTTCAGGGCCATTGACGCGCGCCAGCATGCTCTCGGCATTGCAAAGGCGTGCCGACGTCAATGTGGGCGGGTATACCGTTGCCTATCAAGGAACCAAGCGTTCAAACGCCTACGTCACGCAAAGCATGCTGACGCAGGACGGGCGCATCATCGGTTGATACAGGCCCGAGAAAAGGGGCGCGGGTGCTATGCTGCCCGCTGGAGATCAAGCGCATCACGCGCAGAAACATGCACAACGGAACACTGCTCGCAGCTGTCGATCTGGGATCGAACAGCTTTCGCCTTGAAATCGGCCGTTACGAGCACGGTCACATCCAACGGATGGAATATCTCAAGGAAACCGTGCGCCTGGGCAATGGCCTTGACGAAGAATTCAACCTCACCCCCGAAGCCATGCAGCGCGGCTGGGATTGCCTGGCGCGCTTTGGCGAGCGCCTGGCGGGGTTTGAGCGCGCACAAGTGCGCGCCGTGGCAACCCAGACCCTTCGCGAAGCCCGCAACCGGGAAGACTTCCTGATCCGCGGTGGAGAAATTCTGGGCTACCCCATCGATGTGGTGTCAGGCCCCGAAGAAGCCCGGCTGATCTACCAGGGGGTTGCACGCCTGCTGCCCCAATCGGACGAACGCCGGCTCGTGGTGGACATTGGCGGCAGGTCCACGGAGTTCATTCTCGGCCAGCAATTCAACCCCCACACGGTGGCCTCGTTCCGGGTTGGCAGCGTGGCATGGTCCACGCGCTACTTTGCCAATGGCCAGTTCACACGGCAGGCATTCATGGCCGCAGAAATCGCGGCCAAGGCGGTGCTCGATGAGGCCCTTGGCACATTCCGGCCAGAAACCTGGGATATCGCTTATGGGTCTTCGGGTACGGCTGGAGCGGTAGGCGACATCCTCTTTGCCGCGGGTGGCCCGCAGGGGCTGATCACCCTGGAAGGACTGGAATGGCTGCATGACCGCCTGCTGCGCGCGCACCATGCAGATCGCGTTCGCCTGGAGGGGCTCAAGGAAGACCGGCGGGCAGTGATTGGCGGCGGTATCAGCGTGCTGCGGGCTGTTTTTGATCTTCTCGAGATCCGGCAGATGCAAGTGGCCCAGGGCGCGCTGCGCCAGGGCGCACTCTACGACCTGCTGGACCGCGAGCAGCCCGAGACCGACTTGAGAACCACCACGGTGAAAGGCCTCATGCAGCGATTCTCGGTGGACGCAGCACAGGCCGAACGGGTGGCACGCGTTGCCTCCGACCTCTTCACCCAGGCGGCGCCCCAGAACAGCGAGCGCGCAGCACGGAAGCTGCAATGGGCCGCTCGCCTGCACGAGATTGGCGGCATCATCTCTCACAGCGAATACCACCGCCATGGCGCCTACATCCTGGATCACACCGACGCGGCAGGGTTTGCCGTGTCCGAACTGCACAGGCTCGGTGCGCTGGTGCTGGGGCAGCGGGGCAAAGTCCGCAAGCTGGAGGCAGCCCTGATCAACGACCCTGGCTTTGCCCTGCAGTTGTTGAGTTTGCGCATGGCGGTCGCGCTCTGCCATGCACGACGCGACCCGGATGTGGAAGGCCTGTCCTTGCAGACACTGGGCACGCGCCACACCGTCAGCACCCGGGCCGGATGGACGGCTGCCTACCCCCAATCGGCCTACCTGCTGCGGGAAGAACTGGTAGCCTGGCAAAAAACGCCCTGGGAGCTGGAACTCAGACTTGGGTGACGTGATGCAATAAACGGTATAAACTGTTTATACCGTTTATTCATTCATTCACCATGAACACCTCCAGCACTGTTCCAGGCCAAAACGCCAGCACAACACCCACACAACCTGCCGCCAAGACCGCAGCAGCGAGCACCGTTGCAACGGCAACCGCGGCCGGTGCAAAGACATCAGCGACGAGTCAACCCAAGACAATTGCCAACAAGGCACCGGCCAAACCCGTCAAGCGTTCGGCAACACCCGCTCCAGCCAAGGCAGCACCAGCGCCTGCGCCCGCCTTGCAAGCCAAGGAAGTTCGCGCCAAAAAGCCCAAACTGGTTCGCGACAGCTTCACCATCCCCAAGGACGAGTACGCCGTCATCGAGACACTCAAGCAACGCGCGAACTTGCTCGCCCAGCCAGCCAAGAAAAGCGAACTGCTGCGCGCCGGTCTGAAGGTGCTGGCAGGGCTGTCGGACGCGGCCCTGCGCAATGCCTTGCAAGCGGTTCCATCCATCAAGACGGGGCGTCCCAAAGCGGAGACCCCAGCCGCCAAGCCCTCGGCAAAAACAGTCCGCAAGCAAGGCAAGTGAGCTGGACAGTACCGGAATGGCCCGGTGATTGCAGGTCAGAGGAATTCCGGGGACTGCACTGTCATGAGCACGGTCTGGCTATGGTCCAGTCTTTGGCGCTGGCGGAGCCACCACACGGCGCCCTTGCGCACGGTGCATTCGGGTGATTGCATTTCCAGCAATTGAGCAATCGCCTGTCCGAGCACAGGCTGATGCCCGATGATCAGCACGGCTCCACGGGCACGCGGCCACTGGGCCAGTTCCAGCAAGTCCTGCACGCTGCCCCCGGGCAGAAGCTCGGCACGCATCTTGAACTTGCGCCCCAAAGCCCTGGCCGTCTGCTCCGTACGCCGAGCCGGGCTTGCGAGCACCCTCAAACCTTCCGGCAATTGCCGGTCCAGCCAGGCTGCCATGCGTGCCGCCTGCTTCTCGCCTCGCGGCGTAAGAGGACGCGCCGCATCATCCACACCATCAGCCGCCTCCTCGGCTTCGGCGTGACGCCAGAGGATGAGGTCCATCACGCCGCTCCCTGATCCTGCAGAGCCGCAGCCGACATGCCGCCGTATCGCACCATCAGTGCATTCTGAGCCCCCTGGCCGGCGATAGGCTGGCTGGCGCGCTCATAGGTTCCATCCGCCTTGAGCATCCAGGCGTCCTTGTCGTCATGAAGATAGGCGACCAGGCATTCGTCCACGATCTGCTGACGCAAAACCGGGTCCGTCACGGGCCAGGCCAGTTCCACCCGCCGCATCATGTTGCGGTTCATCCAGTCGGCGCTGGACAGGTACAAATCTTCCTGGCTGCCTGAGCGGAAATAGAACACCCGCGTGTGCTCCAGAAAACGGCCAATCACCGAGCGCACCCGGATGTTTTCAGTGACTCCTGGCAATTGGGCCGGCAGCATGCAGGCACCCCGCACAATGAGGTCAATCCGAGCACCGCGCTGCCCGGCAAGGATCAGCGCCCGGATCAACGCTTCATCCGTCAGGGCGTTCATTTTGGCCACAATGCGCGCATCTTCTCCTCGGCTGGCTGCCAGCCCCACCTGCTCAATTTTTTCCAGCATGCGGCGGTGCAGGTGAAACGGCGCCAACAGCAGCCTGCGCAACCTGGGTGGGCGATTCTGACTGGCCAGATGGTTGAACACCCCATCCATGTCGGCGGTGGTTTCTTCGTCCGCGGTGAGATAGCTCAGGTCGGTGTACAGGCGCGCGGTGCGCATGTTGTAGTTGCCCGTGGACAAATGGCCATAGCGACGAAGCTGACGCCCCTCCCGCCTGGTGACCAGCAGCATCTTGGCATGTGTCTTGAGCCCCACCACACCGTACACCACCTGGGCACCAATGGATTCCAGCGCTTCAGCCCAGTTGATATTGGCTTCTTCGTCAAAGCGCGCCTTGAGTTCCACCACGGCCATGACCTCCTTGCCGCGGCGCACTGCCTCGGTCAACAGATCCATGAGCTCAGAGTCTGAACCGGTGCGGTAAATGGTCTGCTTGATAACCAGCACCTGGGGGTCATTGACCGCCTCGCGCAGAAAGGCCAGCAAACCGTCAAAGCTCTCGAACGGCTGGTGCATCAAGATATCGCGGTGCCGCAATTGCTCCAGGATGGAAACACCGGGCTGAATCTGCCGCGGCCAGGCAGAACGCCAGGGGGAAAACAGCAACGCGGGATCGTTGACCAGATCCACCAACTGGGTCAGGCGCACCAGATTGACCGGCCCACTGACACGGTAAAGCGCGGCAGCGGGCAATTCAAACTGCTCAAGCAAAAAGTTCGAAAGAAACGCCGAACAGCCGGCAGAAACTTCCAACCGAACCGCCTGGCCATAGTGGCGATGCTGCAAGCCCTGGCGCAGTGCCGTTCTCAGGTTGCGGACGTCCTCTTCATCGAGTGCCAGATCGGAATGGCGGGTCACGCGGAACTGCGAAAACTCGGTGACCTCCCGCCCCGGGAAAAGGTCATGCAGGTGCGCCCGCACGATACTGGAGAGACTGACGAACAAGGCCTCCTTGGGTGCAACCTTCGGCGGCATGCGAACAAGCCGCGGCAAGGCGCGAGGGACCTTGACAATGGCAATTTCGTTTTCACGCCCAAACGCATCGCGCCCCTTGAGTCGCACGATGAAATTCAAGGATTTGTTGGCGACCTGCGGAAATGGATGGGCAGGATCCAGCCCCACGGGAATGAGCAGCGGCCGCACTTCGCGCATGAAATAGTCGTGCACCCAGCGCTTCTGGATAGCTGAGCGCTCACCATGCGGAACAATGCGAATTCCGTGCGCTGCAAAAGCCGGAACCAGGGATTCGTTGTACAGAGCATATTGCCGCGCCACCAGGTCGTGCGCCAAGACCGACAGGGCCTCGAATGATGCTTCGGTGTAGAGACCCTTGGTCTCTCCGTTTTTGGCTGCGGTGATGTGCGGCGCAGCCCTCACCTCAAAGAACTCATCCAGATTGGAAGACACGATGCAAAGATAGCGCAGCCGTTCCAGCAGCGGCACGTCGGTCCGGACAGCCCAATCGAACACACGCTCATTGAAGGCCAGAATGCTGTGGTCCCTGTCCAGAAGCTCCACCACAGAAAGTTGCGCCACCGGTGCTGCGGGCTGCGGATCCAGTATTTCTGCGGCGCCAGAACCCGCTGCGACGACAGGTAGTTTGGCGCGCGATGGGGCCACGGCAGCGTCAGGGGACAGTGGAGACATGGGCACGCAATCAGGGGTTGTACAGACTTTCCCAGTATTCAATACGAATATGACATTCTTGTGTCAATTCATATGGCGCTTTATGTGACAGACATAAGATGCAACAACCCATCTGATCGGGCGGGAACCAGATGCTGAACGAAGAGTTTTGTTGCATTGGCCCAGGTGAAATCCAGCGCCCGGCGACGGGCCTCGTGACGCGGCACAGCCAATGCTGCCTGGCATGCCGAAAGCAGGTCTTCATGCAGAACACCGCCCCGCACGCCTTGTGGATCCAGAGCCCCCAGGACTTCCAGCGGACCATCCACCGGAAACGCCGCCACGGGGGTTCCGCAGGACATGGCCTCCAGCATGACCAACCCAAAGGTCTCTGAGCGGCTGGGAAATACGAACACATCGGCACAGGCATACAGTGCTGCAAGGGATTGCCGATCCAGCAGGCCCACCCACCGCACCTCGGGATAACGCTCCTTCAACCGCTGCTCCAATGGACCCACGCCGCACACAATCTTGGTGCCGGGCATCCTGATCTGCAGGAAGGACTCAATGTTCTTTTCGTACGAAACGCGACCCACATACAGGCTCACGGGATGGGCCAATGCGCCAACCAGGGGGCTGGGTGAAGCCTCCCCCTGGAAAGGGAACGCCTGCGTATCCACACCGTGGGTCCACTGGCGCAAATTGCGAAACCCACGACGCTCCAGCATTTGCAGGACTCCTTGCGTGGGCACCATGATTCCCGAGGACGGACGATGGAAGTGCCTGAACAATGCATAGCCCCATGCCAGCGGAACACGCACGGCTGCATTCAATATTTCAGGAAATCGCGTGTGAAATGCCGTGGTGAAAGCCAGTTTGTGGCGCAGACAATAGCCTCGGGCAGCCCATCCAAGAGGCCCCTCCGTGGCGAGGTGGATGGCGTCCGGCTTGATGGCGTCCATGGCGCGCCCCAAAGACGCTGCCGGTCGAACCGCGAGATCGATGCCTGAATAGCCGGGACAAGGGCGGGTGCGAAACTGGCCTGGGTGAATCACATGGACTTCGTGCCCCAGCCCCTGCAGTTGCTGCACCAACTCCACAAGAGTGGTCACCACCCCATTCACCTGCGGATGCCACGCATCCGTCACCAGAACAATCTTCATGCAACCAATTCCGAGACCGGGGCTATAGATGGCACCGCGGGCCGGGCAGGCCATTGCAACAACTCCAATCGACCATCGAGATGCTCCACCAGTGCAGTACGGCTCTCGACCCAGTCGCCATCGTTGCAATACAGAATGCCGTCGATCTCCCGCATTTCTGCACGGTGGATATGTCCGCAAACCACGCCATGGTGCCCCCGCCGGCGCGCCTCTGCCGCAACGGCGATCTCGAAGTCCGTTACATAGTTGAGCGCTTTTTTCACCTTGCCCTTGAGATAGGCCGACAACGACCAGTACGGCAAGCCCATGCGCGCACGCAACGAATTGAGATGCCGATTGAGCTTGAGAGTGAACTCATAGAGGTTATCTCCCAGGTAGGCCAGCCACTTGGCACACTGGATAACTCCGTCAAAGTAGTCACCATGGGTGACCCAAAGCTGCCGGCCATCGACCGTCAGGTGCACGGCATCGGCAACCACTTCGATACCGCCGAACGAATGGCCGACGAACGCACGGGCAAATTCATCATGATTGCCCGGCACGAACACCACGCGACATCCCTTGCGGGCACTGCGCAGCAGTTTTTGGACCACATCGTTGTGGGCCTGCGGCCAAAACCATCTGCGACGCAGCTGCCACCCGTCCACGATATCCCCCACAAGATAAAGCGTTTCGCTGGGATGGTGCTTGAGAAAATCCAGCAGCGCCGTTGCCTGGCAGCCCGGAGTTCCGAGGTGCAGATCGGAAATGAACACCGCCCGGAAACGGTGCGGCTCGGGCACATGCACGTCACCCGTATGGCTGGCGACTCCCTCCGTGCCCAAGGCTGCGCTCCACGGTCCCAAGGCGTCGAACGCCGTACGCATCAGGCCCCCAGAAAGTGCTTGCGATAGCGGGAGGGCAGATCGGCAATGCGCATCAGCATCGGCAGGTCGGCCGTATTGAAATCCGGATCCCAGGCCGGCGCCCCCAGAACCCGGGCTCCCAGGCGCAGATAGCCCTTGATCAAGGCAGGTGGCTCGATCAGCAGAGAACCATCGAGCTGCTCTACCGGCAATGGCAGCCGGGGCCGCACATGGAAATCAATGGGCGCCATGTGGGTCTGGCGCAATTGCTGCCAGATGCTGGCAGCTGCATCGCCGCTCACCACGCCGTTGTGCAGCATCGGAATACTGGCGCAGCCAATCATCGTATCGAGCTGGTTGCGCACCATGAAGTCCGCCAGCGCCCCCCACAGGGCCAGAATGACACCCCCATGGCGATGGTCCGGATGCACGCAACTGCGGCCCAGCTCGACCATGCGGGGACGCAAACTGCGCAATCGGGTCAGATCAAACTCATTGTCGCTGTAGGTCCCCCCCACACGCTTTGCCTGTGCCGGGGTGAGCACCCGGTAGGTTCCGATCACCTGCTGGCTTGGTACATCGCGCACCAAAAGATGCTCGCAGTAGTCGTCAAACAGATCCACATCGTGGCCCGGCAGGGTCGTTGCCAGCCGGGCGCCCATTTCTGCGGCAAAGACATCGAAGCGCAGTCGCTGCGCCTGACGCACTTCATCAAGGTGCCGCGCCCAACCCACCTGAATATTGCCCTGCACCTGCATCAACGGGGCAACGCTGCTTTTGCCCTCTGTGCGCGCATGCGCCCCCCCGGTTGACGGTGAAGCAGGTAGCAGCGGCAGGTTGGTCAACTCATTCATGGGACGTCTCCGAGGGGCAGGAAAATGGCTTTCTCCGGAAATCGCTACCTATTCGGGCACCGCTTCCTCGCAAAGCAGTGTGAAAGACTCCCGTGACAACGCCATGTCGTTGTCATGTCGATTGCATGACGCATTGCCCACAAACAACGGTGGCACCGGGCAAACGCCGTCCACAAGACGATGCCGGCAACCAGGGATTGCCCTGCAGCCACCCAACATTTGCCACAGGTTCAGCGGCGCACTCAAGAGCGCGAGCGAAATGCCGGAGTACCCTGCTCCTTAGCGCTCAGGAAAACGCTCCGGCGCTTTCCCGCCCTTCAGGCACAAAAACTCAGCCCGCGCGGGCCGCATCGGCCAGCGCCTGCGCGCAGCGACTGGCCATTTGCGCATCACGCGCCTCCACCATCACCCGCAGCAGGGGCTCCGTGCCGCTGGCGCGGATCAGGACGCGCCCGGTGGAACCCAACTCCTGCTCAACAGCCTGAGTGGTCTGTGCAAGCAATTTGTTGGACTTCCAGTTCTGCCCCGGCACCAGGCGGACATTCAAGAGCACCTGGGGATAAAGCACCACGTCAGACAGCATGTGTGCCATGGTTTTCCCATTGCGCACGCATGCCTGCAGCACCTGCAAGGCACTGACGATGCCGTCGCCCGTCGTATGGCGGTCCAGCGCCAACAGGTGGCCCGAGCTCTCGCCACCCAACACCCAGTGGTGGCGTGCCAATTCTTCCAGGACATAGCGGTCGCCCACGCGCGCCCGCACCAACTTCACGCCACGGGCATGCAAAGCGACCTCGACGGCCATGTTGGTCATCACGGTGCCCACCACACCAGGCACATGCTCATCGCGCCCCATGCGATCGGCTGCCATGAGGTACAGCAACTCATCCCCGTTGTACAAACGTCCCGCCGCGTCCACCATCTGCAGCCGGTCGGCATCCCCATCGAGCGCGATGCCATAGTCGGCATGGTTGGCGCGCACCGCCCGTACCAGTGCATCGGGATGGGTGGCCCCCACCTCGTGGTTGATATTGAGACCATCCGGCGCACAGCCTATGGTCAGCACTTCGGCACCGAGTTCATGGAACACCTTGGGAGCCACCTGGTAGGCAGCACCATGGGCTGCATCCACCACGATCTTGAGGCCTCGCAAGGACATCGCGTGCGGGACCGTGCTCTTGCAGAACTCGATGTACCGGCCTGCCGCATCGTCCAGGCGGCGGGCTTTGCCCAGGGAGGCCGAATCAGCCCACTTGGGGGGCTCATCCAGTGCGGCTTCCACGGCCAGTTCCCAGGCATCCGGCAGCTTGGTACCCTGGGCGCTGAAGAATTTGATGCCGTTGTCGGGATAGGCGTTGTGGCTGGCACTGATGACCACCCCCAGACTGGCCCGCTGCGCCCGGGTCAGGTAAGCCACACCCGGTGTAGGTATAGGCCCCAGCAGCACCACATCCACCCCCGCAGAGTTGAAGCCCGACTCCAGGGCGCTCTCCAGCATATAGCCTGAAATGCGCGTGTCCTTGCCAATCAGCACCGTGGGGCGCTCTTCGGCCTGTTTCAATACCCGACCGACGGCATGCGCCAGACGCAATACGAAGTCAGCGGTGATGGGAAACTGCCCGACGGTGCCACGAATGCCATCGGTACCAAAATATTTTTGAGTCATGGAAACGGCTTTGCGCTGATATTGTGAATTTTGAGTCTAGCGCATGGCAAGCCCACCTCCGTCCTGCGACCCCATCGCAGCCAAGTACCCCGCGAGGCGTTGCCAATAGCGCCAGACTGCCCTTACCCAGCCACCACGGGGTCTGACTCCATGGCACGCCAGACCGCCAGTGCCTGCACCGTTTCGCGGACATCGTGCACGCGCACCACGCGGGCGCCGCGCTCCACTGCGAGCAGCGCAGCGGCCACGCTGGGCTGCAGCCGTTGCTCCACGTCCAGGCCCGTCACCGCACCCAGTGATGATTTGCGCGACCAGCCTGCCAGCAACGGATAGCCCGGTGCCAGCAACTCGCGCTGGCGCGCCAGCAGGGCGAAGTTCTGTGCCACTGTTTTGCCAAAGCCAATACCCGGGTCCAGCACAATTCTGGTCTTGTTGACCCCCAGCGCCTGCAGGTCATGCGCTGAAAGCTCTAAAAATGAGAGCACCTGCGGCATTACATCACCCACCATGGGTGCCACCTGCATGGTCTGCGGATCGCCGTGCATGTGCATCAGGCACACACCGCAGTGCGGGTGCCGCGCCACCACCTGCGCCGCGCCGGGCTGGCGCAAAGCCCATATGTCGTTCACGATATCGGCCCCCAGATCGAGCACCGCCTGCATGACCTCGGGTTTGTAGGTATCCACCGAGATCGGCACGCCCAGGCCCACCGCTTCGCGCACCAGGGGAAGTACACGCGCCAGTTCCTCATCGAGACCCACGGCCGGGCTGCCGGGACGGGTGGATTCACCGCCGATGTCGAGGATGTCGGCGCCATCCTTCAAAAGTTGCTCGCAGTGGCGCAGCGCCGCCGCAGTGGATCCATGGCACCCCCCGTCGGAGAAGGAGTCTGGCGTCACATTGACAATGCCCATGGTGTGAGGGCGGGTCAGATCCAGGGTGAATCGGGTGGTTTGCCAGAACATAGGACTCCGGGAAAATGGGTGGTGAAAACAAAAACGGGGCCACAAGCCCCGTTTTGGTGATGAAGGTGCTCCCGCGTCAAGCAACGGTAGGGGCGGGCTCCGTGGTCACAGCGGGCGACCCACCGCTGGGGCCATCGCCGGAGGATGGGGGCGTACGCGGTGTCCAGTCCTTGGGTGGGCGCGGTGCCTTGCCAGCCATGATGTCGTCGAGCTGTTCCGTGTCGATGGTTTCCCATTCGAGCAAAGCCTTGGCCATGGCGTGCATCTTGTCGCTGTTCTCCTCAATCAGGCGACGGGCCAGGTTGTACTGCTCGTCGATGATGCGGCGCACTTCCATGTCCACCTTTTCCATGGTCTGCTCGCTCATGGTGGTGGTCTTGGTCACCGAACGACCCAGGAACACCTCGCCTTCATTCTCGGCATAGACCATCGGCCCCAAGGCATCGGTCATGCCGTAGCGCGTGACCATGTCGCGGGCAATGTGGGTGGCCCGCTCGAAGTCGTTGCTGGCGCCGGTCGTCATCTGGTTCATGAACACTTCTTCGGCAATACGGCCACCAAAGAGCATGCTGATCTGGTTCAGCATGTATTCACGGTCGTAGCTGTAGCGGTCCTGCGCAGGCAGGCTCATCGTCACGCCCAGGGCGCGGCCACGGGGAATGATCGTGACCTTGTGCACCGGGTCGCACTTGGGCAGCAACTTGCCGATCAGTGCATGGCCGGACTCATGGTAGGCCGTATTGCGGCGCTCTTCCTCGGGCATGACCATGCTCTTGCGCTCTGGACCCATGAGGATCTTGTCCTTGGCCTTCTCGAAGTCCTGCATCTCGACGGTGCGGGCATTGCGGCGGGCAGCCATCAGGGCGGCTTCGTTGCACAGGTTGGCCAGGTCGGCACCGCTCATGCCGGGCGTGCCACGGGCGATGATGCCGGCATTCACGTCCTGGCCGATCGGAATCTTGCGCATGTGCACGTTCAGGATCTGTTCGCGGCCGCGGATGTCGGGCAGCGTCACATACACCTGGCGGTCGAAGCGGCCCGGGCGCAGCAGAGCAGCGTCCAGAATGTCGGGGCGGTTGGTGGCAGCCACCACGATCACGCCCAGGTTGGTCTCGAAGCCATCCATCTCGACCAGCATCTGGTTGAGGGTCTGCTCGCGCTCGTCGTTGCCGCCGCCAAGGCCCGCACCGCGCTGGCGGCCCACGGCGTCGATTTCGTCGATGAAGATGATGCAGGGGGCGTTCTTCTTGGCGTTCTCGAACATATCGCGCACGCGGGCCGCGCCGACACCGACGAACATTTCCACAAAGTCCGAACCCGAGATGCTGAAGAACGGCACCTTGGCTTCACCGGCAATGGATTTGGCCAGCAAGGTCTTGCCGGTACCCGGTGGCCCGACCAGCAGCAGACCACGGGGGATGCGGCCACCGAGCTTCTGGAACTTCTGGGGATCTTTCAGGAAGTCGACGACTTCCTTGACTTCTTCCTTGGCCTCATCGCAGCCAGCCACGTCGGCGAACGTGACCTGGTTGGTGTTTTCGTCCAGCATGCGCGCCTTGCTCTTGCCAAAGCTGAAGGCACCGCCCTTGCCGCCACCCTGCATCTGGCGCATGAAATACACCCACACGCCGATCAGCAGCAGCATGGGGCCCCAGCTGACCAGCAGGGTCATGAGCAAAGAGCCTTCTTCGCGCGGCTTGACGTCGAACTTGACGTTGTTGTTGATCAGATCGCCGACAAGGCCGCGGTCAAGGTAGGTGGCGGTAGTGCGGATCTTGCGGTCATCGTTGGTGACGGCAACGATCTCGGTGCCACCCTGGCCTTCCTGGATCGTGGCGCTCTTGATGCGATTGCTGCGGACTTCCTCCAGGAACTCCGAATAGCCGACATGGCCGGCACTCGCACCGGTGCGGGTGTCGAACTGTTTGAACACAGTGAACAGCACCATGGCGATGACCAGCCACACGGCAATTTTTGAAAACCACTGATTGTTCAAGCAGGACTCCAGTCGCGGGAAAAAACGGTCACGAAGCCGTCACGGCTTACGTATGTCCCATTTTAAGTGTTTCAAGCCTTGGGGGGTCTTATTCCCCCTGCCTGCCATGGACTCAGCACGGACTTTGGCGCCAAATGGCATAAATCATGGCCCCGATCCACCCCACTCAGGCGTTGTTTCTGAGACCCATGCCCACCAGGAAAGTTTCGGAGGACTTGTCTCGTGAGGCCTTGGGCTTGATCGGCTTGACGGTTTTGAAGCTGCGCTTGAACAGCGCCACCAGTTCGCCATAGCCGCTACCATGGAACAGCTTCACCACCAGCGCGCCCTCGGGCTTCAGGTGCTGGCAGGCAAAGTCCACGGCAAGCTCCACGAGATGCGCAATGCGCGCCGCATCGGCCGACTCGATGCCGGACAGGTTGGGCGCCATGTCGGACACCACCACATCCACCGCCCTGCCCTGCAATGCGTCCTCCAGCTGCCGCAATACCTCGGGCTCCCGAAAGTCGCCGTGCAGGAAAGTCACGCCCTCGACGGGCTCCATGGGCAGAATGTCCAACGCAATGATGCAGCCATTGAGCTGCCCGGCCGCCGCCCCTGCAGGTGACAGTCGCCGGCGCACATACTGGCTCCAGGCCCCGGGGGTGGAGCCCAGATCCACGACCGTGTGGCCCGGCTTGATCAACCCCAGCTGCTCGTCGATTTCCTTGAGCTTGTAGGCCGCACGCGCGCGATAGCCGTCTTTCTGGGCCAGCTTGACGTAGGTGTCATTGACATGGTCGTTCAACCAGGCCTTGTTGACCTTCTTGCTTTGGGTTTTAACTTTCATACCGCTCCATTGTCTCTCGACAATCGGCACCGCTGATTGCGTCAAGTGCTCACCACGCGCAACGGGGTGAAGTCGCTCCGCGACGGGCCGCAGACATAATACGGCCATGCCCCAAATTCAACTGACTCCCGCAGAGCGCCGGGAACATCGCGCCAATGCCCACCACCTCGACCCCGTGGTCCTTGTAGGGGGAGATGGCCTGACCGCCGCGGTGCAAAAAGAAATCGATGCCGCCCTGAACGCCCATGGGCTGATCAAGGTGCGCATCTTCAACGATGACCGCACGGCCCGTGAACTGATGTACCAGCAGCTGGCTGCAGAGCTGAACGCGGCCCCCATCCAGCACATCGGCAAACTTCTGGTGCTCTGGCGCCCCCAGCCCGCCAAGGAGCGCACACCGGACGAAGACCGCATGCCCGGCCCGCGCGACGTCAAGGTGCTCAAATACAGCAAACGCGGCGGCCAGCGGCCCGAAATCAAGCAACTGCGCGTGCTGGGCAACCAGCGCCTCACGTCCGGCGGGCAGATCAAGCGGGCAAAAAAGCCCAAGCTGAAGTCGATCAAGAAAAGCCAGGCTGACTGACGCCATGGCCGCACCCACTGCCGCGGCGCAGCAGCGCCATGTGATCTGCATGAAATGGGGCACAAAATACGGCCCCGAATACGTCAACCGGCTGTACGCGATGGTGCGCCGCAACCTCACGGGTGATTTTCACTTCGTTTGCCTGACCGACGACAGCACAGGCATTCGCCAGGAGGTGCATTGCCTGCCGATTCCCGATCTGGACCTGAATCTGGCGCCCGGCGAGCGCGATGGCGCCTGGCAAAAGCTCACCACCTTCGAAGCGGATCTGCATGGCCTGCGCGGCACGGCCTTGTTCATGGACCTGGACGTGGTGGTGGTGGGTAGCCTCGATGGTTTTTTCGAGCAACCCGGCAGCTTTCGCATCATCCGCGACTATGTGCGGCCGTGGCAGTTCGGGCGCATCACCGGCAACTCGTCGATCTACCGCTTCGAACTGGGCGCACACGCCGACCTGCTGGACTACTTCCGCAGCCATATCAACGAGGTACGCTCACAATTTCGCAATGAGCAGGCCTACCTGTCACACCGGCTGCACAGCCAGGGAAAACTGCAGTACTGGCCGCAAGCCTGGTGCCCCAGTTTCAAGTACAGCTGCATTCCCGCCTGGCCCAGCAATTACTGGCGCGAGCCGATCGTGCCTGCAGATGCGCGGGTGGTGATATTTCATGGCGAGTGCAACCCGCCCGACGCCCTCGCCGGCCGCCGCAACAAGCGCTTTCGGCACATGGAGCCCGCGCGCTGGATTGCGCGCTACTGGAACGAATAGCCGCGCCCGACCGGGCGGGCCCTCAAACCCCCACCAAGGGGCGTCCCGTCAGGCGCGCCAGGATCGCCAGCGGACTCGCGGCGGGGTCGTACTCATGGCCGGGGGCCAGGTGCAGGGTCTGCTCCAGCATGTACTGGCCCGACATCACCGCATGCGAAGCCTGGTCGGAAAAACAGATCCAGGTCGATCCGGCAGGAAATGGCACGGTTTCCTGCGTCGCCTCTTTCTGGTAGGCCAGGTCGCGCTTCATGCCATCGTGCAGTTGCAGCATCAGGTGATCGTATTCACTGCGCAGCGACTTGGTCACATGCAGCGCCTGGAGGGCATGGGCCTGCCAGCGCACATAGGGCTTGGCCTTGGGCAGGAAATTGCGCGCCACCGTTTCAAACGGTTCACCCAGCCGCCACACACGGGGCCGGCCCTCGGGATTGACATTGGTGAACACGCGCAAAATGCGCTCACCGTAATTGGGGCGCGATGGAAAGGCGTCCACATGCAGGCGGCGGTCGTCCGCGCGCCACGACTGCACACGCGACTCCACCTGCATGGGCCGAAAGCTCGTGGGCGCCAGGCGCAGCGCGGGCACATAGTCCGGCAGCAGGCCCGAGACCAGCGCCATGGCCTGCTCCCGAAAGCGCCCCACCATCGCCGCCAGGCCCGCCTGCGTTGCCGCGTCGCCCGCCGCCCCTTTCAGGCGGCCCTGGGCATCCAGACTGATGTTGCGTGCGCCCGGGTCGCGGATGTCCGGGCGCAGGTATGTTTTCTCCTCCGGCAGCAGTGCAAAAGCGAGCTGGGGAAAGAACAGCACCTGCCCCCCCTCCACCGCAGTCGTCCAGGCAGGATTACCCTGCAGCCCCTGCCATTGCGTTGTTTCGATGCGTACGACTTGCGAAACCATCACCTGCCTCCCGTTGCGATCACAGAGCCACGACCCAGCCGTCATTGTGGATGTCGGGCCGGCAGCGTTCGCCAGAGCGCCATGCCGGCACACACCCACTGCACGGCATACATCAGGCTACCCACCGTGTGCCACAGGCGCAAATCCTGCCGGGCGACGATGCGCGGCGCCACGCCAAACTGGGTCAGCAATGCCAGCAGCAGGCCTGCAACTATGAAAACCATAGTCGCTTGCGCCCATGGATATTGGGTCACCTCGCCTTTTGGCCTTGAAACCAGCAGCAACAGCACGCAACACACTACCGTCACCCAGGTCTGGGCGGCAAACAGCCTTGCCGCCATGCCGCCCGCCAGTGCCGGGGTGGGCAAATGGGCAAACAACAACGGCACCACCAGCAGCCCGATGGTCGTCAGACTGCCCCACCAGAGGGCCGCCAGAAAGGCAGGAAGGCGGGTGTGCATGGTGCTTCGGATCACAGGTAGCTGACGGCCACCACTTCATAGCGGCGCACGCCGCCCGGCGCCTGCACTTCCGCCGTGTCGCCCTCTTCCTTGCCGATCAGGGCCCGGGCAATCGGGCTGGATATATTGATCAGGCCCTGCTTCAGATCGGCCTCGTCCTCGCCCACGATCTGGTATTTCACCGTGTCGCCCGAGTCTTCATCCTCCAGTTCGACCGTGGCACCAAACACCACCTTGCCGCCGCCGTCCACACCGCTCGGATCAATGACCTGCGCCACCGAGAGCTTGCCCTCGATTTCCTGAATGCGGCCCTCGATGAAGCCCTGGCGGTCCTTGGCTGCGTCGTAGTCGGCATTTTCGCTGAGGTCTCCCTGCGCACGCGCCTCGGCAATTGCCGTGATCACTGCGGGCCGCTCTATGGTCTTGAGGCGGTGCAGCTCGGCCTTGAGCATTTCAGCGCCGCGCTTGGTAATGGGAATGGTGGCCATTGCGATGAATCTCCGTCAAACAAAGCGGTGGGGGCACGAAGCAACCCCGCCGGTCAGTCACCCGACATGGACAGGAAGCTTCGCTGTCCATGCCTTTGGCGACCCTAAAAAGGAAACCGCCGCACGTTGCCGCGCGGCGGTGTCTGGTCAGGGCAGATTATGCCGCGTTTGCCCGGGTGCCGACCACCATCAGGCGGCCAGCTGGGCGTGCAGTTCCTGCACCGAATACACGTCGAGCTTGTCGAGGAACTTCATGCCCTCGACCGCGGCTTCCGCACCAAAGATGGTGGTGAACGTGGTCACGCGCGCCAGCAGCGACGAGGTGCGGATGGCCCGCGAGTCGGCGATCGCGTTGCGGCGCTCTTCCACCGTGTTGATGACCATGGCGATCTCGTCGTTCTTGATCATGTCCACGATGTGTGGGCGGCCCTCGGTCACCTTGTTGACCACCGCCACTGGCACGCCGGCCTCGGCAATGGCCGCCGCCGTGCCCTTGGTGGCCACGAGCTCGAAGCCCATCGCCACCAGGTCGCGGGCAATGGCCACGGCGCGTGCCTTGTCGCTGTTCTTCACGGTGAGAAACACCTTGCCCGAGGTGGGCAGCTTGGTGCCCGCGCCCAGCTGGCTCTTCACGAAGGCTTCGCCGAAGGTCTTGCCCACGCCCATCACCTCGCCGGTGGACTTCATCTCGGGGCCGAGGATGGTGTCCACGCCAGGGAACTTGACGAACGGGAACACGGCCTCCTTCACGCTGAAATACGGGGGCGTCACTTCCTGGGTGATGCCCTGGCTGGCAAGGGTCTGGCCCGCCATGCAGCGCGCAGCCACCTTGGCCAGCTGGATGCCGGTGGCCTTGCTGACGAAGGGCACCGTGCGCGATGCGCGGGGGTTCACTTCCAGCACGTAGATGATGTCCTTGCCATCCACTTCCTGGATGGCGAACTGCACGTTCATCAGGCCCACCACGTTCAGGCCCTCGGCCATGGCGGCCGTCTGGCGCTTGATTTCGTCGATGGTGGGCTGCGACAGGTAGTACGGGGGCAGCGAGCAGGCCGAGTCGCCGCTGTGCACGCCGGCCTGTTCGATGTGCTCCATCACGCCGCCGATGAAGGTGACGCCCGCGGAATCACGCACGCAGTCCACATCGCACTCGATGGCGTTGGAGAGGAAACGGTCGAGCAGCACGGGCGAGTCGTTGCTCACCTTGACGGCCTCGCGCATGTAGCGCTCCAGGTCACGCTGCTCGTGCACGATTTCCATCGCGCGGCCACCCAGCACGTAGCTGGGGCGCACCACCAGGGGGTAGCCCAGGGCGGATGCCTTTTCCAGCGCTTCCGGCTCGGTGCGGGCCGTGGCGTTGGGCGGCTGGCGCAGGCCCAACTCGCCCAGCAGCTTCTGGAAGCGCTCGCGGTCTTCGGCCGCATCGATCATGTCGGGGCTGGTGCCGATGATCGGCACGCCTTCGGCTTCCAGGCCCAGGGCGAGCTTGAGTGGCGTCTGGCCGCCGTACTGCACGATCACACCGACCGGTTTTTCCTTGTCCACGATCTCCAGCACATCTTCGAGCGTGACGGGCTCGAAGTACAGGCGGTCGGAGGTGTCGTAGTCGGTGGAGACGGTCTCGGGGTTGCAGTTGACCATGATGGTCTCGTAGCCGTCCTCGCGCATGGCGAGGGCCGCATGCACGCAGCAGTAGTCGAACTCGATGCCCTGGCCGATCCGGTTCGGGCCACCGCCCAGCACCATGATCTTCTTGTTGGCGGTGGGCTCTGCCTCGCATTCCGCGACGCCCCCGTAGGTGGCATTCTCGTAAGTGGAGTACAGGTAAGCGGTGTCGGTGGCGAACTCGGCCGCGCAGGTGTCCACGCGCTTGTACACCGGGCGCACGTTCAGCGCACGGCGCGCTTCGCGCACAGCCTTCTCGGTGGTCTTGAGCAGTTTCGCCAAGCGGCGGTCGGAGAAGCCCTTTTGCTTGAGCGTGAGCAGCGTGCCGGCATCGATTGCCGCCAGGGCGCCCGCGCCCTTCTCGGCCACCAGCTTGTCGATATCGAGCTCGATCTTCACGATCTGCTCGATCTGCACCAGGAACCACTTGTCGATCTTGGTGAGGTCAAACACCTCATCGACCGACAGGCCCATGGCAAACGCATCGCCCACGTACCAGATGCGCTCGGGGCCGGGCTCACCCAGCTCCTTCTCCAGGACTTCGCGGTCCTGGGTCTTCTCGTTCATGCCGTCCACCCCCACTTCCAGGCCACGCAGGGCTTTCTGGAAGGACTCCTGGAAGGTGCGGCCCATGGCCATCACCTCGCCCACCGACTTCATCTGCGTGGTCAGGCGGCTGTCGGCAGTGGGGAACTTCTCAAAGGCAAAACGTGGGATCTTGGTGACCACGTAGTCGATCGACGGTTCGAACGATGCGGGCGTGGCGCCGCCGGTAATTTCGTTCTTGAGCTCATCCAGCGTGTAGCCCACGGCCAGCTTGGCCGCCACCTTGGCGATCGGGAAACCCGTGGCCTTGGAGGCCAGTGCCGAGGAGCGGGAGACGCGCGGATTCATCTCGATGACGACCATGCGGCCGTCCTGCGGATTGATCGAGAACTGCACGTTGGAGCCACCGGTGTCCACGCCGATCTCGCGCAGCACTGCCAGGCTGGCGTTGCGCAGGACCTGGTATTCCTTGTCGGTCAGGGTCTGCGCGGGAGCCACGGTGATCGAGTCACCGGTGTGCACGCCCATGGGGTCGAGGTTTTCAATCGAGCAGATGATGATGCAGTTGTCTGCCTTGTCGCGAACCACTTCCATCTCGTACTCTTTCCAGCCGAGCAGCGACTCTTCGATCAGCAGCTCGTTGGTGGGCGAGGCTTCGAGGCCGCGCTTGCAGATGGTCTCGAACTCTTCGGGGTTGTAGGCAATGCCGCCACCCGTGCCGCCCAGCGTGAAGCTGGGGCGGATCACGGTGGGGAAACCCACTTGCCTCTGCACCGCCCAGGCCTCGTCCATGCTGTGGGCGATGCCTGAGCGCGCGGAGCCCAGACCGATCTTGGTCATGGCATCCTTGAACTTCAGGCGGTCTTCGGCCTTGTCGATGGCCTCGGGCGTGGCGCCGATCAGTTCGACCTGGTACTTGTCGAGCACGCCGTGGTGCCACAGGTCCAGCGCGCAGTTCAGCGCGGTCTGGCCGCCCATGGTGGGCAGGATGGCGTCGGGGCGTTCCTTGGCGATGATCTTCTCGACCGTCTGCCAGGTGATGGGCTCGATATAGGTGACGTCGGCCGTGGCCGGGTCGGTCATGATCGTGGCAGGGTTGCTGTTGATCAGGATGACCTTGTAGCCCTCTTCGCGCAGGGCCTTGCAGGCCTGAACGCCGGAGTAGTCGAACTCGCAGGCCTGGCCGATGATGATGGGGCCGGCGCCGATGATGAGGACGCTTTTAATGTCTGTGCGCTTTGGCATTATTTTTTCTCCTGGGCCGTGGCCATCAATGCCGTGAAGCGGTCGAACAGGTAGGCAATGTCGTGCGGGCCGGGCGATGCCTCGGGGTGCCCCTGGAAGCAGAAGGCGGGCTTGTCGGTGCGCACCAGGCCCTGCAGCGTGCCGTCGAACAGGCTGATGTGCGTGGCGCGCAGGTTGGCGGGCAATGACTCCAGCTCCACCGCAAAGCCGTGGTTCTGGCTGGTGATGCTGACGCGCCCGTTGTCCAGGTCTTTCACCGGGTGGTTGGCACCGTGGTGGCTGTGCTGCATCTTGAAGGTCTTGGCGCCAGAGGCCAGGGCCATGATCTGGTGGCCCAGGCAGATACCGAAAGTGGGAATACCGCTGTCGATGATCTCGCGCACCGCCGTGATGGCGTAGTCGCAGGGCTCGGGGTCGCCAGGGCCGTTCGACAGGAACACGCCGTCGGGGTTCATGGCCAGCACTTCGGCGGCCGGCGTCTTGGCAGGCACCACCGTCAGCCTGCAGCCGCGCTCGGCCAGCATGCGCAGGATGTTCAGCTTCACGCCGTAGTCGTAGGCCACCACATGGAAGCGCGGCGACTCCTGCTTGCCGTAGCCAGAGCCCAGCTTCCACTCGGTCTGCTCCCAGGAATAGGCGGCAGGGGTGGTCACGACCTGGGCCAGGTCCAGGCCCTTCATGCTGGGCGCGGCCTTGGCTGCGGCCAGCGCTGCGTCAACGCGTGCCTGTGTCACGGTTTCGCCGGCCGCCAGGCCGACGATGGCACCGTTCTGCGCGCCCTTGTTGCGCAGCAGGCGAGTCAGCTTGCGGGTGTCGATGTTGGCAATGGCCACCGTCTTGTGGCGCACAAGGTATTGCGAGAGGGTTTCGGTCTGGCGGAAGTTGCTGGCCAGCAGGGGCAGGTCCTTGATGATGAGGCCTGCGGCATGGACCTTGTCGGCTTCGATATCCTCGGTGTTGACGCCGTAGTTGCCGATGTGCGGATACGTGAGCGTCACGATCTGCTGGCAATAGCTGGGGTCGGTGAGGATTTCCTGGTAGCCGGTGATGGCGGTGTTGAACACCACCTCGCCGACGGTGGTGCCCGCATCTGCGGATGAAGCACCGATCGAATTACCGATAAAGACCGTGCCGTCTGCGAGCGCCAGGATGGCGGGCGGGAAGTTTCCCTGTAGAGACAAGAGCACTGGATTCTCCGGATGGTTACGGTCGCCCGGCGCCTGCAGGCCGCTCGCGCAAGGTGTGCCGGCGGCTGCTCTCAGATGGGTTGTTGCTTTGGGTGCGATCGGGCGACGCTGTTGCGAGAAAAGCCCTTGATTATACCCAGCTGAGTCCCGCTTCGAATGCCCTCATGCTGCAATGCGGCATCGAGACAGGGGCTGCAGCACGCCACGCAATGCGCCTCTCCTTCACAACCGACCCAGCCGGCGCGTTCCAAATTTCAGCGCGTGGCGCCACTGGCGTGCAGGCAGATGGCTGCGGCGGCCGCCACGTTCAGGGACTCCTCGCCGCCAGGCTGCGCAATGCGGATACGCCGGGTGGCACGCTCCTCCAGCGCGGGCGACACGCCCTGCCCCTCATGGCCCAGCACCCAGGCGCAAGGCCACGGCAAGGCGGCGCGGTGCAGGAAGTCGCCATCGTGCACATGGGTCACCAGCAGTGGCACCTGAAGCGCCTGGAGATCCTGCACCTCCAGCCCTTCCACGAGATCGAGCGCAAAGTGCGCGCCCATGCCCGCGCGCAGCACCTTGGGCGCCCACAGCGCCGCGCTGCCCTTGAGCGCCGCCACCTGCCGGAAGCCAAATGCCGATGCACTGCGCAGGATGGAACCCACATTGCCGGCATCCTGCACGCGGTCCAGCACCACCGTGGCCACCCCCGTCTGCAACCCCCTCGGCGCGGCGACATCCACCACAAACCCCATGGGCGCCGGTGATTCCAGGCCACTGATGTCGGCAAACAGGGCATCGGCGATCACTACTAGCTTCATAGCTGCTTGCGCATATGCAGCAGGCGCCAGAGGCCAAAAAGACTCCGAAAATACCGCCACCACAGGCCGCACGCCACGCTGCAGGGCCGCGCTGCACAGGTGGTCGCCCTCCAGCCAGACACGGCCCTGCTTGCGGTAGGCCGTGCTGTCCTGCGCCAGCCGGCGCAGGTCTTTGACAAAGGCGTTGTCACGCGAGTGGATCACGGTCAGGGGTGCGGAGGTCATGCGGTGTCCCGTGCGAGCAATGAAATGGCGTGCAGCACCCGGCGATTCAGGCCAGCACCCTGGCCACGGGCGCGAAGCTGTGCCGATGGTGAATGCAGGCACCATGCTCGCGCAGGGCGGCCATGTGCATGGCCGTGCCGTAGCCCTTGTGGCCGGCAAAGCCGTATTGCGGGTACTGCGCATCGACCTGCACGCACCAGCGGTCCCGGTGCACCTTGGCCAGGATGGAGGCCGCCGAAATGGCAGGCACCAGCGCATCGCCCTTGACAATGGCCTCGGCCGGCATGTCCAGCGTGGGCAGCCGGTTGCCATCGACCAGGACCATCTTCGGCTTGAGCCGCAGGCCCAGCACGGCGCGGCGCATGGCCAGCAGCGTGGCCTGCAGGATGTTCAGACGGTCGATTTCCTCGACACTGGCTTCGGCAATGCTGCAGCACAGCGCCTTGGCCCGGATCTCGTCAAACAGGGCCTCGCGCCGTGCAGCGGTGAGCTTCTTGGAGTCGGCCAGTCCGGCGATGGGGTGCAGGTCGTCGAGGATGACCGCTGCGGCCACCACGGGCCCGGCCAACGGGCCGCGGCCAGCCTCGTCTACCCCCGCCACCAGACCCGGGGGATGCCAGGGCAGGCTGGCCTGTTCAGGCGGCAAGGATTTTCTGGATCGCATCGGCAGCCAGTTGAGGGGTGTTGCGTTGCAGGCTTTCGTGCAGCGCCGTGAAGCGCCGCTCCAGGGCCGCGATTTTCTGGGGGTTGCTGCGCCGCGCATCCAGCCAGTCCAACGCTGCCGCGCAAAGCGCTTGCGGCGTGGCCGCATCCTGGATGAGTTCAGGCACCACAAACTCGCGGCAAAGGATGTTGGGCAACCCCACCCAGGGCTGCAACTGCCTGCGGCGCATGAGCCACCAGCTCCAGGGATGCATGTGGTAGCCGATCACCATGGGGCGCTTGAAGAGTGCCGCTTCCAGCGTTGCAGTACCGCTGGCGATCAAGGTGGCATCACAGGCGGCAAGCACGGTGTGGGACTGCCCCGCAATGATCTGCACCGCCCCACCCAGGCCACAGTGGTGGGCGATCTGAACGATCCGGTCACGCAAGGCGGGCACCGCCGGCACGATCAATTTGATGGCGGGTCGCGCTTTCAGCACCAGCGCCGCCGCCTCGAAGAAGGGCTGGGCAATGTACTGAATCTCGGAAGAACGGCTGCCGGGCAGGATGGCCAGCACCTCGTCCGAATCTTGCAGACCGAGTTGCGCCCGGGCAGCAGCGCGGTCTGGCAGCATGGGAATCACACCCGCCAGGGGGTGGCCCACGTACGTGGCCGCAATGCCATGGTGCGCCAGAAGCTCCGGCTCGAACGGGAAAATGCACAGCACATGGTCCGCGCTGCGGCGGATCTTCTCGACCCGGTCAGCACGCCAGGCCCAGATGGACGGACACACGAAGTGCACCGTCTTGATGCCGGCAGCACGCAAGTCGGCCTCCAGCCCCAGATTGAAGTCGGGGGCGTCCACACCGATGAAAACATCGGGACGGTCCCTGAGCAAACGCTCGCGCAGCTGTTTGCGGATTCGGAGCAACTCCCGCAGCCGGCGCAGCACTTCCATGCTGTAGCCATGGACGGCCAGCTTCTCGCTGGGCCACCAGGCCTCAAAACCACGCCGCTGCATTTGCGGACCACCAATGCCGCAGGACTGCAACTGTGGCCAGTGGGCCTGCATTCCGTCGATCAGCAGGCCTGCGAGCAGATCGCCCGAAGTCTCGCCCGCCACCATGGCGACGCAGGGGGAAATACTCATGGGAGCCCCTCAGCGCGCAATGCCGCGCGTGGAGGCATCCAGAAAGGCCAGCACCAGAGCGATGTCGGCGCTGGCTTCCGGATGGGTGAGCGGCAACTCGGCGATGGCGGTGCGGGCAGACTCCAGGGTCAGCCCCTGCCGGTACAGAACGCGATGCATCTGCTTGATGCCAGCCATCCGCGCAGCCGAAAAACCACGGCGACGCAGGCCTTCGAGGTTCAGGCCGCGCACAGCCAGCGGGTTGCCGTCCACCATCATGAAGGGCGGAACGTCCTGCGAGATATGGCTGGCAAAACCGGCCATCACATGCGCGCCCACTTTCACAAACTGGTGAATGCCCGTGAGCCCGCCGATGATGGCCTGGTCCGCCACCTGCACATGCCCCGCCAGGGTGGCATTGTTGGCCAGGATGGTCTGGTTGCCCACCACACAGTCGTGCGCGATGTGCACGTAGGCCATGATCCAGTTGTCATCGCCTATGGTCGTCACGCCCTTGTCCTGGGTGGTTCCCAAGTTGAAGGTGCAAAACTCGCGGATGGTGTTGCGGTCTCCGATGACAAGCCGTGTGGGCTCGCCCGCGTACTTCTTGTCCTGCGGCGCGGCACCGAGCGATGCAAACTGGAAAATGCGATTGTCCGCACCGATGGTGGTGCGCCCTTCGATCACGCAATGCGGTCCCACGGTGGTGCCGGCACCGATGGAAACATCAGGGCCTATCACGGTGTACGGCCCCACCGTCACGGAGGGATCGATGCGGGCACCCGCCTCGACAATGGCTGTGGGATGAATATTGCTCACGGTCCAACAGGTCTGAACAGTTTGGCCAGTCAGCCTACGCTGCGCATGGTGCACATGAGTTCGGCTTCGCAAGCCACCTCGTCGCCCACGCTGGCCACGCCCTTGAACTTCCAGATGCCGCCGCGCACGCGGTCGATGGTGATGGACAGGATCAGCTGGTCACCCGGCTCCACGGGGCGCTTGAAACGCGCGCCGTCGATACCGACAAAATAATAGATATTGTTTTCATCGGGCACCTTGCCCATGGCATCAAAAGCCAGCAGGCCTGCGGCTTGCGCCAAGGCTTCAAGGATCAACACACCGGGCATCACGGGACGACCTGGGAAATGCCCCATGAAATAAGGCTCGTTGAACGTGACGTTCTTGATGGCCTTGATGCGGGTGTTGCTCTCAAGCTCGATCACCTTGTCTACCAACAGAAACGGGTAGCGGTGGGGCAGCTGCTTGAGAATTGCGTGGATATCCATCATCGAGTTGTTCTTCCGTTCATGCTGCCTTCAGGGCCTGCTCCAGCGCCTTGATGCGCTCGCGCAGGCTGTGCAGTTGTTTGAGTGTCGCAGCGTTCTTTTCCCAGCGGGCATTGTCGTCGATGGGGAACATGCCGGTGTACTGGCCCGGCCTGTTCAAGGAGCGTGTGACCACCGTGCCCGCGGAAATATGCACGTTGTCGGCCAATTCCAGGTGGCCCAGCACAATCGCGCCCCCACCAACGGTGCAATGCGCTCCAATGGTGGCGCTGCCCGCGATGCCCACACACCCGGCCATCGCAGCATGCTTGCCGATGTGCACGTTGTGGCCCACCTGGATCAGATTGTCGAGTTTCACCCCGTCTTTGATCACCGTGTCCTGCAGCGCACCGCGATCTATGCAGGTGTTGGCACCGATCTCGACATCGTCGCCAATGCGCACGGCGCCCAGTTGCTCGATCTTGATCCATTGCCCGTTTTCTGGTGCAAAACCAAATCCGTCGGCCCCAATCACCACACCGGCGTGCACGATGCAGCGCGCACCGATGTGGCAATCTGCACCCACCGTCACGCGCGACTTGAGCACCGTGCCTGCGCCAATGCGGGCACCGCGCTCGACAACGCACAGCGGACCGACCGAAGCGCTGGGATGCACCACGGCGGTCGCATCCACCACGGCGCTGGGGTGCACACCGGCTGGCACGGCTTCGCCATGGCGCTGCCGCCAAAGCTGCGTCACCCGGGCGAAATAGGCATAGGGGTTGTCCGCCACGATGCACGCGCCGCGCGCCAGCGCAAGCTCGCGCATGGCAGGCGCCACAATGACGCAGGCCGCCCGGGAGGCGGCCAGTTGCTGCTGATAACGCGGGTGGCTCAGGAAACTGATGTCTCCCGGCCCGGCGGTTTCGAGCGGCGCAATGCGAAGAACCTCGGTTTCCCGCAGCCCCCCTTCCAGCGATCCGCCCAGCGCATCGACAATGTTCCCGAGGAGCAAACTCACGCGCCACCCACCCTGAGCCGCAGCTTATTTGCCAGCGGCATTCAGCGCCTTGATCACCCGGTCGGTGATGTCGTGCTTGGGATTGATGTACACAGCTTCCTGCAGGATGACGTCGTACTTCTCCGCCTCGGCCACTTGCTTGACCACCTTGTTGGCGCGCTCCAGAACCTGTGCGAGCTCTTCGTTCTTGCGGGCATTCAGGTCTTCCTGGAACTCACGGCGCTTGCGCTGGAATTCGCGGTCCTGGTCCACCAGCTGGCGCTGGCGGGTGGTGCGCTGGCTCTCGGCCATGGTAGGGGCCTCGCGCTCGAATTTCTCCGTCGCCGTCTTCAAGGTGTTGCCCATGTCGATGAGCTCTTTCTCGCGACGGGAAAACTCCTGCTCCAGCTTGGCCTGGGCCGCCTTGGCGGTGGTGGCTTCGCGGAAGATACGGTCGGTATTGACAAAACCGGCCTTGAATTCTTGTGCCTGCAGCGCAGGAGCAGCCACGGCCAGTGCGCTCAGCAGCAGACCCAGAGTGAAATGGCGGGAAAGGGATTTCATTAGAAGGACGTACCAATCTGGAATTGAAGTTTCTGGATTCTATCGCCGGCGAACTTGCGCACCGGCTGCGCATAGGCAAGACGCAGCGGACCCAGGGGGGAAATCCAGCTCAGGCCCACACCTGCGGATGCACGCATGTCATTAAAACTGACTTTGTCATCTTCGCCATACACATTGCCCACATCCACGAAAGTGAAAATGCGCAGCGTGCGGTCATTGCCGGCCCCCGGGAAAGGCGCCATCAACTCGGCATTGAGCGTGACTTTCTTGGGTCCGCCCAAGGAAGCGCCCGTGACATCGCGCGGCCCCAGTGTGCCCTGATCGAAACCACGCACGGAACCCAGACCACCGGAATAAAAATTCTTGAACACCGGGAACGGCCGACCGTTCATGCCCTTGCCGTAGCCCAGTTCGCCATTGAAGGCCACCGTGAAACGTTTGTTCAGCGGGATGTACTGCTGGTACTGGTAGTTCGCCCGCAGATAGCGCGCATCACCTGCCACAGACCATTCGGAATTGAGCCGCTGATAACGCCCCGAATTGGGTGCCAGCGCACTGTCGCGGTCATCGCGCGACCAGCCAATGGTCAGGGGGGCGGCGATGCTGCTGCTTCCATAGGTGTCCGCGTAGGCCAGGTAAGCGGCCGGTATGAGGGTGCCTGCCTTGATCTTGATCTGCTCCACCCCGCCACCGAAGAACACGGTGTCGGTTTCGCTGAAGGGCACCCCGAAACGAATGGATGCACCCGTGGTGACCAGCTGGTAATTGCCACCCTGGTGGTCATAGGGCTTGTCGGTACGGTAGTAGAGATCCATCGTACGGGAAATGCCATTCTGGGTGAAATACGGATTGGTGGTGCTGAACACCAAGGTGCGGCGGTACTTGCTGGTGTTGACATCCACCCCCAGATAGTTGCCGGAACCGAAAACGTTTTCCTGCTTGATGGAAAAGGACAAGGCCACCTTTTCAGCGCTGGAAAAACCGGCGCCCAATTGCAGTGACCCAGTGGGCTTCTCGGCCACATTGATCACGAGGTCGACCTGGTCTGGCGATCCGGGCACTTCCTGGGTTTCGATGCCCACCTCGGTAAAGTAGCCAAGCCGGTCCACGCGGTCGCGCGACAGGCGGATCTTCTCGCCGTCATACCAGGAGGCCTCGTACTGTCGGAATTCACGGCGCACGACTTCATCACGGGTGCGGTTGTTGCCGCTCACATTGATGCGCCGCACATACGCGCGGCGGGCCGGTTCGGCCTGCAGCACCAAGGTCACGCGGTTGTTTTCGCGATCGATGTCGGGCACCGCCTCGACGCGCGCGAAGGCAAAACCGAAACGCCCAAAATATTCGGAAAAAGCCTTGGTCGTTTCAGTGACCTGATCGGCGTTGTAGGGCTCCCCCGGGCGAATGGTGACCAGCGACTTGAACTCGTCGTCGCGGTCGAGGTAATTGCCTTCGAGCTTGACCCCCGACACCACGAAACGCTCGCCTTCGGTGACATTGACCACAATGGAGATGTCCTGCTTGTCGGGCGAGATGGCCACCTGGGTGGAGTCCACGCGAAACTCCAGATAGCCGCGCTGCAGATAGTAGGAACGCAGGGTCTCCAGATCGGCGTTGAGCTTTGCACGGGCATAGCGGTCCGACTTGGTGTACCAGCTCAGCCAGCCGCCGGTGTCCTGGTCAAAGAGCCCCTTGAGCGTGGACTCGCTGAACGCCTTGTTGCCGACAATGCGCACTTCCTTGATGCGTGCAGGCTCGCCCTCCACCACCGTGAAGGTGAGATTGACACGGTTGCGCTCAATCGGCGTCACAGTGGTCACCACTTCGGCGCCGTACAGGCTCTTGTTGATGTACTGGCGTTTGAGTTCCTGCTCTGCCCGGTCGGCCAGCGCCTTGTCATAGGGACGCCCTTCGGTGAGCCCCACGTCGCGCATGCTCTTCTTGAGGGCCTCCTTGTCGAACTCCTTGGAGCCTGCAAAATCGACATCTGCAATGGTGGGGCGCTCTTCCACCACCACCACCAGCACATTGCCGGTGGCTTCCAGCCTCACATCCTTGAACAATCCCAGACCAAACAGTGCCCGGATGGCGGCCGCGCCCTTTTCATCGTTGTAGTCATCGCCCACCCGCAGCGGCATGGAAGCAAAAATGGTCCCAGGCTCCACACGCTGCAGCCCTTCCACCCGGATGTCCTGCACCTTGAAGGGCTCCAGAGCCCAGGCCGCATTGGCGACAAAAACCATGGCGGCAACGGCCGCTGCAGTACGCACGCCCAGGCGATTGATGTGTTTTTTCATGAGTGAAGCGGAGGCCGCAGACGCAGGGGAAAGCGGCAAAAAGGTTAGCCAAATAGCCGGGTGATATCGTTGAACAGGGCAATGGACATCATGAGAAGAAGCACTGCCACGCCACCGCGCTGCAACTGCTCCATCCAAGCATCCGACACCTTCCTGCCGGTCACACCCTCCCAAAGATAATACATCAGGTGCCCCCCATCGAGGACTGGCAAGGGCAGCAGGTTCAGCACGCCCAGACTCACGCTGATGAGCGCCAGGAACACCAGGTACTGCGTGAAACCCATGCTGGCCGAGCGGCCGGCATAGTCGGCAATCGTCAAGGGTCCACTGAGGTTTTTCAGGGACGCCTGACCCAGCACCATGCGGCCCATCATGCGAAGCGTCAGGACGGACACGTCCCAGGTACGCACAACGCCATTCCACAAGCCCTCCACCGCACTGTGCTGCACGATCACCAGCTCAGGCGGTGCGCCCACATAGGCACCGATGCGGCCCACACTGCCACCCTGCTCCTTCTGGACATCGGGCATGACATCCACGGTGATCTGCTGGCCACCGCGATCGATACGCCAGGGTTGCACCACGGCCGCCTCGGCGCGCACGGACTGGCGAATCAGTTCGCGCAGCTGCTGGCCATCCACCACCTCTGCCGCGCCAATCCGGAGCACCACATCGCCCTGGCGAAGCCCCGCGCGCTGCGCAGCACCGCCGGCCATAATTTCACCCAGCACCGGACGCGTCCAGGGCCCCAGAAGCCCCACCTTGCGAAACAGTTGCGCATCGGCCTCGCGCGTGTCGAGCTGCGCCATATCCAGCAACACCTCCCGGTGCATGGCACCGGGTGTTGGCTCGACCTCCAGCCGGACCCTTTCGCCTTCCAGCGCGCCGCGGGTCAACAACCAGCGCAAGTCCTCGAAAGAACGCACGGGCTCCAGTTCGTTCGCCCCCAGGGCCGCGCTGTGCACCAGTTCACCGCCGCGCAAACCCGCAGCCTGCGCCACCGAACCTGCCACGGGACTGGCCAGCAGCGCCCTGGGTTCCTGGACCCCGATCCAGTTGACCGCTGAATACAGCAACACGGCCAGCAGCAGATTGGCCAGTGGACCTGCCGCCACGATGGCCGCACGCGAGCGCAGGGGCTGGGTATTGAACGCAAGATGGCGCTCAGCCTCGGGCACGGGTGCCTCGCGCTCATCGAGCATGCGCACATAGCCCCCCAACGGGAACGCACTCAGCACAAACTCGGTGGCTGAACCCTTGGGTTGCCAGCGCAGGAGCGGCTTGCCAAAACCCACAGAAAACCGCAGCACCTTGACGCCACAGGCCACCGCCACCCGGTAATGCCCATACTCGTGCACTGCGATCAGCACACCCAGGGCAACAACGAACGCGACAAGGGTCAACAGCATGCAATGGCTCCGTGAATCAACCGCATTCAGCCGGCCAGACGGCCAACAACCTGCTCGGCCACACTGCGCGCCTGGGCATCCAGAGCCAGCAAGGCCTTGAGTGAATCGGGGTTGGAGGGAGCAACCGCTTCCAAAGTTGCAAGATTGAGATGGTGTATCTGATCGAAACGGATGCGGCGCTCCAGAAACGCCGCCACGGCCACCTCGTTGGCCGCATTCAGCACCGCCGTCGTGCCCTGCGGGGCCACCAGGGCGTCCCACGCCAGCTGCAGCCCAGGAAAGCGGTCACGATGCCCATGGTCGTCGATGGCCTCGAAGGTCATGGCGGAAAGCGCATGGAAATTCAGCGCCGCAGCCCCCGACTCGACCCGCTCGGGCCAGGCCAGGCCGTACGCGATGGGAACACGCATGTCCGGGGTGCCCAGTTGCGCCACCACCGAAGTGTCCCGGTACTGCACCATGGAGTGGATGATGCTTTGGGGGTGGATCACCACATCCAGCTGCGACGGAGCCAGGCCAAACAGATAGCGCGCCTCGATGACTTCGAGTGCCTTGTTCATCATGGTGGCCGAATCCACCGAAATCTTGCGCCCCATGTTCCAGTTGGGATGGGCGCAGGCCTGCTCCGGCGTGACATCGCGCAGCGTGTCGGGCGACCGGGTGCGAAACGGCCCCCCGGAGGCGGTCAGAATGATTTTCTCGACCCGCTGGCCCCAGGTGGCGGCATCTTCGGGCAAGGACTGGAAGATGGCCGAATGCTCACTGTCGATTGGCAGCAACGTGGCCGCCCCTTCGCGCACCGCGTCCAGAAACACGTCCCCCCCCACGACCAGCGCCTCCTTGTTGGCCAGCAGCAGGCGCTTTCCGGCCCAGGCCGCCGCAAGACAAGGCGCCAGCCCCGCCGACCCGACAATGGCCGCCATGACCGTATCCACCTCCTCGTTGGAGGCTATTATTTCAAGAGCATCAGGGGATTGAAGAACGTGCGTTTTTAGCCCATTTGCCTTGATTTTCTCCGCCAGCAAACGGGCATGGGGTGCACTGGCCATCACGGCAAAGCAGGGCCTGAATTGCGCGCACTGCGCCAGCATCAGGTCCACCTGGGTGGCTGCGCTGAGGGCAAACACCTCGAATCGATCCGGATGGCGCGCCACCACGTCGAGCGTGCTGGTACCGATAGAGCCTGTAGAGCCCAGAACAGTGAGTCGTTGTTTCATAGGGGTGTCGTCAGGCGCGTCAGCATCAGGGCCAGAGGAAGCGTGGGCAACAAGGCATCCACGCGGTCCAGTACCCCGCCATGCCCCGGCAGCAGGCCACTGCTGTCTTTCACACCCGCACTGCGCTTGATCAGCGACTCCACCAGGTCACCTGCCACACTCATGGCCACCATGAACAGGACCGAAATCACCAGCAGCCAACCCCCCTGCTGCGCCAGGCGGCTATAAAAACTGGGCACTGCGGCCTGCCAGTAGGTATCTGCGGCAACCCAGGCAAATGCCAGCACGACCACGCCCGCCAGCCCGCCCCACACCCCTTCCCAGCTCTTGCCGGGACTGATGGAAGGTGCCAGTTTGTTCTTGGTGAAACGCAAACCAAAGGCACGGCCGGCAAAGTAGGCAAAGATATCGGCCACCCACACCAGAACCAGCACCGACAGCAGAAAATTGACGCCCAGATGGCGGGCCTGCACCACGGCCAGCCAGGCGAGCCAAAGTGCCAGCACCCCGGCCACCAGCCGAACGCCCGCAGGAATGCGGGGCCAGCCCGGCACGCCGGCGCGCAACAGCCAGGCAGCGCACAGCACCCACAGGCCGCCACCAACGATCCACAGGGCGGTCAGGGGCCGATCAATCCAGCCCAGCACCCACGACGCTGCACATAGGGCAACGCAGGCGGCGCCCACGGCCAGCGAACCTGCCTGGCCAAAACCGCTCAGGCGCCCCCACTCCCATGCGCCGGCAGCCATGAGCACCAGCACGACCAGCGTGAATGGCACCGCGGAGGGATAAAAGAGCGCGGGCAGCAGAATGGCCAGCAGGACAAGAGCGGTGATGACACGCTGTAGAAGCATGGGGCCTATTCAGCCGAGCACCGGGACGGGATGCGCGGTCAGGATCTGTTCGGAGGTTTTGCCAAAACGGCGCTCGCGTGCACTGAAGGCGGCAATCGCCTCGTCCAGTGCCGACTCGTCGAAATCCGGCCAGAGCCGGTCGCTGAAAAACAACTCGGAGTATGCAGCCTGCCACAACAAAAAGTTGCTGATCCGCATTTCGCCCCCGGTGCGGATCACCAGGTCCGGGTCGGGCACATGGGCCAGGCCCATCGCGCCATTCAGGCTGGCCTCGGTGATGGGCTCGCCGCGCGCGGCCAGCGACGCAGCGGCCTGGGCGATGTCCCAGCGGCCGCCGTAGTTGAAGCACACGTTGAGCACGAGGCGGGTGTTTTCCGCTGTGGCGGCCTCCGCCTGCGCCAGACCGTCACGCACCTTGGGCGACAGACCCGCGCGCTCGCCCACAAAGTACAGGCGAACGCCATCTTTTTTGAGCTGCGGCACCTCGCGCGCCAGCGCCATCGCCAACAGTTCCATGAGGCCAGAGACCTCATCGACCGGACGGTTCCAGTTTTCGGATGAGAACGCAAAGACGGTCAGCACGGCCACGCCCCGCTGCACGCAAGCGCGTGCGCAGCGGCGCAGCGAATCAACCCCTTGCTTGTGGCCCGCCAGGCGCGGCAGGAAGCGGCGTGTAGCCCAGCGGCCGTTGCCATCCATGACGATGGCAATGTGGTGTGGCACCACCTTTGGTTCAGACATGTAGAACGATCAGGCCCGTCAATGGACGGCTCAGACCGCCATGATTTCCTGTTCTTTGCCCGCTACCAGAACATCGATTTCGGCGATGTGCCTGTCGGTGAACTTCTGCACTTCGGCTTCGGCGCGCTTCTGGTCGTCTTCCGATGCCAGCTTGTCCTTGACCAGCTTCTTGACGGATTCGTTGGCGTCACGGCGCAGGTTGCGCACGGCGATCTTGGCGCTCTCGCCTTCATTGCGCGCCAGCTTGGTCATTTCCTTGCGGCGCTCTTCGCTCATGGGCGGCATGGGCACCCGGATCAGATCGCCCATGGACGCAGGGTTCAGCCCCAGATCGCTTTCGCGGATGGCTTTTTCGATCTTGGCGCCCATGCCCTTTTCCCAGGGCTGCACGCTGATGGTGCGCGAGTCGATCAGGGCCACGTTGGCCACCTGGCTCAGGGGCACCATGGAGCCGTAGTACTCCACCTGCACCGTGTCGAGCAGCGCAGGATTGGCACGGCCGGTGCGGATCTTCTGCAGGTTGTTCTTGAATGCTGTGATGGACTGGTCCATCTTGGTTTCGGCAGTCTTCTTGATGTCGGCAATCGTCATGTTTTCTCCTGGGGCCGACCTGCATCCGGTGCAGGTCCATCCATCGTGATCAAGCGTAAACCAATGTACCTTCGTCTTCACCCATCACCACGCGCTTCAAGGCGCCATGCTTGATGATGGAGAACACCTTCACCGGCAGCTTCTGGTCGCGGCACAGGGCAAAAGCGGTCGCATCCATGATGCCCAGATTGCGGGACATGGCCTCGTCGAAGCTGAGCTTGGTGTAGCGCGTGGCCGAAGGGTCCTTCTGGGGGTCGGCAGTATAAACGCCGTCCACCTTGGTGGCCTTGAGCACCAGCTCGGCGCCAATTTCGGCACCGCGCAGGGCAGCGGCGGTGTCGGTGGTGAAGAAAGGATTGCCCGTGCCCGCAGCAAACACGACGACCTTGCCCTCTTCGAGGTACTGCAAGGCCTTGGGGCGCACGTAGGGCTCAACCACCTGCTCGATGGCGATGGCAGACATCACACGCGCCACCAGGCCCTGCTTGTTCATGGCGTCAGCCAGAGCCAACGCGTTCATCACGGTAGCCAGCATGCCCATGTAGTCGGCGGTGGCCCGGTCCATGCCGACCGAGCCACCCGCGACGCCACGGAAAATATTGCCCCCACCGATCACCACCGCCACCTGGACGCCCAGGCGGGTGACCTCGGCGATCTCCTCCACCATGCGAACGATGGTGGTGCGGTTGATGCCGAAGGCATCATCCCCCATCAGCGCCTCACCAGACAGCTTGAGCAGAATGCGCTTGTGGGCTGGTGCAGCGTGGGACATGGGGATTTTCTCCGGTGATAGGAACGGGGCTTTGGGGATAACGGAAACGATCAGGCGGCAGCCTTGGCAGCAGCCACTTGCGCAGCCACTTCGGCGGCGAAGTCGTCCACCTTCTTCTCGATGCCTTCACCCACGACATACAGCGTGAAACCCTTCACGTTGGTGCTGGCAGCCTTGAGCATCTGGGCCACGGTCTGCTTGCCGTCGGCAGCCTTCACGAAGACCTGGTCGGCCAGCGAGACCTCCTTGAGGTACTTCTGCACAGCGCCGTCGATGCGCTTGGCGGTGATTTCCGCGCTTTGCGCAGGCTTGCCGGCAGCCACCAGCTCCTTGTTGGCTTCGTCGGCCTTGCCTTCGGCAACCGAACGCTCCTTGGCGATCAGTTCGGCAGGCACGTCGGCGCTGGTCAGGGCCACGGGCTTCATGGCGGCCACGTGCATGGCAACGTCCTTGGCAGCGGTGGCGTCACCGTCGAACTCGACGACCACGCCGATGCGCGAACCGTGCAGGTAGGCAGCCAGGCTGGAGCCGCTGAAGCGCTTGAAGCGGCGGAACGACATGTTCTCGCCGATCTTGCCGATCAGGCCCTTGCGCACGTCTTCCAGCGTGGGGCCGAAGCTGTCTTGCTCGTAGGGCAGTGCACCCAGGGCTTCCACCGTGGCGGGGTTGTGCAGTGCCACCAGCTTGGCAGCGGCGTTGGCCATGGCGATGAAGCTGTCGTTCTTGGAGACGAAGTCGGTTTCGCTGTTGACTTCGACCAGAGCACCGGTGGTGCCGTCGATGTAGCTGGCGACCACGCCTTCAGCCGTCACGCGCGATGCAGCCTTGCCAGCCTTGGTGCCGAGCTTGACACGCAGCAGCTCTTCGGCCTTGGCCATGTCGCCGTCGGCTTCGGTCAGGGCCTTCTTGCATTCCATCATGGGAGCGTCGGTCTTGCCACGCAGTTCAGCCACCATGCTTGCGGTAATTGCAGCCATCTTTATTCCTTCAGTATTCAGTTCAGTCAGTTCAGATTCGGGCTAAAAAAAAGGGGGCTCACCAGGGGCCCCGCTTTTATCCGCGATACATCGCGCAGCCGGGACTTCAGGCAGCGGACTCTTGCACTTCCACGAATTCGTCGCCACCTTCAGGAGCAGCCGCCTTGGCCACTTCGTTCACGGCGTTCGCACGGCCTTCGATGATCGCATCAGCGATGCCACGGGCGTACAGCGTCACAGCCTTGGCCGAGTCGTCGTTGCCGGGGATCACGTAGTCGATGCCTTCGGGCGAGTGGTTGGTATCCACCACGCCGATCAGCGGGATGCCCAGCTTCTTGGCTTCGGCCACGGCGATCTTGTGGAAACCCACGTCGATGATGAAGATCGCGTCGGGCAGGGCTGCCATGTCCTGGATGCCGCCGATGTCCTTTTCAAGCTTGGCGATTTCGCGGCTGAACGTCAGCTGCTCTTTCTTGCTCAGGCTGTCGAGGCCGGTTTCGAGCTGGGCCTTCATGTCCTTCAGGCGCTTGATCGAGGTCTTGACGGTCTTGAAGTTGGTCAGCATGCCGCCCAGCCAGCGCTGGTCCACAAAAGGCACGCCAGCGCGCTGTGCTTCGGTGGCCAGGATTTCACGGGCCTGGCGCTTCGTGCCGACCATCAGGATCGTGCCGCGGTTGGCAGCCAGCTGCTTGGCGAACTTCTGGGCTTCCTGGAACAGTGGCAGCGACTTTTCCAGGTTGATGATGTGAATCTTGTTGCGATGGCCGAAGATGTAGGGGGCCATCTTGGGGTTCCAGAAGCGGGTCTGGTGACCGAAGTGGACACCGGCTTCCAGCATTTCGCGCATGGTAACGGACATAAAAATACTCCAAAGGTTGGGTCTAAAATCCAGCCCCAATACTTGCGCCGCCGTGCATCTGCACGAAGACGCAACACCTTGACAGGGCTGGTTTGCGATTGGTTTTGCCGCCTTCGCAGCGCATACACCACCGAAGGCATTGCACGCGCCGCGGCTCTCAGCAAAACCCAAAGATTCTAGCACAGCCATGCTTATTGACCTCACCTCCACCCGCCAACGCCTGCAGGACGGCACCCACACCGCCACCGCGGAACTGGAGCAGTGCCTGGATGCGGCGCAGTCTGCCGCCTGCGGCCATGCCTTCTTGCGCCTGATGCCGGAGGCGGTGCGCACCATCGTGGTGCAAGGCGATCCCCTCCGGCTGCCGCTGGCCGGGCTTTCCGTGTCGGTCAAGGACCTGTTTGACATCGCTGGCCAACCCACCACCGCCGGCTCCACGGCCCTGGCCGACGCGGCGCCGGCGCCGCACGATTGCCCCGCCGTCGCCCGCCTGCGCTCCGCCGGCGGCACGGTCATCGGCCGCACGAACATGGTGGAATTTGCCTTCTCGGGTGTCGGCGTGAATCCGCACTTCGGCACGCCTGCAGCATGGGATGGGCGCTTTGGCGCGTTGCCGGGGGCGCCGAGAATTCCCGGAGGCTCATCCTCGGGCGCGGCCGTATCGGTGGCTACTGGCGCGGCCTTTGTGGGCCTGGGCTCGGACACAGGCGGCTCCATCCGCATTCCCGCGGCGCTCAACGGCATCGTGGGCTTCAAGAACACGGCCCGGCTGGTTCCCACGGCGGGCGCCATTCCATTGGCCACCACGCTGGATACGGCCTGCGCCATGACGCGCAGCGTGCGCGATGCCATCGTGGTGCACGAGGTACTGGCCGCGCGACGCGTCACGCGCAGCCCCGCTCCCCTGCGTTGGTGGCGTCTGGCCGTGCCATCCACCACCTTCCTCGACAACCTGGATGCCACAGTGGCGCGGGCATTCGGCCGCACGCTGGATACCTTGCGCCAAGCGGGCGCCCACATTGAAGAAATCGACCTGCCGCTGACGGCCGAACTTGGGCCCATGCAGGCGGGCGGCAGCCTGTCGGCGGCAGAAAGCCATGCCTGGCACCGCCGCCTGCTGGCACGGCAGGCGGCGCAATACGATCCACGGGTGCGCAGCCGCATCGAGCGTGGCGCCACCATGGCGGCCGCAGACTACATCGATCTGCTGCAGGCCCGCCAGAACTGGATAGCCCGCATGGAAGCCGCACTGGCCCCCTACGACGCCCTGCTCTCGCCCACGGTGCCGATGGTGGCGCCCCCCATCGCCGAGGTGGCGCCCGGCGCCAAGCACGATGCCGAGTTCTTCCGCATCAACGCCCTGCTGCTGCGCAACACCAGCGTGGTGAACATGCTCGATGGCTGTGCGCTGTCGCTGCCCTGCCATGTGGCCGGGGAACTCCCGGTCGGGCTGATGGTCTGGCACGCTGCCTTGCACGACGACGCGGTACTCAACGTGGGCCTGCAGATCGAGCAGATACTACAAAAATAATAGCTGTCAGCGCTTTACCATCAAGCGCTAGAGAAAAAACATTCAAATTCATGAAAATCGCCATCGTGGGCGCCGGCATTGTCGGCGTGTCCACCGCATACGAGCTGGCCCATGACGGCCACGAGGTCACCGTCTTCGAACAACGCAACGCCGCCGCCGAGGAGGCCAGCTTTGCCAACGCCGGCCTGCTGGCGCCGCACCTGCTCACACCCTGGGGCACACCCGGCCTGGGCACGCCTCTGAAGCTCCTGGGCCGCCGCGCCACGCTGCGGCTGGCCGAAGGCTTCAAAGGCACAGACCTGGCATGGCTGTGGCGCTGGCGGCGCGCAGCGCGGCGCGGCGCATCGGCCGCACAGCTGTCGACACTGGAAAGCCTGGCACGCTACAGCCAGCGGCGCCTGCAGCACATCGCCGTGCAACACGAGCTGGATTTTGAAAGCAGCCAGGGGCGCCTCATCCTGCTGCGCACCGCGCAGGAACAGGCCCGCTGGCAACCCACCCTGCAGGTTCTGCGCGACGCCGGGATTGCGCTGCGCGAGATCGATGCCGACGCCGCACGCCAGATCGAGCCCGGCCTGTGCCCCGAAACCCCGCTGGCGGGGGCGCTGCACCTGCCCGACGCCAAGGCCGGCAACTGCCGACTCTTCGCCCAACTGCTGCGCCAGGGCACCCAGGCCGGCGGAGTGCATTTTGCGTTTGGCACCCGCGTGGCCCGGCTGACTTCCCAGCCCCTGGGCGTGCAGGTGCAGGGCGAAAGCGGCACGCGGTCCTTCGATGCCGTGGTGCTGTGCGCCGGCATGGCATCGGCCGCCCTGCTGCGCCCCCTGGGCCCGCGCCTGCCGATGGCGGCAGTGCATGGCTATTCCGTCAGTGCCCCGCTGCGCGAGACCCTGCATGCGCCGGTGGCCAGCGTGGTGGACAGTCAGTTGCAGATCAGCATCACGCGGCTGGGCCAGCGTGTGCGCATCGCGGGTGGCGCCGAACTGGGCGCGCCGGATGCCGCACACCACGCCCCCACGCTGCAGCAGCTCTACCGGACCCTGAACGACTGGTTCCCCGGTGGCGCCCTGCTCTCATCCGGGCTTCAGATATGGCGCGGCGCACGCCCCACGCTGCCCGACGGCGCGCCCGTGGTGGGTGCCAGCGGCGTGCCGGGCCTGTGGCTCAACACCGGCCATGGCGCGGGCGGATGGGCACTGGCCAGCGGCTGCGCCCGCGCCGTGGCAGACCTGATCGGCCAGCGCAGCCCGGATATCAGCCTGGAGGGGCTCGGAATCCAGCGCTTTTGAATGGCCAAGGGCGGGAGATGGCGGCGTGCGACCGCGTGCGCCACACCGCCATAAAACAAGGGGGCCGATGGCCAATGCCAGTCAGTTAAGCTTGGCTTGATCTGATTGGCAGTAAAAAGGGAACGTGTTTCACGTTCCCTTTTTATTTTGTCGATCCTGCTGCAAAACACCTTGAATGAGACTCTGGCGGCCATGCCCG